>ERZ779624.2-NODE-2-length-427607-cov-52.371291_pt1 | contig 427607 bp, 364 predicted proteins | sample MGYA00514190_ERZ779624 | MGnify/ENA primary metagenome ERZ779624 (study PRJEB29562, sample SAMEA4376706) | mouse gut metagenome | isolation source: Cecum | study: EMG produced TPA metagenomics assembly of the A DSS colitis mouse model was used to assess the... | reverse complement strand
CAAAACGATGAATAGTTAATAATGAATAGAGAATAATTTTATTTCGCATTGTTCCCTCATTCTGAGGAGCGTCGGTTCGCTTTGTTTAGAATGACATGACGCTGCCCCTCCAATTATTTGCTATTCTTTATTAATTTATTCATTGAAACTTTGTGCGACCGCCCCAGCCGGGTCCGCGAGTGGCTACGACGGCATATGTCATTCTGAACGAAGTGAACCGACGAACGAAGCATGTGCAGAGACTGCTTGCAGGCTATGCCATGCAAGGAGGAGGTCAACAAGCGCAGCGCAAGTTAAGAATCTATTTTGCGGGGAAACAGATTCTTCGTCAAGGCACTGCCTTTCCTCAGAATGACAAAAGGGAGAAGGCTCCACAGAATGACGGGTAGGAGCTCGGAATGACGGTGGGTTTTTGTGTGGGGGGGCACTTGAATCTTTGTTCCGCACTCGTGGAAATGGCGGGGGTTCGTCCGTCGAGGGAGCGAGCGCCCGGAGCAGGTGTTCGGAACAGCGTAAGTCTTCCGTGCCCGCTCAGCGAACGACCGAAGACGGATGCCGCCATTTTCACCGTGCAAAGGTTCTTTGGTACTTTCTTGCGCAAGAAAGTACAAGAAAAGGAAAACTGCCAGTTGCTCGCAAAAGTTTTGGGGAGAACAGATTCTGAGCGTAGCGAAGAATGACTGGGAGGGGGGGGCGGTAGGGTTTTGTTCAGATTGCCGCGTCGCTGTGCTCCTCGCAATGACGGAAGTCGGAAGAAGATTATTAGCTACGTAGCGCTCTTTGCAGGCTTTGTCTTCGGGTGTTAGTATGAAAGATAAAGCAGCCGTAGATTCTGGACGCAGCGCACAGAGAAGCCGTAGGCACGTCCGCTGAGATCCAGGGGTCCTACACTTTCCTCGCGACTCCAAATGTCGCTTGCCTTGTGGCCCCCGGCAAAAGAAGACGATGATGACCAGCACGCTATTACCTCGCTGACATCCGTCAAGTTTCCCGTCTCGCGGAAGCGGAAGCCCGCAGCAGGCGTAATGAGCAATCGCTCGAATGAATGACAGAAAAATGAATAATGAATTGTTAATAAGGAATAATTGACAAAGATAGGAGAAAGCAATTATTCACTATTTATTCATTAACCCAAGTTCTCTGCCAGACTGGAATAGGATAACTGAACAGGTCCGGTGTCTTGTCCCGTCAGTGGATTGCTGAATCTACGGGCCGCACTGGCGGAAGCCATGACCTGCCGCCATTCCGGGCCGTAAGCTGCTTCTTATCTGTGTGCCGAATAAAAAAACACCGTCCGAATATTTCGGACGGTGCCCCGAAGGGTGTGGAGTTGCGTCAACATCCCAGCACCGGGCTATCCAGCTTCAGCCCGGCAGTGCAAAGATACAAAAAATCCCCCCCCCGCAAATTTCAGACCAAAAGAATAATCAAAAAATCTTTTTGCGTTATATTTATAACACAAAAAGTCTTTCGTGTAGAATGGAAAGCCGATAGGGATGCCGGAAATCAAGAAATTCATACGCTTTTCTTGTCTCCGAGCGCGGCGTGTGTTCGCGCGTGCAATAAGCGACCGTTGTGATTAAAGTGCGGTTAAATCGAGGCGAAGCCACCCGGAAAAGGGATGGTCTCTCAAGCCCGGGTTTCGGTTGCGGCTGCGCACTCGGTCGGGCTGCCGAAGATGAATTGCAGCAATGCCTGTGCGGTCGCTTCGGGTTCTTCGAGGAACCCCATGTGTCCCGAGTTTTCGAGCCGGACGACCTGCGCCTGCGGGTGGGCGGCTATCATTGCTTCGGCGGCTTCGGCCGGAATATACCCGTCGTGGCAGCCGAGGATGAATAGTTGCGGTACGGACGATTCGCGCAACAGCTCGTTGCGGTCCTTGCGGGCAATCATGCCGTTCAGCAGGGCGATGATTCCCTCGTCCTCGGTGATGAAAACCTGCTCGGTCAAATCTTCTACCTCGTCTTGCATCCGCCGGCGGTTTTCGGGGGCGAATCCGGCGGCAGGCGCCACGCGCGCCAGCGCATCTTTCTTTCCGGCCTGCACGAGGGCGATTTCCCGGCGGCGGTTTTCGGCTTTTTCGGGCGTGTCGGCATTGGGGGTGGAGCTCAGCAGCACAAGGCCGTCGAGCATTTCGGGATGGCGCTCCAGAAAGGCCAGCGCTACGTAGCCGCCCATCGAATGGCCGACCAGCGTACACCGCTTGATTCCGAGCGCCCGCAGTCCGTCGGCTACCGTGTCGGCCAAAAATTCCATAGTGTGGACTTCGCCTTTCACTTCGGAAATGCCGTGGCCCGGCAGGTCGAGCGTGACCACGCGCACGCGTTTGTAGAGCAGCGGTACGAATTCTTCCCATACCAGGAGCGATTCGAGATAGCCGTGCAGCAGCACGACGCACCGTTCGCCTTGTTCGGAATCGCAGACATGCAGGGCCGTCGGGCCTGCCATGATGAATTTTTCGGTCATGGGCCTATTCGTTGTCGTCCAGATAGTCGAGCGCCGATTCGCGTTTGGGGCGCGGCAGTTCGTCGTCGGTTTCGTCGTCCATGCGGCTGTAGAGCGCATGGCGTTCCTTGCCGCTTTTGTGCATCGGTTCAAGGCGCTTGGCCTTGCGAAGTTCGTCCGTGTCGCGGTGGCGAACCTCCTTGGGTGTTTTCATGGGTGGGGTGACTTAGTGATTGTCTGTGTCGAACACTCCCTCGAAGACGCGGCGTGCTGGCCCCGTGAGGCGGATGTCCGTGTAGTGTTGGTCGGAGCGGCGGGTAAAGGTCACGCGCAGCTGGCCGCCGGGTACGTCGATGCGGAACCGGTCGGTCGCAGGTTGGCGGGTGAAGTTGGCGACGATGGCGGCGGCTGTGGCGCCCGTGCCGCAAGCGAGCGTTTCGTTTTCGACGCCCCGTTCGTAGGTGCGCATCCGCAGATGGCCGTCGCCGACGATGGCTGCGAAATTGACGTTGGTACCCTGCGGAAACCGAGCGGTGTCGCGGCGGATGCGGGAGCCGCGTGCTACGACGTCGACCGCGGCCGGGTCGTCCACGAATTCCACATAGTGGGGAACGCCCGTATTGAGGAACCACCAGCCGTCGCCGCAGACGATTCGTTCGACGTCGGTCATGCCGACTTCGACTTCGCCGGCGAAAGCGTCGGCCGCAAGAATCGTCGCCCGGTGCAGGCCGTCGGTGGCGTCGAACCTCTTTTCGCGGCCGCCGATGCCCAAGTGTTCGGCAAAAAGGGCGAAACAGCGGGCTCCGTTGCCGCACATTTCGCCGTGCGAGCCGTCGGCGTTGTAGTAGCGCATCGAGCAGTCGTGGCCGGGGCTCGCCGAAAGGGTCATCAGCCCGTCGGCGCCGATGCCGAAATGGCGGTCGCACAGCCGGGCGATTCGCTGCGGGTCGGCCGTGAAGCCGCCCCGGCGGTTGTCGACGAGGATGAAGTCGTTGCCCGCTCCCTCGTATTTCCAGAAAGCCGAACGCATGGTTTTGCTGTCTTGTCCGTGGCAGTTATCTTGTTACAAAAATAATAAAACTTCTGAAAGTTTTGCTAAATTTGCAAAAGATATGCGCCCGGCCGTTCCGGGCCGTTCTTTGTATCGTTTTTGCAGAACCCGAACAAACCGTCCGTCATGAAAAACATGCTTTTCAAGCATCGCTCGATACGCAAGTTCCGCCCGGCACCCATCCCCGACGAGGTGCTGCGCGAGTGTCTGGAAGCCGCTACGCGGGCTTCGACTTGCGGCAACATGCAGCTTTATTCGTTGGTCGTCACGCGCGACAAGGCCATGCGCGAACGGCTGGCGCCGTGTCATTTCAACCAGCCGATGGTGACCCAGGCCCCGTGCGTGGTCACGGTCTGCGCCGACGTGCACCGTTTCACGCAGTGGTGCGAGCAGCGCGGTGCCGACCCGGCCTACGACAATTTCGAGTGGTTCCTCAATGCGGCGACCGATGCGCTGCTGGCGGCGCAGAATTTGTGCGTGCAGGCCGAAATCCACGGCTTGGGCATTTGCTATCTCGGCACGACCCTCTATACGGCGGCCGACATCGCCCGGATTCTGGAGCTGCCCAAGGGGGTCATTCCGCTGACCACCGTGGTGGTGGGGTATCCCGACGAAACGCCCGGGCTGACCGACCGTCTGCCGCTCGATGCGGTGGTCCACTACGAGAAGTATACCGACTACACGGCGGCCGAAATCGACGAGCTGTGGGCCGAGCGTGAGGAGTCGGAGGAGACGAAGCGGCTTATCGAGGAGAACGGGCTGGAAAACCTGGCCAAGATATTCACCGAGCGCCGCTATGTCCGCCGCGACAACCTCGCCGTTTCGCAGGCTTATTTCGCTTTGCTCAAGGAACAAGGATTCTTCAACAATTAACGAGGGTGCACAAGGCGCGTCGCATAGGGGCAGCTGTGGTGCTGGGCATTGTTTGCTCGGCATGCAGCGTCACGCGCCATATCCCCGAGGGGGAATATTTCCTGCAGAAAGTGACCGTCGAGGAGGACCGTTCGGCGCCCCGCAAGCAGCGGATTCCGACGGCCGACCTGGAAAAGTACGTGCGGCAGACCCCCAACAAACGGTTTTTGGGGACCAATTTCTACGTGTGGCTCTACGAGCAGGCCGACCCCGCGAAGACCAACAAATGGAACGAGTGGAAGCGCCGAATCGGCGAGGAGCCGGTGCTGCTCGACATGAACCTGACGCAGAAGAGCGCCGAGAATCTGAAGGTCTACATGGATACCAAGGGGTTCTTTTCGTCGCGGGCGTCGTTCGAGGTCGACACCCTTTCGCGCCGCAGGCGGGCCAAGGTGACCTACCGCGTGCGGCAGGGGGCGCCCTATCTGATCGACACGGTTTCTTATGAGTTCCGCGACAAGTTCCTCGAACAGATTCTGGCTCCCGACACGGCCAACACGCTGGTGCGCCCGGGGCGGATTTTCGACATCACGATGCTCGACAGCGAGCGCGAGCGCATCACGGCCTATCTGAAGGAGCGGGGCTACTACAATTTTTCGGTCAACAACATCGAGTTCGTGGCCGACACCCTCTCGGCCGACCACCGCGTGGGGGTGCGGATTGTGGTCAAGCAGCACTTGACGGGTTACGACGAGCGCGGGCAGGCCGTCATGGACAACAACATGGTCTACCGTATCGAGCGGATCAACATCTTCCCCGACTACGACCCGCTGGCCATCCGGAGCGATTCGACCCTCGTTTCGCGGCTCGACACGCTCTACTACCGGGGTCTGAACGTCATCTACGAGGGCAAGCCCAACCTGCGGCCCTCGATTCTGCGGCAGGCGGTGCCGCTCTATCCCAACTATGTCTACAATTCGGCGCAGGTCGACCGCACCTATACCGACCTCATGGCGATGGGGTATTTCCGCAGCGCCCGCATCGCTTTCGTCGAGCAGCCGCAGACGGTGGACGTCACCAATTACGTTTCGTATATCGGTGCGACGGCCGATTCGACCCGCACCGACTATACCCAGGAGGGTTATCTGACCTGCAACATTCTCTGCACGCCGATGCTCAAGCAGAGTTTCAAAATCGAGCTGGAGGGGAGTACGACGTCGAGTTTCTACGGGCTCAAGGCGACGGCCGGATACCAGAACCGCAACATCTTCCGCGGCGCCGAATCGTTCGACGTGTCGTTTACGGGCGGATACGAATTCATGAAGGCGCGCGACGCCAAAAAGAAGCGCGCCACCGAGTTCGGTGCCACGGTAGGACTGACCTTTCCCCGCTTCTTAGTGCCGTGGCGCACGCGGCGCTACCGTTCGGTCAACCAGCCCAAAACCAAGGTCGAGCTCTCCATCAACTTCCAGGACCGCCCCTACTACCGGCGAACGCTGTCGAGTGCGGGATGGACCTATCTGTGGACCAATTCGCGCTATTCGTCGTTCTCGCTGCGGCCTATCGACATCAATGTGGTCGACGTGAGCTATCTGAACAGTGATTTCCTGCAAGGGACCACCAACAAGTACCTTATCAAGAGCTACGAATCGCAGTTCATTGCGGGCCTTGCGTTCAGCTACGGTTTCAACAACCAGCTCAAGCACCTGGGGCGCAACGCTACGGTCATCCGCTTCAACGTGGAGACTTCGGGCAATCTGATCGACGGGCTCGAACACCTCTTTTCGGAGCCTGTGCCCGGCAAGGACTACTACACGATATTCAAACTGCGCTATGCGCAGTATTTCCGCACCGACCTCAGCCTTAGCCGCAAAATCATGATGGGCGAGAAAACGGCCCTTGCATGGCGTCTGTACGGCGGTGTGGCGCTGGCCTACGGCAATTCCAAGGTCGTGCCGTTCGACCGTCTGTTCTATGCCGGCGGCAGCAACAGCATGCGCGGCTGGACCCCGCGTACGTTGGGCCCGGGTTCGGTGCCGATTACCCGGACGGACGAATTCCCGACGCAGTTGGGCGACATGAAGCTGGAGGCCAACCTCGAATTCCGTTTCCCGATATGGGGCATCGTCCACGGAGCCACGTTCTTCGACGTGGGCAATATCTGGTACGTCCGGACCAATCCGTCGGAGTATTCCAGCGAGGCGGTCTTCCATTTCGATGATTTCTACAAGCAGCTGGGATTCAACACCGGACTGGGCTTGCGGCTCGACATCAAGTTCGCCGTGCTGCGCCTGGACTGGGGCATTCAGCTTCACAATCCCAACAAGCCTGCGGGCGAGCGGTGGATCCACAACTTCCGCTGGAAAAATACGGCGCTCAACTTCGGCGTGGGCTATCCGTTCTAATCTACTCTACCTCAGAAGCATCCAAAGAATACCCCCCCCCGCCGTTTTCCGCAGGGCAGTCGGCCGACTTGTATTGCGAGGGCGACATGCCCGTGTTGCGCTTGAAGTAGCTCCCGAAAAACGACTGGTTGGGGAAGTTGAGCGTATAGGCGATTTCCTGGATGCTCAGGCTCGAATATTTGAGCAGCGTTTTGGCTTCGAGGATGACATAGATTTCTATCCACTCCGAAACCGACTTGCTGCTGATGCGCTTGACGAGCGTGGTCAGGTATTTGGGCGTGACGCAGAGTTCGCGGGCGTAGAATCCGACGCTGCGTTCTTCCTTGTAGTGTTCGCTGAGCGTTTGGAGGAACTTGCGGAAATAGATGTCGGCGCGGCTGTTGCTGCGCTCCTGTGCGGCGGGATGCGCTTCGAGGTAGCTTTGGAGCGTGTTGCCGATTTTGTAGAGCGTCGCGAGCAGCAGGTTGCCGAGCAGCTGGTCGGAGAACTCCCCGGAAACACCTCTTTCGGCATCCATCAAGCGGATGAAGTCGCGGAGCTGCCGGCTCTCCTCGTCGGAAATTTCGATGCAGGGGTGGGCGCTGAGCTGAAGAATAAGCGACATGATTTGCTTGGACCCGATGTTCATCCGCTGCATGAACTGCGGCGACACGACGATGACGTCGCCTTTGAGCGTTCCGCCGTGTCCGGTGCGGATGATGCTCTGCGGCCCTATCAGAAAAAGCGTGTTCCGGCGCAGCGTGTATTGGTTCAGATTGATCGAAATCTCGGTTTCGCCCTCGTGTCCGAGACCGATGAAGAAGGCGTTGATTCTGCACGGAAACCGGAATGCGTCCAGCTGCGAGGCATCGCTGTGGACGATGAGGAAGTCGGGGGCCGGCCGGCTGCCGCCTGCTATGCTGATGAGTTCGCCGAGCGAGAAGCTGGCTATCGGTGCGGTATTCGGTTGTTGCTTGCTGTCCATTGGTTCCAAGTTAGACGACAAAAATAAGAATATTATGCTTTATTCGGCCCGGAAAGTCGGAAAATAGGTCATATCGAACAACAAGGCGGAGGGAATCGAAAACGCGAATACTCGCACCGCTTTCTGCTCCGGGGAACGGCAACAAAAAAACGCGCTGGAAACAGCGCGTTGAAAAACGGAGAAACGCTTCTCCGGAAACTATTGTGCGGCGGGAGCGTCGGTGATGCCCAGTTCGGCCCGTACCTGCGGGGCGAGGTCGGTGAGGGCGGCTTCGTCGAACGCAGCCAGCGACCCGGTCTCGAAGATGGCCATGTAGCCGTTCTCCTTGGCGACCTTGTCGATGGCGGCCTTGGCTTTCTCGATAATCGGGGTCAGCAGCTCCTGCTGTTTTTTCTGAATGTCCTGCTGGGCTACCTGCTCGAACTCCTGACGGCGGTTCTGCAACTCTTGCAGTTCGCGTTCCTTGAGCTGGCGCACGGAATCGGAATAGGTGGCGTAGTTTTTCTGGAAGTCGGCCAGTTTCTGGTTGAATTCGACGGCGATGGTTTCCAGGTTGTCTTGGAGGTCCTTGGCGTAGGCTTGCAGGTTGGTCTCCATCTCCTTGGTTTCGGGCATCGCCAGCAGGATCTCCTGCGAATTGATGCGCCCGAACTTCTGGGCGAAGAGCGACGTGGCGCTCAGCATGAGGGCAACCGCAAGGGTCAGTTTGATAGCCTTTTTCATAGTTAGTGTATGCGTTAATGTTTTGATGGCTTGTTTATTGGGCGAGCGCGTCGATGATTTGCTGGGTGCGTTCCGCCGTGGGGTCGGTGTAAAGCAGCGTCGGGTTGTTCGACGAGTCGATTACCACCTCGGCGCCTGCGCGCTTGGCATAGGCTGCGATGACGGCGAAGACCTGTTTCTGAATGGGCGCAATCAGTTCGACGCGTTTCTTCATGAGCGTTCCCTCCTGCCCGAAGATGCTTTCCTGGTATTCGGCGGCCTCCTTTTCGAGGGTCAGAATGGCGTTCTCGCGCGACTGGCGGGTGCTGGCCGAAAGGGAGGTCTTCTGCGCCATATAATTGTTGTAGATGCTTTCGATTTTGGCATAGCGGGCGTCGACCTGCTCCTGGTATTGTTCGGCGAGCTTGTCCAGCTCGGCGATGGCTTCGTTGTAGGCGTCGATCGACTTGAAGACCTTTTCGCTGTTGACGACGATGCAGTTTTGGGCCGACAGCGCGGTGGCGGCCAGCAGGAAAGCGGCGAGGAGAATCAGACGTTTCATAATCCGGTGTTTTGAAGTTATGCCCTTGGGAGGCGGAATACTCCGTAAATATAACTCTTTTCTTTCAAATTTATTGCCACGGTGCGGCCGCCGCCGTCAGAACTGCTGTCCCATGACGAAGTGGAACTGGCTGCCGCTCTTTTTGGTGCTGCCTGCCGGGGGGTCGAAGCCGTAGCCCCAGTCGATGCCGAGCATGCCCACCACAGGCAGGTAGAGACGCACGCCGAAGCCCGCCGAACGCTTGATTTTGAAGGGCGAGAACTCGCGCCACGAATCGAACGCGTTACCGCCTTCGAGGAAGCCCAGCACGTAGATTTGCGACGAGGGTTTCAGTATGACGGGGTAGCGCAGTTCGGCCGTGTACTTGTTGTAGCCGCGCGAATAGTTGTCCGAGGGGTCGAGTGCGCCGTCTTCGTAACCGCGCATCGAAATGATGTCGATACCGTAGATGTTGTAGCCCGTCATGCCGTCGCCGCCGACCTCGAAGCGCTCGAACGGCGAAACCTTGTGTTTGTTGTAGCTGCCTAAGTAGCCCATTTCGGCCTTGAGCATCAGCACCAAGTTTTCGTTGCGCGTGAGCGACTGGAACCACTGCGCCTTGAACTGCCATTTGTGGAATTCGATCCAGCGGTAGCGTTCCTGCTGGCTCATGTTGGGATTGCTGTAGTCCTTGCCGTTCCACAGCGAGTAGGGCAGGGTTGCCTGGACCGAGGCGCTGAATTCCGAACCGCGGCGCGGGTAGATGGGCTGGTCGACCGAGTTGCGGGCGAATACCAGCTTGAGCGACAGTAGGTTGGATGAGCCGTTGTCCATCACGAACGTCTTCCAGTTCTTGAGCGAATAGCGTTCGTAGTTGGCTTCGGCGTAGAACGTGAAGTAGGGGTCGGGCCAGGTCAGACGCTTGCCCAGACCGGCCGCGGCACCGTAGGTGCGGAAGAAGCGGGTGGGCTTTTGGGTGATGAAATAGGCGTCGTTCTGGTCGGAGTAGTGGGCCGAGAGGGTGAACGAATTGGGCTTTTTGCCGCCCAGCCACGGGTCGGTGAAGCTGAAAGCGACGGCCTTGTAATAAGTACCGTTGGTCTGGGCCGAAAGCTGAAGCCGCTGGTTCTGCCCCATCGGGTAGGGACGCCAGGCGCCTTTCTTGAAGAAATTGCGGATGGAAAGGTTGTTGAGCGTGATGCCGATGGAGCCGACGAACGTGCCCGAACCCCATCCGCCGGCGACGTTGAACTGGTCGGAAGCCTGTTCTTCGAGCGCCCAGTTGATGTCGACCAGCTCGTTCGAGACGGGCCGGATGTCGGGGGCGATGTTCTCGGCGTTGAAGTGGCCCATCGAACCCAGCAGGCGCAGGGTGCGCATCAGCAGCGAGCGGTTGTAGAGTTCGCCGGGGTAGGTGGCGAGCTCGCGGCGGATGACCTCGTCGTCGACGCGCTGGTTGCCCGTGATACCGACGTTGTTGATGGTGAACTGCTTGCCCTCGAAAACCTTGACTTCGATGTCGATGGAATCGGGGCCCACGATGGTCTCGGCGGGCTCGATTTGCGACATCAGATAACCGTTGTTCTGATAGAGCGACGAGACGGACATGGCTTCGAGGTCGACCTCCTTCTGGATGCCGAGCCGTTTGTGCATGGTCTTCTTGTCGTAGGTGTCGCCCTGCTTGACGCCGAACATGCGCTGCAATTCGTCGGTTTCGTAAACCGAATTGCCGACCCACGAGACGTTGCGGATATAGTATTTGTTGCCCTCCGAGAGTTCGATGTCGATGCCCAGCCGCTTGCTGTCGATGGGGTAGACCGAATCGCGCACGATGGTGGCGTTGCGGTAGCCGCGGGCGTTGTAGAAGTCGATGAGCAGTTCCTTGTCCTCCTCGAAATCGTTTTCGTTGAGCTTGGTGTTGCGCAGGAAGTTGATGGACTTCTGATGGGTCTTCTTGAACGTGCGGCGCAGGCGCTTGTCGGGGAACTGGTCGTTGCCGATGAAGTTGATTTTGCCGATTTTGACCTTGTCCTTCTTGTCGATCAGAAAGGTCACCTTGACCGCCTGGGGCCGCAGCGAATCGTTCTCGACGTGCACACCGACTTCGGCGTTGCGGAACCCTTTGTCGGCCCAATAAGCCTTGATGAGCTTGATGTTCTTGTCGATGACGTAGTCCGACAGCTCGCCGCCGCGGCGGAGCTTGAGTTTTTCGAGCAGGTCTTTTTTCTTGCCTTTGGTGACCCCCTCGAAATCCCAGTTGAGCACGCGGGGCCGCTCCTTGAGGAACACTTGCAGGTCGAGGTCATCGCCCTCGATTTCGGCGCCTATCTTCACGTCCGAAAAGGCCCGCTGGCTCCACAGCCGCGAAATGGCGTTGGAAATGAAGTCGCTGGGCAGGTAAATCGAATCGCCCGCGATGAGCCCAGCCGAGGACTTGATGATTTCGGGGTTGAGGTATTGTACGCCGTGGATGTCGACGCTGCGGATGCGGTAGAGCCGGGGGGCTTCGTCGGAGCGCAGCATCGGTGCGTCTTCGGGGAAAGAAACGCTCTTTTCCTGCGCTGCGGGCTGGGCGGGAGCGGGCTCCTGAGCGGACGTATTCGCACAAAGGAGCGTCAGCAGCGCCGTTGCCGCGAATACCTTGCCGAAATGATTCATCTGTTCCAATCTAATCTTCAACTTCATTTACTTGACCAGCCCGAACCGCCGTTCGCGCCGGGCGTATTCCTCCATCGCCCGGTCGAACTCTTCCTCGGTGAAATCGGGCCACAGCACCTCCGGGAACCAGAGTTCGGCGTAGGAAGCCTGCCAGAGCAGGAAATTGCTGAGCCGGCGTTCGCCGCTGGTGCGGATTACCAGGTCGGGGTCCGGGTCGGCGGCCGTGTCGAGCGTGCGGCCGATGGTCGCTTCGTCGATGGCTTCCGGGGCAAGCTGCCCGGCGGCTGCGCGGGCTGCGAGCTTGCGGACGGCCCGGGTGATTTCGTCGCGCGAGGAGTAGTTGAGCGCCAGCGTGACGGTGAGTTTGTCGCCCCCAGCCGTGAGCTCCTCGGCCTGCGCGAGGTGGGCCTGCACCTTTTCGGAAAAGCGGCTCCGGTCGCCGATGGTCCGCAGGCGGATGCCCTGCCGCTGCATGTCGGGCGTTTCATGGATGACGCTCTGGCAGAACAGCTCCATCAGCGCGTCGACCTCCTGCGCAGGACGGCCCCAGTTCTCGGTGGAAAAGGCGTAGAGCGTCAGAAAGGCGACCCCGTGGCGGATGGCGGCGCGCGACGATGCCCGGATGGGTTCGATGCCGGCCGCGTGGCCTTCGTATCGCTCCAGTCCGCGCTGTTCGGCCCAGCGTCCGTTGCCGTCCATGATGATGGCCACGTGCTGCGGTATGCGTTTCTCGTCGCTCATAATAGGGCACAAATATAGGGATTTTACCGGGTTATTCCAAGGTGGTGTAATTAAGAATTAAAAATGAAAAATTAAAAATCGTTTCCGGCTTCTGTCGATTTTGGAGTACGGGCCCCGAATGCTTTCACGATTCGTGCGGCCTGTGGTCTGCCGAAAAGATGGCGGTCCATGGCCGTACGGAAGATGTAAGCTGCTCCCGAGAGGCCGGCCCCCGGATAATCAATTTCCGCCTTTCACTTTTCACTTTTCACTTCTCGTAAGTCCACGCCCCACATCATCTTATTGCGTAACGTGTCGTAGAAAGAGATATTGTGCGGCATGGCCAGAAAAATCTTTTGTTCGGCCCGCCGCACGGTGAAGGTCGCTTCGGGGCCGACGGGGTAGATGCGGTTGTCGAGGGTGACGAACGAATCGGAACGGCGTTCGTGTACGCGCAGGTCGATGCGGGCCGTGTCAGGGATGACCACCGGGCGCATGGTCAGGTTGTGAGGCGCCAGCGGCGAGATAATCAGACAGGCGCAGGAGGGTGCCACCACCGGGCCGCCCGCGCTGAGCGAATAGGCCGTCGAGCCCGTGGGGGTGGAGACGATGACCCCGTCGCCGTGGTAGGTGGCGACCATCTGACCGTCGACGTAGGTCTCTATCGAAAGCATGTCGGCTCCGTGGCGGCGGACGGTCATTTCGTTGAGGGCCAGCCGGCTGTCGGGGTTTCCGGCGAAGCCGCCCTGCACTTCGAGCATCGACCGCGGCTGGACCGACAGCTCGCCGCGGGCTATCTGGCCGAAAATCTGTTCCAGCCCCTCGTTCGGGGCTCCGGTGAGGAATCCCAGGTGCCCGGCGTTGATGCCCAGCACGGGTATGGGGGCGCCGCCCAGCCGGTGTACCCCTTCGAGCAAGGTGCCGTCGCCGCCGTAGCACACCATGATCGTGCCTTCGGGCTGCGGGCCGATGCGCTTGCCGTAGATGCAGTCGGCAGGGATTTCCAGCCCGATTGTTGCGCGGACCGCTTCGGCGAACTCTTCGTTGACCAGGAACCCCAATCCGAAGACCCGGAGGGTGTCGAACAGCTGGCGGAGTTCTTCGGCGCTGCGGGCGGGGCCGCTGCGGGAAAAAAGTATGATTTTCATCGGCGGAGTTTCAAAAAAAGTAAGTAACTTTACCACGCCGCCGCACTCCTGCACAGGGTCGGAGAACGGCATTGCGGGGAATCCGGACCGGGCTGAGAACGTTTTTGGCGTGTCGTCCCGCCGGCAGGGTTCACCAAGCAAATATAGTGAATTTTATGACAAAGTTGAGCGTAAATATCAATAAGATTGCCGTTGTCCGCAATTCGCGGGGCGGCAACCTGCCCGACGTGGTGCTCGCCGCAACCCGCATCGAGGGGTTCGGCGCCGACGGGATTACGGTCCATCCGCGGCCCGATGCCCGGCATATCCGCTACGACGACGTGCGGGCGCTCAGACGGGTGCTTCGGACCGAGCTCAACATCGAGGGCAATCCGACGCCGGAGTTCGTCGCGTTGGTGTCGGAGGTCGTTCCGGCGCAGGTGACGCTCGTACCGGACGCTCCCGACGCGATAACTTCCAATGCCGGGTGGGATACGGTGGCCAACCGGGAATTTCTGACCGCTGTGACGGCCCGTTTCCATGAGCAGGGTATTCGGGTTTCGCTCTTTGTCGACCCCGACCCGGCCATGGTCGCCGGGGCAAAGGCCTGCGGTGCCGACCGGGTGGAACTCTATACCGAAGCCTATGCCCGTGAGTATCCGGCCGACCCGGAGCGGGCGGTTGCGCCTTATGTCGCGGCTGCCGAAGAAGCGCGGCGGCAGGGGCTGGGGCTCAATGCCGGGCACGACCTGTCGCTGGAGAATCTGCACTATTTCGTGCAGCGGATTCCGTGGACCGACGAGGTGTCGATAGGCCATGCGCTTATCAGCGACGCGCTCTACTTAGGGCTGGAAAACACCGTGCAGCTCTATCGCCGCCAACTCAAAACCGCCGAATAACGCGTGCCGCTGTCGAATCCCATATTCCGCCGTATTTCGCGCTTGGCCGATGCCCAGGGGGTGAAAGCCTTCGTGGTGGGCGGTTATGTGCGCGACCATTATCTGTGTCGTCCGTCGACCGACATCGACGTGGTGGTGGTGGGCAGCGGCATCGCGCTGGCCGAGGCGCTGGGGCGGGAACTGCACACCAAGGTGTCGGTTTTCAAGACTTTCGGCACGGCGATGCTTCGGGCCGGAGGGGTCGAGGTGGAATTCGTGGGGGCGCGGCGGGAATCCTATACGCGCGATTCGCGCAAGCCGCAGGTCGAAGCCGGAACGCTGGAAGACGACCAGCGGCGCCGTGACTTCACCATCAATGCGCTGGCGTGGTCGCTCAACGGCGACAGCTTCGGCGAGCTGGTCGATCCGTTCGGCGGGCTGGACGATTTGGACGCCTGCATCATCCGCACGCCGTGCGACCCCGACATCACCTTTTCGGACGACCCGCTGCGCATGATGCGGGCCGTGCGCTTTGCGGCCCAGCTGGGTTTCTCCATCGAAGACGAGACTTTCGAGGCCATCCGCCGCAACGCCTCCCGCATCAAAATCGTTTCGCGCGAACGGATTGCGTCCGAACTCAACAAAATCGTGCTTTCGCCCGTGCCCTCGATGGGTTTCGAGCTGCTCGAACTGACCGGACTGCTGGAACTGATATTCCCCGAAATGCACCGGCTCAAGGGGGTGGAGCGCCGCGGGCAGCATGCCCATAAGGACAATTTCGCCCATACGCTCAAGGTGCTGGACAACGTGGCCCGCCGTTCCGGCGACTTGTGGCTGCGCTGGGCCGCCGTGCTGCACGACATCGCCAAGCCGCAGACCAAAGCCTACGACCCGCGCATCGGGTGGACCTTCCACGGCCACGAGGTGCTCGGCTCGAAGATGGTGCCCGCGATTTTCCGGCAGCTGAAACTGCCGCTCAACGAGCACATGAAGTTCGTGCAGAAGCTCGTGTTCCTGCATCTGCGGCCCATCATCCTTTCGGAGGACCTTGTGACCGATTCGGCCGTGCGGCGTCTGCTGTTCGAGGCGGGCGACGACATCGAGGCGCTGATGACGCTGTGCGAAGCCGACATCACGTCGGGCATCGACGCCAAGGTGAAGCGCTACATGGCCAATTTCGAGTTGGTGCGCCGCAAGATGAAAGACCTCGAAGAGCGCGACCGCATCCGCAACTTCCAGCCGCCGATTACGGGCGAAATCATCATGAAGACTTACTGCATAGGTCCTTCGCGCGTCATCGGCGAAATCAAGGAGGTTATCAAGAATGCGATTCTCGACGGCGAGATCCCCAACGAATACGATGCCGCCTACGCGTTGATGCTCCGCCTTGCCGCCGAGCGGGGATTGGTGCTGCCCGAATCCAGGCCGTAAAGTACGTGGGCGGCGCGACGCAACTATTTTCGGAGAGTTCCAGCATCTGTGTTTCCGGCCGTCCGATTCGGTCGGCTGGCGGAATTGTGAGTACCTGCCGGATGGCAACGAACGCCCGCATGACCGCGATGTTCACCTGAATGGCCGTTTCGACCCGATACATTGCAGCCAGGTCGAAGTCGAGCATGACGCGTTGTCCGCGGATTTCGTAAATCTTGTTTTGGATGGGTTGCAGTTTTCTCTGCCGAATACAAAGATAAGCTGACTTTTCCGGAAATGTCTTTTTGTTTTATTTTTCGGACTTTTTGCGTGGAGAGGGCAAAAAAACAAGGGACCGAACTTTCGTTCGGCCCCTTTGGTAGCGGGAGGAGGACTCGAACCTCCGACCTCCGGGTTATGAGCCCGACGAGCTGCCAACTGCTCTATCCCGCGATATATCGTCAGAATGAATCTATCGCTGTTGTGAGTGCAAAGGTAATACAAAAAACGGTGTTTGCAAAATAAAATTCGCATCCGTTCATGCGCTTTCCCTCTACCGGGTTGCCGTGCAGGGAGTTAACGCACCGAAAAAAATTATCGCCGGATATGGGCCGCGACGATTTCGGCCAGGTCGTGCACCTCTTTGGTGGCGCCGCGCGCAATGGCTTTTTTGCAGAGCGGGCAGGCCGTGACGATTGTTTCGGCTCCGGTGGCTTCCAGTTCTGCGGCAACCGAACGGGCGATGGCTGCCTGCTGTCCGTCCGAAATGGCCGTGTTGGCGACCGAGGAGCCGCAGCACAGGGCGTTCTCGCGCGTCTCGGCCGGTTCCAGCAGTTGGCCCATCGCTTCGATGACGGCGCGCGGCTGGTCGTAGATGCCGCTTCCGCGTCCCAGTTCGCAGGGGTCGTGATAGGTGTAGCGCGTATCGCCGTGGCTGAGCCGGAGACGCCCGGTGCGCAGCAGGCGCAAGATATATTCGGAGTGGTGGAGCACTTCGATGCCTTCCAGCGCGTAGTCTTCGCGGAAAACTTTCAGACAGATGGGGCACGAGGTGACCAGCGTCGTGATGCCGTGTTTGCGGAACAGCTCGGTGTTGTAGCGCATCATCTTGCGGGCTGCATCGGTTTCGCCCGAGAGCTTGAGCGGACGGCCGCAGCAGACGCCGCCGTCGCGGTCGGCCCACCACACCTGTTCGCCCGCCGCCGTGAAAACCTGCTCCATGGCCTGCAAGATGCGGGGCGTCAGCAGGGTCATGCAGCCTGCGAAGTAGCCCACCTTGCCCGAACCCTGCGAGCGGTCGGTCTCTTTCAGATAGGCGTAGCGGCGTTTGTCGGGCAGGTTGCGGAGCCTGTCGCGCGAGTTTAGCCGCAGGGTGTTGAGGTCGATGCCGACCGGACATTTCGTCGCACAGCGGCCGCACATCAGGCAGTTGTCGGCGATTTCGGGCCGGAGCATCTTGTAGCGGCGGTCGCGCAGGAAATAGACCGACTGCACGTTGTCGACGCCCAGCACGCTCTGAAGCTGGCAGGGGTCGATGCAGATGCCGCAGCGCGAGCAGGCTTCGAGCTGGAAACGGTCGTACGAAGTCGCCTTTTCGCCGGAACGAAGCCGGTAGCGGCGCAGGAAGATAAGCGGTATTTCCGTGAAGATGTGCATGTAGCGCGAAAACGGCAGCGCCACGAAGAAAAGCCCCAGGCAGGAGGAGTAGAACCACCATGCGGCGCTTTCGAGGTTCATCAGCGCGAGCATTCCGATGCGGTCGTGCATCCATTCGCCGAGGGTCCCGGTGAGGAACCCCCCCCCGCCGTAGAGGGCGCAGGTGGCGCTTTCGGCCAGCAGACGCGCCGGAAAGATGAACCACAGGGCCGACAGGGCGATGCGGTCGCCGAGGACGTGTTTGGTCGTGCGGCGCATGCCCAGCGCCTTGGACCGCAGTCGCTTACCCCATGCCAGCGCCACGCCCGAAAGGACGAAAAGCAGCAGCAGGTCCATCGCGAAGTCGAAGAACGGCTTGTGTTCGAGACTCGTTGCGAAGTACTTGAAAAAGACGTGTCCTTGCAGCGGGACATAGCGGAATCCCAAGTGGGCGACCGTCTCGATCCAGCCGACCGAGATAAGCAGGAACCACCCGAAAGCCAGCGACATGTGCATGTAGCCCAGCACGGGGTTGACCCGGAAGATGCGGCGGTGCAGCAGCGATTCGCAGAAGACTTCGCCGATGGCCCCGAAGGTCGCGCGCGAGGGCAGGCCGCGCAGAATCAGCATCTTGTCGGCGCGGGGCAGCCGCAGGAGCCATACGAGCCACTTGCCCAGCACGATGGCGAACATGGCCGTGGCGCCGATGATGAACGGCAGGCAGAACGGTGCGTAGAACTTCATGGTCAGAGGTCTCCCAATTTGTGTTTGATAAGCATGACCACCCCGCGCGTGTTGATGCCCCGCGGGCAGACGAGCCGGCATTTGCCGCACAGCATGCACTTGTTCATCTCCTCGTAGGCGCCCTGGTATTCGCCGCGGCGCACGAGGGTGTGGACCCTGCGGAAGTTGAATTCCGTCAGATTCCCGGCCGTGCAGACCGCCGTGCAGCTCCCGCATCCGATGCAGGTTTGCAGTTCGGGCATTTCGTGCAGAATTTCGTCGCTCCGGCGCAGGTTGTTGCGGTCGACGTCGATGGCCCGGGGCTTGGAAATCGTATATCCGAAGTTGATGGATGCCATGCCTTTACTCGTTCAGATAGTCCGCCGCGGCGTCGGCCGCTGCGATGGCTTCGTTGAGCGTCTCGCCGATGTTCTTGGGCGCCGTGACGGTCCCGGCGTAGAAAATGCCTTCGACATTGCTTTCGACGTTGTGCAGGAAGTGATCGCGCGGGGCCATGAATCCGCTCGGGGAGCGTTGCAGCCCGGCGCTTTCGGCCAGGGCGGCGCTGTCGTCGTTGGCCCGCATCCCGACCAGCAGAATCAGCATGTCGACGCTCATGCGCAGAGGACGCCCCGTGAGGGTGTCTTCGGCCTTGATCTGGATGCGGCCGTCGAGCGTCGGCGCCGCTTCCGATATGCGGCCGCGGACGAAATGGACGTTGCATTTCTGCTGAGCTTCGCGGTACATCTCCTCGTAGCCCGGTCCGAACATGCGGATGTCCATGTAGAAGTTGAAGATGTCGGCTTCGGGGAAACGCTGCTTGAGCTCCATGGCCTGCTTCACGCCTGTGATGCAGCAGACGCGCGAGCAATGTTGCTGGCATACCTTTTCGTCGCGCGAGCCGACGCAGTGCAGCAGGGCGATGCGCCGCGGAGCCGAGCCGTCGGCACGTGCCACACGGCCCTCGTTGAGCATCCGTTCGATGTCGGCCGAGGTGAAAACGTTGTCGTAGAGCCCGTAGCCGTATTCTTCCTTGATGGCGGCGTCGAACAGCGTGAAGCCCGACGCGAGCACCACGGCGTCGCAGTCGAGCCGCTGGCCGTCGGCGAGGGTCACGCTTTTGGGCGTGAGACTGCGGACTTCGGAGCGGGTGCGTATCTCGATTTTTTTCTCCTCGATGCGGCGGCGCAGCTCCGTGAGTACCTCTTCCGCCGGAGTGAACGTGGGGAACAGCGCGTGCCAGCCCCGGAGCTTGCCGCCCGCTTCGGCTTCCTTTTCGAGAATGAGCGGTTCGATGCCCCGCTCCGCAAGGCGCAGGGCCGTCTGCATGCCCGCGGCACCGCCGCCTATGATGATAACCTTTTTCATACGAGTTTCTTCAGTTTCGGGCGGCCGCCTATTCGCGCATGTCGTAGAGCGTGTCGGGCGGGCAGCCGTTGACCACCGCCGAAGCGGGTTTGCCTATGTATTTGCCGTTGCGGCCCAGGTATTTGGCCGCAGGGTCGTAGTCGATGCCCATCTTGTCCAGGAGCGGTTCCACGTCGACCTGGTGCATCTGCATGCCCAGCGCCCACGGGTCGTAGCCCAGCACCAGCCCGGCCATCTCCTCGTAGGTCAGCACCGGGATGCCGTGGCCGTTCTCGCCGTAGGTCGTGCCCTCCATTTCGGCGATGGCGTACTGCCATTTGTCGAGGAACATGGCGCAGCCCGGGCAGTTGGCCACGATGAAATCGGGTTTGTAGGGGGCCATGCTTTCCAGCTTCTTGTGCGAGTTGGCAATCGAATAGCCGCGGTTGGCCTGCACCAGGTAGTTGCGGAATCCGAAGCCGCAGCAGTGGCGCCGTTCGGGATAGTCGACGCACTGGCCGCCCCACGATTCGATCATGCCGGCCAGCACGTAGGGGAATTCCGATCCGCCGATGCCCGATTTCGGGAAAATCTTGGCGTAGTGGCAGCCGATGTGTTCGACCACGTGCAGCGGTTCGCCCGTGAGGGCGTTCACCAGCTTGTGCTTGGCTTTGCGGGCGATTTCTTCGCGGAAGTGGAACATCACGTCCGAGGTGTGGGCCAGGCTGGCCGGCTTGCGGAATTCGCGGCCCGTGGCTTTCAGCAGATTCTCGCGCGTCCTCTCCTCCGTCTCGGGGAACTCCTCCCACGTGGCGAGAATCTCGGAATAGACGCCGAACGAGGTGATGCACGAGGCCACGAAATTCTCGTAGCCCGCTTCGGTCATCAGGGCGAACTGACGCGCCACGACGGTCATGATCGTTTCGAGCGGCACGATGTCCGAGTGGTAGCCGATGCCCGTGCACGACGAGTGCTTGGGGTCGTCCAGCAGGTCGCGGCCGAGGTCGTTCTGCAGGATGTCGATGAACGCCTTTTCGCTGCCCGGGAAAAAGTTCTGGCGGATGCAGCTGCGCGCGTAGTAGTAGCGGTCGTCGGCTATCTGTTTCTGGTATTCTTTCCAGCTGTTGCGTTTCATGGCGTCGGTCAGTAATGTTCGTTGCTGTTGTTCAGAAAGACGTCCATCATGTATCGTTGGTCGGCGCCCTCCTCGTAGCCCAGTTCGCGGGCCTTGCGGTCGGAGTGCCGTTCGATGCTCTCGAACATGGCCTTGCCGCCGCTCACCTCGAAAATGCGGTCGATTTCGCCGAGCGACTCTTCGTCCAGGCGCCGCAGGGCTCCGGCTCCGTGCCGCATGTAGACCGGGGTGAATTGGGGGAAAATATCCTTGTCGTGGTCGAAAATCCACTTCCAGACGGTGCCTTGTTCGGGGTGCAGGTCGGGTTTGACCAGCCGCGGTACGATGCAGTAGCCCGTGCGCAGGATGTTGTCGCCGATGATGCGTTTGAGGGCCAGCTGCTGGCGTCCCTTTTCGCTTTCGGCGAAGAATCCCAGTTTCTGCGACAGCGTGCGCAGGGCCTGGATCACATAGCCCGGCGTGTTGCCGCGCGGGCAGCGGGGGCGGCACGACATGCACTCGCCGCAGTACCAGATGGTGTCGCCTTTCAGAAGGCGTTCGATGGCTTCTTCGTCGCGGGTCTGTACGATGCTGACGATCTGCCGCGGGTCGTAGTTGTAGAACTCCGCCGCCGGGCAGACACCCGTGCAGACGCCGCAGTTCATGCAGGAGTTGAGCCCCTCGTGGAACCGCACGTCTTCCATCAGCATGTCGAAATATTTTGCCATGTTCGCAGTATCCTTTGCTCGGCAAAGGTACTCATTATCGGCCGTCTGCGAGGTGGTATAAATACCTAATTTCGGGTTGTCGGACCGATTGGACGGGTCGATATGGCATTTGCAGACTGTGCGGACCCGGGCTGTTGAAACGTTTTAGCAACCTTGCTAAAACGATTTAATGGGGCGTCTATCGTCGTTCGTAGGTCTCGAAGACGAACGGGTGGGGATAGGTCTCGCCGTGCGGAAAGGCTTCCGATGCGACGAGCCGCCACTGCGCCGGGTCCCATTCGGGGAAACGGGTGTCGCCCTCGTAGGGATGTTCGACGCGGGTGAGGTAGAAGCGGTCGGCCAAGGGAAGCGCTTCGGCGTAAATCTGCGCGCCGCCGATAATGAAGACTTCTTCTTCGGCGGCGAAAAGCGCCAGGGCTTCATTGAGCGAGTGGACGACTTCGCAGCCTGCGATTGCTATCTCCTGCCGCGAGATGACTATGTTGCGGCGGTTGGGCAGCGGGCGGCCCAGCGATTCGTAGGTTTTGCGTCCCATGACCACCGGATGGCCCGTCGTCAGCGCCTTGAAGTGCTGCAGGTCTTCGCGGATGTGCCACAGCAGCGTGTTCTTGTCGCCGATTACTCCGTTCGACGCTACGGCAACTATTATTGAAATCATAGGTTTTCTGCGATTTGATTGTTTCCGGTCCATTGCCCCCCCCCTCGCAATGACGTTCTGCCTTGTACGTTGTGCGGTCAGAATGACATCGGTGCCTTGATGGCGGGCCAGGGGTCGTAGCCGGAGAGTGTGAAATCGTCGTAACGGAAATCGAAGACCGACTTCACATCGGGGTTGAGCCGCATGACGGGCAGGGGCCGCGGAGCGCGCGCGAGCTGCTCGTCGACCTGCTCCATGTGGTTGAGGTAGAGGTGCGTGTCGCCCAACGTGTGGATGAATTCGCCGGGCCGCAGTCCGCACACCTGCGCCATCATCTGCGTGAGCAGCGCATAGGACGCGATGTTGAACGGTACTCCGAGGAACGTGTCGGCGCTTCGCTGGTAGAGCTGGCACGAGAGACGTCCCTCGGCTACGTAGAATTGGAACAGCACGTGGCACGGCGGCAGGGCCATTTCTTCGACTTCGGCGACGTTCCATGCCGAAACGATGATGCGCCGCGATTCGGGGTTCTTCCGAATCAGTTCCGCGGCCTGCGCGATCTGGTCGATGGTTCCGCCGTCGGGCCGCGGCCACGAACGCCATTGGTAGCCATAGACGTGGTTGAGGTCGCCATAGCGGTAGCCCTCTATGGGCGATTCGGCGCCTGCCGATGCGAGAAACGCATCGCGGTCCAGCGGGCGGATTCCCCGTGCCGCGCACAGCTCGCCGTAATAGCGGTAGGCGTCGTTGTCCCAGATATGTACGCCGTTTTCGACCAAGCAGCGGATGTTCGTGTCGCCGCGCAGGAACCACAGCAGTTCGTGGATAACCCCTTTCAGAAAGACTTTCTTGGTCGTCAGCAGCGGGAATCCCTCGCTCAGGTCGAACCGCATCTGATGGCCGAACACGCTTTTCGTGCCCGTGCCCGTGCGGTCGCCGCGGATGACACCTTCGGTTCGGATGCGGCGCAGGAGGTCGAGATATTGTTTCATCGGTCGAATCGTTTGAGGGTCAGTTCGCCCGTGTCGTCGAGCACGGCGTAGGCAGGGGTCTCTTCCCAGCAGCCCAGATGGACTGTGTGGAGCCCCGCTTCGCGGTAGTCGCGGGCGAAATGCAGATGGCCGAATACGAAATGGTCTATGGGCGGCTCGGGGTGGGTAGCTGCATAGTTGCGGGCATATTCGATCAGCGGCTCGGTCATGGCGGCGGTAGGGGCTCCCTCGGCGTGGTGCGATTTGCGCGAGCGACCGCTCCACCAGCGGCCGAAACGCACCGCCCAGTCGGGATGCACGCCCCACGAAAAGAGCCAGCGCAGGGCCCGCGACCGGAAGACGCGGTTCAGCAGTTTGAGCAGCGGCTGTCCGTCTATCTGCATGTTGTCGCCGTGGGCGATGAAAATCCGGCGGCCGCAGAGCGTCATGACCTGCGGCGAGGTGCAGACCTCCACGCCGCATTCGCGGGCGAGGCAGTCGCCCGTCCACATGTCGTGGTTGCCCGTGAACAGCACCACGCGCACGCCCCGGTCGGTCAGCTCGGCCAGCTTGCCCAGCACGCGGGCATAGCCTGTCGGGATGACCCGGCGGTACTCGAACCAGAAATCGAAAATGTCGCCTACGAGGAGAATCGCTTCGGCATCTTTGCCCGCGAGGTCGAGCCACGCGAGGAACTTCCGTTCGACGGCGCGGGCCGCCGCCGGGTCGCCACCTCCGAGGTGGACGTCGGATGCGAAGTAGACGGGCATGGCTTATCGGGTCAGCTCGTCGAGTTTGCGTTCCAGACTCTTGCCGTAGATGTCCTTGGCCACGAGCGTGCCGTTCTTGTCGATGAGGAAGTTGGCGGGCAGCTTGCTGATGTTGTAGAGACCCACGGCCGCCGAAGCGCGTCCGCGCAGGTCGCTCACCGAAATCCACGGCAGACGCTGTTCCTGCACGGCCGTAATCCACGCGGCTTTCGAGGTGTCGAGCGACACCTGGTAGACCTCGAACGAGGTGGGGGCGTCGGCATATTTGCGGTAGGTCTCTTTCAGTTCGGCGTTGAGGGTGTTGCTGTTGCCCGCTTCGGCCGACCAGAAGTCGATCAGAACCACCTTGCCCGCGAGCGACGAGAGCCGGATTTTACGGCCGTAGATGTCATGCAGTTCCAGGTCGGGATAGCCCATTTCCGAGACCTTGGAGGTCAGGCTGATGCGGGCGTCCATGCGGGCGATTTCGCCCAGCAGGGGCTGCAGGTAGGGAGATTCGGGGTAGCGTTCTTCGATGGCTTCGGCCACGGTGCGGAAGTAGACTACGTCGCTGTCGCCGTTGAAAAGGTAGGTGTCGCCGGGCAGCCGCTGATACAGGGCGTAGACGGCGGCCAGCGAAGCTTTGTTCTCGATGATGAAGCGGAGCTGTTCGCGGCGGATGCGGAAATATTCGGCCGTGTATTCCTTGCCCAGTGCCTTGCGCTGCGCTTCCGCCAGGTCCTGCCGGGCGAACTGCGCGGCGATGGCGTCGAGTTTCTGCGCTCCGGCGACGTAGGGCTGGTAGAACTGCCGGAGCAGTTCCGTCTCTTCGGAGCCGTCGACCGTGTAGTTGCGGACGACGCTGCCCACGGCGTTCACCGTCAGGCGGTCGCCCCCGGCAATCAGCAGCGGAATCCGCTCGCCGTTGCACACGAGGTTGTAGAGCGACGGCGTGGCGGCCACGTCCTTGAGCCGGAACTTGTAGCCGCCGTCGGGACCCAGGGCGGCCGAGTCGATGATCGTCTGCGTCAGCGGGGTGACCTGTTCGAGGTAGACGCTGCGGGCTTCGCTGCCCGCGAAACGGCCTACGAGGGTCGCCTTCGTCGAACGGCATCCGGTGGCCAGGAGGGCTGCGGCGAGCAGGGCGCCGAGCGTAAGTCTGTTCATGTTGCTGAGTTTTCGCATGGTCGGGGTTCAACGACAGAACGGGCCGGAGCGTTGTCGGGGCGGCGTCTGTCTTCTATCTACAAATATAGGGATAATCCAATAATGGCGCAAGTTTTATTTCTGCGAATTGCGCCGCTGGCCGTTTTTCTGGAAATTGCGGCTGCCGTGCTGCTGGTTGCGGCCGCGCTGCATGCGCTGCTGACGCTGCTGTCCGCCTTTCTGCGGACGCGCCGAAAAGTGCTGTTTGTAGTCGCTTCGGAGATTATTCAAGGCCGTTTCGTCGATCTGCACGGCACCTGCGGACATTTGCCTGATGTCCTTTATGATGATTTCGTTGTTGGGGTGCTCCTGGTTGTATTCGTAGCTCTTGGCACGCATGTAGCAGGCCAGGTTGCCGACCGTCCGTGCCACGGCGCCGGGGTTGTTCGCCTCGCCCAGTTTGCGGAGCATCTGGCCCACGTACTTGCCGTAGTGCTTATGGCTCAGACGGCTCTGGGCGTAGGGCATCCGGTGGGGCGCCGCGGTGAGCTCCTGCCGCGAGGGACGCGGGTAGGGCGAATCGACATCGAGCTGGAAATCAGACATGATGAACATGTGGTCCCAGAGCTTGTGGGTGTAGTCGGCCGTGTCGCGCAGCAGGGGGAACAAGTTGCCCATGACGGCGATGACGGCGCGTGCCTGGCGGTTGCGTTCGCGGCGGTCCTCGATGAGCGACAGCGAATCGATCATCTCCTGGATGTGGCGCCCGTATTCGGGCAGATACAGCTTGCGGCGTGTGTAATTGTAGTTCTTTTTCATGGTTGTCGTTGTGGTCGCGGCGGCTGTTTCATGCGGTCGGCCGCGAGGTCCGGCAGGTCGTTTGCAGTGGTGCGATTCGGGCTGTTTCTGCGGGCCGGAATCCGGCCGCCGGACCAGGCCCGGAAATTGGTTTTACGCGGCGGAAAGCCCTACCTTTGGGTCGGAAGCCGGGGTTCGGGGCCTTTGCGGACCCGTTGCGGCCGGGGCCGCTGCGATGCCGCCCGCTGCTTCCGCGAAGCGGTTTCTGCTGCCGTGGCGGCAGGGTTCGGCTCCGACAAAAGTAGGTAAAATTTCAGAAAAAACAATTATGGCAAAGGTTTTAATTCTCGACCGTTCAAAAAGTATGCGAAACACGCTGCGCGAGCGGCTCGAATACGAGGGTTTCTCGACCGAGGCGGTCGAGGACGAAGCCGCAGCGTCGGAGATGTGCCGTAAGATTCCGTTCGACGTCATTCTCTCCGACACGGGCTGCAAGGTCCCCGATACGGGCGTTCCGTTCATCGTCCTTTCGGCCGAAGCGTCCATTGATTCGGCGGTCGAGGCGGTGCGCAGCGGAGCCCGCGATTACCTTACCAAGCCCGTCGACATGAACCGGCTGCTGCGGTCGATTCACCGCACTATCGACGACCCGGCGCCCGAACCCGCCGCCGCTCCTGCGCGCCGCGCGCGCCGGGCCCATGCCATGCACGCCGAGGAGATTATCGGTACTTCGGAACGTATCGGGCAGGTGCGGCAGCTCATCGACAAGGTTGCGCCCTGCGACGCGCGCGTGCTGATCACCGGCGAGAACGGTACCGGCAAGGAACTGGTGGCCCGTTGGCTGCATGCCAAAAGCCCCCGTTCGGCCGCTCCGTTTGTCGAGGTCAACTGCGCCGCCATCCCCTCCGAGCTTATCGAAAGCGAGCTTTTCGGCCACGAGCGGGGGGCCTTCACCTCGGCCATCAAACAGCGTAAGGGCAAGTTCGAGCAGGCCGACGGCGGAACGCTTTTCATGGACGAAATCGGCGACATGTCGCTCGCCGCGCAGGCCAAGGTGCTGCGGGCGTTGCAGGAAAGCAAGATAAGCCGCGTCGGCAGCGACAAGGACATCGATGTCGACGTGCGGGTCATCGCCGCCACCAACAAGAACCTGCGCGAGGAGATCGACAAGGGCAATTTCCGCGAGGACCTCTACCACCGCATCGGTGTCGTGGTCGTGCGGGTGCCTGCCTTGCGCGACCGTGCGGGCGACATCCCCGAGCTGGTCGGACATTTCATCCGCGTCATTTCGGCCGAATACAACCTCCCGCCCAAGAAAATCGACCCCGAAGCGCTGGCCGCCCTGCAAGCCAAGCCGTGGACGGGCAATATCCGCGAGCTGCGCAACGTCATCGAGCGGCTGCTCATCCTCAGCGAGGAGAAGATTACGGCCGACGACGTCAAGAACTATTGTTAGAGTATTCCGAGCAGTTCTTCGGCCCGGTCGACGATATGGTCTGCGCCTGCCTGTTCGAGTTCGGTGCGGGTGCGGAATCCCCACGCGACGCCGGCTGACCGCACTCCTGCGGCCTTGGCCGTCTCCATGTCGATGCCCGAATCGCCTATGTAGAGGGTCCGTTCGCGCGCGATGCCCGTGCGGGCCAATATCTCTTCCACCACCGCCGGGTCGGGCTTCAGCGCCACCCCTGCGCGCTGCCCGAAAACCGGATCGAACGGTATTTGCGGGAAGAAAAGCCGGACGAGCTTTTCGGTGCCTGCCTGAAACTTGTTGGAAGCCACGGCCAGCCGCACGCCCCGGCGCACCAGCTCGGAGAGCAGTTCGGGGATGCCGGGGTAGGGCTTGGTGTAGGTGTCGATATGTTCGGTGTAGTAGCGCACGAAGTCAGCCCGCATCAGCGTCACGTTCTCGGGCGAGCGCAGCGGTTCGGGCAGGGCCCGTTCCACCAGCCGCATGATGCCATTGCCCACGAAGCCGCAATATTCGTCGTAGGAGTGCTGCGGCAGTCCGCGCAGCGCCAGCGAGGCGTTGCATGCCACGGCCAGGTCGCCGATGGTGTCGAGCAGCGTGCCGTCGAGGTCGAAAATCGCCAGTTCGGTCTTCATCGTTTTCTGCGGATGCGTCCGTCCACGGCCGCTACCGCGAGCGACATCAGCGGACTGACTATGTTGAAGATGCAGTAGGGCATGTAGACGAAGGTCGATACACCCAGCACCGTGGCCTGCGTCATGCCGCACGAATTCCACGGCACGAGTACCGAGCAGACCGTGGCCGAATCCTCGACCGAGCGGCTGAGCAGGCGCGCATCGAGCCCCCGTTCGGCGTACAGCTCGCGGAAAAGGCGTCCCGAAAGAATGATGGAAATGTATTGGTCGGCCGTGCAGAGGTTGAAGAAGATGCCCGCACCCACGGTCGAGGCCACGGCCGGAAACCTGCGGCGCACCAGCCGCAGGAAGATTCCGGTCAGCGACCGCAGCATGCCGCTGCCCGTCATCACGCCGCCGAAGCACATGGCGCAGATAATCAGCCACACGGTGTTAAGCATGCCGGCCATGCCGCGTGTGGCGATCAGTTCGTCGAGCTGGAGGTTGCCCGTTTCGATGGCCGTCGGGCCGAAGCAGGTCATCAGCACCCCCTTGAATCCCGAGAGGAATCCGAGTTTTTCGACCCCCGCCACTTCGGCCACCAGCCCGGGCTGTGCGGCAAGCATGGCGATGCAGGCGAATACCGTGGCGGCGAAGAGGGTGACGATTGCCGGGAGCTTGCGCGCGATAAGCAGGCCTGTCGCCAGCGGCACCAGCAGCAGCCACGGCGTGATGCGGAACGAGGCGCGCAGCGTCTCGGCGTAGAGTTGTGCGTGGGTGCCGGTTTCGTGGTCGAGCGTGAGGCCCGCTACGGTGAAGACAGCCAGCGCAAGGAGCATCGACGGCACGGTGGTGCGCAGCATGTAGCGGATGTGGGCGAAGACGTCGACCCCGACGGTCGAGGAGGCCAGCACCGTGGTGTCGGAGAGCAGCGACAGCTTGTCGCCGAAGTAGGCGCCCGAGATGATGGCTCCGGCCACCCAGCCTTCGGGGAATCCCATCGCCCGGCCGATGCCCATCAGCGCCACGCCGATGGTGGCGATGGTCGTCCACGAACTTCCGGTCATCAGCGACACCCCGGCGCAGATGACCGAAGTGGCTACCAGGAAGAACGACGGATGCAGGATTCTCAGACCGTAGCATATCATCGTCGGGACTACGCCGCTGACCATCCACGACCCTGCTATGGCGCCGATGAGCAGCAGGATGATGATGGCCGACGCCGAAGCGCGGATGTTGTCGATGACGGCTTCTTCGAGCACCGCCCAGCGGCAGCGGTAGATGCCTATCGAGAGCATCACGCAGACCGAGGCGGCCGACAGCAGGGCGATCTGGCTGCCTCCGTCGATGGCGCCGCCGCCGAAGCAGCGGATCACTACGTAGAGCAGCAGCGTGAGTACCGCCAGCGGGATGACCGCCACCCACGGCGACGGTGTTTTCGTTGTTTCGTGTTGCATTTTTCTGACCGGATAACCTGACCGGGGGCAAAAATACAAAATAAAGTGCAACGGCGGAATACGGCGGGCGGTTTGCGGCGATTTTTGCGGAGCGTGCGGCAAATGCGTGCGGCCGATGATGGCGTTTCTCAGACGGGTGGTGTTCTTCTATGTCGACGGGTTCCGGGCGATGACCCTCGGCCGGACCTTGTGGGCCATTGTCCTGGTCAAGCTCTTCGTCATGTTCGCCGTGCTCCGGCTTTTCTTCTTCCCCGATTTGCTCGCCGGGAAAAGCGCGCCCCAGCAGGCGGCCTGCGTGCTGGAGCAGCTCACCGGAATTTGAAATCCTGAATCGAATATGGTTTCCGATTATTTGCAGACCGTCGACTGGTCGCGGGCGCAGTTCGCTCTGACGGCCGTCTATCATTGGCTTTTCGTGCCGCTCACGCTCGGGCTGAGCGTGCTGGTCGCCATCATGGAGAGTTGCTGGGTGCGCACCGGCGACGAGTTCTGGCGGCGGACCGCCCGTTTCTGGATGCGGCTGTTCGGGGTCAATTTCGCCATCGGCGTGGCCACGGGGCTCATCCTCGAATTCGAGTTCGGCACCAACTGGTCCAACTATTCCTACTTCGTCGGCGATATTTTCGGCGCGCCGCTCGCCATCGAGGGCATCATGGCGTTCTTCCTCGAAACCACCTTCATTGCCGTCATGTTCTTCGGGTGGGACAAGGTGAGCCGTGGGGTCCACCTCACCGCTACGTGGCTCACGGCCGTCGGCGCCAGCCTTTCGGCCTGGTGGATTCTCGTGGCCAACGCCTGGATGCAGTATCCCGTCGGGTGTACGTTCAACCTGGGGAGCGTGCGCAACGAAATGACCTCTTTCTGGGAGGTCGCCTTTTCGCCCGTCGCCGTCAACAAGTTTTTTCATACCGTCGCTTCGTCGTTCATGCTCGCCGCGCTGTTCGTCGTCGGCGTCAGCGCGTGGTATCTGCTGCGCCGCCGCGAGGAGCGGATGGCCCGGCAGAGCATCGGCGTGGCGTCGGTGTTCGGATTCGTCTTTGCGCTCGTCACCGCCTTTACGGGCGACCGTTCGGGGGCGCTCGTCGCCCGCGTCCAGCCCATGAAGCTGGCCGCTTTGGAGGCGCTCTACAACGGTCAGGCCGGGGCGCCGCTCACGGTCGTCGGGGTGCTCCGGCCCGCAGGCAGCCGCACGGCCGACGATCCTTTCTATTTCGGGTTAGGCGTTCCCAAATTGTTGTCGGTCATGAGTTTCCGCGATGCGCAGGCCTATGTGCCGGGTATCGGCGACCTGTTGGCGGGCAATCCGAAGCAGGGGATTTTGTCGGCCGCCGAGAAGATGGCCCGCGGCCGGGTGGCGGTCGCAGAGCTGGCCCGTTACAGGGCTGCTTCGGAAGCGGGCGACCGCCGGACGATGGCCGCCGTGGGGCGTAAGTTCGACCCGGCGACCTCCGAGGGCGAGGAGTTCCTGAGCGAATATTTCGCCTATTTGGGTTACGGTTATCTGGAGACGCCCGCGCAGCTGGTGCCCAACGTGCCGCTGCTTTTCTATTGGTTCCGCGTCATGGTCGGCGCCGGACTCCTCTTTATCGTGGTGCTGGGCGTTGTGTGGTGGCTCAACCGCCGCAACCGGCTTGCGTCACGGCGGTGGCTGCTGCGGACATGCGTGTGGATGATTCCGCTGGCCTATCTCGCTTCGCAGGCGGGGTGGGTGGTGACCGAGGCGGGGCGCCAGCCGTGGGCCATTCAGGACCTGATGCCCGTGGGGGTCGCCGCCTCGAAGATTCCCGGCGCTTCGGTCAGCGTCACGTTCTTCCTTTTTCTCGCTCTTTTTACGGCGCTGTTCGTCGCTGAAGTGAGCATTCTCCTGCGGCAGATTAAAATCGGTCCCGATGCGGCCGGAAATTCCGAACCCCAGAAACTCTGATACTTATGGATACGTTCATCTTCATGCAGGTTTTTTCGCTCGGGCATGGCCCGGAGGGAGGCGGTTCTTCGGAAGCGTTCGCTTTCTTGCAGCACTACTGGTGGTTCTTGATTTCGCTTTTGGGAGCTTTGTTCGTTTTTCTGCTTTTCGTGCAGGGCGGGCAGGCGCTGTTGTACAGCATCGGCCGGACCGACGAGGAACGTTCGTTGGCGGTCAATGCGCTGGGGCGCAAGTGGAAGCTGACTTTCACGACGCTGGTCGTCTTCGGCGGCGCATTCTTCGCGTCGTTCCCGCTTTTCTATTCGACTTCGTTCGGCGGGGCGTTCTACGTGTGGATGGCGGTTCTGTTCTGTTTTGTGGTGCAGGCCGTGGCTTACGAATATCGCCGCAAGCCTGCCAACGTGCTGGGCGCAAAAACGTTCGATGCGTTTTTGCTGGTCAACGGCATCTTGGGCCCGTTCTTGCTGGGCACGGCCCTTTCGACCCTTTTCACCGGGGCCCCGTTCACCGTCGACCGGCTTAATCTGGCCGACCCCGGCACCAACGGCAGCACCGTCATTTCGCAATGGACCACCCCGTGGTATGGGCTCGATGCGCTGGCCGTCGTGTGGAACCCGGTGCTGGGCGTCGCTGTCGTTCTGCTCGCCATGACGCTCGGCTGTCAGTATCTGATGAACAGTGTCGGCGACGAACCCGTTTTCTGCCGGGCCCGCAGGCGGATGTTGTTTTGCGGGTGCGGATTCGTGCCTTTCTTCGTGGCGTGGCTGGTGCATCTGCTTTTCGCCACGGGTTACACGGAGAACCCGGCCGGGCTGATTACGGCCGAACCTTATAAATATCTGCACAATTTTTCTCAGATGCCTTTTCTGGCTGTCGGGCTCGCGGTCGGCGTGGGGTTGGTGTTGTGGAGCGTTTATGCGGGCTGGCGCGGCAGCCGCAAGGCGATTTGGTACGGCGGTGCCGGAACGGTGCTCGCCGTTTTGGCGCTGCTGCTTTGTGCCGGGTGGAATCACACGGCTTATTACCCCTCGCTGGCCGACATGCAGTCGTCGCTGACGATCCGCAACTCGTCGTCGAGCCTTTTCACGCTGCGGGTGATGGCGTATGTTTCGCTGCTGGTTCCGTTCGTGCTGGCTTATATATGGTATGCGTGGCGGGCCGTCAGCCGCAGGCCGCTCACACGCGGCGAGCTGCATGGCGAACTGCACGGCGACGGACACCAATATTGAAAAATGCGGGGCCTCATCCGAGGCCCCGCATTCGTTTCCGTCCGTCCGGACTTATTCTTTCGTCTCGCCGAACGGATATTGGTTCTGGTGCACGTCGTCGAAGCGCATGCCCTTTTCGTAGGTCTTCATCGCGCGGCGCGACATGCCCATCGACGAGAATCCGCCGTCGTGGAAGAGGTTCTGCATCGTCACCTTGCGCGTGAAGTCCGAGAAGAGCGTCAGCACGTAGTTGGCGCAGTCTTCGGCCGTGGCGTTGCCCAGCGGCGACATGTTTTCGGCGAACGACATCAGGTCGCCCAGCCCCAGCACGCCGTTGCCCGCCGTGGTCGGCGTGGGCGACTGCGAGACGGTGTTGATGCGCACGTGCTTCTCACGGCCGTAGATGTAGCCGAAACTCCGGGCTATGGATTCCAGCAGCGCCTTGGCGTCGGCCATGTCGTTGTAGCCGTAGAGCGTGCGCTGGGCGGCGATGTACGACAGCGCCACGATCGAGCCCCATTCGTTGATGGCGTCCTTCTTGCGCGCTACCTGGATGGCCTTGTGGAACGAAACGGCCGAGATGTCGAGCGTTTTCGACAGATAGTCGTAGTCCAGGTCGTCGTAGGTGCGGCCCTTGCGGACGTTGGGCGACATGCCGATGGAGTGGAGCATGAAGTCGAAGCGGCCGCCGAAGTGCTCCATCGTCTTGTCGATGAGGTTCTCCAGGTCTTCCACGCTCGTCGCGTCGGCCGGAACCACTATCGTGTTGCATTTTTTGGCCAGCTCGCCGATGGTGCCCATGCGGATGGATATGGCCGTATTCGTGAGGACGATTTCGGCGCCTTCCTCTACTGCCCGCTCCGCCACTTTCCAGGCGATGGACTGCTCGTTGAGCGCTCCGAAAATCAGACCTTTCTTTCCTTTGAGTAATTGAGATGCCATGTTGTACAAGGTTAAAATTCCGGACAAAAGTAACAAAATTTTTTCAATCGCTCCTTTCCGGCCGTTTTTATCGGTTTAATTCCGTGCAGGCTTTTCCGCTTCGGCAGGGTCCGGATCGATTCGGCCTGCGTCCGCTCCGGCACGCGAATTGTCGGAGAGCAGACAGCTTTAATTTAACAAGTTTTACGATGAAAAATGTAACTTACCTTATCGAGCGGTCGAAGCAGGCCGTGCGTTACTGGTGGCTGATGCTGCTCATCGGCATCGCGCTTTTCGTGCTCGGAATCCTCGTGTTCGTCTATCCCGCTCAGAGTTACGTAAGCATGGCGGTGCTTTTCGGTTGGGTCATCCTCGCCGCAGGTATCCTGGAGGTCGTGCTCTCGGCTTCGAGCGACCATTTCGTCACGGGCCGCGGCTGGATGTTGGCCGGGGGTGTCATCCAGATTATTCTGGGTCTGATTCTGGTGTTCAATGTCGCCCTTTCGGCCGTCACGCTGCCTATCGTGCTCGGGTTCTGGCTCCTGTTCCGTGGTTTCAGCACCATCGGTCTGGGCGGCGACATGCGGGCCATGGGCATCTCGGGCGCCGGTTGGACCATCGTCGGCGGGGTTCTGCTGCTGCTGTGCGCCCTGTGGATGCTTTTCCAGCCGCTGGTCTTCGGCACGGCGTTCGTGGTCGTATGGCTCGGGGTCGCGCTGCTTTTCGCAGGCGTTTCGGCCATGGCGCTCTCGTTCCAGCTGCGGACCGCCCACCGCTGTCTGGCGAAGGGCGACTGCTGAGAAGCGTACGCCGAATGATAAACCGGGGAGCGAACTCCCCGGTTTTTTCGTGCAAAAACGAGAGGAACCGGACACGTCCGGTTCCTCTCCCCATCAAAAACTAATTGAATAACTAACCTTGTTAAAAATCGTCCGCAGGCCGCAGCACGTCCGAGAGATAGTGGTGCAGGTAGTAGAGGTCGGCTTCGTCGCGAATCACTTCCTTGAGCATCAGTTCGTCGTCTTCGGAGTTGGCACTGTCGGACACTTCGTTTTTGTCAATATCCTCCATAGGCAGTCTCTTTTTATATGGATAACGCAGTGTCTACGGCGAATATTGTGCAGAACTCAGCACAGAACCAGATTTTTTTCCTTGATCATGCGCCGCAGGTTGATGAGCGCGTAGCGCATCCGTCCCAGCGCGGTGTTGATGCTCACGCCTGTCTGCTCGGCGATTTCTTTGAAGCTCTGCCCGCCGAAGTAGCGCATCATCACCACTTCGCGCTGTTCGGGCGGCAGCATCTCGATCAGCATCCGCACGTCGCTTTCGATTTGGCGGCTCACGATTTCGTCTTCGACCGTCTTCTCGGCCAGGCGCAGCGAACCCAGCAGGTCGTAGCCCGCTTCGGCTTCGGTCACCGATTTGTCCTGGCGCCGGGCCCGGAAGTGGTCGATTACCTGGTTGTGGGCTATGCGGAGTATCCACGAAAGGAATTTTCCGTTGTCGCAGTAGCGGCCTTCGTCGATGACGCGCACCGCTTTGATGAATGTCTCCTGAAAGATGTCTTCCGCCACGTCGCGGTCCTTGACCAGCATCCGTATGTAGTCGCGCACGCGGCGGCTGTGGCGTTCGATGAGTTGCGAAATGGCGCTCCGGTCCCCCGAAAGGTATCGGCTGAGCAATACCCGGTCATTCGACTGTACGTTCATACTCTTCTCCTCAATTTGGTTGCAAAGAGTAGAATTTTCTCGATAGGCGATCCGTTTTTTTTGCGTTGTTGCGAATTCGAGCCAGCGGCTCCGGCCTTCGGTTCCGGTCTTCCGGAGCGGCCTTGCTTCGGCAAGGTAAGCACTTTTTCCCGAAATACCAAACCGGCTTCCACTCCGTCCGAACCCGTCCGGGCTCTTTTTTGCGTCGTGCGGAAGTGCAAATTTCGTGCCGTGACGGCCTTTCCGGCCAGGTTTTTCCGGCGTTTTGTCTGCCCGCCGTTTTCCGGTCAACCGGCCGTTTTCGCCGGTGAAACGGCAAGGGATTAGCTACGGCTGACGTAAAAAAATTAGGAATTAGTGCTGAGGAATAAAATTTGTTTGTATATTTGCGCACACATTATATATAAAAATTGATTCGGCTATGCGAAATATGATAGCGGACCGTTTCGATCAGTTGATCGAGCGAGTTGTAGGGTTGCCTTTGGAGAAGATTCAGGAGCAGCCTGCCGAACAGACGGATCAGTTTATCGAAAAGAAGAATGCCGCCTCGCTGCATTTGGATACGTCATCTCGATATATTCAGTTTCGAGGGAATCCGTTGTTGTCGTATGGCCGGATTGTCGGTGGAAACATAAACGAGATGTTTGATCGTAAATTCGGGATCACCGAATAGTTTCATAGCTGATACGATGGCAGTCGGGTCTGTTCTTTCTGCGCAGGTGCAGCAGAGTCTTTGCGAATTATATCAGAAGTATAATACTGTTTTCAAGCCTGCATTGGCTATCGTTGAGAGTACAGTCCAAAAATTTCCGGCGCCCGTACTCAATGAAATCCGTGCTGTTAACGATCACGTTGCTCGTTGTTTCGTTGCTGGGAAGGCGGAAGCCGATTATCTTTCTGAAATCCGAAAGGCCAATGGTCATTTGATTCGCGTTACGCTCGATTGTTATAAGATCATGCTGATGTGTTATTATGATCAGGTTGAAAGTTTTAGAAAGGCATATTGTGATGTCAACCTTTCGTTGGTGAGCGATGGCCAGTTTTTGCCCGAGTTAACTCGACTGAACGGGGTTGCGGTGGACAAAGCTGTCGAAGCTCGTCGGAATGAATCCGATGCATTCCCTGAAAAGGAGCAGGCTTATGCAACATATAAGATTGCGATTCTCGCCTATGAGGATGTGTTAAAGTATATTAAGGAACATGCGGAAGGTTTGGCCAATGCTGAACAGCATGCGAAACGGCGAACTCGGGAGGAAAATCGAAGAAACTGGAAATTTGCTGTTATCAGTGCTATATTGGGCACTTTTTTTGGGTGGTTGGTTTCGGAAATTAGTTATTTCTTGTTTTAGCCGATTGTATAAAATAGCAGAAACGCACCGTAAATCGGTGCGTTTCTTATTGCCAGGGGATTCTTTTCTTTAGTAGCTCCGGGCGAACAGGACGCGGCGGTGCGACGGTTTGCCCGAGAAGACGCAGACGCCCTCTTCCTCTTCGGCGTCGACCGGAATGCAGCGGATCGTGGCTTTCGTGGCCTCCTTGATGGCCACTTCGGTTTCGACCGTGCCGTCCCAGTGGGCCGATATGAAGCCGCCCTTTTCGTCGAGCACGCGCTTGAACTCGTCCCACGTGTCGACGCGCGTAATCATCGAATTGCGGTAGTCGAGCGCCTTGCGGAAAATGTTGTGCTGGATGTCGGTCATCAGGGTTTCGATATGTCCGGCCAGCCCCTCCTGCGAAAGGGTCTCCTTTTCCAGCGTGTCGCGGCGCACGAGTTCCACCGTGCCGTTCTCCATGTCGCGGCCGCCCATCGCTAAGCGTACAGGTACGCCCTTGAGCTCGTACTCCGCGAACTTGAAGCCCGGGCGTACGTTGTCGCGGTCGTCGATTTTCACGCTGATGCCTTTGGCCCGCAGTTCGGCGGCGATTTGCTCGAACCGGGCCACGATTTCGGCCAGCTGCTCGGCCGTCTTGTAAATCGGTACCATCACCACCTGAATCGGCGCGAGTTTAGGCGGCAGCACCAGGCCGTTGTTGTCCGAGTGGGCCATGATAAGGGCGCCCATCAAACGGGTCGAAACGCCCCACGAGGTAGCCCATACGTATTCCAGCTTGCCCTCCTTGTTGACATACTGCACGTCGAACGCCTTGGCGAAGTTCTGCCCCAGGAAGTGCGACGTGCCGCTTTGCAGGGCCTTGCCGTCCTGCATCAGCGCTTCGATGGTCAGCGTGTCCTCGGCTCCGGCGAAGCGCTCGTTGGGCGATTTGTGGCCCACCACCACCGGTACGGCCATCCATTCCTCGGCGAATTTTTGGTACACGTGGATCATCTTCGTGGCTTCCTCGATGGCTTCCTCGCGCGTCGCATGGGCCGTGTGGCCCTCCTGCCACAGGAATTCGGCCGTGCGCAGGAACAGGCGCGTGCGCATTTCCCAGCGGACCACGTTGGCCCACTGGTTGCACAGGATGGGCAGGTCGCGGTACGACTGAATCCAGTTCTTATAGGTGTTCCAGATGATCGTCTCCGACGTCGGGCGCACGATCAGTTCCTCTTCCAGCTTGGCGTCCGGGTCGACCACCACTCCCTTGCCTTCGGGGTCGTTCTTGAGCCGGTAGTGGGTCACTACGGCGCATTCTTTGGCAAATCCCTCCACGTGGTGCGCTTCCTTGGAGAAGAACGACTTGGGGATGAACAGCGGGAAGTAGGCGTTCTGATGGCCCGTTTCCTTGAACATCCGGTCCAGAGCGTCGTGCATCTTTTCCCAGATGGCATAGCCGTAGGGTTTGATGACCATGCAGCCGCGTACGGCCGAGTTTTCGGCCAGCCCCGCCTTGACCACCAGGTCGTTGTACCATTGCGAGTAGTTCTCGTCCGATTTGGTCAGGTCCTTGAGTTCCTTTGCCATAGTGCTGATTTGCGTTTTAGCTTTTTTCGTGCTGCAAAATTAGCAAATATTATTCATAATGGCAACGCGTCGCGGTGCGCAATTTTCGGACGTCCGCGCTGTTTCCCGGCTCGGAGACCTCGGCGGCCCGCCGCTCGCTGCGCCTGCCCTTTTTGGCAGCCCTTTTGCACTTGGCGGAGTATGCCGCGGTCTTTTCGGCGCATGATTCTGTCGGGTTCCGGCAGGTTCCGCCGCCGGACTGCGGCGTTGCAGGCGGAAATAAACCGAACTAAAAAACAAGCGTATGTTCTACCATTCCAAGGAACTCCAGTTCAAGGCCCGGGTTTCGCGGCCCGACCCCCGGTTCGCGCGCTTGCTGCTCGAGCAGTTCGGCGGCGGCAACGGCGAGTTGAAAGCGGCCATGCAGTATTTCGTGCAGGCGTTCGCCTGCCACAATCCCTATCCCGACAAGTACGATCTTCTGATGGACATCGCCACCGAGGAGTTGGGCCATTTGGAGATTGTCGGTGCTACCATCCAGATGCTTCTGGCGGGCGTCAACGGCAATCTCAAGGATGCCGCCGAGCGCAACGACGTCTTCGGCGAGGGCGATTTCTCCAAGGACGATTTCATTCACCAGGCCTTCTCCATCAATCCCCAGTTCGGGGTGATTACGGGCGGCGGGCCCCGGCTCACCGACAGCAACGGCGTGCCCTGGCAGGGCTCCTACGTCAACGCTAACAGCGACCTGACGGTCGACCTGCGGTCCAACATCGCCGCCGAGTCGCGGGCGAAAATCGTCTACGAGTATCTCATGCAGTTCACCGACGACAAGGATGTGCTCGCAACGCTCAACTTCCTCCTCACGCGCGAGGTCGCCCATTTCCAGCAGTTCGAGGCGGCGCTCGACACCATCCAGCCCAATTTCCCGCCGGGAGTGCTTCAGAGCGATCCCCGCTACAGCAACATCTACTCCAACCACTCGGTCGGCGACGACGCGCGCGGGCCTTGGAACGAGGGCCGCAGCACGGGGCTCGACGAGGAGTGGATTTATGTAGAGGACCCCTGCCGGCAGGTCCGCGAGACCGACGGCCTCACCCGAATCGAGCCGCAGGGTACGTCGCGCACCTTGGCTTCGGTGCGCAGCGACGATCGGAAGCTCGCCAAGGAGCGCAGCCGCGAAGTTCGCCGCGCGACGCCCGAACGCAACCTCGAATGGTGCGAATATTCCCCGGCCGAAAACGATAAAAAGGGGACGGCGTCCCGTTCCCGCCGCCTTCCGGTCGAGCAGGACTGATTCCTCCGGTTCGGAACGGTCCGGTCGGTGGGGAGTAGGCCACCGGGTTGTTTCGCAGGGCTGTCCGGGAAACCGGACGGCCTTTTTTATGTCTTGGGCTGAAACGGCATCGCCCCTGCCGCAAACCGTTGCGGCAGGGGCGAGCATCCGGATCGGTCCGGAGTGTCAGAACCGGAAGCTGAGCGACAGCGCCACGTTGTGACGGGCGAAATCGGTGCGGTAGAGCGAACTCTCCGCGAACATATCCTGCGGCCCCGTGGGGGTGTCTTCCGTCTCGTTCACGTAGAACAGATAGTAGTCCGTCGTGGTGTGCTTCATGTATTGGTAGGCCAGGTCGAGCGTGCATACCCGCGACAGCGCCAAGCCGATGCCTGCGCTGTAATAGACCGTCTTCTTGATGGCCGGCTGTGCGAATATCGTGTTTTCGTCGCGCAGCATCGAACCGCTGTATCCGAATCCGGCACGCAGGGCCAGCCCCGGCAGCGCCTTGAACTCCGCGCCTGCCCGGACGATGTTCGAGCCTTTGAGCATGTCGCGGAACGTCTGTTTGTACGAGTGCTTGAGTTCGGTGCCTATCGGGTTGTCGCTCATGCGGATTCCGTTGTACCAGTCGCGCTCGTAGTCCACCGACAGGATGGCCCGGCTGCCGAACGTATAGGATGCGCCCAGCAGCAGACGGGCCGGGGTGGTGAACGACCAGCCGTCGGGGTTCTCGTCGTAGAGCAGCGGGGTGGTCATGTTTTCCGTGCCCGAGGAGATGTAGCCCTTGCTGTCGGGGCGTACGTTGGGGTCGGTGTTGCGGTTGGCGAAGGCCATCGAGGCTGCCGAGCTCTGGTACTTGCGGTCGAGCGAATAGTAAGTCGGCGTGTGGAACGCCGCGCCTATCCGCAGGCCCGGAATCGGCCGGTAGACCAAACCTACTTTCAGGTTCACGCCCGCACCGTTTATAATCATGGCCTGGTTGAGTTTCGCATAGAGCAGCTGGTAGTCGAGCGAGGGGTCGGTGCCGTAGGGGTGTTCCGTGCTCGGGTCGGCATAGCGGTAGTCTTCGGCGTAGTCGACGTAGAGTTTCCGGTGGATGCTCTGAATGCCCACCGTGGCGCCTACGTAAAGTTTGTTTTCGATGTTGGCGCCTACCGACATCGCGAATTCGCCCGCCGAGCCGCGGCTCTTCACGGTGGTGTAGTGCGTGATGTCGGCACCGTTGCCGATCCACGTCGGGGCCCAGGCGTTTTCGCCCGTCTGGTCGATCATGTAGGCCCGGTAGGCGAGGGCGGCATTCCAGTATTGGGGGGCTATGCGGTCCCAGTTCCAGTTGCCCTGGCCGCCGTCGTCGAAGTCGTTTTTCGAGATGCGGTTCCACACCATCTGCCGCGCATAGACGTCGGCCACCGTCGCGTCCTGCCCTGAACGCTGGTAGGAGTAGTCGTAGTTGAAGTCAGCAATGCGGTTGTAGCCGAATCCGATGCTCAGCCCGATCAGCCCGCGGGTGCGGTTCACCGTGTTGATGACCACGCTTAAGTTCGAGGCCGAAAAGCGGTTGGTTCTGTTGCTGCCGTAGGCACCCGCATCCGGCGTCGTGCTTCGCGCAAAGGTCATCATCGGCGTGAAGGTCACTTCGTTTTTGCGGTACATGCCCAGTCCTGCCGGGTTGATAGCCATCGACGAGGCGTCGGCTCCCAGCGAAGTGAAAGCTCCCGCCATTGCCATCGCCCGCGCCGTCCCGAAGTTGAACTGCGTCTGCGACAGGCCGAGCAGGTCGGCCGGCGTCATGACGTCGCGGTCGATGAGCAGACCGCCCATGTCGCGGTTGTAGCTCGTCTGGGCCGTGGCGGTCCCGACGGCCAGTATCGCGGCCCATATAATCCAGCGTGTGCGTTTCATTGCTTTTGGTGTTTTGTCTGTTTAGCGTCCGCCTGCGTTGCGCGAGCTTCCGCCCCCGCCGCCGCGGTTGTATGAGCCGCCCGTGCTGCCGCCCCGGTTGTAGCTGCCCGAGTTGTACGACGAGCCCGAGTTGTTGCTGCCGCGGTTGTACGAGCTCCCCGAATTGTTGTTCGTCGAGCCGCCGCGGTTGTAGGTGTTGCCGCCCGAGTTGTTGCGGTACGACGGATTCGAGTAGCTGCCACGGTTGTTGCCGCGGTTCGTCGTGGTGCCCGGCCGGGCGTTCTGATTGCCCGACGACGGGTTGCGTACGCCGAAATGGCCGTTGCTGCTGCCGCGGTTCGGCGTGCCGCTCGTCCCGTAGGTGCCGAAACGTTGGTCACGGTTGTAGTAGCGGCTGCCCGACGAGGGTGGGGTATTGGGATTGGCACGGTGTACGATGTTCGAGGCGTAGGGACGATGCGGATGCCCGCCCCAGTGCGGAGGTCCCCAGTGCGGGTGCCCCCATCCCCAGCCATGACCCCAGCCCGGATAGTACCACGGGTCGTACCAAGGTCCGAAACCCCAGCCCCAGCTGCCGAACGAGAATCCCCAGCTGAAATGGGGACGCCAGTTCCAGCCGTAGTACCACGGGTCCACGTAGACCGACGGGCGGCCCCACGTGCCGAACATGGCGGTGATGTATTTGGGCTCGACCCACACCTGGTCGCCCATGACCATCACGTTGTAGAACGCAGGGTCGTAGGCCGACACGTAGTGGAAAGAGCTGCCGTAACGGAAATCATAGTAGCTCGACGGCATCCGGTACGTCGGCGACTCGAAGCCCCGCAGGCGCCGGGCATAGGCGCTTTCGTAGGTGTCGGCCAGCACGTCTTCGTAGGGGTTCGACGTCGTTTCGTAGTAGCGCCGCTGCACGGCGTTGGCTTCCGCCTCGGCCAGCCGGGCTTCCCATTCCGCCCTGCGGGCTTCAGCCTCGGCTTTCTTCTTTTCGGCTTCCGCTTGTTGGCGCCGGGCGATCTCCGCCTTGTCGTGAATGGCATAGAGGTCGTCGTTCCCGTATCCCGCCGCGGCAAAGTAGCTCGACGAGCATCCCGTCAGCCACACCGTCGTCGCGGCCGTTCCGATGATAAATAGCCATTTTTTCATAACGCGCTTGTTATTAACGTCATCTGTTTGTCCATCCAACGAAATCCATGTCGGTTTTAGTATGGCTTCGTGGAATTATCGGACCCTTTCCGTGCGCTCCGCTTCTCTTTCCACGGCAAAAATGGTGCAATCCTTTGCGTCGTTGTTTTCGATGGATGCCTTTTTTGCAAAGGTAAAAATTATTCGCGTTCAGCAATTCTTTGCGCGGTGTTTCCTCGTGTTTTTTCGTTTCGTGCGTTTTTTTCGGGGCCTTTGCGTATTTTAATAAAAAATTATTTCTATATTTGCAGTCCCGAAACGCGGGTTTCGGGTTCCGTTATTCGGAGAGATGCCGGAGTGGTCGATCGGGCCGCACTCGAAATGCGGTGTACGGGCAACTGTACCGGGGGTTCGAATCCCTCTCTCTCCGCCAGCGAATCGGATTCCGATGAGGTTGCAAGCAGTGGTTTGCAACCTTTTTTGTTTTCACTCCTCCTCTCCGGTTTTGTAACCGATGGCCCGGCGGGGCTTTCGGGCCTCGGGTACCTTGACTGACAAAGCCGCAATCGCTTCGTAGATATTGTCCAGTTCCTTGCGCATGTCTTCCGAAAGGTCGTTCACGGCTTCGGCATTGTCTTCGTCATTGCGTTCCAGAAGCGCCAGCTTCGCCCGGATTTCCGCAAGTTCAGCCGTCACGGTCGTGGTCGTCATAATGTAGTTGCGCATCGCTACGAATGCACGCATGATTGCAATATTAATATCCACGGCAACTTTGCTGCGCAATATACCCGAAAGCATGGCTACACCTTCCTCTGTAAATGCGAACATTTCCGTAGAGCCGATATTGTAGTCCGGGGGTATCACATTTTGTGATCTCCCTATGGCTATCAAATAATTAGCCTCATCAGGAGTCAGTCGGAGCATGAAATCTTCGGGAAAATGTTCGATGTTGCGCCGTACCGCTTGTTTGAGCGTGCGGGTTTCGACTTGATAAAGTGCTGCAAGGTCAAAATCGAGCATGGCGCGCTGGCCGCGGATTTCATAGATTTTGTTTTGGATGGCGGTAAGTTGGGGGTTCATTGTGCCGGGACGGAATATGTTTTCACAAATTCAAATATAACGAAAAGTCCGGCAATAAAACAAAAAGGCGGAAAGAAACTGATTTCTTTCCGCCCCGGAAGTTGCGTCGTGTGTTACTTTTTGGAAATAATTTTTGCAGTCAAAGCAAGAACTTTTGCCTGCGGTTCAAAATAACGAAACGGAAATTTGCCGATATGTCATTCTGAACTGGAAGTAAAGGTATATATTATTTTTCGTATTCCATATTATGGAAAAATTCTTCCAATGTCACTTCGTAAAAATTGCATAATACAGTCAAAAGTATAACCGTAATATTTGTAGTTCCGATTTCATACAGCCCGACATTCACTCCGGTTTGATCGGTAACCACTTCTTGGGTATAACCACGATCGGTTCGGAGCTGTTTCAACCGGGCTGCGATTGAGTGCAATAACTTATCGTTTGTATGCTTCACTCAATATTTTTTACAAAGAACACTCCGAAAACGCCATTTTTATCCCTATGAATTCGTAAGAATAGAATATTTTTTTCGTATATTTGCACCGAAATCATATAATGGACATGGTTTTTATGCTAAATTTGCGAGAGAATAGTTCGGCTTAGCCGACGGACATAACGACATAAAGGGTAAACAACTCTTTATACCCTCGTGAACTTGGGACCCTCGAAAGAGGTTGTTAGCGCGGTATAATGGTTGTCAGTCCTTGTTATGTCCCGCTTATTCTATGGCGGGACACGACAGGGGCGCAGGACAGCTTCCGCGCAAAGGTTCCCAAGACCAACGAGGGGTAGCTGACACCGCGCCCCTTTTTGTTCTCGTGGGTGTGAGTGTTCAACACAAGCTAATTGCGGCTGCAGCATATTGTGGAATAAATTTAAGGGCGGCCGGGACCGTCGCACCCGCCCTGGTTTTTTAATGAATCTTCGATGACTGCCGAAAGATTGGTTGTTGGATTATTGCAGTAATGTCTGCTAAATAGTTTTATAGTTTTATTGAATATATAGTAATAGTCTGCGCAGAGTTCCTGCGTTCCCGCGTAAGACTTGCCTCACGACCGCCGGGTTTCGGGTGCGGAGAAACGGAGCCCCGGAGGTTGAGTTGCGTCACATCCCAGCAACGTTTTTCTGCTCCGCACCCATTTTTAACAATTACACCAGCAACACTTCCGATGTTCATTCTCCATGTCTGCGACAAAGCCATCCACGACAGAATGAACAAAGGACCGAAGCACAAGGAATCAAAAACCTTGTGCTTCGCTGTTTATGGAGGGGGCAGAGAGTGAAAATGCCGCCGTCGGGTCGGGCCGACGAAGAAAAACGCTTCGGAATCCGACGATAATGCGTATATTTGGCGGGAACAAACACCCGAACGATGACTTTGCGCGAACAACTATTCGAGCTGGCGGACACCCGCTACCGCGATTTCAGCGCCTCGCTGACCCCGGGAGCCGGGAAAATGATCGGCGTACGCATACCGCAGCTGCGGGCCATGGCCCGCGAAATAGCCCGCGGTGACTGGCGGACGTGGCTCGAGGAAGCCGAGGACGAATATTTCGAGGAGAAGATGCTGCGAGGGATGGTCATAAGCTATGCGAAATGTCCGCCCGAAGAGAAACTGCATTGGACCGGCCGCTTCGTCCCGACAATCGACAACTGGGCGGTGTGCGACTGCTTCTGCTGGCGGCTCAAGGCGGCCGAACGCGGCCCGATGTGGCGTTTCATCCAACCCTATTTCAGCTCGCAGGCCGAGTACGAGGTACGTTTCGCGGTGGTCATGGCGCTGGGCAACTTCGTCGACGAAGAGCACCTCGACCCTTTCCTGGAGCTGTTGGGCGCTATACGCCACGACGCCTACTACGTCCGCATGGGCATAGCGTGGGCCGTGTCGGTCTGCTACGTGAAATTTCCGGAGCGCACGGAAGAATGGCTGCTCGACGGGTGCCCGCTCGGCGACTGGACCTACAACAAGGCGCTGCAGAAAATCGTCGAATCGCTGCGCGTGACCCCCGAAACGAAAGCGAGAATCAAAACCATGAAACGCCGCGCGAAATAAAAAAGGACCGAAAAGCGTATTTCCGAAAAAAAACGTATTTTTGTAATCGACAAAAAAAGAAAACCCATGCGCAGACTGGTAATCATACCCACCTATAACGAAAAGGAGAATGTCGCGGCCATGATAGCCAAGGTCTTCTCGCTGCCCGAAGAGTTCGACCTGCTGATTATCGACGACGGTTCGCCCGACGGCACCGCCGCAATCGTCAAGCAGCGCCAGCAGGATTTCCCCGGGCGGCTGCACTTGGTGGAGCGCAGCGGCAAGCTGGGGCTGGGCACGGCCTACCTGACGGGCTTCCGCTGGGGGCTGGACCACGGCTACGACTATATGTGCGAAATGGACTGCGATTTCTCGCACAACCCCGACGACTTGGTCCGGCTTTTCGCCGCGGCGGCCGCGGGCAGCGACGTGGTGGTGGGTTCGCGCTATGTGAAAGGGGTGAACGTGGTCAACTGGCCCATGTCGCGGCTGATGATGTCGTACTTCGCCTCGAAATACGTGCGCACGGTGACCCGGATGCCCGTGCACGACGCCACGGCCGGATTCGTCTGCTATTCGCGCAAGGCGCTGGAAGCCATCGACTTCGACCGCATAAGAATGAAGGGCTACGGCTTCCAGATAGAAATGAAATATACGGCATGGCGCCTGGGGATGAAAATCGAGGAAGTCTCCATCGTCTTCGTCGACCGCCAGGAGGGAACCTCGAAAATGAGCGGCGGCATCTTCGGCGAAGCGCTTTTCGGCGTGATGGGACTGCCGTGGCGTAAAATCCGCAAGCGCCAGCAATGACGCCGCAACTATCGGCACGCCGCCCGCACAAGGGCGGCTTTTTAGGTCGGGCCGGGGCTTTCTTTCTCAGCCCGCGCAACCTCTACACAATCGGTTTTCTGCTGATACTCGCGCTGTCGCTTATCGAAGCGTCGCGCGGGCGTCACCGCAATTTCATGATTTTCGCCGAGGCGACCAAGCTGTTCTGGCAGCAGATAGCCCCCTACGGCGCAAACTGGCCCCCGGCGGGGATGCGGCTCGACTATTTCCTCTACGGACCGCTGTTCAACGTGCTGTTCACGCCGTTCGCCTACCTGCCCGGATTGCTGGGCCCGGTGGCGTGGAACCTCTTCAACTTCACGCTGTGGTTCGCGGCGATTTTCACCCTGCCCCGCTTCACGCGCGAGGAGAAATGCAAATCGTTTCTCTACACGTTTCTGATATTGGCGTGCACGCAGCTCTCGTTCCAATACAATGTGACCGTGGGCTGCATGTTCCTTTTTGCCTATACGTTGCTCGAACGCGGCCGGGGATTTTGGGCCGTGGTGCTTATCATGCTGTCGGGGTTCACCAAAGTCTACGGCATTTTCCAGCTGGGACTGCTGGTCTGCTACCCGCGCTTCTGGCGCAACATGGGCTATGCGGTGCTGGTCGGAGCCGTGCTGTGGGCGCTTCCGGCCGTGGGCACGACACCCGACGGACTGCCGGGCTGGTACGGCGAATGGGCCGACGCGCTGCTCTCGCACAAGGATACGCGCGAATGGAAGAACATCTTCTATCTGCGGCCGCTGAACCTGCTTGCCGTGCAGCCCTGGGTGCAGGCGGGGGTGTTGGCGGCGCTGGCGGCAGGGCTCTTCGCGCGGTGGCGGCAATGGCGGAGCGACTATTTCCGCATCGGAGCGCTGGCCTGCCTGACGGGCTATGTCATCCTGTTCAGCAATTCGAGCGAAAGCCACACCTACGTTATCTCGCTGATAGGCTACATGATGTGGTACTGGACAATGAAGCGGGGGGGGGAATTGAAGCTCCTGGACCGCGTGCTGTTCTGGGCCGTCTTCGCGGTGGTGGTAGTCATGCCCGTCGATGTGCTGTGCCCGCCGCCAATCATGAATTTCTTCTATGGTCTGCAAATCAACCTGTGGTTGCTGGTCATTCTTTGGCTGCGCTTGGTGTGGACCGCTTTCGTCCGGATTCCCCGGGCGTTCGTTCTCCGATAATGCAACTGCGCCGATGCGACGGATAGCCCCCATCCTGCTGGAATGGTATGCCCGGGAGGGGCGCGACCTCCCGTGGCGCCGCACGCGCGACCCGTACCGCATCTGGCTGTCGGAAGTGATCCTGCAACAGACCCGCGTGGCGCAGGGGATGGACTACTACCTGCGGTTCACACAGCGCTGGCCCGAAATCGGGGCGCTGGCCGCGGCGACCGAAGACGAAGTGCTCAAACTTTGGCAGGGGCTGGGTTATTACAGCCGTGCGCGCAACCTCCATGCGGCAGCACGAACGGTGGCGGAACGCTTCGGGGGCGAATTCCCGAAGACCTACGCCGGAGTACGTGCGCTGCCGGGCGTGGGCGACTACACGGCGGCGGCGGTCTGCTCGGCAGCCTACGACCTGCCCTGCGCGGTGCTCGACGGCAATGTCTTCCGGGTGCTGTCGCGGCTTTTCGACGTCGAAACCCCCATCGACACGACGGCGGGCCGCAAGGCGTTCGCCGAGCTGGCGCAATCGCAGCTGGACCCCGCGCATCCGGGGCTCTACAATCAGGCAATCATGGATTTCGGGGCCCTGCAATGCACCCCGGCGCAGCCCCGCTGCGGCGACTGCCCGCTGGCGGAACTCTGCCTGGCCCGGGCCGCAGGAACGGTCGCCGAACGCCCGGTCAAACAAGGCCGCACGAAAGTGAGCGACCGCTGGTTCCACTATCTGCACATCGTCTGCGGCGGGAAGACGCTGCTGGCGCGGCGCGAGGGGCGCGACATCTGGCAGGGGCTCTACGAATTCCCGCTCATAGAGACCGACGGCCCGGCCGACTTCATGGCGCTGACGGCCCTGCCCCGTTTTGCGGAGCTCGCAGGCGACGCATGGCAGCTGATACACAGCGTGGAGATGCCGCGCCACCAGCTTTCGCACCGGACGATTCACGCCACGATACACCGGATCGAGACGCCGCAGCTGACCCCGGCGGCCGAAGCGCTGGCCGTGGCGACCGAAACGGTAGGCGACTACGCCGTGCCGCGGCTGCTGGAACGCTATTTAATCAAATACCAGATATAGGCTGCGTAGATAGCCAGGAAAATGGCTCCCTCCCATCGGTCGACGGTCTTGCGCCGGAACGTGAAGGCGGTGAGGAACAGAAGCAGCGAACTGAGCACCACCATCGAAACGTCGAGGGTGGTGATGCCGCCCATCGTGAGGGGCCGGATAGTGGCGCTGACGCCGAGAATCAGCAGGATGTTGGCGATGTTGGACCCCAGCACGTTGCCCAACGCGAGCCCGGCCTTGCCCTTGACGACCGAAACGACCGACGAAGCCAGTTCGGGCAGCGAAGTGCCGCCCGCGACGAGAGTGATGGCGATGACCGATTCGCTGACGCCCAGCTTGCGGGCGATGACGGTGGCGTGGTGGAGGAACAGCTCGCCGCCGCCGACCAGCCCGGCCAATCCGACGACGATGAACACAAGCGTGAGCCACAAGGCTTTGGCGGGTTTGGCGGAGTGCTCCGAAGCGACGCTCCGCCCGGCCGTCTTGACGGTGAACCACAGCAGCCCTATGTAAAGCACGAGCATGACGATGCCGTCGGTGCGGTCGATACGGTCGACCGTGCCGAGGTGCAGGAGTCTGTCCGAAGCGAACAGAAACAGCAGCAGCGACGCGACGAATCCGAACGGGATGTCGCGCCGGATGTTGCTGCGCGAAAGGGCGAGGGGCTGAATCAGGGCGCAGACCCCGAGGATGACGAAGACGTTGAAGAGGTTGGACCCGACGACGTTGCCGACGGCGATGTCGGACTGCCCGCCGAGGGCCGACAGCACGGAGACGACCAGCTCGGGGGTGGAGGTGCCGATGGCGACGACGGTGAGCCCGACGATGAACTCGGGAACCCGGAACCGCTGTGCGAGCGCGGCGGCGCCGTCGGTGAGCAGGCTGGCCCCGGCGAGGATGAGACCGAGCCCGACGAGAAGCAAAACGATATTCATATACTTATACTTAATATACAACTGCGCCCTAAGCGAGCATAATCAAACTTACTGCCATAAGGGCCATTCCGGCGACAACGCCGTAGATGGACGTATGGGCTTCGCCGTACTCGCGGGCGGCGGGCAGCAGCTCGTCGATGGAAATGAAGACCATGATTCCTGCGACGACGGCGAGCACGCATCCCATCAATGTGGGCGACATGAAAGGCATAAGGACCGCCCAGGCGAGCAAAGCCCCGACGGGCTCGGCCAGGCCGGAGAGAAACGAGAGCCAGAACGCCTGTCTGCGGTTGCCCGTGGCGTAGAAGATGGGGACGGAGACGGCGATACCCTCGGGGATGTTGTGAATGGCGATGGCAATGGCGATGGCGACGCCCAGCGCGCTGCTGTCGACAGCGGCGGTGAAGGTGGCGATGCCCTCGGGGAAGTTATGGATGGCGATGGCGAGCGCAGTGAGAACCCCCATGCGCATCAGCTGCGGATGACGCGGCCGCCGGTCCATCTCCTCGACGCTGTGGGCCTCGTGGGGATTCTCGACCGAGGGCACGAGCCTGTCGATGATGCCGATCAGGAGGATGCCCCCGAAGAACGAGACGACGCAGAAGACCATGCCGACCCGCTCGCCCCACGCGGAAGAGAGCGCCTCGCAGGACTGGCGGAACAACTCGACGAACGACACGTAAATCATCACGCCGCCCGACAAGCCCAACGAAAAGGAGAGCAGACGCTTGTTGGTTCGCCGGGTCAGAAGCGCCACGGCGCTGCCGATGCCCGTAGCCAGGCCGGCTCCGAGCGTGAGCAGAAAAGGAACGAGAAACTGCGAATTCATACAAACTGCGTTTGGGACAAAGATAATGCAAACGTCACGAAGAACGGCGTGCGATTTCGGATTCTTTGAAAACGGGGATGTCCTGCACTGTCGGCGGCGCGGCCCCTGCTCGAACAAATTCGGCATTGTTCGGCTTGCGCTATCTTTACAGAATATCGGCGGCGCCTCGGCAAAATGCAAACAAATTCGGCATTGTTCGGCTTGCGCTATCTTTACAGAATATCGGCGGCGCCTCGGCAAAATGCAAACAAGTTTGCTTTTGCTCTCGGCTTGCGCTATCTTTGTCCTCGGCAAACAAACTTACCGAAAATGCGAAAGATACTGATGATGGCAGCGTCGGCGATGGCCGCGCTGACGGCGACGGCGCAGCAGGCGACGTGGACCCACCGGGTGGAACCGCAGGGCGGCGACGCCTACCGCATAGTGCTGGAAGCGCAGATACCTGCCCGCTACCACATGTACGACATGGGCCCCTACGAAGCGGACGGCCCGACGGCGACGGCAATCGTGCTGACGCCGGGCGAAGGCGTGACGCTGGAAGGCGGCGTGGAACTGCTGACGAAGCCCCACCGCTACCACGACGAGATATTCGACATGGAAATCGGGACGCTGGAAGAAACAGCGGTCTTCGTCCAAAACGTCCGGCTGACGGGAACGCAAGGCACCGTGGAGGCAGCCCTCGAATGGATGCTCTGCGATGACCGGAGCTGCACGCCGCCCGACGAACGGCAGATGACGATCCGCATCCCGGAAACCTTGGCGGCAGAAACGCCTGTCGAAAAAGTTGAAGGAACAACCGCTCCGGCCCACGATACGACGGACGACAAAGGCATGTGGGCGCTGATAATCGAAGCGGTGCTGTGGGGATTCGCGGCACTGCTGACCCCGTGCGTCTTCCCGATGGTCCCGATGACCGTCTCGTACTTCCTCAAGGGCGAGGGAGGCCCGGCGATGGGCCGCCTGCGCGCGGCGCTCTACGGCATTTTCATCGTAGCGCTCTACACGCTGCCGATTGCGGCGATCATTCTGATAACCCGTGCGGCAGGCGGCGACGCGGTGACGGCCGACATCTTCAACTGGCTGGCGACGCACTGGCTGCCGAACGTGATCTTCTTCTTGGTATTCATGGTCTTCGCGGCATCGTTCTTCGGCGCGTTCGAGATTACGATGCCTTCGTGGATGGTCAGCAAGGCCGACGCCAAGGCCGACACCAAGGGACTGGGCGGCATCTTCTTCCTGGCGCTGACGCTGGTGCTGGTGTCGTTCTCGTGTACGGGGCCCATCGTGGGCTCGGTGCTCATCAAATCGACCTCGGGCGAATTCTGGGCGCCGATACTGACGATGCTGGCCTTCTCGCTGGCCTTCGCCTTGCCGTTCACGCTCTTTGCGCTGTTCCCGTCGATACTGAAAAAACTGCCCAAGAGCGGCGGCTGGCTCAACTCGGTGAAAATCGTCATCGGATTCATCGAAGTGGCGCTGGGATTCAAGTTCCTGTCGGTGGCCGACCAGACCTACCACTGGGGACTGCTCGACCGCGAAATATACCTGGCCGTCTGGATCGTGGTCTTCTCGCTGCTGGGGCTCTACCTGCTGGGCAAGCTGAAGTTCGCGCACGACAGCGACCTCTCCCATGTGGGCGTGGGGCGGCTGGCGCTGGCAATTGCGGTCTTCTCGTTCGTGGTCTACATGATACCGGGCATGTGGGGAGCGCCGCTCAAGGGGCTTTCGGGTTACCTGCCGCCGCTGACGACGCAGGATTTCATCCTGACGCCGGGTGCTGCGGCGACCCCGACGACGGAAACGGCCGCGCCGCAAAAACGCAAATACGCCGACTTCCTGCACCTGCCCCACGGGCTGGAGGGCTTCTTCGACCTTGCGGAAGCCGAAGCCTACGCCGCCCGCGTGAACAAACCGCTCTTCATCGACTTCACGGGCCACGGCTGCGTGAACTGCCGCGAAATGGAATCGCGCGTCTGGTCGGACCCGGAAGTGCTGGCGATTCTGCGCGACGACTATGTAATCTGCGCCCTCTATTCGGACGACAAGAAGCAACTGCCCGAAAGCGAATGGGTGACCACCGACGGGGGCAAGGTGCTGAAAAGCCTCGGCAAAATCAACTCCTACCTGGCGCGCAAAACCTACGGAGTGAACGCCCAACCCTGCTACATTCTGCAAGGCCGCAACGGGCAGCTGCTGGCACCGCCGCGCGGCTATGACCTCGACGTGGCGGGATTCGTGGAATTCCTGCGCACAGGACTGAAAGCCTACGCCGCAGAACGCTGACGGCCCTTTTCTGTCGGCGAACAAAAAAGCCTGCATTCCAACGGGATGCAGGCTTTTCGTACGCTGTGACGCCTACTTGGTGCTCCGCGACGAGGAGTTGCGCGACGACGTGGTCTTGGCCGTCGAACGCCCGGAAGTGGCGCGGCCCGAAGCGGGCTTGGAAGCGGACTTGGCCTCGGGGCCCTTGGAACGATGGCTGGCGGTCGTCGTAGACTTCTGGCTACGCGAAGCAGCGGTGCTTTCCTTTTTGTTGCTGTACTCTTTCATAACTCTAAAAAAGTTTAAATGACACGGAAAGTCCTGCAAATAGCACGCCGAAAATAAAAGATTGCCCGAATCAAGGCTTTCGAGGAAAAAAACGACGCGCTCATCTTAGAGAGGGAGTACGCAGATGCTTCGTTCGTCGGGCACTCGTCGCTTCGCTTATTTCGCTGTGCTCAGAATCTGTGATAAACAACGAAGCACAAGGGTTTGGGGAAATTTTTTCCGGATAGTTAGGACGTTTCTTTCCACAGTAGTCCCAAACTAAAAAACGACCGAGTGTCTTCCCAGCCGTTCATATAATTAATAAATAATTGTGCGGATAACGGTTTTGGAACCTTTATGGGACCTTTTGTCAATCAGTGCTTTATGTCATCCTCGAAATCCGCGTTCCCTTTTCGGCGACCGCTATTTTGCACTCTTTTGCGCCATCCTGCCCCTTGCATTCAGCGCCCTTGTCTGATAATACAAAGATAACGATTTTCAGCAAGAAATCCAAATGCGTAATTGTTCTGTGGCTATTCTTTAGCGGGAAAATACGAAAGATTTTGTACCTTTACCTAAAATATTTAGTCGAATGACAAAGATAAATACGGCCGATATTGGTTTTGAGAAGGAAATCTGGAAAGCTGCGGACAAGATGCGCGGCAACATCGACGCATCGGAGTACAAGTCTGTCGTGCTGGGGCTTATTTTTCTGAAATACATTTCGGACAAGTTCGAGACCAAATACCGCCAGCTTGTCGACGAGGGCGAGGGCTTCGAGGAGGACAAGGACGAGTATACGGCTGAAAATATCTTCTACGTCCCTGCCGAGGCGCGGTGGTCGGCCATGGCGGCGCAGGCGCATACGCCCGAAATCGGTGTGGCAATAGACACTGCGATGCGCGCTATCGAGAAGGATAACAAGCGGTTGAAAGATATTTTGCCGAAGAACTTCGCGCGTCCCGAACTCGATAAACGCCGCTTGGGCGAGGTGGTCGACCTCTTTACCAACATCCGCATGCACGAGCACGGCGAGGAGAAAGATATTTTGGGTCGCACTTACGAATACTGCCTATCGAAATTCGCCGAGGCTGAGGGCAAGCTCGCGGGCGAGTTCTATACTCCGGCTTGCATCGTCAAAACTCTTGTCAACGTGTTGCAGCCCTACGAGGGGCGTGTCTACGACCCTTGTTGCGGTTCGGGCGGCATGTTCGTGCAGTCAGCCCGATTTATCGAGAACCACGCCGGAAATATCAATAATATCTCGGTCTATGGTCAGGATTCCAACCCCACAACCTGGAAGATGGCGCAGATGAATCTCGCCATTCGCGGTATCGAGGCCGACCTCGGACAATACAATGCCGATACGTTCTTCAACGACTGCCACCCGACACTCAAGGCCGATTTTGTGATGGCCAATCCTCCTTTCAATTTGAGCGACTGGGGCGCCGACAAACTCGCAGATGACGTGCGTTGGAAATACGGCACGCCACCCAACGGCAACGCCAACTTCGCTTGGATTCAGCATATCATTCATCATCTTGCACCGTCGGGCCGTGCGGGTGTCGTGTTGGCCAACGGTTCGTTGTCGAGTCAAAGCGGTGGCGAGGGCGAAATCCGCCGTCGGCTTGTCGAGGCCGATCTGGTCGATTGTATCGTGGCCATGCCTTCGCAGCTGTTCTATACGACGCAGATCCCGGTGTCGATTTGGTTCTTCAACAAGGCCAAGAAACAGAAAGGCAAAACGCTCTTTATCGACGCGCGCAATCTTGGTACAATGGTCACGCGCAAGCTGCGCGAATTGACCGACTGTGAATCCACTGACCCGACACGGCGTGGCGACATCCAGCGCATAGCCGATACGTATGCTGCTTACGTTGCTGGAGTGTTGACCGAAGAAAAAGGCTTTTGCGCAGTTGCATCTACCGCCGACATCGCTGCGCAGGATTTCATCCTCACGCCCGGCCGTTATGTCGGCATCGCCGCGCAGACCGAGGATTCTGAGCCGTTCGACGAGAAAATGAAGCGTCTGACTGCCGAGCTGTCGGATATGTTCCAGCAGTCGCACGAGTTAGAAGCGGAAATCAAAAAGCAGTTGGAAAGTATCGGGTATAAATTATAGAAATTATGAATCTTGCAGATTGGGGAGCTATCGGCAATATTATACTTGGAATTGCTTCTGTTTTTACAGCCATAGTAACGGCTCGTATGCTATCCAAACAGCACGAATTGCAAAAAGAACAGCATCGATTGGACCAAGAAAAACTGAATGCGCAGCAGCTGGAACATCAACCGTCATTTCAATTTACAAGAACAGACGATAAATTAATAATATCCAATCAAGGAAGTGTGCTTTCCACTCCAATTAAATCTACCATCTATTCAATGGTTATAGTCCAAACGGAGAAATCAGAACACATGGCCGAATATAAGCAATGCATATATTGTCATCCAGTCCGATACTATGAACGATTCGGATTAAGTACGCTTAATCTCAATGGTGAATTGGATGTTTACAAATTCAAAGTTGAAGATCGGAAACAGTTGCTTGAAAAGGTAAAAGAGATTTATATGGGGATTTTGCATTGGAAGTTTCTTACGCCACACGACCCAATTGTATCCGTCCAATCTGTAATGCTCACGGATTTGATAAAAATAGAATATGTAGACATGTATCATAAATCGCATGTCATATATTATAAGGATTCGCAAATTATAACAAAGGATAGATTTGAACAATTGGTTGAAATATCTCGACGTGTTCCGTTCGGTATTTATGACGTGGAAAATGTGATACCAGATAATATTATCCGGCAGGTATATGCAACTAATTTCGAATTGACAGCATAATCATGAACGAGTGGAAAACATATAGATTGTCAGATGTCGTGCAATTCAACCCTGCCGAGCGATTGGCAAAAGGAACGATTGCCAAAAAGGTGGCTATGGAACAATTGCAGCCCTTTACACGCGCTATTTCCGGTTATGAATTGGCGGCGTATTCGGGCGGCAGTAAATTCCGAAACGGCGATACGTTGATGGCTCGGATCACTCCTTGTTTGGAAAACGGGAAAACGGCTTATGTTTCCATCCTCGATGACGAAGAAGTGGGGTTCGGTTCTACGGAATATATTGTATTCCGAAATATCGAGGGCGTAACCGATAGGAAATTCATATATTATTTCGTCTCCAATCCGTGGTTCCGCAATATCGCGATCAAGTCAATGGTCGGTTCGTCCGGCCGCCAACGGGTGCAACAGTCTGTGCTGGAAAATCTTGAAATAAATCTGCCGCCGCTGGCTGAGCAAAAGCGGATTGCTGCGATTTTGGGGGCGCTGGACGATAAAATCGAACTTAACCACCGCATCAATGCCAATTTGGAAGAGCAGGCAAAAGCGTTGTATTATAAAATAGATCTTGAAGGTTGTAATAATTTGGAATTTGATTTATGTGAGTTCGCTGAAATTAATAGTGGCAAAAGTATAAAACCTCAAAAATCAGGATTGTACCCTATTTTGGGAGCCAACGGTGAGATTGGACGAACAGATAGATTCTCCACTGAGGGCCGTTTGATATATACAGGACGAGTTGGTACATTAGGAAAAATATATAGGGTTGAAAATAAAAAAGTATACATGTCGGATAATACGTTGGTCATCAAACCAAAAATCGGATATAATTTTATTTATTTTACCTTAAAAAAAATGGATTTATTTTCATATAATGTTGGAAGCACACAACCCCTAATTAGACAATCTGACATAAAAGGAATAAAAATATTCTTTCCAACATTTGAAATATTACAAAAATTCGAACAAATATCCGATATTTTATTTTCACAAATAAATAAAAATAATGACCAAAATACAATATTAGCAACTCTCCGCGACGCGCTCCTGCCGAGATTGATGTCGGGAGAAATAATGGATAGAAAATGAAAATAGAACTTATCGTAACAAGTATTATTGCAATCATTGGTTGGGGCTGGGCCATAGCTCAATTTTGTTATAAACGAAAATGGCAGAAACACGATGCTATTGCCGCAAGACGATATGACGCATATTCTCGGTATATGCGCAAATATGAAGATATAAGTGAAAATATCCGAAAGGATCCGCAGGCCATATATGGTATAACAACCGAATTGATGGTTAAGGTTATGCAGGGCAGTTCCGAAGAAATCAATAATGCTGTAATTGACTTCAATCAGCAACTGTTGGACTATGTCAAACACTCTTGTGAACCTTTATTGATTATTAAACAAGAATTAAACGCTTTGTTTCTGATTGCATCGAGTGAATTATTGACTAAATTAGATGAATTGAAAGATTTAATAACGGATTTTAATGATGAAGCACAAAACTGTTTGAGCCGAATCAATGTTAAAGATGGAAATAGTTTTCAAGTTTTGAATACGCTCGGTCAAACTGCACGATGGCAAAGATTCAAAGAACTGAATGAAGAAATTATTTCGCTTATGCGAAAAGAAATAGATATTTGATAATTAAGATATTGCCATGCACTTCACCGAAGCTCATTTCGAGAATGCTATTTTGGAGTTGTTCCGCGAACAGCTCGGATATGATTATGTCTACGGGCCGGAGGTGGAGCGCGACTATTCCGAGCCGTTGTACATTGAGCAACTGAGGGCTTCATTGCAGGAGCTCAACCCGCTGTTGCCAGCCGAGGCGATCGAGGAGGCGATGGTGCGCATCCGCACTTTCGAGGGCGGCTCGCTGGTGCAACGCAACGAGCAGTTCACCGACTGGATGCAGAACGGTGTGGAAGTCAACTATTTCGATGGCAAGGAGCAGTGCGCGGCCCGTGTGGAGTTAATCGACTACGACACGCCACTGCGCAACCGCTTTACGGTGGCTAACCAGTGGACGGTCGAGGAGCGCTCGGTCAGACGTGCCGACATCATTGTATTTGTCAACGGATTGCCGCTGGTAGTGGTAGAACTCAAATCGCCTTCGCGCGAAGATACGGACGTGTCGGAAGCCTACGCCCAACTGCGCAATTACATGCAAGAGATTCCGTCGCTGTTCGTCTACAACGCATTCTGCGTGATGAGCGACCATGCAAGCTCGAAAGCGGGCACGATCACGGCAGGCGAAGACCGTTTCATGGAGTGGAAAACAGCCGACGGAATGAACGAAGACAGCCGTTGCGCCAATTTCGACGTGCTCTTTCAAGGCATGTTCGAGAAGACGCGTTTCATCGAGATTCTCCGTAATTTCATCTGTTTCTCCAAGGACGAAAAGGAGAGCGTCAAGATATTGGCGGCCTACCACCAGTTCTTCGCCGTGCGCAAGGCTGTGGCATCGGCGGTTGAGGCGACCGAAACCGATGGGCGCGGCGGCGTGTTCTGGCATACGCAGGGCAGCGGGAAGTCGTTGTCGATGGTCTTCTTCGCCAAGTTGTTGCAGCAAACGCTGTCATTGCCAACAATCGTCGTGCTGACCGACCGCAACGACCTCGACAACCAGCTTTACCGTCAGTTTGCCCGCTGCGCCAAGTTCCTGCGTCAGACACCCGTGCAAGCCGACAGCCGGGCCCATCTGAAAGAGCTGCTGGCCGGACGGCAGGCGAACGGAATCTTTTTCTCGACGATGCAGAAGTTCGAGGAGAGCGAGCAGCCGTTGTCGGAGCGTCGCAACATCATTGTAATGGCCGACGAGGCGCACCGCAGTCAGTACGGACTGGAGGAGAAGATAGACGCCAAGACAGGCAAAATCAAGATCGGCGCCGCGCGTTTGGTGCGCAACGCGTTGCCGAATGCAACGTTCATCGGTTTTACGGGCACGCCCATCTCGCAGAAAGACCGGTCGACGCGCGAGGTCTTCGGCGACTATATCGACGTTTACGACATGACGCAGGCCGTGGCCGACGGAGCCACTCGGCCGGTTTATTATGAAAGCCGCGTAATCAATCTGAAACTCGACGAGGCGACTTTGCGCCGCATCGATGATGAATACGACATCTTGGCTGAGGAAGCCGAGGAGTATGCCATCGAGAAGAGCAAGCGCGAGTTGGGGCGCATCGATTCGATCCTGGGCGCCGACGAAACCGTGGCATCGCTGTGCGACGACATCGTGAAGCATTACGAGGAATTCCGCCAATATGAGCAGACGGGCAAGGCGATGATCGTGGCCTATTCGCGGGCGATAGCCATGAAGATTTACCGTCGGATACTAGAAATGCGCCCTGCATGGAGTGAAAAGTTGGCCGTGGTGATGACGTCGGGCAACAAAGATCCGGAGGATTGGCGCGCAGTTATCGGCAACGACGCCCGCAAAAAGGAACTCGAAAAGGAGTTCAAGGACAACGACGGGCCACTGAAAATTGCGATTGTAGTCGATATGTGGCTGACCGGATTCGACGTACCGTCGCTCGCGACGATGTATGTTTACAAACCGATGTCGGGGCATAATCTGATGCAGGCCATCGCCCGCGTGAACCGAGTATTCGGCGACAAGCAGGGCGGTCTGGTGGTCGACTACGTCGGTATTGCTTCGGCCTTGCGAAAGGCGATGAGCGACTATACGATTCGCGACCGCCGCAACTATGGCGATACCGACGTATCGAAGACGGCCTATCCGGAATTCGAGAAGAAGCTCGACGTGTGCCGCGACCTGCTGCACGGGTTCGATTATTCCGGATTTTTCGGTGATTCCGACCTCGGGCGTGCCCGGGCGATAAGCGGAGGTGTCGATTTTTTGCAGGCGCCCGAGCGCGAGGAGACGAAGAAACAATATATCAAGGAGGCCTTGTTGCTGCGCCAAGCCTTGTCGCTTTGCCAGAGCCTTTTGAATTATGAGCAGCGCATCGAATCCGCTTATTTTGAGGCAGTACGCACATTGCTGACGCGCGTTGAGGGTAAGGGCCGGATTTCGTTCCGCGAAATCAACGAGCGCATCAACGAACTTTTGAAACAGAGTATCAAGAGCGAGGGGGTAATCAATCTTTTCTCCGACGTAAAGGAAGAATTTTCGTTATTTGATCCGAAATTTCTTGAAGAGATTGCCCGGATGAAGGAGAAAAACTTCGCGGTTGAATTGTTGCGCAAATTGATTGCCGAACAAGTGCGGATTTATCAGCGCACCAATACGGTGCGGGCTGAAAAATTCTCCGAGATTCTCTCCAATGCCATGAGCAGCTATCTCAAAGGACTGCTGACCAACGAAGAGGTGATTCAAGAGTTGCTGAAAACGGCTCAAGAAATCATCCAGGGCAGACAAGCCGGAGAGCAGATGAACCTGAACGAGGAGGAGCTGGCGTTCTACGATGCGTTGACCAAGCCCGAGGCCGTGCGCGATTTCTATACGAACGAGCAGTTGATTGCCATTACGCGCGAATTGACCGAGGCGTTGCGCAGCAACAAGACCATCGACTGGAACATGAAAGAGAGTGCACGGGCCGGCATGCGGCGCATCGTCAAACGGTTGCTCAAAAAATACGATTATCCGCCCGCCGGACAGGAGGATGCGCTGAACACGATTATGAAGCAGTGTCAAATGTGGAGCGAAAATAATTGAAGAAAATATACTGAAGATAAGCGTGTTATGTACTAATTCGGGAACAGATTTTCGGCCGTGGGATCTGTTCCCTTTTCGTCGCCGGATAAGCTACTTCCCGTTGCATCCGGTTGCACTGCGGAAAAATGGAGGAAGTTTTATAAAGCGATGATTTTTAATCAATTTTCCTTTTGTTGCCGAGAGGTGCAACAAAAAAAGAGACCCCGAAAGGTCTCTTTTGTGCGGATAAAGGGACTCGAACCCCCACGCCGTAAGGCATCAGATCCTAAGTCTGACGTGGCTACCAATTACACCATATCCGCATACGGACTGCCGGAACGCGGCCTGCCCGCATGCAAAGATAACGCAAGGCGAGCGGAATACCAAATTTATTTGACATTCCCGGGGCCGCGGCCTCTCTTTTGAAAAGATAGCACAAAAAATGCAATTCTCCGCTCGGAGCGTGCGGTTTATCCGGTTTTTTGTTTAATTTTGCCGTTGTCAAGTTCCGGTCCGGTGACGCGCGGCGGCGTTAAAGGCAGCGCAAGAAACGGTGTGGCGGCGGCAAGAAGACGGCACGAAAACGGTATAGAACCGAGAAGTGCAGGAATGCGCCCGCACATGCTTCCGCGGCCCGCAAAACCTGACCCTCAAAGCAGTATTGCAGTATGAAAGAGAACAACATGGGATACGATCCTTCCGAGTTCGAGGAGGACGATTACGGGGTTTCGCAGCCCGATGCCGACAAGTCGATCCGCGGTTACCGCATCGTCATCATCATCCTGTCGGTCATCCTGGTGGCTTTGTCCGCACTCTACTTCAGCATCCACCGTCAGCAGATGCTCGACAACCAGCTGCTGCAGGTCGAGCGCGATTCGATTCAGAACGATCTCGGGCGTCTGATGACCGATTTCGACAACCTCCGGATTACGAACGACACCATTTCCGCCAGTCTCAGTTTCGAGCGCGAGCGCGCCGATTCGCTGATGGGGCGGCTCAAGAAGGAGCGTTCGTGGAGCCTGGCCAAAATCAAGCAGTACGAGAAGGAGGTCGGGACCCTGCGGACCATCATGCGCGGTTATATCAAGCAGATAGATTCGCTCAATACGCTCAACAAGCAGCTTATCGAGGAGAATGTTTCGTTCCGCAAGGAGATTTCGTCCGCCAACCTCCGCGCCGACATGGCCGAGGAGAAGGCCGCCGAGCTCAACAACAAGGTGCGCGCCGGGTCGGTCATCCGGGCCCGCGACATCCGGCTCACGGCGCTCAACGACCGTAGCAAGCCCGTTTCGCGTATCAAGAACGCGTCGCGTCTGCGCGTCGATTTCGTCTTGTCCGCCAACGATTTGGCCAGCCCCGGCGAGAAGACCGTCTACGTGCGCATCACGTCGCCCGACGGTTATCTGCTCACCACCGACGCCACGCCTGCGTTCGAGTTCGAGGGCGAGCGGATGCCTTATTCGGCCATGCGTTCGGTCGATTACCAAAACCAGGACCTCGAGGTGGGTATCTACTTCAACAGCTCCGGTTTCACGCCCGGTACTTACCGCATCCAGCTCTATTGCGAGGGGCGGGCCATCGGGTCGGCCGAGGTGATGATGAAATAGCCGTTGCAGGATGGAAATCAGAAGTCGTTTCGACCATTTCAACATCAACGTCTCGGACCTCGACCGCAGCCTGGCTTTCTACGGCAAGGCGCTGGGGTTGAGGGAGGTAGGCCGCAAGCAGGCTGCCGACGGCAGTTTCACGCTGGTCTACCTCGGCGACGGCGAAACCGGGTTCCGGCTTGAGCTTACGTGGCTGCGCGACCATTCGGGGCCTTACGAGCTCGGTGAAAACGAGAGCCACCTGTGTCTGCGCGTCGCGGGCGATTACGAGGCTGTGCGGGCTTTCCACCGCGAAATGGGCTGCATCTGCTTCGAGAACCACGATATGGGGCTCTACTTCATCGCCGACCCCGACGATTACTGGATCGAAATCCTGCCTTTCAAATAGTTTCGCCATGCAGCAGTCCAACGCCATGCAGCAGGAGGTCGCCGAGGCGGTCCGGGTCCTGCGCGCGGGGGGTGTCATCCTCTATCCCACCGACACGGTCTGGGGGTTGGGGTGCGATGCTACCAACGCCGAAGCCGTGGCTAAGATTTACCGTCTCAAGCAGTCCGACAACAAGAAGTCCATGTTGGTGCTCTGCGCTTCGGCCGACATGGTCGTGCGCTATGTCGACCGGGCTCCCGGCATCGCTTTCGAGGTCATGGAGTTGGCCACCAAGCCCCTCACGCTGATTTTGCCGGGTGCCGTCGGCGTCGCGCCGAACCTCGTTCCCGACGAGGGTACGCTCGGCGTTCGGGTTCCCGACCACGAATTCTGCCGGCAGCTGCTCCGGGCTTTCGGGCGTCCGGTCGTCTCGACTTCCGCCAACATCTCCGGCCATGAGGCTCCCGCCGGTTTGCAGGAGGTCGCCCGCGAGTTGGTCGAGGGGGTCGATTTCGTCGTCAATCCCCGTTTCGAGGGCAAACCCACCCGCAAGGCTTCGTCGATCATCGTGTTCGGCGAGGGCGGCGAGGTCCGAATTATCCGCGACTGATGGCACGCGTTCTCGAAACTCCCGTCCAGCAGCGTTTTTCGGACATCGACCCGTTCATGCACGTCAACAACGTCGCGCAGCAGGCTTATTTCGACGTCGGCAAGGTCGATTTCTATCGCAAGGTGCTCGGCGCCGAGGTCTTGTTGGGCGATTTGCGCATCGTCACCGTTTCGACTTCCACTTCCTACATCGGGCAGGTCCGGTTGTACGACGACGTGCGCGTGCTGACCGCCTGCGAGAAAGTCGGCAACAAAAGCATCACCCTTTTCCAGCGGCTCGTCGTCGGCGGGCAGACCCTTTCCGAAAGCCGTTCCGTCATGGTCGTCTTCAGTTTCGCCCGGCAGTCCGGCGAGCCCGTGCCCGCAGCGTGGCGCGAAAGTCTGTTGTCGGAATAGGGCCTTTCTTTGCGTCGGTTCATGGACATCGGTAAGTTCAAAGGCCATGCGGCCCTGTGGGTCGCCAATATCGTCTGGGGGCTCAACGCTCCCATTTGCAAGGGCGTGCTCGTCTCGGGGCAGAATCCCGGCGGGGTCAATCCGTTTGCGCTCAGCGTCTTCCGCATGGTCGGGGCATGCCTGCTCTTTTGGACCGTTTCGGCGTTCCTGCCCCGCGAGCGGGTCGCGCCGCGCGACGTGCTGATGTTGCTGTTCGCTTCGGTCTTCGGCATCCAGCTCAACCAAATGCTCTTTTTGTGGGGCTTGTCGCTCACTTCGCCCATTGATTCGTCCATCATCGCCACCATCGTCCCCGTCCTCACCATGATTCTGGCTATGTTCTTCCTCCGCGAGCCCATCACGTGGCTCAAGTCGGGCGGGGTCGCGCTGGGTTGTTTCGGGGCTCTGTTGCTGGTCTACGTCAGCCAGCACGGCGCGGGGCAGACTTCCAGCGTCGTCGGCGATTTCCTTTGCATCGTCAGCGCCGTCAGCTACGCCGTTTACCTTACGGCGTTCCGCAATACCATCGTCCGTTATTCGCCCGTCACCACCATGAAATGGATGTTCCTTTTCGCCGCTGCGGTGTCGGTCGCCGTCTATTTCCGGCCTTTGTCCGAGGTCGACTATGCCGCTCTTTCGCCGCGGACCTGGGGCGGCATCGGTTACGTGGTCGTCTGTTCGACATTCCTTTCCTATTTCATGGTCCCCATCGGGCAGCGTTATCTGAGACCTACGGTGGTTTCCATCTACAATTACGTGCAGCCCGTCGTCGCCGTGGCGTTCACCATCGCCGTAGGGTTGGATTCGTTCGGTTTTTCCAAGGCCGCCGCCGCGTTGTGCGTCTTCGCCGGGGTTTGGTGCGTCACCCGTTCCAAGTCGCGCGCGCAGTTGGACGCCGAGCGGCAGTAGCCGTCGTGTCGAGGTGTACGAAGCCGGCCGATACGGTCACAATAAATAAGGCAGAAAGATTTGTCTTTCTGCCTTGGGTGTGTCGGTTATTTTTTCGGAGGATAATTTATCGGAGCAAAAAACTCGTCCAAAGTTATTCCATAGAATTTGCAAATAATAGCAAGGGTCGTCAGATTCGGAAAGTTTTCGCCGGTTTCCAAATTCGGTATGTTCAAGCCCGTACCTTCTTTCAGCTGTTCTTGCGTATGATTATGAGTACTACGAAGTTCTTTCACCCGTAGGACAACCTTATGCAAGAGAACTTCGTCGCGCCGTTGCTTTTTCCGTTTCATTAGTACAAATAAAACGGGTAATCCAAATTATTTGTAGTATTTAAATAATACATCTGCCACCTCCATAAACAACGAAGCACAAGGGTTTGGGGTCCCTTGTGCTCCGGTCCTTTGTTCATTCTGTCGTAGATGGCTTTGTTGCAGACATGGAGAATGAACAGCAGGAGTGTTGCTGGTGTAATTGTTAAAAATGGGTGCGGAGCAAAAAAACGTTGCTGGGATGTGACGCAACTCAACCTCCGGGGCTCCGTTTCTCCGCACCCGAAACCCGGCGGTCGTGGGGCAGTCTTACGCGGGAATTCTGCGCAGACTATATATTATCAGTTATTCGGCAGGCAGTCTTAAAAAAAACCAGGGCGGGGTGCGACGGTCCCGGCCGCCCTTAAATTTATTCCACAATATGCTGCAGCCGTAATTAGCTTGTGTTGAACACCCGCCCACGAAAACAAAAAAGGGGCACGGTGTCAATCTTCCTACCGTAGGCATTGGGATACCTGTAATCAGTCGATTGTCCTGCGCCCAGTTTGCCCTACCCGTCGAAACGGGCAGGACATAACTTGAGCTGACAACCTTTATACCTGATTACTGCAAAGTTACCAATTTTACGGTAAGTATAAAGAGTTGTTACCCTTTATGTCGTTATGTCCGTCGGCTAAGCCGAACTATTCTCTCGCAAATTTAGCATTATTTCTGCATTTATTAATTGTTGTGATGCGACAAAGATAGGAATTTCTTTTGAAAATGACAAGTTTGTCATCGTTTTGTTTATCATTATTCGTGTTCTTTGCATAACAAAGAGCAAATGGGACAACCGAGGAGCAATAAAATTCTGTTGCAGGCAATCGCGGTCCGATTACGTAGTTTGCGTAAGGAGCGCAATTTGTCCCAGATAGATGTTTATATCGACACGGATATTCATATCGGGCGAATAGAACGAGGGCAGACCAATATCTCCGTCACCACGCTTTCGGATATTTGCGATTACTATCAAATATCGTTGGTCGAATTTTTCAGCGGATTGAGTTACCCGAAAAAATAATAAACACACAGAACACACGACGCAACTTCCGAGGCGGAAAGAAACTGATTTCTTTCCGCCTTTTTTATTCTATTTGATGTTGTCAACCGTGTTCCGCCCCAGCACAATGAACCCCCAACTTACCGCCATCCAAAACAAAATCTATGAAATCCGCGGCCAGCGCGTCATGCTCGACCTCGCACAATTGTACGGCGTAACGACCGCCAATATCTTTAATTTTAATTATCTTTGCCCCTCAGAATCATAATCCGAACATGAAGAAGTCTTTCAGGATTGCGGCCATTGTCGCGGCCGTATTGTTGGCGGTCATCATTGTGGCTCCGATGGCGCTGCGGGGCAAAGTGGCCGAAATCGTCAAGCGCGAGGCCAACGCCATGCTGACGGCAAAACTCGATTTCGAGAAGCTGAACATCAGTCTGCTGCGCCATTTCCCCCATGCGTCGGTCGAGCTCAAGGGGCTGACCCTCGTGGGTACGGAGCGTTTCGAGGGCGACACCATCGTTGCCGCACGGCGTATTTCGGTGGTCGTCGACCTGCTGTCGTTCTTCGGCGACGAGGGGTTCGAGGTCTCCAAAGTCATCCTTGCGGCCCCTGCGCTGCACGCTCACAAACTGGCCGACGGAGCTGTGAACTGGGACGTCATGAAGCCCACGGACGAAGAACCCGACGAGGAGACCGAGGAGCAGTCCGAATCGTCGTCGTTCCGGTTGCAGCTGCGTGATTTCCGGATTTCCGATGCGTCGGTTCGTTACGAGGACGATTCCACCCGCATGGCCTTTTCCACTGCTCCTCTGTCGCTGCGGCTGCGGGGCGACATGTCGGCCGAGCGGACCGACCTCGCGCTGCGGCTCGATGCCCGGCAGATGCGTTTCGTCTCGGGCGGGATTCCCCTGCTGAGCGGCGCCGAAGCCGAACTCGATGCTACGATTGCCGCCGACCTCAAGAACAACCGTTTCACATTCACGGACAACACGTTCCGGCTTAACGCCATTGCCCTGTCGCTCGACGGTTGGGTGCACCTCAAGGAGAGCGGCGCCGTTGCGATGGACCTGACGGCCGGATGCGGCAAGGTGCTGTTCAAGGACGTGCTGTCGCTGATTCCGGCTTTCTATACCAAGGATTTCCGCAATCTCTCGGCCTCGGGCGAATTGGCGCTCGACGTGTGGGCCAAGGGCGAAATGCACGGTTCGGTGCTCCCCGCCTTTGCGGCCAAGGCCACGGTCAGCAACGGCAGTTTCCAATATTCGTCGTTGCCCAAGGCCGTCACCGACATTCAGCTTGCGGCAGGGATTTCCAATCCCGGCGGTACGATGAACAAGACGGTCGTCGACCTCTCGAAGTTTTCGCTCAAGATGGCGGGCAATTCGCTCGCCGCGACGTTCCACGCCACCAACCTCGTCAGCGACCCCGCTTTCCGGGCTTCGGTGGCTGGCAAGGTGGACCTGGGGGCCGTTCGCGAGGTTTATCCGCTCGACAAGCAAATCGACCTCGGGGGCGTCATCACGGCCGACCTGAAGGTGTCGGGCCGCATGTCCGACATCGAGAAGAAGCGTTACGAACAGATGGCCGCTTCGGGAACGTTCGTCATCGAACAGTTGGGGCTGACGGTGCCCAAACTCCCTGCGGTGCATATCCGCCGCGCCGCCGCGACCATTACGCCCAAGGCCATGACCCTCGGCGACTTCGGGGTGACGGTAGGGCGGAGCGACCTGTCGGCCAAGGGCCAGCTTACGGGTTATCTGGGCTATCTGCTCCGGGGCGACAAGCTGGCCGGGCGGCTCTATGTACGTTCCGGGTTGCTCGATCTGAACGAAATCATGGCGGCGCTTCCCGCGTCGGAAGAGCCTGCGGCTGTTGAGGAGCAGCCCGCCGAACCGATGCAGGTGCTGGTGGTGCCCAAGAACCTGGACCTCTCGCTCAATACCGAATTGCAGAAAATCCTCTTCAACAAGATGACCGTTTCGGCCCTCACGGGCGAAATGCGGGTGGCCGGGGGTGCGCTGTCGCTCGACAAGCTGGCGCTGCAGCTTTTCGGCGGCAAGGCTTCGGCGTCGGGCCGCTATTCGACCGCGGCCGACCCGTCGCGTCCGTCGCTGCGGCTGGGGCTGTCGTTGGCCGGAGCGTCGTTCTCTCAGACGTTCGACGAACTCGAAATGGTGCAGAAACTGGTGCCGGTGTTCGCCAAGACGGGCGGCGACTACTCGCTGTCGCTCGACATGACCGCGGCGCTCGATTCCACGATGTCGCCCGATTTGCAGTCGGTCAACGCAACGGGCGAAATCAAATCGGAAAATATCCGTGTTCAGAACATCGAAGCGTTCGACGCGTTGGCCAAAGCGCTGAACAACGACAAGTTGCGCAAGATTGAAGCCAAGGACGTGGCGATTCGTTTCGCCATCAAGAACGGCCGTGTCACGACGCAGCCTTTCGACTTGAAACTTGCCGGAACCAATGTAAATCTGTCGGGTTCGACGGGGTTGGACCAGACCATCGACTATGTGGCTAAGGTTTCGATGCCCGCGTCGGCGACAGGCGGCGTGCTGGAGACGCTCAACGTGAAGATCGGCGGAACGTTCACCGCACCCAAGATTACGCTGGGCGTCCGCGAAGCTGCCGAACAGGCCGTCAAGAAGGTGGTCGACGAACAGATTCAGAAACTTACGGGCAGCGAATCGCTTGCGGCCGAAGTGGAGAAGCAGAAAGAGAATCTGCGTGCCGAGGTCGAGAAGCAGGCGGCCAAACTGCGCGACGAAGCCAAGCGGGCGGGTGAAAAACTCGTAGCGGCCGCGCAGGCTCAGCGGACCAAACTTGTGGACGAAGCCGCCAAGAAAGGCACTTTGGCCAAATTCGCGGCCGAAAAGGCCGGGGACAAACTGGTCGCCGAGGCCGAGAAGCAGGCCGCGAACCTTGTCGCCGAAGCGGAAAAACAGATTGCCAAACTCTCGGCCCAGGGCGAGTAGTTTTGATTCCCGGAATGAAGAACGCGCTTGTGAAAAACTACCGGTCGCTGGGGGCCGACGGGGCGGTGCTGCTGTGGCTGGGCGTCTGGTGGGTGTGCAACATCGTGCTGGCCGCGACGGCGGAGCTTGCCAACGACGAAGCCTACTACTGGATGTTCGCCGAGCACCTGGCCTGGGGTTACTTCGACCATCCGCCGATGACGGCCCTGTTGGTGTGGCTGGGGCAGCACGTTTGGCCCGGAACCGAATTGGGCGTGCGCTTCTTCTTCACGCTGTTGCAGCCCCTCTACCTCTACCTATTGTGGCGGCTGATCCGGCCTGCCGATGCGGTGCGGCGCGACGGAGAACTTTTCGCGATGATTTCGGCCGCGACGCTGATGTTGCAGCTCTACGGATTCATCGCGGTGCCCGACGGTCCGCTGATGATGACTGCGACGCTGTTTCTGCTGGCGCTCGGACGGTTCGCCGAACGGCGCCGCGGGGCTTGGCTTTGGCTGGGGCTGGCCATGGCGGCCATGGCTTACAGCAAGTATCACGGGGCATTGGTGGTGCTTTTTGCGCTGGCGGCCAATCTGCGGCTGCTGCGCCGTCCGGGGCTCTATGCGGGCGGGGCGGTGGCGCTGTTGCTGCTTGTGCCCCATTTCCTGTGGCAATACCACCACGACTGGGCTTCGTTCGCCTACCACCTTTCGGGGCGCAATGCGCAGTTCCGGCTGAGCTACGTGACCGATTTCGTGGCCAACATGCTGGTGGTTTTCAACCCGCTGTATCTGTCGCTTTACATCAAGGCGTGGCGGGCCGCCCGGCCCGAGGACGCGGTGCGGCGTGCGCTGAAATGCTTCCCGGCCGCCTTTGTCGGGTTCTTCCTGCTGTCGGCGTTCCGCGGCTATGTGCAGCCGCAGTGGGTCATCGTCGCGGCGCTCGGGCTGGTCTGCGTGCTGTTCGACTATGCGCGCCGTCATCCCCGCACGCGGCGCTACGTGATGCGCGCCGGGTGGGTTGTGGTGGCGTTGATGGCTCTGGTCCGCATCGAAATGATGTTCAACCCGCTGGGCATCCGGTTCGAGGTCTTCGACAACAAGGCGAGCTACGGAGCCATTGCCCGCGAAGCCGACGGCCGCCCGGTCATTTTCAGAGGGAGCTATGCCGTGGCGGCCAAGTACCGCTTCTATACGGGCGGCGAAGCCTACTGCCAGCCCAATATCGGTTACAGGACCCACCAATGGCAGTTCCGGGACGACGATTCGCGGTTTGCCGGGCGCGAAGTGCTGGTCGAGACGCCGCGCCGCGAACCGGGCGACACGCTTTTCCGGACGCAGAGCATCGCGCTGGCCAACGGCCGGGGATTCACGTGGCTGGTCGACCCTGATTTCCGCCCCGTGCGGCTGGTCGACGCTGCGTTTGCGGGGCTGCCGGAGCAGGTGGTGCCCGGGCAGGAACTGCGCATGCGGGTGCGGCTGGCGAATCCGTATGACTACGAGGTGGAAATCGGCGGGGAGACGGAGCTGGTCATGGTTTGGAAGCACGGCCGTTTCGAGGTGGAGGAAATCCCGACGGGAGTGCGCTGTACGATTCCGGCTCGCTCGGAAACGGAGGCTGAAGCGACGCTGCGGGTACCGGAACGGCTGGCCGGAAAAGAGTATGCCGCCGGATTCGCCCTGCGCCGCGAGGGCCGCACCCATTGGTTCAACGGAAAACCGCTCCGGACGGAGGTCTTGAAACCATGATTCTGCAATTCATCAAATTCTGCGTCGTAGGCGGCTCGGGGGTCTTCGTGGACTTCGGGGTGACCTACGCGTGCAAGGAATGGCTGCGCGTGAACAAGTATGCGGCCAATTCGGTGGGCTTTCTGTGCGCCGCGACGACCAACTACCTGCTCAACCGCGTGTGGACGTTCCACAACGAAGACCCCGACATCGCGGGGCAGTATCTGCGCTTCCTGGGCATCGCGTTGCTGGGGTTGGTCATCAACACGGCGACGATTTGGTTGCTGCACCACAAGTTCCGGGCGAACTTCTATGCGGCCAAACTTTTAGCCACGGGCGTGGTGACGTTCTGGAACTTCTTCATGAACTACTTTTTCAATTTCTGACGGACCTGCGGCACACCGCCGCAGGTTCCGACGCCATAACAGCCCCCGGCCCGGAATGACGAAGGCCACGGTTTTCGTCAGCGCGGCCCGTAGATTCAGCAGTCCGCTGGCGGCGTTTCGCTGAACGCTAAAACGTTTTAACAGGCTGTTAAAACGTTTCAATACGCCGTCAGTTATTCATTCCAGTCTGGCGGAAAACTTGGGTTAATGAATAATTAACAATGAATAGTGAATAATTGTTTTTCCGAATCTCGGATAATTATTCCCTATTAACTATTCATTATTCATTTTTTTCTGCCATTCATCCCAGCGACTGCTTCGACTGCCTGCTGCGGGCTACCGCCACGTTACGACGGGAGCCTTGACGAGTGTCGGCGCGGGCGGCTGGTGCTGGTCATCGTCGTCCTACCTGGCAGGCAACCTCAACGCGGGCAGTCTGAACTTCGACACGGGCAACGTGAACCCGCTGAACAACAATAACCGGGCTAACGGTTTCCCCGTGCGCTGCGTCCAGCATCTGCGGGGCTGTTTGCCGAGGATGAAAGCGCAAGGGGCTCAGGCGATTTCCGGCCCCGGGCCTTTCATCTTCGGATTTTATGGCGTAAGTTTGCAGACCCGCTGCAGGCCTTGACCCCGGCGGACGGAATTGATGAACACGACTTCCCTACATACTGCACCCGGCGACGGGCTGCCCATGCCGCGCCGGCTGGGTGCCGTGCTGGCCGTGGCGTTCGGCGTGGGGCTCTCGGTGCTGGACAGCGCGATAGCCAATGTGGCGCTGCCGACGCTGGGGGCGGAGCTGGCGGTGTCGTCGGCCGATTCGATATGGATTGTCAACGCCTACCAGCTGGCCATCATGGTGAGCGTGCTGCCGTTGGCCGCGCTGGGCGAGACACTGGGTTACCGTAAGATTTATGTGGGCGGCCTGGCGCTGTTCACGCTGGCTTCGGCGGGCTGTGCGCTGGCCGGGTCGTTCGCGACGCTGGTGCTGGCCCGGGTGCTCCAGGGCTTCGGGGCGGCGGCCGTGACGTCGGTCAACACGACGCTGATACGCTTCATCTACCCGCGGGCCCAGCTCGGGCGCGGGATGGGAATCAATGCCACGGTAGTAGCCGTGTCGTCGGTGGCGGGGCCTGCCGTGGCGGCCGCCATCCTTTCGGCGGGGCCGTGGCAATGGCTCTTTGCGGTCAATATTCCGGTGGGTGCGGCGGCGCTGTGGCTCAGCGCGAGGTTTTTGCCGCCCAACCCCGTACAATCCGACAGCCGCACGCCCCGGTGGCGCGACGTGGCGCTCAACGCGCTGACGTTCGGACTGCTGATGGCTTCGGTCGAAGGCCTTTCCCACGGCTGGGACGGCCGGATATTGCTGGCCGGAGCGGTCGTCCTCCTGGCGGCGGGCGGGTGGTTCGTGCGGAGCCAGCTGCGCGAGACGCATCCGCTGCTGCCGCTCGACCTGCTGCGGATTCCGGTCTTCTCGGTGTCGGTGCTTACGTCGGTCTGCTCCTATCTGGCCCAGATGCTTTCGATGGTGGCGCTGCCGTTCTATCTGCAACACACGCTGGGCTACGACGAAGTGACGGCAGGGCTGCTGCTGACGGCGTGGCCCGCAGTTATTGTGGCGGTGGCTCCGGCGGCGGGGATGCTGGTGGGGCGGCTGCACCCGGGAGCGCTGGGCGGCACGGGTCTTGCGGCGATGGCTGCGGGACTGGCGGCGCTGGCGTGGCTGCCTGCGGAACCCTCGGCAGCCGACATCGTATGGCGGCTGGCTTTGGGCGGGGCGGGCTTTGCGCTTTTCCAATCGCCCAACAACAGTATGCTGATAGCTTCGGCCCCGCCCGAGCGGAGCGGCTCGGCGAGCGGGATGCTGGCAACGGCCCGGCTGACGGGACAGACGACGGGCGCGGCGCTGATGGCGCTGCTGTTCCATGCGGTGCCGGACCGAAGCACCCGTGCGGCGCTGGCCGTGGCCGCTGCGGCTGCGCTGGCAGGTTCGGCGGTGAGCTTTCTGCGACTGCGGCTGCCGCTGCCCGAAAGCCTGGTCCGCCGCAAACGATAACGAACGATGAAACGACTGCTTACGATAATCTGCCTGCTCCTTGGCGCGACGGCGTCGGCCGACACGCTGGAATTCGTGCGCCCGCCCTACCTGCGCATCGGCGATACGGTGGGGCTGGTGACCCCGGCGGCGAAACTCGCGGCCAAGACCGACACGGCGCTGCTGCGCGGCCGCTTTGCGTCGTGGGGCCTGCATGTGAAGTTCGCGCCCCATTGCTGCGACCAGAGCGACGGCTACTTTGCGGCACCCGACAGCGTGCGCGCCGCCGACTTGCAGGCGATGATCGAGGACCCGACGGTGAAAGCCGTCATAGCGTGCCGCGGCGGCTACGGGTCGGTGCGGCTGTTGCCGATGCTGCGGCTGCAGGAGCTGCGCTGGAACCCGAAATGGCTGGTGGGATTCAGTGACCTGACGACGCTGCACGCGGCATTGGCGCATGTGGGGGTGGAGAGCATACACGGAACGATGCCGAGCTCGTTCGTGTTCGAGGAAGAAGACCTGGCGGCCGAATCGCTGCGGCGGGCCCTGTTCGGACTGCTGCGCCGCATCGACGTGGCGCCGCATCCGCTCGACGTGGCGGGCAAGGCGCGGGGCCGTCTGACGGGAGGCAACCTGACGGTGCTGTGCGCCGCCTGCGGGACCCCCGAAGCGCTCCAGACCGACAGCCCGACGATTCTGTTTCTTGAGGAAGTGAACGAATACGTCTACCGGGTGGACCGGATGATGCAGCAGCTGCTGCGGAGCGGGGCGCTGAGCAACGTACAGGCGGTGGTGGTGGGCGACTTCAGCCACATAGCGGGCGCCGAACGCTTCGGAGCCGACGCCTACGAGCGGGTGGCGGCGCACCTGCGGCCGCTGGGGATTCCGCTGCTGTTCGGATTCCCGGCGGGCCATGACATTCTCAACGAAGCGCTCTACATGGGCCGCCGTGCGGAACTGACCGTGGACGCCGAAGGCGGACACCTGGTTTTTGAAGGGGAAGCCGCGGAGGAATAAGGAATTTTACTATTTTTGCACCGACGAACGAACAACCCGAGCCGATGAAACTATCAACCGACCAAGTCGACCGCCTGCGCCAGATGCTCTCCACGCCGGGCCTGCGTGCGGCGATCGTCTCCCATACCAATCCCGACGGCGACGCCGTGGGCTCGTCGCTGGCCTGGGCCGGGGCGCTGCGGGCGCTGGGACACGAGGCGACCTGCATCGTGCCGAACAAATATCCCTATTTTCTGGACTGGATGCCCGGCATCGAGGAAGTGGTGGTGTTCCGCAACGACACCGAAGGCCGTGCGGCGCGGGCCCTTGCGGAAGCCGACCTGATTTTCTGCCTGGATTTCAACGCTGTTTCCCGGCTGGAAATACTCAGCGACACGCTGTCGGCCAACACCTCGGCCCGGCGGATACTGATCGACCACCATCTCTCGCCCGACGAGGGTTTCGACCTGATGTTCTCCTACCCGGGAGCGTCGAGCACGTGCTATATCATGTACCGGCTTATCGAAGCGCTCTTCGGGACTGAGGCCATCACGCAGCAGATGGCCGAAGCGCTCTATGTGGGGATGATGACCGACACGGGCAACTTCGCCTTTTCGTCCCTCACGCCGGGGCTGTTCCGGGCGGTGGCGACGCTGGTGGAACGGGGCGTGCACGTGCCGACGGTCTACAACAATGTCTACAATGCCTATACCGAGGGCCGCGCGCGGCTGTTCGGCTATGCCATCAACCGCAAGATGCAGCTCATCGAGGACGGGACGGTGGCTTACATGTCGCTGATGGAACACGAAATGCGCCGCTTCGGATTCCAGCAGGGCGACAGCGAGGGGTTTGTGAACTACGCGCTGACAATCAAGAAGATGAAGATGTCGGCGATGTTCCTTGCTCATCGCAAGTTCATCCGGGTGTCGCTGCGTTCGCGCGGCGACGTGGATGTCAACCTCTTTGCCCGCAAGTACTTCAACGGCGGCGGCCACAAGAACGCGGCGGGCGGTAAATCGTACGACACCATGGAGGAGACCATCGCACGCTACGTGCGTTCGGTCCGCGAGTTTGCCGAAGACGGCTATTTGTAGCCGGGGTGTTCGAGCTGCGAATACCGAAGTACCTTTTCTCTTACGAAGTCCGCGAAACCGCGGGCTTCGTCGTTTGTGAGGGGGTCGGGAAAGCTCATCAGCACCAGCGGGTGGGGTTCGTTGGGGCAGCCGTAGGAGGGGTGGATGTAAGCGTGGGGATTGGCGACGAACCCCGCGCGTTCGTAGAAGTGCTTGCGCCGGACGGCGAGGGGTTCTTCGGGCGGCTCGATTTCGAGGATGACCCGCCTGCCGCGGCAGAACTCCGCCAACGCTTCGGCGCCGATGTTCCGACCCCGGAGTGCGGGCGAGACGGCGAGGTACTCGACGTAATAAGAAGCGCCGAACAGCCAATAAAAGAGGATGCCGGCGACCTGCCGGTCCACTCGGATGCTCTCGGCCCGGAACGCCGGGTCGGCCAGCGCGGTGACAGTATCCTCCTCGCTGCGCCGCTCCCTCGGGGGGAAGGCTTCGCGGTAGATGGTCATGGCCTCGGCCCATCCGGAATCGGCGGGGGAACGGAACGCGGCAAATTGCAAACGGTGTGTCATGGAGCGGAAATATTACGTGCAAAGGTAACGAAAATTATGCAGCGGCGCATCCTGCGGCGTTTCGGGGCTTTTGTTCAAAACTTGTTCATTAAAAACCGGGTGCCGATGCTGGCGGAACGGCGGACAATTCCTACTTTTGCTGCTGGCAAGGTTCCCCGCCGGCGGCTGCCGGCACGGGATCAAAAGGGAACGCCTGTGCGAATCAGGGACTATTCCCGTAGCTGTGAGTTCCGCCGTGACCTGCACAATCTTTGAGCCACTGCCCCTGCGGGCGGGAAGGCGTGCAGAAGGAACGAGTCAGAAGACCTGCCTTGCCGGACGGGACCGACGCCCTCGGGAAAAAGGGTGCGGCCCAACGATGAAAAAACAAGAATCGGAAAACTGAAAAGGCTGTTCCGCCCCTTGGGGTGGAACGGGGTGGCTTGGCGACTGCCGGGAAACGCTTGCGCTGCGAGTGCCGGTTTGTCTGCGGCTCCTCGTAATGACGGGATAGCAACTTTGCGCGGGGCCCGGGCCGGGGCTTGGAATGACACTATAATAAAAATATACGGATATGGGAATTTCGGAACTCAACATTGTCAAACGCGACGGCAAGCGCGAAGCGTTTTCGGTGGAGAAAATCAAACGTGCGGTGAGCAAGGCCTTTCTGGCGGCGGGAGGCTACGCCACGGACGACGACCTGACGTCGGTGCTGAGCCGGGTGAGGGTGTCGGACGGGATGTCGGTGGAGGAGATACAGAACCAGGTGGAGACGGCGCTGATGGCCGAACGCTACTTTGCGGTGGCAAAAAGCTACATACTCTATCGCCAGAAACACACCGAAGACCGCGAGACGCGCGAGAAGCTGGATTTTCTGACCTCCTACTGCGACGCCTCGAACCCGGCGACGGGCTCGAAATACGACGCCAACGCCAATGTGGAGAACAAGAACATCGCCACCCTCATCGGTGAACTGCCGAAGCAGAACTTCATCCGTCTGAACCGCCGCCTGCTGACCGACCGCATCAAGGAGATGTACGGCAAGGAGCTGGCGGACAGGTATCTGCACCTGCTGAACAGCCACTTCATCTACAAGAACGACGAAACCTCGATGGCCAACTACTGCGCTTCGGTGACGATGTACCCGTGGCTGCTCAACGGCACGCTTACGGTGGGCGGCAATTCGACGCGGCCGACGAACCTCAAATCGTTCTGCGGCGGCTTCGTGAACATGGTGTTCATCGTCTCGTCGATGCTGTCGGGGGCCTGCGCGACGCCGGAATTTCTGATGTACATGAACTACTTCATCGAACAGGAATACGGCGAAGACTACTATCTGCACGCCGACGAAGTGGTGGACCTCTCGCGCAAACGGCGCACGATCGACAAAATCATCACGGACTGCTTCGAGCAAATCGTTTACTCCATCAACCAGCCCACGGGTGCGCGGAACTTCCAGGCCGTGTTCTGGAACGTGGCTTACTACGACCGCTACTATTTTGAGTCGCTTTTCGGCGAATTCGTATTCCCGGACGGGTCGAAACCCCATTGGGAGTCGCTCTCGTGGCTCCAAAAACGATTCATGACATGGTTCAACCGCGAACGTACCAAAACCGTGCTGACGTTCCCGGTCGAGACGATGGCGCTGCTGACCAAGGACGGCGACGCGATGGACGCAGAATGGGGCGACTTCACGGCGAAGATGTATGCCGAGGGCCATTCGTTCTTTACCTACATCAGCGACAACGCCGATTCGCTTTCGTCGTGCTGCCGTCTCAGAAACGAGATACAGGACAACGGATTCAGCTACACGCTGGGTGCGGGCGGCGTGTCGACAGGCTCGAAAAGCGTGCTGACAATCAACCTGAACCGCTGCATCCAGTATGCGGTGAAGAACGGGATGCACTACCTGACGTTCCTGGAAGAAGTGGTCGACCTGGTACACAAGGTCCAGACGGCCTACAACGAAAATCTCAAGGCGCTGCAATCGAAAGGGATGCTCCCGCTCTTCGATGCGGGCTACATAAACCTTGCGCGGCAGTATCTGACCGTGGGGGTGAACGGGCTGGTCGAGGCGGCCGAATTCCTGGGGCTGCGCATCGACGACAACGACGGCTATGCGGCGTTCGTGCAGGAAGTGCTGGGGCTGGTGGAGCGCTACAACAAGAAATACCGCTCGAAGGAGCTGATGTTCAACTGCGAAATGATTCCGGCCGAAAACGTGGGGGTGAAGCACGCCAAGTGGGACCGCGAAGACGGCTATGCGGTGCCGCGCGACTGCTACAACTCCTATTTCTATGCGGTGGAAGACCCGTCGCTGAACGTCATCGACAAGTTCCGTCTGCACGGCCGCAAGTACATCGAACACCTGACGGGCGGTTCGGCGCTCCACATGAACCTGGAGGAACACCTCACGCAGGAACAATACCGCCACCTGCTGCGGGTAGCGGCGGCTGAGGGCTGCAATTACTTCACGTTCAACATCCCCAACACGGTATGCAACGCGTGCGGCCATATCGACAAACGCTATCTGAAGGAATGCCCCGAGTGCCACAGCGACCGGGTGGATTACCTGACGCGGGTAATCGGTTATATGAAACGGGTGTCGAATTTCTCGGTGGCGCGTCAGCAGGAAGCGGCCCGGAGGTTCTATGCCAAAGCGGAGTAGCGGGGTGGTACGGTTCTGCAACTACGATGTGGTTTTCGCCGAGATACCCGGCGAAACGACGCTGGCGATAAACATTGCGGGGTGCCCCAACCGCTGCCCGGGCTGCCACAGCCCCCACCTGCAAGCCGATGCGGGCGAAGTGCTGGACGACGAAGCGCTGGGGGTGCTGCTCGGCCGCTACGGGCCGGCGGTGACGTGCGTGTGTTTCATGGGCGGCGACGGGGCGCCCCACGAAATTGCGCGGCTGGCGGCGACGGTGCGGCGGCTGAAACCGAAGCTGCGGGTGGGGTGGTACTCGGGCTGCCCGGAACTCCCGGCAGGCGTGGCGCCCGAGACCTACGACTATATCAAACTGGGCCCGTGGGTGGAGGCGCTGGGGCCGCTGGGCTCGCCGACGACCAACCAGCGGTTCTACCGCGTGGCGGCGGACGGGACGATGGAAGACCGGACGGACCTGTTCGGTCCGAGTAAAAGCCGGGTTTTATGAGGGCGGCGCCGGGACACCGGAGAAAGGCGGGGTTGTGGACGGATTGTTGAAAATTTTTCGTCCGGAAAGATTGCGGTTTCGTCCTTAAAGTCGTACCTTTGTCCCCGAATGCAACCGCATGATGAGACGCGAACCCAACATAACTCGGATCGGCACGTTCTGGCAGCAGGACCATCGGTCGGGTTTCGGGTCTGTCGACGAATGCGGCATTGTTGTTTTATTAGGGTAACCGGCACGGTTGCCCTATTTTTTTTATGCTCGGACCGGAATGAAGACAAGGTACGTGAACGCACAAGTCTACCGCGGCGGAAGATTCGCGGCGGGGTCGCTGCTGGTGGAAGACGGCCGCATGGCGGCCGATACGCCGGGGACGGCGGCGGACCGGACGGTGGACCTCGGAGGACGGCATGCGGTGCCGGGGCTGGTCGACGTCCATGTACACCTGCGCGAACCGGGATTCCCGCACAAGGAGACCATCGCGACGGGCACGGCGGCAGCGGCGCGCGGCGGCTATACGACCGTCTGCGCGATGCCGAACCTGAACCCGGCGCCCGACACGCCGGAACACCTGCGGGTGCAGACCGACCTCATCGGGCGCGACGCCGTGGTGCGGGTGGTGCCCTATGCGTCGATTACGATGGGACAGCGGGGCTGCGGCGAGCTGGTGGACTTCGCGGCATTGGCACCGTATGTAGCCGGATTTTCGGACGACGGCCGCGGCGTACAGTCGGCCGAACTGATGGAGGAAGCGATGCGGCGGGCCGCAGCGGCGGGCCGGCCGATAGTGGCCCATTGCGAGGTCGACGACCTGCTGCACGGGGGCTATATACACGACGGCGGCTACTGCCGCGAGCACGGCCACAAGGGCATCTGCTCCGAAAGCGAATGGCGGCAGGTGGAACGGGACATCATGTTGGCCGAGAAGACGGGCTGTCAGTATCATGTCTGTCATGTATCGACGCGCGAGAGCGTGGAGCTGGTGCGGCAGGCGAAAGCCCGGGGGCTGCGCGTGAGCTGCGAGACGGCGCCGCACTACCTGCTGCTGTGCGACGAAGATTTGCAGGAGGACGGCCGTTTCAAGATGAATCCGCCCCTGCGGAGCCGGGCCGACCGCGACGCGCTGGTGGCCGGAATCGCCGACGGGACGATAGAAGTGATAGCCACGGACCATGCGCCCCACACGGCCGAGGAGAAAAGCCGCGGCCTGGCGGGCAGCGCGATGGGCATCGTGGGGCTGGAATGCGCGTTCGGGGTGCTCTACGAGCATTTGGTAGTGCCGGGAAAGATAGGGCTGGAGCGGCTCGTGGAGCTGATGGCGGTGAATCCGCGCCGGATATTCGGCCTCGGGGGCGGACTGGAGCCGGGCGAAGCGGCGGACTTCACGGTGCTGGACCTTGAAACGCCTTACGAAATAGACCCGGCGGCGTTCCGCTCCAAGGGCCGTGCGACCCCCTTTGCGGGCTGGCCGGCGCGGGGCCGCGCCGTGCTGACGGTAGTGGGCGGCCGCGTCGTTTACGACGGAAAGGAGAGCCCGGAGAGTGGGATAACGAAAGACAGCAAAACGATATGAAACCTTACACCAAGAAAATCGTACTCGAAAACGGCCGCGAATTCTACGGCTACGGGTTCGGAGCCGACAAGGAGGCGATTCACGAAATCGTCTTCAACACCTCGATGGTGGGCTACCAGGAAATCATCTCCGACCCCTCGTACACGGGCCAGACGGTGGTGATGACCTATCCGCTGATCGGCAACTACGGCACGGCCGAAGAAGACTACGAAACCAAGTTCCCGACCATCGGCGGACTGATCGTGCGCGAGTACAACGACATCCCGTCGAACTTCCGCTATACGCGCACGCTCAACGAGGTGTTCGAGGAGATGGGCATTCCGGGCATCTCGGGCGTCGACACCCGCTGTCTGACGCGGATAATCCGCGACGAGGGGAGCCAGAAAGTGATGATTACGGACGCCGCCACGCCGCACGAGGAAGCGATGGAACGCCTGCGCGCGTGCGAACTGCCGCACGACATGGTGGCGCGGGTGAGCTGCAAGAAACGCTGGTTCTCGCGCACGCCCAACCACCGCTACGACGTGGTGGCTGTCGACTGCGGCATCAAATACAACATCATCCGCTGTCTGAACGCCAAGGGCTGCAACGTGACGGTGGTGCCCTACGACGCGACGGTGGAGGAGATACTGGCGTTCCGGCCCGACGGAATCTTCCTGTCGAACGGCCCGGGCGACCCGGTGGACGTGGAGCCCGTCATCGAAAAGGTCCGGGCGCTGAAAGGCCGCCTGCCGATATTCGGCATCTGCATGGGCCATCAGATGGTGGCGCTGGCCTACGGCGCGAAGACCTTCAAGATGAAATTCGGCCACCGCGGAGGCAACCACCCGGTGAAGTGCTTGGATACGGGCAAGATAGAAATCACGAGCCAGAACCACAGCTTTGCGGTCGACATCGAATCGCTCGAGGGAACGCCCCTGCGGCTGACCCACGTGAATCTGCTGGACAACACGGCCGAGGGGGTGGAATGCCCCGAGGAAAAGGTCTTCTCGGTGCAGTACCACCCCGAGAGCGCACCGGGACCGCAGGACAGCAGTTATCTGTTCGACAAGTTCATTAAAATGATGGAGGAGCACAAAAATGCCTAAGAGAAAAGACATACGCAAGGTATTGGTCATCGGTTCGGGCCCGATAGTCATCGGACAGGCCGCGGAATTCGACTACGCGGGGACGCAGGCGTGCCTGGCGCTGCGCGAGGAGGGCTACGAAGTGGTGTTGGTGAACTCCAACCCGGCGACCATCATGACCGACACCCACATCGCCGACAAGGTCTACATGGAGCCGCTGACGCTGGAATATGTGGCCAAAATCATCCGCTACGAGCGCCCGGACGCCATCGTGCCGGGGCTGGGCGGGCAGACGGGGCTCAACCTGGCGGTGCAGCTGGCCAAGAAGGGTATTCTGGCCGAGTGCCAGGTGGAGATTCTGGGCACGTCGTTCGAGTCGATAGAGCGGGCCGAGGACCGCGAGCTCTTCAAGGAGCTGTGCCAGTCGTTGGGCGAGCCGGTGCTGCCGTCGGAAGTGGCGACGACGACCGACGAAGCGGCCGAAATAGCGCGCAAGATAGGCTATCCCGTGGTGCTGCGTCCGGCGTTCACGCTGGGCGGCACGGGCGGCGGCTTCGCTGACGACGAGACGCAGCTGCGCGAAATGATGCGCAACGCGCTGTTCCTCTCGCCTGTACATCAGGTGCTCATCGAAAAGAGCATCAAGGGCTACAAGGAAATCGAATACGAAGTCATCCGCGACAGCAACGACACGGCCATCGCCATCTGCAACATGGAGAACATCGACCCGGTGGGCGTGCACACGGGCGACTCGATTGTGGTGGCGCCGAGCCAGACGCTCACGAACCGCGAATATCAGATGCTGCGCGATTCGGCGCTGAAAATCATCCGCGAGCTGAAAATCGAGGGGGGCTGCAACGTGCAGTTCGCCCTGGACCCGCTGTCGTTCGAGTACTATCTGATCGAAGTGAACCCGCGCGTGTCGCGCTCGTCGGCCCTGGCATCGAAAGCCTCGGGTTACCCGATTGCGCGGGTGAGCGCCAAGATAGCGGTGGGGCTGACGCTGGACGAAATCCGCATCGCCAACACCCCGGCTTCGTTCGAGCCCACGCTCGACTACGTGGTGACCAAGATAGCCCGCTTCCCGTTCGACAAGTTCTCGGACGCGTCGAACGTGCTGGGCACGCAGATGAAAGCCACGGGCGAAGTGATGGCCGTAGGCCGCACGGTGGAGGAATCGCTGCTCAAGGCGGTGCGCTCGCTGGAAACGGGCGTCTGCCACATCCACCACAGGAAATTCGACGACTGGACGACCGACCGCCTGCTGGAATACATCCGCACCGGCACCGACGACCGTCTGTACGCCATAGCGCAGCTCATCCGCAGCGGCATCGACCTGGTGCTGATATACAACAACACGAAAATCGACATGTTCTTCCTCGAAAAATTCAAGAACATCGTCGAGTTCGAGAACGTTGTGCGGGCGAATCCGCGCGATGCGGAGACCCTGCGCGACGCCAAGCGCATGGGTTTCAGCGACAAATACATCGGGCAGCTGTGGGGCCTTTCGGAGCAGGAGATGTTCCGCCTGCGCGAGGAGCACGGCATTTTCCCGGTCTACAAGATGATAGACACCTGCGCGAGCGAATTTGCGTCGTACGTGCCCTATTTCTACTCGACCTACGAGGAGGAAAACGAATCGGTGGTCAGCGACAAGGAGAAAATCGTGGTGCTGGGTTCGGGGCCTATCCGAATCGGGCAGGGCGTGGAATTCGACTATTCGACGGTGCATGCCATCTGGTCGATACGCGAAGCGGGCTACGAAGCGATCATCGTCAACAACAACCCGGAAACCGTGTCGACGGACTACACGACCAGCGACAAGCTCTACTTCGAGCCGCTGACGGTGGAGGACGTGATGAACGTCATCCGGCTGGAACGTCCCAAGGCCATTGTGGTGTCGTTGGGCGGACAGACGGCCATCAACCTGGCCGAACCGCTGGCGGCGCTGGGGGTACCCATCATCGGCACCGACTGCGAAGCGATACGCAATGCCGAGGACCGCGGCTGCTTCGAGAAAATCATGGAGGAGCTGGGCATCCCCCAGCCCGAAGCCGAAGCGGTGACCGACATCGAAGCGGGCGTGCGCGCGGCGGCGCGGATAGGCTATCCGGTGCTCGTTCGCCCGAGCTACGTGCTGGGCGGCCGTGCGATGCAAATCGTGTCGAACGAAGAGCGCCTGCGCCACTATCTGCAAACGGCCGTGGAAGTGAACACGGACCAGCCTGTGCTGGTGGACCGCTACATCATGGGCAAGGAGCTGGAAGTGGACGCCATCTGCGACGGCCGCGACGTCTTCATTCCGGGCATCATGGAACACGTGGAGCGCACGGGCATCCACTCGGGCGACTCCATCAGCGTCTACCCGACGTTCAGCGTCTCGGAAAAGGCGCGCGCGAAAATCATCGACTACACGGTGCGGCTGGGTCTGCGAATCGGCATCGTGGGATTGTACAACATCCAGTTCATCGTGGACGGCGAAGAAGACGTCTATGTCATCGAGGTGAACCCGCGTTCGTCGCGCACGGTGCCGTTCCTCTCGAAATCCACAGGTGTGGGGATGGCCCACATCGCCACGCAGGTCATACTCGGCAAGAGCCTGCGCGAACAGGGCATCACGGAGGTCTACGGCCGGGAGAAAAAACGCTGGTATGTGAAGGCTCCGGCCTTCTCGTTCGCCAAAATCCGCGGGATGGACAGCTATCTGTCGCCCGAGATGAAGTCGACGGGCGAAGCGATAGGCTACGACGACAAGCTGACGCGAGCCCTCTACAAGGCGTTGCAGGCGACGGGCATGAACGTGTCGAACTACGGGACGATTTTCGTGACCATCGCCGACCGCGACAAGGAAGCGGCGCTGCCGCTGGTGAGACGTTTCTACGAACTCGGTTTCAACGTCGAAGCGACCACGGGCACCGCGGCCTACCTGCGCGAGCACGGCATCCGCACCCGCACGCGCCGCAAGCTGAGCGAGGGAAGCCCGGAAATCATCGACGCGCTGCGGCAGGGCCATGTGAGCTACGTCATCAACACGATCGACATCAACCAGCACGACACACGGCTGGACGGCTACGAAATCCGCCGCACGGCCGTGGAGAACAACGTGACGGTCTTCACGGCGCTGGAGACGGTGGCCGTGTTGCTGGACGTGCTGGAAGAAATCACGCTGCGGGTATCGACAATCGACGCCGAATGATGTACAAGCAAGGAATCTATACCGTCGAAGAGAACGTGCCGCTGACTGCCACGGTGCGGCGGATGCGGCTCAAGGGCGACACGCGCTGGATTGTGCGGCCGGGGCAGTTCGTCAACATAGCGCTGGCGGGCAGGTACCTGCGCCGGCCGATCTCGGTGTGCGACTACGATGCGCAGACGCTGACCCTTATATATAAGGTGGTGGGCGAGGGGACGGCCCAGATGGCCCGGATGGGGGCGGGCGAACGGCTCGACCTGCTGACGGGGCTGGGCAACGGTTTCTCGACCGACAACGAAGCCCGGCGGCCTCTGCTGGTAGGCGGCGGGGTAGGCGTGCCGCCGCTCTACAACCTGGCCAAAGTGCTTCTGGCGGCCGGCAAGCCCGTGCAGGTCGTGCTGGGCTTCAACACGGCGGCGGAAGTCTTCTATGCCGAAGAATTCCGGGCACTGGGGTGCGCGGTGACGGTGGCGACGGCCGATGGGAGCGAGGGCGTAAGGGGATTCGTGACCGACGCTCTCGCGGGGCTCGATTTCGACTATTTCTATGCCTGCGGCCCGCAGCCGATGCTGCGTGCGCTGTGTCAGTCGACCCCGTGCGACGGTCAGCTGTCGTTCGAGGAGCGCATGGGCTGCGGATTCGGCGCCTGCATGGGTTGCTCGTGCCGGACGCTGACGGGCAACAAGCGCATCTGCAAGGAAGGGCCGGTACTTATGAAAAATGAAATCTTATGGTGAATTCACAATCCATAATTCACAATTCACAATCGAACCGGGATACATCCGTCATACTGAGCGGGTTGAGGCTGGACAATCCGGTGATTCCGGCGAGCGGGACGTTCGGCTACGGCGAAGAGTTCCGCGAATTCTACGACCTGAACATCCTGGGTTCGTTCGCGTTCAAGGGAACCACGCGCGAAGCCCGCTTCGGCAACCCGACGCCGCGCATAGCCGAATGCCGTGCTGGGATGATCAACGCCGTAGGCCTGCAAAACCCGGGTATCGACCACGTGATAGCCTGCGAACTGCCGCGCCTGCGCGAATATTTCCATAAGCCGCTCGTGGCCAACATCTCGGGCTTCTCGGTGGAAGAATACGCCTATTGCTGCGAACGCATCGACAAGGAGGAGCAGGTGGGGCTTATCGAAGTCAACGTATCGTGCCCCAACGTGCGGCACGGGGGCATGTCGTTCGGCACCTCGCCCGAAGCGGCCGCCGAGGTGACGCGGGCGGTGAAGGCCGTGACGACCAAACCGGTCTACATCAAGCTGAGCCCCAACGTGACGGACATCGTGGCGATAGCCAAGGCTTGCGAAGAAGCCGGAGCCGACGGGCTGTGCCTGATAAATACGCTGCTGGGGATGCGCATCGACGTGGCGCGCCGCAAACCCGTCATCGCCAACACGATGGGCGGATTCTCGGGGGCGGCGGTCTTCCCGGTGGCGGTGCGGATGGTCTACCAGGTGGCCAAGGCATGCGCGGTCCCCGTCATCGGCTGCGGTGGCGTGGAGACGGCGCGCGACGTCATCGAGATGATGATGGCCGGAGCGACGGCCGTGGAAGTGGGGGCGGCGAACCTGACAGACCCCTATGCCTGCAAGAAAATCATTGAAGCCCTGCCCGGCGAAATGCAGCGGCTGGGCATCGAAAAACTGAGCGACATAATAGGAATCGTATGATGAACAAGGACGTAATCATTGCCTGCGACTTCAAGTCGGCGGAAGAGACATTCCGTTTCCTCGACCGTTTCACAACCGAATCGGGAAAACCCTTTCTGAAAATCGGCATGGAGCTCTACTATGCCGAGGGCCCGGCTGTGGTGCGGGAAATCAAGCGCCGCGGCCACCGGATATTCCTGGACCTCAAACTGCACGACATTCCCAACACGGTACGCAAGGCGATGGCCGTGCTGTCGCGGCTGGACGTGGACATGTGCAACGTCCACGCGGCAGGGACCATCGAGATGATGCGCGCGGCGGTGGAGGGACTGACGCGCGAGGACGGTATGCGGCCGCTGCTGATAGCGGTGACGCAGCTCACGTCGACGAGCGAGGAGCGGATGCAGCGCGAACTGCTGATTGGGGCCCCGATCAACGAAACGATTGTGAAATATGCGTGCAACGCGCGCGAAGCGGGGCTCGACGGCGTGGTCTGTTCGCCGCTGGAAGCGGGAATGGTCCACGAAGCGTGCGGCGCGGAATTTCTGACCGTGACGCCGGGCGTGCGCTTTGCCGACGGCGAAGTAGCCGACCAGGTGCGGGTGACCACCCCGGCCCGGGCCCGCGAAATCGGTTCGGACTACATCGTGGTGGGGCGCCCCATCACGGCGGCGGCCGACCCGGTGGCGGCCTACCGACGCTGCGTGGCGGAATTTCTTGCGAATGAATAATGAATAGTTAATAAGGAATAGGTTTTGCTGAACTTAATTATGCACTATTCACTATTAATTATTCACTGAAACATGAAATCCGTAAAACTGTTTTACCTGCGCAACTGCCCTTTCTGCAAACGGGCCCTGCAATACGTAGCCGACGCCAAGGCGGCGCATCCGGAACTGGCGGCCGTGGAAATCGAGATGGTCGAGGAATCGGAAAACCCCGAAGAGGCCGACCGCTACGACTACTATTATGTCCCGACGTTCTATGTCGGCGGGACGAAGGTCCACGAAGGCGGCATCTACCCCGACGAAGTGGAGCGGATTCTGCGCAAGGCGCTGGAATGAAGAACCGAAACGAACTGAAAATATGGAAAAGAAAATTGCCAGGGACCTGCTGTCGATAGGCGCGGTGTTCCTGCGACCCGAACAACCGTTCACGTGGGCGAGCGGAATCAAGAGCCCGATTTACTGCGACAACCGGCTGACATTGACGGCCGTGGAGGTGCGCAGGCATGTGGAAGCCGGACTGGCGGAAATCGTCCGCACCAAATACCCCGAAGCGCAGGTGCTGATGGGAACCTCGACGGCCGGAATCGCCCATGCCGCAATAACGGCGACGCTGCTCGACCTGCCGATGGGCTATGTCCGTTCGGGAGCCAAGGACCACGGCCGCGGCAACCGCATCGAGGGCAAACTCGAAAAAGGCCAGAAAGTGGTGGTCATCGAAGACTTGATTTCGACGGCAGGCTCGTGCATCGAAGTGGTGGAAGCCTTGCGCGAAGCGGGTGCCGAGGTGCTGGGCGTAGCGTCGATCTTCACCTACGGGATGCAGAAAGGGCTGGACCGCCTGCGCGAAGCGGGCGTGGAGAACCACAGCCTGTCGAACCTCGACGCGTTGGTCGAGGTGGCCGCGGCCGAGGGGTATATCCGCCCCGAGGACAAGCAGCGTCTGATAACGTTCCGCAACAACCCCGCAGACGAGGGGTGGATGAAATAATCGAATTAAAAATGAAAAATTAAGAATTGAAAATTATTCTTGTCGTATGCAACATCGGTAGTGACTGGCGAATAATAGGCTGATTTTTAATTTTTCATTCTTCATTTTTAATTACCCCAAATTTATGCGTCATCTGATAGACCCCATGGACCTGACGGTCGAAGAGACCGGGCAGGTCATAGCGCTGGCGGAGAAAATCATAGCCGACCGCGCGGGATACAGCCAGGCCTGCAAGGGCAAGAAGCTGGCGACGCTGTTCTACGAACCCTCGACCCGCACGCGGCTCAGTTTCACGTCGGCGATGCTGGAGCTGGGCGGCGAAGTCATCGGATTCTCGGACGCCCGGTCGTCGTCGGTTTCCAAGGGCGAGACGGTGGCCGACACGGTACGCGTCGTCCGTTGCTTTGCGGACATCATAGCGATGCGCCATTTCAAGGAGGGCGCTCCGCTGGTCGCGTCGCAATATGCAGGGATTCCGGTCATCAATGCGGGCGACGGCAGCCATGCCCATCCCACGCAGACGCTGACCGACCTGCTGACCATCAAGCGCGAGAAAGGCCGCTTCGACCATCTGACCGTCGGTTTCTGCGGCGACCTGAAATTCGGCCGCACGGTCCATTCGCTCATCAAGGCGCTGTCGCGCTACGAGGGGGTGAAGGTCATCTTGATTTCGCCCGAAGAGCTGCGCCTGCCCGACTACATGCTGCACGAAATGAGCGCCAATTCAGGGTTGGAATTCCGCGAGGTGCGCACGATGGAGGAGGCGATGCCCGAACTGGACATCCTCTACATGACGCGCGTGCAGAAAGAACGCTTTGCCGACGAAGCGGAGTACGACCGGGTGAAGGACAGCTTCGTGCTCGACCCTCAGAAGCTGAAGACGGCCCGCGAGGATATGATTGTCCTGCATCCGCTGCCGCGGGTCAACGAAATAGCGCGGTCGGTCGACAACGACCCGCGGGCGGCCTATTTCCGGCAGGTGGAAAACGGCAAGTTCGTGCGCATGGCGCTTATTCTGACGCTGCTGGAGCAGGCCGGGGAAAACAAGCCTTACGGGCGGACGCCGGTTTTCGCGGAATCGTACATCGTGAACGAACGGACGTGCCCGAATCCGCGCTGCATCTCGGCGACCGAAGATGTGGACCGGCTGTTCCGCCGGGCGGCCGACGGCACCTGCCGCTGTGCCTACTGCGAAGCCGAAGCGCGGTAAGGACAAGGCGTTTTTATGAATCGCGGGCTGCATAGGTGCAGCCCGCATTTTGTTATCGGTCAGCGGAAACGGATTTGGATTTGCACGTGTCTTGCACTATCTTTGTAGACCATAAGCAAGCGAAACGACGATGTACCCCGAAACGCCCCGACCCGGCGAGGTCCTGGATATGGCGGCATTCGACCGACTCTTCGGCGAATACCGCCCGCGGTTCCTCCGTTTCGCTGCGGGCTATGTGGCCGACCCTGCCGAGGCCGAAGACATAGTCATGGAGAGTTTCGTGGCGGCGTGGAGACACCGCGAAACCCTCACCGTGGAAACTTTCCCGCCCTACACGCTAACCATCGTCAAAAACAAGTGTCTCAACCGCCTGCGCGGCCAGGCCGTGCGGCTCCGTGCGGCGGAGACCCTCCACTCCCATAATACGCAGGTCTTGCGCACGCGCATAGCGACGCTGGAAGCCTGCAACCCGGAAGAACTCTTCAGCAAGGAAGCCCGCCGCATCGTGGACGAGACGCTGGCGCAGATGCCTGAACGTACGCGCGAAATCTTTGTCCGCAGCCGTTTTCGCGGCCAAAGCTACAAGGAGATCGCCGACGAAATGGGCATCACGGTCAAGAGCGTCGAATTCGAGGTCTCGAAAGCGATGAAGCGGCTGCGGGTAGCGCTGAAAGATTACCTCGCCTTCTTCCTCTTCTGGTTCACAGCCAACTGATTACTTTCCCAGACGGTACCGCCCTCACAGGACATCCCTGAAAAAAATGATTTTTTTTCAGGGATGTCCTGCGTAGAGGGGTTATTACTATGTCATGGAGAAAGAACTGTTGTACCGATTCTTCGATGGTAAAGCCTCTGCCGAGGATGAACGCCGGGTGCTCGAATGGCTCGGCGAAGACCCCGCGCACCGCGAGGAGCTGCTGGCCGAACGCCGGGTGTTCGACGCGCTGCTGATGCACGCCCGGCCCTCCGGCCCGGCGCGGCAGACCGCGCACAAGGGGCTTATACTCCCGCCATGGGTGCGCCGAACGATGCGATACGCTGCCGCGATAGCCGTGGCGGCGAGCATCGGTGCGACCTGGGTGTCGCGCACGAACGACAAGTTTGCGCAGGCTTGCAACGTGATTTCCGTGCCGGCGGGACAGCATGTGGACGTGACGCTGCCCGACGGCACCCAGGTCTGCATGAACGCGCTCTCCGAACTGCGCTATCCTGCATTCTTCACGAACGACGAACGACGTGTCGAGCTGAAAGGCGAGGCGTTTTTCGACGTGACGCACGACGAGAACCGTCCGTTCGTGGTCGAGACCTATGCCTGCAACGTAGAGGTGCTCGGTACGAAGTTCGACGTCGAAGCCCGTGCCGAAGCCGAAGAGTTCACCGCTTCGCTGGTCGAAGGCCGCGTCCGCGTGGTCGACAAGGCCGATTTGCGCAATCGGGTGGAGTTGCAGCCCGACCACCGGGTGCTGCGGACCGCAGGCCGGCTGGTGGTGGAACCCATCCCCGACCATGAACGTTTCCGTTGGCGCGAAGGGCTGATCGTGTTCCGCGACGCCTCGTTCCGCGGGCTGCTGCGCGAATTCGAGAAGTGTTACGGCGTGCGCATCGAAGTGGAACGCGAGCCCGCCGGAACCCGCTCCCTGACCGGAAAAATCCGAATAGCCGAAGGCATCGACCACGCGCTGTGGATTTTGCAGCGCAACGCCGATTTCGAGTATGTGCGCAACGAAACCCGGGATGTGATTTACATACGCTGACCTCTCCCCGAACAAACCGCCCAACTTAATAAACCAAGATGAACCTATGAAGATGAAAAACCGGGCAAGAGCCTGCTTGCTGTTGCCTTTACTGACCCTGCTGGGCTGCCTTTGCGCCGGACGCGCCCGGGCCCAGTCCGTCCCGGTGACGCTCCATGCGACCGATACGGTGCTGGAGCAGGTGCTCGACCAGATCGAACGGCAGACGACCTACCTGTTCGTCTACGACCAAAGCGTCGACGTGGCGCGCAAGGTTTCGGTCGAGGCCACCGACATGCCGCTGAAAAACGTATTGCAGCAACTTTTCCGCACGACCAATATCGGTTATGAGGTGGAAAATACTTCCATCGTGCTGTTCCGCAAGGAAGCTGATAAGCCCGAAGGCCCGGTGACGGTGACCGGACGGGTGGTCGACCCTGCGGGCCAGGGTGCGGTCGGCGTGGCCGTGGTGGTCAAGGGCACGACCGTCGGCGCGAGCACGGGGCTCGACGGAACATTTACGCTGCAAGTCCCGCCCCCTGCGTCGCAGGCCGTTCTTGCGGTCAACTACCTGGGCTATGAACCGGTCGAGCTGGCAGTCGGCAGCCGCACCGACTTTCAGATAACGTTGCAGGAGTCGGCGGTGGACGTCGATGCGGTGGTCGTCACGGCCCTCGGCATCAAGCGTTCGGAAAAAGCCCTTTCGTACAACGTTCAGAAAGTCGACGGCGACGCAATCATAGTGGTCAAGGACGCCAACTTCGTCAATTCGCTCAGCGGCAAGGTCGCCGGTCTGAACATCAACGCTTCGTCGTCGGGCGTGGGCGGTGCCTCGAAAGTGGTGATGCGCGGAACGAAAGGCATCGACCAGTCGTCGAACGCGCTCTATGTCATCGACGGTATTCCGATGTATAACCTTGCCGACGAGGGCGGTACGGAATTCAGTTCGGCTGGCGCGACCGAAGCCATCGCCGACCTCAATCCCGAAGACGTGGAGTCCATATCGGTGCTCACGGGCGCTGCGGCCGCGGCCCTCTACGGTAGCCAGGCCTCGAACGGCGCCATCGTCATCACAACCAAACGCGGCGAAGCGGGACACACCTCCGTGACCGTTTCGAGCAACACGGAGCTCATGACGCCTTTCGTCATGCCGCAGTTCCAGAACCGCTACGGCACGTCGAACCTCGATGCGAGCTGGGGCCCCCGGCTCAACGCATCGAACAGCTATGGCTACGACCCGGCCAAAGACTACTTCCAAGCAGGAGTGGTCGGCACCGAGACCGTGGCCTTTTCGACGGGCACCGACCGCAACCAGACCTACGTGTCGGCGTCGGCCGTCAATTCGCGCGGCATCATCCCCAACAACGGTTACGACCGCTACAACTTCACGTTCCGCAACACGACGTCGTTCATCCACGACCGCATGAAGCTGGACATCGGCGGTTCGTACATCCGTCAGAAAGACCTCAACATGACCAACCAGGGCATCTACTCCAATCCCCTGGTTTCGGCCTATCTGTTTCCGCGCGGCAATGACTGGGAAGCCATCAAGATGTACGAACGCTACGACCCGGCGCGCAAGATTTACACCCAGTATTGGCCGCAGGGGTGGGGCACGCTGCGTTCGCAGAATCCCTACTGGATCAACTACCGCAACCTGCGCGCCAACGACAAGAACCGCTACATGCTCAACGCGGGACTTACCTACGACATCTTGGACTGGCTGTCGGTGAGCGGACGCATCCGCATAGACAACGCCGAGACGGAATACACCGAGAAACTCTACGCGTCGACCGAGCCCACCATCGCCGAGGGGTCGGAAAACGGCTACTATGGCACCTCGACCATCAAGGACAAGCAGCTCTATGGCGACGTGCTGCTCAACATAAACAAGACTTTCGGCGAAGACTGGAGCCTGCAAGCCAACGTCGGAGCCGCGATTTCCGATACGCGCAAGAGCGCCAGCCAGATGCGCGGCCCGATTCGTGCCGACGGTCTGCCCAACGTCTTTAACGTCTTCCAGCTCGACAACGCCACCACGCACCGCCAGCAGGAGGGTTGGCGCGAGCAGTACCAGTCGGTCTTCGCTTCGGCCGAAATCGGTTACAAGGGCACCTACTACCTGACCCTGACGGGGCGCAACGACTGGCCCTCGCAGCTGGCCGGGCCCCATTCGGTGAGCGCATCGTTCTTCTACCCTTCGGTGGGCGGTTCGGTGGTGCTCTCGCAGCTCGTTCCCCGCATGCCTGAGAACCTTTCGTATGTGAAAATCCGCGGTTCGTGGGCCTCGGTGGGTCTGCCGTTCGCGCGGTTCCTGGCCTATCCGACCTACGAATGGGACGCTTCGCAGAACGTGTGGAAACCGCAGTCCGCCTATCCGATGTACGAACTCAAGCCCGAGCGGACGAACTCGTGGGAGGTGGGTCTGACGATGCGCTTCCTCAAGCACTTCAGCCTCGACGTTTCGTACTACGACACCAAGACTTTCAACCAGACTTTCGACCCGCAGATTTCGGCCTCGTCGGGCTACTCGAAGTTCTACGTGCAGACGGGTTCGGTGCGCAACCGCGGTGTGGAGCTGGCGCTGGGCTATAAAAATACGTGGAAGAAAGTGACCTGGGCGTCGAACTTCACCCTCTCGTCGAACCGCAACGAAATATTGGAGCTGGTCGACAACTACAAGCATCCCATCACGGGTGAGCTGATCACCAAGGAGCGGCTCGACGTGGGCGGACTTTCGCAGGCGCGCTTCCTGCTCAAAAAAGGCGGTTCGCTGGGCGACCTCTACTCGACGGCCGACCTCAAACGCGACTCGAACGGCCATATCTATGTGGACGAAGCGGGCGACATCGGGGTCGAATACAAGGTCAGCGACATCAAGCTGGGTTCGGTGTTCCCCAAGGCCAACCTGGCGTGGCGCAACGACTTCCAGATAGGCGGCTTCAACTTAGGCTTCATGATTTCGGCCCGTCTGGGCGGCATCGTCTACTCGGCGACACAGGCCTACCTCGACGCGTTCGGCGTGTCGGAGGCTTCGGCGGCGGCGCGCGACCGCGGCGACGTGAGAATCAACGGCATGGACCGGATTTCGGCCGAGAAGTGGTACGGAACCATCGGCGGTAACGGCGGTCTGCCGCAGTACTACACCTATTCGGCTACGAACGTGCGGCTGCAGGAGGCTTCGATCGGCTACACGATACCGAAGAAGAAACTGGGCGACGTGGTGGAAATCACCCTCTCGCTGGTGGGCCGCAACCTGTGGATGATTTACTGCAAGGCGCCGTTCGACCCCGAAGCCGTCGCCACGACGGGCAACTACTACCAGGGCATCGACTATTTCATGATGCCGTCGCTGCGCAGCGTCGGCTTCAACCTGCGTCTCAAATTCTAACCTAACCGACGAACCGATGAAAACCATAAAACTTACGTTGCGCTTCCTGGCGGCGCTGCTGCTGACGGCTCCGGCCGCCTGCACGGCCAACTACGAGGAGTTCAACAAGAACCCCTACCAACCTGACAACTCGCAGATGCAGTACGACGACTATATCACCTCGTCGGCGCTCAAGGGAATGCAGAACCTGCTGATGCCCGAAGCCGAGGGCATCAGCCAGTACGTCGACTGCCTGATGGGCGGTTCGTGGAGCGGTTACAGCGCCGACACCAACCCCGGAACGGGCTGGGGCGGGCGCTATGCCACCTACAACCCCTCGCAGGCGTGGATCAACATCCCGTTCAACGACCCCATTTCGCAGTTCTATCCTTTCTACCTCCAGCTGCGGTCGGTGACCGACAACGAGGTGCTGCTGGCCGTGGGCGATGTCTGCCGGGTGGGCGTCATGCAGCGCGTGACCGACACCTACGGCCCGATTCCCTATTCGCAGGTGGGCGAGGCCAACACCCTCAATTCGCCCTACGATTCGCAGCAGGAAGTCTACACGCGGATGTTCGGGGAGCTGGACGCCGCGGTGGAGACCCTTTCGGCCCATGCCGCGGAGAGCTTCAGCGCCAAGGCCGATGCGGTCTACGGCGGCAATATCGCCAAATGGGTCAGGTTTGCCAATTCGCTCAAGCTGCGGCTGGCCATGCGCATCGTCTATGCCGACCCCGAGACCGCCCGCACCAAGGCCGAGGAAGCGGTGGCCGACCCCATCGGGGTGATGGCCGACAACAGCGACAACGCCCGGCGCCTTATATCGAAGAACAACCCGTGGGATTTCTTCATGAACCAGTGGGGCGATGCGCGCGCTTCGGCCGACATCGTCAGCTACATGAACGGCTACAACGACCCGCGCCGCGAATTTTACTTCACGCTTTCGACTTTCGACGAGAAGACTACGGGCATCGTCAACGGTTATCACGGCGTGCGCAACGGCATCGAGCAGCAGCGCTACCTCAACTCGAAGGAGACGATGAACTGCTATAGCCGTATGGCGGTGCGGTCGAGCGACCCCATTTGCATCATGAACGCTGCGGAGGTGGCGTTCCTGCGGGCCGAAGGGGCCCTGCGCGGGTGGTCGATGAGCGGCGACGCCGAATCGTTCTACCGCCAGGGCGTGACCCTCTCGTTCGAGCAATGGGGAGCTGCGGGAGCTGCGGAATACTTGGCCGACGCCGAACATACGCAGGAGACCTACGCCGACCCGCTGGGCAACTACTCCTACAGCGGCACTCCCTCGGGCTGCACGATAGCTTGGGAGACGGGCGCCGACCGCTTCGAGCGCAACCTCGAACGCATCATCACCCAGAAATGGATCGCCAACTACCCGATGGGCGTGGAGAGCTGGTCCGAGTACCGCCGCACGGGTTATCCGCGGCTCATGGCTGTGCCGCACAACATGAGCGGCGGCGTGGTCGACGACGCCCGGGGAGCCCGCCGCATGCCTTATCCCGATACGGAATACACCGAGAACACGGAGAACTACGCCAAGGCGCTGCAAATGCTGGGCGGCAAGGACGACATGTCCACGCGCGTGTGGTGGGACCGCAAAAACAACTGACAATGAACACCGACATGAAAACGACATTCCATAAAATAGCCCGGTTGCTGGCGGTGCCGGCAGCGTTCCTGCTGGCTTCGTGCAGCGACTGGACGGACCCCGAATCGCTCGGGCTCCACACCCCGGAGATAGGGGAGGAGTACCCCGAACAGTATGCCGCCTACCTGGAGAACCTGCGGAGCTGGAAAGCCACAGCGCACCAGGCCGTGCTGGCGACTTTCGACAACTCGACCGCCGAACCCTCCTCGCGGGCCCATCATATCGCTTCGCTGCCCGACAGCTTAGACGTGGTGGTGCTCACGGCGCCCGAACTGCCCGAGTGGCAGCAGACCGAGATGGAGCAGACCCGCCGTGACAAGGGCACCCGCTTCATCTATGCGGTCGACCATGACGGGCTGCGCAGCGACTGGGAAGCCGCCGGGGGCGCCGATGCGGCCGAATGGACCGCCTACCTTGCGGAGCGGATGGCTACGGCTTTCGATGCCTGCGAGCAATACGGCTACGACGGCGTTCTGGTGCGCTACAACGGCAAAAGCACGCTTCACATGACGCCGGAAGAGCTGGCCGTCTACACCGCCGAGCAGCGCGCTTTCATCGGCCCGGTGACCGAATGGGTCGACGGCAGCGAACCGAAACTCTTCCTTTTCGGCGGCGACCCCACGACCCTGCTCGACTCGAAATTGTTACTTAAGGCCGACTACATCGTGGTCGACACGTCGGCTGCCACGAGCGTCGATGAACTGACGTTCGCCGTGCGCTCCTGCATGGGACCGCAAGTTCCCGCAGGGCGGTTCGTGGTGACGGTTCCCACCGTCGTGCGCGACGACCCCGACGCTGTGGGCTACTACGGCAAAGAGATGGCCCTGCCGCTGGCCGCCGCGTGGATGACCCGCCCCTCGGCCGACTTCACGCGGGCCGGATTGCTGGTGGAGGGCATCGAACGCGACTTCTACAATGCAGGGCTGATTTACAAACATGCGCGCGAGGCGATTGCGACCGTCAACCCCTCGCCCAAAAACTGACGACCCCATGAAAATCGAACGAATCATAATGGCTGCTTGCGCCGCAGCGGCTCTCGGGCTGGCCGGGTGCAAGCACGACGACCCCAACGAAGTACGCTTCGACAACAAGGTCTTCATCGACCGCACGGAACTCTCGGCCGACCTGCCCGTGAAACCCACCACGCAAAGCTACACGCGGACGCTGAGCGTGGCCACGGCCAAACCCGTGGACGGGGAGCTGACGGTGCGCTTCGAGGCCGACGCCTCGAAGGTGGAGCGCTTCTGCGAAGCCTATTACACCGAAGCCGAGCTGCTGCCCGAGGAATTCTACACCATCGAGCCGGCCGAAGCGACGATTCCGGCCGGGGGCGTGAAGTCGTCGGAAGCGACCGTCGGGTTTCACCGGCTGGACGAGCTCGACATGAGCCGCTCCTATGTGCTTCCGGTGAGCGTCCGCTCGGGAATGGAGGTGCTCGAAAGCGCCCGCACGTACTACTACCTGCTGCGCGAGGGGGCCATCATCAACGTGGTGGCCGACATGACGGAGACTTACGTGGAGTTCCCGAAGTTCGACAACCCGGCCCCGCTGAGCGGCCTGCGGCAGATAACGATGGAAGCGCTCGTCAAGGTCGACAAGTTCGACCGGATGATTTCGACCGTGATGGGCATCGAGGGGCTCTATCTGATGCGCATCGGCGATGCGGGCTACGCCAACAACCAGATTCAGATTGCGGGCCGTTCGTCGAACGAAAACTTCCCGACGGCGGCCGAGAGCCCGGCGATTCCGGTAGGGCGCTGGGTCCACATCGCCGTGACCCACGACCTCATCAAGGGCGATTGGCGCATCTATCTCGACGGCGAGGAAAAGGCCTCGGGCAAGCAGGTCTACGGCACGCGGACGCTGGCCGTGAAGACCGACGTCGCATCGCCCGGCACAGGATTCCACATCGGCCTTTCGTACGACAAGAACCGCTGGCTGGCCGGCTGCATCGCCGAGTGCCGCATCTGGAACGTGGTGCGCACGCAGGCCGAAATAGCGGCCCACCCCTACGAGGTGGACCCGGCGTCGGAGGGGCTGGTGGCCTACTGGAAATTCGACGAGGGGTCGGGAACCGTCATCAGGGATTCGTCGCCCTCGGCCAACCACGGCCGCGTGGGGCAGAACCGCGACGGCGAGGTCGTCCGGGGCATCGGCTGGACGAAAGTCTGGCTGCCCGAAAAACAAGCACCAACCAATGAATAACCCAACCATGAAACGAACCATAAAGAACCTGCTTTGGGCGGCTGCGGCCGTGCTGGCTTCCTGTACCGACGGAATCGAGGTCCCCGGACCCTCGGGCGAGGGCTTCGAGGGGGTGGACCAGACCTGCGGCTATGTCCGCAACCTCGACGAACCGCGTTCGACGACGACGCTCGAACTGCGCAACGGCAAGCCGGGCACGACGCAAATCTACTTCGGCATGACGCGCCCCGCGGCGAAGACCATGACGGTGACTTTTGCCTACGACGAATCGGCGCTCGCCGCCTACAACCTCGCCCACGCCACTTCGTATGAACTCTATCCGGCCGACGCCGTGTCGTTGCAGGCGGGCGGACGTGCGCTGGTGACGGCGCAGTCGCAGCGCTCGTCGGAGATAACGGTGACCGTCGAAGCGGCGCCGGCAGCGGCCGAGGGCCGGACCTATGCCGTGCCGCTGCGCGTGACCCCCTCGGACGCCTCGATCCGGATGGCGCCGGGCGAAGACGTCTACATGCTGCTCGTGAAGGACATGGGCGACATTCCCGATGCCACGAAACCTTCGGGCATCAAGATAGTGAGCTGCATGGAGGTCAACGAGACCAATCCGCTCAACAACCTGGAATTCACGCTCAAGAACAGCGGCAAGATGCTGGTCGACATCGTGGTGCTCTTCTCGTCCAACATGAACTACGACGCGAAGACCGGGCGGGTCTACATCTCCAACAACGAGAACATCCGTCACCTGCTGGACAACCGCGAGAAATACATCAAGCCCTTGCAGCAGCGCGGCATCAAGGTGGTGCTGAGCATGATGGGCAACCACGACCGGGCCGGCGTGGCGGGGCTGGCCGACGAGACGGCGCGCGCATTCGCCCGCGAACTGAAAAACTTGTGCGAAGCCTACGAGCTGGACGGCATATTCTGGGACGACGAGTATTCGGACTACGCAGAGGGCCCGGGCTTCGTCTACCCGGCGTCGGGCACCGCGGCGGCGAGACTGATTTACGAGACCAAGCAGGCGATGCCCGACAAGCTCAACATCGTCTATATGGCCTACATGGGCGATTACATGGCCGGAACCTACCGCCCGGGACGGCTCTACAACCTCCCCGACGTGGACGGCCGTCCCTCGGCCGAATGGGTCGACTACATGCTCAACGACTACCGCCACGAAGACTTGGTTACGGGCTATCCGGTGCAGCGGCTGGGCATCTACCCCGAGGAGTATTTCAAGGACGTCTTCAACCTCATTATCGCGGGCCAGGACGAGTACCAGCAGATGCTCGACACCGGGTGCCAGGTCCACATGATTTTCGCCATGGACCCCACGCGAGCCAACTTCTCCCAGCCCAATCCCAACCGAGTGGGCTGCCAGCTGGAGTCGATGCGGAACATCGCGTCGCGGCTTTTCGGCGACCAGCTGGTCTGGTCCGGCAAGACCTACGCCAAGGACTGGTAGCCCCGGTCCCTGCATGAAAACGAACACCAAATTACACACCTAAAACTTAAATCAAAATGAAAAAGTATCTGATTCTGCTTGCTTCGGCAATGCTCGCTTGGTCGTGCGGCGATGACAAGAACGTGGACGAACCGCAGAAACCCGAACCGCCCGTGACGGAAGCGGCCATCTCGCTCAGCGCGACGGAGTATGCCTTTGCCGCGGCCGGGGGTACGTCGGACGAAATCACGGTGACGTCGAGCGGCGCATGGGAGCTCATCGGCGACGACAAGGTATTCGAGCCGTCGGCCAAGTCGGGCGAAAACGGCGACAAGGTGACCTTCACCGTAGGCGTGAACCCCAAATCGGAGGAGCGCACCGAGACTTTCCAGTTTCTGTGCGACGGTGAGATCGCCGAGCTGACGCTCACGCAGTCGGGCGGAGACGAGCTCACTATCGAGACGTGCGAATATGCGGCGCCCGTCAAAGGCGGCAGCATCTATGTTGAGGTCAAGGCTTCGGGTGCCTTTGAATACACCGTCGAGGAGGGGGCCGACTGGCTGACCAAACCGACGGCCGCTTCGGCTGCCGCTGCAACTCCGGAACGTGCGGAGCTGGTGGCCGCCGCCAACGACACGGGCAAGGCCCGCCAGGCAACGGTGACTTTCACGCTGGGCGAACTTTCGGTTCCGGTAGTGGTGACGCAGGCGCAGAACGATGTGCTGAAAGTCGCTGAGGGGACGGACGTAACTTATAATGTCGGCAAACCCGCCGAGACGATTGCGTTCGCATTCGAGGCCAACTTCAAGCCTGCGGTCGCTGCTTCGGCCGATTGGATTACCGTAGGCGAACCCGTGGCCGCTTCGGCCGAGGAGGGTGTTGTGGCCTATACGCTCAACATCGAAGTGGCCGCCAACGACGGCGAACCGCGCGAGGGTAAGGTGACCATTGCCCATCCGGAGAATGCAGAACTCAATTTGGAGGTTACCATCAAGCAGGAAGGCGAGGAGCCGCTGCCGGAGGGTGCGGTGCGTATTCCCGATGCCAACTTCCGCGCGAAACTGCTGGCGCTGGGTTATATCGAGAGTGACGCCAGCGAGGTTTGCAAGGTGCTTGATGATGGAACGACGATTCCTGTGATGAATGTCAGCAACTGCCAGATTTCGGACTTGACGGGAATAGAGGTGTTCACGAATATCACGACGCTTAACGTGTCCGGCAATCCGTTGGCCCGTTTGGATTTGTCCAAGAATCCGAATATCACTAATTTGAGTGTTAATAATGTGCAAAATCTGACGTATGCTGATTTGGGTGAAATGAACCTTTCGTGGTTCGATCCCCGCAATTTGAAGTCAACATCGTTGACGGTTATTTCAAGGGGCAACGTCAAGGAGCTCGAAATCAATGGAGTCATGACTGAGATTGACCTTTCGCAGTGTTATAACATTACCACAATCAAGCTCAACGGCTGTTCGAGCCTGGCCGGTACGGTAGACCTGCGTAATTGTGCGGCAATCAAAAATTTGGGGCTGAATCTCTGCTCGAAACTGGAAAAAGTGATTTTGCCTAAATCGGTGGCGGGCCAGTTGACACCTACTGGAACTTATAACGAAAATCTTGAGATAACTTACGAATAAACCCCCGAATCTTTGCAAACCCGATGACAGCCCCGGTCCTGCGACAGGACCGGGGTTTTTGTGCGAATCGGAAATATTATATATTTCCGCGGGGCGGAGCGGGAAAAATCCGGAGCAAAAAATTTGCGGGAATAACAAAAAACGCTACCTTTATTTTTCATTCGGACGCGATACCGCCATGAACCGCACACCCAAGAATTCCCCCCCCCACGGGCTGGAGGAGGTCTACGCGAAATACAAACCGTATTTCGTGCGGATCGCCGTGTCGTATGTGCGTGACCGAATGGCGGCCGAAGACCTCGTCGCGGACACTTTTCTGAAAGCCTGGGAGAACCGCGCGGAGACGGCGCCCCGCAACCTGCCCGCCTACCTGCTGACGATGCTCAAGCGCAAATGCCTGGACCATCTGCGCGATAGGGCTATTCACCTGCGGATTCATCAGGACCTCCACCGGACCGAGCAGCGGGTGGTCGGCGAGCGCGTCGCACGGCTCGAAGCCAACGACCCCCAGAACCTCATGATGACCGAAGCGCTTGCCATCATCGAGCGCGAACTGCGCCGGATGCCCGAACAGCGGCGCCGGATTTTCGTGGCCCATCGCTACGAAGAGATGTCCTACCGCGAAATCGCCGCTGTGTACGAGCTTTCCGAGGGTCAGGTGACCTATGAACTCCGTGCGGCGAAAGAGACGCTGAAAGCCGCGCTCAAGGATTATCTTCCGCTCGTCGGATTGCTTCTCAGCGGCCTTTGAGAAGCCGGAAAATTCCCTTCCCGAATTATTAAAAATATTTATTTGCAGGATTTTGCGATTTTTTTCGCAAATCCCGCTTCGTTGTGCGTCAATATAGCGATTATGGAGAAAGAGACATTGTACCGCTATGTGGCGTGCCAGGCATCGCCCGAAGAGGAGACGGCCGTACTGACTTGGCTGGATGCCGACCCCGCACACGAATCCGAGCTTGCCGAGGTGCAGCGCCAGCACGATCTGGTGGCCATGAGCGCCCCGGTCATCAACGAGCTCTATGCCAAGGACCGCACTTTCCGGCTTGGCCGGGCCCTGCGTCGTTGGTGCGCCGCTGCGGCCGCAGCCGTTCTGCTGGCGTTCGGCGGCTATAATTTTCATGTCGCGCGGGATTTCTCGCAGCGCGGCGAACAGCTGCTGACCGTGTCGGTGCCCTACGGACAGCGCGTCAATCTGACTTTGCAGGATGGCACTTCGGTGTGGCTCAACGCCGGAACGACGTTCCGTTATCCGGCGCTTTTCACGGGGCGTGAACGCCGGGTGGAAATCGACGGCGAAGCGCGGTTCGAGGTGGCGCACGACGCCAGGCATCCTTTCATCGTGGAGACCTACGCCTGCGACGTGGAGGTCCTGGGTACCAAATTCAATGTCATGGCCGAGGAGCGGAACGGCCTTTTTGCCACGGCCTTGTTCGAGGGGCGTGTCGCCGTGACGAACCGCATCGTTCCCGGCGAGCGGCTGATGCTGGAACCCGACGAAGTGGTGACGCTCGAGGGCGAACACCTGTGCCGGGCAATGATCGGCAGCGATGAGGAATACATGTGGACGAATGGAATCATCGGGCTCACGGGTCAGACGTTCGCCGAGCTGATGCACCGCTTCGAGAAGACTTTCGGCGTGACGATCCGCATCGAGCGCGAACCCTCCATCCGCATCGGACAGGGTAAGATCCGCCAGTCGGTCGGCATCGACAATGCGTTGGAGGTGCTCCGGCGCTTCGGCGATTTCGAGTACGTGAAAGACGAGCAGAGCAATACGATAACCATCCGATAAACCAAGTATAATCCGAAAATCCGACTGCCTATGATGTAAGCCGACCTTGTTTGAAGATCGAATGACATTGCCGGAACTCCGAAAAAAATGGCCTGCACGGATAGTAGCGTATCCCGCAGGCCGGGGTTCGGGCGAATTCTCTACCTAAACCTAAAATGAACGAATTTATGAATAAAAAGATTTTCCGGCAGGCGAAAAGGGCTTTCGTGTTCCTTTTTGTGTTCGGATTGTGTCTTTGCCGGCTGCAACCGGCGGTGGCGCAGAACAGCAGCTTGCCTCAAGTGACGATCCGCATGGACCGTGTTCCGATGTCCGAAATCATGTCCGAAATCGAGCAGCAGACCAAATATCTGTTCGTCACGGGCGCGGACGTCAAGACCGACCGTATCGCCAGCCTCGACGTGACGGCGGCTCCCCTCACCGAGGCGCTGAACCGGATGGTCGCAGGCACCGACCTGAGCTACGACATCCGTTCGCTGAGCATCATCCTTTCGGTGAAAAAGGCCGAGCAGCCCGCTTCCATTACGGGTTATGTGCACGATGCAAGCGGCATGCCGATCATCGGTGCGACGGTTATTGTCCGTGACACCTATATCGGTGCTACGACCGACGCCGAGGGCCGTTTCGCCATGTCGGTTCCCGCACCTTCGACGGCTTGGCTCGAAGTGAGCTATCTGGGCTACGAGCCCCAGGCGCTCGCCATCGGCAGCCGCACTTCGTTCGACATCACGCTCCAGGAATCGGCTTCCGAAATTGAGTCGGTGGTGGTGACCGCCCTCGGTATCAAGCGTTCGGAAAAGGCGCTGTCGTACAACGCTCAGAAAATCAACGCTGAAAGCATCGTCGCTGTCAAGGACGCCAACTTCATCAATTCGCTCAGCGGCAAGGTCGCCGGTCTGAACATCAACGCTTCGTCGTCGGGCGTGGGCGGTGCGTCGAAAGTGGTGATGCGCGGCTCGAAGTCCATCGAGCAGTCGTCGAACGCGCTCTATGTCATCGACGGCATCCCGATGTGCAACTTCCGCAGCGACGGCAGCGAGGAGTTCGATTCGCAGGGCGCTTCGGAAGCCATCGCCGACCTCAACCCCGAGGACATCGAGTCGATGACCGTGCTGTCGGGTGCTGCCGCGGCGGCGCTCTACGGTTCGGACGCCGCCAACGGTGCCATCCTCATCACGACCAAGCGCGGTACGGCCGGACAGACTTCCGTGACGGTGACCAGCAACACAGAGGTGCTCACGCCTTTCGTGACGCCGATGTTCCAGACCCGCTACGGCACGGGCGACAAGTTGGCCGGGGCCACCAACGGCATCTATTCGTGGGGCGAGCGTCTTAATTCTTTCAATTACAGAGGATTCGACCCCGCCGCCGACTATTTCCAGACGGGTGTCGTGGGTACCGAGACGGTTTCGTTCTCGACCGGTAACGAGCGCAGTCAGACCTACGCTTCGGCCAGCGCCGTCAATTCGCGCGGTATCATCCCCAACAACGGTTACGACCGTTACAACTTCACGTTCCGCAACACCTCGTCGTTCCTCAAGGACAAGCTCAAGCTCGACGCAGGTGCCAGCTATATCATCCAGACCGACCGCAACATGGTCAACCAGGGTGTTTATTCCAACCCGCTGGTGTCGGCCTACCTCTTCCCGCGCGGCGACGACTGGGCGGACATCAAGATGTACGAGCGCTACAATGCGTCGCGCGGCATCTACGAGCAGTATTGGCCGACGATGGGTGCCGACACCTACCAGATGCAGAATCCCTACTGGATCAGCTACCGCAACCTGCGCGAGACCCGCAAGGACCGTTACATGCTCAACGCGTCGCTGACCTACGACATTCTCGACTGGCTGTCGGTGTCGGGCCGAATCCGGGTCGACAACTCCAACAGCGACTATACCGAGAAGCTCTACGCTTCGACCAACAACCTGCGCACCGAGGGTTCGCCCAACGGTCTGTACGGCATCACCAAGACCAACGACCGCCAGACCTACGGCGACGTGATGGTCAACATCAACAAGACTTTCGGCGATGACTGGAGCCTGCAGGCCAATGTCGGCGCTTCGATTTCGGACCTCTATTCCGACGCATCGAAGGTCCGCGGTCCCATCGCCTACGGCGAGCAGACGGGTTACGACAAGGACGGCAACCCCATCTACGAGCCCAACAACATTCCGAACGTCTTCAACGTCTACAACCTTTCCAACTCGAAGACCGTCCGCGAGCAGATCGGCTGGCGCGAGCAGTCGCAGTCGATCTTCTTCTCGGCCGAAGCCGGGTTCAAGGGGGCTTATTACCTGACGGTGACGGGCCGCAACGACTGGCCCTCGCAGCTGGCAGGTCCCAATTCGGTGAATTCTTCGTTCTTCTATCCGTCGGTGGGTGCTTCGATCGTACTGTCGGAAATCATCCCGAACATGCCCAAGGACCTTTCCTATGTCAAACTGCGCGCATCTTACGCGTCGGTGGGTCTGGCTTTCTCGCGTTTCTATGCCAACCCGACCCGTTCGTGGAACGCTTCGACCAATAGTTGGAACCTCTCGTCGCAGAGCCCGCTCTACGACCTGAAGCCCGAGCGCACCAAGTCGTTCGAGGTGGGTCTGACGATGCGTTTCCTGCGCCACTTCAACTTGGACGTTTCGTACTACAACACCCGCACCGTCAACCAGACTTTCAACACGGGTATCCCCGCGAGCTCGATGTACAGCAAGGTCTACAAGCAGGACGGCGACGTGCGCAACCGCGGTTTCGAGCTCTCGCTGGGCTACCGGAACACCTGGAACCGTTTCTCGTGGGAAAGCAACTTCACGGCCAGCGCCAACAGCAACAAAATCATGCGGCTGGGCAAGGAGGTGGTCGATCCCAACACGGGCAAGGTGATTCCCATCGGCGACCTCAACGTGGGCGGCATGGGTAACGTGCGCTTCATCCTGCGCGAGGGCGGTTCGCTGGGCGACATTTACTCGCGCGCCGACCTGCGCCGCGATTCCAACGGCGACATCTACCAGGACATGGACGGCAATATCTTCGTCGACAACAAGACCCAGACCAAGGACTTCATCAAGCTGGGTTCCGTCTTCCCCGATGCCAACCTGGCGTTCCGCAACGACTTCCGCTGGCGCAACCTCAATTTCGGGTTCCTGCTGACGGCCCGCATCGGCGGCGTGGTTTATTCGCGTACGCAGGCCGTGATGGATTACTACGGTGTCTCGGAGGCTTCGGCCGCAGCGCGCGACGCCGGCGGCATCGTCTTCAACGGCAGCGACATCATCGACGCGCAGAAGTGGTACCAGACCGTGGCCAACGGCGATACCACCCCGCAGTACTATACTTATTCGGCTACGAACGTGCGGTTGCAGGAGGCTTCGATCGGCTATACGATTCCGCGCAAGCTGCTCGGCAACGTGTGCGACATCACCGTGTCGGTGGTGGGCCGCAACCTGTGGATGCTCTACAACAAGGCGCCGTTCGACCCCGAAGCCGTGGCTACGACGAGCAACTACTACCAGGGTATCGACTACTTCATGATGCCTTCGTTGCGCAGCGTCGGCTTCAACCTGCGTGTCAAATTCTAACCAAGCTAAAACGCCATGAAATTCAACATATCGAACATCAAGGCGGTCTTTGCGGTGGCGGCGCTCGGCGCGGCTTCCTGCACGGCCAACTACGAAGATATCAACCGGAACCCCTACGAGGTGACCGGCGAGGAGATGGAGCGCGACGGTTACGCCATGCGGTCGTTCATGACCACCATGCAGAGCTGGGTCGTTCCGACCGACCGCAACCAGTGCCAGTTCACCGACGTGCTGCTGGGCGGTCCCTACGGCGGGTACATTACCGACGCCAACAGCGGTTTCAACACCGGAAAGTTTTCGACTTACGACCCGCAGTCGAACTGGTCGCCGGTGTTCTACCGCGTCGTCTATACCAATGAGATGTCGAATTACTCGGAGCTGTGCAAGGTGACCGAGGACGAAAACGCCATCGCCGTGGCGAAGGTGGTGAAGGTGGCCGGCGTGCACCGCGTGACCGACACCTACGGTCCGATTCCCTACACGCAGGTCGGCACGGGCGTCAATCCGGTGCCGCTGGATTCCGAAAAGGAGGTCTTCAAGGCCATGTTCGCCGACCTGGACGCCGCCATCGAAGTACTGACGCGCAACCGCGCTGGCATGATTTCGACCGACGCCGACCGTGTCTACGGCGGTAACCTGGAGCGTTGGGGCCGTCTGGCCAATTCGCTCAAGCTCCGCCTGGCGATGCGTATCGTCTACACCGATTTCACCACCGAGGACGGCCGTACTCCGCAGCAGCTGGCCGAAGAAGCCGTCGCTTCAGAGTTGGGCGTCATCGCCGACAATGCAGGCAACGCCATGTACATGGGCTTCGGTAAGGACGGCAATCCTTTCTACGTCTGCTTCTTCAGTTTCAAGTCCGGTGAGGGCGACCACCGCATCGCTGCCGACATCACGTCGTTCATGAACGGTTACGCCGACCCCCGCCGCGCCAGCTATTTCAACGAGTCGGCTTTCAGCGGCGGCGGTTACGTGGGTCTGCGCAACGGCATTCGGATTCCCGACGACGAGCGTATTAACAGGTATTCGCGTTACAACGTCACGGCTTCGACGTCGCTCATGTGGATGAACGCTTCGGAGGTGGCTTTCCTGCGCGCCGAGGGCGCTTTGCGCGGCTGGGCGATGGGCGGCGACGCCAAGACGTTCTACGAGGAGGGTATCCGGCTGTCGTTCGAGCGCTGCGGCGTGGCGGACCAGCTGGCGACCTACATGGCTTCGGCGGCGCTTCCGGGCAGCTATGCCGACCCGGCGTTCGGTCACGATTATACCAACCTCTCGACGGTGACGATTCCGTGGAACGATGCAGCCGATTTCGAGGAGAACCTCGAACGGATCATCACCCAGAAATGGATCGCCAATTTCCCGCTGGGTTCCGAAGCGTGGGCCGATTACCGCCGCACGGGTTATCCGCAGTTGTTCCCCGTGGTGGTCAACAACAACCCCGACATCACGAACTTGCAGTTGGGCGCCCGCCGTCTGACTTACCCGCTGGAGGAGTACGAGGCCAACGGCGCGACGATTCAGGCCGCTGTGGACGAGTGGCTGGGCGGTCAGGACAAGATGTCGACCCGGCTGTGGTGGGACTGCAATCCCCGGATCCGCTAACCTATAAAACCGACAAACCATGAATTTCAATATCAGAAAACATATCCTGCCTCTCGCAGCCGTTCTTTTCATGGCGGGCTGCCACGAGGCGGTCGAACCCGAATCCATCGGGGTCAACTACGGGTCGTTCGAGCAGGCGCACCCCGAGCTCTACGCGCAGTACATGCAGGCGGTTCGGGAGTACAAGGCGGGTGCTCACAAGGCCGTGTTCGTGACGATGGACGTGCCCGAAGCGGGCGCTGCCACCACCCACCGCACGCAGCACTTCATGGCCATTCCCGACAGCGTCGATTTCATCGTGGTCAATACGCCCCGGGAGCTTTGCCGGACGCTGGTCGACGAGATGCGGCAGGTCCGCGAGGTGAAAGGGACGCGCGTTCTCTTCAACATCGACTTGCAGACGTTCGAGAACGATTGGACGCAGGTGCTCAAGGAGGACCCGTCGCTCACCGAGGAGGATGCGCTGGCTTATCTCGACGGACGCGTCGATGAGCAGATTGCGCTGGCCGACCGCTGGGGTTACGACGGTTTCATCTTCACCTACCCGGGTCTGGCCGTGGGCAGTATGCAGGGCGAGGCGCTGGAAGTCTATTCCGCCCGTCAGGACGCGTTGTTCGCGCCCATCCGTGCATGGCATGAAGCCAATCCGTCGCGCTTGATTATCTTCCGCGGCTTCACCGGAGCCCTCACGGAGGCCAACATTCCGTTGCTCGAAGAGTGTGCCTACATGATTCTGTCGACCAGCAGCGTGAGGACGCTCGACGAGATGTCGTTCTCGGCTCTGACCGCCGTCAGGGTGGCAGGCGTGCCGGCCGACCGGCTCATCGTGACCGCCCAGACCACCCGTCCCGGCGACGACAAGAAGGAGTTCGGTTATACCGGCATGGCCGACAGCTTCGGCAACACGATCGAGGCCATCGAGGCCTGGGCCGGGTGGACCACGCTTCCTTCGCCGGCTTACACGCGTGCGGGTCTGCTTATCGAGGACGTCCGCTACGACTACTACAACCCCGCCAAGGTGTGGGCCAAGACCCGCGAGGCCATCGGCATCATGAATCCCTCCCTCTAAAACTGAAAGCCATGAAATACAACAAATGCCTTTTGGTTCTTTCGGCGCTCGCCGCAGTCGCTTTCACGGGCTGCAAAAACGACGATCCCGACAAGCACCATTTCGACAACAAGTTCTACATTTCGTCGGCCCTCATGTCCGACGACCTGCTCATCAAGAGCGACACTCCGGGTTACACCAAGACCATCGAGTCGCGTCTGTCGATGCCCGCCGAGCAGCCCGTTGCGGTGACTATCGAAGCCGTGCCCGCCGAGGTGGCCGCCTACAACATGATCTACGGCGACAACGCCGTGGTGCTTCCTGCCGAATGTTACGAGCTTTCGTCGAACGAAATCAACATCGCGGCCGGACAGGTGGCGGGCGAGACCATCGAAATCGAGTTCAAGGACATCAACACGCTCGACGGCAGCCAGCGTTACGTGCTGCCCGTGACGGTCACTTCGTGCAAGGGCGTCGGTCTGCTCGACAGCCGCACGACGGTCTATTTCGTGGCCCGTCAGGGTGCGATGATCAACGTCGTGGCCAATATCGCTTACATGTATTTCCCGGTCAATTGGTCGGCCGAGGCGCGCCCCCTTATCAGCGGTATGAAGCAGGTGACCGTCGAGGCCCTGTTGCGCAGCGCCGACTGGACCGACGGCCGCGGCGACCCTCTGAGTTCGGTCTTCGGCATCGAGGGCAATTTCCTCGTGCGTATCGGCGACGCCGACCGTCCGCGCGACCAGCTCCAGTTGGCTACGGGTGCGGCCAACGGCGGCAACTGGCCTGCGGCCAATGCCGCACCGGGTCTTCCGGTCAACGAGTGGGTCCATATCGCCGTGGTGTGGGACGCCCTCAACGGCGAGCGCATCTACTACCAGAACGGTGTGCAGGTGGCCTACTCCAACCAGGCGATGAGCGGTTCGGTCACGCTGACGGACGACTGCTACGTCGGCAAGTCGTACAACGACGAGCGTTACATTCCCGGTGAAATCTCCGAGCTGCGCGTTTGGAGCGTTGCCCGCACGGCCGACGAGATCGCCAACAACATCTACGGCGTCAACCCCGAAAGCGAAGGGTTGGTGGCCTATTGGAAGTTCAACGAGGGTGTCGGTTCGTCGATTGTCGACCACGCCAACGGTACGAATCTTTCGGCCGTGGGCGGTACTCCGACGTGGGTTCCCGTCACGCTTCCCGAAATCAAATAATCCCTAACAGCCATTTACGTATGAAAACCAAATATTTCAAATCCGGCATTCTTGTCGCAGCCGCATGGCTGTGCGCCGCTGCGTTCAGCTCCTGTTCGGAAGATGTGACGGTGGGCGAGTGGAACGGTGCGGAATCCATCGAAACGGGTCTCAGCCAGACGGGCGCCCTGTTGCAGGACGCCGCTTCCGGCAAGTCGAATGCTTCCGTCGAGCTTTGGACAGCGACCCATACGGCCGACCTGCGTCTGGTCTTGACGAAAGCTCCCGCCGAGGGCTTCACCGCCAGGGCCAAGGTCGACACCGAATATGACATCGCGCAGTACAACAAGGCCAACGGCACCGCCTACGAGCTCTATCCGGCCGACAAGGTGACTTTCGCCAACGACGGTCTCTTCGCCGCCGCTGAGCGCAGCGCCGAAATGACGCTCGAAATGACGGTTGCGGTTGCCGAAGGGCTCGTCGCAGGCAAAGGTTATCTGATTCCCGTGGCCCTCGAAGCCGAGGGCGTGGTCCTCAAGGAGAGCCATTGCTTCTATGTGGTCAAGGACATGACTTCGATGCCCACCTGTTACAAGGGCGACGACCTGCCCAAGGGATTCCTCTTCTTCGAGGTGAACGACGCCAATCCGCTCAACGCCCTGACGTTCGAGCTCGAAGACGGCCGTCTGCTGTGGGACGTGGTCTGCCTTTTCTCGGGCAACATCAACCACCATCCCGACCGCAACGCACCGTTCCTGAAGCTCAATCCGCAGACCCAGTACTGGATGGACAACAACGAGGTCTTCCTCCAGCCCCTGCGCAAGCGCGGTATCAAGGTTCTCATGTGCGTCCTGGGCAATCACGACCAGGCCGGCGTGGCCCAGCTTTCCGACTACGGTTGCCGGATGTTCGCCGAGGAGCTCGCCCGGTTCTGCGAGACTTACAATATCGACGGCGTATGCTTCGACGACGAGTACTCGAATGCCCCCGATCTCTCGAATCCTTATTACGATGTGTGCGGTGCGCATCGTGCCGCTCGTCTGGCTTACGAGTGCAAAAAGGCCATGCCCGACAAACTGGTTGCCTCTTATTCCTACATGACGTTCAAGATCGATTTTTGGCCGACCGAGATCGAGGGGCAGAACATTGCCGAATGGTGCGACATTGCCGTAGCTGATTACGGCAGTACAACCTCGCCGTGCGGCAATATGACCGAGAAGCAGTGCTCGGGCATCTCGATGGAGTTCAACAACGGTTCGGGCGGTAATTTCTATGCATCCACCGCGCAGAGCATGCTCAATATCGACAAAGGCTGGTTCATGGGCTTCGCTCCCGACCCGCTGAAGAATTACGACGGTAGTGTGGACAAGAATCATTGGCGCAATATTTTCGTTAACCGGTTGAACAAGGGTCCCGAGAAGCTCTACGGTTCGCCGCTTAAGGCGCCTACCCATTTCTACAAGTTCGCCGATACTACGCGTTATAATTATCCCGACGACCTGCCGGCTCGCTATTCGCGTCCGGCGCAGTCCGAGTGGCCGAACTATTGATTCGATTCCGTTCCGCAGGCGGGGGCGGACCCTGCCCGCGGAACGATTTTAACCGAAAAAGAGTAAACAATGAAAAACATAGTTAGATACGCGCTGCTTTTCGCCCTTGCTGGCGGAGCCGCGCTTTTCACCGGCTGCCGTGCCGACGAGGAGGTCGGTTTGGCGGGTTATCCCCAAACTCCGGTCGGTGCGACGATTTCGGGCACTTCGGACCGGGTAGCCGTTTCCAAGGCTACCTACGATGGCGACGGGGCGTTGAATGTGGAAGGTTCGCTTTCGGGCGAATATACCATCGCCCTGGCGCAGGCCAGCCCCGAGGACGTCACCGTCCGCGTGGAGCCCATCATCACCAACGTGCCTGCCGAGCTGGTCGAAATCAGCGCCAGCGAGCTGGTGATTCCGGCTGGCAGCAGAACGGCTTCCGTCTCGGTGACGATAACCGGGGAGGATTACGGTTTCATGGACAACGTACCTCAGTCCGTCACTTACGAACTGGGCGTGCGCGTGGTCGAGGCCCGCGGTTCGCAGGTTCCTGTGGTTGACGGCGAGGCCAAGTTGGTCATCGAAAAGGAGGCTTATATGGCTGCCGCATCGCTGGTGGGTATCGCTGGCAATGAATTGGTCATCACTCGCAATTATGTCGACGGTCAGATTCTGGACGAAGACCCGATGGCCTGCGAAGTGAAGGTCGTGACGGACCGTCCCGTGTTGGAGGATACGAAGTTCGTCGTCAAGTCGGCGGGTATTCCCGAGGGGTTCGCCGATGACGAGAGTTTCGCGCCCGCTGCCGAGGTGACGATTTTGGCCGGGGAAAAAGAGTCTTCGACAACGACATGGACGCTTGCCAACGATTTTCTCGAAGTCGACGACGTGCTCGGTACTTTCCCGATGCAGCTCTCGATTGAGATGGTCGGCGAATCGGCTACTGCCGTCGTCGACCCGGAGGACGCCGGGGTGGCGATTCAAATCGTGAAGATGTCCGATTTGGTGAAGTTCCTGGACGCGGCCGATGCGTCGTGGACGAAGTTACCTACGGACGGTTGGACGGTGGAATCCAATGGTACCTCTTATGACGGCTACGACGTCAATACGCTTCTCTTTGACGGGTCGACCAGTTCCGAGATTTCCGGAAATCCGCGGCTGGAAATCATCATCGACATGAAAGAGTCGCAGAAGGTGGTCGGATTCAGTGTTACGTGCTGGGGGAACTTTGCCTTTATGGGCAAGTCTTTCGAGTGTTCGACGTCGGAAGACGGCGAGAACTGGAAGTTGCATGGCGAACTGATGATAGCGGATGCGCCTAACCACGAGTTTGGCGATACTAACTATGTTCAGCTCACTCCCTGCAATGCGCGTTATGTCAAGTGGGTCGGAGTTGCGGATGAAAACTCTTACGGTGTCGACATCTCGGAATTCTATATCTACGGCAAGAACTGACGCTGAAAGTCGGTTCTGAATAGGACCGGGGGCTCCGCACGTCTGTTGCGGGGCCTCCGCTTTTTTGCGCCGTCGATTCGCGGCCGTGAATTGTGAATAACTTGTCGATAGAATCCGCCGGGGGTGGTTGCGGGTGCGGCCGGAAAGCGCTACTTTTGTAACGTTGTATTCCGGCCCGGCGCCGGATTCCGCATACGCAATGATTGTTTTCGACCATAACGGGCCGGTGGGCCGCAGACGACGCCGCGAGGGCGCCGGGGCTTTGTCGCCGCACCTGCAATGCGTTTGCGGCGTTCGTTCGCGGGAGCGGCATGCGGCCGCATACATAATAAAAGGATAGATAAGAACCGCCATGACATAAAGTGCCGTGGCGGTTCGCTTTTGGGCTCTGTAAAAAAAAGATTGATGAAGAAGATGGAAACAGCGGTCAGAGTGGGCGTGATTATGGGTTCGGCGAGCGATTACGAGGTGATGGCCGAGGCCGTGCGGACGCTCGGGGAGTTCGGCGTCGGGCTCGAAAAGCGGGTCGTCAGCGCCCACCGTACGCCCGATTTGTTGTGCGAGTATGCCAAGACGGCGCGCGGGCGCGGTATCCGGGTCATCATCGCCGGGGCCGGGGGCGCGGCCCATCTGCCGGGCATGGTGGCGTCGATGACGACGCTTCCGGTGGTGGGCGTTCCCGTCAAGTCGCGGGCGCTCAGCGGGCTGGATTCGCTGCTTTCCATCGTGCAGATGCCTGCCGGGGTTCCGGTGGCCACGACCGCCATCAACGGGGCGAAGAACGCCGCTTTGATAGCCGTTTCGATACTGGCCTTGCAGGACGGGGAGCTTGCCGCGCGGCTCGACGCGTTCCGCGCCAAACAGACCGCCGACGTGCTGAAAGCCGAATTGTAGGATGAAGACCATCGGTATCATAGGGGGCGGTCAGTTGGGGCTGATGCTTGCGCAGGAGGCGCGCAGGCTCGGGGTGCGCACCGTGGCGCTCGACCCGGCGGCCGATGCGCCCGCCTTTGCGGCGTGCGACGGCCGGATTGTGGCGGCCTACGACGACGCGGCGGCCTTGGAGGAGCTGTGCCGCCAATGCGACGCCGTGACCTACGAATTCGAGAACGTGCCGGGCGAAGTGCTGATACCCCTGGCCGAACGATACAACATCCCGCAGGGATTCAGGCCTTTGTGCGATTCGCAGGACCGCCTGCGCGAGAAGCGGAACGCCCGCGCCCACGGATTCGACACCCCCGACTTTGCGGCGGTGGACGACGAGCAATCGCTGCGCGATGCCGTGGCGCAGGTGGGTTATCCCTGCGTGCTGAAAACCCGGACGCTGGGCTACGACGGCCACGGGCAGGCCGTGCTGCGGTCGGAGGAGGACCTGGCCAAGGCGCTGCCGCTGCTGGCCGTGCCGTGTATCCTGGAAGCGTTCGTCGATTTCGACTACGAGGCCAGTTTGGTCATGGTGGCGGACGGTGAAAAGGTGGTGACTTTCCCCGTCGGGCGCAACATCCACCGCGACGGCATTCTCGACCTTTGCTGCGTTCCGGCCCAGGAGCTTTCGCCCGGGCTGGAGCAGCGCATGCGCCGGACCGGAGAAAGTTTCATGCGGGCGTGCGGCTATACCGGGATTCTGGCCGTCGAACTCTTCGTGAAAGGCGACCGCTTTTGGTTCAACGAGATGGCGCCGCGTCCCCACAACTCGGGCCATTGGACCATCGAGGGGTGCACGACCAACCAGTTCCGCGAGCTGGTGCGCTACCTGGCGGGTCTTCCGTTGGAGGAGCCGCGGCTGCAGGCGCCGACGGTCATGAAGAACATTCTGGGCCGCGACCTCGAAGCCGCCGAACGGCTGGCGGCCGAGCGGCACGACGGGGTCTTCGTCCACCTCTACGGCAAGAGCGAGAGCCGCCCCGAACGCAAGATGGGCCATGTGACGTTCGTGGGGACCGATGCGGCGGACTACGCAGCCCGCTGGGCCGGAAAATTCGTCCAATAGAAAAACAGCCATAATGAAAAACTACCGTATTTTCGTCGAGAAACTGCCTCGCTTCCGGGTCGAAGCCGAGAGCCTGCGGCGCGAACTGAATGCCGATCTGGGGCTGTCGCTCCGCACGCTGCGGCTGCTGAACGTCTACGACCTGTTCGGCTTCAGCGCGGAGCTGCTCGAAAAAAGCCGCTATGCCGTCTTCGGCGAGGTGGTCACCGACACCGTGAGCGAGGAGTGCGATCTGAGCGGTCACAAGTATATCGCCGTCGAGTTCCTGCCCGGGCAGTTCGACCAGCGGGCCGCGTCGGCGGTCGACTGCGTGCGGCTGATCGACCCTTCGGCCGATGTGCGCATCCGTTCGTCGAAGCTGTTGCTGTTCGATGCCGACGTGAGCGACGCCGAGTTGGCGAAAGTCCGCCGTTATTATATCAATGCCGTCGAATCGCGCGAAAAGGACCTCGCCGTGCTCAGCGACATGGAGCAGGCCGAGGTCAGGCCGGTCGAAGTGCTGGAGGGCTTCCGCGCCATGGAGGACGCCGACTTGCAGCCTTATTGCAAGCGGCACGGGCTCGCCATGAACGCCGACGACCTGCGCGAGGTGGTGCGCTACTTCCGCGGCGAGGGGCGCGACCCCTACGAGACCGAACTGCGGATTCTGGACACTTACTGGAGCGACCATTGCCGCCACACGACTTTCACGACCGAGCTTACGGGCATCACGGTCGAAGAATCGTTCCTCAAGGAGGAAATCGAGGATTCGCTGGCTTTGTACCTGCGCATCCGCCGCGAGTTGGGGCGCGAGCACAAGAGCCTCTGCCTGATGGACATGGCGACCATCGGTGCGCGCTATCTGCGCCAGCAGGGATTGCTGGACGACATGGAGGTGAGCGACGAGAACAACGCCTGCTCGGTCTATGTCGACGTGGACGTCGACGGGAAGACCGAGCGCTGGCTCTTGCAGTTCAAGAACGAAACCCACAACCATCCCACCGAAATCGAGCCTTTCGGCGGTGCTTCGACCTGCCTGGGCGGCGCCATCCGCGACCCGCTGTCGGGCCGCAGCTACGTCTATCAGGCCATGCGGGTGACCGGCGCGGGCAACATCTACCGAAAGGTGAGCGACACGCTTCCGGGCAAGCTGCCGCAGAGTGTCATTTCGCGCAAGGCCGCCGCGGGCTATTCGAGCTACGGCAACCAGATCGGCCTGGCAACGACCCACGTCCGCGAAATCTACCACGACGGTTACGTGGCCAAGCGTCTCGAAGTCGGGGCCGTGGTCGGGGCCGTCAAGGCCGGGAACGTGCGCCGCGAAAAGCCTGCGCCGGGCGATAAAATCATCATGCTCGGCGGCCGCACGGGGCGCGACGGCATCGGCGGTGCGACGGGTTCTTCCAAGGAGCACGATTCGCATTCGCTCGAAACGTGCGGCAGCGAGGTGCAGAAAGGCAACGCCCCCGAGGAGCGCAAGCTGGAGCGGCTGTTCCGCCGTCCGGAGGTGACGCGCCTTATCAAGAAATCGAACGACTTCGGCGCGGGCGGCGTGAGCGTGGCCATCGGCGAGCTGGCCGACGGGCTGGACATCTACCTCGACCGCGTCAGGACCAAATACAGCGGGCTGAATTCCACCGAGCTGGCCATCAGCGAATCGCAGGAGCGCATGGCGGTGGTCGTCGAAGCCGGGGACGCCGCCGCATTCATGGATTACTGCCGCGAGGAGAACATCGAAGCGGTCGAGGTGGCCGACGTCACCGACACGGCCCGGATGCGGATGTTCAACGGCGGCCGCATGGTGGCCGACCTGAGCCGCGAGTTCATCGACTCGGCGGGTGCGGCCCATTTTGCCGAGGCGCAGATCGGGGCGGTGGCCGACGGCGACCCCTTTGCGCGCCCCATCGCCGGGGCGGATTTCGCCGAGCGCTTCGCCAACAACCTCCGGGAGGACAATGTCCTTTCGCAGCGCGGGCTCATCGAGATGTTCGATTCGTCCATCGGCCGTTCGACGGTGCTGATGCCTTTCGGCGGACGCACGCAGCGCAGCGAGACGCAGGTTTCGGTCCAGAAGCTCCCGGTCGACGGGTTCACCCGCACGGCCAGCGTCATGGCTTTCGGCTACAATCCCTGCGTGGCTTCGTGGAGCCCTTACCACGGCGCGGCCTATGCCGTGGTCGAGGCGGCCGCCAAGGTCGTGGCCGCGGGCGCGCGGTTCGACCGGATGCGTTATTCGTACCAGGAGTATTTCGAGCGCATGACCTCCGACCCCCGTTCGTGGGGCAAGCCGCTCGCGGCGCTGCTCGGCGCCCTGCGGATGCAGGTCGAACTGGGCCTGCCTTCCATCGGCGGCAAGGATTCGATGTCGGGTACGTTCCAGAACATCAACGTGCCGCCCATGCTCATGGCGTTCGGCATCACGACGGTCGACGCCGCGACGGTCGTTTCGACCGACTTCAAGCGCCCGGGCAACAACCTCTATCTGATACGCCACACTCCGCGCGAAAACCGGATGCCCGACACCGCGCAGCTCCGGCGTAATTTCACGTTCGTCTCCGACCGCATCGAGGCCGGGCAAATCGTGTCGGCGTGGGCCGTGGGCTTCGGCGGCGTGGCCGAGGGATTGGCCAAGATGGCATTCGGCAACGAGGTGGGCGCCCGCGCGACGATGGACGAGCGGGAGTTGTTCGGCTATGCCTACGGTTCGATTCTGGTAGAATGCGAGGGCGAGCTGGATTTCCCGGCTGCCGAGCTCCTCGGCCAGACCGTGGACGACCCGGCGCTGACGGTCAACGGGGTGCGGATGCCGCTCGACGCTCTCTACCGCGCCAACACCGAGCGTTTCGCGACGGTCTATCCCGACAAGGGCGACAACCGGGCCGAACTGATGGACGCGGCGCCCCGCACGGGAGTTTGCACCTATCCGGGCGAAGCGGTCGAGCACCCGCGGGTTTGCCTGCCCGTGTTCCCCGGTACGAACTGCGACTACGACACGGCCAAGGCGTTCCGCCGGGCGGGTGCCGAAGTGGAGACCAGCGTGCTGTGCAACCTCGGGGGCGATGACATCCTGCGTTCGATAGCCCGGCTGCGCGAGTGTATCGACCGCTGCCACATTTTGGTGCTGAGCGGCGGTTTCTCGGCGGGCGACGAACCCGACGGAAGTGCCAAGTTCATTGTCAACGTGTTGAACAACAAGGATATTCGCGATGCGGTCCATGCACTGCTCGACCGCGGCGGTCTGATTCTGGGCATCTGCAACGGTTTCCAGGCGCTGGTCAAGTCGGGTCTGCTGCCTTACGGCCGTTTGGGCATGGTCACGTGCGAATCGCCGACCCTGTTCCGCAACGACATCAACCGCCATATTTCGCAGATGGTCACCACGCGGGTGGCTTCGGCCGCTTCGCCGTGGCTGGCGGGCTTCGAGCCGGGCGATTTGCACACCGTCGCGGTGAGCCACGGCGAGGGCAAGTTCGTGGTGAGCGAGAAGCTGGCCCGCGAACTTTTCGACGCCGGGCAGGTGGCGTTCCAGTACGTCGGGCCGGACGGACGGCCCACGACCGAGGCGCCGTGGAATCCCAACGGTTCGTCCTATGCCATCGAGGGCATCACCTCGCGCGACGGCCGCATATTGGGCAAGATGGGCCACACCGAACGCTGGGAGGAGCACCTCTTCAAGAACATCGAGGGCAACAAGCGGCAGGATCTGTTCGGCAATGCCGTAAGCTATTTCAGAAAGGTGAAAAGTGAAAGGTGAAAAGCGCCTTTCCGCATGCGAAAACGATAGAGACCAAAAACATCATAATCATGAAACAACTCGAAATGCTCTACGAGGGCAAGGCAAAGCAGGTTTTTCTGACCGACGACCCGGACAAAATCATCATCCACTACAAGGATGCGGCGACGGCGTTCAACAACGTCAAGAAAGCGACCATCGAGAACAAGGGGGTGCTGAACAACGCCATTTCGACCTTGATTTTCAAGGAGCTGCACAAGGCCGGTGTCAAGACCCACTACGTCGGGACGCTCAACGATCGCGACCAGGTGTGCCGCAAGGTGACGATCATCCCGTTGGAGGTCATCGTGCGCAACGTCATCGCCGGGTCGATGGCCCAGCGCCTGGGCATCGAGGAGGGGACCGAGCCCTCGAACGTCATCTTCGACATCTGCTACAAGAAGGACGAGCTGGGCGACCCGCTCATCAACGACCACCACGCCGTGGCGCTGGGTGCCGCGACCTACGGGGAGCTCGATACGATTTATAAGATGACGGCCAAAATCAACGAGGTGCTCAAGGGTTTGTTCGCCCAGATGAACATCCGCCTCATCGACTTCAAGATCGAGTTCGGCAAGACTTCCGACGGCGAAATCGTGCTGGCCGACGAAGTGTCGCCCGACACCTGCCGTCTGTGGGACGCCACGACCAACGAGAAGCTCGACAAGGACCGTTTCCGCCGCGACCTGGGCAAGGTGCGCGAGGCTTACGAGGAGATTCTGGCCCGGTTGCGTAAAATCACGGCTTAGGGATGATGCGGCGCTTCAGCGACAGGGAATTGCACGAGGAGTGCGGCGTCTTCGGGGTCTACGGCGTGCCCGGGGCTTCGACGCTCGCTTACTACGGGCTGCACGCCTTGCAGCATCGTGGGCAGGAGGGCTGCGGCATCGTCAGCGTCGACGAGGGCGGCAAGCTCCGCCGCATCAAGGGCGAGGGGTTGGTGACCGAGGTCTTCAAGGAGCCCGGTTTGGCCACCCTCACGGGCAGCATGGCCATCGGCCATGTGCGTTATTCGACGGCGGGCGGCGGCGGAATCGAGAACGTGCAGCCTTTCATGTTCCGCCACAACACGGGCGATTTCGCGTTGGCCCATAACGGCAACATCGTCAATTCCAAACAGGTTCGCGATTATCTGGAGAACCGGGGCAGCCTTTTCCAGTCCTCGTCCGACAGCGAGGTGCTGGCCCACCTCATCAAGAAGGAGACCAAGTTTCACGACCGGCCGCGCATCTATTCGATCATCGACGCGCTCAACATGCTGGAGGGGGCTTTCGCTTTCGTCATCATGACGGCCCACCGCATCTACGCCTGCCGCGACAAGCACGGCCTGCGGCCGCTCTCCATCGGGCGGTTGGGCGACGGGTATGTCGTTTCGAGCGAGACCTGCGCGTTCGACGTGCTGGGCGCCGAGTTCGTGCGCGACGTCGAGCCGGGCGAAATCGTGACCATTGATTCGCACGGCCTGCGTTCGGCCGATTATTCGCAGTACAAGCGGCGTCAGATGTGCGCCATGGAGTATATCTATTTCGCGCGTCCCGACAGCGACATCGAGGGCTGCAACGTCCACGCCTACCGCAAGGAGTCGGGGCGCCTGCTTTTCGAGGAAGCCCCCGTTTCGGCCGACATCGTCGTCGGGGTGCCCGATTCGAGCCTCAGCGCCGCGATGGGCTACGCCGAAGCGAGCGGCCTGCCCTACGAAATGGGTTTGATAAAGAACAAGTATATCGCCCGCACCTTCATCCAGCCCTCGCAGGCTATGCGCGAAAAGGGGGTGCGGATGAAGCTCTCGGCCGTGCGTTCCATCGTGCGGGGCAAGCGGGTGGTGCTCATCGACGATTCCATCGTGCGGGGCACGACTTCGCGGCGCATCGTCGGCATGCTGCGCGAGGCGGGTGCTGCGGAGGTGCATGTGCGCATCGCGTCGCCCCCGATGACCGACCCGTGTTTCTACGGGGTGGACACCTCCACTTACGACGAGTTGATTTCGGCCCGGCTCGACGTCGAGGGCGTGCGCCGCGAAATCGGGTGCGACACGCTGGCTTTCCTCTCCGAAAAGGCGCTCTATGCGGCGGGCGGGCGCTGCGAACTCTGCACGGCCTGCTTCACGGGGCGTTACCCGACGGCGCTTTACACCGCGCGCGAGGAGGCCAACAAGGACGGCAAGTTCTGAAATTAAAAATGAAAAATTAAGAATTAAAAATTATTCCTTTCCACGATGGCAGAAAGTTATGAAAAGGCGGGGGTCAACCTCGAAGCCGGATACGAAGTGGTGCGGCGCATCAAGAAGCACGTGGCGTCGACTTCGCGTTTGGGCGTGATGGGCAATATCGGAGCGTTCGGCGGGATGTTCGACCTCTCGGCGCTGCGGGTCGAGGAGCCTGTGCTGGTGAGCGGCACCGACGGCGTCGGCACCAAGCTCAAGTTGGCGTTCGCCATGGACAAGCACGATACCATCGGCATCGACGCCGTGGCCATGTGCGTCAACGACGTGTTGGCGCAGGGGGCCGAACCGTTGCTGTTCCTCGACTACGTGGCCGTGGGGTGCAACGAGCCCCGCAAAATCGAAGCTATCGTCGCCGGGGTCGCCGAGGGCTGCCGCCAGGCGGGTTGCGCCTTGGTGGGCGGCGAGACGGCCGAAATGCCGGGCATGTATGCCGACGGCGAGTACGACATCGCCGGGTTCACGGTCGGTGTGGTCGAGAAGAAGCGGTTGATCGACGGCTCGAAGGTCAAGGTCGGCGACGTGCTGGTGGGCGTGGCGTCGAGCGGCGTTCATTCCAACGGCTTCAGCTTGGTGCGTAAAATCGTGGCCGACAACGCATTGAATCTGCACGAAAGTTACCCAGAGCTCTCCGACCGTTTGCTGGGCGAGGTGTTGCTGACCCCCACGAAAATCTACGTCAAACAGGTGCTCGAAGTCATCCGCAGCTGCGACGTCCACGGCATCAGCCACATCACGGGCGGCGGCTTCGACGAGAACATCCCGCGCATCCTCCGCGAGGGGCAGGGCATCGAGATCGAGGAGGGTTCGTGGGAGATTCTGCCCGTGTTCCGCTTCCTCGAAAAGTACGGCAAGGTGCCCCACCGCGAGATGTTCAACATCTTCAACATGGGCATCGGCATGGTCATCGCGCTCGACGCCGCCGAGGCGCAGCGGGCCATCGGCATCCTCGCCGGGCAGGGCGAGCGGGCTGCGGTCATCGGACGCGTCACCGGCACCGAGGGTGTCGCCATCCGGTAGTCCATGCACCGGATCGCGGTTTTCGCCAGCGGCGAGGGGACCAATTTCGAGGCCATCGCCGGGGCGTGCGAGCGGGGCGTGCTGGACGCGTGCGTGGCGCTCTTGGTCTGCGACAGGCCCGGAGCCCGGGCGGTCGGACGGGCGGCGGCGCACGGGGTCCATACGTTCGTCTTCTCCCCCAGGGAGTACCCCTCCAAGGCCGATTACGAGCGTGAAATCGTGGCGCAGCTCGATGCTGCCGGGGTCGAACTGATTTGTCTGGCGGGCTACATGCGTATCGTGGGCGACACGCTGCTGGCGGCTTACGGCGGACGGATTATCAACGTTCACCCGTCGCTGCTCCCGGCGTTTCGCGGCGCCCATGCCATCGAGCAGGCATTGGAGTACGGCGTCAAGGTCTTCGGCGTGACGATCCACCGGGTCGACGCCACGCTCGACGGCGGGCCTATCCTCGCCCAGCGGGCGTTCGACTACGAGGGCGGCGACCTCGCCGAGTTGGAACGGCTGGTCCACGCCACGGAATATCCGCTTTATATTGAAACGATAGACAAAATATTGAACAATAAATAATTATGCGTGCTTTAATCAGTGTTAGCGACAAGCGGGGCGTCGTGGAGTTCGCCCGGGGCCTGCGCGAGTTGGGCTGGGAGGTGATCGCCACGGGCGGAACGATGAAACTGCTGCGCGACGGCGGTGTTGAAGTGTTGAACATCAGCGAGGTGACGGGATTCCCCGAAATCTGCGACGGACGGGTCAAGACCCTCCATCCCAAGGTGCACGGCGGTCTGCTGGCGCGCCGCGACGATCCCGAGCATCTGCGGGCGCTGAAGGAGAACGGCATCGGGTTCATCGACATGGTCTGCGTCAACCTCTACCCGTTCCGCGAAACGATTGCCAAACCCGGCGTGAAGATGGAGGACGCCATCGAGAACATCGACATCGGGGGCCCCTCGATGCTGCGTTCGGCGGCCAAGAACTGGGCCGACGTGACGGTGGTGTGCGACCCCGACGATTATGCGCAGATTTTGAGCGAAATACGCGTTTCGGGCAATACCGATAGGGCTACGCGGCTGAAGCTCTCGGCCAAGGCCTACACCCACACGGCGCAGTACGACGCCATGATTGCGGCCTACATGCGGGCGCAGGCAGGGCTCGACGAGAAGCTGTTCCTCGAATTCGACCTCGTGCAGTCGCTGCGCTACGGCGAGAATCCCCACCAGTCGGCCAAGTTCTACCGCGAGGGCGAGCGGACGCCTTATTCGCTGGCTTTTGCGCGGCAGCTCAACGGCAAGGAGTTGTCTTACAATAATATACAGGATGCCAATGCGGCCCTTTCCATCGTGCGCGAGTTCGACGTACCGTTCTGCGTCGGTCTCAAGCACATGAATCCCTGCGGCGCGGCTGTCGGCGCAGACGTGGCCGATGCGTGGACCAAGGCTTACGAGGCCGACAAAGTGTCGATTTTCGGCGGCATCGTCGCCACGAACCGCACCGTGACGCGCGAGGCGGCCGAGCTGATGAAGCCGGTTTTCCTCGAAATCATCATGGCGCCGAAGTTCGACGATGGGGCGCTTGAAGTCCTCTGCGCCAAGAAGAACCTGCGTCTGTTGGAGGTCGATATGACGCCCGATGCCGGGGCGCCCAAGCAGTATGTCAGCGTCAACGGCGGGCTGCTCGTGCAGGAGCTCGACGTCGAGACGAAAGCCGTGACGGCCGACATGTGCGTCACGGAGCGTAAGCCGACGGCCGCGCAGCTGGACGACCTCAATTTCGGCTGGCGCATCGTCAAGCATGTGAAATCCAACGCTATCGTGGTCGTGAAGGAGGGCCGCACCTTGGGTGTCGGCGCCGGCCAGATGAACCGCATCGGTTCGGCCGAAATCGCCTTGAAGCAGGCCCGGGCCGCCGGGTTCACCGAGGGGTTGGTGCTGGCTTCCGACGGGTTCTTCCCGTTCGACGACTGCGTGACCCTTGCGGCCGACTACGGCGTGGCGGCCATCGTCCAGCCGGGCGGTTCGGTGCGCGACGAAGATTCCGTCCGCAAGGCCGACGAAAAGGGAATCGCAATGTGCTTTGCGGGCGAACGCCATTTCAAACATTGAAAAGATGAAAGTTCTTGTAATCGGTTCGGGCGGCCGCGAGCACGCCATCGTCGATGCGCTGACGCGTTCGCCGCAGGTCGAAAAAATCTATTGCGCGCCCGGCAACGCGGGTATCGCCCGGCAGGCCGAGTGCGTGGCTGTCAAGGAGACCGACGTGGAGGCCTTGCGCGACTTCGCCGTGGCGCAGGGCGTCGGGCTGACGGTCGTGGGGCCCGAGGTGTCGTTGGCGGCGGGCGTCGTCGATGCGTTCAAGGCCGCGGGACTGCGGATTTTCGGCCCGACGAAAGCGGCCGCGCGCATCGAATCGTCCAAGGAGTTCGCCAAGGAGCTGATGGCGAAATACGACATCCCGACTGCCGGGTTCCGGGCTTTCACCGATTATGCCGCGGCCCGCGACTATGTGGCCGGGCGGTCGTTTCCAGCCGTGCTCAAGTACGACGGACTGGCTGCCGGCAAGGGCGTGGTCATCGCGCAGACGATGAAGGAGGCCGACGCCGCTCTGCGCGACATGCTGCTCAACGACAAGTTCGGCGAGGGCAAGGTGGTCGTCGAGGATTATCTGGAGGGTCCCGAGTTCTCGTTCATGTGTTTCGTCTCGGGCCGCCGGGTGTGGCCCATGGTGCTGGCGCAGGACCACAAGCGGGCCTACGACGGCGACTGCGGACCCAACACGGGCGGCATGGGGGCCTATTCGCCGCTGCCGTTCGTCACGGGCGAAGACGAAAAATTCGCGTTGGAGCGTATCATGCAGCCCGTGGCCGATGCGATGGCGGCCGAGGGATGCCCGTTCGAGGGGGTGCTCTACGGCGGGCTGATGAAGACGGCGCAGGGAATCAAGGTCATCGAGTTCAACGCCCGGTTCGGCGACCCCGAGACCGAAGTGGTGCTGCCGCGGCTGAAAAGCGACATCGTCGATATTTTCTGTGCCGTGGCCGAGGGGCGCGACGCCCGGTTGGAGTGGCACGGTTTTGCGACGCTGGGCATCGTACTGGCGTCGAAAGGCTATCCCGGCGCCTATGAAAAGGGCCACGAAATCGGGGGGCTGGACGCTGTCGACGGTACGGTTTACCACATGGGGACCAAGGCCGACGGCGAACGCGTGCTGACCGCCGGGGGCCGCGTGCTGTTCGTGGTGGGCAGGGGCAAGGACCTCGCCGAAGCGCGTGCGAACGCCTTGCGCGACGTGGCCCGGATCGACTGCGGGCACCTGTTCCACCGCACCGACATCGGCCATTGGGCGTTGGGGAATGAAAACAAGTAACCGTCATTCTGAGGAGCCGTAGGCGACGAAGAATCTTCAAAATGCAATAGATTATGACAATCAGCGGAAAAGAACTTTCGGCCCGGCTCAAGGCCGACATGGCGGCGGAGGTGGCGGCTTTCCCGGCCCGATACGGACGCGTGCCCCATTTGGCGGTCATCCTGGTGGGCGAGGACCCCGGCAGCGTGAGCTATGTGACGGGCAAGGCCAAGGCTTCGGCCGAGGTGGGCATCCGCAACACCACCATCCGCAAGCCTGCGGACATCGCCGAGGAGGAACTGCTCGGCATCATCGCCGAGCTCAACGCCGATGCGGAGGTCGACGGCATTCTGGTGCAGCTTCCTCTCCCGAAACATATCAGCGAGGAGCGGGTCATCGCGGCCATCGACAAGACCAAGGACGTGGACGGTTTCCACCCGCTCAACGTGGCGGCGCTGTGGCAGAAACAGCCCTGCACGCTGCCTTGCACGCCCAAAGGAATCATCAAGATGCTCAAGGCGGCGGGGCTCGGGATTGCAGGCCGCGAGGCGGTGGTCATCGGCCGCAGCAACATCGTGGGACTGCCCGTGGCCAAGCTGCTGCTGGACGAAAACGCGACGGTGACTATCGCTCACAGCCGCACGCGCAACCTGGCGGAGGTGACCCGCTGCGCCGAAATCCTCGTCGTGGCTATCGGCCGCCCGAAGTTCGTCACGGCCGACATGGTGGCCGACGGTGCCGTGGTCATCGACGTGGGGGTCAACCGCGACCCGGAGACGGGCAAGCTGTGCGGCGACGTCGACTACGCCGCCATCGAGCCGAAAGCCTCCGTCATCACACCCGTGCCCGGCGGCGTGGGGCCGATGACCATCTGCTGCCTCATGGAGAATACCATCGAATGTTTCCTGCGCAAGCAGAAATAGTTGCTGCTAAAACGTTTTAGCAATCAGTCGAAAGAAAAGGCCCGGACAGCTCCGGGCCTTTTTCGTTGGGTGCGTCGGCATTTTGCTCGCCGTTGCCGGGGAATTCATGCGTGCCGAAAATGCGCTATGCGTGCTCCTGCTTGTAAGTGCAAGTCAGTTGCTCGGGCAGGGGCGCAGCGGGGTTGCGCAGGCGGAGCATGGCGAGGTCGGCGGCGGGGTCGCCCGTGCCGAAGTCGAAGCCGTCGGGCGTGCGGAACGCTGCGGGCAGGGAGCCTGCGAATCCGAAGCGGCCGTAGAACCCGCGCAGCCACTCCCTGCCGGGGGTGGGGATGAGGAAAACGGCACCGTCGCCCTGCTCGTCGCATAGTTGCAGGGCCTGCTCCATCAGCTGCGACGCCAGCCCGCGGTTGCGGAATTCGGGGTCGGTGGCCACGCCGTAGATGTAGCTCGTGCGGCCCAGCTCGGTGTCGAACGGCAGGATATGGAGCATGGCGGCCGTGCGTCCTTCGCATTGGGCGGTGAGCATCCGGCTGCGGTCGTAATAGCGCATCAGAAAGGTGTCGACGAACTCGTCGCCGTCGCCGAAAACTTTCATCCACAACGTCTTGCATGCCGCTTCGTCGGGGTCGAGCCGGATGGCCGCGAACTTGTGCAGCAGTTCGGCCGGATGGTAGGAGAGCTTGGCGTGGCGGAGCCCCTCGATGCCGAGGTCCTCCTCGCGGTTGACGAGGGTGAATTGCGGGGGCAGGTGCTCGGCGAAAAGTTTGTTGATGACCGTGAAAGCCCCCTCGAACGCCGTGTCGGCCTTTTCGACGTGGGTGACGAACGTGTGGTCGTTGACGGCCGAGCCGTAGGTGAACGCCGCCAGCCGCTCGCCGACGTAGAGACACCCGCCGCGCAGGCCCAGTTCGCCGAAGCGGTCGAATGCCAGCTGCATGGCTCGCTGTTCGGCGCACAGCTCGGAGGCGTGGCCCTCGTGGGCCCGGCGCCATTGGCGTTCGAGGGTCATGCACTCGTCGAAACGGTCGGGCGTGAGCTCCTCGTAGCGGAAGTCGGGGCAGGCTGCTGTGAAGCGGTTGATGTGGTTGCGCTTGGGCTGATAGCGGCGGCCCGGCAGTTCGCGCAGGTCGTCGGCGCGGTAGATGTAGTCTTCGGACGCCCGGTCGGAGTGGAACGCAAATGTTCCGGGGCTGCTGTTGCGGAGCAGTTCGCGCCCCTGGTCGGTCAGCCCGATGAGCCGCAGCCGCTGTCCGTGGGCACGGGCATCGGCTTCCAGCGCCGGAACGATGCGGGTGAAGTCGCCCTCGCCGACGGGCTGCATGTAGCCGATGCGGGTGCCGCCGCCGATGTGGAACCGGACGACCAGAAATCCCTCGACCACGGCCCACGAACTGCGGTAGACCGTCTGCCAGCAGAACATGTTGGCGAAAGCGAGGTCACAGTTGCGGATGTCCGACGGGAGGGTGAACCGCTCGATGGCCGCGCGGTCTTCGAGCCGGACGGGGCGGAACTCAATCATCGACGACGTAGCTTTTGCGTTCGATATGGGAGTAGTACTGCTGGACGAGGGCGCGGTAACGCTGCTGCATTGCGCTTTCGGTGGGTGCGGGCGGGAGCGCATCGTCGAACTCCACCGGGCCGCAGTCGGTCCAGGCGCGGAACTGCCCGTCGTAGGAGAGGGCCCAGCGGGGACGGTCCGGCTCGCCGAGCAGGTCGCGTCCGAAAGCGAAATAGGGCTGATCGTTGCCGAGAAGCCCCAGGACCGTCGGCATGATGTCCAGCTGCTGGGTCACTTCGCCGATTTCGCCCTGCAAGGCGCCGTCGGGGGTGTAGAAGAAGCCGACGATGTGGTGGCTGCCCGGGTATTCGCGGCTTTCGGGGGCGAACTTCTCCGACGAAACGTGGTCGGCCACGAAGACGAAAAGCGTGTTGCGGAACCACTTCTCGTGGCCGAAACGGGCGAAGAAACGGCGGAAAGCCATGTCGTCGTAGGCGATTCCCTTGTGGATGCGGGTGTAACCCTCGGGCAGCGCCGTGGCATAGCGTTCGGGAACCACGAACGGGTGGTGGGCCGAGAGGGTGAAAAGGGTGGCGAAGAAAGGCTGTGCGACCGTCCGCAGTTCCTCGCCTGCGAATTGGAGGAATTCTTCGTCCCAGATGCCCCAGTAGCCGTCGAAGTCGTTCGTGCCGTGGGCTTTTTCGTAGTCTTCGCGGCTGACCAGCCGTTCGACCCCGGCCGAGCGGGCGTAGGCCCCGAAGCCCATCGAACCGCGTTCCGAACCGCAGAAGAAGAGGGTGGAATAGCCCTGCTCCGCGAGGATGGCGGGCAGCTGGCGGCTCCGGCCGAGCGCCTGCGGCATCAGCACGAAAGGCGTCTTGAACGAGGGGATGCTGCCCAGGACGGAGGGCATGGCCTGAATCGACCGCGTGCCGTTGGCATACATGCGGCGGAACGTCAGTCCGGAGCGCATGAGCGAATCGAGGAACGGCGTGAAACCCTGCTCGGGGCGGTCGGCGTAGAGGTCGGGCCGCAGGTGGGCCGAGTGCTCGGCCGACATGCTTTCGAGGATGAAAATCAGGACGTTGCGGCCGCGAAGCGCCCCGCGGAGGGTGTCGGCCGCGACGTTCCGCACCGAATCGGCGGCAGGCCGGTGCTCGGGCGAGAACAGCTCCTGCAGCCGCTCCTCGGAGAAATCCTTGCGATAGCGGACCTTGCCGCTGTGGCCGATGGTCCGCAGGATGCAGAACGGGTTGCTCAGAATCAGGTTGGCCTTGCCCGGGTCGGGGGTGTAGAGGGTGGCATTGGAGAGGGTGATGGGCCGTGTGGCGCGCGTGACCCCTCCCCGGATGCCGGCTATCGAGAGCCCCGCGGCCAGGCAGAGGGTGACGGTGCTCAGCGTGTAGTAGCTCCAGCCGGGGTTGAGGATCGATTCGCAGCGGGTGCGGCGGCCGAAGCCGATGACCAGCAGGACGCCGAGCGCGAGGGCGGCGAGCAGCAGGGGCCAGTTTTCGCCCATGAACTTGAAAACCAGCAGGAGCGAGTTGTCGTTGTCGGCGAAAAGAAACTCGTCGGCCGTGATGCGCTTCTGCGTATAGTGGAAGTAGACGGCATCGGCCAGGTTGGCGGCGACGATCAGCACGAAATTGACAACCGTATAGTACCAGAACAGCATTTTCTGGTAGCGCGGGCCGCAGCAGAACTCGAACGGCAGCAGCGAGAGCACGACGAACAGCGCGTTGGCATAGAGCACCGAAGCCGTGTCGAAAAGCAGCGACCCGCGCAGCAGCGCCCCGACCTCCGGCCAGCCGATGGCGCCCAACTGCACGTGGTTGTAGGAGTAGAAAAGGATGCGGCAGAGCCACAGCACGACGTAGAGCGTCAGGATGCGCCGCAGGAGCAGCGCCAGCGGAGTGTGGAGCAGACGTTGCATTATTCGCAGGCTTTGAGCGACATGTCGAGCGACTTGATCTGGTGGGTCAGCGCTCCGACCGAAATGAAATCGACGCCGCATTCGGCGTACTGGCGCAGGTTGTCGAGGGTGATGCCGCCGCTCGATTCGGTTTCGCAGCGTCCGGCCACCCTGCGCACGGCTTCGCGCGTCAACTCGGGCGAGAAGTTGTCGAACATGATGCGGTCGGCGCCCCCTGCGGCGAAGACCTCGTCGATGTCCTCTAAGGTGCGGACCTCGCATTCGATGGGAATCTGCTTGCCCTTGGCGGCGAGGTATTCGCGGGCGCCCTGGATGGCCTTGCGGATGCCGCCCGCGAAGTCGATGTGGTTGTCCTTGAGCAGCACCATGTCGAAAAGCCCCATGCGGTGGTTCTCGCCGCCGCCGATTTTGACGGCCATCTTGTCCAGCACGCGCATGCCGGGCGTGGTCTTGCGGGTGTCGAGGACCTTGGTGTGCAGTCCTTCGAGGCGTGCGACGTAGACGGCGGTCTGGGTGGCGACGCCGCTCATGCGCTGCATGATGTTCAGCAGGATGCGTTCGGCCTGCAAGAGCGAGCGCAGGCGCCCCGAGACGTAGAACGCCACGTCGCCGGGCTTCACACGGTCGCCGTCGCGGAGCAGCTGCTCGAACTTCACGCCGGGGTCGAGCCGCCGGAGCACCAGTTCGGCGATTTCGATGCCTGCGATGGTTCCCTCCTGCTTGCACAGCAGGCGCATGCGGCCGTGTTCGTCGGCCGGGATGCAGCAGAGCGACGTGTGGTCGCCGTCGCCGATGTCCTCGCGGATGCAGAGTTCGACAAGTTCTTCGACGAAAGGTCTGTATTCGGGTTTCATGGTTGTTTGAATTGAATGTTCGGTTGTTGGCGGATGCGGCCTGCGCAAAGGGCAGGGGCGATTATCGTGCGAGCAGTTTTCCTTGGTATTCAACGCGGTAGGCGCCCAGTTTGGGAACGTTGCACGAGAATGCGACGCGGCAGTCGATGCCGTCGATGGAACCCTCGACGTTGGTGAGGGTGTAGGCGGGCAATGGTTGGTAGCTGAACCCTCCCCCGACTGCATTAGGCAGGTAGACATCGGGAACGACGGTCGGAAGCAAGAACGAAAGCGCGGCCCCCTCGCCCGGGGTGTAGGGAACGTTGAAAAGACGCATCTTGAAGGCGGGCATGGCGGCTGCAAAACGGGTGCCGTGCATGTAGAGGGTCAGTTTTTCGCTGCCGCCTGCGAACTCGAAGCGGGCGGAGCTGTCGGTGTAGGCTGTGCCGTCGGGGGCCGTGGCGACCGAGGTGCCGAGGAAATGGAGGTTGATGCCCGTCAGACTGCCGTCGACGATGGCGGTGTTTTCAGTAGCGAAGCGGATTTCGTCCGAATCGTTGTCGTTGCAGGCGCTCAATGCGAGAAGCGCGAAGGCGAACAGAAGGAACTTTTGCATATCGGTTTTGTTTTTAGTTGATGCGGATGGAGAGGGTGACGCCTAAGGTGCGGGGACGTCCGCGCTGGACGAACTCGTTGCCCATGGATTTGAACCAGAAGACGTCGTGGCGCGTGTCGGTGAGGTTGCGGCCCCAAAAATCGAGGGCATAGCGGCTGTGGCGCAGCGAAACCGAAGCGTCGGGCAGGAGGTAGAAATCCTGCCGCAGCGTGTTGGCTTCGTCCCAGCAAATGGGTCCCGTGCCGCGGACCCCGGCGTGAAGGACCACTTCGTGGAGCCAGCCGGCGCCCGTGGGGATGCTCCATTCGGCGCCTAAAGAGAGCGTGTGCCCGGGCGCGTAGGGGATGCGGTTGCCGCTGAAGTCGGAGCGTCCGTTGTCGTAGCGCACGAAACGGGCGTCGGTGTAGCCGTAGGCGGCGTCGAGCACCACGTTGCGGTGGGGCAGGATTTGGAGCGACAGCTCGCCGCCGAGCGAACGCGAGCGCCCGGCGTTGGTCATCATGCGCCCCGTGGAGCTGCCCGCGGGAAAGACGGTGAGCTGCTGGTCGCGGCAGAGAATCCAGAAAAGGGCGAAATCGCCCCGCAGGATGCCCTGGGCGCAGGAGAAGTGGCCGCCCAGCTCGAAATTCCAGCTTTTTTCGGGACGGTAGGACATGAGCCCGGGGTCGGTGTCGTCGACGCCCGAAGCCATCTGCGCCTTGAGCTTTTCTTGCAGGATGTCGGAGAAAAGCTGGGTGTTGAATCCGCCTGCCTTGTAGCCTTTGGCGATGGAGAAGTAGAGGTTGCGCACTTCGTCGAAGCTGTATAGAACGGTGGCCTTGGGCAGAAGTTGCAGGTAGGAACGCTTCAGGGTGCTGCGGTCGTCGATGGCGGCCGTGTGCTGTCCCGCAGGACCGCCCGAGATGCTGAGCGAATAGTCGAACTTCGCGCGGCTGCGGTAGTGCAGGCGGGTGTGCTCGAAGTCGGCCCGGATGCCGGCGGTGAGGGTCCAGCGGCCGAGCCGGAAGCTCGATTCGTGGTAGAGCGCGGCACCGAAAGCGGGATTGCGGAAATCCGACGAGAGCAGCAGCTCTTCGGCGTCGGTGTCGTAGCGGAAGACGGGGCCGGAGTTGGCGTTGCGCAGAATCAGCTCCTCGATGCCGTCGCGCTTGAAAAGCACGGGGGCGTCCATCGCCGAACGGCGGTAGAAGCCGAACAGCCCGGCGAGCCAGCGGTAACGCCCTTCGTCGCGCGAGCGGACAACGAGCTCTTGCGAAAACGTGTGCTCGGTGCGGGCCTGCCGGAGCGTGAAGTAGGAGAGGGGCAGGAAATCCTGGTCGAGCGTCATGGCGTCGTCGGAATAGTGGTAGGCGGTAATCGACGAGAGGGAGCAGCGGCCGGCCTCGAAGCGGAGGGTGAGCCCGTCGCTGAGGGTCGTGCGGCGGTAGCCTGCGGGGTCGTTGTAGCGGATTTCGCCGGGGCGGATGACGGTCTGCCCGTCGCGCACGATTTCCGGACCGATGTAGGCGTAGGGATAGCCGCCCTGGTCGAGCAGCGAGAACGCCAGCGTGTTGTCGATGCGCAGCCCGTTTTTGCCGCACCATTGCAGTTTGAAACGCCCGCCGCCCATCTGCTCGCCGTCGCAGTTGCGGCCCGTGGCGAGGTTCGGGAAGAAACCGTCCGAACGGGTGTAGAAACCCGCAAGGGCGATGCCGAAGCTGTCGCCGAACTTGTGGTAGGTCGAAGCGCGCAGGCGCCATGTGTTGCCCGAGCCGTATTCGGCCGACAGGCGGGTGCCCTGGTAGGCGAGGGGCGAGCGGGTGTAGATATTGATGACGCCGCCCATCGTATTGCGGCCGTAGAGGGTCGACTGGGGGCCGCGCAGGATTTCGATCCGCTCGACGTCGGAGAGCTCGGTGTCGTAGCAGTCCTTGTTCATCACGGGCACGTTGTCGACGTTCATCCCCATGACGGGCTGGTCGATACGGGCCCCGAGCCCGCGGACGTAGACCGACGAGGTCATGCGCGAGCCGTAGTCGGGGATGTGGAGGTTGGGCACCCGCTGCGAAAGGTGCTTCACGGCGCCGACGTGGCTGCCTTCGAGCACCCGGCTGCCGAGGATGGTGGCCGCGACGGGCTGCGAGCGGAGCACCGTGCCCTGCTTGATGGCCGTGACCTGCACCCTGTCGACCAGGATGGTCGTGTCGGCATCGGTGTGCCGGGCCGCCGCACGGGCGGTCGGCGGCAGGGCGGTGCAGAGCAGCAGCATGGTCGACAGCAGGCGCATCTTATTCGTGGTGGTAGGGTTCGTTGTTGAGGATAGTGAACGCGCGGTAAATCTGCTCGGCGAAGATGGCCCGCACGATTTGGTGCGAGAAAGTCATGCGCGAGAGCGAGAGCCGGGCGTCGGCGCGGGCGTAGACCTCGCCGGAAAAGCCGTAGGGGCCGCCGATGACCATGACCAGCCGCTTGACGCCGCTGTTCATCCGTTTCTGGAGCCAGCAGGCGAATTCGACGGAGCGCATCTCCTCGCCCCGCTCGTCCAGCAGAACCACGAAATCGCCCTCGGAGAGCTGGCGCAGGATGGCGGCGCCCTCGGCCGTGGATTGCTGGCGGGCCGTCAGTTTCTTGGTGTCGCGCACGTCGGGCAGGACCGTGAGCGAGAACCTGCAATAGTGGTTCACGCGCCGGGCGTACAGCTCCACCAGCGCGGCCACCTCCTGCGAGTCGGTTTTGCCTATGACGATCAGTTCGAGTTGCATTTTTTTTCGAGGTGAAAGGCGCTGTTCGCTTCCCGATGCTTCACCTTTTACTTTTCACTTCTCACTTTTCACTTTTATAAGTCCGTATTCCATTCGCCGTCGGCATCGGCGCAGATGACCGGGCGTGAAGGTTCGGCTTCCTTGAGCCATTGGTAGGCCTTGTACATGCAGTAGCCGTTGCCCGCTTCGCCGCCCAGGGCGTAGGCGATGACGCAGGTGTGGTTGCGCGAGCGGTAGTACATGGCCTGCACGCGTTCCAGATATTCGTCGGCCAGCGCCGGGTCGTTGGAGGGCGTGCCGCCTACCCGGCGGTTGTCTCGCTGTTCGGGGGCGTGGATGTTGGCCCGGTCGATGACTTGCAGCCCCAGCTGGTCGCAGAGCCCGTAGAACCATTCCGGCTGCGGATAGTCGGGCGCGAGGGTGTTGTAGCCTTGCTTGCGGAGCGTTTGCAGCTGGGCGGCGGTCGTCTTGGCGTCGGCCGCGGCGTTGTAGCGGGCGATGTTGAGTTGCAGCGGCTTGCCGAAGCGGGTGAACCGTCCGTCGGCGAATTCGGCCGGTCCGAAGCCGATTTTCAGCGGCATGTATTCCTTGTAGGTGCCGTCGCGGCGGGTGAAAAGCATGACCTTGTAGAGCGGCGGATTCTTGGCCGAGGGTTCCCACTTGTTTTCGTAGGCGTGGTAGATGAAGGGCGAGAACCGCACCGTGTCGGCCGAGCGGCCGGGGATGACCGTCTCGCGGATGTCGAATTCCAGCAGCTTGCCCTGCGGCGAATAGATGTCGTAGCCGACCTCGACCTTTTCGTCGTAGTTGAACATGTTCTGCGCGACGATTTGCAGGTCGAGCATGGCGAAGTTGCGGCCGAGCGAATCGGGCACCAGCGCAATCCGGAAGTCGCGGATGGAGCGCTTGTTCTGATAGTAGAGGTAGCTGCCCTCGAATTCCTTGCGGCGCACGGGGTCGGAAGCGTCCAGCCGGCTGCGGTCGTTGAACATCAGGAGCTTGAAGTCGTTGGCGCCCTGCCGGATATAGGGCGAGAGGTCGAATTCGGCGGGCGTGAGCGGGTCGTCGACTTCGGCCACGCTGCGGTCGTTGACCCACAGTGCATAGGCCGTGGGGGCGTTCTCGATATGGAGGTAGACGCATCCGTCGGTCCAGACATAGGGGATTTCGGTCTGCTGCTCCATGACGGCGCAGAGCGGTCCCTCGGCGGTGATGGTCGTCTCGGGCCGGAAAGCGAGGGTGTGGCCCGAAGCGGCGAGGTTGCGGGCTTCGGCGTCGTGGCGCATGTCGTAGGGTACGGCTTCGGTGCGGCCGATGCGTGCGTCCTGCTGGGCCGAAGCGCCTGCGGCCGCCAGCAAAGCCATGCAGAGCGATAGGATGCGTTTGATCATATACCTTGTTTTATAAAGCACGACAAAGGTAGGTTTTTTTTGCCGAATCGCAAATAACGACTATCTTTGTGAATTCGGAAACAAGCATAACATCATCGTCATGAAAACGCAGAGAATAGCAGAGATTCTGAAGTCGGGCGTCGTGGACACCGACATTGTTGTGAAAGGCTGGGTGCGCACCAAACGCGGCAACAAGAATGTGGCGTTCATCGCCTTGAACGACGGCTCGTGCGTGGGTAATATCCAGGTGGTGGTCGACCTGGCGGAAATCGCCGAGGAGACGCTCAAGCCCGTGACGACCGGCGCCTGCATCCGGGTCGACGGGCGGTTGGTCGCCTCGCCCGGTTCGGGACAGGGGGTCGAGGTGCAGGCCCGGCGCATCGAGGTCTACGGTACGGCCGACCCCGAGACCTATCCCTTGCAGAAGAAGGGCCATTCGCTCGAATTCCTGCGCGACATAGCCTATCTGCGTCCCCGGACCAACACGTTCGGGGCCGTGCTGCGCATCCGTCACGCGATGGCCTATGCCATTCACGAATATTTCAACAAGCAGGGTTTCTACTATTTCCATACCCCCATCATCACCGCTTCGGACTGCGAAGGCGCGGGTGCCATGTTCCAGGTCACGACGCTCGATATGGAGAATCCGCCCAAGACCGAGGAGGGCAAGATCGACTTCTCGCAGGATTTCTTCGGCCGCGCCTGCAACCTGACCGTCTCGGGTCAGCTGGAGGGCGAGCTGGGCGCGCTGGCGCTGGGCCGCATCTACACGTTCGGCCCCACGTTCCGCGCCGAGAACTCCAACACGCCGCGCCACGCTTCGGAATTCTGGATGATAGAACCCGAGGCGGCGTTCTTCGAGCTGGAGGACAACATGGAGCTGGCCGAGGACTTTCTGAAGTATCTGATTCGCTACGCGCTCGACAACTGCCGCGAGGACCTCGAATTCATGAACAAGATGTGGGATCCGGGGCTCATCGAGCGGCTGAAGTTCGTGGTGGACAACGAATTCAAGCGCCTGGACTACACCGAGGGCATCGAAATCCTCAAGGCTTCGGGCCGCAAGTTCGAGTTCCCGTGCGAGTGGGGCTGCGACCTCCAGTCGGAGCACGAACGCTACCTGGTCGAGGAGCATTTCAAGCGTCCGGTCATCCTCATCAACTATCCCAAGGAAATCAAGGCGTTCTACATGAAACAGAACGACGACGGCAAAACCGTGCGCGGTATGGACGTTTTGTTCCCCGGAATAGGCGAGATTATCGGCGGTTCGGAGCGCGAGGCCGATTATGGCAAACTCTGTGCAAGGGTTCGGGAACTCGGGATGAGCGAGCGGGAACTCTGGTGGTATCTGGATACGCGCCGTTGGGGTTCGGCTCCGCACTCGGGATTCGGTCTGGGCTTCGACCGGCTGTTGATTTTCGTGACGGGCCTGACCAACATCCGCGACGTGCAGCCTTTCCCGCGCACGCCGCAGCACGCCGACTTCTAAGATTAGGAACTGAAAATTAAAAATTCGGAAATCGGAGTGCCGGCCGACGGTCGGATGCCGATGTGCGCTGCTTCCCCGAGACCGGGTGCACGAGGTGATTTTTAATTTTTCATTTTTAATTTTTTCGGCAGCAGTATGGCCATCAATCAGCGACAGATCATTTCGCTCCAGCAGAAACTCTCTCCGCAGCAGATTCAGATGATCAAGCTGTTGGAGCTGCCTACCGTACAGCTCGAGCAGCGCATCAAGCAGGAGATCGAGGACAACATCGTGCTCGAAGAGGAGGAGCGTTCCTCCGAGGAGGATGCCGAGCCGCAGCAGATTTCGGTCGAGGAGTACCTGCGCGAGGACGATACGCCCGCTTACAAAAGCCGCATCAACAATTACTCCAAGGACGACAAGCAGCGTCCCGTCTTTCTGACCGGGGGCCGTTCGTTGCAGGAGTACCTGGTCGAGCAGCTCAGTTTCCGCAACCTCACCGAGCGCGACATGCGGCTGTCGGTCTACCTGATAGGCAGCATCGACGAGGACGGTTATCTGCGCCGCGACCTCGATTCGATAGCCGACGACATCGCCTTTTCGGTCGGGCTCGAAACCACGGCCGAAGAGCTCGAACGGCTGTTGGGCATCATTCACGAGTTGGAGCCTGCCGGGGTCGGTGCACGCAACCTGCGCGAGTGTCTGTTGTTGCAAATGAACCAGAAAGCGGTCAATTCCCGGCCGCGGCGGCTCGCCCGCAAGATTCTGACCTCCTATTTCGAGGAGTTCGTCAAGAAGCATTACGAGAAGCTCATCGCACGGCTTCAGATTTCGGAGGAGGATTTCCGCGAGGCCATCGGCGAAATCAAGCGGCTGTCGCCCAAGCCCGGCAATCTCTACGCCGAGGGGGGCACCGACACCACGCCCTACATCATCCCCGATTTCATCCTCGATTACCAGGACGGGCGGTTCCACCTTTCGCTCAATTCCTACAACGTGCCCGAGGTGCGGGTCAACCGCCGTTATGTCGACATGATCCGCGACATGGTCGCGTCCGACGGTACGGTCAAGGAGAAGGACAGGGAGGCGATTCAGTTTGTCAAGAGCAAGATCGACTCGGCCAAGTGGTTCATTTCGGCCATCAAGCAGCGGCACGACACGCTGATGCGGACCATGCAGACGATTCTCGACTACCAGCAGGAGTATTTCAAGGACGGCGACCAGTCCAGACTGCGGCCCATGATTCTCAAGGACATCGCCGACCGCACGGGGCTCGACGTCTCGACGATTTCGCGCGTGGTCAACAGCAAGTATGTGCAGACGCAGTTCGGCATCATCCTGCTGAAGTCGCTTTTCTCCGAAGCCATGCAGACCGAGAGCGGCGAGGAGGTGTCGAGCTACGAAATCAAGAACATCCTCCAGCAGTGCATCGACGACGAGGACAAGCGCCGTCCGCTGACCGACGAGACGCTCATGGACATCCTCAATTCCAAGGGTTACCGCATCGCCCGCCGCACGGTGGCCAAGTACCGCGAGATGCTCAACATCCCCGTCGCACGGTTGCGCAAACAGATTTAACTTAGGTGAAAAGTTAAAAGTGAAAGGTGAAATGTCCCCGTCTTTTGCCGCGCCGGGCAAATCGGCAGCTTTTTGTCATTCCGGGCGAATTTCCCCTTTCTGTCATTCTGAGCGAATTTCCCCTCTCTGTCATTCTGAGCGCAGCGAAGAATCTTATGGCAAATTAACTGCGTTTCGCTGTTCCCCTCCTCCTTGCTCCGCATAACCCGCAAGCAGTCGCAACATTTACCTTTCCCTTTACCCGAATGAAACCTCTTGCCCGAATTTCCCATGCCCTTTCTTGGGCGCTGCATCCCTTTCTGCTGCCGCTCTACGCGGTGGCCTACCTGCTGACATGCACCGCGTTCGTTTATTATCCCACGGGTATGAAGTTCTATTTCGCGTGGGTCATCGTCCTCTATGCCATGGTCATCCCCGTGCTCTCGCTGGGGTTGTTGCGGGCGTTGGGGCGCGTTTCGGACTGGCGCATCGACGAGCGGCGCGAGCGGTGGTGGCCCCTGCTCATCGGCACGCTCTGTTATGTGCTTTGCGCCGTGACGCTCGCCCGGATTCCGTCGGCGGTTTTCCTGCGCAAGTTCATGTTGGCCGCGGCCTGTTGCGAGGGGATGTGCCTCGTGGTGTCGTTCTATTGGAAAATCAGCCTGCACCTCACAGCCATGGGGGCCGCCGTGGCTTTGCTTGTCATCATGAGCGTCGCCGACCCCGGGCGTTCGCTCGTGCCGTTCGCCGTCACCGTCTTCTGCGCCGGGGCATTGGCTTCCGCCCGGCTCTACCTGGGTTGCCACAACGCTGCGCAGATCTTCGCCGGGTTCTGCGGCGGATTCTGCGTCGCTGCGTTGGCGCTTCTGTTCCTTTGATTTTCTGCGGCCATCCGTCTGCGGGTGCTACACGCACCCTTGGGCAAGCATGGCGTTGGCGACTTTCATGAAGCCGCCGATGTTGGCCCCGACCACGTAGTTCACATAGCCGTCGGGCTGCGTGCCGTATTGCACGCACACCGCATGGATGTTGCGCATGATTCCGTGGAGTTTGGTGTCCACTTCCTCGGGCGTCCACGTCAGCCGCATCGAGTTCTGGCACATTTCCAGCCCCGAGGTGGCTACGCCGCCCGCATTCGCGGCCTTGCCCGGCGCATAGAGCAGTTTGTGCTGTTGGAAGATGCGGATGGCTTCGGGCGTCGAGGGCATGTTGGCCCCCTCCACCACGCACATGCAGCCGTGGTCCACCAGCGTTTGCGCGTTGTCGCCGTCGAGTTCGTTCTGCGTGGCGCAAGGCATGGCTACGTCGCACGGGACGCTCCACGGCCGTTCGCCGGGATGGTAGGTCGCCTGCGGGTAGCGGTCGGCGTATTCCTTGATGCGGCCGCGGAATACGTTTTTCAGCTCCATGACATATTCCAGCTTCGCCGCGTCGATTCCCTCGGGGTCGTGGACGAATCCCGACGAATCGGAGAGGGTCACCACTTTGGCTCCTAACTGCGTGGCCTTTTCGCAGGCATACTGCGCCACGTTGCCCGAGCCCGAAATGCAGACGGTCTTGCCCGCCAGCTTGTCGCCGCGCGCGGCCAGCATCTCCTCGGCGAAGTAGCAGACGCCGTAGCCCGTCGCTTCCGGCCGCAGCGGGCTGCCGCCCCAGTCGCGGCCCTTGCCCGTGAGCGTGCCGGTGAATTCGTTGCGCAGCCGCTTGTACTGGCCGAACAGGTAGCCGATTTCGCGGCCGCCCACGCCGATGTCGCCCGCCGGAACGTCGGTGTCCTGCCCGATGTGGCGCTGCAATTCGGTCATGAACGATTGGCAGAACTTCATCACTTCGTTGTCCGACCTGCCCTTGGGGTTGAAGTCCGAACCGCCCTTGCCGCCGCCCATGGGCAGGGTCGTCAGGCTGTTCTTGAATGTCTGCTCGAAAGCCAGGAACTTCAGTATCGAAAGGTTGACCGAGGCATGGAAGCGGATGCCGCCCTTGTAGGGACCGATGGCGCTGTTCATCTGGACGCGGTAGCCGCGGTTGACTTCGATTTCGCCGCGGTCGTTGAGCCACGGTACCCGGAAAATCACCACGCGTTCGGGTTCGGCGATGCGTTCCAGAATCTTCATCTGCTGCAACATGGGGCTGGCGGCGATGTGGGGCGCCAGCGATTCGGCCACTTCGCGCACGGCCTGGTGGAATTCGGGTTCGTTGGGATTGCGGGCGATGAGCTGCGCCATGAATGTTTCGACGTAACGTTCGGGGGAGGTCTCCATAGAGGGGTGTTTTTTGTTTGTCCGGATTCAAAAATAGGAGGAACGGGCGGGTTTTGCAAATTCTTTAATAACGGCGCCCGCCCGCCGTCCCGTTTCCGGGGCTGTTTTTCTTATCGTTTCTTGCATGCCGGGTTCCGCCCGGTTAGAGATGATAACAGAAAATGCCGGATTCTTGAAGAATCCGACATTTATCAAAAAGTTATCGACTTTTTGCCGTTTTATTGGCCCGCCTGCCGCGCGAACCGGAATCCGACATAGACGTTTTCGTATTTGCCCAGCAGTTCTGCCACGGTCGCCAGCGACGAAATCTTGCTGCCGAGCGCCGTGAAAAGCCGGACCAGTCCGTTGACGGGGAAGACGATTTGCAGCTCCGTGCCGCTGACGAAAGCGTGGCCCGGGAGGGTCCCGAGGTTGTACTTGCCTTTGGCGAAGCGGAGCGTCAGGGCGTGGGTGGCAGGCTCGAATTCGTAGGTGCCGCTCAGTTTGTGCGTCCCGAGCGTCGCCGTGAACTCGCCTTCGCGCCCGAAAGTGAATTCGCACGCTCCGGGCCGGATGCCGACCAGCTTGTAGGCCGATTCGAGTTTGGCCGCTGCGGTCGATTCGAGCGCCGCGCCGCCGATTTCGCCGCCGAGGTCTTCGCTCTCGAAGCGGACGCCCGGCGCGGTGTAGCACCATTGGCCGACGATGGCGTAGCGGGTCAGCTGGCCGTCGGTGGCCTTGTCGGCAAGTGCTGTGCCGATTTTGGTCAGTATGTCCGACCAGTTTTGCGCCGTGGCGGTTCCTGCCGACAGCCATAGTATGGCCAGCAGTAGCAGTTTCTTCATTTCGTGCGGGGTTTTACAGGTTTTCCAGTTCGTTGAGCCATGCGGCCGCCGAAGCGTCCGAGGGCATCCGCCAGTCGCCGCGCGGCGACAAGGCCACCGACCCGACCTTGGGTCCGTCGGGCATGGCCGAGCGTTTGAACTGCTGGGCGAAGAAGCGGCGGAAGAAGACGCCGAGCCATTTGTGGATCGTCGCCCGGTCGTAGCTGCCGCTGAACGCCGTTTCGGCCAGGAACAGAATTTTGGCGGGTCCGTAGCCCGAACGCAGGAAGTGGTAGAGGAAAAAGTCGTGCAGTTCGTAGGGACCCACGAGGTCTTCGGTCTTCTGGGCGATGCGCCCTTCCTTGTCGGCGGGCAGCAGTTCGGGGCTTACGGGGGTGTCCACAATGTCCAGCAGCGTCGCGCGCGCCGTCTCGTCCGTCTCGGTTTCGGCAGCCCACCGGACCAGGTGGCGGACCAGCGTCTTGGGCACCGAGGCGTTGACGCCGTACATCGACATCTGGTCGCCGTTGTAGGTGGCCCACCCTAAGGCCAGTTCGCTCAGGTCGCCTGTGCCGACGACCAGCCCGCCCTCCATGTTGGCCACGTCCATCAGTATCTGCGTCCGTTCGCGGGCCTGCGCGTTTTCGTAGGCCGCCGAACGGTCGTCGGGGTCGAGCCCGATGTCTTTCATGTGTTGGATGCAGGCTTCGCGGATGGGTATTTCGCGGACGGTGATTCCTAAGCGGCCCATCAGTTCCAGTGCGTTGCGGTAGGTGCGGTCGGTGGTGCCGAATCCGGGCATCGTAATGCCGACGATGCCCGTGCGTTCCAGCTTGAGGAAGTCGAATGCGCGGACGGTGACCAGCAGGGCCAGCGTCGAGTCGAGCCCGCCCGAAATCCCCACTACGGCGCGCTTGCAGCCCGTGTGGCGGAGCCGCTGGGCCAGGCCGTGGGCCTGGATGCGGAAGATTTCTTCGCAGCGTTCGCTGCGGTGCCCCTCGTCCTTGGGCACGAACGGCAGCGGGTCGATGTCGCGGTCGAGCGCCGCGGCGCGCAGCCCCTCGGGGATTTCCATCTCGATGACGGTGTTTTCCGACGTCGTTTCGTTGTTGCGGAACGAGGTGTTGCGCCGCCGCTCGAATTCGAGCCGTTCGATGTCCACGTCGGCCACGACGAGCTGTTCTTCGGCTGCGAAGCGTTCGGCTTCGCGCAGGACGACGCCGTTTTCGGCGATGAATCCGTTGCCGGCGAAAACCAGGTCGCTCGACGATTCGCCCTGCCCGGCCGAGCAGTAGACGTAGGCCGAGAGGGTGCGGGCCGACTGCTGGGCCACCAACTGGCGCAGATAGGCGTGCTTGCCCACCCCCTCGGGCGAGGCCGAGAGGTTGAAGAGCACTTTGGCGCCGTTGAGCGCCAGCTGCGACGAGGGGGGAATGGCCGTCCAGAGGTCTTCGCAGATTTCGACGCCGAATTCCGTGCCGTTGACCTCGAACGTGAGACCGGTGCCGAAGTCGGTCTGCTGTCCGGCGACGGCGATGCGTTCCTCCTCCGCGATTCCGGCGCCCGACGCGAACCAGCGGTTTTCGTAAAACTCCGCGTAGTCGGGGATGTGGGTCTTGGGCACGACGCCGAGCACGCGTCCCTGCGTGAAGACTACGGCGCAGTTGTAGAGGGTGGAGCCGTGGCGCAGGGGCGCGCCGACAAGCAGCGTCAGCGGCAGTTTGCGCGTCGCCCGCACGATCTCTTCCAGCGCGGCGTCGGCCGCATCGAGCAGGGCCGATTGCAGCAGCAGGTCGCCGCAGGTGTAGCCTGTTACGGCGAGTTCGGGGAACGCGACGATTTCGACGCCCCGCCGGGCGGCTTCCTCGGCCAGCGCGACGATGCGCGCCGAGTTGTATTCGCAGTCGGCGACCCACACCTGCGGAACGGCCGCCGCGACTTTCAGAAAACCGAAATTATCCATCCTGTCGTAATTGAAAATGAAAAATTAAGAATTAAAAATCAACGTCTCATCCGTTTGCGCAGGTCGAGTGCAAGAGTGAGCCTCGATGAGATGCGAGCCGGCTTCGGGACAAGGCCGGAAGTTCTGCAAATCATTTTTAATTTTTCATTCTTAATTTTTAATTCAAGAATTATTCGCTCCACAGCTGCGCGAGGTTGAGGATTACCTGTTGGGCCTTGCGCATGGTGGTGAGCGAGCAGTACTCGAATTTGCCGTGGAAGTTCATGCCGCCCGTGAAAAGGTTGGGGCAGGGCAGTCCCATGAACGAAAGGCGTGCGCCGTCCGTGCCGCCGCGAATGGGCCGCACCAAGGGTTTCACGTCGGCCATCCGCATGGCTTCGAGCGCCTTGCTGATGACCTGCGGATGGGGTTCGACCATCTTGCGCATGTTGAAATACTGGTCCTTGAGGGTGAGGGTCAGCACTTCGTCGCCGTATTTCTTCTTCAGCAAGTCGACCGCCGCCCACATGAAGACCTTCTTTTGCTCGAAGCGGTCGGCGTCGTGGTCGCGGATGATGTAGCTTATCGTCGCCTTTTCGACCGTGCCGTTGAGACCTACGCAGTGATAGAATCCTTCGTAGCCCTCGGTGTGTTCGGGTTTTTCGGCTTCGGGCAGCATCCGTTGCAGGTCGCAGGCCACTTCGATGGCGTTTATCATCTTGCCCTTGGCATAGCCCGGGTGGACGTTGCGGCCCTGGATGTCGATGCGGGCGCTCGCGGCGTTGAAGTTCTCGTATTCGAGTTCGCCCTCCATGCCGCCGTCGACCGTGTAGGCGAAGTCGGCGCCGAAAGCCGCCACGTCGAAGAAGTCGACGCCGCGCCCCACTTCCTCGTCGGGGGTGAAGCCGATGCGGATTTTGCCGTGCTTCACTTCCGGGTGGGCCAGCAGGTATTCGGCCGCGGTCATGATTTCGGCGACGCCCGCTTTGTCGTCGGCGCCTAAGAGGGTCGTGCCGTCGGTGTGGATGAGGGTGTGGCCCTTGAAAAAGGCGAGTTCCGGGAAATCGGCCACACGCATGGTCAGATGGCCGTTCAGCACGATGTCGCCGCCGTCGTAGTCTTCGACGATGCGGGGTTTGACGTCCTTGCCGCTCATGTCGGGCGAGGTGTCCACGTGGGCTATGAAGCCGACGACAGGGGCGTTCTCGCACCCCGGTGTCGCCGGAACCGTGCCCATGACATAGCCGTAGCGGTCCATCGTTACCTCGGTCATGCCGAGCGCCTGCATTTCGTCGCGCAGTTCCGAGAGCAGCGCTTTCTGCTTGTCGGTCGACGGGTAGCTCGCGCTCTCCTCCGACGACTGGGTGTCGTAGGAGACGTATTTCAGAAAACGTTCCTGGAGCTCCATAGGATTTTTAATTCTTAATTTTTCATTTTTAATTTCAGCGTGTGCCAGGCGAAGTAGCCTATCAGCAGCAGGTACATGGCCAGACCGACCCATTCGGCGGCGTTCGACGAAGCCCACTCCGCGAGGAACCAGTCGACGCCTGCGAACTTCAGCACAGCGCTCACCACACCCATCAGCGCCCCGCCGGCTATGAAGCCCGAGGCGATGAGCGTGCCGCGGTCGAACCGGGCCTTGTTGAGCGCCTCGTCTTGCGTGCGCGTCGAGACGTACCAGGCTATCAGACCGCCCGTTACCAGCGGGGCGTTCAGTTCCATGGGGATGAACATGCCCAGCGCGAAGGCCAGCGCCGGGACGCCGATCGTCGTGAGTATCAGCGCCAGCATGGCGCCGCAGAAGTAGAGCATCCACGGGGTCTGTCCGCCCGTCATCAGCGGCTGGATGACAGCTGCCATGGCGTTGGCCTGCGGAGCTACGAGCGCTCCCTCGCCCACGAATCCGTAGGATTTGTTGAGCACGATCATCACGCCTGCCACGGTCGCCGCGGCAACGAGCGTGCCGAGAAATTTCCAGCTTTCCTGCTTGCGGGGCGTGGTGCCGAGCCAGTAGCCGATCTTGAGGTCGGTGATGAAGCCCCCGGCCATCGAAAGGGCCGTGCAGACCACTCCGCCGATGATAAGGGCCGCAGTCATGCCCGTGGTGCCGTTCAGTCCGACGCTCACCAGAATCAGCGACGAGAGAATCAGCGTCATCAGCGTCATACCCGAGACGGGGTTGGTGCCCACGATGGCGATGGCGTTGGCCGCCACGGTGGTAAAAAGGAACGAGATGACGAAGACCACGGCGATGGCGGTCAGCGACTGCACCCAGCCGTCGAGCAGTCCTACATGGAAGAAGACGAAGACCGACAGCAGCGTGGCGACCAGAATCGTCAGAATCCGTTTCATCGGCAGGTCGCGGTCGGTGCGGCCCACGGCTACGGGTTGGATTTTGCTGCCCTTGAGTTCCGTCACGGCGAGCCCTACGGCCTGCCGGATGATGCGCGACTGCTTGAAGATGCCGATGATGCCCGCCATCGTGATGCCGCCGATGCCCAGCGGTTTGCCGATGAACTGAAAGAGGTTTTCGGCCGAGAGCAGGCGCTGCGGGTCGGCCAGCAGGTCGTCGCGCGTGACGCCCAGAAGCGACGCCATGACGGCGGGGTCGAGCGCTTCGGCCAGCGAGCCCACCACCGGAACGATGATGAACCACACCAGGGCCGACCCGGCCGTGATGATGAGGGCGTATTTCAGTCCGATGATGTAGCCTAAGCCCAGCACGGCGGCCGAGGTGTTCACGCTGAAGACCACCTTGAACTTCTCGGCGGCCATGGCGCCCCACGAGCAGATGCGTGTCGACACCGATTCGGTCCAAAGCCCGAACGTGCCCACCACGAAGTCGTAGAGACCGCCGATCAGTCCGGCCGCGGCCAGCAGTTTGGCCTGCGAGCCGCCCTTTTCGCCCGAGACGAGCACTTCGGTGGTGGCCGTCGCTTCGGGGAAGGGGTATTTGCCGTGCATCTCCTTGACGAAGTACTTGCGGAACGGAATCAGCAGCACGATGCCCAGCAGTCCGCCGAAAAGCGACGATAGGAAGACCTGCCAGAATGCGGCGTCGAGCCCGAGGATGTAGAGTGCCGGGAGGGTGAAGATCGCCCCTGCGACGATGACGCCCGACGACGCGCCGATGGATTGGATGATGACGTTCTGCCCGAGCATGTTCTTCTTGCCCAGCACGTTGCCCATGCCTACGGCGATGATGGCGATGGGTATCGCCGCCTCGAAGACCTGCCCGACTTTCAGGCCGAGGAATGCCGCCGCGGCCGAGAAGACCACGGCCATGATTACGCCCATCGTCACCGAGTAGGGCGTCACTTCGCGCGGGGTCGAGGCCGCCGGCATCAGGGGCGTATATTCTTCGCCGGGCTTGAGTTCGCGGTAGGCGTTCTCCGGCAGCGAAGTAGGGTTGTTTTCTTCCATGATTGTCTCTCGAAATTAGAAATGAAAAATTAAGAATTAAAAATTGTTCATCGTATTTTAGGCGAACCGGATGTTCGATAAAGAGCCGTGTGGGAATGCCGCCTGTGTCGAGACGGGAAAACCTGCATGCCCCCTCCCGATTTTAATTTTTCATTCTTAATTATGAAATCGTCTATCGGTTGTCGCCGCTGCCCGCGATGCGGTTGCGTTCCATGCGCGAGCGGAGTTTGTCGACATTGGTCTGCGCCACTTCTTCCAGTTCGTAGCCCAGGTCGTGCGAGAGGGTCGCGCAGTACCACAGCACGTCGCCGATTTCCTTCATGATTTCGGCTTTCTTCTCCGGCGTGAATTCGCGGTGGCCGTCGCGGATGACTTTCTTGACCTTGTCGGCCACTTCGCCCGCTTCGCCCGTCAGTCCGAGCGTCGGGTAGACGATGCGGCTTTCGGCCGGGTAGATGGCCGTTTCGAGTGCGTGCCGTTGGTATTCGTTGAGTGTCATAGGGTTGTTTTTTGGATTCTCGGAACAAAAATACGCAATAATTTCGGAACTGCCCGCCGCTCCTGCAAAAAATACGACGGACCGGAGGGCGGTTCGTCGTAGGTTCGTCGGGGCCTGCGGCCGGGTCAGAGCAGTTCCACCACCTTTTCCAGCCCGATTCCGTGCGAGCCTTTCAGCAGCACCAGCGCGTCGGCGACGGGGTGCGAGCGCAGGGCTTCGGCCAGCTCGGTCCGCGAGGGATAGAGGGTGGCGCGTCCGGTCTCCGCCATTGCGGACGCTGCGTAGGCTTCGGCAAAGCGGGGGCCGACCAGATAGAGTTCGGCTGCGGGGTCCTGCATCGCCTGCCGCAGTACCGCGGCATGTTCTTCGGCCGACCACTCGCCCAGTTCGAGCATGTCGCCCAATATCAGGATGCGGCGCGTGCGCGGACCGGGCGCTTCGGCCAGGAAGTCGCCGACGGCGGCCCGCATGCTCGACGGATTGGCGTTGTAGCAGTCGACCACCAGTGTGTTGCGCGCGGTTTCGAGCCGCTGCGAGCGGTTGTTGTCGGGGGTGTAGCTCGCAATGGCGTGGCGCATCCGCTCCTCGTCGATGTCGAAGTAGCGGCCTATGGCCACGGCCGCCGCTATGTTGTAGCGGTTGTAGTCGCCCGCCAGCCGGCTTTCGATGCCGTCGGCCAGCCGTTCGGAGTAGGGTTCGCAGGCCAGTCCGCTGCGTTCGGCGACCATCTCCGTCAGCACCGGGTCTTCTTCGCGCACGAAGACGCGCCCGCCGTGAGCCGCCAGAAAGTCGTAGAGTTCGCCTTTGCCGCGCCGGATGCCCTCGGGGCCGCCGAAGCCCTCCAGGTGCGAGCGGCCTATGTTGGTCAGTATGCCGTAGTTGGGTTCGGCGATGGCGGCCAGCCGCGCGATTTCGCCGCAGGCGCTGGCACCCATCTCGACCACGCCGAACTGCACTTCGCGCGTCATGGAGAGCAGCGTGAGCGGTACGCCGATGTGGTTGTTCAGATTGCCCTGTGTGGCGCAGACCTCGAATCCCTCGGCCAGCACGCGGCTCACCAGTTCCTTGGTCGTGGTCTTGCCGTTGCTGCCCGCCACGGCAAGAATCGGGATGCCCAGGGCCCGCCGGTGTTCGCGCGCGAGTTCCTGCAAGGCTTCGAGCACGTTGTCGACCAGCACGATGCGTTCGTCGGCCGCGGCCGCGGGGTCGTCGACCACCGCATAGGCCGCCCCCTTGGCCAGCGCTTCGGCGGCGAATTTGTTGCCGTTGAACGTGGCGCCCCGCAGGGCGAAGAAGAGCGAGCCGGGTTCGATTCGCCGGGTGTCGGTCGCAATCCGGGGGTGTCGGCAGAAAAGGTCGTAGAGTGCCAAGGCTCAGATGTGTTTTTCGCCGTTCTTGTACTTCACTTCGTCGATGAACTTCTTGATGTTCTGTTCCTCGGCGCGGGGGCAGATCATCAGCACGTCGTCGGTGTCGACCACGATGTATTCCTTGAGTCCGCTGATGACGGCGATTTTGTCTTTGGGCAGCGAGATGATCGACGAGCGCGTGTCGTAGAGGTAGCAGCCTTCGTCGGGCGCGGCATTGGCGTAGCGGTCCTTGCGCGAATGTTGGTAGACCGAGCCCCAGGTTCCCACGTCGCTCCAGCCGAATTCGCCGCAGCGGACATAGACATTGTCGGCCTTTTCCATGATGCCGTAGTCTATCGAGATGGCGCGGCACTCCGAGAACACCATCTCCACGATGTTCCGTTCGGCATCGGTGCCGAGCGCGCGCATCAGTCCGCTGAACAGCGCGTGGTGTTCGGGCAGGTATTTCTCGAACGCCGCAACGATGTTCTTCACTTTCCAGACGAAGATGCCCGAGTTCCAGAAGAATTCGCCGCATTGCAGGAACGTCTGCGCCAGTTCGAGGTCGGGTTTCTCGGTGAAGCACTTCACTTTGCTCACGGGCTGCGCGTCCGACACCTGGATGTAGCCGTAGCCCGTGTCGGGTCGCGTGGGTTTGATGCCCACGGTCATCAGCGCGTCGTGCCTGTCTGCGAATTCGAGGCATTCGCCGATGATGGCCCGGAAGTCGTCTTCGTTGAGTATCAGGTGGTCCGACGGGGTGACGATCATCTCGGCGTCGGGGTTCTGCCCCAGCAGCGTGTAGGCCGCATAGGCGATGCACGGGGCCGTGTTGCGGCCTACGGGTTCGCACAGCACCTGCCGTTCGGTGAGTTCGGGCAGGTGTTGCAGCACCAGGTCCTTGTATTTGCGGTTGGTCACCACCAGGAAGTTTTCCGGCGGGACGATTTTCTCGAAACGTTCGTAGGTGTGGCGGATGAACGACTTCCCGGTCCCCAGGATGTCGAGGAACTGTTTGGGCATCGATTGCCGGCTCTTGGGCCAGAAGCGCGAGCCGATGCCGCCCGCCATGATGACGCAGTATCTGTTGCTTGCCATAATGCTTGCTGTTATGTCGGATTGTAACTACAAAGATAAAAATATTTTCGTAACTTTGCCGCCTACGTGGAATTAAATTTCACCTTTCCCATGCGGATAAAACTCTTTACCATACCCAATCTGCTGACCCTCTCCAACCTCCTCTGCGGGGCGTTGGGCGCCGTGGCGGCTCTCTCGCGGGGCAATCTGGCGGCGGCTTTCGGGTTCATGGCCGCCGCGGCCGTCTTCGATTTCTTCGACGGGTTCGCGGCGCGTCTTCTGCGGCAGGAGGGGCCGATAGGCGGCGAGCTCGATTCGTTGGCCGACGACATTTCGTTCGGGTTCCTGCCCGCGGCGGTTCTCTATGTGCTTTACGGGCGGTCGGCCGGCGGTCTGTTGCCCGACTGGGCCGGATTTTTGGTCTTCGTGTTTGCGGCGTGCGCGGCTTTGCGGCTCGCCAAGTTCAACATCGACGATTCGCAGCATACCGAGTTCTGCGGGCTTCCGTCGCCTGCCGCGGCGCTTTTCTGCGCTTCGCTGGGGCTGTTGGCCGAGCGTTACGGGCTGGCGGTTTCACGCGAGGCGGTGGTACTCGCGGCTTGGTCCGTCGGGGCGTTGATGGTCTCGCCCGTGCGGATGTTCGCCCTCAAGTTCGCCCATTACGGGTGGAAAGGGAATGAAATACGTTATTCGTTTTTGGCGGTGAGCGCCGTGTTGCTCGCCGTGTTGCAGTTGCGGGCCATTCCGGTCGTCGTGGCGCTTTACGTGTTCGTGTCGCTGGTCCGGTGGGCCGCCTGCCGCACGCATTCGGAAAGCTGAACCCTTGTGGCCCACGAAATAGGACCGTGCGGAACACGAATGGTGTGAAACGGAAAAAGCAGGCTGAAAATTAAATCGTTATCTTTGCGGCGGATTTCCGCCTCCGGTGTATGTCGAGGTTGTCGAGAAAATTGGTTCGTACTCTGCTGGCGGGGTTGCTGACGGCGGTTCCCGCGAGCGCGCTGGCTCAGCTGGACGCCCGGGCTATCCTGCGGGCGCAGCAGCGCGGCGAGCAGACCAGCCTCTACGGCAACAACCCCTACGAGACCCAGGACGAGGAGGGCGCCGAACAGCCGCAGGACACCACCAAGAAGAAAAAGCGTATCCGCAAGCCGCTCGAATCCTATTTTTTCAGCGATTCGGTCCGGGCGCTCAACAACTTCAAGTGGCACATCGACCCCGATTACAACCGCGTGGAAATCGGACCGCTGGACACCACCCTCATGGATTTCCGGATCGACTATCCGTTCTACCGCGAGGGGGTGGGCGACATGGCGCAGGGCGCCCTCGGGCAGACCTCGATGCCGCTCGACTACTTCCGGCGGCCGCAGTTCTTTGACTTCAGTTTTGCCTCTCCCTACTACGCCTATATCTACGACATGCGCAGCGTGCCGTTCTACAATACCAAGCGGCCGCTCATCCGCATGGGTTACATCGAGTCGGGCCAGAAGCGTTACCGCGAGGAGAATTTCAACATCATGCTCGCGCAGAACGTTTCGCCGTCCACGGGTTTCAACGTCGATTACAAGGCGCGCGGTACGCGGGGGTTGTACGCTTGGTCGCGGACCAAGAACCACAACCTCTCCGTCGCTTTCAGCCACACGGGCAAGCGTTATTCGGTCCACGCGGCCTACTACAACAACCACATCGAGCAGCAGGAAAACGGCGGTGTGGTCGGTATCTGGGCCATCGCCGATACTACGTTCCAGCATCCTTCGGGCGTGCCCATGAAGTTGGCCGACGCCGAGGCGAGGAACATCTACCGCAACAACGCCTTTTTCCTCACGCAGTCTTACGGCATCCCGTTGCAGCGGATGACCGAAAGCGATTTTTCGATGGCGGGGCTCTCGGCGGTCTACATCGGCCATTCGTTCCAGTACAGTTCGTGGAGCAAGGTCTACACCGACCGTCGGGCCGACTACGTCAACGACCGCGACCACCGCGACGAGGAGGGTAATTTCGTCTCGGCCACGGGCAGTTACTACGACGATTGGTTCATCAACCCGGCGCAGTCGCGCGATTCGCTCTACGAGCGGGTCATTTCCAACCGCGTTTTCGTGCAGGCCCAGCCGTGGGACCGCAACGGGGTGGTCGGCACGATAGATGCGGGCGTGGGTCTGGACCTGCACGCCTATTCGCAGTTCGCGATGGACGACTACCTGACCGGAAAATACCGCAGGGTGAAGAAGACCAGCTACTTCGCCTACGGGTCGGTCGGAGGCAAAATAAAGAAGTATGTCGACTGGGATGCCAACCTCAGGTTCTACCCGTCGGGATACAGAGGCGGCGATCTCGAAATAGGCGCTCACCTGGCGCTCACGGGATTCATCCGCCGACACCCCCTGATTCTCGAAGGGCGGTTTTCGATGAACCGCCGCACGCCCTCTTACTGGCAGGAGAATCTCTTCTCGAACCACTACCGGTGGTCCGCTCCTTTGGACAAGGAGAATGAAACTCGTTTCGAGGTCCGGTTCGCCGTCCCCGATTTCGCCTTCGAGGCGGGATTGCAGCAGGGCGTTGTCGGCAGCAAGGTCTACTACGGCGCCGACAGCCGTATCGCCCAGCACGACGGTACCGTCAGCCTCACGAGCGTGTACGCCCGCAAGGATTTCCGTTTCGGCGGATTTCACTTAGACAACAGGGTATTGTTGCAGTGGAGTACCAATCAGGAAGTTGTACCCGTGCCGCTGTTGGGCGCCTACCTGTCGTATTATTACGAGTTCTGGGTGGTGCGCGACGTGCTGCGGCTGCAGATCGGGCTGGACGGCCGTTACCACACCAGGTATCGGGCCCCGAGTTACAATCCGGCCTTGTCTGCCTTCTACAACCAGCGCGAGGTCGAGGTGGGAAATTACCCTTACGTCGACGCTTTCGCGATGGCCAAGTGGAAAAGGATGCGCATTTTCTTGAAGTATCAGCATGTCAACCGGGGTTTGTTCGGCAACGGCGAGTATTTTTCCGTCGCCAATTATCCGCTCAATCCCGGCATGTTCAAGATAGGCATCTCGTGGGGTTTCTATGATTAGCGTATTGTTCTGCACGGCATAAGCTGCCCGCAAACCGTTTTTGTATGTTCAGAAAGAGCGTTCTGATTTTTTCGTGTCTGATGGTGCTGACTTCGTTCTGCGGGTTCCATACCCGCTGGACCGTTCCGGCTTTGGCTTCCGATACCATCGGGCCCGATTATTCGCTGCTCATGGAGGGCGATTACGTCATTTCGCCTTACGACGAGCTGATTCGTCATATCAGCGAGGAGGAGGGCCACGACTGGCGGCTCATTTCGGCTATGGCTTACCACGAGTCGCGTTTCCGTTCGCACCTCGTCTCGCCGCGCGGCGCGCGCGGGCTCATGCAGGTCATGCCTTCCGTGGCCCGGCAGTTCGGCGTGCCCGTCGAGTTGATCGCCGACCCTCAAATCAACGTCCGGCTCGCCAACCAGCTCTTGTCGAGTATCGTCGACGCGCTCCAGATGGCGGAGAATACTCCGGCCAGGGACCGCATGAGTATCATGTTGGCGTGTTATAACAGCGGGCTCGGCCATGTCCGCGATGCGCGGCGTCTGGCCCGCCGCGACGGCCGCAACCCCGATTCGTGGGACACGGTCCTCGATTATCTCAGTTTGAAGGCCCTGCCCGAGTATTACGAGTCCGAGCTCGTCCGCTGCGGGCGTTTCACAGGCTGCGGTATGACGCAGGCTTATGTCGACGACGTGTTGGAGTATTACCACGAATATTGCAAGAGGACCGGGCGTTAGCCGTGGTCATCCCCAAGTCATAGCGAACCCCGCAGACCATTCATGGCCTGCGGGGTTCGTTTTGCGGTTCGGGGAGGGTTTGCGCCCGTTAGGGGGAAAGCAGCACGCAGATGCTGGACGCAGCGCACGGGGAGGCCGTTGCTCCGGTTGCCGTTGTTGAGCGGATTCACGTTGCCCGTGTGGAACCAGAAGTCGCCTGCGTTGTGATTGCCCGCAACGTAGGACGATGAGCACCAGGAACCGCCTTCCGTGCCGACGACGTTCAAGGCTCCCGTCGAGTAGAGGCGGTAGCCCGTAGCAGGTGTTGAGTAGCAATCGCTGGAATGAATGGCAGAAAAAAAGAGTTTTTAGCCAAACTGGATTGAATAACTGGCGGTTCGTTCCCGGCCGGACCGGAAACGCGTTGTGCCGCCAGCGGATTGCTGAATCTGCGGACCTCGCTGGCAGAAGCCGTGACCTCTGCCACTCCGGGCCGGCTGCTTTCGGGGTTATCGGTTTTCGCCGAGGTCGGCTTCGTCGTAGATCAGTTCGAGGTCGTCGAGCCACATGCCGCTTTGGGTCGACCCCGTGAAGTAGTCGCCCCAGCGCGAGGCCGAGCCCACGATTATCATATGCGTCGGCGGGGTCGTCTTGTCGCGCCAGTCTATCGGGATGGTGAACTGCGTCCATTCGCCGACGCTCTCGGTCAGAATCCGTTCGCCGTAGCCGACGACGGCTTTGGCGTTCTTGTCGAAAAGCAGCTGGTCGCTCGGTTTGGTGCGTATCTGTACGGGCGATTCTGCGGTGCCGCCGTATTCCGCCGGGGTCCATGTGCCGAGCGCTATGTAGATCGACCCTTCGTCCATGTCGTCGGTGGTCAGCGTCATGCCCGCAGGGCTGCTGCCTATCTTGTCGATTTGGCCTTGCCGGTACTTCACCCAGCCGCGCAGTGCAATGGGGTGGGTGGCGAACGGACGGCCGAAGTTGAGAATGCCGTCGGTGCCGTCGGTCTTGAAGTATTTGCCCGTGAAGATGTTGCCCGCCGCGAATTTGCCCAAGGAGCCCATGCCCACGAATTGGGAGTGCAGATAGGCCGAGGTCGTGCCGGCCGAACCGGGCCGGGGTTCGTTGGCATTGGTCGTCACGTTGACGCCCATGGTCGCCGAGCCGTGGTTTCCGGTGTCCCAGAATGCCTGGTCCTCCGACAGATAGGGGCACAGCGCTTTCTTCGGCGTGCTCCATTCTTCAAATCCGGCGTTGGGCAGCGCCAGTGCCGGTTCGGTGGTGAACTTTTGCACTTCCGAAAGATCGTCGTTCGAGTATGCCACCGCTTCGTAGGCGGTTTCGGGCAGCAGTCCCTTGATTTGGGTCGAGAACGAGCCGCCGTCGAAGACGATCTGTTCCTGCGGCACTTCGATCCACTCTGCCGCCCCCTCGGGCCGATAGCGGAAGCCCAGTTTCGTGCCGCTCAGACCGTCGGCATAGAGCCAGGCCGAGTGGGTCCACGGGGCTGCTTTCGTGAACGATACCTTGATTTCGGTGTATTCCACCACAAGCATCCAGCGTTCCTCACGGCCGTGGCAGGTCGCATAGACTTCGCGGAAGCCTTCGGCGAAATCGGTCAGCAGGTGGAGGTTCGTGTCGTTGAGGTCGTCCGTGAATACGCACGACATGTGGGTGATGCCGCGCGGACCCAGTTTCAGCGAGGTGATTTCGACGTGCGACAGGTCCTCGAATCCTACGTAGGCTTTGGCTCGCAGGTTGGCCGGGTCCCATTCCGTGCTGCCGACCTGTCCGGCCACGGTGAACGAGCGCTCGATGGTCTGCTGCGCTTCGATGGTCCACGGATATTCCTGATATATCGCAAGGGTCGTATAGATCGGGGTCCGCATGTCGTGCACTCCGACGATTTCTTTCGTGACCGTGGCGTTTTCGGTTATCTTGCACGATGTGATTTCCACGGCCTGGATGTCGGTCGTCTCTTCCAGCGGCAGCACGACGCGCCGCGCCGCCAGGTCGATGGCCGGGGCGCCCGACAGCCCTTCGGCCGCGATTTCCTCGATGGTGCACTCTACCAGCGGATAGGGTATGTCGTTTTCGATGCACCCTGCCAGCACCAGCGCCAATATGCAGAAACCAAGTCGTTTCATAGTTTTTTGCAAGTTCGTCTATTGGAGTCTTAACGTAAATGCGGGCGAACTTATTTCGATTCTTAATTTTGAATTGTTGACTATGTCCTCCGGTTGCCTTTTTTCTTGTTCCACAGGTGGACCGTCATGCCGATTTTGATGTCGGCGATGTTGAGCCGGAAGTCCATCTTCGAGTAGCGGCGCGTGCCTACTTCGTTGCCTTGTTCGTCGAGTTGGCGGATATGCGTGTATTTGAAGCCGCCCAGTCCGAACGAGAGGGTCGCGCAGACGTTCGGGAACGCGTAGACCGCTATGCCCGGGCTGAAGCCCACCTTGAGGGTGGCATTTTCCGATTTGGTTTGTTTGCCGTGGTCGCCCGATTGGTAGGCGAAGAGGTTGTCGCCCATGGTGAACGCCAGCTCGAATTCGCCGAAGGCTCCGAAGCGTCCTTTTTCGTCGAGCGGTACGTAGGAGCGGTGGAACAGCCCTATCGAGTAGCGGTTGCTCGTCAGATTGAGCCACGGCACGTCGAACGAGAGCCCGTTCTGTTCGCCCAGATTGATGCCGAACGAATCCAGCTTGCCCGAGATGCGGGTGTAGCCGAAGCGCACGCCCACGCAGTTGTTGTCGCGGTAGAAGTAGCCCGCAAAGGGGTTGACCGTCGTGATGTTGCCGCGCAGACCGATGTTCTCGAAGATGGGGAACATGTCGGCGTCTTCGGTCGAGAGCGTGCCGTAGGAGATGGTCAGTCCGCAGAGTGTTTCGCCCTTGAAGACAAAGCGGTTCTTGTTGATTTCGCGGTCGATGCGGCGGCTCGTCGGCAGGAAGCGGTGTTTCAGCCGCATGCCTTCCGGCCGGGAGTTCTCCGCGGCGGTTTCTTCGGTCGCAGGGGTTCCGGCCTTCGGTGTCTCGGCCTCGGCGGTCTTCTCTTGCACGGTCGGTTTCTCGGCGGCGGTGAGAGCCGGAGTTGCCAGCAGCAGCCCTGCGAGCCATAGGATATGTAGCGTTCGGTTTTTCATCGTGCGCGCGGGTCAGAGGTGGAACGAAACGCCCAGTCCGATGGAGAGGGGGTTGATGCGGAAGTTCATGTTGCTCGTGCGGATGTCGGCCGTGCTGACCTGGTTCTGCACCTGGTGGGAGTGGGTGTAGCTGATACCCATCACACCGATGTTGAGTTCGATGGCCATCGTGTTGGTCGCAAAGGCGATCAGCCCCGGCGAGACGCCCAAGGCGATGGATGTGCCCGTCTCGTAGGTGCCCCGGATGGGGGTGTCGGCGGCGAATTTGGTCTGGTGGCCTCCTAATCGCAGCGTCATTTCGTTGAACAGCGCGAAGCGTTTGTTGCGTCCCAGCGGGATGTACTGGCGCCAGAAGACGGCGGCCGAATAGGTGTGCTTGAGCGAGTAGTAGTAGTCGGCCCGGATGTGGGTGCCCGATTCTTCGTCGCCGAAGTTCAGTTCGCCCCCGTCGATGCGCAGCAGCGTGCGCGAGTAAATCAGCCGCAGGCCCACAGCCATGTTGTCGCGCAGGGCATAGCCGATCATCGGCGTGATTTTGAACGTGTAGCCGTCGCTGTCGATTCCCTCGACGATGAGGAACGTGTAGTTGCTGTTCGTGTGGGTCGAGTAGGAGGCCGAGCCGCCGAAGATCCATTGTCCGGCCGGGACGAACACGTGTTTCACGTCGACCAGACCGCGTTTCGCGCGTATTTCGTTGATGGTCGGCCGGGCCGTCGTGTCGGCCCCGGCGGGCGCTTCTGCCCGCGCTTCGGTCCGCAGGGCCGCGCCCAGCACGGCGGCGGCAGTCAGTACTTTGCGTAGGAAAGTCATTCGTTCGGGTCCCCGGGTTTAGTAGAGCAGTTCTACGTCGTCGAGGTACATGACGCTCCCCGTCGAGCCGGCGAAATAGTCGCCGTACTTGCTGGCCGAGGCGGTCAGCAGCAGATAGGTCGGCACTTCGCCTTCGTATTCTTCGTTGTAGTGCAGGTCGACCGTCATCGCTGTCCATTCGGCTACGGATTCCCGGTTGGTCCACTCTCCCCATGCAATGATATGGCCGTCGGTGCGGTCGTTCTTGCTGTTCTTGCCGTTCAGCGCCGTGCAGTAGGCCATGGTTTTGCTGTTGGCCGCGAAGTTGAGGAACGTGTCCGAGTAGCGGGTGTCGACCACATGCGGGCCGTCCATCTTGCACAGGCAGATGTAGACCTGCGCCACGTCGGCATCTCCGTTGCTTACGCTTCCGCCCGCGTTGTCCACCGTGCCTACGGTTCCTTTGTACCAGAACCGGAGTGCTTTGGGCCGATAGGTGAACGGGAACGGCTTGCCGAATCCGATTACGCCGTTGGGGATGTTGGTGCCTAAGTATTTGCCGACGAAGATGTTGCCTGCCGCAAATTTGCCGATGCCCATGACCGAAGCCTTCTGCGATGCGAGTTTGGCCGACGTCGTGCCTGCGGAGCCCGGCCGCGCCGAGTTTTCGTAGGTCGTTATGTTGATATTGGCGTTTGCCGAGCCGTGGTTGCCCGTGTCCCACCATTGGTCGGCGTCGGAGGTGTAGGGCAGCAGCGGGGTGTCGCCCGACCACACCTCGAATCCCGCGTTGAAGACTTGCGGCGCCTGGGGATAGGTTGCGGTCTGGGCGGCTCCGATTGTCGTGCCGTCGACCGAGAGCCGGTATTCGTATGCGGAGCCGAATTCCGCAGGGCTCGCCGCCGCATAGATTTGGTTTCCGTCCGGTGTCAGCGCAATGCTTTGCCAGTCGGTGTCGCCTTGCCGGCGGTATTCCATCTTCACCTCCGATGCTTCCTGCAGGACACAGCCGCGCCATATCCGGTCGTTGAACCACGGGTTGGCCGAGGTCGGCAGGGCGCCCTGCGTGCGGACGGTCGTCTTTTTCGTCTCCTCGCCGCCGTCCTTGTCGGTGGCCGTGAGGGTCAGAACGTGGTCGCCGCCGCTCAGACGGTTCATGAACCGTTCGCCCAACAGCAGTCGCAGGGCGGTCGGGTTCTCGACTTCGAGCGTTATCCCGTTCGTGTCTTCCGGATAGTCGGCCGTGGCCGGAATCGCGAAAGTCTCCTCGCCGATGCCGACCTGTATTTCTTGCATGTCGGCGATGGAGCTGATGCGGTAGGCGATTTTCCCCGTCAGGTAGGGTTGTACTTCGTCGATGTCGAAGCCGTCGCCCGCAATCTGCGGATTGGGCCGGAAGATGATCGGGTCGTAGATTTCGTCGACCGTTTCGTCCAGCAGCAGCGTGAATTCGAGTGCGCCGCCGAGGTCCGGCGAGTACTTGAGCCGCAGTTCGTAGCAGACGCCCTCTTCGGCGGTCGCGGTTTTCGAGCCCGTTTTGGTCAGTTCCAGCGGTTCGCCGTTTTTCTCGCCCCTGCCCTCGAACTGCCAGCAGAACGCCGGCGCATCTGCCGGCAGGATGAAGTAGCCTTTCTTCGTCTCTTCGTAGACCAGGTGCGGCACTTCGCCTTTGTCCACGCGTTTTTGGTCGTAGGTGTCGCCCGCCGCTACGGTCGTGCGGAACGATTCCTTGAAAGTCGCCGCAATCGTTCGGTCATAAATGACTTTGACGATGGTGTTGACCAGCCGGCAGTTGACCGTCACCGAGGTGGTCGCCCCCTCGACTATCTTGAAGTCCTGCTCGCCCCGGTAGGTCGGTTCGTCGAACGTCGCTTCGGCCTTGCTGCCCGCTTCCACCGCAATGGCGTATTCCCCGGCCAGCAGCCACAGTGAGGCCGGCATTTCCGTCGGCGCGTTGTAGCGGCGAATCAGTTCCCGGCTGCGCTGGCCCGTTTCGTCGGTTACATATTTATAGACACGTATGGCACAGCGGTTCCACGGATATTGGCTTTCGTCGGCCGTGGTCGCACGGCTTTTGGGCATCGCCAGGCTGAACGCAACCGCCCCTTCGCCCGGTTTGCCCGGCAGTTCCGCCGGGTTTTCGGTGCAGGCTCCGCCCAGCAGCAGGGCCCCCAGCAGGATGACCGTATGTAGGAATTGGCGTCCCATCGTTCGTCAGTTTTGCTCCGGTACGTGAAGCATGATCGTCGCTTCGGTCGTCTGTCCGGCATTGTCGGTGGCTACCAGTCTGAAATCCGTGTCGCCCGGGAACAGGCTCAGCATGTCAATAAGTTGGGCCGATATGGAGAACGTCAGAGAGGTCTGGTTCTTCACCGCGTCGCCCGTCGGGAACCCGAATCCGTTGAGTGCCGAGGCGATCTCTCCCGGGTCGGTCAGCTCGAACTGTGACGGCATCATGCCTTCGAGCCCGGTTTCGAGGGCTCCATGGATTTCCACCCACAGTGAGCGCACACCCTGGGGAACGCTTACAAGCAGGTTGACCTCCATGCCGTTGAACGTTTCGTAGCGGGTCCCGAGGTCGTGGTCGGGCCATACGATGCGCGGTTGGTCGCCCGTCCCGTGTTTCACGGCGATTTTCAGCTCGAACGTGCTTTTCAGCCCCGCTTCGTCGGTAATGGTCATCGTGAAGACGTGGTTGCCTTCGTAGTCGTAGAGCACCTTCATCAGATCCGACAGCGGGAACGTGCGTTGCGTCACATTCAGATTGATGGCCGGGAATCCCCACGAGCGCAGGGCCGTGCGGGCCACTCCCTCCACGGTGAACATGTCTTTCGGTTCGGTCAGTTCCGCGGCGTTGAGCAGGTTCTGGAACGCGGCGTTGTCGGTTGTCGCACCCACCAGCAGCGACGCCATCGGCGTCTTGGTCGTGATGGTGAAGTCGCACGGTTTGTTGAAGTAGCCGTTTTCGTCGAATTTCGACGCGTCGAGCGTGTAGACCTCGTCGAACGAGTGGCCGGGCCATTCGAGTTTCGGGGCGTCGGGGCTGTTTTCGTCCGGGATGCGTTCTTCGCAGAGGGCCGTCACCGCAATCTTCTCGCAGTCGACCACGATTTCGTCGTTCTCCAGCCACGTCTCGATTTCGGCGCTGATGATAATCGTGCCGTCTTCGGCGTTCTGAAGTCCTACCGTAATGTTGCGGTATTGTCCGGCCTTGGCGTCGCGGGCCACGGTCAGCGGCTGGCGTTCGATTTTCTTTTCGTTGAACGTCGTCGTCAGATAGAGTACCAGCGGGTTGCTCTGGTCGGCCGTGGGTTTCAGATAGCCCACCAGCGTGGGTTCCTTGCCCTCGAACAGCAGCATGTTCTTTTCGCCCAGCACCACTTCGGCATGGGTGTCGGTGCTCATCGTCGCAATGAGCGTATCCTTGTAAGCCACCGTCACCTTGACCGACAGCAGGCGGCAGGTCATGTCTTGCAGCGAGGTCGTGCCTCCCTTGGTGATGGTCACCGTCTGCGTGGCTCCGTAGGTCGGGGTTTCGCCTGCATCGGGCGTCGGGGCCGAGTAGACCGACAGCGTGTAGACACCCACGGGCAGTTCGATCTGTTCCGGGCGGTTGCCGTAAAGGAAGTGCGTGTCCGTCGTGCCGTTTTTGTCGGTCACCGTTATCGGCTGGCCGTTTGCATCGAGGATTTCGACCGTGTAGGTTTCAACGTCGGTGTTGCCCGCCGCCCGGGTCGCGGCATAGGATTCGGGGTGGTGGTCGATGTCTTCGGTGCGGTCCACTACGTTCATTTCCAGCGCCTCGAACGTCAGATAGCCTACGTTGCGGTTGTCGGGTTTCTCCGGGCCGCCCTCGAAGCGCGAGGTCTCCTTGATGCAGGAGACCGCCAGCAGCAGTCCGGAGAGCAGTACGGTCAAGTATTTGGGGAAACGTCTTTTCATGGCTTCGTTTCTTCGTTGTCGTTTAGTTTGCCGGGTCGGGTTTGGCGTCATCGTTGAGTTCTTCGTCGACGGTTTCGGTGCGGATCGGGTTGTCGTTCAGTATGAAGGTCTCTTCGCCCGTGTTGCCTGTGTCGCCCGCTCCCGCCACGTCGAACGTGTAGGTGTAGAGCGTGCCGGCTTTCGGCGCGGCGTTCACCGTCTCCGCAAAGCGGATAGTCTGCGCGGGTTGGGTCGCCGAGGGTTTTTGCTTGGTCGCTTCGCCCGTTATGGAGAATTCGGCCGGGCGGACGAAGTACCATTTTTCCGCTTTCGCCGGGGGGTCGCCGGGGTCATAGCCCGCCTCGAATTCGTTGCCCGCTTCGGTCGTCAGCTTGAATTTCGCTCCGTTGCCGAAGTAGCCCCGGAAGCGTTCGGTGAAGCGGATGCGCACAGCCGTGTTGGCCAGCCGGGCCGTTATGCGGATTTTCGTCGTTCCGCGGCCTACCGAGACCAGCGTCGTCTGCGAGCCCTCGAAGTAGGGCTGGTCGATTCCCTCGGGCGACTGCCCGGCTCCTACGTATTCCGTTCCGGAGAAAAGCGTAATCTTGTAGTGCGTCGCCCACAGAAAGTCGTTTTCGCTGTCGTAGTCATCCAGCGAGGGCCACACTTGCGTGAATTCGTATTCCGGGTCGGCGCTTTCCACCAGCAGGCCCAGTTCGTTCGCCGTGGGAATCAGTTCCGCAGGCAGTTCGGCCTGCGCTCGGGTCGCAGCTGCCACAGCGTTCGTGCATTCGGCCGTCACGGCCAGCGTGCCGTAGCCTTCCGCCGGTGCGCCGTTTTCTTCTTTCGCACATCCCGCGGCCGCCAGCGCCATTAGGGTCAGTATCGCATATCTCTTCATTGCCGTCAGCCTTTTTAGTGCGCAATCGTTACGCGGATGTTGTCCAGATAGAAATAGAATGTTTTTGCGGTTACCGTTCCCGAGTTGTAGGTTCCGAACCAGCTCAGACGGGTTCCCGATACGCAGTTCCGTATCGTGTAATCTTTGTGTGTGGGCATGTTCGTCGGCGAGCCCGATGTATCCGGAGCAAAGGTTTCCACTTCGTTTTCCGGCGGAGTGCGGTTGTCGTATCCGCGTCCGCCCGCTATCGGGCCGCTCTGCGTTGTCCAGCCGAACGTACATTTCGAGTTGCCTGTCGAGCCGATGTCGTAGGATACGGAGAGAGCAACGGTTTTGCCGTTTCGCAGCGGAAGCGGCGGCGTATCGACGCGTCCGTATTTGTTGTCTTGGCGTCCGAATATGGTGCTCGACCCGATGTAGGTTCTGAATTCCAGCGAAGTGTTGGCTTCGGTTTTCCAGCGGCTGCCGGTCCAGCCCGGCAGTCCCGCTTCGGCCATTTCGTAGGCGTTCGCACCGTTTTCGTCCGCATGGGCCGCGTTGCCCGTGGCGTCCGAGAAATCCTCGAAGAACAGATAGGGGGCCATGACCGTACAGCCCTCGGCCGTGGCGTTCGTCACTTCGCATTTCCGGCCGTAGACGCCCTCGGTGTTTTCCGAGCCGACGCCTATGGCCACCTGCATTCCGGTGCCCAGGGCATCTGCCTGGTCGCTGAATATGCGGGTCGAGAATGTCCCGTCGCCGTTCGGCGTGATGGTCCGGGTCGTGGCGCTCAGTTCGAGGGTCGGGAATTCATAGCCTGCGGGCATCGTCAGCGAGTCGATCTCGGTCACCGGTTCGCCCAGATGCGCCGGGTCTACCGTGATGCGGAAATCCTGTTGCGGCCGCGGTTGGTCGATGGTCAGTCTCACCGGCGTCATGCGGCCCGCGGCGCAGTCGCGGAAGTTCCACGCCGACAGCGGCCACGAGTATTCCGTGCCGTCGGTCGCCGTGAAGCGCACTTGTCCGCCCGTCAGGTCGGCCGGGGCGATGAAGACCCAGAACGTGTCGCCCTCGTCGACGGGCGTCGCGAAGTCGAGCGTCACGGCTCGGGCCGTCGCCGCCGTCTCGGGGGCCGCTTCGGGGTGTGCGAGGTCCCACGTCATGCGGCCCGCAACGGGCTGCGGGAATTCGATGCGGAGTTTCTCGATGGGCCGTCCCAGCAGGTTGCGCCCCTCGGGGATGGTTATCTTCAGCGCGTGGACCTTGTGGTGGAACCGCAGGGTTATTTCGTTGAGTATCTCCTCTTTGAGTTCAGCACCCTGCGTCGCCGCAAGCATGATGTCCAAGTCGCCGTTCCACGTGCCGTCCTGCACGGTCGGAATCGTGTAGCTCACTTTCGTTCCTTCGGCCGCTTCGGGTGTGGGGTAGGAGGCATAGTAGTCGTAGGTCCCGGCGTTCATGCCGTCGATTTCGCCCGTGAAAAGTCCCTGTTCGGGGTCTTCGCGCGGGTACCACAGCGTGAACGGGACGTTGGCGAACGCGGCCGTCCCGCCGGCATAGGCCCACAGGGCGATCCGGTCGCCGCGTATCCAGCGGGCCGTCAGTCCGTCTTCGCACAGCGCCGTGCGGGTGGAGGGGGCGTTGATCGAAACTTCGATCCGGCGTCCGGTATCGGGCGTCAGCCAGTCGGCGCCGTCGTGGCACGAAACGGCCGCCGCCGCGAGGGCCGCGAGTGTCGGCAGGATGGCTAACTGTTTGATAATCCTCATATATTCCTCTTTGAAGACACGGCAAAAATACGTAACAAATCCTCCGAAAAGAAATATTTTCAACGAAATCCGTGATTTTCATCATGAAATCCCGGTTTTCGGGGCAAACACCAAGAAGAAAGCGGCAGGTTTCCCCGCCGCTTCCGCTGTCTTATTCTTGTTTCACATACTTGTCCAGCCAGCCGAAGAATTCGCGGTTCCACACCAGCGAGTTCTGCGGTTTGAACACCTGGTGCGCTTCGTCCTCGAATTCCACCAGCCGCGCCGGAATGCCGCGTACGCGCGCCGCCGTGAATGCTTCCAGCGATTGGGTGTAGGGGATGCGGTAGTCCTTTTCGCCCGTGACGATAAGTATCGGCGTGTCCCACTTGGCCGCCGATTTGTGGGGCGAATTGGCGTAGGAGCGTTGCGCCGTCGCGTTTTTCGGGTCCCAGTAGGGGCCTCCGTAGTCGTTGTTCACGAACCACAGTTCCTCCGTCTCGCCGTACATCGAGTAGAAGTCGTAGATGCCGCAGTGGGCGATGAACGCCTTGAACCTCTTTTCGTGGCAGCCCGCCAGGTAGTAGACCGAGTAGCCGCCGTACGACGCGCCCACACAGCCCATTCGGTCCGCATCGGCCCACGGTTCGCGCGCCACGTCGTCGATGGCCGACAGGTAGTCGCGGATGTTCTGGCCCGAGTAGTCGCCCGAAATCTGGTCGAGCCACTCCTGCCCGAACGAGGGCAGGCCGCGGCGGTTGGGCGCCACCACCACGTAGCCTTGGGCCGCCATCAGCTGGAAGTTCCAGCGGTAGCTCCAGAACTGCGACACCACGCTCTGCGGGCCGCCCTGGCAGTAGAGCAGCACCGGGTATTTCTTCGTCGCGTCGAAGTCGGGCGGCAGAATCACCCACGTCAGCATTTGTTTGCCGTCGGTGGTGCGGACCCAGCGTTTTTGCACTTCGCCCATCTTCACCGCGTCGTAGACCGGGCGGTTGATTTCCGATATGCGTTTCATCGCGCCGTCGGCCGGGTTTATTTCGTAGAATTCGGTCGCCATCGAAATCGTGCACACTTCCGCCACGATGCGTCCGCCCGCCATCGTGAAGGCGTTGATGTCGTGGTCGCCGCGCGTCAGCACTTCGGCTTCGCCGTCGGTCAGCGCTGTCCGGCAGAGTTGGTGCGTGGCTTCGATGGGGGCGATGAAGTAGAGCCGTTCGTTGCCGTCCCACACTACGTTCATCGCGTTGTAGTCGAAATCTTCCGTCAGGTCTTCCGTCGCGCCCGTCGTGCAGTCATAGACCAGCAGGCGTTCTTTGTCCGATTCGTTGCCCGCACGGCGCATCGAGCGGAACGCTATCTTCTCTCCGTCGGGCGACCAGACCGGATATTTGTCGTAGCCCGGCATTTCGTCCGGCAGGTCGCGCACCTCGCCTGCTTCGCCCGCGCATTCGCCTTTGGGGGCCGTCCGCGGTTTGCAGATGTTTTCGGTCGCGCCCGTCGCCACGTCGTACACGAATATGTCCGAATCCGTCGAGACGGCGTATGCGGTGCCCGTCAGCGGTTTGCACGTGTAGGCCAGTTTGGTCCCGGCAGGGTTCCACGCTATCTCGGCCATGTCGAAATAGGGGGCCAGCGGAGCGTCCCACGCCGCCTCGGCGCCGATGATGTCCTTGCCGCCCGTCACCAGGCCGTCGCCCAGTTCGGCTATGAAGATGTGGCGGTAGTCGCCCTCATCCCAGTAGTCCCAGTGGCGGACCATCAGATCGTCGTAGATGCGGGCTTTCGATTCGGGCAGGTCGCTGTGGACGTCCGACGATTTGCGTGCCGCCACATGGACGGTCTGCACCCACCAGATGTGTTTTTCGTCGGGCGCCACGCCGAATCCCTCCACGTCGGGGATTCCCTCGCCGTCGCCTGCGCCCGTAATCTGCCGCGCGTGCGTCCCGTCGGCCGCCATCCGCCATACCTGCATCGAGCCGCTGCGGTCCGAGAGGAACCATACCGACTGCCCGTCGGCCGACCATTGCGGCGCCGCGCTGTTCGATGTGCCGTCGGTCAGCTGCCGGCATTTCCCCGTGGCGATTCCTTCCGTCCACACGGTCGTCACGCCGCGGTTTTCGGCCATGTTGTAGTCCGTCAGCGTGTAGAGCAGCCGCGTGCCGTCGGGCGAGAGCGACGACGAGCCTGCGCGGCGCATCTTCCACATCACTTCGGGCGTGAGCCGTCCGGCGGCGATTTCGTCGGCCGTCAGGGCGTTGTCGATTTTCAGCGGTGCGGGCCGCCTGTCGCACCCGCTCAGTCCTGCAGCTGCCATAGCCATAAGGAGGATGATTTTTTTCATTTCGGTTGAGGTTTTCCAATATCTGTTTCGGGCCGTTCCCGTCATCTTTGATTCCCGTTATTTCGTATAAAGTCCCTTGCCGTTCCTGGCGAGCTCCCTCCCTTGCCATTCCGAACGAGCCCCTTTTCTGTCATTCCGAGCGCAGCGAAGAATCTTCCCTGCCCCATTGTGTAGTTATACATCATTCTTCGCCATCTCCGGATGCCGGGTTGCAGATGACAGTTTCGTTGCGTATCTTTGCATCCGTTATGGACCTTACCGTTTTCTTCGCCGACAAGTCGGTGGTTTTCGCCCGGGAGCTTCCCCGCGAGGGGGCGTTTTGCTTCCGGCCCGCCGATTGCGGCGAGGTCGGCCGTGACAAGATAGTGAATTTTCTCCGAACGCACAATTCCGTGGCGGTTCTGACACCCGACCCCGAAGCCGCTTTTGCGCGTTTTGCCCAAGATTTCGTCGGGGTCGAAGCCGCGGGCGGTGTCGTCGAGAATCCGCAGGGCGAGCGGTTGATGATTCGTCGCAACGGCCGTTGGGACTTGCCCAAGGGGCATGTCGAGCCGGGCGAATCGGTCGAAGTTTGCGCCGCGCGCGAGATTTCGGAGGAGACGGGCGTCCGGGCCGAGGTCGTGGCGCCGCTCTGCGCAACGTGGCACGCCTATTGGTTCCCTAAGACGGAGCGGTGGGAGCTCAAGCGGACCCATTGGTTTCTGCTCCGCACTTCCGCCGCCGCATCTTTGGTTCCGCAGACCGAGGAGGGAATCGAGCAGGTCGCCTGGTGTTCGCCCGCCGCGTTCGCCGCCCGTCTGCAAGATGCCTTCCCTACTATCCGCCGCGTCGCGGAAGCGCTGGCCGCAATGAAGAATTAAGAATGAAAAATTAAAAATCGAAACTTCGGTCCGCCCGGAAGCCGGGGTTTGGCGAATGGTATCCCGTCGCCTCTTTTCGCCGAACAGGATTTTTAATTCTTAATTTTTCATTTTTAATTTAGAACTGCCCGTTCATCGCCTTGGCGATTCCCTCGGCTATCTGGTCGACGGCTCCTTGGAGTTTGCTGCCTATCATCATCTTCATCATCATGTTCAGTTCGGCGTGCAGGACAATCCGCAGGCGCGTGTCCGCGGCCGATACTTCGTGCAGCTGAATCCAGAACGCAAAGTCGACCGGTACGCCCCCTTCGTCGCCCACGATTTTCACGTGCTTGGCTTCCACGCGTTCTTCCATCCGGAGTTTTACGGTGAAGCCTTTCGCCTTGAACGAGCAGCGTTCCTCGTCGGCCTGCCACTCTTCCACCCGGTCCGCCAGCGCCGGCGTCAGGTTGTCGAAGCGGCTGATGGCCGCATAGATTTGTTCCGCAGGGCGCAGAATCTGTTGTTGTTTGGAGATGTATTCTTGCATAATTCGGAGTAGTTCGCAGCCGCAGTCCCGTGTTTGTCGCAGAACGGCGATTTTTAATTTTTCATTCTCGATTTTTAATTTGAAACGTCATTCGATTTCAAAGGTCCGGGCCGTGGGGCTGTCGACCGTTATGCGTACTTCGACGGTGTCGTCGGGCAGCAGGGGTTCGATTTTTTCGGGCCATTCCACCAAGCAGATGTCGCCCGAGTAGAAGTATTCTTCGTAGCCGAAGTCGTAAGCTTCGCGGACGTCTTCGATGCGGTAGAAGTCGAAATGGCAGATGCGGCGGCCGTCCCGCCCTTCGTATTGGTTCACTATGGCGAACGTCGGGCTCGTCACCGTGTCCGCGGCGCCCAGCTGCGCCGCTATTTCGCGGATGAGGGTCGTCTTGCCCGCGCCCATTTCGCCGCGCAGCGCCACCACCGTGCGGGGGCCCAGCAGTCCGACGATCGCTTCGGCCACTTCGGGCAGTTCTTCCTGCGAGGCGATACGAATGGTCTTCATCGTTTGGGTTTGAGTATTAAATAAGGTACCAGCATCTCTTCCATCGAGATTCCGCCGTGTTGGAACGTGTTGCGGTAGTAGCGGATGTGGCGGTTGGCGTCGTTGTTGTAAATCAGGAAGTCGGTGTTGTAGGCGAATATGTAGCTCGACGTCAGGTTGCCCGAGGGCAGCTGGATGTCTTCCGGGCGGTGTACTTCGTAGACTTCGCGCGAGTTGTACGAAAGGTTGCGGCCCGTCTTGTAGCGCAGGTTCGCCGAGGTTTCGCGGTCGCCCGTCACCTTCACCGGGTTGTCCACACGGATGGTTCCGTGGTCCGAGGTGATGATGACCGTGTGGCCTTTCTCCGCGAGCAGCCGCAGGATGGTGTAGAGGTCCGAGTGCTCGAACCACGAGCGGGTCAGCGAGCGGAACGCCGCTTCGTCTTCGGTCAGTTCGCGGATGATGTCCGTCTCGGTCCGCGCATGCGAAAGGATGTCCAGGAAGTTGTAGACGATTACCGAGAAGTCGGCGTCGTAGACTTTTTGGATGTTGTCCACCAGGCGCCGTCCTTGTTCGGGCCGCACCAGTTTGTCGAACGAGAATTTCCATTGCTTGCCGTTCTGGGCCATCAGCCGGCGCAGGAATTCTTCTTCGTATTGGTTCTTGCCGCCCTCCTCGTTGTCGTTGAGCCATTTGTCCGGCATCAGACGGTCGATGGCCAGCGGCATCAGACCTGCAAAAATGGCGTTGCGGGCATATTGCGTCGCCGTCGGCAGAATCGCGCAGTAGAAGTCTTCCGTCGCCACGTCGTAGTAGCCCCTCAGCAGCGACGAGATGGCCCGCCATTGGTCGTAGCGGAAGTTGTCGATGAGCAGCAGGGTCGTCTTCGCGTTTTCGTCGGCCACCGGGAAAATCTTCGAGCGCATCAGCGTGTGCGACATCACCGGGCTGTCGTCCGTGCGTTTGTTGATCCAGTCGTAGTAGTTGCGGCGCACGAATTTCGAGAACGCCTGGTTGGCTTCGCCCTTTTGGTAGGTCAGCACTTCTTTGATGCTGCGGTCGGTCGAATCTTCCAGTTCGATTTCCCACGACGTGAGCCGTCGGTAGAGCGAGCACCAGTCCGCAAAGGTGTCGGCCATCTGGAGCGATTGGGTGATGCGGCCGAATTCCGAGCGGTAGTCGGCCGTGGTCTGTTCGGTGACGAGCTGTTGCGAGTGGACGTGTTTCTTGATCGAGAGCAGTACCTGGTTGGGGTTCACGGGTTTTATCAGGTAGTCGGCTATCTTCGAGCCCACGGCCTTGTCCATGATGTTCTCTTCTTCGCTCTTGGTCACCATGATGACCGGGGTCGTCGGGCGCACCTCCTTGATTTTCGGAAGCGTCTCCAGCCCCGTCATTCCCGGCATCATTTCGTCCAGGATGATCAGGTCGTAGGCGCCTTCCGCCGCCATGTCGATGGCGTCGTAGCCGTTGTTGCAGGTCTCCACTTCGTAGCCTTTCCCTCGCAGGAACAGCACATGGGGCTTGAGCAGTTCGACTTCATCGTCGACCCAGAGTATCTTTACCATAGCGTCGTTTCGTTTTGCAAAATTAGTGTTTTTTACTCCTAAACGCAAAAAGCGGGGAATTATTGGGCAATTAAGAATGTCTGCCGCTAATCTCCGGTTTGTCATTCTGTCATCCTGAGCTCCTCTATGTCATTCTGAGCGTCAGCGAACCGACGCTCGCAGCATGCGCAGAGACTGCTTGCAGGCTATGTCATGCAAGGAGGAGGAAAACAAGCGTAGCGCAGTTAAGAATCTGAAACCGTCCGGATTATTCCTTGGCCACTATTCCTCGGTCATGAATTTTTCGTTTTTTTCATTTTTTGTCTTCGTTTTCCGCAGTTTTGCCCGATATTTGTTTATCGGCTTGTGTCAGTGGCAGGTAGGACGCCGCTTCCAAAAAGTCCGTTTTTTTTCGGCGGTTTGTTGGCGGTTATGCAAATAAAGCGTATATTTGCGGTCCGGATTCCCTTTGAAGAACTTAATTTTTAACATCATAAACCATTATGACAAAAGCAGACATCGTGAGCGAAATCGCCAGGAATACCGGTGCCGAAAAGGTGCAGGTGCAGGCTATCGTCGAGGCTTTCATGGAGAGCATCAAGACGTCGTTGACCCATAAGAACAACGTCTATCTTCGCGGCTTCGGCAGTTTCATCGTGAAGAAGCGCGCCAAGAAGGTGGCCCGTAATATCTCCAAGAACACCACCATCACCATTCCCGCGCACAACATTCCCGCTTTCAAGCCGGCCAAGAGTTTCGCTGCCAAGGTTAAATAGCTTCGTCGAATCAAGAACCTCTAAATATTTCAAACTATGCCAAACGGAAAGAAGCATAAGCGTCACAAGATGGCTACCCACAAGCGCAAGAAGCGTCTTCGCAAGAATCGTCACAAGAAGAAGTAGGGTAGCGACGTCTATGAACGGTTAAAGCTAAAGGGGCCCCGGGTCCTTTTAGCTTTACCTGTTTTTTTGATTCACGTTCCGCCGTCTCCGGCGGAGCCCTTTCGCAGGGTGTTTCGCGCCCGTTCGCGTTCAGATTTTGGAGTTCGCCGCCCCTCCATTCCAACAGGCGGTCCCTTACTAATTTCAACCTTCCGCGTCTTCGCGGCGCGTATAAGATAAATGAACAGAGAGTTAATCGTAAACGTCAGCCCGGCCGAGATTTCCATCGCCTTGTGCGAGGACAAGGTCTTGGTCGAGCTTTCCAAAGAGCAGTGCCAGACCGGGTTCGCCGTCGGCGACATCTACCTCGGCAAGGTCCGTAAAATCATGCCGGGGCTCAACGCGGCATTCGTCAACATAGGTCACGAGAAGGACGCCTTCATCCATTACCTCGACCTCGGGAGCCATTTTTCGTCTTTGCAGAAGCTCATTTCGTCGTACGTTCCCGGTAAGCGGGGCTTGCGCATCGAGTCCATGAAGTTGGAGGAGCCCATCGAGAAGGGCGGTAAAATCGGCGATTATTTGCAGGTCGGGCAGCAGATCATGGTGCAGATTGCCAAGGAGGCCATTTCCACCAAGGGGCCCCGGCTCACGGCCGATATTTCGCTCGCCGGGCGCAACGTCGTTCTCGTGCCGTTTTCGTCCAAGGTCTTCCTTTCGCAGAAGATCCGGTCCGCCGAGGCGAAGAAGCGTTTGAAGCGCATCGCCGCCGGGGTCTTGCCCAAGAATTTCGGCGTCATCATCCGCACCGCCGCCATGGAGGCCCGCGACGAGGACATCGAGCAGGACATCCGCAACCAGGTCGAGCGGTGGCGCAAGACCGTTTCGGCCATCCGCAAGCATTCCGCGCCCGCTCAGATCATGAGCGAGATGAACCGGGCCAATACCATCATCCGCGATTCGTTGAACGGTTCGTTTTCGCAGATCGCCGTCGACGACCAGGCCATGTTCAACGAGATTCGCAATTACATCCGGCAAATCGAGCCCGAGAAGGAGAAGATCGTCAAGTTCTACCGCGGCAGCGTGCCCATCTTCGACAATTTCGATATTTCCAAGCAGATCAAGTCGCTCTTCGCCAAGTACGTTTCGCTCAAGCGCGGGGCTTACCTCATCATCGAGCGGACCGAGGCCATGAACGTCATCGACGTCAATTCCGGCAACCGTACCAAGGCCGAGGACAACCAGGAGCAGACCGCCATGGATGTCAACCTCGCCGCTGCCAAGGAGATCGCCCGGCAGTTGCGTCTGCGCGACCTCGGGGGTATCGTCATCATCGACTTCATCGACTTGCATAAGGCGCAGAACAGGCAGTTGCTCTTCGAGGAGATGGTCAAGTTTATGGCTAATGATAAGGCCAAGCATACCGTCCTGCCTCTCACCAAGTTCGGTCTGATGCAGATTACGCGTCAGAGGGTGCGGCCCGTCGCCGTCGAGAGCGTCTCCGACGTTTGCCCCACTTGCAGCGGGTCCGGCAAAATCGAGCCTACGGTCATCTTGGACAAGAAAATCGAGAATCAGATTTCGTTCCTCACCGAGGACCGCGGGCATAAGTTCATCCGTTTGGTCGTCAGTCCTTACGTCGCCTTGTTCCTCAAGAAGGGTTTCTGGTCGCTCAGGCGGCAGTGGGAGTGGAAGTACAAGGTCCGTATCGACATCGTCGAGGACCAGTCCGTCGGCATCGTCGAGGTCCATTACCACGACAGGCAGGGCAACGATTTGATTAAGAAATAAATCCATAATTAAAAATGAAAAATTAAAAATCGCGGAGCATTTTCCCGGTTCCCGATTTTTCCGTCGTTCTTGCCCGATATTTCTGCCGGCCGGTCTCGTTCCGGTCTCGTGGGAGCAGATGCCGATTTTTAATTTTTAATTCTTAATTTTTAATTTCCAGCAGTGTCTCCTCGCGAACAGTTGGGGCGGTTCGCCGCCGGGTCGAAGGCTTTCGGGCAGTTGTGCCGGGCATACAGGGAGTGCGGCGCCACGGTCCACCTCGGGGAGTTGGTCGGCGGGGCCCTGTCGTTCTACGCCGCCGCCGCCGTCTCCAAGGTCGGGGGCGTGCATGTCTTCGTCGCCGAGGACCGCGATGCCGCCGCTTACCTCCTCAATGATTTCTACGCGTTGCTCGACGAGAAGCATGTCTTCTTCTTCCCCTCTGCTTGGAAGCGCTCCGCCGCTTATGGCACCGAGGATGCGCAGGGCGTTGTCCAGCGTACCGCGGCGTTGAACGCCCTCCGGAATTTCGATGGTTCGGGTTACCGCGTCCTCTGTACTTATCCCGAGGCTTTGGCCGAGCGGGTCGCCGATGCACAGGCGTTGCAGCAGGGGTTGATCCAGGTCCGTGTCGGTGACAGGCTGTCCATCGGCAGTTTCGAGCAGGCGCTCATCGACGCTGCTTTCTCGCGCGTCGACTTCGTCTACGAGCCCGGGCAGTATTCCGTTCGCGGCGGTATCGTCGACGTCTTTTCCTTTTCCGAGAGCAAGCCCTACCGCGTCGATTTCTTCGGCGACGAGGTCGATTCCATCCGGCGTTTCGAGATTTCGAGCCAGCTTTCGTCCGAGAAGCTCTCCGAAATCGCCGTCATCCCCGATTTGAACGCCGCCGCCGATGCCGCACGCGTTTCGTTGGCCGCTTTCGTCGGCCGCGACGCCGCTTTTTGGTTCTACGACCCCGATTTCGTCTTGCGCAAGGTCAACGACGTCCGGCGCCGAACCCTCGCCGATTTGGAGCAGCCCGAGCGTATCGACACGCTCATGACCAGCCGCAGCGGGTTGCTCGCCGACCTCGCCCAGAGCAGGCTCTTCATGCTCCGCAACAGCCTCCCCGAGCGGCCCGCTTCCGTCGAGGTGCGTTTCGCCACCGCTCCGCAGCCCAAGTTCAACAAGAATTTCGAGATGCTCGCCGACGATATGATTCGCAACGCCTTGCGGGGTTTCGAGACTTACATCCTCTCCGAGAACAAGGTGCAGGTCGAGCGGCTCGTCAATATCTTCCACCAGATCGGGCGCGGGCAGGCCGTTGTCCGGGCGTTGGGCGTCACGCTCCACGAAGGGTTCGTCGACAGCGAGCTCAGGCTGTGCCTTTATACCGACCACCAGATTTTCGACCGTTACCAGCGTTACCGTATCAACGGCGAAATCAAGCGCGACGAGCAGATGACCGTCGCCGAGCTCAACCAGTTGCGGCCCGGCGACTACGTCGTCCACATCGACCACGGCGTCGGGCGGTTCGACGGGTTGGTCCGTATCAACGAGAACGGGAAGCAGCACGAGGCCATCAAGCTCGTCTATAAGGACGGCGACGTGTTGTTCGTCAACGTCCATTCGCTCCACCGTATTTCGCGTTACAAGGCCGGCGACGGCGAGCCTCCCAAGGTCTACAAGCTCGGCAGCGGGGCTTGGCAGAAGCTCAAGAGCGCCGCCAAAAAGGCCGTCAAGGATATTTCGCGCGAGCTCATCGCCCTTTACGCCAAGCGCAAGGCTTCCAAGGGCTTCGCTTTTTCGGCCGATAGTTACCTTCAGCACGAGCTCGAAGCGTCGTTCCGGTGGGAGGATACGCCCGACCAGCAGGCCGCCATCGCCGCCGTCAAGAAGGATATGGAGTCCGACCAGCCCATGGACAGGCTCGTGTGCGGCGACGTCGGGTTCGGCAAGACCGAGGTCGCCATCCGCGCCGCGTTCAAGGCCGCGACCGACGGGAAGCAGGTCGCGGTCCTCGTGCCTACTACCATCCTCGCCTTGCAGCATTTCCGGTCGTTTTCCGAGCGTCTGCGCGAGTTCCCCGTCCGCATCGAGTACCTCAACCGCACCAAGTCCGCGCGCGAGGTCGCACAGATTCGCGACGATTTGGCCGCCGGGCGCATCGACATCCTCATCGGCACCCATAAGATGCTCGGCAAGCAGATCGTCTTCCGCGACCTCGGGCTGCTCATCATCGACGAGGAGCAGAAGTTCGGCGTCGCCGCCAAGGAGAAGCTCACCCAGTTGAGCGTTTCGGTCGATACGCTCACCCTAACCGCCACTCCTATCCCGCGTACGCTTCAGTTTTCGCTCATGGGGTCGCGCGACCTCTCCGTCATCTCCACGCCCCCGCCCAACCGCCAGCCCATCGTCACCGAGTCGCACGCTTTCTCCGAGGAGATTGTCCGCGACGCTGTCGAGGCCGAGCTCGCGCGTGGCGGGCAGGTCTATTTCGTCCACAACCGCGTCGAGGATTTGCCCGCCGTCCAGGGGATGATTGCCCGCGTCTGTCCTAAGGCCCGGGTCGGCGTCGGCCACGGCAAGATGCCCGCCGAGCAGTTGGAAAAGCTCATCATGGATTTCATCTACGGCGAGTTCGACGTTCTGCTCTCTACGACCATCGTCGAGAACGGCATCGACATCCCTAACGCCAACACCATCCTCATCGACCACGCCGAGTGCTTCGGGCTCAGCGATTTGCACCAGTTGCGCGGCCGCGTCGGGCGTTCCGACCGCAAGGCTTATTGCTACCTTCTTTCGCCGCCCGACGAGTTGTTGTCGTCCGACGCCCGGCGGCGTCTGAGGGCTATCGAGGAGTTTTCCGACCTCGGGTCCGGGTTCAACATCGCCATGCAGGACCTCGACATCCGCGGCGCCGGCAACCTCCTGGGGGCCGAGCAGAGCGGGTTCATCGCCGACATCGGGTTCGAGACTTACCAGAAAATCATGAACGAGGCCATCGCTGAGCTGCGGGCCGAAGGGTTGCAGGTCGCCGGGCTCTCGGCGGGCGAGCAGCAGGTCGTCGACGGGATGCGGTTCATCGACGACGCTCACATCGACGTCGAGCTCGAAGCCGCCTTGCCCGATTCCTACGTCTCGCAGCAGGCCGAGCGGCTCAAGCTCTACCGCGAGCTCGATTCGGCCAAGGACGAGAAGGCCTTGCAGGCTTTCGCCGCCCGGCTCGCCGACCGTTTCGGGCCTTTGCCGCGGCCCGCTCAGGAGTTGCTCGACGTCGTGCGTCTGCGGTGGGAGGCCATCCGCCTGGGTATGGAGCGCGTCAAGGTCAAGAACGGCTTGATGATCGTCCATTTCGTCGGCGAGGAGGATTCGCCTTATTACAAGAGCGATACTTTCATGGAGCTTTTGAAGCGTGTCACGCAGCATCCCGAGCGTTTCGTGCTCAAGCAGCACAATAATCGTCTGGCCATGACCGTTAGGAATATCAAGGATGTGGAGGCCGCTTACAAAACCTTGCGCGAATTGTGAATCTCGTAGTCGATATCGGTAATTCCCGGGTCAAGCTGGCCGTTATGGAAAGTGGCCGATGCGTCGCTGAGCGGGTTGCCGAACGGTTTTCGGCGGCTGTTCTCGGGGAGCTGACCGCGGCTTTTCCTGTTCGCAGGGCCATCGTCTCCTCTACCCGGGGCGATGCCGCCGATGTCGCCGCCGCCGTTCGGGCCCAGGGGATTCCTTGCTTGGAGTTCACTTCGCAGACGCCTGTTCCCATCGCCAGCGATTACCTCACGCCCCATACGTTGGGGCGCGACAGGCTCGCCGCCGCGGTCGGGGTCACGGTTCTTTGGCCCGGGCGCGACGTCCTGGTCGTCGATTGCGGCACGGCTGTTACCATCGACCTCGTCACGGCCGACGGTACTTTCCGCGGCGGGTCCATTTCGCCCGGCTTGCGTATGCGGTTCCGCGCCTTGCACGAGTTCACCGCTGCGTTGCCGTTGTGCGACGTTCCCGATTCCGACGGGTTGTTCGGGCGTTCCACTTCCGGGGCCATCGGCGCCGGCGTCCTGAATTCGCTCGTCTTCGAGATCGAGGGTTACATCGGGCGGCTTCGGCGGCAAATCGACGGTTTGTGCGTAATTTTTACCGGCGGCGACGCAAAATATTTGACGAAGCGAATTAAAAATGCGATATTTGCAGATCGTAATCCGGTCTTTTGCGGACTGGACCGAATTTTAGAGTTCAATGCAAGTGAAGAAGACCTTCCGTAGCCTGTTCGGCGCGGCGGTGCTGTCGTGTCTCGCGGCGGGTGCCGCGGCCCAGACCAGCAGTATCAACGCCTTTTCGCCCTATACCATGTACGGTATCGGCGAGCTCTCGACGCCCGGGACGCTTTCGATGCGTTCGATGGGCGGCGTGGGGGTCGCCGTGCGCAATCCCGGCGTGGCCAACATGCTCAATCCCGCCGCTTTCAGCGCCGCTCCCCGGAAGACGTTCCTCTTCAGTTTCGGTATCGAGGGGCAGAATTATTACAATTCGCAGTCCGTCGACAACACTTCCAAGAAGTCCGCGTACAATACGTTCAATTTCCACGACATCGCGTTCCAGATTCCCATCGCCAAGAAGGTCGGGTTGGGTTTCAGCCTCGCGCCTTACAGTTCCGTCGGTTACAGAACCCAATATTACCGCGAGTATAGGCCCAACGACCCCGTGTGGGGCAATATCGGGCCCATGCAGTATACTTACCAGGGCGAGGGCGACCTCTCCGAGGTCAAGTTGGGGGTCGGCTGGGAGCCGTTCAAGAATTTTTCCGTCGGCATCGCCGCCCAGTATTATTGGGGCAGAATCGACCGTACCTACGTCGCCGTTCCCGCCGCCGTAGTCGGCGACGGCAATTTCAATTCCATCGTCGGTACGGGCAGTTACAGCATTTCGCAGTTCAAGGGGCAGGTCGGTCTTCAGTGGAACGCCATCTTCTCGCCGCGCCGCGCCCTCACGTTCGGTGCTACGTTCGATTTCGGCGGTGATTTGCGGCCCCGCAGCGAGGAGCGCATCTATACTTCCGACAGCAGCAGCACTCCCGTCAAGGGCGATACCACCAACCTCAAGCTCGTCCTGCCAAGGCAGTTGGCCGTCGGGGCTTATTACCAGACTTCCCGGTGGGCCGTCGGGCTCGATTACGTCTACCAGAATTGGGGCGGCCGCAACAAGGGCATCGCCCGCACGGCCGTGGCCAACAGCGGCAGTTTCGACATCGCCTACGCCGATACCCATACCGTCAAGTTCGGCGTCGAGTTCACTCCCAGCCGGTACGACGCGCGCAATTTCTTCAAGCGCTGGTCCTATCGCGCCGGGCTTCGTTACGGCAATTACAACCAGACTTTCGGCGGCCACGGGCTCGACCAGTATGCCGTCACCCTCGGGTTCGGCATTCCCGTGCGGTTCTTCGGCACTTCCGCCATCGACGTCGGCGTCGAGTACGGTTCCCGCGGGTTCAACGTCTCCAGGCAGACAGGGCTCATCCGGCAGCGTTATTTCAAGTTCGCCGTCGGCTTCTCGCTCTTCGCCGGTAGCGAGAACGGCGAGTATTGGTTCGTCCGGCCCAAGTACGATTAACTTAAAATATCAAATAATTAGGTATCATGAAAAAGGTTCAGTATCTGTTCGTTGCCGCCGCTTTGCTCTTCTGCGGCGCAGTCCGGGCCCAGCAGGATTTCAGCGGGCCGCAGTACGCCAAGTGGGGCGATACGGTCGAGGAGCGTCAGAAGAACATCCTCAGCAGCAACTTCCTCAAGGAGGCTTGCGACAACAAGGATTACAACGCTGCCGCCCAGCATTTTATGGAGTTGGTCCAGAACGCTCCCTCCGCTTCGGAGAATACCTACGTCCGTGGTGCCCTGCTCTATAAGAACAAGATCAACCGCGCCAAAAGCCTGGCCGAGAAAGAGGCCCTTGTCGATTCTTTGTTGTGGACCTACGATCTGCGCGTCCAGTACTTCGGCGGGCATCCTACCCGCGGCAGGGCTTATATCCTCGACCGCAAGGCCCGCGAGTATCTGACTTACAGGCCCAACGACCGCGCCGGTATCCGCCGCGCGTTCCGCGATGCCATCGAGGCGGGCGGTGCCGCCACCGATCCTTCTACGTTGGTCGCTTACTTCAGCAACCTTTGCGCCGATTACAAGGATACCGACGAGATCATGCCCGACGAGGTCATCTCCGAGTACGAGCGTCTCACTCCTTTCTTCGGCGCCGATGCCGCCGAGTTCCGGTCGCAGTTCGACATGGCGTTCGGTATGAGCAACGCCGCCAGCTGCGAGAACCTCGAAAAGCTCTTCCGTGCTAAGTTGGAGACGGCTCCCGAGGACGAGGCCGTGCTCGCGCAGGCCGTCGCGCTCATGTCGCGCGCCAAGTGCGACAGCGAGTTCTACTTCGCCATCGCCGAGAAATATTACGAGGTGAAGCCGTCGTCCGAGACCGCCATGTTCCTCGCGCAGGCTTTCCAGAACAAGGGTGATTACGCCAAGGCTTCCAAGTATCTCAACGAGGCGTTGGAGGTCGAGACCGACCCCGCCGAGCAGCAGAAGCTCTACGTGCGCATCGCCTTGGTCGAGCTCGCCGCCAACCACATCCCCGGCGCCGCCGCGGCCGCCCGTTCGGCCCGCGACCTCAACCCCGAGGACGGCGTGCCTTACTTCGTTCTGGCTCAGTGCTACGGCGTTTCGGCCGGGCAGTGCGGCGGGTTCGCCGGGCAGGCCGCTTTTTGGGTTGCTTACGATACCATGGCCCGCGCCATCGAGCTGCTGCCTTCCGATTCCGAGTACCTCGACCACGCGCGTACTTCGCTCTCTTTGTTCCGCAACCGTTTCCCGACTTCCGAGGAGTGTTTCTTCAACGAGGCCACGGAGGGTTCGCGTTACACCGTTTCGTGCGGTACGGCGGCAGGCTTGGCCACTACGGTCCGTTTCCGTTAAACGGTTCCTGCAATTCCGGCTATGCCCCTGCGCATGACCCGATACTTCTCGGTAGCACTTCCCCTCGCGGGAAGTGCTATCTTGCTGTTTTCGTGCGAGCGCGGGGTTCCCGCCGCCGCTCCGGCCGAGGAGCTCCGCATGACCGAGTACAGCGAGAACCTTTCCATCGTCAATTCGCAGAACGGGCGGCGTTCCTACCATTTCGTCACGCCCCTCATGGAGGGTTATTCGCAGGCCGCCGAGCCTTACCGCGAGTTCCGCAAGGGGGTCAGCATCACTACTTATAAGGACGATTCGCTGTCGACGGTCGACGCCGTTCTCACCGCCAATTACGCCATTTATTACGAGAAGCGGCGGTTGTGGGAGGCCAAGGGCGATGTCGTCGTCGAGAAGTCCGACGGCAAGAAGCTCTTCACCCAGCAGTTGTTCTGGAACGAGCGGACCAAGCGGATTTATTCCAACGTCGATTCCAAAATCGTCCAGTCCGGCGGTACGGACGTCTTCATCGGCGAGGGTTTCGAGTCCGACGAGGAGTTCAGGGATTGGCGGTTCCGGCGTATGAAAGGGCGCATGGAGGTCGATGTCGTGCCCGGTTCGCAGGCCGATTCCGCTGCCAAGCCCGTTGCTTCCGCCGAGAAAAAGCCCGCTCCAAAAGTGTCAGCCGAAAAAGCACCCGTTCAAAAAGCGCCCGCCGCCAGCCCGGACAAGAAAGGGGCCGGTTTCCGGCAGCCCGTCGAGGTCGCGCCCTCCGGAAGCGTTTCTTTGCAGCGGCACGCACGGCCCCTCTCCGCCGAGCCCGACACCCGTAGTTCCGAGTTCCGCGACCGTTAATTTTTCCGTCATGCTCACTTCCGTCATTCTGATTCTCTCGATGCTCCTGCTCTCCGCCTTTTTCTCGGGCATGGAGATCGCCTTCACCAGCAAGAACCGGCTCAAGTTGGAGATCGACCGCAAGCAGAGCCGCATGTTCGACCGCATCGCCGAGATTTTCGCCCGCCATCCCGGGCAGTACATCACCACCATTCTCGTCGGCAACAATATCGCGTTGGTCATCTATTCGCTCTACATGTCCGTCCTTTTGCGGACATTGTTCTTCGCGTTGGGGTGGGAGAGTATCGCCAGCCAGGGGTCGGTCGCTATCGAGACGGGCGTTTCCACGCTCATCATCATCTTCGTCGCCGAGTTCCTGCCTAAGTCCGTCTTCCGCAACAACCCCAATTTCTATTACCGGGCCCTCGCTCCCGTCATCTTCTTTTTCTACCTCCTGCTCTTTCCCATCGCACGGCTCACTACGCTCGTCTCCCACGGTATTCTCCGTCTGTTCGGGCGGCCCGTTGTCCGGCAGAGCGCGCAGCCCACTTTCAGCCGCGACGATTTGGCCGCCTTGCTCGATTCCAACGGTTCCGACCCCGGGCCCGAGCCCGACAACGAGCTCAAGCTCTTTCAGAACGCCCTCGATTTCGCCGACCTGCGCGTGCGCGACTGCATGGTTCCCCGCGTCGACATCGAGGCCGTCGACGCCGATTCTACCTCCGTCGAGCAGCTCACCGCCCGTTTCGCCGATACCATGTATTCGCGGATTTTCGTTTGGCGCGGCAACATCGACAACATCATCGGTTACGTCAATTCCAAAAGTCTCTTCACCCGGCCCGCCACCATCGGCGAGGTCATCATGGAGGTCAGCTTCGTTCCCGAGACCATGCCTTTGCAGCTCGTCCTCCAGAATTTCATCAAGCACCGCTCCAACGTCGCCGTCGTCATCGACGAGTTCGGCGGGACTGCCGGTATCATTTCGTTGGAGGACGTGCTGGAGCAGATTTTCGGCGAGATCGAGGACGAGCACGACGTGCCCGATCTGACCGAGAAGCAGGTCGCTCCCGACGAGTTCGTCTTCTCTTGCAGGCTTGAGGTCAAGTATCTCAACGAGAAGTACGGTCTCGGTATCGAGGAGAGCAAGGAGTACGATACGCTCGCCGGGTTCATCATCTGTCATTACGAGGGTATCCCCACCGCGGGCGAAACGCTCCTCGTCGGCGATCTCCAGCTGCGGATGCTCCGTACCACCCGTTCGCGCATCGAGTTGGCCCGGGTGAAAAAATTGGCCTGATACGGCGGTTTTTCCGATTAATTTTCCTATATTTGTTCGTTTATTTCCGCAAACAACAATAATTTACATTCCAATATGGCAAGTTTGAATACTTTACGCACCAAGTTCGGCGTCGTGCTTTCGGTCATCATCGCCCTCGCCCTCTTGGCTTTCATTCTCTCGTTGAGGGACGACATGGGTTTTTCGGGCAACGACCCCAAGGTCGGTGAAATCGACGGCTCGAAGGTCGCCTATTCCGAGTATTACGACATCTACGAGCAGGTCCGCGAGCAGTCCGGCGCCCAGGAGAGCGACGAGCAGCAGTCCGCTTTGCTCGCCAATACCGCCTGGCAGACCCTCGTCGCCCGGCGGGTCCTCGCGCCCGGTTTCGAGAAGGCCGGTCTGTGGGTTTCCGAGCAGGAGCGGCAGGCCATGATCGCCGGCAAGGAGTATTCGCCCGTCTTCTACCAGGCTTTCGCCGACCCTCGTACTGGGGTTTATAACGTCGCCGTCGTCAGCCGTTTCCTCGCCGACGCCGAGGCCAATCCGCAGGCCATGCTTACTTGGAAGCAGCTCAACGAGCAGGCACGTCTCGAGCGTGCTACCCGCAAGTTCGCCGCTTTGGTGCGCGGCGGTGCCTTCGCTAATTCGCTCGAGGTCGCCAGCGGCGTCAAGGCTGCCAACGACAAGTTCTCCGGCAGGTGGTTCGGCAAGCAGTATGCGTCGGTTCCCGATTCGCTCATCCATATTTCCAACAGCGACATCAAGGCTTATTATAAGAAGCATAAGAACGCATTCAGGCAGTTGCCGTCGCGTACGTTCTCGTATGTCGTCTTCGAGGTCGAGCCTACCGACGACGATTTGCTCGCTTTGGAGCAGAACGTGCAGGAGGTCGGGGCGCAGTTCGCCGGGACTTCCGAGCTGAAGTCTTTCGTGCGGGCCAACCGCAACGGCCATATCGCCGAGAATTACGTTTCGGCCGCTCAGCTCACCGACGAGGAGGCTGCCGCGCTTTTGGCTGGCAAAACTTACGGGCCTGTCCTCAAGAACAACGAGTGGACTATGGCGCGCGTGCTCGATTCCAAGGTCGTGCCCGATTCGCTCGGTATCCGTCACATCGTCCTTCCGTATTCCGAGGAGGAGCTGGCCGACAGCCTTTTGACCGTCATCCGCCGCGGCGGTAACTTTGCCGAGCTCGCGGCCCGTTATTCCGTTTACGATCAGACCGCGGCCAACGGCGGCGAGGTCGGGGTTCTGCCTTTCTCGTCGTTCACGGGTGAGTTCGCTTCTGCGCTCTCCGGCGTCAAGACGGGCGACGTCGTCAAGGTCGCTTCCGGCGACGCCATCCAGTTGTTGCAGGTTTACCGTGCCGGGCGTCTCGTCAAGCACGTGCAGGTTGCTTCCATCGTCTATCCCGTCGAGGCTTCGGCCGCTACCGTGCGCGATGCCCATAACCAGGCCCTTTCGTTCACCGTCAACGCCAAAGGTTCCGCCGAGGCTTTCAGCGAGGCCGCTTCCGCCGCTGCGCTCACTCCGCGCGTCGCTACCCTCACGCAGGGCGAGCGTACCGTCCGGGGGTTGGAGGATTCGCGCGACGTCGCACGTTGGGCTTACGACGCTGACGAGGGCGATTTGTCCGAGATTTTCAAGGTCGGCAAGGATTATGTCGTGGCGCTTCTGACCGACATCGACAACGACGAGTATATGCCCGTCAAGGAGGTAGCTCCGCAGATTCGCGCGCAGTTGCTCCGCGACAAGAAGTTCGACGCCATCCGTAAGGAGCTTTCGGGCGCTTCGCTCGACGAGCAGGCCGCCAGTCTCGGTGCGCAGGTGCAGGATTTCAGCAACGTCGCTTACAATGTTTATTACTTCGACGGCGCAGGTACCGAGCCTCGGCTCATCGGGGCCATCGCTTCCGCCACCGAGACCGGGGCCATCTCCGAGCCCGTCAAGGGTTTCAGCGGCCTTTACGTCTTCCAGGTCGATAATATCGAGCATGGCGACGCCCAGTCTGCCGACGGCGAGAAGGTCCGCGCTCAGGCTTTGGCCGAGAGCCGGGTGGCTCAGTTGGTCTTCCCCGCCGTTCAGCAGCTCGCCGACATCAAGGATTTGCGCGGCAAGTATTTTTAGTTGCGTTTCTGCATAGGTCATAAAAAAGAGCCGGGTTCTTCCCGGCTCTTTTCTTTCCTCCCTCCCTTCCCCGATTTGCCGAGTTAATAAGGAATAGTGGATAATCAGTTCGCGACAATATTTTGCAGCATAGGTTAATTATTCATTGTTTTGTCATTCTGAGCGTCAGCGAAGAATCTATTATACTCCCGTCTTTGCGAGCGAGTGCAGCGGGTGTGTTCGTATGCAATCAGTAAGGGCCTTTCCCGGATTCGGGAAAGGCCCTCGCTGCGTTTGGATTCGGTCGCGTTTATTCTTCCAGCAAGATTTCAAGTATCTTGATGGCGGCCGTCGCAATCGGAGTGCCCGGGCCGAAGATGGCCGCCGCTCCGTCGCGGTAGAGTTCATCGTAGTCTTGCGCCGGGATTACTCCGCCCACGATTACAATGATGTCTTCGCGGCCCAGTTTCTTCAGTTCCGCAATGATTTGCGGTACCAGCGTCAGGTGTCCGGCGGCCAGCGACGATACGCCCACTACATGGACGTCGTTTTCGACGGCTTGGCGCGCCGCTTCTTCCGGCGTCTGGAACAGCGGGCCCATGTCCACGTCGAATCCGATGTCGGCATAGCCCGTCGCTACCACTTTCGCTCCGCGGTCATGGCCGTCCTGGCCCAACTTGGCTATCATCACACGGGGTTGACGGCCTTCTTTCTTGGCAAATTCGGCGCACAGTTCCTTCGCGCGCTCGAACGACTGGTCTTTTTTCACTTCCGAACTGTAAACTCCTGAAATCGAGCGGATGACTGCTTTGTAGCGGCCTACGACCTCTTCGCAGGCGTCCGATATTTCGCCCAGCGTCGCGCGGACCTTGGCCGCTTCTACGGCCAGTTCCAGCAGGTTGCCCTGCTTGGTCTTCACGCATTCCGTGATAGCCGCCAGCGCTTTCTTCACGGCCGCTTCGTCGCGGTTCGCGCGCAGTTCTTGCAGGCGTTTCACCTGGCTTTCGCGTACCGCCGTGTTGTCTACCGCAAGAATGTCTATCGGCGCTTCCTTCTCCAGGCGGTATTCGTTCACACCGATGATCTTCTGTTCGCCCGAGTCGATGCGGGCCTGGGTGCGGGCCGACGATTCTTCGATGCGCATCTTCGGGATGCCCGTCTCGATGGCCTTGGCCATGCCGCCCAGTTTCTCGATTTCCTCGATGTGTTCCCACGCCTTGCGGGCGATTTCGTTGGTCAGCGTCTCCACATAGTAGGAACCAGCCCACGGGTCTACCTCACGGCATACCGAGGTCTCCTCCTGGATGTAGATTTGCGTGTTGCGCGCGATTCGGGCCGAGAAGTCCGTCGGCAGGGCGATGGCTTCGTCCAGTGCGTTGGTGTGCAGCGACTGGGTGTGTCCCAGCGCCGCGCCCATCGCTTCGATGGCCGTGCGGGCTACGTTGTTGAACGGGTCTTGTTCCGTCAGCGACCAGCCCGAGGTCTGCGAGTGGGTGCGCAGCGCCAGCGACTTGGGGTTCTTCGGGTCGAATTGCTTCACGATTTTGGCCCACAGCATGCGGGCCGCGCGCATCTTGGCGATTTCCATGAAGTGGTTCATGCCGATGGCCCAGAAGAACGACAGGCGCGGTGCGAACGCGTCGATCGACATGCCGGCGTTGACGCCCGCGCGCAGGTATTCCAGACCGTCGGCCAGCGTGTAGGCCAGTTCGATGTCGGCCGTCGCTCCGGCTTCCTGCATGTGGTAGCCCGAAATCGAGATGGAGTTGAACTTGGGCATGTGCTTCGAGGTGTACTCGAAGATGTCGGCGATGATGCGCATCGAGAATTCGGGCGGATAGATATAGGTGTTGCGCACCATGAATTCTTTCAGAATGTCGTTCTGAATCGTTCCCGACAGCTGGTCGAGCGTGCAGCCCTGTTCCAGACCCGTCACGATGTAGAACGCCAGCACCGGAAGCACGGCGCCGTTCATCGTCATCGACACCGACATGCGGTCCAGCGGAATGCCGTTGAACAGCACCTTCATGTCTTCTACCGAGCAGATCGACACGCCCGCTTTGCCCACGTCGCCCACCACGCGCGGGTGGTCGGCATCATAGCCGCGGTGCGTCGCCAGGTCGAACGCCACCGACAGACCTTTCTGTCCGGCCGCCAGGTTGCGGCGGTAGAAGGCGTTCGATTCTTCGGCCGTCGAGAATCCGGCGTACTGGCGGATGGTCCACGGGCGCATCACGTACATCGTCGAGTAGGGGCCGCGCAGGAACGGGGCGATGCCCGCCGCGTAGTTCAGGTGTTCCATGCCCTCCAGGTCCTCGGCCGTGTAGGTGCCTTTGACCGGGATGCGTTCGGAGGTCAGCCACGGTTCCGTCTGGCCGCATTTCTTCGTGGCGCAGCAGCTTTTCTGTGCGGCCGCGTCGTATTTCAGTTCCGAAAATTTAGCTCTCATAGTCAGATTCCCATTTCTTTAAGGTAGAACTTCAGTGTTTCGAGCACGTTCGACTTCACGTTGATGAAGTTCGTGATGCCCTGCGCTTCCAGTTCGGGTGCGCAGGCCGGAGCTCCGGCCACCACCAGGATGGCCTTGCCGCCAAGCAGTTCCTTGATTTTCGGCGCTGCTTCGGCGTAGTCGTCGTCCGAGGCGCAGACAACCACGATTTCGGCTTTCGATTCGAGGGCCGCGGCAACGCCGTCTTCGAGCGATTTGAAGAACGTGTTGTCCTGTACCCGGATTCCGGCGCATGCGAAGAAGTTGCACGAGAACTGCGCGCGGGCACGGGCCATCGCCAGGTTGCCGCACGTGAGCATGAACGCCTTGGGCTGCTTGCCCGAGCGGTCCACATGCAGACGCATCTCCTCGAACGCCATCGCACCTCGGTAGGGGGGCAGTACGTTGCCTTCGGCGGCGGCACGCGTTACCGTGTCGGCCGTGATTTCGGCGGGCGCCACTTCCGTGAAGTTGGGGAATTGGTTGGCGCCTAAGAGAATCTGACGGCGCGTAGCGATGTTCTTGTCCTTGTTGGCGGCCGAAGCCTTGACTTTCTCGACGATGACGCCGGCTTTGTAGGCCGCTGTGTAGCCGCCCTTCTCCTCGATTTCAAGGAAGAGCTTCCACGCTTCGTCGGCGATGGACTGGGTGAGGTTCTCGATGTAGTACGAGCCGCCCGCCGGGTCGACTACCTGGTCGAAGTGCGATTCGTGCTTGAGCAGCAGTTCCACGTTGCGGGCAATGCGCTTGGCGAATTCGGTCGGCGCCTCGAACGCTCGGTCGAACGGCGTCACCTCCAGCGAGTGCACTCCGCCGATGGCGGCCGACATGGCTTCCGTCGTGCCGCGCAGCATGTTGACATAGGGGTCGTAGACGGTCTGGTTCCAGCGCGAGGTCTCGGCGTGGATCAGCATCTTGCCTGCGCAGTTCTTCTCGGGGTTGTAACCCTTGACGATGTTGGCCCACAGCATGCGGGCGGCGCGCAGTTTGGCGATTTCGAGGAAATAGTTGGACGAAACGCTGAACGAAAAGCGCATCTTGCGCGCTACTTCGTCGACGGTCAGCCCGGCCTCCGTCAGCCGCACTAAGTAGTCGTGACCGGCCGAGAGGGCGAACGCCAGTTCCTCGACGATGGTCGAACCCGAGTTGCCGAAAATCTGCGCCGAAACGTTGATGACGCGGATGTGCTTGTAGTCCTTGGTCTTGCGGAGCAGTTCGGCGATACGGTCGAAGCACTCCTTGCCGTCGGGCGAGCAGAAGTCGCCCTTGGACGAAAGGTTCTTGACCAGCGGGTCGATGACGAACATGATGCGGGCGTCTTCCTTGGCTATGCCCTCCTTTTCGAGTTTGGCCAGCACCAGGTCGGCGAAGCGCCCCATCTTCTCGCCGCAGAATACGAGGTCGACGGCAGGCAGGTGGATGTCGCGCAGGAGCGTGTCGAGCTCGGCGGCCGAGAAGTCGGCCTTGGCGATGTGGAAGCCCAGCGAGTCGACGCCCGAACCCAAGAGCTGCAACGCTTCAGCGTTGGCTGCCGAAGCGTCGGCGACGGTCACCGTCTGGTGTACGCGCCAGCGGTTGTGGGCGTGCGTGCCGCGCACGTAGGGGAACTCGCCCGCCTGCGAGCCCAGGAAGCGCAGACCTTCGAGGTTCTCGGCGCGGTAGTAGGGCCGCACGTTGAATCCTTCGCCCGTGCGCCATACCAGTTTGCGTTCGTAGTCAGCACCTTTCAGGTCGGCCGTAATCGCCTCTTCCCACTGTGCGGTCGGCACGGCCGGGAATTCGGCGAACAGCTTTTCTTGTTTGGTATTTGCCATAACTATTTTGAGATTAGTTGAATGTGCTTTCAAATTGCACGTAAAGGTATAAAATAATTGGTGAATAATAAATAAGGAATAATTAATAATTGATGTTCATTGTCATTTTGAGGAGCAGCGCGACGAAAAATCTTCGGCATCGCTATTCGTGTGTGTTATGCGTTATTTATTCCAAAATTATCCTATAATACTTCAAAATTCCGGAAAGTCGAAAATCGGAGTTTTCGGAAGAATCGCTTGAAAATTCACCATGTTTTCGGAAAAATGACCCGAAAAATCGGCGCATGTGCGAAAAATCACACCGATTTTCCGGAAAAATGATGAAAAATTACGCATTTTTGCGAAAAAGTGCGATTTTCGGAAAACAACGAAAACGAAAAGTTTTTACCTTTGTCCGCAGATCCGGCGGCGAGCGAACGCCGGGCGAAAACTGCAAATCCCAAAATCGGAAAATCATGTCGTTACTCAGGTTCAAGATGGTCGATGCGGCCATCAACCACACGGCCGCCGAGGTGAAGATTCCCGCCGGCCGGCCCTCGGACTATTTCGGCGCCAAGGTCTTCGGCCGCGATGCTATGCGCAAGTATTTGGACAAAAGCACGTTCAACGCGCTTGTCAACACCATGGAGAACGGCACGCCGCTGCCCTTCGACATCGCCGACAGCGTGGCTGCCGGCATGCGCCAGTGGGCGTTGGAGCACGGCGCCGACCACTATACCCACTGGTTTCAGCCGCTGACGGGCGGTACGGCCGAGAAGCACGACGCGTTCGCCGAGCCGGACAACTGCGGCGGGGTGCTGGAGGCGTTTTCGGGCAAGCTGCTCGTGCAGCAGGAGCCAGACGCCTCGTCGTTCCCCAACGGCGGTATCCGCAACACCTTCGAGGCGCGCGGTTATTCGGCGTGGGACCCTGCGTCGCCCGCTTTCATCGTCGACACGACGCTCTGCATCCCGACCGTCTTCATCGCCTATACGGGCGAGGCGCTCGACTACAAGGTGCCCCTGCTGCGTTCGCTGACCGCCGTCGACAAGGCCGCTACGGAGGTATGCCATTACTTCGACAAGAACGTCGAAAAGGTCGTGTCGTATTTGGGCTGGGAGCAGGAGTATTTTTTGGTCGACGAAAGTTTGTGGGCCATCCGCCCCGACCTGGTGCTGACGGGCCGCACGCTCATGGGTCATGAATCGGCCAAGAACCAGCAGCTCGAAGACCACTATTTCGGGGCTATCCCCACGCGCGTCATGTCGTTCATGAAAGAGTTGGAATACGAATGTCTGTTGCTGGGCATCCCCGTCAAGACACGTCATAACGAGGTGGCGCCCAACCAGTTCGAGCTGGCCCCCGTCTACGAGGAAGCCAACCTTGCCAACGACCACAACCAGCTGCTGATGACCATCATGGACAAGATAGCCCGCCGCCATCGGTTCCGTGTGCTGCTGCACGAAAAGCCGTTCAAGGGCATCAACGGTTCGGGCAAGCACAACAACTGGTCGCTGGGCACCGACACGGGGGTGAACCTGCTCGGCCCGGGCAAAACGGCGTCGGAGAATCTGCAGTTCATTACCTTCCTGGTCAACGTCGTCTCGGCGGTCTACAAGCATAACGGCCTGCTGAAAGCCTCCATCATGAGTGCGACGAACGCCCACCGTCTGGGCGCCAACGAAGCGCCCCCGGCCATCATTTCGACGTTCCTCGGGTCGCAGGTCTCGGCCGTTTTAGACAAATTGGCCGCGTCCAAGGGCGACGACGCCATCCGCTTCGACGCCAAGAACGTCTTCAAGATGAGCGGCATTTCGCATATCCCGACGCTGCTCTTGGACAACACCGACCGCAACCGCACCTCGCCGTTCGCCTTTACGGGCAACCGCTTCGAGTTCCGCGCCGTGGGTTCGTCGGACAACTGCGCCGAGGCGATGATTACGCTCAACACGGCCGTGGCCGACGAACTCACGCACTTCAAGCAGGCCGTCGACGCCAAAATCGAAGCCGGGGCCAAGAAAGAAAAGGCCATCTACGAAGTCTTGAAGAAGATGATCAAGGAGTGCCGCGCCGTCCGCTTCGACGGCAACGGCTATTCGGACGAATGGAAGACCGAAGCCGCGAAGCGCGGGCTCGACTGCGAGACTTCCACGCCGCTGGTTTTCGACCGCTACCTCGACAAGGAATCGTTGCGGATGTTCGGTGAGATGGGGGTTTACACCCGGGTCGAACTCGAAGCCCGCACCGAGGTGAAGTGGGAGACCTACACCAAGAAGATTCAGATCGAGGGCCGTGTGCTGGGCGACCTGGCGATGAACCACATCGTTCCTATCGCGTCGAAGTACGAAGCGCTGTTGTTGGACAAGGTCTACAAGCTCCAGCAGATTCCCGAACTGAAGTCGACGGCCGACATCGCCCTTATCAAGAAGATACAGGACCACACGACGGCGATTCAGAGACTGACCGACGAGATGACCGAAGCGCGCAAGAAGGCCAACCGCATCGAGGACCAGCGCGAAAAGGCCGTCGCCTACCACGACACCGTGGCGGTCTTCTTCGACGAAATCCGCCACCATATCGACAAGCTCGAAGAGATCGTCGACGACCAGATATGGCCCCTGCCCAAGTACCGCGAGCTGCTCTTTATCCGGTAGGCGCGCTCACGGTCCGCATTTTCCGCTCCCTGTCGCAGTTGTTTCGGCAGGGAGCTTTTTGTGCGCTCCGCTCTGTGGTCCCGGAGCCGCGGCAGACCGCAATGACATTTTTAATTCTTAATTTTTAATTCTTAATTCGGTTTTCCCTATCTTTGCACGTATGATCGACCGGGAGACAGTAGACCGCATCTATGCCGCCGCCAATATCGTGGATATTGTCGGCGACTTCGTCACGCTCAAGCGCAAAGGCGTGAACTACCAGGCGTGCTGTCCGTTCCACAACGAGAAGACCCCGTCGTTCGTCGTTTCGCCCTCCAAGGGCGTCTACAAGTGTTTCGGCTGCGGCAAGGGCGGCAACGCCGTGACGTTCCTGATGGAGCACGAGAACGTCACCTATCCCGAAGCGCTCAAGATGGTGGCCAAGCGCTACGGCATCGAGGTCAAGGAGAAGGAGCTCACCCCCGAGGAGGAGCGGCGCAACAACGACCGCGAATCCATGTTTGCGCTCAATGGTTGGGCGGCCGACTACTTCGCCGACTATCTGCACCACGAGGGCGAGGGGATGAGCGTCGGCATGGCCTATTTCCGCCAGACGCGCGGCATGACCGACGCCACGATTCAGAAATTCGGCCTCGGTTTCTGCCCGGCCAAGGGCGACAAGATGTCCAAGGACGCGCTGGCCGCCGGGTACAAGGAGGAATTCCTCCTCTCGACGGGCCTGTCGCTCAAGCGCGAGAGCGACGGTTCGCTCTTCGACCGTTTCCACGACCGGGTGATGTTCCCGGTCCACAATATTTCGGGCCGTATCGTGGCGTTCGGCGGCCGTACGCTCCGCACCGACAAGAAAGTCGCCAAGTACCAGAATTCGCCCGAGAGCGAGATATACAGCAAGAAGCGCGAACTCTACGGTCTCTATTTCGCCAAGAAAGCCATCCAGCAGCAGGACTTCGCCATCATGGTGGAGGGCTATACCGACGTCATTTCGATGCACCAGGCCGGGGTCGAGAACGTCGTCGCGTCGTCCGGTACGTCGCTCACGACGGAGCAGATACGCCTGCTGAACCGCTTTACGAAGAACATCACGGTCATCTACGACGGCGATTCGGCGGGTATCCATGCGTCGCTGCGCGGTATCGACATGATCCTCAAGGAGGGCATGAACGTGCGCGTCGTGCTGCTGCCCGAGCCCGAGGACCCCGATTCGTTCGCCCGGAGCCATACGGCGGCCGAGCTGCAGGAGTATATCCGCGCCAACGAACAGGATTTCCTGGCGTTCAAGGCTAAGCTGCTGTTGGAGGACGCGCAGGGCGACCCCATCAAGAAGGCGTCGCTTATCGGCGACATGGTGCAGTCCATCGCGCAGATTCCCGATTCCATCCAGCGGGCTGTCTACATCAAGGAGTGCGCCCGCATCATGGAGATCGACGAACAGATTCTCATCTCCGAGGTGGCGCGCAAGCGGCTTTCGACCACGGGCGACCGCGAGACCGACGAATTCGTGCGGCGGCAGACGACCCTGCGCCGCGAGACGCCGCGCGAACCCGAGGTGGAGTACGTGCGCGAGGTCGAGGCCGGTAGCAGCACCGATGCGCTGGAACGCGAGCTGTGCAAATACCTGCTCAAGTACGGGCATTGTTCGTTCGACTTCAAGGAGGGGCGCACCATGGTGGCGTGCAACGTGGCCGAGGTCATCTTCGACGAGCTGGCCGACGGCGGGCTGACGTTCCGCAATCCCCAGTACGACAAGATACGCGCGGCCTACTGCGAGCAATGGCAGCAGTCGGGCGTGGGGGTCGAGGTTCCGGCGCATCTGTTCACCAACCACAGCGACCCCGAGGTGTGCAACGTGTCGGTCGACTTGCTTTTTTCGGACGACAACTATGTGCCCAGCGAGCTCTGGAAGCGCAAGGACGTGCATGTGGAGAGCGACGCCGAGATGTTGGCCGTGGGGGTACCCAAGGCCGTGGCGCTCTACAAGACTAAGGTCATCGAGGGGTTGATAAAGGAGTGCCAGGCCAAGCTCGGCGACGAACTCACCGACGAACAGGTGACCGAAATCATGCAGCGGCTCGCCGCCCTGAACCGGGCCAAGGTGACCATGGCCCGGAAACTGCAAAGACTTATATTATAAGGTGGAAATTAAAAAGAGGGCGGGCTTCGGGTCGTACACGCATCGCTGCGCATACCGTGTGCAAACAGAAAATAAACAGAAAGATGTGTAAAACATATCTGAAAAGATAAAGAAATTGGTTACCTTAAACCGATTCCCGCCCTCTGCGACCATACGTTGCAATTCGCGTGCCGTTTTGGCCGATGCGGGGGCACGGACGGGATATCGGCCGGAAAACCGCGGACAAGGCAATGAGCGAACAGAAAAAAATCAATATCCGGAACAAGCGGGCCACCTTCGATTACGAAATTCTCGAGGAGTGGACCGCAGGCATCGTGCTGGTCGGCACCGAAATCAAGTCGGTGCGTGCCGGAAAGGCTTCGATGACCGATTCCTACTGCTATTTCGACAAGGGCGAGGTGTGGATACGCGGGGTCAACATCGCCGAATACGATTGGGGTACTTGTAACAACCACGCGCCGCGCCGCGACCGCAAACTCCTGTTGACGGCCCGCGAAATCGCCAAGCTCCAGCGCGCCGCACAGGACAAGGGGCTGACCGTCGTGGGGCTGCGGCTCTTTCTCAACGACCGTGGTTTGGCCAAGGTCGTCATCGGGCTGGCCCGCGGCCGCAAGTCCTACGACAAGCGCGAGTACCTCAAGGAGAACGACGCGAAGCGCGAGATGGACAAGGCGCTGAAAAACTTCAGGCGATGATTCGGGCGCTCTTTTTTGACGTCGACGGTACGCTCGTGAGTTTCGCGACCCACCGGGTGCCCGACTCTACGCGCGAAGCGTTGGCGGCGGCCCACGGGCGCGGCGTGCGGATTTTCATCGCCACGGGCCGCGCCGCGGGAGACCTGGGGCTTATAGCCGGGATTCCGCGCGACGGGGTGGTAGCGCTCAACGGGGCCGAATGCCGGCTCTCCGACGGCGAGTGCATCGCCTGCCGCCCGATTCCGCAGGCCGATTTCGAGCGCAGCATGGAGTTGGCCGAGGAGCTGGGATTCGCCGTGGCGCTGGAGTTCGACGACGGGATTTTCGTGGACCGCGTGACCCCCGAAGTGGTGCGGATGGCGCATTCCATAGCCCACCCCGTGCCGGAAGCCGTGGACCTGCGGGCGCTGTTCGCCCGACGCACCTGTTGCCAGATGTGCTTTTTCTGCAACGAGGAAACCCAGCGGCGCATCATGCCGCAGCTGCCCGGGCTGGCGGCCAACCGTTGGTGCCCGATTTTCACCGACATCAACGCCTGCGGGACCGACAAGGCCCAAGGCGTGGCGGCAATGGCGGCCCGGTTCGGATTGGCGGCCGACGAAATCATGGCGTTCGGCGACGGCGGCAACGACATACCCATGTTGCGGGCCGCAGGCGTCGGCGTGGCGATGGGCGAGGCGGGCCCCGAGGTGCAGGCCGCGGCGGATTATGTCACGGCCTCGGTCGACGACGACGGAATCCGCAAGGCGCTGATTCGTTTCGGCGTAATCGGTAGCGAAAATTAAAAATGAAAAATTAAGAATTAAAAATTGATCCGACGGTCTCTGTTTATGCTTACGGGGCAATGACTTTGCGCGGGGCCCGGCTGGGGCGGTCGCGCTGTAAGCGCGAGCCGGGCCCGCGAGCGGCCGAATGACAAAATGCAATCTCTGCCCTCGCTTATTCGCAAAATGTTTGATTTTGCTTGCGCTCGGCATAGCCTGCAAGCAGTCTCTGCCCTCGCTTACTCGTAAAATTCACCTTTCACTTTTCACCTCTGAAAAACATGTCTCTGATTCTTTGTATCGAAACCGGCACCGACATCTGTTCGGTGGGGATTGCCCGCGACGGCGAGCTGGTCTCTCTGCGCGAAAGCGACGAGGGCCGCGACCACGCCCGCAAGGTGGGGCTTTTCGTCGACGAGCTGCTGCGCGAAACGGGCATTGCGCCCGACGAGCTCGACGCGGTGGCCGTGGGCAAGGGGCCCGGTTCCTACACGGGGCTGCGCATCGGCGTGTCGTTCGCCAAAGGGCTCTGCTACGGCTTGGGCAAACCGCTGTTGGCGGTCGGGTCGCTCGACGCGCTGGCCGAAGTGGCGCGCGAGGACTACGAGGCCGGGATTCTCGCGGTCGGCGACTGGGACCGGGCGCTGCTGTGCCCAATGGTCGATGCCCGGCGTATGGAAGTCTATGCGCAGGTATTCGACAGCGCAGGCGCGGCGCGGTCGGAGGTGGTGGCCGAGGTGGTCGGCGCGGAGAGTTTCGCGGCGTTCCGGGCGGAGGGCCGTCCGTTCGTCATCTTCGGCAACGGTGCCCGCAAGTGCGCCGGGGTGCTGCCCGACGCGCAGTTGGTCGAGGTGGCGCCGTCGGCCCGCGGGCTGGCGCGGCTGGCCCAGCAGGCGCTCGACGAGGGCCGCACGGAAGACGTCGCGTACTTCGAGCCGTTCTATCTCAAGGATTTCGTCGTCACGACGGCGAAGAAAAAACTGTTTTAGTCGTTCTCCTCCTCGCTGCCGGCGAGTTCGAGCGTGCGGGGATCGTGCTGCCGCCTGGCTTGGAGCCGGGCGGTTTTGCGCAGGCGTTCGCCCACGCGGATGATGTTGTCATTGCCGGTGCAGAGACGTTTGTGGGCGTCGTCGTAGGCGTCGCGGGCCTTGCCCAGCGCCGTGCCGACGCTTTCGAGCGAGGCTGTGAACGCCACCAGCTGTTCGTAGAGTTTCAGCCCGCAGGCGGCTATTTCCTTGGTGTTCTTGTCCTGGTCGTTGTATTTCCAGAGGTCGGCCACTAACTTCAGCAGCGCGAACAGGTTGGTCGGCGACGAGACGATGACTTTCTTTTCGTAGGCGTCGGCCCAGATGGCCGGGTCGTTCTGCAAGGCCGCGAGAAAGGCCGGTTCGTTGGGGACGAACATGATGACGAAGTCGGGCGAATCCAAAAGCCGCTGGTACTCCTTGCGTCCCAGTTCGCTGACGTGCTGGCGCACCGACGCCACGTGGGCGGCCAGCTGGCGGCGGCGTTCCTCCTCGTCTTCGGCCGCCGTGTAGCCCAGAAAGGCCGTCAGCGAAACTTTCGAGTCGATGACGATGTGCTTCTTCTCCGGCAGGTGCAGCACTACGTCGGGCCGCAGGTTGCGCCCCTCGGCGTCTTTGATGTTGTACTGCGTTTCGTAATGGATGCCTTTCAGCAGCGACGAGTTGTCGAGGATGGTTTCCAGGAGCATCTCGCCCCAGTCGCCCTGCACCTTGGAGTTGCCCTTGAGGGCGTTGGTGAGGTTCTGCGCCTCGGCCGAAATCGAACGGTTGAGCTCCATGAGCCGTTGCAGCTCGTTTTTCAGTTCGCCGCGCTGCGAAGTCTGCGTGGTGTAGATTTCTTCGACGCGTTTGCGGAAGTCGGCGATGTTGTCCTTGAAAGGCTTGAGCAGCAGGTCGATGGATTCCTGGCTCGTTTGCCGGAAGCGCTGCGACTGCTCGCCGAGGATTTCGGTCGCTAAGTTGCGGAATTGGAGCCGCAGGGTCTCCTCTTCCTTTTCGCGGCGCTGTTTCTCCGCTTCGCGTTCTTCGGCCGTGCGGCGTTGCAGGGCCGCAAGTTCGGCTTCGGCGCGTGTGCGCAGGGCGTCGCTCTCGGCGCGGGCCGCCGCGAGGATGCGCAAATCTTCCTGAGCGGCGGTTTTCTCTGCCGCAAGCCGCCGGGCTTCGCGCCGTTGCAGGATGCAGACGGCTGCAAGGGCTGCGGCAAGCGCCCCGAGGAGGACCAGGGCGATGATAAGGGTCGTATTCATACGCACGAAGGTAGTAAATAATTTCGAGCTGTGCAGGTCTGCGCACCGAATTTATGGGGCGGGGGCGTTGCGGCCTGCGATTTGTTTTGTATTTTTGTAAAAAATCCCGCCTATGCCCCGTATAGTAGCCCCCTCGATGCTTTCGGCCGACTTCGGCCACCTCGACCGCGACACCCGCATGGTCCACCGCAGTGCCGCCGAATGGATTCATATAGACGTGATGGACGGCGTGTTCGTGCCCAACATCTCGTTTGGATTCCCGGTGCTGAAAGCCATCCGCAAGGCGTCGGACAAATGCCTGGACGTCCATCTGATGATTGTCGGGCCGGAACGTTACATCGGGCGTTTCGCCGAAGCCGGGGCCGACATCCTTACGTTCCACTACGAAGCCACGGCCGACGTGAGGGCGTGCATCGGTTTGATTCGCAAGACCGGGGCGCGGGTGGGTATTTCCGTCAAGCCTGCCACGCCCGTCAGGGTGCTGCGCGACATCCTGCCGCTGGTCGACATGGTGTTGATAATGAGCGTCGAGCCCGGTTTCGGCGGGCAGGCGTTCATCCCCGAAGCGTTGCAGAAAATCGCCGACTTGCGGGCGATGGCCCGCCAGCAGGGGCTCGACACCCTTATCGAGGTCGACGGCGGTATTTCGGCCCGCAATGCAGGCGAAATCTACGCCGCCGGGGCCGACATCTTGGTGGCGGGCAGCAGCGTGTTCGGCGCCGCCGACCCCGAAGCCGAAATCGTCCGGATGCTCGAAGCCTGAATTCCCGGCCGGCAATGGGGCGATTGTCGCGATAAATCGCTACCTTTGTCGCTATGATTTCATTGGACAACCTGACGGTCAGCTACGGCGGCTGGACTCTTTTCGACAATATCTCGTTTCTGATAAACCCCAAGGACCGCATCGGGCTCGTGGGCAAGAACGGCGCGGGCAAGACTACGCTGCTGCGCATCATCACGGGCGAGCAGCAGCCCACGTCGGGCGCTGTGACGGTCAACGGCGAGTGTACCATCGGTTACCTGCCGCAGACCATGCGCGTGGCCGATACCACGACCCTGGCCGACGAGACGGCCAAGGCGTTCGAGGAGGTGCTGCGCATAGAGGCCGAAATCGAGCGGCTGACGCGCGAGATCGCCGAACGGACCGACTACGAGAGCGCCGACTACGAGCAGTTGCTCCATCGGCTCAACGACGCGCAGGACCACTACCATATTCTTGGCGGCGAGACGCGCGACGCCGACATCGAGAAGACGCTCTTGGGGCTGGGTTTCAAGCGCGAGGACTTCGGCCGTGCGACGAGCGAGTTTTCGGGCGGCTGGCGCATGCGCATCGAGCTGGCCAAGCTGCTGCTGCGCCGTCCCTCGATTTTTCTGCTCGACGAGCCGACCAACCACCTCGACATTGAATCCATCCAGTGGCTGGAGGAGTACCTGCGCAATTACAGCGGTGCCGTGCTGCTGATTTCGCACGACCGGGCTTTTCTGGACAACGTGACCAACCGCACCGTCGAGCTGTCGTTGGGCAAGGTGACCGACTACAAGGTTTCCTACTCCAAATATGTGGTCCTGCGGGCCGAACGGCGGGCGCAGCAGCTGGCCGCCTACGAGAACCAGCAGCGGATGATCGAGAAGACCGAGGAGTTCATCGAGAAGTTCCGCTACAAGCCTACGAAGTCCAACCAGGTGCAGTCGCGCATCAAGCAGCTCGAACGCCTCGACCGGCTGGAGGTCGAGGAGGAAGACCTGGCAGCGCTCAACATCAAGTTCCCGCCTGCGCCGCGTTCGGGCCAGATCGTGGCCGAGATCAAGGACGCCGGGATGTCGTTCGGCGCGAAACGCGTGTTCGGCGGCGCGAACTTCACCATCGGCAAGGGCGACCGCATCGCGCTGGTGGGCCGCAACGGCGAGGGCAAGACGACCCTTGCGCGGATGCTCATCGGCCAGCTGACCCCCACCGAGGGGTCGGTCCGGCTGGGGGCCAACGTCAACATAGGTTACTATGCGCAGAACCAGGACGACCTGATGGACGGCGAATTCACGGTCTATGACACCCTCGACCGCGTGGCCGTGGGCGACATCCGCACGCGCCTGCGCGACATCCTGGGGGCGTTCCTGTTCCGCGGCGAGGACATCGACAAGAAGGTGAAGGTGCTCTCGGGCGGCGAACGGGCCCGGCTGGCGATGGCCCGCATGATGCTCGAACCGCGCAACCTGCTGGTGCTCGACGAGCCCACCAACCACATGGACATGCGCTCGAAAGACATTCTCAAGAGCGCCATCATGAAGTACGACGGCACGGTGGTGGTCGTGTCGCACGACCGCGAATTCCTCGACGGCATGGTCGACAAGGTCTACGAGTTCCGCGACGGCGCGGTCAAGGAGTATTTGGGCGGCATCTACTATTTCCTGGAAAAGCGCAAACTCGAATCGTTGCAGGAAATCGAGCGGCACGACGCTCCCGAGAGGTCCAAAGGCGCCCCCGAGAAATCCGGCGCCGCTTCCGGCAAACTCTCCTACGAGCAGAAAAAGGAGCAGGAGAAGTTGGTGCGCAAGCTCCGCAAGGCGGTCGAGACCATCGAAGCCGGGCTGGCCGACATCGAGCGGCAGATTGCCGATTACGACACGAAATTCGCCGCGGCGACCGAGTACAACGAAGCCGATTACAAGGCTTACAACGAGCTCAAGGCCCGTTACGACCACCAGATGCACGAGTGGGAGAAGGCTTCCTACGAATTGGAAATAACGGAAGAACAATAATATGAACAATAATCTTATTTTCGGTATCCGCCCCGTAGCCGAAGCCATCGAGGCGGGCAAGCAAATCGAACGTCTCTACCTGCGCAAGGGGGCCGAGGGGCAATTGATGCAGGAGTTGAAGGACCTCTGCGCGCGGCACCGTCTGCGTTATCAGGAGGTGCCTGTCGAGAAGCTGAACCGCCTGACGCGCGGCAACCACCAGGGTGTTGTGGCGCAGATTGCCGCTATCGAGTACGTGGAGTTGGCCGACATTCTGGAACGGGTGCCCGAAGACGAAACGCCCCTCGTGGTGCTTTTCGACGGGGTGACCGACGTCCGTAACTTCGGCGCCATCGCCCGTTCGGCCGAATGCGCCGGGGCCCACGGTTTGATTGCGCCGCTCAAGAACTCCGCTCCGGTCAACGCCGAAGCAATCCGTTCGTCGGCCGGGGCGCTGACGACGATTCCGGTGTGCCGCGTGGGTTCGGTGCGCAACACGCTCAAGGCGCTGCAAGCCGAGGGATTCCAAGTGGTCGCCGCGACCGAAAAGAGCCGCAAGCTGCTCTACGACGCCGATTTCCGCAAACCGACGGTCCTTGTCATGGGAGCCGAGGATACGGGCATCTCGAAAGAAGTGCTGAAGATGTGCGACGAGCAGCTGGCCATTCCGCTCATCGGCCATATCGAATCGCTGAACGTCTCGGCCGCGGCCGCGGTGATGCTGTTCGAGGTCGTGCGGCAACGAATCAATGAATAGTGAATAATTAATAATGAATAGTTTTGGCCGGGTGCTCGCCTCTATTCGATAAAATCCTATGAAATTCAATCCGAAACATTATTGGCGCATCTTCCGCGAGGGGATGGTGCAGGTGGCGCGGAATTATCCGGTCGAGTTGCTGTTGGCCGTGTATGCGTGCGTGGTGTGGCTGGTGGCTTACGAGGCCGATTGGTCGCAGGGCTTCTGTCGGGCGGCGGTCGTGCCGCTCTTCTTCGTGTTGGCGTTGGCCGTCAACCGGTTGGCGGGCCGCGGGCCGTGGCGCAAGGTCTATTGGGTGGTATGGATGCCCTTGGTGCCGCTGTCGCTGTGGAGCGGGCTGAACGACTGGGTCGGTGAGACGCAGTATCTTGTCAGCCTGCTGATTCTCTCGCCGCTGGCCCTGCTGATGTGCCGCCGCGAAGCCCGCAACGAATGTTTCGTGAGCGACGCCATCGTGTGGCTGCGGTCGTTGCTGCTGGCCGAATTGTTCGCTAATGTGGCGCTGGGGCTTTTCTCCGCGATTCTTTTTTCGACGACCTACATCTTCGGACTGCACGGCAGGTGGATCGACCACGTTTGGAACTATGCGGCGATTCTCTCCGAATCGTTGGCTGCGCCGTGCCTGTTTCTGATGATGGCCGAGCGGTGGCGCGACGCTCAGGTCAAGGCCAACCGGATTCTGGCGGTTCTGCTCGACTACATCGTGACCCCGGCGCTGCTGGTCTATACGGCCATCCTCTACCTCTATGCGGTCAAAATCGTGGCCGCGTGGTCGCTGCCCGCCGGCGGCGTGGCCTACCTGGTTTTCGGATTCACTATCACGGCGTTGGTCGTCAAGGCGTTGCAGTTAGTGCTGACTGAGCGCCGCTACGACTGGTTTTTCGATCGTTTCAGCCTGGTGTCGCTGCCGCTGCTGGTGCTTTTCTGGGTCGGCGTGGGGCGCCGCGTGGGCGAATACGGACTGACCGAGCCGCGCGTGTGGCTGGTGGCCTGCGGAGGGTTGATGACCCTTTGCGTGCTGTTGTTCCTTATGCGGCGGACGGCCCGCTACCGCTGGGTCTGCGCCGCTGGTTTCGTGCTCTTTGCGGCGCTGGCCTATGTGCCTGCGCTCGAACCCGAGCGCGTGGCCGTGCGTTCGCAGTTGCATCGTGCCGTGAGGATTGCCGGGGAGCTGGAGTTGCTCGATGGGGAGGGCGCTTTGCGGCTGGATGCTTTCCGGCAAATCGACAGCGTGAGCAAACCCCGGTTCCGCAATTTTTACGAAGCGGCGGACTACGTGGCCGACCGCGATACGGCGGCTTTCCGTCGCTTCGGCGTGCCGATGCGCGAAATCCGGAACGCGGTTCCGGCAGAATATTCCGATTATGTACTCTACGGCTGGAATTCGGCGGCCGACACGGTGGAGGTGGTCGAGACGTACTGGAGTGCGGAGACGCAACGGGGATTCCGCGTGGACGGAATCGGCGGCTACTCGGCGCTTTATACGGAGTGGCGGAGTTGGAATTCGGGGCAATATCCTTATTATGAATTGACCGACAGTACGCTGAACCTTCATTTTGCCGGGTTGCATCCCGATGTTGCCATTCCGGCGGAGGAGCTTCTTGGCAATCTGCTGCGGCAGGCTGGCATCGCCCCGGGGAGCGTGCCGGACGAAGCGGCGATTCGGGAGAAAAACGACGAGCTGCTGGTTTACAGAAGCAAGGAACTGGCCGTCGTCTTTTCCGAAGTGTGGTTCGAGCGGAGCGATTCGGCGCTGCGGGTCGATAAGGTCTCGGTCGACGTCGTGCTGACCCGATGATTTCCGTCTTCGACCATCCGCAGTTGGGCGAGGTCGTGCTGTCGCAGTCGCCGCGGGCCCGGCGCGTCTCGATTCGGGTGCGGCCGTCGGGCGCCGTGCGGGTCTCGTATCCGCGCGGGGTGTCGCAGCGCCGGGCCCTGGCTTTCCTGGACGAAAAGGCCGGCTGGGTCGAAACGGCCCGTCAGCGCCTTGCGGCCCGCCGGGCAGCGTTGGCTCCTGCGCTTCCGCCCGAGGAAGAAAAGGCCCGCATCGAGGAGCTGCGCCGGGCGGCCAAGGCCGACCTGCCGGAACGCGCAGCCCGGCTCTCGCGGCAGACGGGACTGAGGTACGAAAAGCTCACCGTCCGGGCGGCCCGCACCAAGTGGGGGAGCTGTTCGGGAAAGGGCAGCATCTCGCTGAGCCTCTTTCTGATGACCCTGCCCGAGCACCTGCGCGATTTCGTCATCATCCACGAGCTCTGCCATACCGTCCACCACGACCATTCGCCGCGGTTCCACGCGCTGGTCGACCGGCTCACGGGCGGGCACGAAAAAGCCCTCTCGCGTGAGCTGAGGGCTTTTTCGATTCGCTGAGCAGCGATTACAGTTTCTTGTCGAGCAGTTTGCCGCTCTCGGAGAAAGTCAGCATCTGGTTGCTGTTCTGTCCGTGGATGTCGGCTTCGTAGTAGGTCGAACCGCGGCGCACGAGCTTGCGGGCTTCCTTGACCTGGAAACCGGGGAACTGCTTGGCGATGTAGGCGTTGGCGGCTGCGGGCAGCTGCACGGCGGCGATTTCGTTGGTCGAGTTGATGAGCGTGCCTTCGGGCGAGATGTCAAGGCTGTAGTTGGCGCCGTCGATCTTGAACTCGGCGTTGTAGTAGTTGCCTTTCTCCTCGTAGTTCCACTCCACGGGCGATACGCGCGGGTAGCTCTTCAACACGTAGCTTTTCACGACGGCCGGAACCGACGATTCCTTGATGTTGCCTGCGAAGACGCCTGCCGTAGCGAACAGAGCGACTGCCAGTGTGGCGAATGTTTTTTTCATAGCGAAAAAGATAATAAATTGGTGAAATACTCCTTGCGAGGTTTCTCAATCCATTATCAGTTGCAGGGTCAGCAGGTCGCGGAAGCCTTCCGGGGTGAGGGTCCAGTCGCGTTTGCAGCCGGTGCGGACGTATCCGGCCCGGCCGAACAGGCGCAGGCTCGCTGCGTTGGCGGCGTCCACCTCGCACCAGAGCTGATGAAGCCCAAGCGTGCGGCGGGCATAGCCTTCGAGCAGGCCGAGCGCTTCGGAAGCGTAGCCCCGGCACCGTTCGGACTTGTCGTAGACCAGTATGCCCACGCCCGCCCGGCGGTTGAGGGGATCGAGCTCGAAGAGGTCGAGCGTGCCCGCGGCCTTTCCCTCGGGGTTCTCGATAATCAGTCGCAGCTGCCGCGTCAGATAGACGTCGGAGTGCTGCTCCTCGACGAATTTCATGAGCGCATGCCGCGAAAATGGTGCCAAAGTCCCGCTCACGCGCCATACCTCCGGGTCGTTTTCCCAAAGGTACATGATTTCCACGTCGTCCGGTTCCACGGCCCGCAGCCGCACCGTGGGGCCCTGCAATGCCGTCCGAGCCATCCGTTCTGCGATTTTCCCTCCCGGAGGGTTACACCAGGCCGATTACCTTGTTGCGGATAAGCATCGCCACGCCCCAGGCGTTGGCGTTTTCGCTCATCTTCGAGACGCGGAACTTGGTGTCCTTATATACAAGGTTGAGCGAATATTTGTTGGTCGCCGACTTGAGCGGCAGCATGATGTAGTCGCCCGCGGCCGCCAGGTTGCCGCCCACGATGACCGTCTCGGGGTTGAACGTGTTGATCAGGAACGCCACGGCCTTGCCCACTTTTTCGCCCGCTTCTTCGATAAGTTCGATGGAGAGATTGTCGTCGTTCTTCGCCGCGGCGATGATGTCGTCGATGTGGATGGTTTTCTGTTGGTCGTATTGTTCCCGCAGGATGGTGTTGACCCCTTTTTCGATCATCCGGCACATCTTGTCTTCGATGGCTATGCCCGACACTTCGGTTTCCAGGCAGCCTTTCTTGCCGCACGAGCAGATGATTTCGTTGTCGAAGAACGGGATATGGCCGAATTCGCCCGCAAAGCCGCTTTTGCCGCGGTAGAGTTGGCCGTCGACCACGATGCCGATGGCTACGCCGCGGCCCATGTGGAGGTAGAGTACGTTGCGGTCGTCCTTGGATTTGCCGCAGGTGTATTCCGCATAGCAGCGCGCGCGGGTGTCGTTTTCAAGCAGCACCCGGATGCCGACGCGTTCTTCGAGCAGGTCGCGCAGCGACTGTTCCGACGAGGTGAAGTATTTGTAGCTGCGGCCCGTTTCGGGGTTGACGCGGCCCGTCATGCAGACGCCCAGGCCCAGAATCTTGCCGCGGTCGATGCCGCAGTTGGCTATGAATTCTTCGATGCTGGTGCAGATGCGTTCCATGCACTGCGGGCGGTCCTGCAGCTCGAACGTGAAGTCGTTTTCCTCTTTGATGATGTTGTTCTGCAGGTCGGTAATCAGAAACCGCATGTTGTCGCGGCCCACGTTGACGCCTGCGAAGTAGATGGCCGAATTGGCCAGTCCGAAGACGTTGGGGCGGCGTCCGCCCGGGGTTTCGACCTTGCCCAGGTCGGAAACGATGTTTTCGTCGACCAGTTCCTGCACCAGTTTGGTGATGGTCGGGACGCTGATGTGCAGTTCCTTGGTCAGCTCCGAGAGCGTGCACTCGCCGTTGATGGCCATGTGCGCGATGATGTTGCGCTTGATAAGGCTGTTCTTGTGGGAGATGCCTTTGAGGGTTTCGTCTTCGTGCTTGTTGAAAAATTCGGTCAGCGATGTCATTCTCTGTATGTTTTGTTGCGAACGGTGCAAATATAACGAATTATTTTAGAAACGGCGATTGTTTTTAATCAATTTTAATAATCTTCGCCCGACCCGACCGCATATAAAAAGGAAGACTTCGGTTGCGAAGTCTTCCTTTCGGTGTGTGTGAGGCGGTTGCCTACAGCGTCGATTTCGATTCGACGGCCGCTTCGGCGTCGACCTTGCGGATGAGCCCTTGCAGTACGGTGCCGGGGCCCAGTTCGGTGAATTCGGTCACTCCGTCGGCAAGCATCTCCTTGACGATGTAGGTCCAGCGGACCGGAGCCGTCAGCTGCGCAATCAGATTGGCCTTGATTTGTGCAGGGTCGGTATAGGGTTTGGCATCTACGTTCTGGTAGATGGGGCACGTCGGGGTCTGGAACGGTGCTTCGGCAATGGCCTTTTCGAGTTCCTGCTTGGCGGGTTCCATGAGCGGCGAGTGGAACGCTCCGCCCACAGGCAGACGCAGGGCGCGGCGTGCTCCGGCGGCCTTGGCTTTCTCGCAGGCGGCGTCCACAGCTTCCACGGCACCCGAGATGACAAGCTGGCCCGGGCAGTTGTAGTTGGCCGCCACTACGACGCCGTCGACCGACGCGCAGATTTCCTCGACCGTCTTGTCGTCCAGACCCAGTACGGCGGCCATCGTGCCGGGTTGTGCTTCGCATGCGGCTTGCATGGCCTGCGCACGCTTCGACACGAGCCGCAGACCGTCCTCGAACGAGAGGGCGCCGCTGACTACCAGGGCCGAGAATTCGCCCAGCGAGTGTCCGGCTACGGCGTCGGGCTTCACGCCCAGCGCCTTGGCCATGATGACCGAGTGGAGGAAGACGGCAGGCTGCGTGACCTTGGTCTGTTTCAGTTCCTCGTCCGTCCCGGCGAACATGATGTCGGTGATGCGGAAGCCGAGGATTTCGTTGGCTTTCTCGAACAGCTCCTTGGCTGCGGGTACGTTGTCGTAGAGGTCCTTGCCCATGCCGACGGCCTGGGCGCCCTGACCCGGAAATACGTATGCGTGTTTCATAAGTTTGCGGTTTTTATTCGTTTGCGGAGGCAAAGATACGGAAAATAAGGTGAAATTTGAAAAGTGAAAGGTCAAAGGTCAAAGGTGCTTTTCGTTCGCCCTATTCATTCTCCTTGACGGGGCGCAGTTCCAGGAAAAGTTCGTCCAGCTGCGCCGGGTCTATCTGCGACGGAGCGTCGAGCATGACGTCGCGGCCCGCGTTGTTCTTCGGGAAAGCGATGTAGTCGCGGATCGACTCGCTGCCGCCGAAGAGCGAGCACAGGCGGTCGAAGCCGAACGCCAGTCCGCCGTGGGGCGGGGCGCCGAATTTGAAGGCGTTCATCAGGAAGCCGAACTGTTCCTGCGCTTTCTCGGGCGTGAAGCCCAGGCATTTGAAAATCGTGGCCTGGAGTTTGGCGTCGTGGATTCGGATCGAGCCGCCGCCGATTTCGGTGCCGTTGCACACGAAGTCGTAGGCGTTGGCGCGCACGCGGCCGGGGTCGCTCTCAAGATACTGGATGTCTTCGGGTTTGGGCGAGGTGAACGGGTGGTGCATGGCGTAGAAGCGCTGCGTCTCGTCGTCCCACTCGAACATGGGGAAGTCCACCACCCAAAGCGGCGCGAATTTCTTGGGGTCGCGCAAGCCCAGCTGCTGGGCCACTTCAAGACGCAGGGCGCACAGCTGCGTCAGCGCCTTGAATTTCTTGCCGCAGAGGATGAAAACCATGTCGTCGGCCTTGGCACCGCAGCGTTCGGCCATCGCGCGCACTTCCTCGGGGGTGTAGAATTTGTCGACGGAGGACTTCACTCCGCCCTCCTCCATGCGGATCCAGACAAGGCCCTTGGCACCCACCTGCGGGCGCTTGACGAATTCGGTGAGGGCGTCGATTTGTTTGCGGGTGTAGGCCGCGCAGCCCGGGGCGGCGAATCCGGTGACGTACTCCGCATCGTCGAAGACGCTGAAACCGTGGCCTTGGGCCAGGTCGGTCAGGTCGGCGAATTCCATGCCGAAGCGCAGGTCGGGCTTGTCCGAACCGTATTTCTCCATCGCCTCGATCCACGGCATGCGGCGTAGCGGTTCTGTGAATTCGACGCCCATGACCGTGCGGAACATGTGCTTGGCCCAGCGCTCGAATACTTCGAGGATGTCTTCCTGTTCGACGAACGCCATTTCGCAGTCGATCTGCGTGAACTCGGGCTGGCGGTCGGCGCGCAGGTCCTCGTCGCGGAAGCAGCGCACGATTTGGAAATAGCGGTCGTAGCCGGCCACCATCAGAAGTTGCTTGAGCGTCTGCGGCGACTGGGGCAGGGCGTAGAACTGGTTGGGGTTCATGCGGCTGGGCACCACGAAGTCGCGCGCCCCCTCGGGCGTGGAACCTACCAGGTAGGGCGTTTCGATTTCGAGGAATCCCTCGCTGTCCAGAAAACGGCGGATTTCCTGCGCCATCTTGTGCCGCAGAATCATGTTGCGCTGAAGCGGCGCGCGCCGCAGGTCGAGGTAGCGGTATTTCATGCGCAGGTCGTCGCCGCCGTCGGAATTCTCCTCGATGGTGAAGGGCGGGGTCTGCGCTTCGTTGAGCACTTCGATGCGTTCGGCCGTCACTTCGATGTCGCCCGTCGGCATCTTGGGGTTCTTCGATTCGCGTTCGATGACACGGCCCGTGACTTGCAGCACCCATTCGCGTCCCACGCGGGCCGCCGTCTCGCGCGCCTCGGCGGGGCTGTGTTCTTCGACGACGATCTGCGTCAGACCGTAGCGGTCGCGCAGGTCGATGAAGGTCATGGCTCCGAGGTTTCTTACTTTCTGCACCCATCCCGCCAGGGTGACGGTCTGGTTGACGTTGTCGGCCCTGAGGGCGCCGCACGTATGGGTTCTGTACATATATAAAAGGTGTTTTTGTTTGCTTCTTGCAATTTACAAAGGTAGATAAAATTCATAATTCATAATTCACAATTCGCAATTTTTTCGCGCAGGCATAGGCCGGTCGGGCGATTTTCGTTAATTTTGGGCGCACATTACGATTCATTGACGATGGAGAACCAGCAGCAGACCGACGAAAAATTCATGCGGCAGGCACTAAGCGAGGCCCGCAAAGCGTTCGACCAGCAGGAAGTGCCTGTCGGGGCGGTGGTCGTCGGCGAGGGGCGTGTCATCGGGCGGGGCCACAACCTCGTCGAGACGCTGGCCGACCCGACGGCCCATGCCGAGATGCAGGCCCTCACGGCCGCGGCGTCGACTTTGGGCGGCAAATACTTGCAGCAGTGTACGTTGTACGTGACGGTCGAGCCGTGCATCATGTGCGCCGGGGCCATCGGTTGGGCGCAGGTCGGGCGCGTGGTGTGGGGCGCCGACGACCCCAAAAAGGGGTATCGGTGTTATTCCGACCAGGTCTTCCACCCCAAGACCACCGTCGCCCGGGGTGTCCTGCGCGAGGAGTGCGAGGAGTTGATGGGCGCGTTTTTTGCGTCGCTGCGCCAATAAGCGGGCGCCGCGTTTTGAAAAAAAGGAAATTATTTTATACTTTTGTCTCCATCGTTGCTGCGAAAGGCACGAAAAACCGCAATTCTAAAAAATTACGTATAAGATGAAAAAGTTGTTTGTTTCGGCAATCGCGCTGCTGGCGGCCGGGTCGCTGTGGGCGCAGGACGTAACCCCCATCTACAACGAGGCCGCTGCGGCCTATTCGGCCAAGGATTTCGCCACGGCCGCCGCCAAGTTCGAGCAGGTCATCGACCAGGGCATGGACCTCGACGAAGCCGCTTCGATGGTCGCCACGGCCAAGTCGGCGCTTCCCAAGTGCTACTTCCAACTGGGCGGTGCCGCTGCCATGCGCAACAAGGACTACGCTACGGCGCTGACCCATTTCATCAAGGCGGCCGAGTTGGCCGAGCTCTACGGTGACATGCAGTATTTGGCCAGGGCCAACGGCTGGGTGGCCAAGATGTACCATATCCAGGGCGGCGAAGCCTTCAACAACAAGGACTACGCTACGGCGGCCGAGATCTTCGCCAAGGGCTACAAGGCCGACCCCGACAACACGGGCATGGCGCTCAACCTTGCCATGAGCTACTGCGAGATGGGCAACTACGCCGAGGGCATGGAGATTTACGAGGCTATCGCCGCCAAGACCCATCCCAAGTATGCCGAGGACGTCGCCAAGGCCAAGGAAATGATGGCCCTCTATACCAACAACAAGGTGGCCGCGATGCAGCAGGCCGGTGATTTCGACGGTATCATCGCCATGGCCGACGCGCAGCTGGAGAAGAATCCCGAAAGCGCGCTGTTCCAGAACGTGCGTTTGCAGGCTTACGCCAACAAGAAGGACTACGCCAAGGTGATCGAGCTGGGCGAAGCCGCTGCGGCCGCTCAGACCGACGAAGCCGACAAGTCGCTGATGTACTACCTGTTGGGTGCCGCCTACAATGCCCGCGACATGAAGCCCCAGGCTATCGAGGCGTTCAAGCAGGTGACCGCAGGTCCCGCCGCTCAGAACGCCGCCGCCGCATTGGCCGAGCTCTCCAAGTAGGAGCGGTTCCGTTCGCTGTTCCTTGCCGTTCCGGACAAACCCGGAACGGCTTTTTTCGTGCCGTCGTTGAAATAAAAAGCAGCCGAAGCTGCTTTTTATTTTAGTCGTCCGTTTTGCCCGATGTTCCGCTGTATGCGCTGCAACCCGCTGCGGGTGAGGGGCGTATGGCCGAACCGGGCGGTGAATTGTTCTTCAGTCATCGTGAGCCAGTCGGCGGGCGTCATGGCGGTCGGGTCGAACAGCGGTCCGAAAGCCGGATTGGCGTGCAGGGGTGCCCGGCGGTTGTAGGGGCAGCAGCTCTGGCAGCTGTCGCAGCCGAAAATCCAGCCGTCGAGGTTCAGGGTTCCGGACGTTTCGCGTTCGATGGTGCGGCACGAGATGCAGCGGCGGGCGTCGATGGTGCGGTTCTCCGCTACGGCGCCCGTGGGGCAGGCGTCGATGCAGTTGCGGCACTCGCCGCAGCGCGGGCCGCCGAACGGCGTGTCGTAGCTCTCCGTCTCGTCGCACAGAATCAGTTCGCCCAATAATATATAGGTGCCGTGCCGGGGCGTGACCAGCAGCGACTGCCGCCCGATCCAGCCGAGCCCCGCATCGACGGCCAGCTGCTTCTCGGCCAGCGGCGCCGTGTCGACGAAGATGCGTCCGCCGAGGGCGGGGCGGTCGGCTTTCAGTGCCCCGAACAGCCGGGCCAGCATCTCCTTGATGGTGGCGTGGTAGTCGCGGGTGCAGGCGTACGACGCAATTTTGGCGCGGTGGTCAGTAGGGTAGCCCTCGCTCGTGAGGTTCTTGTAGCTCACGGCACAGACCACCGCTGTGCGGGCTCCTTCGACCAGCAGCCGCGGGTCGAACCGCTTCTCGGCGTTGCGTTCCAGGTAGCTCAGCGAAGCCTGCCGGCCTTGGGCCAGCCACTCGCGGAAACGCCGTTCGCCGTCGTCCAGATGGCGGCACGGGGCCACTCCGCAGAGGTCGAACCCCGCTTCGGCGGCAAGTTTTTTGATGGTCGAACGGTCGAGCATGGCGATATTTTGCCCCAAAAATAGGGATTTTCGGCCGGAAATTCGTAAGTTTGTACCGAATTCTGCCTGACCGAAAGGCTGTTAAACCGAATTTTATATGGCATTCAATACACTTTGCGAGCTGGTGCGCCACAGCGTCGACCGTTTCGCTTCGCGCGTGGCCTTTTCGATGTTCGAGGGCGACGACGTGACCTACGCCGAGGCGGGCCGCCGCATCGAAAAAGTCCAGCGGATACTCACCGAAGCGGGCCTTTCGGCCGGCGACAAGGTGGCGCTGCTGAGCAGCAGCATGCCCAACTGGGGCGTCTGTTATTTTGCCGTCACGGCCGCCGGCATGGTCGTCGTGCCCATCCTGCCCGACTTCTCGGGCGAGGAGCTCGACATGATTATCGAGCACTCCGAAGCCAAGGCGCTGCTCGTGTCGGACAAGCTTTTCACCAAGCTCTCCAAGGAGACCATCGGGCGGCTCAACGTCGTCGTGCGCACGAAGAATCTGGGCATCATCGCCCAGCGTGTCTGCGGCGCCGGGTCGGTCGGCGAGCCCAAGCCCGACGACTTGGCCGCCATCATCTACACTTCGGGCACCACCTCGAAGCCCAAGGGGGTCATGCTCACCCACGCGGCGCTCTGCGCGCAGGTTACCTTGTCTTCGTCGATTTTCCCGGTGCAGGCCGACGATGTCTTCCTCTCGGTGCTGCCGCTGTCGCATACCTACGAATGTTCCATCGGCCTGATTTATCCCTTTTCGATGGGGGCGCGGGTCGTCTACATGGACCGTCCGCCCACGGCTTCGGCCCTGATGCCCGCCCTGCGCGCGGTGCGGCCGACCGTCATGTTGATAGTGCCGCTTATCATCGAGAAAATCTACCGCCACCAGGTGCTGGCCAAATTCAACTCCACGCGCTTCTGGCGGATGCTCTACCGCATCGGCTTCACGCGCCGCTACCTGCATCGGGTCGCCGGCAAGAAGCTGATGAAGCTCTTCGGGCGTCGGCTCCGGTTCCTGGGCATCGGTGGCTCGAAACTGGACGGCGAGGCCGAGAAGTTCCTGCTCGAATCGGGCGTGCCCTATGCCATCGGCTACGGGCTGACCGAGACGGCGCCGCTGCTGGCGGGTGCCGCCCCTTCGCAGGTGCGGCTCGGTTCGACGGGTCCGCAGGCGCCGGGCGTGACGCTGCGGCTGGAAAACGTCAACCCCGAAACCCGGCAGGGCGAAATCGTGGCCAAGACCCCGAGCATCATGTTGGGTTACTACAAGAATCCCGAAGCCACGGCCGAGGTGTTCACCCCCGACGGCTGGTTCCGCACGGGCGACCTGGGCGAATTCGACAAGGACGGCTGGCTCTATATCAAAGGCCGTCTGAAGAACATGATTGTCGGCCCGGGCGGCGAAAACATCTATCCCGAGGACATCGAAAGCGTGCTGAATTCGCACGTCTGCATCGCCGATTCGATTGTCACCGAACAGGAAGGGCGCTTGGTGGCCCTCGTCCACTTCAACCGCGACGAAATCGAAGCGATGATCGACGATTGGCGCGAGGAATGGAACACCAAGAAAGAAGCCTGGGAAGCCAAGACCGAACAACTCAAGAAGGAAATCATGGACTTCGTGAACGCCAAGGTCAGCCGTTTTTCGCGCATTTCCGAGGTCGTCGAGGAGAAAGAAGAGTTCGTCAAGACCCCCACGCAGAAAATCCGCCGCTTCCTCTACAACCGCAAGAAAGGCGACGAAACGCCCAAAACCGAATAGGGCGTTTCTGAAAAAAGCCGGATTTTCACCTCAATAAAGGGGGCAACTTCGGCCCGGAATGACGAAGGCCACGGTTTTCGTCAGCGCGGCCCGTAGATTCAGCAGTCCGCTGGCAGTGTTGTTGTTGAAACGTTTTAGCAAGCAGTTGAAACGTTCCTTTTCAGGCAGGTTTTCTCGCCTCGGCATAGCTCAAGTAAACTTGGCTTTGCACCCGGCTTATCGAAAACGTTCCGGATGCGCTGCCAGCTGTATATTCCAGTCTGACAGAAAACTTGGGTTAATGAATAATTAACAATGAATAGTGAATAATTTTCGCCTGTCTTTCCCAATTATTCCTTATTAACTATTCATTATTCATTTTTCTGTCATTCATTCGAGCGATTGCTTCAGCGTCTGCTGCGGGCTTCCGCAACCGTGAGACGGGAGCCTTGGGCGGCATCGGCGTCGAGGGCAGTTCCTGGTCTTCGTCGTCCTACTGCGCGGGCTACAACGACGCGGGTCGTCTGTTCTTCGACTCGGGCCGCGTGCACCCGTTGAACAACACCAACCGTGCGAACGGTCTCTCCGTGCGCTGCGTCCAGCATCTGCGGCTGCCCCTTTATCAAAGTGAAAGGTGGAGAGGTGAAAAGTGAAAATTAAAAAGCGAGAGGTGAAAGGCGAAAAAGCGAAGTGCGGCGCCTTATGCCGCTGCGAACCGCCTTAGATGCCGGATCGGGGATCCTTCTTCCTGTCTTTGGCTTCGCCGAAGATACTCCGTCTTGGCATAATCAAACTATTGTTTGCTTCTGCTCTCGACTTTTCGTATCTTTACAGAAGATACTCACGCTCGGCAAAATGCAAGTAAACTTGCTTTTGCTCTCACTTATTCGTATCTTTGCAAGGTTATAGATATTCCGCATAATTTTATGGAGAAACTCATCGGGACGATCGTCAGCGCGATTGAAGATAAAAAGGGTAAGAATATTGTATCGTTGGACCTCTCGGGTTTCGACGGGGCCATCTGTTCGGCGTTCGTGGTCTGCAACGCCGATTCTACGACGCAGGTCGCGGCCATCGCCGACGGCATCGAGGAGAAGGTGCAGCAGGAGCTGGGCGAAAAGGTCTGGCGCGTCGAGGGGCAGCAGTCGGCCGTGTGGATTGCCATGGACTACGTGGACGTGGTGGTGCACATCTTCCAGACCGAGCTGCGCGAATTCTATCGGTTGGAAGAGCTGTGGGCCGACGCTCCGCTGACCCGTCACGAGTACGAAGAATAGGTTATGGCACAGAAGAACAATCAGCATAAAAAGAGACCTGCGGGGCTGCCGCGTCCGACGATCTGGTGGGTCTACGGAGTGATCGGGGCGGCCATCTTCGGGTGGTACCTTTTCGGCGAGAGCAGCGACACGCCGCTGCCGTCGGAGTGGACGGCCGTCGAACGGATGGTCGGCCAGGGCGAGGTCGAGAAAATCCGGGTCATCAACCGCGACAAGGCCGAGGTCTTCCTGGCGGAAACAGCCGCCGACCGTTACCGGACCGATTCGGCCAAGTTGTACCGTCGGCTGCCCGTGGAGGGGCCGCATCTGACCTTCACCATTCCGTCGGTCGATTCGTTCCGCGAGGACCTGCGCGCCGTCGAACAGACGTCGGGACACTCCGTTCCGGTGGTCTACGAAACCCGTTCGGGCGAGTGGACCGGCATTCTGGTCAACCTGCTGCCGTGGGTGCTCATTATCGCCGTGTGGTTCTTCCTGATGCGTTCCATGTCGCGCGGTGCCGGAGGCGGTGCGGGCGGCGGCATCATGAACGTGGGCAAGGCCCGGGCGCAGGTTTTCGACAAGAACAATGCGCGGCCCATTACTTTCAAGGACGTGGCCGGGCTGGAGGAAGCCAAGGTCGAAATCATGGAAATCGTCGACTTCCTCAAGAAAGCCGACAAATACAAGGAGTTGGGTGCCAAGATACCCAAAGGGGCGTTGCTTGTGGGCCCTCCGGGAACGGGTAAGACCCTGCTGGCCAAAGCCGTGGCCGGGGAGGCCAATGTGCCGTTCCTCTCGATTTCGGGCTCCGACTTCGTCGAAATGTTCGTCGGGGTGGGGGCGTCGCGAGTCCGCGACCTTTTCGAGCAGGCCAAGCAGAAAGCCCCCTGCATCGTCTTCATCGACGAAATCGACGCCATCGGCCGGGCCCGCGGCAAGAACGCCGGGTTCTCGGGCAACGACGAGCGGGAGAACACGCTCAACCAGTTGCTCACCGAGATGGACGGTTTCCAGACCAACACCGGGGTGATCGTCCTCGCGGCGACGAACCGTGCCGACATCCTGGACAAGGCGCTGATGCGTGCCGGGCGTTTCGACCGTCAGATAGAGGTCGGGCTGCCCGACGTGCGCGAGCGCGAGGAGATTTTCGAGGTCCACCTGCGGCCGCTCAAGCTCGACCCGGCGCTCGACCGCGGTTTCCTGGCGCGGCAGACCCCCGGATTCTCGGGCGCCGACATTGCCAACGTCTGCAACGAAGCGGCGCTGATAGCCGCGCGTCACAACAAGAAATTCATCGCCAAGGAGGATTTCCTGGCCGCCATCGACCGCATCATCGGCGGGCTGGAGCGCAAGAACAAGATAATCACCGACGAGGAGAAGCGGACCATCGCCTACCACGAAGCCGGCCACGCCACCGTGAGCTGGATTCTGGAAAACGCCAGCCCCCTTATCAAGGTGACGATCATCCCGCGCGGCAAGGCGCTGGGCGCCGCCTGGTACCTGCCCGAGGAGCGGCAGATTACCACGCGCGAGCAGTTGATGGACGAGCTGGCCGCCACGCTGGGCGGGCGCGTCTCCGAGCAGCTGACGTTCGGCCATGTGTCGACCGGGGCGCTCAACGACCTGGAGCGGGTGACCAAGCAGGCCTATGCGATGGTGGCCTACTACGGCATGAGCGAGGCGGTCGGCAACCTGTCGTTCTACGATTCGACGGGCCAGAGCGACATGGCGCTGACCAAGCCCTATTCCGACCTGACCGCCCAGCAGATAGACGCCGAAGCGCGGCTGCTCATCGACCGGGCCTACAAGATGGCCGAAAAGGTGCTGCGCGAACACGCCGACGGGCTGAAACAGCTCGCCGAACTGCTGCTGGACCGCGAAGTGGTCTTCACCGAGGACGTCGAGCGGATTTTCGGCAAACGCAAGAAGGACATCGAGCGCGAGCGCCGCGAAGCGGAAGCCGCCGCCAAGAGAGCCGAATCCAAGGTCTCGGCGGCTCCGGCGTTTGCGAAATCGACCGGAGAAACAGCGGGGAAACCGACGGACGAAGCGCCGAGGCCTGCCCGCAGGCGGCGCGCGCCCAAAGTCTCCCAGGCGTCCGAAGCTCCCAAGGCGCTCCAAGCGTCCGGAACGGCCCGGACCTCTGCCCCAACAACGGACGGCAAGCCCAAGCGGGGGCGGCGTCCCAAGAGCACCAAGAGCGCCACGAACACCAAGAGTGCCGGGACTTCCGATTCCGAATAGTCGCAACAGCCTTTCAACCCGACCGAACCTATGAACGATAAAATGAAAAACCTTGCGGTGCGAACGCTCAGCGGCCTTGTGCTGGTCGCTGTGATGCTGGGTGCCGTCGTTTGGTCGCCGATCAGTTTCGGCCTCCTGCTGGCGGCGCTGCTTGTGGGCGGAATGCTCGAATTCTATGCGCTGGCCGCGGCCAAGGGGGCCCGGCCGCAGCGTGCTTTGGGTACCGTACTGGGTCTGCTCCTTTTCTGCCTGTTTTATCTGCCTGTCATCCCCGACGCTCCGAAAGCGTTCGGCGACTGGTGGCTCGCCGCTGTCGGAGCGCCGCTCCTGCTGTCGGTGCCTGCCATGCTGATTTGCGAACTCTACCGCAAGAACGCCGATCCGGTGGCTTCGGTGGGAACGACCTTGCTGGGCATCTGCTACGTGGCCGTGCCGCTGGTCTGCTTCGGCTGGCTGGTTTCGTCGCTGGCGGTTTCCGCGGCCGCCGGATGGAGCCCGTGGATTGCGGTGGCCTATCTGTGCATCATTTGGGCCAACGACGTATTCGCCTATCTGGTGGGGATGGCGCTGGGCCGTCACCGGCTTTTCGAGCGGCTGTCGCCCAAAAAGTCGTGGGAAGGATTCTTCGGCGGGCTGGCCGGAGCGGTCGCCGTGGGCATTGCGGCGGGTTGGCTGTTCGGCGGCAACCTGTGGGCCTGGGGCGGTCTGGCGCTGGTCGTCGCCGCGACAGGTGTGTTGGGAGACCTGACCGAGTCGATGTTCAAGCGCGCCGCCGGGGTCAAGGATTCCGGCCGTTCGATTCCCGGCCACGGCGGGGTGCTCGACCGCTTCGACGCGGTGCTGCTGTCGGCTCCTTTCGCACTGATATACCTGCTGTTCTGCCGCTGGGCGCTCGGCATCGAGTTACTTGTCTGCTAAACCCTCTCGTATCCCATGAAAATCAATAAGGAAGGTTACAAAATCATCTTCGTCTCGGGGCTGGTCTGCCTCTTGATTTGGTGGCTGTTCTACCGGCTGCTGGTCAGCGACGCGGCAACTACGCTTCTGTGGTGCAGCACGATATTCCTGCTGTTGTTCTGGTTTTTCATCGTGGCGTTCTTCCGCGAACCGCGGCGCGTGCGCATCCACGATGCCGACCTGGTGTTCGCTCCCTGCGACGGCCGCGTGGTGGTGACCGAGGTGGTCCGCGAAAATGAATACCTCCGCGAGGAGATGCTGCAGATTTCGATCTTCATGTCGATTACCAATGTCCACATGAACTGGGTGCCCGTGGGCGGCGAGGTGGAGTACTACAAGTACCATCCCGGCCGTTTCCTCGTGGCGTGGCATCCCAAGTCGTCGACCGAGAACGAGCGGACCACCACCGTGGTGCGCATGGCTTCGGGTCAGCGGGTGCTGTTCCGGCAGATTGCGGGGCTTATCGCGCGGCGCATCGTCTCCTACATGGAGGTGGGCCACAAGGTCGAGCAGAACAGCGTCTGCGGCTTCATCAAATTCGGTTCGCGGGTCGACGTGCTGGTTCCCAAGAACAGCGAGCTGCTCGTCGGGATAGGCGACCCGACCGTCGGTTCGCAGACCCCCATCGCGCGGCTGCCCAAAAAGTCCGAGGCATGACGGCTACTCCGCAGACCTTTCTGAAGTTCCTGGCCGGGGCGGCCATTGCGGCGGCGGTGCTCTTTCTGGTGTGGTACTTCTCGTCGATAGTGGTTTATATCCTCGTGTCGGCGGTGCTGGCGGTCATGGGGCGCCCGTTGGTCAAGCGGTTGGCGGCGCTGCACGTGCGGCAGTGGAAAGTGCCGCGTGCGTTGGCGGCGCTGGTGACGCTCCTGGTCATCTGGACGGTGGCCGCCGTGCTGTGTTCGCTCTTCGTGCCGCTGGTTTTCAATAAGATAAATCAGTTGGCCGACGTCGATTTCGGCATGGTCATCAACAGCATCGGCGAGCCCGTCGCCCGGGCACAGCACAACTTGCAGGAGCTGTTCGCCCTGCCCGAAAGTTCGTTTTCGCTCTCCGAGGAGCTTACCGCCATGCTGCGCAGGCTGGTCGACCTCGATTCGCTCAACGATTTCTTTTCGTCGGTGCTCGGCATGGTCTTCTCGTCGGTCATCGCCGTCTTCTCGATTTCGTTCATCACGTTCTTCTTTCTCAAGGAAGACGACTTGTTTTACAGGATGGTCACCGCCATTTTTCCCGAGCGTTACCGCCTGAACATCACCCGCGCGCTCGATTCCGTCACCCTCTTGCTGGGGCGCTACTTCACCGGGATTCTGGCCGAAAGCCTGCTCCTGATGTTCGCCGTGTCGCTGGCGATGATGGCTTTCGGAATGGCCGCCGCCGACGCCTTTTTCATCGGGCTGGTCATGGGGGTCATGAACGTCGTGCCCTATGCCGGGCCGCTCATCGGCGGCGTGATTTCGGTCTTCGTCGGCATCGTCACTCCCATTGCCGAGACGAGCGTGGGCCATACGGCGTTCGTCATCGCCGCCACGCTGCTGGTGATCAAGGGTATGGACGATTTCGTGCTTCAGCCGACGCTCTATTCGGAGCGCGTCAAGGCCCATCCGCTGGAGGTCTTTCTGGTCATCCTCGTCGCCGGGTCGCTGGCCGGAATTCTGGGCATGCTGTTGGCCATCCCCTCCTATACCGTGCTTCGCGTCTTCGCCAAGGAGTTCTTTTCGCAGTTCGCGCTGGTGCGCAAACTCACCGAGAATATCTGACATGGAGCCGGTGCGGATCGAGGGAATTGTCGTGCCCGGACGCAGGCTCGGCCGCGAGCTGGGTTTTCCCACGGCCAACCTCTCCGCCCAAGGGGAGGTGGCGGCCGAAGACGGGGTCTATGCTTCGTGGGCCGAGGTCGACGGAGTGCGTTACCGCGCCATGTCGAACTTGGGGCGCAACCCCTCGGTCGGCGGATGCGAACGGCGGCTCGAAACCCATCTGTTCGGTTTCGGGGGCTCGCTCTACGGCAGGCGGATGACCGTGGTGCTGTGGCGGAAAATCCGCGACGAGCGGCGTTTCGCCTCGGTCGAAGAACTGCGCGCGCAAATCGCAAAGGACAAGGAATACATATTAAAACTACGATAAACCATGTTTTTGGATACTACATTGCCCTACAAGGTCGCCGACATGTCGCTGGCCGAATGGGGACGCAAGGAGATCGCGATTTCCGAATACGAGATGCCCGGTCTGATGGCCGTGCGCCGCAAGTATGGTCCGCAGAAACCGCTCAAGGGGGTGCGCATCATGGGTTCGCTCCACATGACCATCCAGACCGCCGTGCTGATCGAGACGCTCGTCGAGCTGGGCGCCGAGGTGCGCTGGTGTTCGTGCAACATCTTCTCGACCCAGGACCATGCCGCCGCCGCCATCGCCGCTGCGGGGGTTCCGGTCTTCGCGTGGAAAGGGGAGACGCTGCCCGAATATTGGTGGTGTACCGCCATGGCGCTGTCGTTCCCGGACGGTAAGGGGCCGCAGCTGATCGTCGATGACGGCGGGGATGCTACTTTGCTGATTCACAAGGGTTACAAGGCCGAAAAGGACGCTTCGACGCTCGATTACGCTCCCTCGTCCTACGAGGAGGAGGTCATCCTCGACACGCTCCGGCAGCTGCTGGCCGAGGACTCCCGGAAATGGCACCGCACCGTGGCCGAGTGGCGCGGCGTGAGCGAGGAGACCACCACGGGCGTGCACCGGCTCTACCAGATGCAGGAAGCGGGCGAACTGCTTGTTCCGGCCATCAATGTCAACGATTCGTGCACCAAGTCGAAGTTCGACAACCTCTACGGCTGCCGCGAATCGCTGGCCGACGGCATCAAGCGCGCTACGGACGTCATGATAGCGGGCAAGGTGGTTGTGGTGTGCGGCTACGGCGACGTCGGCAAGGGCTGCGCGCGGTCGATGCGTTCGTACGGCGCGCGGGTCATCGTCACGGAAATCGACCCCATCTGCGCCTTGCAGGCGGCTATGGAGGGTTTCGAGGTCAAGACCGTCGAGAGCGCTCTGCCCGAGGGCAACATCTTCGTCACCTGCACGGGCAACTGCGACATCATCACGCTGGAGCATATGGAGCGGATGCGCGACCAGGCCATTGTCTGCAACATCGGCCACTTCGACAACGAGATACAGATGGCGCGGCTCGAAAAGTCGGGCGCCCGCAAGACCAATATCAAGCCGCAGGTCGACAAATACACCTTTGCCGACGGCCATTCGATTTTCATCCTTGCGGAGGGCCGTTTGGTCAACCTCGGATGCGCTACGGGCCACCCGTCGTTCGTCATGTCGAACTCCTTCACGAACCAGTGCCTGGCACAGATGGAGCTGTGGCAGAAGAAGTTGGAAGTAGGCGTCTATCGACTGCCCAAGCACCTCGACGAGGAGGTGGCGCGGCTCCACCTGGACAACCTCGGGGTCGAGCTCACGCGCCTGACCAAGAAGCAGGCCGATTATATCGGCGTGCCCGAGGAGGGACCTTTCAAGGCCGACCACTATAGATATTGAAAATCCGGGGCGCTCTTATAGCAAGAGCGCCCCGGATTGTATTGAGGTCTGAAGTTAACCGACGATCCAAGCCTTGAACGGCGCCCAGATGTCGGCGACGACAAGGGCCAGCATGGCGATGCAGGCGACGAGCTTGAGCCCCGTCCCGACGATGAACGCCAGGAACGAACCGATGCCCACGCGGAACGCCTTGGCCGAATCACCGCGGTCGTTGAGCAGTTCGCCCGCCACGGCACCGACGAACGGTCCGGCGATGATGCCCACGGGCCCGAAGAAAAGCCCTGCGAAGACGCCCACCGTGGCGCCGATGGAGCCCGCGCGCGAACCGCCGAAGCGGCGGGTCATCCAGCCGGGCAGAAAATAGTCGGAGAGGGTGACGGCCAGCGTGACGGCCAGCCAGATAAGCATGGCCGAGCCGGAGAACTGCGAGTAGGAGGCGCCCCAGGCGCAGAGCAGACCGACGTAGCTGACGATGACGCCCGGGATGGCCGGGACGATGCACCCGACGATGCCGACCACCGAGAGCAGCAGGGCGAGGAATGAGAGCAGGATGTCCATGCCGCTATCCGATCAGCCGGTTGGTCGCCGTGTCGGGGAAGACGATCCACGGCCGGAACTGCTTGGCCTCCTCGAAATCCATCTGCGCATAGGAGGCGATGATGACCACGTCGCCCACCTGCACCTTGCGGGCCGCGGCGCCGTTCAGACAGATGCAGCCGCTGTCGCGTTCGCCCTTGATGACGTAGGTCTCGAAGCGTTCGCCGTTGTCGATGTCCATGATCTGGACCTTTTCGCCCTCGATGATGTTGGCCGCTTCGAGGAGCGCCTCGTCGATGGTGATGCTTCCCACGTAGTTGAGGTCGGCCTGCGTGACCCGCACCCGGTGGATTTTCGATTTGATGACTTCGATCTGGAATTTCATTATCGGATTCGGATGTTGTCTATCAGACGGATCGGGCCGGCCTGCACGGCTATGCAGCCCTGGATGCGGGGGGCGTCGTCCCATGCGGCGACTTCCTGCATCGTCAGGGCGTCGACCGACTGGTAGTAGATGACTTCGAGCAGCGGATTGCGCTCGATTTCGGCCGTGACCCACGCTTTCAGCTCGGCGGGCGGCAGCGAGTGCGATTTTTCGGCGGCGGCCCGGAGCGTGGCGTAGATATGCGGCGCTGCGGCGCGGTGCGCAGGGTCGAGCAGTTGGTTGCGCGAGGAGAGGGCCAGTCCGTCGGCGTCCCGGACAATGGGGCATTCGACGATCTCGACCGGGAGCTTCAGCTGCGCGACCATGGCCCGGATGACGGCTATCTGCTGGAAATCCTTCTCGCCGAAGTAGGCGCGGGCGGGCCGCACGATGTCGAACAGGCGGCTGACCACCTGCGCCACGCCGTTGAAATGGCCCGGACGCGTGGCGCCCTCCATGACCTTGTCGATTTGTCCGAAGTCGAACTGCCGCGTGTCGGGTTCGGGGTATATCTCCTCGACCGACGGCATCAGCACCAGGTCGGCGCCCGCTTCTTCCAGGAGCCGCGCATCGGCTTCGGGAGTGCGGGGGTAGCGCCGCAGGTCGTTCTTGTCGTTGAACTGCGTGGGGTTGACGAATACGCTCACCGCCACCGTGTCGTTTTCGCGGCGCGCACGTTCCACCAGCGAACGGTGCCCGGCATGCAGGGCACCCATCGTCGGGACGAATCCGATGCCTGCGGCTCCGGCCTTGTCCAGCTCTGCGCGGAATGCTTCGACGCTCGTATGGATCTTCATTTTTCTGCTTTTGAAGCGGGTTGCGGGGCAAAGGTAGGAAAGATAATTAAAAATGAAAAATTAAGAATTAAAAATCCGTGCTTCGCCGTCGCCGGGCGGGTGTTTTTGTGCGGCGGGTCGGGGCTGCTTTTGCCGGATTTTTGCTATCTTCGCACGTTAACAAACCCGAACCGACATGAAAAAAATCGCACTTATGTCATTTTCCGCCATTATGTTCGCTTCGTGCGGCACACAGCAGGGCGACAAGCCGTGGATCGTCGACCGTTTCGACGACGTGAAGGTGATCCGCTACGAGGTCCCCGGTTTCGAGGAACTTCCGCTCGAACAGAAGGAGCTGGTCTACTATCTTGCCGAAGCTGCCAAGTGCGGCCGCGACATCCTTTTCGACCAGAACTGCCCGGCCAACCTGCCCGTGCGCCGGACCTTGGAGACCGTCTATGAGCACTTCGAGGGCGACCGTTCGACGGCCGAGTGGCAGGCACTCGAAAAATACCTCAAAAAGGTGTGGTTCGCCAACGGCATCCACCACCACTATTCCAACGACAAGTTCACCCCGGAGTTTACCGAGGAGTATCTGCTGTCGGTCATCGAGACCATCCCCGAGGAGCGGTTCGGTGACGAGCTGAACGCCCTGCGCGGCGAGGTCTGCACGGCCATTTTCGACCCTGCGGCCTACCCGACGCGGCTCAACCAGCGGGCGGGCGACGATCTGCTGCTCACTTCGTCGAGCAACTATTACTGCGGGGTTTCGCAGGCCGAGGCCGAGAAGTTCTACGCCGCAATGGCGGCCGCCGACGCGGGCAATCCGGAGCCGGTTTCCTACGGGCTCAATTCGCAGTTGGCCAAGGACGCGTCCGGACGTCTTTACGAACGGGTGTGGAAAGTCGGCGGCATGTATTCGCCCGCCATCGAACGCATTGTCGGCTGGCTCGAGAAGGCGCAGGCCGTGGCTGCCGAACCGCAGAAATCGACCATCGCGGCGCTGGTGGAGTATTACCGCACGGGCGACCTGAAGAAGTTCGACGAGTACAACATCCGCTGGGTCCGCGACACGCTTTCGCACGTCGATTTCGTCAACGGCTTCATCGAGGACTACGGCGATCCGCTGGGCCGCAAGGCTTCGTGGGAGGCCAATGTGAACTTCATGGACACCGAGGCGTGCCGCCGCACCGAAATCATCTCGGAGAACGCCCAGTGGTTCGAGGACCATTCCCCCGCCGCGCCCGAGTATAAGAAGAAGGAGGTCCGCGGCGTCTCGGCCAAGGTCATCACCGTGGCCATGCTCGGCGGCGACTGCTACCCGGCCACCCCCATCGGCATCAACCTGCCCAACGCCGACTGGATACGCAAGGAGTACGGCTCGAAGTCGGTGACCATCGACAACATCACCTATGCCTACGACATGGCGGCCCACGGCAACGGCTTCAACGAAGAGTTCGTGCTGCGTGCCGACGACCGCGACCGCATGGAGCGCTACGGCAAGCTGGCCGACGACCTCCACACCGACCTCCACGAGTGTCTGGGCCACGGTTCGGGCCAGCTGGCGCCGGGCGTTTCGGGCGGCGAGCTCAAAAGCTACGGTTCGACCCTCGAAGAGACCCGCGCCGACCTGTTCGGGCTCTACTACTTAGGCGACCACAAGATGGTGGAACTCGGACTGATTCCTTCGCTCGACGTGGCGTGGGCGGGCTATGCCAAGTATATCATGAACGGCATGATGACCCAGCTGGCGCGCATCGAGCCGGGCAAGAACGTCGAGGAGGCGCACATGCGCAACCGCAAGCTGATTTGCGAGTGGTGCTGCGAGCGCGGCAAGGCCGACAACGTGATCGAATGGGTCGAGGAAAACGGCAAGCGCTATGTCGTGGTCAACGATTTCCCCAAGTTGCGGGCCCTTTTCGGCGAGATGCTCCGCGAAATCCAGCGCATCAAGTCCGAGGGCGACTATGAAGCCGGGCGCGCGTTGGTCGAGCGATATGCCGTGGCGGTCGACCCCGAACTGCATGCCGAGGTCCGCGAACGCTACTACGGGCTGGGCATCGAACCCTACGGCGGGTTCCTCAATCCCGACTACGAATTGGTCGAGCGCGACGGCAAGGTGGTCGACGTGAAGATTGTTTACCCGACCGACTACGCCGCCCAGATGATGGACTATTCGACGAATTATTCGTTCCTGCCGCTGAAAAACTAAAAAGCAGCCTGCGCCCGGAATGGCGGTGGGTTACGGCTCCCGCCAGCGCGGCCGCAGATTCAGCAATCCGCTGGCAGTGTTGTTGTTGAAACGTTTTAGCAAACAGTTGAAACGTTCCTTTTCAGGCAGGTTTTCTCGCCTCGGCATAGCTCGTGCAAGCACAGCTCTGCCCTCGGCTTATCGAAAACGTTCCGGATGCGCTGCCAGTTATTCATTCCAGTCTGGCAGAAAACTTGGGTTAATGAATAGTGAATAATTGGCTTTCTTATGTCTTTGCCAGTTGTTCCCTATTAACTATTCATTATTCATTTTTCCTGTCATTCATTCCAGCGATTGCTGGCATACGCCTGCTGCGGGCTACCGCCACCGTGAGTCGGGAGCCTTGACGAATGTCGGCGCGAACGGTGACTACTGGTCTTCGTCGTCCTACCTCGCAGGCAGCGCCAACGCGGGCAACCTGGGCTTCAATTCCAGCGTCGTCAACCCGCTGAACAACAATAACCGTGCTTACGGCTTCTCCGTGCGCTGCGTCCAGCATCTGTGCGGCTGCTTTTTACAATGACAAAGGCGTACCTCCCACAATGGAGGTACGCCTTTCTTGCGTCGCAGCGGAACCGCTATTTCTTCTTGGGGTCCGAACCGTTGTCGATGGCGAACGTCGAGACGATGACCATCTTCTCGTCCACGTTGTTGGGGTTCGAGACGATGACGCCGTACTCGCCCGTGGGACGGGTCGCGAACGAAAGACGATAGCTGCTTTCGCCGTATTTCTTGGCCGTGAAAGGCAGGAAGTCGAGCGTGTTGCTCTGCACGTTGAAAGTGCCGACGGCCGAAATGACGGCCGAACGGTTCTTGGGCGTGGCTTTCATGCGGAACACGCGCACGATCGACATCGGGTCGGCCTTGTTGTCCTTGGCCCGGACGATCAGTTCGACGGGCTGGCTGCCGTCCATGCGTACGCTTGCGGTGCCGCCGTCGATGACGACCTTGGTCTTTTGTTTGGCCGCGGCGAATCCGGCGATGTAGACTCCGGCGCCGGTCTTGATGCGGACGGTGTGTTTTTCGAGTTTGCCGGACGTGCCGTCGGGGAATACGGCGACCACTTCGCCCTCGAATTCGGGTTCGAGGGACTGCGCCTTAACCGCGGAAATCTCCCCCCCCCACGCCATGGCCGCGAAAGCCATCAGGAAGAAAAGTTTTTTCATAGGATTTGGGTTTTGGTTTCGTGCAACCTGCACATCCACAAAGTTAAGCGATATTTTGCAATGTTGTTCCCCCCCCGATTTTTTTTGCTTCGGACGCTGAAAAAGATAAAAAACAGCCCGGCAGATGCTGGACGCAGCGCACGGAGAGGGTCGATGCCCGGCGGCCATGGTTGAGCGGGTTCACGTTGTCCGCGTTCAGGTTCAGATAGCCCGAGCCGAGCTGGCCTGCGGCATAGGACGACGAGGACCAGCAGAGGCCCCACTCGCCGACGTGTGTCAGGGCACCCGTCGTCTCGAAGCGGTAGCCCGCAGCAGGCGCTGAAGCAATCGCTCGGATGAATGACAGGAAAAATACTCAATGAATAATTGATAATGAATAGTGAATAATTTTATTCTTTGTCATTCCGAATACCTTCTTTTGTCATTCTGAGGAGGGCATTGGCACGACGAAGAATCTGTTTTTCAGCAAAACAGATGTTTCACTGCGTTCAACATGACAATTATTCCCTATTAACTATTCATTATTCACTAAAGTTTGTTTCCTGTCAGACTGGAATGAATAACTGGCAGCGCATCCGGAACGTTTTCGATAAGCCGAGTGCAAAGCCAAGTTTACCTGAGCTATGCCGAGGCGAGAAAACCTGCCCGAAAAGGAACGTTTCAACTGCTTGCTAAAACGTTTCAACAACAACACTGCCAGCGGATTGCTGAATCTGCCGGACCACGCTGGCGCGCACCTTTTCGGCGAGCCGCCGGCAGACCGAAGCCGTTCGGACCTGCCGGGGCAGGAAAAGGGGCTTGAAATGAACCGTAGCCCATGCCATTCCGGGTCGGAGGCTGTTTTTTATCGGATGGAAAGCCGGGACGCCTATTCGTCCTCATCGTCGTCTACGGGGCGGTTGCCGCCGGGAGGGGTCAGCTCGGCCACCAGGCGGTCGGCGTCGCAGCACGACACGTAGAGCTTGTCTTCGTAGATGTCGACGATTTCCACGAAATTGCGCCATTCCGTGGCGTAGACCCGCACCCGCTCGAAGCGCCGCAGGTCGATGAAATGGCCGTAGTAGCCGAAGAAGCCGAAACCGCCGAACACGGGCACTATCCACTTCATGTGAGCTGTGCCGACCTTGCGCACGGCCGCGATTTCGCTGCGGTTTATTTCGGTGATGTCCAGCAGGCAGCGCACCTGGACCGACTGGTCGGTGACGACGATTTTGCGCGGAATCGAAAGGGCCATCAACGCAATCAGCGCCACGATGAACGACGTGAACCACGCCGAGAGGTACCCTCCCTCGTAGAGATAGAACAGACCGCCGCCCAGCAGGGCGAAGACGATCCAGTAGACGAGCGTCCAATAGAGCGTGTTGCGGTCGAAACGGTATTTGTAGGTGCTTTGCATGGTGCTATTTTTCGGGCAGTCGTTCGTAGGCGTTCTCTTCGCGGGCCGCCAGCAGGGCTTCGGCCACGGCGAAATCTTCGGGGGTCGTAATCTTGAGGTTCTGCCGCTCCCCGTCGCACAGACAGATGCTGTGCCCCGCCGTTTCGACCACCGACGCGTCGTCGGTGAACTCCGGGCGGTAGTCGGCGCCGTAGGCTTCGCGCAGCAGTCCCGCGCGGAAAATCTGCGGCGTCTGGACGATGCGCAGGCGGCGGCGGTCGACGGCGTGCGAGACGGTGCCGTCCGTCTGGCGGTAAGAATCGGCAGGCTCGACAACCGGAACGGCGGTGCCGTGCTCGGCGGCCGCGGCGGCCGTGCGGCGGATGAGCTTGGACGAAGCGAGGGGCCGCACCCCGTCCTGCACGGCGATCAGCCCGACGTCGTCCGGGAGCGCCGCGAGCCCGTTGCGAACGGAGAAAAACCGCTCCTCTCCGCCCTCGGCGACGGTGTGGGGCGCCACGTCGAAACGCGCGCACAGGTTGTGCCAAAACTCGATATGGGCGGCAGGAAGCACTACGACGATGGGAGCTCCCGGCAACGCCTTGGCGAAGCTGCCTATCGTGCGGGCCAACACGGGCTCACCGCCGAGCAGCGCGAACTGCTTGGGGATGCGGCCGCCGAAACGCGTTCCGGCACCTCCCGCCACGATGATGACCCCGACCCGCTCCATGGCGCTATTTCTTGGGCTCTGCGGCCGCTCCGGCGGGCTGTGCAGGCGGCACGGGAGCCGGAATGACGATGGAATCGAGCTGTGTGATGCGCTCCTCCTCGGGAAGCTCGCCGTTCAACTCGGCGAGAATCCGGTCGCGGACGAACTCGAACGCCGCGCGGTTTTTCTTGGCGATGGGCTCGGCGGGCTTCTGCGGAATCTTCAGCGGGTCGATAGGGGTGCCGTTGCGCCAGATGCGGTAGTCGAGGTGGGGGCCGGTCGAGGTGCCTGTGGAACCGACGTAACCGATGAGCTGGCCCTGCGACACGCGCTTGCCTTGCGAAATACCCTTGGCGTAACCGCTCAGGTGGAGATAACCCGTGACAAGATTGCCTGCATGCTTGATTTTGAGGGTGTTGCCGCCGCCGCCGCCCCAGCCTTTGAACGTCACCACGCCGTCGGCCACGGCATGGACGGGCGTACCCTTGGGTGCGGCGTAGTCGACGCCCGTGTGGGGACGGTAGACCTTGTAAACCGGGTGCTTGCGGGCGTAGGAGAACTTGGAACTGATGCGCGTGTATTTGAGCGGCGCCTTGAGCAGCTGCTTGCGCAGGCTGGTGCCGTCCAACTCCCAATACTGGATTTTACCGCCTTGGCGGAACGGAATGGCGTAATACTCCTTGCCGCCCTGCGTGAACTTGGCGCCCCAGATGCGGTCGACGCCAGCCGACACGGTGTCGTCGATGAACCGCTCGTCGTAGATGACTGTGAAGCTGTCGCCCTTCTGGATGCCGAAGAAATCGACGGTCCACTGGTAGATGTTCTCCATCTCGGCGGCGAGCGAATAGGGGAGGTTCTGCTCCATGATGGAACCCCACAGCGACGACGAAATGACGGCCGAACGCTGCGTGCGGCGCAGGGTCGTGGACTTGGTGTCCTTGCGGATCGAAACGGAGTCGCCGTCGTGGAATCCGAAGACCACGTAATTGGTCCGATCGGTTTCGTAGACGAGGTAATCGAGGTGCGGGGCGTAGAGCGAATCTTCGTGGATGAAGACCGTGTACCTGTGGCCCGCCCGGATGTTGCGCAGCGGGAAAATCTCTTTCGCCGAGCGGTCGAGCCGGTCGATCTGGCGCACCGTGATGCCGTAGTTGTTGAGGATTTTGCTGAGGGTCTCTCCCTTGCCGATTTCGCCCGTTTCGAGACGGTAGGCGTCGGCGTCGATGCCGTAGACGATGTTGCGTTGGGTCTCCGCATCCGAGGCAGTGCGGCCGCAGGCTCCGGCCGTCAGGGCCAGCAGAGCCGCGAGGTATATTCGGAGTGTTTTCATACTTGCAGGCAAAGGTAGTAATTAAAAACGAAGAATGAAAGTTCGGAGCCGCCTGCGCGTGCTTTTCGTGGCCAACGAAAAAACGCCCCGGACGAATCCGGAGCGCTTTTCACTTGCGAATCAGGCGCGAAACCTATTCAGCGGCCGAAACCGAGAATTTGATGACAGCCTTGACCTCCTTGTGCAGGCGGGCCGAAGCCTCGTACTCGCCGACGGTCTTGATGGTCTCGACGCTGATGACCTTGCGGTCGAGCTCGATGCCTTTGGCGGCGAGCGCCTCGGCCAGGTCGGCGGCCGTGACGGTACCGAAGAGCTTGCCCTCCTCGGCCTTGACGCTCAGCGACAGCGAGAGGTTGCCGATGGTCTGGGCCAAAGCCTGTGCGTCGGCCAGAATCTTGGCGTCCTTGTGAGCGCGCTGGCGCAGGTTCTCGGCGAGCACCTTCTTGGCCGAAGCCGTAGCGGCGGTGGCCAGACCCTGCGGAATGAGGTAATTATTTGCGTAACCGGGCTTGACGTTGACGATGTCGTTGGCGTAGCCCAGATTCTCCATATCCTTCTTCAGAATGACTTCCATGTGCTTGTCCTCCTTAAATTATTTCATGCAATCGGTTACGAAGGGCAGAATGGCGAGGTGACGGGCGCGCTTGACGGCCTGGGCCACCTTCTTCTGGAACTTCTGCGAAGTACCGGTCAGACGGCGGGGCAGAATCTTGCCCTGCTCGTTGAGGAACTTCTTGAGGAACTCGCCGTCCTTGTAATCGACGTACTTGATGCCGAGCTTCTTGAAACGGCAGTATTTCTTCTTCTTGACGTCTACCGAAACGGGGTTCAGATAGCGGATTTCGGACTGTGCTTTATTCTCCTGTGCCATGGCTTACTCCTGTTTGTTAGTGGTTTTAGCACGACGTTTCTCCGAGTACTCGACGGCGTACTTGTCCTGCTTGAAAGTCAGAAAACGGATCACCCGCTCGTCGCGGCGATACTGCGTTTCGAGGGTGTTGATGAGCGTGCCCTCGCCCGTGAACTCCACGAGGAAGTAGAAACCGGTGGTCTTCTTCTGAATGGGGTAGGCCAGCTTCTTGAGGCCCCACGACTCCTTGTTCACAATCTGACCGCCGTTCTCGGTGATGACACCCTGGAATTTGTCGGCCACCTCCTGCACCTGCTGTTCGGACAGAACCGGCGTGACAATGAAAACGGTTTCGTAATTGTTCATAATACGTTGAATTAAAAAGTTATCCCCTTTTCGGGCTGGCAAAGATAGGAATAAATAAATTAAAAATGAAAAATTAAGAATTAAAATTGTCGGTCGGACAATGCGAAGCGACGGACGGATCATGTGCGGGGACAGGGATTCCCTGCGAGGAGCAAGCAAGTGCAGGCGCTTTCTGCCTTCGGCAGGTCTCCGGCTTCCCCGGAATCGCATTTTTAATTCTTAATTTTTCATTTTTCATTCCGTTGCTCGGGAAATCCCTGCGCCTTGAGCCGGATGTCCTGCCCGTCGGGCGTGACGAGGAAGCAGCCGGTCGATTCGGGTGTGATGTGGCCGATGACGTCGACCAGCCCCAGCCGCATGACCTGCTCCTGCATGGAGAGCGGCACGGTGAAGAGCAGTTCGTAGTCCTCGCCGCCGTGGAGCGCCGCGACGACCGGGTCGGAGTGCATCTCCTCGGCCAGGGCCGTGGTCTGTTTGGCGATGGGAATCCGCTCCAGGTAGATGCGGGCGCCGCATTTCGAGGAGCGGCAAAGTTGCAGCAGATCGCTCGAAAGCCCGTCCGAAAGGTCGATCATCGCCGTGGGCACGATTTTCTCCTCGGCCAGGGCGGCCCGGATGTCGGTGCGCGGGCGGGGCTTGAGGTATTTTTCCAACAGATATTCGTAGCCTGCGAATTGGGGCTCGGGGTTGTCCACGCCGGCAAGAACCCGCTTTTCGCGTTCGAGGAGCTGCAACCCCATATAAGCCGCTCCGACGTTGCCCGTCAGACAGATAAGGTCGTTCTGCTGTGCACCGTCGCGCCCGACGATGCGTTCCTCGGGTGCGTGGCCTACGGCTGTGACGCTGATGACCAGCCCCGTCATCGAAGCCCGCGTATCGCCGCCGACCACGTCGACGCCCAACTCCTTGCAGGCGAAACCGATGCCCTCGTAGAGGTCGTCCAGCGCCTCGACGGGCAGCTTGGCCGAGATGCCGAGCGAGACGATCAGCTGCGACGGGGTGGCGTTCATGGCGAGAATGTCGCTCACGGCAGCCGTCACGACCTTGTACCCCAAGTGCTTGAGCGGGAAATAGGTGAGGTCGAAGTCGACCCCCTCGAAAAACGAATCGGTCGAAAGAACCGTCCGCTCGCCGGAGGGCGGAGCGAGCACCGCGCTGTCGTCGCCCGCACCGCGCAGGGTCGAAGCGTTGGAGGGTGCGAAGCGGGCGGTGAGCCTGTCGATCAGTCCGAATTCGCCCAATTCGGCGATTTCGGTGCGTTTTTTCTGCGCTGCCATTCCTTAAAATTTTTACAAAACTAACGAATCTTTCCATTTTCCCAAAAATTTGACGTACTTTTGTCGGGTCAAAAAAGGTATTGGCTATGATAAATATCGTCTTGTTCGGCGCCCCGGGCTGCGGCAAGGGGACGCAGGCCCAACGGCTCAAAGCGCACTACGGCATCGACCATGTTTCGACCGGCGAGGTCATCCGCGAACACATCCGCCGCGGTACGGAGCTGGGCCGCAGCATGGAATCGTGTATCGCCCAGGGCAAGCTGGCGCCCGATGAACTGGTGATCGGGATGATCGAGGAATATGTGGCTTCGCACAAGGAAGCGAAAGGCTGTATTTTTGACGGATTCCCGCGCACGACGGTGCAGGCCGAGGCGTTCGACCGGATTCTGGAGAAGCATGGACTGAAGGTCGACATCATGGTGGATATCCATGTGCCGGAGGAGGAGCTGATACGCCGTATCTTGCTGCGCGGCAAGGATTCGGGCCGTGCCGACGACGCGTCGGAAGAAGTGGTCCGGGGACGGCTGGAGGTGTACCACCAGCAGACCGCCGTGGTGTCGGACTACTATGCGGCGCAGGGCAAATATGCGTCGGTCAACGGCACGGGTACGATGGACGAGGTGTTCACCCGTGTCGCGACCGTCATCGACGGGCTGGAGAAATAGATAGAGTTTATCCGCGAAGATAAAGGTCCCGAATTTTCGGGACCTTTTTTGTTGGCTGGTTTTATTGGCTGGCGGGGGCGTTGGGTTATTTTCATCTGCGGCGGCTGGGGCCGACGCATCTTCGATGCGGGCCGCCGCAGATGGCAACGCAAGCGGCAGTCTCTGCCCCTCGCTGAACCGCAAAGTGTTTGACTTTGCTTGCGCTCAGCATAGCCTGCAAGCAGTCTCTGTCCTCGCTGAACCGCAAAGGTCACCTTTCACTTTCCACCTTTCACTTTGTTAACTGCCGTTTGATCCACTCCAGCTGGTTGCGGCCGGTGGCTTCCGAAGTCCAGTGCTCGTTGACAGGAGTGAGCAGGGCCTCTTTGGGGCACGACAGCACGTTGTAGACCGCGTAGCTGGTGGTCGGCGGGCAGGTGTCGTCGTTGTAGCCCCAGGTCATGTAGACGGGCACCCGAATCAGCCGGGCGAAATTGACGACGTCGTAATAAGCCATCGTGCGCAGCTTGTCGGGCGTGTCCATCCCCGGGATTTTGGAGAAATGGGGGTAGCCGTCGCCCTCGCCGAGTTTGAAGCGGGCCATGTCGCTCAGGGCCGGATGGTTGGCCACGCAGGCCGTGATGCGCGGGTCGAGTGCGGTGGCGATGAGCGCCAGTGCACCGCCCTGACTGCCGCCCTGGGCAATCATGTTCCGGCCGTCCCATTCGGGCAGCGAAGCGAGCAGGTCGGCCGCGCGCACGCAGGCGAGGTAGACGCGCTTCATGTAGTAGTTGTCGCGGTTGTCGAGCCCGTTGGTCAGATAGCCGTTGCTGCGGCCGTTGAAAGCGGCGCTGATTTCGCGGAAACGCTCCTCGGGCAGGTCGGGGTGCAGGCCGTGGATCTCGAACTCGAACCGGATGCAGCCCTGCTCGGCGTAGTACTTGTGGCGCAGGGGTTCCTTGATGGTCTTGATGCCGGCGCCCGGCGGCACGAGCACGGCAGGGCAGCTCCCGGGCCGGGCGTCCTTGGGCATGAACAGATAACCGTAGATGCTCTGTCCCTGCTTGTTGAGCTGCAATTTGACGAGGTAGCAGTCGATTTTGTCGGTGCAGTATTTTTCCGCCCGCTCTTTCGTATAGCGCAGGGGGAAAGCGGCGGCTTCCTCCTTGCTGCGCTCCCAGAACTCACGGAAATCGGCGGGCATGCTGGTATAGGGTTCGATTTTCTCGGGCGAGAACCCGACCTTGACATGGTGCCGGGTGGTCTGCCCGCCGACGGTGGTCGAAAGGCGGCAGTCGCGGAACCCGGGGCGCTTCATGGTGCCGACGGGGATGGCCGCCCGGCCGTTTTTGAGCACGACGCTGCCTTTTGTGTCGGCGGGCATCAGGTCGCCGCCCAGTTCGTAATGGACGGTGATGCCGTCCTGCGGAATGCCGTAGCGATAGAGCTGTACCTCGATGACGGCCTTTTCGCCCGTGCGGTAGAGCCAGTCGGCATGGTCGGGTTGTGCGACCCACAGCACGTCGCTGCGGTAGGGATAATTCTCGGCCTGCAATCCGAGCGGCAGGCAGAGAAGCGAAAGAAGCAATAGCAATTGTTGTTTCATAGGGTCGGGGTGTTTCGGTTGGGGTTGAGGGACGATACGAAAAGAGCCGCTCTGCGAGAGAACGGCTCCTGTGGAACTGAACGGCTGCTGCTACAAGGCGTTCACATGCAGCTGCAAAGCGCTCTTGAGGTTGGCGGCCTTGTTCTTGTGCATGATGTTGTGCTTGGCGAGCTTGTCGAGCATCGAGGTGACCTTCGGAAGCAGGGCCTCGGCAGCGCTCTTCTCGGACGTCGTACGCAGGGCCTTCACGGCGTTGCGGGCCGTCTTGTGGAACAGACGGTTGTGGGCCCGCTTGGTTGCGGTCTGACGAATCCGTTTCTTCGATGACTTATGGTTTGCCATAATCCGTATAGTTTTATTTTTTTGACTTCTTGAGTAGCCCATAGCAGAATCGAACTGCTCTTTCAAGAATGAAAATCTTGCGTCCTAACCGATAGACGAATGGGCCTTTACCGCTATTTCCCACCGTGTCGGAAGTACTTTAGCGGTGCAAAGGTAACTAAAAAAGTGAATCGACCAAAGAAAACGACGAAAAATGTTGCGAAAACTATGGTTCGTCGGTGCGAATCCGTCCGCAGAGGGGGTCGAAAGAGAGCCCGGCGCCTGCGAAAAGCCGCTCGATCAACCCGCTGGCGGCCATTTCGGCGGCGGGCAGGTGGTGCAGGGCGGGGGTGTCGATGAGCAGGACCGAATCGCACAGCGAAAGGGCGATGTCGAGGTCGTGGGTCGAAAAGAGAATGCACCTGCCCTCGTCGTGAGCGAGCCGCCGGAGCAGCGATGCCAGCGCGTAGCGGTTGGGCAGGTCGAGGAACGCCGTGGGTTCGTCGAGGAGGATGACGGGGGTGTCCTGGGCCAGCGCCCGGGCGATCATGGCCCGCTGGCACTCGCCGTCGGAAAGGGTCTCCATCGGCTTGCGGGCGAGGTCGGCGATGCCGACCGTTTCCAGCGCGCGCCGGACGGCGGCCCGGTCGCTCTCCTGCATGCGCCCGAACCAATTGGTGTAGGGGGCGCGGCCGAGGGCGACCATATCCTCGCAGGCGAGGTTGGCGATGCGGACCTTGTCGGTGGCGACGAACGAAACGGTGGACGCCAGCTGTCTGGGATTGAGCGCGGAAACCGGCGTGCCGCAGAGCCGGACCTCTCCGCCCTCAGCGGTCCGCAGCCCGGCGATGACCCGCAGCAGCGAACTTTTTCCGGTGCCGTTGCGGCCGATGAAAGCGGTGAGCGATGCGCGCGGAATCTCGGACGAAACCTCTTCGAGCAGCACGCGCGGCCCGTAGGCCAGCCGGATATGATGCAGCGAAATACTCATCCGAAAAAACTGCGGTTGCGAACGACGACGAGGATGACGATCGGAATGCCCATCAGCGCGGTGATGCTGTTGATGGGCAGGGCCAGCGTTTTGGCCAGCAAGTCACAGCCGAGCAGCAACGATGCACCTGCGAGCATTGAGGCGGGCATCAGCGTGCGGTGGTCGGCGCGGCGGAACAGCATGCGCGCGATGTGGGGAACGGCCAGCCCGACGAAGCCGACGGGACCGCAGAACGCGGTGACGGTGCCGGCGAGCAGGATGGTGGAGAGGAAAATCAAGGCCCGTGCGCGCGGGATATGGAGCCCCATGGTGCGGGCGTAATTTTCGCCTAAGAGCAGGAGGTCGAGGGGCTTGATGACGAGGACCGCGAGCACGAGCCCGATGCAGACGACGGGTGCGAGTAAGGCGAGCTGCGGCCCCGTGACGTCGCCGAGCGAGCCCATGGTCCAGACGACGAACGACTTGAGCGCGGCCTCGTTGGAGAGGTACTGCATGATTTCGACCACGGCGCCGATGCCCGAACCGAACATGATGCCGAGAATCAGAATCACCATGATGTCGTGGATGCGGCGGCTGACGGCCATGACGACGGCCAGCACGGCCGCCGACCCGAGCCAGGCCGCCCCGGCGACGCCGAGCGAGCGGACGGCCGAATGGCCCGCAATGCCCAGCAAAGGAGCGCCCAGGAGGAACAGCGCGACGCCGAGACTGGCCCCGGCGCTGACCCCGAGGACGTAGGGCCCGGCGAGCGGGTTGCGGAACAGGGTCTGCATCTGGAGCCCGGCCGCAGCGAGGGCGGCCCCGGCCAGCAAGGCGGTGGCGGCTTTCAAGAGCCTGATGTTTAGCACGATATTGCGAACGGTAGGGTCAGATTCGGCACCTGTGAGCGCACCCCACACCTCGCCGGGCGACAGAGCGACCGACCCCACGGCGAGGTCGGCGGCGAAGAGTGCCGCGGTGGCGAGGGCGAGCAGGACGAAGACCAAGGCCGAACGGGACATGCTACCGGAGCTGCTTGTAATAGGTGAGTGTATCGCAACCGAGCGCGGGGTGGAAAATGGTGGCGAGGTCGCGGAGAATGAGGTCGGGGTGGGTGGCGCCCGATTCCCAGAAATCGGACCCTCCGGCGAAGGTCTGCCGACGGTTATTGTTGAAAACCTGTCTGTTGCGCACGACGGGCAGGTCGGCGAACTTCGGATTCTGCGCCTTGAGCTCGGCGAGCGAATTGCACCCGCCGACGTTGAGCCACACATCGGCGTCGGCTGCGAACAGATAAGCCTGCTCCATGTCGACGGGCCGCGAGGTGTTGCCGTCGTTGGAGACGGTGAAGGTGTCGCCCCCTGCATCGCGGATGAGCTGCACCATGTAATTGCGGACGGGCGGCATGAACCACGTGTCGCGGTAGGGGGTATTGAGCAGCACTTTGGGGAGCGTGACGACGTCGGGATGCGCCTCGCCGACATGCGCGCGGACACGCTGTGCGACGGCGTTGTAACGCGCGGCGATGCCGTCGAAAACCTCCTTGCCGCGGTCGTGACAACCGCACAGCTCGGCGGCGACCATCAACCATTCGGCCTTGCCCAAAGGCGAGGGTTCGAGGTAATCACCTATATATATATAGGGAATCTTCAGCTCGCGGAGCTTGCCGGTCAGTACGCTGTTTTCGCCGTAGACGCCGTAGAGCAGAACGACATGGGGACGCATGGCGGCCAGCAACTCGAAATCGAGGTTGGTATCGTAGCCGATGTCGCGGACTTCGCCGCACAGACGATGCTCGCGGATGTGGGGATTGGCTATGTAGTCGATGCCCGAAACGCCCTTGATGCGCCGGACCTCGCCGAGGGCGTCGAACAACGCCACGTGGCTGGAAGATAAGCAGACGACGCGCTGGACGGGAGCCTTGACTGCCTGCCCGTCGAACCCGGCGGGCACGGGGCTGTCGTCATGCAGAACGAGCAAATGCTGTTCCTCCTGCTCGGCGCCCTGCCACGGATTGCGGACGGTGACCAACGTGGTGCTGTCATGGGCGGTACCGCGGATGTCGAACCCCGTGGCGTAGGCGGGGGTATAGACTTCGCGGCAGAAATCGGCGGCGGAATAGCTTTTGCGGCCGCTGCATGCGGCGGCCGCGAGGGCCGCGAGGACTGCCAGGAATATCTTCTGTGCTTTCATCGACTTCAAAAGTAGAAAAAATTCCGCATAAATTGTTGTTTTCTCAAAAATATGCTATATTTGCAGTCCCAAACCGAAAGGTTTCGGGTAATCGGGGCGTAGCTCAGTCCGGTTAGAGTACACGTCTGGGGGGCGTGTGGTCGCTGGTTCGAATCCAGTCACCCCGACTGATGAAAAATCCTTGATATTCAATCGAATATCGAGGATTTTTCTTTTGTGATATATAGTCCGAAAAATGGCGGGGGTACATAAATGGTTGCCATTCGGAAAATTTGAATCTTAGAAGACTTTTAATGTCGTGTATAATAATTAGCGAATTAAATAAGCCTAAATTCTTCTCCCGATATAAAATCATCTAAAAATTGCTGGTGGCGGCTTATGGCGTCGTAGGCTATTGCCTTCCAATAGTTATTACCAAGTCTATTTTTAAGTTGGGCTGAAATATTTTGTAATTGACAGATAATTTGATGTCTGGTCAGTGTGTGAAAATGATGTTCTTCTGCTCTGCGATCCATTAGTTCTGTTAAAACGTGATCTAAATGATCGCTGTATTTGGCAAGAAGTTCTAATCGGTTAAAATGACCTTCAGCAATCTGTCTTATATTTGCGGGTAGTAGATTATAATTAGTTGAATATTTCATAGAAGGAACATTCCCCTTGGTGTAAATTAAGTCTGCAAATAAGAACTGTGTATTTGGAATTATATCTTGATAAAAATGAAGAATAGCCCTTGATTGGTTGTTATCATATTTCCAATAGTCACTTTTTTTCTGATTGCACCCTGCGCATGCCATTATTAAATTATTTGAGAGTACACTAAATTCTGGATACTCTTCTTTGGGTAAATAATGGTCATAAGTTGTAGGAGTATCTACCAAGCAATAAGGACATAGCTTTTCCTTTAATATCTTAATTGTTTGCTTTTTTATGTCTGTTTTTAAAGTGCAGAGCCGGGTCGTTTTATTATCGTAACAATGCTTTAAATCTTTTTCTTGTTCCTTTGATAATAATGGACTGTTGTATGATAAAATAAAGTTAAAGCTATTGATATATGCATTGTAGCAATTCCCAATTATGGGTTTTAGCTTTTTAAGTATAGTTTTACGAGGATTTTGTTTTGATTCTGCTATTTCATCGTATATCTGGTGGGGATCATCTGCAATACAAGCTAATTTTTTCATTGTTTTTTTGCAGCTAAGTATAACATTGCATTAAGTGGTAGATTGTTATTGAAAAAACCGCTCACTTCTTTTACGGTATTCTTCTTCAATAATTGTTGTAATACAATTTTATACCCTTCTTCAATTTCACTTGTTTCAAAAACCATCCGTGTTAGATTCGATAAACTTTCACCAAAAGATTCTTGTTCAAGGGCTAAAATAGATGGAACATTGCCTTCACGTTCAAAAATATGCACAAATTTTGAGGGTATTTCTTGTAGTATAATCGGGGAATGTGTTGCTATTATGGCATATGACTTATAGCGGTCTAAAATATTATGAATAACTCGTATTAATCTTACCATCATATTCGGATGTAAATGAGATTCAGGCTCATCTAATAATACAAGAGAATTTTCCTCGATATTAGCAATTAACTCGGTAATGATAAGCAGAATAATATTTTCTCCGGAACTTAAATTTTTACGGTTTTTTAATATTGATTTTTGCTCTTCGTCATGTATATAAAACATATCATTATCATTGTCCTGTTTTATCCCTAGTTTTTCTGCATTTAATAATGATGATATAGAGCCTTTCCAAATTGGCTCTCTGTCCTTTTCTGTAATTTCCTTTAAAGCATTTGTAATTTTATTCTCAAGAGCCTTATCCATTTTAATTCCATCGGTCGTAATGCTGGTAGGCTGATCTAGGTCAATCTCTTTACTCTCTTTAGTTTTTCGTACATTATCGTATCTTCGAAGTCCAATGTACTTATATGTTAGATATTTAGAATTGGCAGGTACAGGAAATTCGTCAAATATACTATATGATATGGCAATGATTGATGTAAAGAAAGGGCGATGTGGGTGAAATGCATCTTTGTCGGCTTTGATGTCATCTCCCACAAGAGACTTTATTAAACTTACTAATATTTGAGTTTTACCAGTGCCATTTTTCCCAATTATTAGATTTATGCGGAACGGAATATTGTCACTATTGGGGAATTTCGCATCGAGAATATGGGGAGATGCTGCTTTTTGTAATTTTTTAGTGTATCGAAATGAAAAATAATTATCTTCTATATCTAAAGATAAAGCGAGCTTATGTCCTATTGTGAGAAGTCTTTCTGCTTGACTTGTCCTTAGAAGTGAATTCGAAATAACCGTCTCATTCTTATATTTTTGATAAAGATTTTTACACGCAGATAAATCATTCATCAGAGATAAAAATTCATCTGTTTCGTCAGGAGATAAATACTGCTTCAAGTTTTTATAATAGCTGTCAGATTGTCCTAATGAAACATAATTGTCTTCAAGCTTGTTGAACTTTGAGTTTAACTGAGCTTTGTAGATATGATTGGATGAATAATCGGCTTCATCGAGAGGAACTTTCGTTATTTTAACTTTGCCAATATATTCTAAAGTCCTATTGTCGCAAACGTAGCACATTTCAAAGGTTGTTCTGTGGTTATAATCATCCCAATTATTCCGGTTAAGGAAAAATGAATGAAATTCTTGAGACGAAGCTTCTGCTTCAGATGTGAAAAAAATGAATTTTTTCATATCAATTATATATTTGATTATATGCAAATATAAGATTTATATTTTGATTTTCATGTCTAAATATAAAGATAAATTACAGATTATGTGCATGAAACTATAACGGTCTATAACATCAATAACGAACCGTATATTAAGAATGAAACGGGGGAAGGGGGAAGGAACGATGTAACAAATAGATACGGTGCGGTGCGGGGGAAGTGCGAGAAAAACGAACCGTATGAAAAGCTGCGAAAAACCCGGAACGGCGGGGAAACCCGGGGGCATGCAATGCCGACGAAATGAATGAGGGCGGAATCGAAAGATTCTCGCCCTTTATTATGAGAAATACGCGTCAGAGATACCTACGCCGGGGGGAACAGAACCGAAGAATCACCCTGCGAATGGTGTGCTTTGTACATGTCCGGCGGGCTTGGAGCCGTTTCTGAAGAATATGGAAATGGGCATTGCAGTTACCGAAGGAGTTACAAAATGGGGTTACAGAACCGGGGAAATGGAGTTACGAAATGCGGATTCGGAAGCCCTCTGCGAATGTGGAAACACCCCGAAACCGAGAATAAAGCCCCGGATTCGGGGCGTATGGAAGCAGGAAACTGCCCTGCCGGTTGGGGGTTGCGCGAAATATAATCAGCTGAAAAACAGCTGAATCAATCTTAGGGTGCGGTCCGGAGTGCGGGTGTCGCCTTTGCCGAAGAGAAACCGAGGATTACCGGATGGCGTTGTAACGCACGCTTGCCTTGATGAGCCCCAAGGCCCGAATCATCTTCAGGGGTATCTCTTTGGGGTCGTGGTGCGGGTTGTGGCTGACGAGCTTGACGAAGCCTTTGCGCTCCGACTTCTGGATATACTTGATGGTGACGAATTCGTCGCCGTCGACGTTGAACGAAACGAGGTACATTTCGCCCCAGAAAATACCGAATTCGAGGTCGTGGACCTGCTTGTAGAGGACGATGTCGCCGCTCTTGAGCAAGGGATACATCGAATCGCCCCGGACGTGGACGGCGCCGTCGCAGGCGGGTAGGTCGGGCAGCGAAATGTAACTGAGCGGCACGGTCTCCGCGTCCTCGAACAACGCCACGAGGCCGGCCGTGGCTTCGAGACTATATAGCGGGATGCGCTGCAACTCGACCAGGCTGTCGGTGCGAAGCGGGAACTTCTCCTGCACGCACAGCCCCGACGCAGGTGCCGGAACGGAGGTCATCGCCCCGCGCCCGGTCAGCAACCAGTCGGCCGCGATCTCGAATGTCTTTACAATATTCTGTATGGCCTGCACCCCGGCGTTGCTGCGCCCCTTGAGGATTTCGGTAATCAGGGAAGTGCTCACCCCGATCTTGCCGGCGAAGTCCTTCTGGTCGGAAACCGCCCCGGATTTCAGCAGGTAATCATAGGCGGCCATGAAGCGGGTTGTCAGTTCGTTGGTCATGAATTATTACAGAATAATGTAAAATAATCAAGGGTAGATTTGGTATTTAATACAGAACATTGTATTTTTGCAATTGGAAATCGGCTCCTTGAGGCTCAAAGATACTGAAAATTTGGCAAATCAAGGGTGTCGGGCGAACAAATCGTGCGGCCGGCAGACCGATGAAGAACACCCGTGCTGGCATTCAAGCGCCGGGCGAAGACCGTCCGGGGAGAGCGCCCGGAAAGCTGTTCGGAAAATGAAGCGCCCGGAGAGCTGTACGGGAAACGAACCGGAAACACGCGAACAACGCGAGGACGAAGAACGCAGCCCGAACGACCCGAAAAGGGGCTGAAGCGAACCGCCTGTCGGGAAGCGAACCGCCCGGAGCGCTGTTTGGGAGACGAAGCGACCGGAGGAGCAGCCGGAGCGCTGTACGGGAATCGAACCGGAGAAGCAAGCGCCCCGGCCGAAATGACGAAACGACGCGACGAAACCAAAACGGCAAGGCATCCGAAGCCGAAATGACGGAGCGACCATGGAATACTACAACAACATACTCTGCATCCCGGTCCGTGAACTGCTGGAGGTGATGAGCGCCTCCAACTACCGGCAGCTGGCGGCGCGCGGCAAGCTGCAGGTGGCCCGCCGGGGCTGCCGCGGACGCTGCGCGCTGGTGGTTTTCGACAGCCTGCCCGACAAGTACCGGGCGGCGGCCCGGGAACGCTACCCGCAGGGCGGCATCATGCAGCTGCAAAAGTGGTTCCGCGACAACTACACGCTCGATGCCGAGGCCCGCACGTTCTTCTCGCGCTTCCGCTTCGACAACGGCGACCCGCTGCCCGCGGGCAAAATCGCCGAATACACCGTCAACGCTTCGGTGATCCGGGCCGTGCAGCGGCTCATGGCCAACGCCCGGGCCCTGCGCCAGGCGCAGCTCGACGGCCGCGTGCAGTGGAGCGAGATGGCGGCGGCCGTGGCCTACTTCAGGCAGGAGTACGGCCATACGCTGCCCGAGAGTGCCCTGCGCTTCCGCAAGAAGGTCGCCGAGTTCGGCCGCATGGGCTACGAATCGCTGATTTCGGGCAAGTTCCGCAACCAGAATTCCCGCAAGGTGAACCACAAGACCGAGCGGCTGATTCTCTCGCTCGACAGCCTGCCCGAGCGTCCGTTCAACACCACGGTGGCCGAGATGTACAACCAGTTCGTGTGCGGCGAGCTCGACGTCTACGACCCCGAGACGGGCGAGCTGTTCGACCCCGGGGAGTTCGCCGACCGCAACGGCGAGCCCGTGGCCCTGAGCGCCGCCACCGTGGCCAATTACCTGAACAACCCCAAGAACCGCGCCCTGCGCTCGCGGCTCCACGACAGCGCCTGGGACTTCAACAACCGCTACCGTCCGCACCACAGCCGCAAGGCTCCGGTGTGGGCTTTCTCGAAGATTTCGCTCGACGACCGCGACCTGCCGCGCAAGATGGCCGACGGCACCCGTGTCAAGGCTTACTACGCCTACGATGTGGCTTCGGGCTGCGTCATCGGCCACGCATACAGCCGCCTCAAGACGGCCGACCTGTTCATCGACTGCGTGCGCAGCATGTTCCGGCTCATCGACCGCCAGGGCTGGAATTGCCCGGCCGAGGTGGAGGTCGAGCACCACCTGGTCAACAACTTCGCCGACGGGCTGATTCGCGCCGGCGTCGTCTTCCCGTTCGTGCGGTGGTGCAACCCCGGCAACTCGCAGGAGAAGCGCGCCGAGCACTTCAACCGTGCCAAGAAATACGGCGTCGAGAAGCGTCTGCAAACGGGCATCGGCCGCTGGTACGCCCGGCTGGAAGCCAACCGCCCGCGCGAGGAGAAGGTCTACGACGAACACAACAACACCTACAAGGAGGCGACCTACACCTACGACCAGCTCGTGGCCGACGACCTGCGCGTCATCGACGAATACAACCGCCGGCCGCATCCGAACCAGAAGCTCTATCCCGGGCTGACGCGCTGGGAAGTGCTTTGTCAGAATCAGAACCCCGGCCTGTCGCCCGTCGACAAGGCGCTGCTCTGTCGCTTCATCGGCGAGAGGACCCGCACCTCGGTGCGCCGCAGTATGTATTGCACCGTGCGTGGCCAGAAGTTCCGCCTGCCCTCGCCGGAAGTGCTCGGACGGCTGGCGCCCAACGACTACGGGGTGGAGGCATGCTGGCTGCCGGACGAGACGGGCGCCGTTCCGGAGGTCTACCTCTACCAGGGCGGCAGCTTCATCGCCCGCTGCACGCCCGTGGAAGCCTACAACGAGGCGACCGCCGAGCAGACCGACGAAGACCGCCGCAACTACACCGAGCAGGCGAAGTACGTGTCGGAGTTCGACGCCCTGATGAAGCGCGAGCAAATCCGCAAGGTGCGCATCCTGCCGCGCGGTCTGCCCTCCGGCGAGGCCGAGACGGTCGGGGTGCCTGCCGGTGACCAGCCCGGCGACCAGCCCGGCACCCAATCCTATGGCCAACCCGGCACCAAATCCGGCCAGCCCGGTGAACCCCCGGCGCACAGCACGCCCGGCGCAGCCGCTTCGGACGCCGGCTCCTCCGACGACTTCGGCTTCGGCGCCGACTATGCCGCCCTGGCCCGCCAAGACCTTTAGCACCAACACGCAAAAGCCATTTCGATATGATTCCGAACGACAACGGCCCCGGGAGCGCCGAATGGAAAATCGTAAAGACCCCGACCTTCGACTACATCTCCGCCCAGCTGGAACTCTGCCGCACGAACAGCCTTTCGGGGATGTTCTGCGACCTGCCGAACATCGGCAAGACGGTGGCGGCGCGGCACCACGCGAAGACCCACAGGAACGTCGTCTACGTCGACTGCTCGCAGGTCAAGACCCGGCAGCGGCTCTTCCGCTTCATCGCCCGCGGTTTCGGGCTCAGCGCCACGGGGCGCTACGCCGATGTCTTCGACGGGCTGGTGGCGCGGCTGCGTACGCTCGGGCGTCCGCAGATCATCCTCGACGAGGCGGGCGACCTGGCCTACGAGGCTTTTCTGGAAATCAAGGCCGCATGGAACGCCACCGAGGGGTGCTGTTCGTGGTACCTGATGGGCGCCGACGGCTTCCGCGCCAAGCTCGAGCGCGGCGTGGAGTTCAAGACCGTGGGCTTCGCCGAAATCCGCAGCCGCTGCGGCGACCGTTACAGCAGCGTCACCCCGCCCGAGGGCGAGGAGCGGAAGAAGTTCCTGCTGGGCCAGGCCCTCATGATCGCCCGGGCCAACGCCCCGGCCGAGAGCGACTACCGCCAGATTGCCCGCCGCAGCGACGGCAGCCTGCGCCGCGTCCACACGCTGATCACCAAGGGAGCCTGAGCGATGAGAGCCTATTCACCCGTTGAAATCGAGCGGCTGCGCATCCCCGAACTCCCCTTCGACGGGGAGTGGGAGCGCGCTTTCGGGCGTCCGTCGCGCTTCGAGCGCTGGTATGTCGACGGTGCGTCGGCCAGCGGCAAAAGTTCGTTCGTGATGATGCTTGCCAAGAAGCTCTGCGACTTCGGCAAGGTCGACTACGTAAGCCTGGAGGAGGGGGCCAACCTGTCGTTCAAGAAGCGCATCAGCCGCCTGCGCATGGGCGATGTGGCCGGGCGCTTCAAGGTTGTCACCGACACCACGGCCGCCGGGCTCGCCGAGCGGCTGGCCAAGCCCAAGAGCGCCCAGTTCGTGGTGATCGATTCGGTGCAGTACCTCGACGTGCAGAGCTTCGCGCAGCTGAAGAGGCTGCTGCTCGACCGTTTCCCGCGCAAGTCGTTCATCCTGGTCTCGCAGCTCTACAAGGGCAGGCCGAAAGGCAAGATGGCCGACGACCTGAAGTTCGACTGCGGCGTGAAGGTCCACACCAAGGGTTACCGGGCCTACTGCCAGGGCCGCTACGCCGACAATGCCGAAGCCTACTTCACCGTCTGGGAGGAGGGGGCCTGCCAGTACCACCTCAGCGAATAGGAGCCGGCGATGGGCAAGCACCACACGAACACGCTTCGGCGCATGCGGCTGGTCTGCAACATCGTGCAGCAGCACTACGAGCCGGGCAACTACGCCAAGAGCTACTTCAAGGTGTGGCAGCAGTATGTGTATCCCGTCTACCCGTGCTGTTACCGGACCATGCTCAACTACATCAACACGCCCCTGGGCAAGTGCGGCTCCGCACCGGAGCGCATCGGGCCCTCGGCCAACAAACACACAACCGACCTATGACACACATCAAGAACATCCTCCGCAACATGCGCCGGGAGCTGTGCACGTCCGTTCCGGAACTCGCGTTCGTCGGCAAGGACCGGGGCGAGCTCGCGGGGGCGAATCCCGCGGTGGCGCTGCCCTGCGCCCTGCTCGACGTCCGGAGCGCCGGCTACTCGCAGCAGGCCCGCGGCGGCGTGCTGGCCGACGTGGTGCTGACCGTCACGGTCGCCGCGTCGGATGCCGCATCGGAAACTCCGTACCGGACGCTCGACTTGCTGGAGCGCATCCGCACCGCGCTCCACCTCTTCTCCGCCGACGAGGGCGCGCAGCTCCTCTGCACGGAGTTGAGGAAGGTGGACGCCGCCAACCTCAGCGAGTGTTACGAGCTGACCTGCCGCACCGTTTTCGAGACCGGCGGTACCCTCTCCGCGACGCATCCCGTGCACGCCGTCGGACTGGAGGTCCGGTAGCCAACCGCGGCGGACACGCCCCGGAAGCCGAGCTGAAAAGCTCGGCTTTTTCTGTTGTAAAAGAATGTGTGTAAAGAATCTACATCCTTTTTGCCGGGGACTTCGGCATGATGCAACTTTGCACTACGGAACCGCCGCAACAGGGCCGGGCAGACGAACCGCCCGGCGTCCGGCGTCCCGCAGCCCGAACATGAAAATCGAACTCGAACGCATGGCCCGCAAGGCGGCTTACACCGTCGGACGTCTCTTTGTCGACGGCCGCTACTTCTGCGACACGCTGGAAGACACGGACCGCGACGCCAACCGCAACGGCGTCTTCGACAGCGGCGAGCGGAAGGTCTATGCCCGCACGGCCATCCCCAACGGCACCTACCGCGTGACGCTGGAGCGCTCCCCGAAGTTCAGCCCCCGCTACGGCGGGCGCAGGGTGCCGCGGCTCCACGGCGTGCCCCATTTCGAGGGCATTCTGATTCACACGGGCAACACGGCCGACGATTCGGCCGGCTGCATCCTGGTGGGGCGCAACAGCGCTCCGGGCCGTCTGACGGGAAGCCTCGCGGCTTTCAACGGGCTGCTGCCCCTGCTGGAGCAGGCCGCGGCGCGCAGCGAGGAGATAACGATAACCGTACACTGACAAACCGATGGGCGACTATGTCTGGCAAATCGTCGTGCTGCTGCTGACCAGCTCCTGCGGCTGGTTCTTCGGCAAGCTGCAAACCCGGCGCGAGCAGAAGCAGAGCGACCTGGAGATTATCGAGGGGGCCGTTTCGCCGCTGCTGGCGTCGATCCGCGAACTCACCGAGCACAACAACCGCCTGGTGGAGCAGTACCTCGACGAGCAGCAGCAGCGGCTGGTCGTGCAGGAGGAGAACAAGAGCCTCAAGGCCGAGCGCGCGGAGCTGGCCCAGCAGGTGTCGCGGCTCACGGCCAAGGTCGGCAAGCTCGAACGGACCATCAAACGACTGGCAAAGAATGAAAAGGACCCTCTTACTGACGATTAGCCTGCTGTGCGCAGGCTGCGGTGCGTCGCGGCAGGCCGCCAGGTCCGCCGAAACGCTCGTCCGCGACACAGCGGCGGCCGGGACCTCGGAGATGACGGCAGACCGCACGGTGCAGGAGCAGACGGCCACCGGGCAGGAGTTCGACGAGGAAGTCATCACCGTGACGACGCTCTACGACACCTCGCAGCCCGCCGACCCGGCTACCGGAACGCCGCCCGTCAAGGCGCGCACCGCGCAGACCCGGCGCACCGCGGTCCGGACCCGACAGGAAACGGCGGCCGCAGGCGCCGAAACCCGCACGCAGCGCACCAGCCAGGCGACAGCCGAACGGTCGGAGCTCAACGCCGCTGCCGAAACGACAGTCCGCCGCGGGATGAACGGCATGCAGCGCCTCCTTTGCACGGGCGGCCTGCTCGCGGCGGCCGCAGCCGCCGGGTGGCTCCTGCTGCGCCGGAGACTGCGATGAACGCTCCCCACGAACACTCCCCACGAACACGAACAATTCACCATAATCCACACACACCAAATGTTACCACGAGTAAAAATCACTTTCGCCAACGGCGCCCTCGGCCAGGTCGAGGCGATGGCCGACGGCTGCCTGGGCTTTCTGGCGCTGGGCGCGCAGGAAGTCGAGGGCGACGGCAGCTTCAAGCTCGGCAAGGCCTACACGGTCAAGAAACTGGCGGGGCTTGAGGAGCTGGGCGTGACGCCCGGCAACAACCCCAACCTCCACCGCAACGTCAAGGACTTCTTCGCCGAAGCGGGCGACGGCGCCGAGCTCTGGCTCATGGGCTTCGCCGACACGGAGAGCTTCGCGTCGGTGCTCGACAAGGACAACGCCGCGGGCGCCGCGGCGCTGCTCCGGGCCTCGAACGGCAAGCTGCGCGGACTGCTGGCCTTCAAGACCCCGGCCGCGGACTATGCGATGACCGCCGAAAACGGCTTCGACGCCGACGTCACGGCCGCGCTGACCAAGGCCCAGGGGCTGGGCGAATGGGCGGCCGAGGTGTTGCAGGCGCCGGTTTTCACCCTCGTTGAGGGCTACGGCTTCACGGGCGACGCCATGCAGCTTGCGCCCCTCACCGCCATGGAGCACAACCGCGTGGGCGTCGTTATCGGCGACACCGCTCCGGGCAGCCCCAACGCCTGCATGGGCATCGTCGGCGGCCGTATCGCCGTCACGCCCGTGCAGCGCAAAATCAGCCGCGTGAAGGACGGCGCGCTGACGCCGCTGACCGTCTACGTCGGCGAGCGTCCGGCCGAGCTGGCCGACGTGGAGACCATCCACGAAAAGGGCTACATCACCTTCACGACCTTCGTCGGCCGCACGGGCTACTTCATCGCCGACGACAGCCTGGCGACCCGCGTCGAGGACGACTACCGTTCGCTGACCAACCGCCGGGTGGTCGACAAAGCCTACCGCGTGGCCTACAACACGCTGCTCGACACGCTCAACGACGAAGTGCCCGTCGCTTCGGACGGCACCCTCTCGCCTGCGTGGTGCACCGCCGTCAAAAGCCGCGTGGAGCAGGCCGTGGTCTCCAACATGACGGCCAACGGCAACCTGGGCAACGACCCCGGCGACACGAACGACACGGGCGTGGAGTGCACCATCGACTACCGGCAGCAGATTCTGTCCGCCTCGCGCCTGGCCGTGGCCCTGCGCGTGAAGCCCAACGGCTACGCCAAGTACATCGACGTCGAACTCGGTTTCAAGACCGCATAAAACCAACATCCATGTTCAACAGCAGACAATACGAATGGGCGGACATCACCGTCTTCGCGGGCAGCCGCGACATCACGGGCATCCGCTCGGTCAAGTACAGCGTGAAGCAGGAGAAGGAACCGCTTCACGGCAAGGGCGGCAGGCCCCTTTCGATTCAGAAGGGCAACAGGACCTACGAGGGCGAAATCGGGGTGCTGCAATCGGAGCTCGAAGCCCTGGCCGCCGCGGCCGGAGGTTCGGTTCTCGACCTGGAGCTGACCGTGGTGGTCAGCTACGGCAACCCCTCGAAAGGCGACACGGTGAAGGTCGAGGAGCTCCTCGGCGTGCAGTTCACCGAGGAACCCCGCGAGATGAAGCAGGGCGACAAGTTCATGGAAATCACCTTGCCGTTCATCTTCCTCGACAAGAAAACCAAAATCTAACCCGCAACACACACAACTATCATGGCAAACGCAAAATGGATCGGACAGGCCGCCCCGGAGCAGATCGCGGAGTGGAAGCAGCAGCACGGCGAGGTCTTCGCCGTCAAGGTCGACGGCCACGTATGCTACCTGCACAAACCCTCCCGCAAGACCATTTCCTACGCTTCGGTGGCCGGCAAGACCGACCCGCTGAAGTTCAACGAGACGCTGCTGCGCGAGTGCTGGCTGGGCGGCAGCGAAGCCATCCGCCAGGACGACGGCATGTTCCTGGCCGCAGGCGGCGTGCTCGACCGGCTGGTTGAAATCAAGGAGGCCGAGCTGGAAAAGTTGTAGAGGCTGCCGGGGTCGCACCGGGCGAGTGGATCCGCCAGCTCGACGCCCAGCTGCGCTACTACATGCACACCGACCCCGCCAGCCTCACCGACACCGAGTGGGCCATGCGCGTGAACGAACTGAAGTGGATTCGCGCGCAGGAGGCCCGAACACAGGGATGAACGAAGCGTCATGGCTACCAATTCTGAAAATACGGATTCGCCGGAGGGCCGTCTCAGACGGCTGTGGTCCGGCATCGAGAAGACCCGCAAGATGGTGCGGCAGCTCTCCGAAGTCTTTCCTTCGGCCAAGGCTTACCTTGCCGGGGCGCCCGAAGCGTGGAACCTGCGCATGCAGAGCGAGATGCAGCTGGCTGTGGTCATGCAGCGGCGCATGCAGGCTTCGCAGGCCGAGGTCGGGAGCATCCACCGTCTGACGGCGGCCCAGCAGTCGCTGGGCGTCGTGGGCCAGTCGGTGCAGCTTGCGGGCGCACAGCAGCTGGCGTCGCTGGTCGGGCGCCGGGAGAGTCTCGAAACGCTCATCCCGGCCATGAACGACCTCGTGGCGCGTCAGCACGGGCTCAGCGCCACCGACCGCGATGCGGTGCGGGTTGCCGACCTGCTGGGCAAGGCGATGCAGGGGCAGACCAGCGGTTTGACCGACGCAGGGCTGGCGTTCTCGGCCGCCGAGGCCCATGCCCTGCGTTTCGGCGACGAGGCGCAGCGCGCCGCGGCGCTGGCCCGGATTGTCGCCAACAACGCGGGCGGCATGAACCGGGCGCTGGCCGACACGCCCGAGGGGCGGCTCCGGCAGCACGCCAACACGATGCTCGGCTTGCAGGAGCGCATCGGCCGGGTCGCCGTCCAGCTGCAGGCCGCGCTGCTTCCGGTCTTTGAGGCGGTCGGCGACGCCCTGGGGCGGCTGGTCGGCTGGTTCGACCGCAACCGGGCCGCGGTGTCGGCCATCGTGGAGCTTCTGGCCCGCACCGTCGGAGCCGTCTTTTCGGCGGTGGCCTGCGTCGTGGGCACTCTGGCAGGTCTGTTCGGCTCGCTGTTCGAGAAGCTCTCCCAGGGCAGCCTTCCGGTGATTGCGCTCACCGCGCTGGTGAGCACATTCTCCGCCGTCATGGGCGTGCTGGCAGTCAAAACGAAGCTGGTGGCCTGGTGGTCGGGCATCGTCACGCGCGCCAAGCAGGCTTGGGCCACGGCGCAGGCCGTGCTGAACCTGGCGATGCTCGCCTGCCCCGTCACGCTGGTGACGGTAGGCGTGATAGCCCTGATGGCCGCCATTGGCTACCTGTGCCACAAAATCAGCGGCTGGGGTTCGCTTTGGGACGGCGTGGTGGGATTCATGAAGCACTCGTTCCTGGCCTATGTCGAGAACGTGAAGTTCGCTTTCACTACGCTTGTCAACGGCATCCTGCTTGGGCTCGACACCGTCAAGCTGGGCTGGTACCGCTTCAAGGAAGCCTGCGGGCTGGGCGACAGCGCCGAGAACCAGGCAGCTATTGCCCGAATCAATGCCGACATCGAATTGCGCCAGCGGGCCATCACCGACGGGGCGAAGAAGGTGACCGAACACATGCGCAAGGCCCGCGAATCGCTCTCGGGAATCCGCATGTCGTGGAACTCCGGCCCGGCGCAGGACGAAGAACCCGGGTTTCTGATGCCCAACCTCGGCGGAGGGGGCCTGGCAGAGATTCCTGCCGTCGGGTTCCTCGGCGAAGCAGGCGGCGGTTTCCCGGGTGGCGGTTTTCCGGCCGGGATGACGGGCGGCGGTGTGGTTTCGGCCATTGCCGACGGCGGCGGCAGTCCCGCGAAGTCGGTGACCATCAACCTTGGTTCGCTGGTCGGGCACCTCTCGTTCGGCAGCTACGACGGCGACCGCGACCGGATGCAGCGCGATCTCGAAAGCGCCCTGATACGTGTTTTGCAAACGGCTAACTCGGCAATGTAATGGCAAAGGCATCATTTGATTTGGACCGGCTCGCGCCCCGCGCGGACGCAGGCTGGAGCGGCAGTCCGTTCGACCCGGCGGCGATTGCCCCCGGCAAGGCGTCGGGACGCTTCGGCGCCATCCCTCCGTTCTTCATCTCCCCGCAGAGGGAGGTCATCACCCGGGTGAACGACATCGGCGAAATCATGGACGGCTATAACGCTGCGGGCGTTGTCCGTTCGGTCATGCCGATGCGCGTGAGACGCCCCGGCGACAGGGAGTGGTTCACCCTCCCGCTCGAACCGCTCGTCTCGGTCAGCGGCAAGAACACCATTGTCCGGCGCAAGGCGGCCAAGTCGAAGACGGGCGGCACCGTCAAGGAACAATGGGGCCAGGACGACTACGAGGTGACAATCCGCGGCGTCGTGTCGGGCGCCGACGAATCGAAGTACCCCGAAAGCCAGCTGCGCAGGATGCTGGAGCTGTTCGGCGAACGGCAGGCCGTCGAGGCCGAGCAGGAGATGCTCCGCCTGTTCGGCATCTACTACCTGGCCATCGAAAGCGCCTCGTTCCCGCACACCAAGGGGATGAACAACCAGCACTACGAAATCAAGGCTTACAGCGACAACCCCGAGGACCTTCTGATAATGATTTGACAGCACACGGCCATGTATGCCATGAATTTCGACATAACGATAGGCCCGTTCCGGCTCACGACGCTGGAAAGCGTCGTCGTGACGCGCAGCGTGGAGAACCTGGCCGACACGGCCACCATTACGCTGCCCGGCGCGGTTTGCAGCTATGCCCCGGAGCTCGAAACCATGCTCGGCGAGGGCGACCCCGTGTGCATCCGCCTGGGCTACGACGCCCGGGGGCAGGAGCTTCCCGTGGAGTTCGAGGGCTTCGTCAGCCGCATCGGCAGGGAAGAGGGGGCTGTCAAAATCCGCTGCGAGGACGGAATCTACCGCTTCCGCCGGGACCTGAAGAACGCCGTGCTTGCGTCCGTCAGCGTGAAGGAGCTGCTGGAGCACGTCCTGCGCGAACTGGGCGGCCTTGAACTTTCGTGCGACTACGATTTCAAGTACGACAGGTTCGCCATCTACGAAACCACGGGATTCGACGTGCTGAAGAAAGTGCAGGAGGAGACCCGCGCCAACATCTACCTGCGGGGCACGACGCTTCATGTCCATCCGCAGTATGCCGAAACCGGGCGGAGGGTCATCTGCGATTCGGCGGTCAACATCGAGAGGTCGGACCTCAGGTACAGGGAGGCCGGGAAGCAGAAACTCATCGTCGCCGTCGAGGGCACGGACGCCAAAGGCCGAACGGTCAAGGTGACCAGGGGCACGCCCGGGGGCGACAAGTTCACCCTCAAGCTGCCGGGCGTGTCGGACCGGACGACGCTGGAGCGACGGGCCGAGGAGGAACTGCACATCCGCGACTATACGGGCTACGAGGGGAGTTTCACGGGGTGGCTCGTGCCGCGCATCGAGCCGGCGGACGTGGTGGAGCTGCGCGATGCGGACCACGAATACCGGACGGGAAAATACTACGTGGTGGCCGTCGAAACGACTTTCTCGGCGGAAGGCGGAAGCCGCAAGACGACCATCGGCAAAAAACTCGGATAGGATGGACAAGCCAACACAGATACGGAGCCTGCTTCGCTCCATTGCGGGCACGGACAGGCCCTCGTTCAGTTTCCGGCTGATGGAAGTCGTCGGGGTCGACGGCGACCTCTGCCGGGCGAAGCTGGGCGACCTGGAAATCCCCGGCATCCGGCTGTCGTCCATCGACGGCGGTTCGGAAAACGGGCTGCTCGTCGTTCCGGCCCGGGGGAGCGTCATCCTCGTGGCCGACCTCTCGTGCGGCAGCCTGCGCGAGCTGTGCGCCATCGGCTATTCGGAGGTCGAATCGGTCCGCTGCCACCGGGGCAAAACCACCCTCACGGCCGATGCCGAGGGGGTCACGGTCGAATCCGGCAGCAGCAAGCTGCGGGTCGAGGACGGCAAGATAACGTTCAACGACGGTGCCAACCACGGGTTGGTGAAGGTCGAGGAGTTGGAGCGCTCGCTCGAAAGCATTAAGACCTATTGCGAAACACTCAAGGAAGCCGTATCTGCCGGGATCAAGGCCATTGGAGCAGGCATTGGGGCCAACGGAACCACAGGGGCGACGACGTTCGATACGGCAATGGCTGCTGCATCAATACGGCTCGAAGAACTGGAAAACGACAAAATCACGCACTGATGGCAAAAGACACAGGCATATTGCTCGACCCGGCGACGGGCGACCTCGCGGTCTCGGCCCGGCGCGACGGTGCGGGGCTGATTGCGCAGGGGCTGGAGGTCGGCACCGCGACCTTTCAAAACCAGGCGCTGATTCTCCGGGCCGCCAAGGGCGAATTCAAGGAATACCCGACCCTCGGTGCCGGCATCTCGGACGCCCTGGGCGACAACGAGACCACGGGCTGGCGGCGCGAAATAGCCTTGCAGCTGGAAGCCGACGGCATGAAGGTGAAAACCGTCGATCTCGATTTGAAAAACAACAAACTGACCGTCGATGCGGAGTACGATTCATAACAGGCAGTCGCTGCTGGACATGGCCCTCCAGGAGTGCGGTTCGTTCGAGGCGGCGTTCGCCCTTTCCGAACGCAACGGGATAGCCCTGACCGACAGCCTCACGGCCGGGCAGGAGCTGGAAATCGCGCCGGAAGACGTGGGCAGGAAACGCATCGCTGCCGCCCTGGCCGCCCGGGGAGCGAAGCCCGCCACGGCCATTTCGGCCGGGGATGCGGCGCGCGTGCCGTGGGGCGGCATCGGATTCATGGGCATCGAAACAGACTTTATCGTAAGCTGATGAGAACAATCGACCAAATCAAAGAGAGCATCGCCGCCGACTTCATGAAGAACGAGGCGGTGGCCGACCTGTTCGGGTTTCCGGCAGGCGACAATTTCGCGGCGCACTTCAGCAAGGTGTCGGTCGTCAACCTGCTGTTCTACGTCTTCGCCTCGGCGGCGTGGGTGGTGGAGCGGCTTTTCGAGACGCACCGGGCCGAAGTCGAGGCGCGCATCGGGGAGATCATCCCGCACCGGGCCAAGTGGTACAAAAGCAAGGTGCTGGAGTTCATGCAGGACCGGACGCTGATGCCCGATACGGACCGTTACGACACGTCGGGCATGACGCAGGAGGAGGTCGACGCGGCACGCGTGGTCAAGTACGTCACGGCCGACGAGAACCGCAATGCCTCGCTGCTGACGGTCAAGGTCGCCGGCGAGAAGGACGGCGTGCGCTGCTGCCTGGACCCGGAGGTTGAGATGCAGCTGGCGGCCTACCTGGCCGAAATCAAGGACGCCGGGGTGCGCATCAACCTTGTGAACCGGGAGGCCGACACCTTCAACTGCTCGGTCGACATCTACTACAACCCCATGCTGCTGCCCGAGAACGTCCGGCGCGACTGCGAAGCGGCCATCCGCAGCTACATCGCCAACCTGCCTTTCAACGGCGAATACACCAACATGGCGCTCATCGACGCGCTGCAGGCCGTCGAGGGGGTGCTCATCGCCGAGTTCAGGCAGGCGACGGCCTCGGCCAGCGGCATGACGGCGGTGACGGCCATCGACGCCCGCCACGTGCCTGCCGCCGGGTATTTCCGGGCCGGGCAAATCACCCTTACGATGAAAGCCCATGAGCAAGTATGACATCAACATCCGGCAGCTGGGGCTGCTGCTGCTCCCCACGTTTCTGCGGCAGCCGCTCATGGCTTCGCTGCTCTACGCCGCTCTGACGCCCCTGGCGCAGCTCCACATGCGGCTGACGCTCTTTCGCAGGGAAACCGCCTACCGGCTGGACCACAACGGCCAGGTGTGTCATTTGAGGGCCGTGCTCAACGACACGTTCGACCCCGACCTGCGGCGCATCACCGTCACCGACACCGCACAGAGTGCCGGGGTGCTGCTGGTCCGTCTCCGGGCGCAGGCGCAGGCCGTGCGCATTCCGCGGCGTCACGCCGCGGCGCCGCTTGCGGTCAACCGCCGCGGATTCGGAGGTGCCAGCGGATATGATTTCGTCGTGAACCTCCCCCTGGCGCTGCGCGGCTCCGCCGAATCCCGGCTCACGGCCGTGGCCAACACCTACAAACTGGCATCCAAACGATTCGCAATAAGTTATTTCTGATGAAAACGACATTAGGCAATTTCCTGACCCAGCCCAACAACGACTTTCCCGTCGACGCGGAGACGTTCGACACGCTCCAGCAGAACCAGGCCATCCTGGCCGTTTTGGGCAACATCGCCGGAGACAAGGCGGTCCTCCTGGGCTGCGAACCGGAACAGGGCGGCTCGGCCCGGCAGCCCGGCTATGTGTTCCTGCGCACCCGCGAGTTCCCGGAGGGCGAAATCCTCTACTGGGAGGGCGGCAGCGTCTCCGCGGGCATGTATCTGAAGAAGGAGGCGGCCGCCGTCTCCGCCCAGGGCTACGAATTCCCCCAAGCCTATACGGTCCGCAGCCTGGCGCCCGGCATCGGCGAGGAGAACTATGCCTGGACCGAGATGAGGGACATCCCGACCATCCAGCAACAGGAGCTGACGATTGCGGCTCTGCGCGCGGAGCTGGCCTTGCTCATGCCGCCGCCGCTGGGCATCGTGCAGATATGGGCCGGGGCGAAAGTCCCGGACAACTACGAGCTGTGCGACGGCCGCGAGCTCAAGATCGCCGACTACCAGGAGCTCTACGAAGCCCTCGGCACCCGGTTCAATGAGAGCTACGACTGCAACGGGCGGCGGTATGCCACCACTTCGGGATACTTCCGCCTGCCTGACCTGCGCGGGCGTTTCGTCGTCGGCTACAATGCCAGCGACACCGATTACGGTTCCTACGGAAAGGTCGGCGGCGAGAAGACGCACCGCCTCTCCGTCGGCGAGATGCCGTCGCATACGCACCCGGTGAAGGACTATTACTTCTCGGAAAATTTCGATGAACCGGGATGCAGCGGCCGGGAGAAACTGTCTTCGCCGACCATCGGCTCGAAACGGACGGACCACGACAACCATTTCCTTTACTACCGCACGCACAATACCGAGCCGGGAGGCGGCAACGCAGCACACGAAAACCGTCCGCCGTATTACGCGCTCGCCTACATCATAAGGATAAAGTAACCAAAACGACACGACCATGGCCATTAGAAGTCTGAACCAACTGAAAAAGTGGTTCCAGAAGGGGTGTTATCCCACCGCCGCGCAGTTCGGCGACTGGATGGACAGCTTCTTCCACAAGAACGACACGATTCCTGTCACGTCGGTCGACGGGCTGGCGGAACGCCTCAACGACAAGTACAACGCGGCCGACGCAGCCGCGCTCGAAGCCAAGGCCGACGCCCTTGCCGAAGACCTGGCCGCGTACCGTGCGGAATCGATCTTCGAGCACCGCAGCATCAACGACAACATCGAGGAGCTGGACACCGAGGACGAGCGGCTCGCCCGGCTCATCAGCGACGAAGCCGCCCGCGCTGCGGACGAGGAGGATTCCATCCGCAGCGACTTCGCCGCCGCCGATGCCGCGGCGCTCGCCGAAGCCCAAACGTATGCCGACAGTAAGATTGACGACGTGGTCGACGGCGCCCCCGCAACGCTCGGCACTCTGCGCAAGCTCGCCGAGGCCGTGGGCAACGACCCCGGTTTCGCCGCTGCCGTCACAGAGCAGTTCGGCTCCAAGGTCGATAAGGTCCAGGGTAAGGGCCTTTCGACCGAGGACTTCACCTCCGCCGACAGGCAGAAACTCGCGGACATTGCGCCCGGGGCCAACAATTACGAGCATCCGGCAAGTCATCCCGCCGCCATAATCGACCAGGACGCCGAGCACCGTTTTGTCTCCGACGACGAGAAAACGGTGTGGAACAGCGCCTTGACCAGCGCTTCGGTCAAGCGGATCGCCGGGCCCATGACAGCCGAGGAGTTCGCCGCCCTGACGCCCGACGCGCAGACGCTCTACATCATCACCGATTGATTCTCTGACGAGTATGGCTATCTGCAGCGGCAACAAAAAGGTCGGTAAACTCCACATCGGCGGCAAAGAGGTACGGGCTGTCTACGTCGGTCCCGTCCAAGTGTGGTCCAACATCGTGCGGGTGGAGCATGGCGAAGATTACAGCGCATGGAGCTACGACGACCCCGTGCGCCGACGCACCGTTACGCCGTGGGAGCAGGACATCCATTACGACGGTTCGGCCGGAGAGCGACGGACGGGGACCCCCTACACGCAGGAGGAGACGGCCCGGACTTCTGTCGATTGGGACGGTTCGGCTTATTGGAACGGGTCGTGCGGCACGGATTATCACTACGTCGATTACCAGAAAGTCCGCACCTGTTACTCCTACTCCGACGGCGTGGTGCGCTATTCCGACTACTGCAATGGCGACGCCCGGTCGCGCCGCATCGAGGGCCAGTGCGGCTGGACGCGCGAGTGGCGGATTACCCGCGATTGGTACCGCACAGGCAGCACCTGCAATTCCGCAGGCGTCAACGGCGCCTACGATTGCGACGGGACCTATTCCGTGACTTATTGGAACGAGGGCCAGGACCAGTCTTTCTGTTTCCCGGACATGTCCGGTTCGACCGAAACCCGCACCATTTGGCGCGTCGGTCCCGTCGCCACCAAAATCCAGGTCGACGGGCAATGCGGGTACAGGTTACCGCGTTATGAATTGAATGTTGGGTTAAGGTCCTGGAGTTTTGGCATTACCGACCATAACGTCGATGATTCCACGCGCGATTCGGATGGGACCCTGCGTATAACCACCTCACGCAGTTATCTTGATAGTCGTTCCAATGTGGAATTCGATATGTACGGGATAGAGCTCGTCGACCCCAATGGGAATACATCCTCTATTGCTCAGAATTCATTGAGCTTTGAGCAAAAGAAAGCTGCGGTAATGAATTGCAGTGTGTATATGTCGCAGTTCAACGACAATCGTATCTGTATTGGATTTGTGGCAAATGAGATTAAGTTTGCGAGCTATTCCGGAATCATTACAATTACTCATACGTCCGGCGCGCGAATACTTCTTGATATTTATGTATCATTCGGTGGAGAAAGATTCTCCGGTGATGTCACCAAAGAATTGGCAGATACGGAGGTCGAAGATATTGACAGCCGGTTGATGGACAGGAAGCTGAAGATTTGACAGTTCCCGGGGTTCAAGCTGGAAAGTTGGCGAGGTCAAACGATTCGTTGTCTTCTTCGTGGCATCGTCGGCCGTAACAATTCAAAAATCTGTTAATGGCCGGGCCGTAGGATAGGAGCCGGGGTTTTGTACTTCGGTGGAAGTAGGGGGCGTCTTCTTGTTTTCCTTGGTTTTCTCAGCATCGTTTGCCGGAGGTCCTTTTCCCCGGTCCGTAGCCTTTCCCTTAGGGTTTGAATGATTTCTCGTCAGCTCTGTCCTCAGTTCTTCCGTTGGGTATAGTGTCCAATGTGTATATAAAAATCAAGCGCACCCCATAGGTGCGCTTCGTTTTTCCTTGTTCCTTACTTCGTTCTTGCCTTCGTAATCGTATGGTTTTAAGTGGTATATATAATTTACTTTCCGATGCAGAAACGAAGTGTAAATCGCTAATTATTTGCTTTTTATGCTATTGCGTGCGCCTGTTGCTGGCTTCGTTGTAAATACGCGGCAAATTATTTTTCGACGGATTTTTGGATGAAATTATTTTCCCGGCAGGATGTAATCGATATGTAAAATTTCTTTCAATTTGGTTTCAATCCGTTCTTGTTCGTTGCTTTCGGTGGTCGATAAGCGTTCGCAAGGGATGCCGTAGAGTTCCAAAATGCGGTCTTTCATTATATCGCGCTCTTTTTGCCGGGAACCTTCCTTATGATGCTGATACCCGTCGGTCTCGATGACGAGCACGGGCTGTTTGCCGACCTTGTTGTAAATTAGGAAGTCGACATGTGTAAGGCCGTTTCCTGCATATCGGCGTTCGCTTTCGTCGAGCAACGAAAAATCTCGAATCAACATCCGCAAAGGCAGATGGCACACGACGTCGAGGTGGCGCATGGCTGCATTGTTGCGTAAAATATCCTCGATTAAGGCATAGGTCAGGTTTTCGGAATCGTATTCTGAAATCCGTTTGCGTGTGGTCAGATAAGCCATTCGGGCCTCGGTGTATTGCTTGTAGAGGTAGTCAAAGATCGAACGGATTTTGCTTTCGGTAACTGTGAAATTGTTGTACTCGATGTAAGCCAGCAGGTCGCTGATGTTGCCGCTTTTTTGCTGCTTGTTGCCGGTTACGACAAGGCAGAATTTCTGTTTAGCCCGCGAAACGGCGACATTCAGCAGATTGGGATCGTCGACAAAATCGGATATTTGATTTTCGACGGTGCTCATGACGATTGCATCCTTTTCTCGGCCTTGGAATTTATGTACTGTTGCAATGTCGACCGGAGATCCGATTTGTTGCTGCAACGCATCGACTTGTGCGTTGTAAGGAGCTATGATACCGATATGTTCGGCTTCGTACGAAAGCGTCGGAAGCACTTCCTTGCGGATGACGTCGATTTCGCGTTGATTCACATGGTGGTGATCGTGATTGCCCTCGACCGTTTTAATGGCGCAAACGACATCGGGTTCGCCGTTGTCGCCGGTCATGATAACGAGGTTACCGCCGTAGAATTTTCGGTTACAAAAGTCGATGATTTTCGGATGACAACGATAGTGTTCTTTCAGCAGGGTTTGCGGAACGCTGGGAATCGTGCGGCAGACGGATTCCAGAAAACTGTTGCGGGCGCAGTCGTAGGATTGGGGGATGGGGAATTGTCCGGCAATTTCGTCGAGTTTGAGCCGTGCTTCCGGTGTAACGACATTCGGTAGCTGCATGGAGTCGCCGACGATAACGGCGTTTCGGGCACATGAAAGAGCCAATGCGCCAGTCTCGACCGATACCTGCGACGCTTCATCCATAATAACATAATCGTAAATTGTTTCGGGCGACAGACAGCTGCGGGCAGAAAATGTCGTGCTCAATACGACGGGATATTCGTCCAATACCTCCTGTGCCTTGAAATAGAGGTCAGTGGATAAGAATATCGGCTTGGGATGGTCAACTCCGTACTTGCGGTGGAGTGCATTTTTCAGAAACTGCATCGACCATTCGGAAAGATGTTTCGTCCGTTCCTCTGCATTCTGCGATGTAATATATGTTCCCAATTCCGCAATTTCGGTACGCAATACTTTGAGACGTGCATTGTAAATAGCAGCTTGCAAGTCCGATACGATAGCAGATAAGTCGCGTTGGAAGAAGCCGTGCGATAATCCTTTGAGCAGCTGTTGGCTGCGAAGTCGAATAGCAATCCAACGGAATTTTACACGCATATTGCCGAAAAAGCCAGAACGGAGAGCTGCATCTTCGGCGAATTGTTGCAAGTCGAACCACAATCGGGTCAGACGGGGAATATTGCCGGTTTTCCGCAAGGTGATTTTGTAATCGGAAGCTCCGATTTCCCGCTCGAAATGGCGTCGCTCCGTTTCCAAAGCCTGCAATTCCTGCTTGGCGATGGCAAGTCGTTCTTGCTTGGCGAAAAGCCTGTGCAGTAATTCGATCTGCCGGTCTATCTGTTCGAGAAATTCGGGACGATTCGCCTCGGCGGTATGCCAAGATGCAAGCGCCTGCGGATATTGTTTTTCTTTCTCTTGACTTTCGATAAATCGCTGTTTGTTGTCCGAATTGCCGAGCGGTGCGGCGAGAAAGCCGAACTCGTATTTGATGAGTTTCTCCAGTACGTTATCGGTCGCCGAGTTGTTGTTCGAGACGACCAGTACCGTTTTTCCGGCAACGAGAATGTTGGCGATGATGTTCAAAATCGTCTGTGTCTTGCCGGTTCCAGGAGGGCCTTGAATGATGCTGACCGAATGCTCGAAAGCCTTTTGCACGGCTTTTAGCTGGCTCGCATTGCTACCGAACGGATAGATTAATCGCCGTTTCGCATAGGTTTTAAGTTTGAAAAGACGGGGATTGAGGTAGGTAGCTAATACTGTTTCGTCCGATACAAACCGTACTTTGTCGTATTGTTTGGCCAGCAGTGCTGTTCCGTCATCGCCCGATAGGGCATTGGCCGCAGCGACTTGCTGTAGGTACTGGAAGCTATTATTGGATGCAGGATCGGCCAGACACGAACCGGTTACTTGCAAATCGGAGCCTTTGTAGCTTTTCTCCGTGCCGTTCTCGAACCGGACAAGCCAATAAGTTTGTGTGTAGTCGCGAAACTTGAATATCGCCGCGATATTCGTTAATCGGCGCCCGTTGTGGGCCAACTGATAAACTGCTGGGTCGAGCGATTCCGGATTCTTCAGCCACAACACCTTATCCACCCAATAGACATATTCTTTCGGGTTGCCGGCGAATACGATGTAATACCTGTTGGGCGCTTCGTATCGGCAGCTCTCGATTTGGGCGGTGCGGATGCAACCGTTGATAACAATAAGATTCTGCGAGGTGTCGAGCATGCGGAGTTAATGTCGTTGGTTTGTTGGCGATATTTATTCAGGCCAAGTTATTATCTCTCCGATAAGCTCCTTGTATTTGTTTTTCATTAGGAATGATGCGTATTGCAAATGCATGGTGCTATTAAGAGCCATTGTAAAAACAAGCGTTAGTTCGTATTAGGATGGGAAGATGTGTTATCTCCGACAATAAGTAGGATTATCCAAGTTAGTAATGGCGAGAAAAAGAATGACAAGAGCACCCAGCCTAAGGGGTCTCGATGTCTGTTTTTCGCCATTCGATATGCGATGTGTATACGTAAGAGATACATTAATCCCAGTCCTGCTGCAACCGCCGCAATAACAAGTAATACTTCCCATACAAGCGGGTCGACAACCACACGGTATGTTTGTAAAATCGTGCCTATCATTTTAGTTTGTAAGATTTCAACTCGAATTTTACCTTGTATTTACGGTCGGGATGTGTCGGAACGGCCCCATTCTTATAATAAGCATAATTATCCCTATATCCGTACCCTTTCAGTGTGATACTCTTTACCATTCCCGGTTCGATAGTAACAGATTTCGTAAAATCTTGATAGTCGAGCATGTTATTACTCATATCGTAATAAATCATGCGTCCGGTAATACTCGAAATAGGGCGGTCAGTATTGTTTTTGAATGCAACAGTCGCTTCGGGGTGAACCCAGTCATGCGAATAATTGGCGAGCGTAATATCTCTTGAACTAACTGATGTGGTAGATGTCGCCGCAGTTTGTCGGGTGGAAGAGGCTGGGTGCGTTACGGCAGGCTTCGTGTTACCTTGCTTCAGCTGGTTTACTTCGCTGCGCAACCGCTTTACTTCTTTTTGAAGCGCTTTCCACTCGGTTTCAGTTATCATGAAATCAGATGAAGATGTCGTAATAATTTCTTCTGCCGAATCTTCCTGCTCCATAGTTTCGGGCGTGCTTTCAAAACGGATAAGTCCGGTAGCCCAAAGGATAACAAAGATAATTATCACTATAACAGCAAGGGGCAGTATTTTGATGATACAACCTCTTTGCTCGCTTTTATCTTCGTTAATGGAATCGTTCCTCATAGTGATTTGTTGTTTATGACCTAAATCCTTATATCACAAAATTATAAAAAATAATAAAATATTATAGTTTGGAGTGATTTTTTTGAGACTAATCAATAAGATAGGTCGCTTTTTTATCGAATTTCCATTCGTAGATATATTCGGCTCCTTCGATGTTGATGACGAAAACCACGCGTTCGCCTTTAACCCGTGCTACATGGACATAGCCCGATACGGATTCGCCGGGATAGATCGTATTTTGCTTCATATAGCCCATCTGCTTGATGTCTTTTTCTTCTTGCAAGGCTTGGCTGAAATTGGCTAATCGCTGTTGCGAGGCTAAATTGGCTTGATAAGCGGCTGTTGCATTATAAGTCGTTGTTGTATAGGAAAAGTGGCCAGTACGGTTGCTGTATCCGGATGTGGTCGATGTCGAATATCCTGCGCCGGCAGATGCCATGCCTTCGCACAATCCCATGGCGATAGCAGCCCATGTTTGAGCTCGGTTCACTTTCTTCAGATATGCATCGCATGTCCAAATTTGCAAATCGGTCGTTATGCCTTGATTGTCTACGGAATATGCTGCGATGTTTAGCTCCGGTACGAATTCGATGGGAGTTGTGGAGTTATTGGAGATAATCAAATCGATTCGGTGCCATTTGCCGTAGTCTTTGACAACGGAGTTTGTCAAGGCGATAGTAAGGCCGTTTTTGAAATAGACTTCCCATGGTGTGCCATCCCGATAGTCGACGAATCGTTCTGCAATTGCCGGGGATTCCCAGACAGGTATGTCGTCAGCGATTCGGAATTTCAGCGTATTTCCATTGCTATCTGACAACAAATAATAGTCGTGGATCGGTTTGCCGGCATTGTATTCAACAATTCGGCAGGAACCGTCATCGTTGAAGGTTTTACATGTTCCGGATAATTCTCCTGCTTGATAAAAAGCGTGTGTCGTCAATTTCCCTTCATCGTTATAGCGTGTGTATTCGCCATGCAGTCGGCCGTTCAAATAGTGGAATTTTTCTGAAATATTACCGTTTCTGAAATAGGAGCAGATCTCTCCGTCGAATGCGGTCTTACTATCATCGAGACTATCGATGGACAGAAAATATCCCTCCTTGCGTAATTCCCCCGAATTATAGAAATCTTTAAATTCTTTATGACGGGTCGAATCTGCCGGATAAAGAGCGATGCGATAATAGTCCGCAAAAAGAGCATTTTGCGCGAGTAGGCCCGATCTGTTGTAGTAGAGCGTATCTATCCCTTCTTGGGCATAAGTGGCATAGCTTGTTATTATGGATATGAATAGTAGGATTCGTTTCATTGGAGTAAGTTGGGGTTTAGTTATTTGTGTTCCATTGGGTGGATTATAGTTGTCCGATTCTCTCTGCAATAAGCGTTTTATATTTGCCTTTCATCTCGTCGGGCAGAAACGAAACGTCGATCCATTCGTTCCATTTCGGAATGGCCTTGATGAATTTTTTGAACAAGTTGTCGATTACCTTTTCGTCCATGCCCGAAGCCGTCATTGCCTGCACGAAATCATTGCGGCGGAGCTTGCGTTTGCGGCCGTTCAGCGTCAGTGCCGATTCCTCGGTGTCTTCGGGTAAAACGAGGGCTGTCGATAGCAGGTCATAAGCCGGTGTCAGCCCATAAACACCCGGATTCCGGCTGTACAGCGAAAAGTTTTTGAGGTGCATGTCGGCATTGCCTGTGATCCACGAGAACAATACCTGCTCCCAGAAATTGACGACATCTAATTTCGGGGCGGAAGAATAGCGCAGAATCGTTTTGGCAATCTGCTCGTAGGAGCCTTTGTATTTGTGTTCGGTCAGTCGTTCGGAGAGCTGGCAGAGGTCCTCCATCGGGTATTTTTCGCCGCGGGGCCCTCGGTCGATGCGGCGTGTGATGTAGCATAACTCTCCGTCGGCAAAGCGGACGAGCGAGTGGGGGACGACCTGCATTTTCGCAGCTTCGGCCATGTGCATGGTCAAATCTTCCAGTTCCGGCAAGTGCGGATAATGTTCGGTCTGCGGTTTGAGGATATAGCGGCCCCAGAGACCGACGATCGTGAAGCGTTCCGGGGTGCCTTTGCCCGCTTTGGCAATGTCGAGTGATAGTTTCGCCTGCACTCCGGTTAGCGTCGTCTGGCTGCGGATTACCTCGCGGGCAAGCTCCGCGATATTGGCGCGCGTGTAGGGGAGCAAAGGAGCTTTGGTCGTGCCGAAAATCTTCTTGGAGCAGGACTTGTGGAAATCCCGCTCGCCGGCGGCTAATTCTTTGTAGCAATATAAACAACGCTCCATGTTACTTCTCCTTTGATTCGATGGGTACGACACCGACTGCACCGATGCAGTCTTTGCAGCAGGCCAAAAGCAGCGACATCCTATCGCGATTGTTGATTTTCCAACTCTTTTCGACAATGTCGAGCAGCCATCCTTCGGGAATCAATCCGTCAAAGAACGGGAACAGCACCTTGTCGCGATAGACCTGCTCCGTAAGCGGCAGCGTGAGACTGACCGCTTCGGCATCGGGCAGGCGGAGATAGTCGGCATCGTAGCGGAACGTGTACCCGGTTTCGTCTTCGGTTAAAAGCCCCGCCTTGCGGTCGTAGAGGTAAATGGCAGCCTGTTTCATCGGTCATCCGTTTTTGTCATCGGCACCACTCCGATCTCGGCCCCGAACAAGTTGAGAATTTGATTGACTTTGTCCAGCCGCAGCGTCGGTTTCCCTTGTTCCAGCTCACGCACGAACCGCAGTCCTACGCCCGATTTCTCGGACAATTCTACCTGCGTCAGCCGATGCTGTTTGCGCATAACCTTCACGTATTTCGATAATGTCGTCTGCATATTATACCTCTTTGGGTGCAAAAATAGTGAAATAATTTGTAATTATATCTTTTCGGGTATAAATAGTTTGCCTTTTGTCGAAATATATTTCATATAATTAGTATAGCTTATTTGAGTATTATTCGTTAATTTTGCGTAAACTTCTGATACTGTATAATTATAGGAATATGAGCCCGGAAGAGAAAGCCCGAAAGAAGATAGACCAGATGTTCGATGATGCCGGCTGGAAGGTCGTAGATAGGGAACATTATGCTCCGAATATCTCTGCTGTTGCCATCGAAGAAGGTTTGTTGGAGCATAACCTCGAAGCGGATTATTTCTTATTCCTAAATGGCAAAGCGGTTGGAGTCCTTGAAGCAAAACGGGAAGAGGTTGATGTCAAATCCGATGTGGTATGCGCTCAGGCTACTCTGTATGCTCGTAGTGTACCGTCTAAGTATCAGGCATATTTGCGACCGTTGCCGTTCGTTTATCAGTCAAACGGAAATACTGTAATATTCAAAGATATAAGGGATGAAAATTCCGAGTATGTGGAGTTGAACAGAATCCATTCGCCCAAAGAGATCGTTAATATGCTGGGTATAACGGACGAATTTGCTGGGCTGCCGACTTTGAAGAGACGAGGTTTGCGGGATTGTCAGTTTGAGGCAATCAGTGAGTTGGAAAATAGTTTCCGTACAGGACAGAATCGTGCGTTGATGGTCTTGGCTACCGGTGCGGGAAAAACTTATACGGCATGTATGGCCGCCTATCGTATGCTGTCATATACGCCGATGCGCCGCATTTTATTCTTGGTCGATAGAAACAATCTGGGGAAACAGGCAGAAGGTGAATTCGGCATGTTTCGATTGACTGATAATGGCGAGCCATTTAATACGATTTTCACAGTAAGTCGGCTTAAATCGGGCAAGATTCCGGAAGATGCCAATGTGGTTATTTCTACGATACAGCGTCTGTTTTCGTTGCTGAAAGGAGATGATATTACGGACAGTGATGACGATGAAAATTATAGCAATGATGAAATGGCGGATGTTGCATTGCCTGCCAATCTGACTTTGCCACCCGACTATTTCGATATGATTATCATTGATGAGTGTCATCGCTCTATCTATGGTAGTTGGCGGAAAGTGCTCGATTACTTCAATACGGCAAAAATGGTCGGTCTGACGGCTACGCCTGCGCCGGAAACATTGGCATTCTTTAATAATAACCGCATTGTAAATTATACGCTCGAAAAATCTATCGCCGATGGTGTGAATGTCGATTATCGTATATATCGAATCAAAACGCAGGCTACCGAGGATGGCGGAGCTATTCGTGAAGGGGAGAAAGTAAAAAAGATAACCCGATATACCGGCACGGTTGAGAATATAAAAACGCGCGAAGAATCGACATATACTAAAACGGAGCTGAATCGCAGCATAATCAATCCTGCTCAAATAAAGCTGGTTCTTGAAACCTATCGGGATGCAGTATATTCCGAAATGTTCGTCGATCCACAGCGCGAACCGAATATGGACTATTTGCCGAAAACGCTCATTTTTGCACTGAACGATGCTCATGCAAGTAATATCGTCAAGATTGCAAAAGAGGTTTTCGGTCGGAACGATGACGAATTCGTGCAAAAGATTACCTATTCTGCCGGAGATAGCAACGAATTGATACGGCAATTCCGCAATAATAAGGAATTCCGCATTGCTGTTACTGTAACGCTGGTTGCTACGGGTACGGATGTCAAGCCGCTCGAAGTGGTCATGTTTATGCGTGATGTCGAGTCGGATTCTCTGTATACCCAGATGAAGGGGCGCGGAGTGCGCACGATTGGGGATGAACAGTTGCGGAATGTTACGCCGAATGCGTATAGTAAAGACTTGTTCTATTTGGTCGATGCTGTTGGCGTAACAGAACACGAAATGAAGGTAACCCGTCCGGGAACGGATGACGAGCCGACTCCGGTGATGACACTCAAAGAACTGTTGGAGCGAATCACGCATGGCAATGTGCAGGATGAATATCTGCGCCTTTTGGCTGCACGCCTGTCCCGTATCTATAATAAATGTAAAGTATCCGAACGCGACGAATTTGCAAGGTTGGCGAGGGCTGATATGAAAGATATTGCTGTCGGTATATACGATGCTTTGGACGCAGATACACTTCCGCCATATATCGACATCAATGAGCCGAATAACGAGCGTAAAGGGCTGGTGGCGGCAATCGTAAACCATCCCGATGCCCGATATTATCTGTTGATTCTGAATGCAGGTTTCGTAACGATATTGCAGCCGGGCGAAGATACGCTGATATCCAAGGGATTTTCAATCGAGGAGGCACAAAATACGATTGATGCGTTTGAAACATATATCAACGAGCATAAAGACGAGATTGAAGCCCTGCGAGTCATATATAACAATCAAGGTGAGCCGATTACCTACACGATGCTGAAAGATTTGGAGAATAAGTTGAAATTTGCCAACAGCAAGTTTAATCCTACGTTGTTGTGGAATACTTATTCGCTTATAAATCCCGAAGCCGTTACTAAGTTCTCGGCAAAGGAGGAAAAGGAGGCTGTTACCAATATCATTCAACTGGTACGCTTTGCATTCCGTCAGATTACAACATTAAATAGCCTGCATTCTACAGCCAATCAGTATTTCAATCTTTGGTGCGGTCAGATGCAGCGAAGCATTACCGATACACAAGCAGCGTTAATCAAACAAATCGTATCATACATCGCATCGAATGGTTCGTGTAAGATAAAAGATATTCGCGACTGGGACAGAACTTATGCCGCACAACTGATTCAGGCATTCGGTAATCCCGAACAGGTAAATAATTCACTTATGTCTCTCACGCAGTTCCTGATTTATAGAAAAACGGCATAACAATATATGGCACAAGCAACCGCAAACGAACAGAACCTCACAAAAAAGGTTTGGACACTGGCAACTACGCTTGCCGGTCAAGGCATAGGTTTTACAGACTATATCACGCAGTTGACCTATCTTCTTTTCTTGAAGATGGACGACGAGAATGTCAAGATTTTTGGCGAAGATTCCGCTATCCCCGAAGGATACCGCTGGGAAGATTTGACGAACCTCGATGGTCTTGACCTCGTCATGCAGTATGAAAATACGCTCGAAAAGTTGAGTCAGGAGCAGAACCTGATTGGAACAATCTATACCAAAGCGCAGAATAAAATCGACAAGCCGGTTTATCTCAAAAAGGTTATCACACTTATCAATGGTGAGTCGTGGCTGGTTATGGATGGCGATGTGAAAGGTGCTATCTACGAAAGCATTTTAGAAAAGAACGGTCAGGATAAGAAAAGCGGTGCGGGGCAGTATTTCACGCCGCGCTCGTTGATAAAGGCAATGGTCGATGTTACCAACCCACAGATTGGCGAAACGGTTTGCGACCCTGCTTGCGGTACGGGTGGTTTTCTGCTTGCAGCATACGACCACATGAAACCGCAATCGACCGACCGAGGGAAACAGGATTTTCTGAAAAACAGCGCACTGCATGGTTATGATAATACGGCTTTGGTGGTTACGCTTGCTTCGATGAACCTCTATCTGCACGGAGTCGGTACCGACCGCAGCCCTATTATTTGTCAGGATTCGTTGGAGAAAACCCCGTCGGTGCTTGTCGATGTAATTCTTGCTAATCCTCCGTTCGGTACTCGTCCGTCTGGCTCTGTCGATGTAAATCGTGAGGATTTCTATGCCACGACGAAGAATAACCAGCTCAATTTTTTGCAGCACATGATGGTGATGCTCAAAAACGGAGGACGAGCTGCTGTGGTTCTACCCGATAATGTCCTGTTCGAGGGCGGAGCCGGCGAAACTATCCGCAAAGAGCTTTTGAAAAACTTTAACTTGCATACGATTTTGCGTTTGCCTACGGGTATTTTCTATGCGCAAGGCGTAAAAGCGAATGTACTATTCTTTACAAAGGGAACTCCGACCAAAGATATTTGGTTTTTCGACTATCGCACGGGGGTAAAACATACATTGGCTACGAATCCGATGCTGCGGCACCACCTCGATGAGTTTGTCGAGTGCTATAAGGTCGACAATATCAATGCTCGTACTGAAACGTATGATGTCGAGACTAATCCTAATGGCCGTTGGCGTAAATATAGTGTTGAAGAGGTACTCAAACGCGACAAAACGAGCCTCGATATATCGTGGATAAAGTTTGGTGATGACGATGCCGATTTGACATTGAGCGAATTAATGACTACGATTCAGGAAAAAAGCGATCATATCAGCAAGGCGGTTGCCGAGTTACAAAAATTATTGGCAAATATCGAGGAGTAATATGGATACGAAGAAACTACGTCAAAAGATTCTCGATTTGGCTATTCGTGGTAAACTTGTTCCGCAAGACCCGAACGACGAGCCAGCATCCGTATTGCTCGAACGCATCCAAGCCGAAAAAGAACAATTGATAAAAAATGGGGAAATCAAGCGCAGCAAGAAGTCTGCCTCTTCCGATACATACCCTTATGAGAACGTGCCGTTTGAAATACCGGAGAGCTGGGTATGGACAACACTTGGGAATATTGGACAATGGCAATCTGGAGCTACTCCGAGTCGGTTATGTAAAAAATATTACGGAGGCACTATTCCATGGCTTAAAACTGGGGATTTGAACGATGGGTATATTTATGATATTCCGGAGTATATTACTGAAAAGGCTCTTGCAGAAACCTCTGTAAAACTAAATCCCGTCGGCAGTATTTTAATTGCAATGTATGGTGCCACAATTGGCAAAGTCGGCATGTTAACTTTCCCAGCAACAACCAATCAGGCTTGTTGTGCTTGCGTGGATTACTCGGGTATTGAACAAAAATATTTGTTCTACTTTCTGGTTTCTCACAAAGAAGAATTCATAATGCAGGGCGGCGGTGGAGCACAACCTAATATATCAAAAGAGAAGATTGTAGAAACTTTAATTCCTATTCCACCTCGCCCTGAACAAGTACGAATTGTAAATATCATTGAAAATTGGTTTGCCATTATTGATAAGATAGAGCAAGAGCAAGTAGATTTAACTTGTGCTATAAAACAGACTAAATCCAAAATTTTGGACATAGCTATACACGGTAAACTTGTTCCGCAAGACCCGAATGACGAACCGGCAATCGAGTTGTTACGTCGTATAAATCCGTCTTTCAAACCTTGTGATAACGCGCATTATCAATATAATCTACCTGATAACTGGGAATGGACTACTCTTGGGAATATTGGGAAATGGCAGTCTGGAGGAACACCTGACAGGAAAAATAAGTCATATTACAATGGAGAAATTCCATGGCTGAGAATTGCAGATTTACAAGATGACTATATTACTGAAGCTACAGAGTTTATTACACAAGAAGGATTAAATAATAGTTCTACCAAATTTAATCCTATCGGAAGCGTGGCTTTGGCGATGTATGGTTCAATAGGCAAAGTCGGGATACTTACTTTCCCATCCACAACTAATCAAGCTATTTGTGTTTGTTCTAACTATATAATAGCTCAAAAGTATCTCTTCTATTATCTCATATCGCAACGGGATAACTTCTTTATGCAAGCAGGAGGTGGTGTTCAAGCAAATATTTCAAAGCAGATAATTGTAAAACACCCAATCCCTATTCCTCCTTATGCTGAACAAAAACGCATAGTCGCTAAAATCGAGGAGTTATTTGTAACGATTGACAAGATAAAAGAATCTTTGGAGGCTTAATCGTTACCTCCAAAGATTCGGATTACCAGTTTACAACTTTATCCACAATTGCCCGTTGTTCGGTTGCCGTGCGACGCAGATAGATGCGGGTGGTCTCTATACTTTCGTGCCCCATCAAATCGGCAAGCAATGCAATATCATTAAAGCGGTCAAGAAAATTCTTTGCAAAACGATGCCGAAAAGAGTGAGGATAAACGACTTCCCGTTTCAAACCGTACTTGTCGGCAAAATGTTTCAGTTGCTGGGCAATACCGCGCGTGGTTATGCGCTCGCCGAAGCGATTGAGAAATATATATCCGCTCGAAATCCCTTTTGACCGAAGCCAAACGACAGCTTCGGTTTTCAGTATTTTGGGAATATATAAACGGCGAATCTTGCCGCCTTTGGTATAAATATCAAGATGTCCCGCAGTAATATGCTCTGCCTTAATCTGCAATAGCTCGCTGACACGAGCACCGGTAGCCGTCATAAACCATACGACAAAATACCACTCCTCGTAGCCATCATTTTTAAGTCTTGTTTTCAGGAATTTGTAGTCTTCGTTACTGATGACATTTTCAAGAAAGTTTTTCTGCTGCACTTTGACAAACTTCATTTTGAGCTTATCCTGCTTGATAAATTCAAGAAATTTGTTCATCCCCTGCAAACGCAGATTTACCGTTTGGGGCTTGAACTTTTCCAACAGATACCCTTTGTATGCCAACAAGTTCTTGGAATTGATTTCCTTGTAATGCGCAAGGAAATAGGTTACCGTCCATACATACGATGTAACGGTATTCTTAGACAAGTCTGACTTGCTAAGATGCTTTTCGAATTTTGTTACCATAAATCTCTTTCGTTTTAGAAATGAAACAGTAACAATATAAACAAGAACCACCTAACGCGCATTATAAGCAGTTACCTAAAAGCTGGAAGGTAATTCACTTGGGGGATATTTGCCAGTTGGCAGACGGTGAGGTTATTCCTATAACAGAATTGCCATATTTGGATGTGAAAAGTTTAAGGAATCAAACTTATACCATAAAAGACAGCGGCAAATTTATTAAGGCAGGAACGACTCTAATACTTGTTGATGGAGAAAATTCAGGAGAGGTATTTCATGCAACTGTTGATGGTTATCAAGGTAGTACAATGAAAATATTAAATATAAACAGTAATATCAACCAGCAGTATGTACTTAATTTCATTAAATTACACCAGAAAGCCCTGCGTGAAAATAAAGTAGGCTCGGCTATTCCGCATTTGAATAAAAAGATGTTTTGGGAACTGATTATACCGATTCCTCCAATAGCGGAGCAGAATCGTATTGTAAAAGAGATTGATAGATATAATGTAATCATAGAAAGCATAATAGCCGAACTATAATTCGGCTATTATGTTATCAAGTTTACCCAAAAGGTCAGTTACTGTTTGAACGATGCGTTCCTGCTCTGCCTTTGGCGGAATTGGGATTGGTAATTTAGAGTATTCTGAGATCCAATATCGCTTGTGTGTGTCTCCAACTAAACGAGTGATAATCATATAAAAGCCGACATATCGGATGTCTATTTCCTTTTTTACTCTCAAAATCTTCATCGCCGAAGATTTTACCTTAAATGGAAAATCCACGAAACGGGAATCTGTTGTAAAGTCATCAAAGATTATCACTGGAAGGTTATCGAATATACCGTCTGTTTCATTCGTATATCCAATTATAAATGATTTTCCAGCTGTTAAAACTGGTGTGGTATAGTCTTCACTGTAATTTGTCGAATCGACAATATATGCCTGTGGCTGTTCGTAATCGACAATATCTTCCAAGCGGCAAATTGACCATCCAGAAGGCAAGTTCTTATAATGCGCGTTATCACAAGGTTTAAAGTCGGGATTTATGCGCCGCAGTAGGTCGATAGCCGGTTCGTCATTCGGGTCTTGCGGAACAAGTTTGCCATGAATAGCAAGGTCGAGAATCTTACTTTTGATATGTTCGATAGCATTCCCTAATTCAACTATATCATTATCCAATATATCGTTTCGTTTCAGCCAATTCGTCGATTCTTTCACAATACGAATTTGCTCGTTATATGGAGGTAAAGGTATTCTTAAATTAGCCAAAGATGTCCCATTAACATTTGGTTGACCTACTCCAACAGCATTCATTGATATTTGTTCCCAATAGAAGCCGGATTCAAAGAAAAACTTAACATATGCCGGCAAAACTAATTTCGATGATTTTACTCTAATTAGGTATGAAGCATATATTGATGATATTGATATTTTATTTACAAGATATGATTTACCAACTGTGGCACCTGTTCTGGCAAATAATATATCACCTTCCTCTAAAATATAGTTTTGAACATTGTCTTCAAAATCAGAATACGGAACAGTGTCCCAGTTAACTTTATTGTTTTGAATATCCGTAATTCTAAGTAATTTGTATTTGCCCTCGCTTTTAGCAGATTCACTAACACCATACAAAATAGATAATGATATATCTCCAATCGTTGTCCATACCCAGCTCTCCGGTATTTCAAACGGCACGTTCTCATAAGGGTATGTATCGGAAGAGGAAATTAGAGTTTAGTCAGAGCATATATCAACTCAATTTTTGTTATTTTTGTAATAAATGAAAGTATAAATGTGTATGTCTGAATTTAGAGAATGTTTCCAGAAATTAATAGAAGAATCATATATTCCTTTTAACGCTGACCCAGTGGCAAGAACTGATGTATGGCATCAGATTTATCGTTTAGTACTCCCCAATATTCCGGAGAAGCTATTTCGGTATCGTTCAATGAACGACTATTCTCTTACTGAGTTTAGGAATGGAATGATATCATTATGTCATGCGGGAATGTTCCCTGATAAATATGATTCATATCTATATGTCAATAATAAGAAAATCAGAGCTGATTTACAAAAAGCACTACGGGATGCGTTGCGTATATGTTTGTCACACATTTCACAACATCATCCTGATATTAGAGCAGAAAAAGCCACAAAAATTTGTTATTATAGAGAGTGTGGGTATGACGATGAACAAATCATTGATAAAATAATCGAAGAGGAATACCCGGCGTTTATTGCTCAGATTGAAACTGCTGTTAAACAGCGTGAATCGCGTTTTCGCAGTCCACAAAATAGTGCTAAAATAGGTTGTTTCACAGAAAGTGTACAGTCTAAATATATGTGGGACAGATACGGCGGTGGATATAAGGGTTTTGCTTTGGAATATGATTTGAGAGATTGTATTTTTAGATATAACAATCTGAGTCTTAATATAAACCTTTTCCCTGTCATATATACTGATCAAAGACCGGATGTTACATTAGATGAGGGCAATATACATACATATGAATTTTTCAAGCAAGCCGAGGATAAAAGATGGTTTGAACATCTCTGTGCACATATTTATATAAATCAAGTATATCGGTATCGAGCATATTTGTATAAAGATAGGCGGGAATATGAACACGAGCACGAATGGCGCATGTTGTATTATAATCTTGACAATGAAGATAATTATGAGTTCATACCAGACGTTGGCTGTTTAAAAGCAATATATTATGGGCTGGATATTGAAGATGAAGATAAGAACAAATTACACGAGATTGCCATATCAAGAGGTATAAAAGAATATGCTGTTAGTATAGACTATGATAGTCCTAAATACGATTTGAAGATATCCTCTTTTGATTTGTAATATTAGGTTTAAATTTCCTGTCTGTGATTCAGAATCGACATTGTGCTGAGAATATTATGTATTTCTCTTGAATATTACGGAAATTGGCTGCAAAATAGAAGTTGCCGTTCCAGATTTAGCCATTTCCTTTGGTAGCGACCAGCCGATGCTGCCGGAAAGAATATCCGCAAGGTTTGCGTAGCAACTTGCATGACCTTGCGGATTTCTTTCGGCGGCAATACCTTTGCGGACGAAGGGAATGGCTTATTTATTTTTCAGACGGGAGGCATTTTCGTTCAGGCGATTGGCTTCCCGTTCTTTGAGCCTTGCTTGTTCTTCTAACTGCACCTTGCGTCGTATGGTTCGTTCGTATTCTTCTACATCTTTTTTCATCTCTCGGATTTTTGCGTTGTCGCGGTTTAGTTCGAATATTTCTTCCAGTTCGGCGATGCGGTCGGGTAGCGCTTCGCCTTTCATTTTGATATAGCGGTATTTCAGGTCGTTGTCGATGCGGTCGTAGTTGGGTTTAATCGTCCAATACAGCATCGTGCACAGCAGGACGATTGTTGCCATCATTCCTATCATCGCCCAAAATACTCCTTTCGATTCGATGGCAAGCGATATTCTGTGCTGTACGATTCTCGGCGGCAGTTCGGCCGGGATTTCGATTGCTTCGACAGCTGTTTGCAGATTATCCATACTAGCCTGCGTCTTTGCGTTGTTTCGTTCGATGCTTTCCAATCGTCCGGCAAGCTGAGTTATTATTGCCCGTTGCTGTTCTTGTTCGGAGTGGACGATTTGTTCTATTCGTTGCGGCAAATCCGTATCGATCGATTGGCTATTCTTTGCCGACAGTTCGGCTTTGATGGTTTTGACCATTGTCTCCTTGAAGTCTTCGTACATTTCGTAAGACATCATATTGTTTTCTTTCATAACAGATTGTCGATTTATGTTTATAATTTCATTTTCGGTTTGTTCGCCTTTCGGTCTCGCAGCTTACGTCTCTGTTCCATCGCTGCTATCGCCATTGCTTCGGCGACGGTGTTGAGCAACGCCGTAATGCGGGCGATATGTTCTTCGGAGCTTTCGCCGGGCTTGCGTTGGAGTTGGGCTGCCGACAATCCGACGGACAAATCGTTGGGCGGTAAAGGCAATGTGCCGATACTGCCGCCGAAGTTTATCGAATCGGCAATTATTCGGCCTTTATTCCCGCTTCTACCGATATGGTCGAATAGGTCGGTGTATGCCGACCGATACTTGCCTATGGCCGCATGAAATCTCTTTGCAAGTGTCGCCCGATACTGGGTTTGTTGTTGTGCTTGCGCAAAGTGTCGGTTCAGCTTCGAATAGCTGAATTGCCGGTCGATTTTTGACCCAGAAAACTCGAAACCGTTTTTGCTGAACAACACCCCTTGTTTTTGATTGGTCGAGCCGCAATACTTATAACGCATAGCAATACCGTGTTCTTTCAGCCGAAGCTCCAAATCGTTCCAGTTACCGCAATTCGGTAAATTCGTTTTGATTGCGTCATATATTTCGTACTTCGTTTTGTCTGGTTCCCGCAAGCGTTCCCGATGCACCGATTCTTTGCCCGGCGCAAGGTGCAATCCGTATTTCTCGGTCAGTGCGCGACAAACCTTGGCATTACGGATTTTGATGTTTTTGTCCGATATGGTTTGCCCGTTGTTTCCTACCCGATTATAGACCAAATGACAGTGCGGATGCGGTTGGTCGAGATGACGCACCAGCAGGTATTGCGTGTCGGTAATCCCCATGCGCTGCATATACTCTTTGGCAATCTGTGTCATCAGCGTATCGGTCATGCGCGGCGTATCCTTCGATGAAAACGAAAGGGAGATATGCCCGACAGCATTTTTGACACGTGGGTTCAGTAGTGTTTGGTCTTTGAAGTCCTGCATCATCTCCCGAATGTCTGGCGGGGTTACACCCTCGGCTGACAATATTCGCGATTGTTCTTTTGTTACATATCCGACCGTTCCTGCAAATGATGACCCGGCGATGATTTTACCTATCATCGCGAAGATTCCTTAACAAGCCCTCAATACTTGCCACAATAGCCGCATGACGGGACACTATCCCCGTCAATCCTTTCGCATGAGCAAGGCGGGTGAGTTGATTCAGGTTGCGGGCCATGCCTTTGATTTGGGACATGAAGTCGAGATGTTCGCGGCGCAGACGCTCGCGCACACGACCGGCGGCTATCAGCTGACGGAGAACTTCCGTGCGCGGCCGTCCGGCAGCACGTGCCAATGCTTGAAGTCGCAGTTTATGCTCCGTGTCGAGGCGGAGGGTTATTCGGTATTCCTGTTTTCGGGCCTTGCCCAGCGGCGGGCGGCCGCCCGTATGTTTGGAGTGTTGCATGGATTCGATATTAGGGATTAGACCATCGGGATGAGAGCCGTATGGCGAGTTTTTGGCTGACAAAAACACAAACTTGCCTTACTAATTGATAGAAAATCCGACCCGCTCCGAAGAGCCGGAGCAGGCCGGATGAAATGCTACCTCGGGCGTCGTTTGCGGACGACGTAATCGACGGCTTCGCGTTCTTTCTGTTCGGCTGTTTTGACGGGGTTCTGCAACAGCCACCGTTCCAACTCCTCGCGGTTGAAATAGATGTTCTTGCCGTGGGGCTTGAAATGGGGGATTCGCCCTTGGTGGGTGAGCTTGTACATGTAGGTCTTCGACAGCCCCGTAAATTCGCACGCTTCGGCGAAGTTCAAGACCGTCTTTTGGCCCCGAAGCAGTTGTTCGATGCGGTCGAGCCGTTGCTCGACGGTTGTGTTTTCACTCATAATCATTCTGTTTTTAGCGTTCAATTTCTTGCACCTTTTCTCGCCTCGGCAGAGCACGTGCAAGCACGTCTCTGCGCTCGGCTTATCGAAAAGGTTTGATACAAGGCGTTGCGCAACGCTCGTGATGTAATTACGAGTGCAAAGAAAATTCAACGAAAAGCTGTCCGCATTGGCTGCCCATGTTTCGACATTTTTGGACAATGTTTCCAATGTTCGGCGGTGTGCGGACTCAAAAATAGGATTTTAGAAATAGAGAATAAAAGATGCGGATTGAATATACTCAATCCGCATCTTTTATTGGTTGGAATTAGTAGCTACCAAATTACCCAGATACCACATTCTTCGTTTTTTGTACTCCATTGTACTTGATAAGCTTGGCCCAAAATTGTATCAATAAGGATAAAGTTGAAATTATTTCCCGTCGGATATAATTCGTATCTGCCAATAATTCTCCACTTGGGATCGTCTTCAATGGCATTGCAAACTGTATATTCAAATCGGCTTTTGTCATTGTTTATCCCAATCTGGAGAGCAGTTATGCGGCCGGATGCTGTATCTAATTTTAGAGAATTATAAATATTGGTTGTTCTATATACTTTATATCTGCCGACCTTATTCTTTAAGCCGGTAGTTTCGTCTGCTATTATGCGTACATTTTGTCCGATGTTTGTAAGCAGGCTATCGCGTTGAATATCTGTCAATGGCTTTGTGGCTACTTTTACGGAATCCAAGGTTTGTCCATTAGCATTTAAGACCACCGCGATAAAGGAGATAAAAATCAAACAAATCTTCTTCATAATGATTAGTTGTTAGTAGTTTATTGTATTCTGTATTATTCTGCTGCTTCCAGAGCTTCGATGCAGTCAAGGATCATCCGCTCTTTGCGGCGGTCGATAATTTCGGCCATTTGTTTGGCGGCCGAGAGGTCTTTCGCCGTCAGCGGTTTGCCCAACTTCGAGGTAAAACAGCCGTTGTTTCCGGCGACCCGCTGCCATTTCGGGGTAATCAGCCGGGATGCGCTCAACGATTCGAGCAGCAGCGCCAGCAGCTTGTTGTGCGTCGTCTGCAACGGTTCCGCGAGCTGGCAGGCAAGCAGTCGGGCAATCTCCGCTTCGGTCGTGTCGCGCTTGAAGATGCCGATTCGGTTGACGTGTTCGGTCAATACTGCTATTTGTCGGTTGGATAGGCGCGGGCAGAAATCGGCGGGTGTCGGGTCGAAACCGGTGCGGCTGCGCTGGGCGGCCCGGCGTTTTTCGGCTTGGGACAGCAGCTCCGCTTCGCGCTCCTTGCGCTGCGTCTCCTCCGTCTGCCGATGACGGGTGTAGTCGGCGATTTCGGTAACGGTAGATCGGACTTCGGCGATTCGGTTCAGCAGTTCGTCCGCAGGCGTATCCGCCGGATAACGGGCGAAAAGATATTCGAATGTCTTGTCGATGCGGCGCTGTTCCTTGGTCGAAACCGAACCGTAGGCGAGCCAACGGTCGTACTCCTGCTTTTTGCCGGCGATGTATCGCCGCGCTTCGGCGGTGGATAGGTTGCGATGTTCGATTTCGCACTCCATGTAGTGCAGCGAAAAACGGTTGTCCTTGAACATTTCGGCAGCGAATGCCAGCCAGCTTACCACGCTGACCGTTCCGTACAGCACCCATGCGACTGCCTGCCATGCACTGCCGAGCCATCGGCTTTTGGCATCCAATCGGGAGCGAACCGCCTGCAACCGCTCGCGGATTTTGCGGTTGGTGCGCCGGTGCGACAGACGTATGTATTCGATGCGGGTCATGGCTGATTCTTGGCGGCGGCTTGCAGGTCGGCTTCGAGTTCGGCAAGACTCGCGCGGCGTTCTTCTTCACGCAAACGCCCCTTGTAGGCATCGAGCTGTTGGGCCGCGATGCTTTCGGCGACCTTGCGGCTGATTTGCCCGGCATGTTCGAGCAGTTCGCGCCCGTTGATGACCAGAATGTCGTTCAGTTTCTTGATCCAGTCGGCCATATACATGGGCACTTGCCGCCGCGCCTGGCTTTCGGCGAATGCGAGGTATTGTTCGACCAGCAGCCCGAGGTCTTTCATTTCGTCTTCGGTCAGGTAGTTCTTGGCGGTTGCGGCATCGGCCTTGGTGATGCGCCGTGGGTCGCTCTTGTCGCAGGAGGTCATGCCCATCATCGGCAGCCGGGCATCGGCGCGGCGGGCGACCAGTTCGGCTGCCGTCTGGCTGCTGATGGCCCACAGCAGTTTGTTCTGCACGATTTTGAAAAACTCGACCGTCTTTTCGGCTTTCGGGTCGTAGTCGATGCTCGTCGTGTAAATGTCCTTGACCTTTTGGTAGAACACCCGTTCCGAAAGACGGATTTCGCGGATGCGCTCCTGCAGTTCGTCGAAATAGTTCATCGACTTGCCCGACTTCATCCGTTCGTCGTTCAGCGCGAAACCCTTGATGAGATATTCGCGCAGCACCTGCGTCGCCCAGATGCGGAACTGCGTGCCTTGGTGCGATTTTACGCGATAGCCGACCGAAATAATCACGTCGAGGTTATAGTAGTTCGTGTCGTAGCTTTTGCCGTCGGCGGCAGTTGTTGCAAATTTTGCAACAACTGAATTCTCGCTCAACTCGTGCTCCTCGAAAATGTTCTTCAAGTGGCGCGAAATCACGGATTTATCTCTGTCGAACAGTGCTGCCATCTGGTCTTGGGTCAGCCAGACGGTCTCCTCGCCCATGCGGACGTCTATTTTGATGCTCCCGTCGGACGAGCGGTATATCAACATTTCGTTCTCCATAGCATAAAGATAGTTATAATTCCGGAATCCGGTTCACCGCTTCGCGTTTCTTCGCATCCATAATCTGCGCATAGACCTGCGTCGTTTTCAGTTCGCGGTGGCCGAGGAGCTTCGACACGGTGTAGATTTCCGTGCCGAGCGAGAGTTGCAGCACGGCGAACGTGTGCCGTGCGCAGTGGAACGTAATGTGCTTCGTAATCCCCGCTTTCAAACACCATTCGCGCAGGGCGAGGTTGTGCCATGCGGAGTATTTCAGCCCGGCGAAAACCCGCTCGTCGGCCTTGCCGCGCTGGCCCATGTAGCGCACGGCTTGGCCGGTGATGTCGAGGTATTCCAGCCCTTTGGTCTTTTTCTGCCGGAAGACGACGCGCGTGCCGCCGTCGAACTCCTGCACCTCGGCCCACGTCAGTTTGTTGATGTCGCTCCAGCGCATGCCGGTCAGGCACGAGAAGAGGAATGCGTCTTTCAGCACGGGATACGGACACTCCGTTTTGGCGAGGCGCTGCAACTCGTCGAAAGTGAGGTATTCGCGATGCACGTCCTCGACATGCGCGGGTTTGACCGACATGGCGGGCGAGTGGGGGATGATGCCGTCCTCGACCGCTTGGTTCAGCGCGGCTTTGAGTTTGAGGAAATAGCTGCTCTGGCTGTTCGTCGAAAGAGCTGTGCCGCTTTTGGTCTTGGCCTGCTTCGCCAGATAGGTTTTGAATCCCTCGACGAACTTTTTATCGACCATCTCGAACGTCGTGTTCGTTCCGGCGTAGGCGACGAGGTGTTTCAGGGCGCTGTCCCAGTTGCCCCAGTTTCCCGGCGACTCCTTGCGCTGTTCGATCAGTCCCTTGATGTATTCGACGAGGTTGGTACGAATCTTATATTTCACCGCAAAGCCGTATCGCTCGTTCTGCTCGGCGAGCAGCCGTTTGGCCTTGACCTTCTCGGCCATTTCGAGGTTGATCTTGTTGTGGTCGCGCTCCGACTTGTTTTTCGGGTCGGTATAGAGGTAGTATTCGAGGGTCTCGAATTTACGGCGATGCTTGATGCGCCCTTCATCGTCGCGGGTGTACCCGTAATAATATTCCAACACCAACGAGGTCTTGCCCGTCGAGCGCTGCGGTTTCTGCCGAATCTTGATCTCCATGCGGTCGAGGTTTTAGGTTTGATGCAAAGATAGAAAAATTTCTTTACACTTTTTTACACCTCAATTGCTGTGTGCTGTAAATAAGCGGCAAATTTTACACCTCTGACGATAAAATGAAGTCGAAATAAAAGTCTGTTGTTTGTTTATAAATAACTGAATATATGAATTTTATTTCGATGTTTCTTTGTCTTTATTTTCTTGGGTTACTTTCCGATGCAGAACTTGGAGAAGATGTTGTGGAGGATGTTGTCGGGGATGATGGCGCCGATGCCGGTGATGGACGAGAGGGCGCGGATGACGGATCGGATTTCCTCGGCGAGGAGGTCGGAAGGGAGAGCGGATTGGAGCCCGAGGAGGGCGCGGTCGAGAGCGGCTGAAGCCTCGCTGAGAGCTTGGAAATGGCGGCTGTTGGAAACGACGGTATCGCCGTGGAAAAGCCCCTCGGTGTCGACGGCGCTGCGGAGCGCGCGGCACAACATGTCGACCCCGGAGCCGCTGAGGGCGGAAATGCCGATAACGTTGTCGGGCAGAACGAGCGTCGGAGCGGCGTCGGTTTTGTTGATGACGGTGAGGAGGGTCTGGTCTTCGCGGAGCGGGAAATCGGGGGCGGGGATCGTTTCTTTAATGGTAGTTGCGTCGATCAGATGGATGACGATACGGGCTCGGGCGATGCTTGCGAGAGTGCGTTCGATGCCCATCCGTTCGAGCTGGTCGTCGGTGGTGCGGATGCCTGCCGTGTCGAGGAACCGGAACAGCACGCCGTCGATGTTGGCCTGCTCCTCGATGACGTCGCGCGTGGTGCCTGCGATGTCGGAGACCAGCGCCCGGTCGTCGCGCAGCAGGCGGTTCAGCAGGGTGGATTTGCCTGCGTTGGGCGCTCCGGCGATGGCCACGGCGACTCCCTCTTTGAGGGCGTTGCCGAGCGAGAACGAATTGCGCAGCGTGTCGGTTTCGCGGCGGATGCTTTCCATCGTTCGGCGCAGTTCTTCGCGGTCGGCGAATTCGACGTCTTCTTCCGAAAAATCCAGCTCCAGCTCCAACAGCGACGCGAGGTCGAGCAATTTTTGGCGCAGGCCTTCGAGGGCTGCGGAGTAGCCGCCGCGCATCTGTCCGGTGGCGAGTGCATGGGCTGCACGCGACGAGGAGGCGATGAGGTCGGCGACCGCTTCGGCCTGCGACAAATCGAGCTTTCCGGCCAGGTAGGCGCGGATGGTGAACTCGCCGGGCTCGGCCATGCGGGCTCCGGCAGCTTGTGCGAGCCGCAGGATTTCGGAGACGATGTAGGCGGAGCCGTGGCAGGAAATTTCGACCGAATCCTCCCCGGTGTAGGAATGCGGCGCGCGGAAGACGGTAGCGAGCACGTCGTCGATGGTCCGTTCGCCGTCCATGATGCGTCCGTAGTGGACGGTGTAGCCCTGGGCTTGGGAAAGGGGAGCAGCCCCCCGGAACAGCCGGTCGCAGAGCGCCGGCGCATCGGGGCCGCTGAACCGGACGACGGCGATGGCTCCGCCCGCCGCGGTGGCCGGGGCGACGATGGTGGGCTCCCCGCGGGTCATGGTCAGCGCCGCTCGATGATGAGTTTCTGGCCGATGCGCAGCCTATTGGCGTTCTTGAGCTTGTTGGAACGCATGATTTGGGCCGTGGAAATGTGGTATTTGTGGGCGATGCCGCTGAGGGTTTCGCCGCTACGGACCGTGTGGATGGTGTTGCCCATCTCCGCGCGCTTCTTGTCGATGTTGGCCGGGTTGATGTACTCCTTGAGGTAGGTGGAGTCCTTGGCCATGATTTCCTGCTCGTGAGCGATATACTGGGCCACCTTGCGCTGCGGCAGGACGAGCGTGTAGGTCTTGGTCGTGGCGGGGATGATGTCGAGCTTGTACTGCGGATTGAGCTGGCGCAGGGTTTCCATCGGGATGTCGATTGTCGATGCGATCTGTTCGAAGTGCATCAGGCGGTTGATGCGAATCGTGTCGACCGACAGCGGAATGGGGGCCGCTTCGGGCTCGATGCCGTGGTTGCGGTGGTAGGAATAGGCGTAGGAGGCGCCGATGAACGCCGGAACGTAGCCGCGGGTCTCGCGCGGCAGAAAGTCGTAGATGTCCCAGAACGAACGGCTCTCTCCGCCCGCACGAGCCAGCGCCTTGTTGACGTTGCCGGGGCCGCAGTTGTAGGCCGCGATGGCCAGCGACCACTCCTTGTAGATGCGGTAGAGGTCTTTCAGATAGCGGCAGGCGGCCTTGGTCGAAAGGATGGGGTCGCAGCGCTCGTCGACCAGCGAATTGACTTCGAGCCCGTAGCTGCGTCCGGTGGAGGGCATGAACTGCCACAGCCCGGCGGCTCCGGCGTGGGAAATGGCTGTGGACGAAAGTCCCGATTCGATGATGGGCAGGGCGCGCAGTTCGACGGGCAGCCCTTCCTTGATGAGTTCGTCCTCGATGAGCGGGAAATAGTATTGCGACATGCCGAGGATGCGGCCGATGGTCGAACCTCCGGATGCGACGTAGCGGTTGATGTAGCTCCTCACGATGCTGTTGTAGGGGAGCTGGATGGGCGATGCGAGGGCCCGCAGGCGTCCGGTGTAGACCGAATCGGGGACGCTGCTTTCGGCGGGGAGCGAATCGACCAGCACATAGGTGTTGAAGAATTCGCGGAACGCCTCGCTGCGCTGCCGTTCGCGCCATTCGGCCACGAGCGAATCGACCTGCTCGGCGGAGAGCTCCGGAATCATGCAGGCGGGTTCGGGCTCCGTGGTGCTGTCGGCCGCGGTTTCGGCGGCCTGGGGAGTGCTTTGGGGCTGTACGGGTTCTTCGAGCTGCCATTCCTCGGCTCCGGTCTCGGTCTCGGCGGCCTGCGCAGCAGGGCGGAGGTTGCGCGGCTTACGGTCGAGGGCGGAGGCCTGTGCGGCACACAGGCAGAACAGCAGCAGTACGGTCAGTCTTTTCATGATCAGAATTTAAGGCTCATGTTGAATCCGAAAACGGGTCGGTTGCCTCCGGCCCCGGGCACGTAGGCGTAGTCCACGAGCGGTTCGAGGTTCATGGAGAGGTCGTCCGAAATATCGTAGTCCTTCAGATGGGCGTCGACGTGGGCGTCGATGATCTGAAGCGCATAGAGCGCCCCCGTGATGATGATGCAGAGGTCGCGGTTGCGCCGGTAGTTGTTGCGCAGGTTGAGGATGAACGACGCCGAATAGCGGCCGTGGAACTCGTCGGTCGGGCCGTCGGGGTAGTTCTCGGGGTGGGCGTCGTAGTCGCTGATGAGGTTGTAGGCCTTCTTGAAACGCTGGTAGCCGCGGTTGTTCCAGTCGATGCAGTAAATCAGCGAGGCGAAGCCGCCCACGACGAAAGGCACCTTCCAGTAGCTTTTGTTGTAGATTTGTCCGGCGCCGGGGAAGATGCAGGCCAGCGTCGTGGCTTTCTTGACGTGCGAAACGTCGTTGGTGGAGTAGTTGACCGCCGCGTCGCCGATGAAATAGACGTAGGAGGCGATGGTAAGACCCAGGTACACCTGCCGCCGGGTGTTGCTGCGAATCATCTTCGATTGCAGGGCGTTGAGCTCGGGCGTGCGGCTCAGGCTCCGGTCGGTCAGCGCGTCGTACTGGCGTTTGAGCGGCCGGTAGGTGCTGTTTTCGTGGAAGAAAAGGGCCAGCCCCGTGCCGACGGTGCCGTAGAGGATGGGCAGTTTCCAATATTGTTTGTTGTAGACCTGGCCGTAGCCCGGCAGGACGGTCGAGAGCCAGCATACCTTGGAGAGCGACATGGAATCGCTCATGAACCACCCCTTGCGATAGGGACGGGCCGGGAGCCCGGCGGTATCGGTCTTTTCGGCGCCGGCTTCCGCGAACGCACCGCCCGATGCGATCCGTGCGGCGGCGATGGAATCGAGCGTGAACAGGTCGTCGGTGCGCAGTTCGGTCAGCCGGATCGAATCGGCCCGGAACTCGGCATCGAACAGCGAGTCGAGTTCGGCGGCAAAGGCCGCGTCGGCGAGCGAATCGGCCCTGAGCTTCAGTGAATCGGTCCGGGGCATCGTTCCTCCGCGCACGACGGTGCGGGCACCGCGGCGCAGCTGGGCGTCGGCGGGCGTCCACAGGGCCAGTGCGGCCAGCAGGAGGAGCAGTCGGAACCGGATTCGGGCCATGGGCTCAGGAGCGGGCGGAAAAACGTTCGATGAAGCGCTCGATGTCCTTGTCGTCGGCGAATCCGATGGTAATCTTGCCGCCGCCGTTCTTCGAGCGTTTGATGGAAATCTCCTGCGAGAAGAATTTTTCGAGTTGCTCGACGAGCCGCGAATAGGTTTCGGGGTACTCCTCGTCGTCGGCATTGGCCGCGGCCGGGGCGGGCTGCTCGGTGAGCGCGCGGACGAGTTCTTCGGCCTGCCGTACCGAAAGGGCTTTCTTGACGCACTTTTTCAGCATGCGCACCTGCTCCTCGGCGGGGGCTCCGGCGATGGCCTTGGCGTGGCCCATGGAAATCAGCCCCTCCTTGAGTGCCAGCTGCACTTCGTCGGGGAGCTTCAGCAGCCGCAGGTAGTTGGAGACTGACGAACGCTTCTTGCCGACCTTTTCCGAAAGGGCGTCCTGCGTGAGATGGCATTCGTCGATGAGCCGCTGCATGCCGAGGGCGATTTCGATGGCGTTGAGGTCCTGCCGCTGGATGTTCTCGACGAGGGCCATGGCGTGGAGATTTTCGTCGTCGACCTCGCGGATGTAGGCGGGCAGGGTCCGGAGGTCGGCACGCTGGGCCGCGCGCCAGCGGCGTTCGCCGCTGATAATGATATATTTGCCGTTGTCGGACTTCTTGACCGTGACGGGCTGGATGACGCCCAACTGGCGGATCGAATCGGCCAGTTCGTCGAGCGCCTCCTCGTCGAACTGCGTGCGCGGCTGCGTGGGGTTGGGGATGATGTCGGCGATGTCGATTTCGGCCATCCGGCTCATGGGCTTGACGCGGGCGTCGAGGGCGTCGGCGCCGAAGATGGCGTCCAGGCCGCGGCCCAATCCTTTTTGCTGTTTCATGGGGTTGCTATAACGTTTTAGCCGTTGTTCTTGTTGCGTTTGAGGAACTCGCGGGCCAGGCTGAGGTAGTTTTCCGAGCCGATGGCCGTGGCGTCGTACAGCATGACGGGCTTGCCGTGCGAGGGCGCCTCGCCCAGCCGGATGTTGCGCTGGATGATGGTGTCGTAGGCCAGTTCGCCGAAGTGCTCGCGGACCTCGGTGACGACCTGGTTGTTGAGCCGGTTGCGCATGTACATGGTCAGCAGGAAGCCTTCGATGCGGAGCGCGGGGTTGAGCGACCCCTGTACCTTGCGGATGGTGGCCAGCAGCTTGGAAAGCCCTTCGAGCGCCAGGTACTCGCACTGCACGGGGATGAGCACCGTGTCGGCCGCGGTGAGGATGTTGACCGTCGTGTAGCCCAGCGAGGGCGAGCAGTCGATGAAGATGTAGTCGAAGCGGTCGCGGACCGAATCGACGATGCGCCTGAGCACGTGGTGGGCATCCTCCATCTTGGGCAGTTCGGCGTCGGCGGCCACCAGGTCGATGGACGAGGGCAGCAGCCAGAGGTTCTTCACGTCGGGGCTTTCGAGCAGCAGCTCGGAAGCCTGCCGGGCCCCCGAAATACACTCGTAGATGCCTTCGAGGTTGATGTCGAAGCCCAGGCCCGAAGTGGCGTTGGCCTGCGGATCGGCGTCGAGCAGCAATACTTTCTGCCCCAGGAGGGCCAGCGAAGCCGCCAGATTGATGGCCGTGGTGGTCTTGCCCACACCGCCTTTCTGGTTGGCCAGTGCGATAACTTTTGCCATGTTGCAATGGGTTTATAAGCGGACAAATTTAATGAAATTAAATCGAAATCCGCAACCGTTGCCGAAAATTGATTACCTTTGTAGAAGATAAACTGCGCCGCGGCAAAAACCGAACAGGTTCGGGACTGCTCCCGGCCCGACTATCTTTGCAGGAAATCAAGGAAGTCGCGAAATTTCGTAACGCATTGCTTATGACTGACCAAAACCGACAGCCGGAGGCCGGAGGAGCCTTTCCGGTACTCGCTCCCAAGAAACGGTTTCCCGGTGTGGGCGATTTGTTCGCCATGCTGGGCATCGTGCTGGGCATGCAGGTCGTTGCCGGGGTCGTGCTGACCGTCGGATTTACCTTGGCAGGCTGGGTTCCCGGCCGGCTGAATCCTGCACAGCAGGGTATTTTCACCGCACTCGCCTATGTGCTGTCGATGCTCCCGGCCTATCTGGCCGTAATCTGGTATCGGCGCATGCGCGGGGGCGGCGGGCCGCTCGGGCGTTTTGCGGTCCGGGGGCTGAATCCCGTGCTGCTGCTGTGGGCGTTCGTCTTCATGATGGCGGCAGGCGTGGTCTGCGAACCGTTGCTTTCGTGGCTGCCGGCTCCGGGCGACCTCGATTACGGTACGGGTCTTTGGGCCGTGCTGACGCTGGTCGTGGCGGCTCCGGTGCTCGAAGAGCTGCTGTGCCGTGGGTTGGTGCTGGAGTCGCTGCGTACGCGTTTCGGCGTCGTGGCGGCGTGGTTGCTGTCGTCGCTCTTTTTCGGGGTGCTGCACCTCCAGCCCATGCTGGTGGTCAACGCCTTCATCATCGGACTGATTCTCGGCTATATTTATATGGTCACCGATTCGCTGTGGGCCTCGATGATTCTCCATGCGCTCAACAACGGCATCGCCTATCTGATGATGACGAGCGGGCGCGGCGACCTGCTGCTGACCGACATGATCGGCAACCGGACCCTCTATTGGAGTATCTATATAGGTGCGGCGGCCGTCACCCTCGTTTCGGGCTGGATGGTGTGGCGGACGCTGCGGCGGCTCAAGGACCGGGCGGAAAATCCGGTGTTGGAGTAATAAACGGGGCTTTCCGGCGTTAATGTTTGGGAAAAAGCCTATTTTTGCAACTTGAAACTATGATGAATTGGCGTAAGAAGATAGGGATTGCCGCCGGGCTGCTGGCGCTGGCGGCGTGTCAGGAACTGCCTGCCTACCTGAACAAGGATACCTTGCTCGCGCGTGCCGGGGGCAAGGAACTGCGGCAGAGCAACGTGCAGTCGGTGGTTCCCGCGGGGGTCACGGGCGACGACAGCGTGGCGTTTCTGGAAGTCTATGTGGATCGGTGGGTGCGCAAGCAGCTCAAAATCAAGGAGGCCGAAGTGCTCTTTTCCTCCTCGGTCGAGGACATCGACCGGATGGTCGAGGAATACCGGCAGGCGCTGCTGATCCGCAAGCTGGAACAGCACTACGTCGACAACGGGGTCGATACGACTTTCACCGACGACGAAATCGCGGCCTATTACAATTCGCACAAGGGCGATTTCAAGCTGGAACACCCGGTGGTCAAGGGACGCATCGTCCGCTTCCCCGAGAATTTCCGCCAGGCCCGCCGCCTGCGCGAGGCGATGGCTTCGCCGTCCGATGCCGACCAGCGCGACTTCACGGCTTTCTGCCGTAAGAACGGGCTTATGGTCAACGACTTCCGCGACCGCTGGACCGACTTTTCGGAGTTTCTGAGCTACCTGCCCACGCTCAAGTCGCAGAACTACAATTCGATGCTCTCCTCGTCGTCGGTGCAGGAGATGCGCGACAACAATTCGCACTATTATTTCCGCATCGTCGACGTCCGGCGCCCGGGCGACCCCATTCCGCTGGAGCGGCTGCGGCCCACGATTCGCCGCATTCTGTTCAACCAGCGGCAGGGTGAGACCATCCGCCGCCAGGAGGAGGACCTCTACAACCGTTCGCTCGAAAGCGGCGAGGTGGAGATTTACGGGCGTCAGAAACCCGAGGACGAAGCGGCGGAGAACGAATAGAGAATATGGCCTTTTCGATAAGCCGGGTGCGGAGCCGAGTTTGCTTGGGCTTTGCCGAGGCGGGAAAAGCTGCATGAATTAGGAACGGAAAAATATGTTGAGAAAAGGTATCTTGGTTGCGGCGCTGGCGTTGCTCGTCGCAGGGAGCGTCGCGGCGCAGAAACGGCAGGTGATGCTCGACAAGGTGGTGGCCGTGGTGGGCGGTTCGTCGGTGCTGGCTTCGGAGGTCGACGATTATGCCGCGCAGCTGGTCCGCCAGCGGCGGCAGGAGGGCTACACCTCCGACCGCGACCCGCGCAGCGAGGCGCTCGAAGCGCTCATGACCCGCAAGCTGCTCTACAACCAGGCGCTGATCGACTCGGTCAAAATCAACGATGCCGCCATCGTGTCGGCCGTCGAGGAGCAGGTGCAGCGCATGGTCGACGAGGAGGGGTCGATTGCACAGCTCGAAGCCAAGCACCACATGCCCGTCTTCACCATCCGCGAGATCATGCGGCAGCGCTACGAGGAGCAGGAGTACGCCAATGAAATGCAGCGCACCGTCGTGAGCAAGGTGACCATCGTGCCGGGCGAGGTGGAGCGCTACTACAAGTCGCTGTCGCGCGACAGCCTGCCGACCATCGCCGAGCAGTACGTCTACGCACAGATAACCAAGTTTCCCAAGTCGATGACCGAGGCCAAGCAGCGCACGCGCGAGCGGCTTCTGGACATGCGCGGCCGCGTCATCACGGGCAACGCCAAGTTCGAGAACCTGGCCCGCATGTACTCGGTCGACCCCGGCACCATGATGCGGGGCGGCGAGATGCCCCCCTCGCGGCTGGCCGAGCTGGATTCGTCGTTCGCCGCCGCGCTGGAGAAGATGCGCCCCGGGCAGATTTCCGAGGTGGTCGAATCGCAGTTCGGGTTCCACATCATCCAGATGATCGACAGGCAGGGCGACTACTACCATTTCCGCCATATCCTGCTCAAACCCATCTACACGGTCGAGGAGCAGGCCGCGTCGCTCGACCAGCTCGACAGCCTGGCCCGGCAGATACGTTCGGATTCGGTTACCTTCGAGCGGGCCGCGCTGCTCCACTCCGACGACAAGGGCTCGAAGATGAACGGCGGCGTGGTGTCGAACAGCGACATCATGAGCTATTACAACGCGTCGAATCCCAAGCTCACGGTCACGAAGTTCCTGCGCGAGGATTTCGGCCATTTCCGAAGCCTGGACGACTACAACGCCCTGATGAAGCTCGAACCCGGCGGCGTCTCGCCCGCGTTCCTCACCGAGGACATGCTCGGCAACAAGATGGCCAAAATCGTCAAGCTGGTCGAAATCATCCCCACGCACCAGGCGTCGCTCGAGGAGGATTACCTGCGGCTCGAAGAGATGGCTATCGCGGCTAAGCAGGACCGGGTGTTCCGCGAGTGGCTCACCAAGAAGATCGACGCCATGTATGTCTTCATAGCTCCCGAATTCCGCGACGGCGAGTTCGAGAACAAACACTGGGTCAAGTAGGTGCGCCGCTGGTTTGCCATACTTGGGGGGGCGGCGTTCTGCGGGGCCGTTTTCGCCGGTGGCGGGATGCAGACTGCGCCGCAGCCGCAGGGGCCGGCCGCGGGGTCGGCTCCGAAAATCATCGACCTCAAGTCCGACCTTTCGGGTCCGGTGGCTCCGGGCGATTCGGTCATCTTCCTGGTCGGCAACTTCGCCGCGCAGCATAACGGGGCGGTCATTACGTGCGACAGCGCCGTGCGCTATTCGGACAAGCGCATCGAGTTCTTCGGCAACGTCCTAATCAACAAGAACACCACCTACATCTACGGCGACCGGGCCGACTACAACGGCGAGGTCAACGAGGCCCGTGTCTATTCGCCCATCATCAAGGTGGTCGACGGCGATGCCACGCTCTATACCTACGAGTTCCGGTTCAATACCAAGGACAATGTCGGGTTTTTCGCAGGCGGCGGAGTGCTGACCAACCGCGAGAACATCCTCGAATCGGTGCGCGGCTATTACTATGCCGACACCAAGGAGCTGGTGGCGGTCGACGAGGTCGAAATGCGCAGCGACGAGTACGAGCTCACGGGCGATTCGGTGGTTTACAACATGGCCACCGACAACGCCTATTTCTTCGACCGGACCCACATCTGGAGCAGCGGGGGCGACTACCTCTATGCCGACCGCGGCGAATACCGCAAGGCCGACACCCTCTACCTCGTGACGCGCAACGGTTATCTGCTCACCGCCGAGCAGGAGCTGTGGAGCGACAGCATCGACTTCTACCGGGCGCAGAACCACGCGATTCTGCGCCGCGACATCCAAATCGACGACACCACGCACAAGGTGCTGGCGTTCGGCGATTACGGCGAATATTGGAAGCAGCCCGGCAACGCCCTGCTGACCCGGCGTCCGGCGGTCGTCAGCTACGACCTTTCGCAGGGCGATTCGCTCTTCATGCGGGCCGATTCGATTTGCCTGTATACGTTGCCTTGGGTGGACGACGCGCCCAAGGAGGAAGCCGGCACGAAGGCCGAAGGGCGCGATTCGCTGCCCGCCCGTCCGGGTGCGGACGAAAGGAACGGCCGCCCGAGCGTGGAGCCGGCGCAGCCGGTTCCGACGACCGATTCCCTGCGGCAGGAGGTTCCGGCCGATTCGCTGGCGGCGGCCCCTGCGGTCGATTCGCTGGTGGCCGACAGCGTGGTGCTGACGCCTGCCGAGCGGAAAGCCCGGCTCAAGGAGGAAGCCCGCAAGGCCAAGGAGATGCGTAAGAAAGAGGCCGCGGCCCGCAAGAAAAAGTTGTTGCAGGAAATCGCGGCCAAACGGCAGGCCAAGGCTACGGCCAAACTGCTGGCGCAGAAAGAGCGCGAGGAGGCGCGGCTGGCGGCCCGCAGGCTCAAGGCCGAATCCAAGCTGCGCGCCCGGCAGGCCCGGGCCGCCCGCAGGGGAAAGCCCATTCCGGTGGATTCGGCGGCCCTGCGCGAACTCGAACGGCAGCTGGCCCGCAGCCAGGCCGAGCGCGATTCGCTTTTCAGACTGCTCTACAACGAATGGGTGATCGACAGCGCGGCCATGTTCGCTCCGGCTGACATGCTCGATTCGCTGCCCCCGGCGCACGACAGCATCTACCGCCTGCTCAAGGGCTACCGCAACGTCCGCATCTACCGTTCCGATTTCCAGAGCGTCTGCGATTCGATGACCGCCATAAGCACCGATTCGACGCTGCATTTCTACATCGACCCCGTGCTGTGGAACGAGACCAACCAGATTACCTCCGAGGTGATGGATGTGTTCACCCGCAGTCAGCAGCTCGAACGGGCCGAGTTCGTCGGCAGTCCGATGATGGTCAGCCGGCTCGACAGCGTCTATTACAACCAGATCGCCGGCAAGGAGATGACGGCCTATTTCCGCGACAACGCCATTTGGCTCAACAGCGTCAACGGCAATGCCCAGACCCTCTATTTCAACCAGGACGGTCAGCCGCCGCAGGTGACCGAGCTCTTTTTCGTCGAGAGCGGCAGCATCAATTTCTATATCGACCAAAATCAGGTGGTCCGCATGGCCTGGTACACCGAGCCCCATTATTCCATCACGCCCATCGGCAAGCTGCCGCCCGGGCAGGAGCTCTATCTGAAAGGTTTCAGGTGGGAGGGGGCGCGGCGTCCGTCGCAGACCGACGTCTTCGACCGCCGCATCCGTCCTTCCGAGCGGCAGGCGCGGCAGGCGCTGCGGCATCCGCAGTTCCCGTTGCAGCGGCGCATCGAGGAACACCGCAGGGTGCTCGTCGCACAGCGGCGTTGGGCCGACCGCGTGGACCAGGTCGATCCGGCTACGGTCGAATGGATGCACGAGCTGGGCTTCGAGGTAGGACAGCCCCGCTCGGGCGGCCCGAAATTCTGAGACGGATTCCCGAACGGCCGGAATTCTGCCCGGCCGAACTCCCGGTGCCGCTGAGCCCTGCCGGGGGCTGAGCACTTCTCCCGAAACACAGGCTTTTCCGGCTCTTTTCGTGCGGCCTTTGCGGCGCGGAAATTGCTCGACGGCGCTTTATGCGCCATCTTCTGAAAAAATGGACCGACGCCCTGCTCGACGGGCTGGGGGTCGAATCGGCGGCCCATGACAGCTGGGACGTCTGGGTGGCCTGCGGGCTGGTCCTTCTCATCGTCACGCTCGTCGATTACCTGTTGCAGTGGACCGTCGTGCCGGGTGTGCGCAAGGTGGTGGAGCGTACGCGGACCAAGTGGGACGATACGCTTTTCAGCACGCGGGTGCTCAAATGCGGCTGCCATGTCGTCAGCGCCGTGCTGCTGGACGTGGTGCTGCCGGTGGTCTTCGACGAGAAATCCCACGCGCAGACGGTCATGATGCGCCTGCTCAACGTCTATCTCCTCGTTTCGGTCTTCCGGTTTGCCAGCGCACTGATCTATGCTTCGTTCCATATCGTTGCGACGCGTCCGGCGTGGCAGAACAAGCCCATCAAGGGGCTGCGGCAGACGGCGCAGGGTATTGCGCTGCTTATCTGCGCCATCCTGGTCATTTCGATTCTGATGGACAAGTCGCCGACGCTGCTGCTGACCAGCCTGGGCGCCTCGGCGGCGGTGCTGATGCTGATATTCCGCGATAGTATCCTGGGCTTCGTGTCGGGCATCCAGCTCTCGGCCAACGACATGCTCAAGGTCGGCGACTGGATTTCGGTGCCCAAGTTCGGCGCCGACGGCACGGTGGAGGAGGTGTCGCTCACGACGGTCAAAATCCGCAACTGGGACAACACGATAGTGACCCTGCCGCCTTACCAGCTGGTGAGCGATTCGTTCGTCAACTGGCATGCGATGCAGCTTTCGGGCGGGCGGCGCATCGAGCTGTCGCTGCTCGTCGACATGACTACCATCCGGTTCTGCACCCCCGAAATGCTCGACCGTTTCCGCCGGATCCGGCTGCTCGGCGACTACATCGACCGGACCGAAAAGGAGTATGCCAAGGCCAACGAAACGGAGGGTATCGGGGCCGGGGAGCCTTCCGTCAACGGACTGCGGCAGACCAATCTGGCGGTTTTCCGCGCCTACATGATGCGTTATCTGGAAGAGAAGACTTCGGCGCGCCGCGACATGAAGCTGACCGTGCGGATGCTTCCGCCGACCGATACGGGCGTGCCGCTCGAACTCTATTTCTATACCACGTCGATTTATTTCGCCGATTACGTGCAGGTGGAGCTGGCCGTTTTCGAGCACATGCTGTGCGCTTTGCCCGAGTTCGGGCTGCGGGCGTTCCAGTCGCCCTCGGGCGACGACCTCCGCGCATGGACCCGGGCGGCGGAAGCCCTTAGAGCGTCAGCATCAGCACAATCTGAATGATGATTACGCGCAGGAACATGCAGACGGGGTAGACCGTGGCGTAGGAGACCGACGGGTTGTCGCCCTCGATGGTGTCGTTGGCGTAGTCCAGGGCCATCGGGTTGGCCATGCTGCCGCAGAGCAGTCCGGCCACCGAACCGTAGTCGAGCCGGAACAGCCGCAGGGCGAGGGGCGCCACCAGCACTACGGGTACGAAGGTGAGCAGTACGCCCGTGCCGAGCCACAGCATCCCTTCGGGCCGCATGACCGTCTCGAAGAAGTGCGCCCCGGCATCCAGCCCCAGGCAGGCCAAATACATCGAAAGTCCCAGCGCCCGCAGCATCAGGTTGGCGCTCTGCGTGGTGTAGGTTATCATGTGGAGCCGGGGGCCGAACGTGCCGACCAGAATGCCGACGATAATCGGACCGCCCGCGAGCCCCAGCTTGACGGGTACCGAAATGCCCGGTATCGCCACGGGGATGCTTCCGAGCGCAAGTCCGAGAAACAGCCCGATGAAAACCGCCGCGAGGTTGGGTTCGTTGAGGCTTTTCACCGCGTTGCCCAGTATCTTTTCGACGCTGCGGATGGCTTCGGCTTCGCCCACGACCGTCAGCCGGTCGCCCAGCTGAAGCCGCAGGTCGGGGGTGGCGAGCAGCTGCACGCCCGAGCGGTAGACACGGCTGATGTTGATGCCGTAGTTGTTGCGCAGGCGCAGCGACGCCAGCCGTTTGCCGTTGATTTCGGGCCGCGTCACGAGGATGCGCTGCGAGATGAGCTGGTTGTCGACCGAGTTCCAGTCGATGTTTTCGCTGTTCCAGTCCTTGTGTTCCTGCTCGCCGAACAGGAGCCGCAGGGCGTCGGCTTCGTCGGGCCGGGTGATGGCCAGCACGATGTCGTCCTTTTCGAGGGTCTTGTCGGAGGTGGGAATCGAAACGCGCCCGTCGCGCCACAGCCGCGAGACGACGAAATGGCGCTGGCTCTCGGCCGCCACGTTGTGCAGGCTCTTGCCGAAAAGGGCCGGATTGGTCAGCCGGTAGCTGGCGATGAAGACGCTGCGGCGGTGTTCGGCGTCGGGGCCCGTCAGGTCGGAGGGGCGCACGAATGTCCTGCGGACGAAAAGCAGGGCCAGGATTACTCCCACCACACCCATCGGGTAGGTGAGGGCGCAGCCCAAGGCGGCGCCGTTGGTCTCCTCTCCGAGCAGTTGGAGCGTCTGCTGGGCGGCACCCAAGGCCGGGGTGTTGGTCGTGGCGCCGCACAGAATGCCCGACATGCTGGGCATGGGGATGCCGAAAGCGTAGCTCAGCCCTACGGCGGCTCCGGTGCCGAGCGCGATGACCGCGATGGAGGGGAGCAGCAGGCGCACGCCGTCGGCGCGCATCGAGCTGAAGAACCCGGGTCCCACCTGCAACCCGAGGGCATAAACGAACAGCACGAGGCCGAAACTCTCGACGTAGGCCAGCATCGCCGGGTCGATCGTCAGTCCGCAGTGTCCGGCCAGAATCCCCACGAAGAAGATGAACGCCGCTCCGAGCGAAATGCCGAAAAAGCGGATTTTGCCCAGCCCGATGCCGACGAGCGAGATGAGCGAGATGACCATCACGGCTTGCAGGGCCGAGTGTTCGACGAGTATGGTTCGGAGCCAGTCCATCGCGGGTGCGTTTTATGGCTGCAAAAGTAACCCAATTTTTTTATTTTCCCAGCGTCAGGGGTTCGCCGCGGTAGTAGTCGAGGATTTTCTGACGGAACACGAATTCGTAGCGGGCCTGCGCCAGTTCGGCTTCGGCTTTCTGCATCCGGGTCTTGGCGTCGTTGAAGTCGAAGAGGGTCGAGCGGCCCGCTTCGGCCTTGCGCTCTTCGTAGGCGAAAGCCACGCGCGCTGCTGCCAGGGCTTTCTCGGCCGCACCATATTTGGCGTAGGCCGCATCGGCGTTGACCCACGCCTGTTCGATTTCCCTGCGCAGGGTCTGTTCGGCATTCAGCAGCGCAAGTTGCTGGCTGCGCACCGAAATCTTGGCCGTGCGGACGTTGTTGCGCGTGGCGCGGCGGTTGAAAATCGGTATGCCTAAGGAGAGCCCCACGAATTCGTTGCGGTTCTTGGCGAACTGGGGCCAGAAATCCATGTCCATGGTGCTGTATATGCCCGTGCCGAAGCCGCCGCGCAGCGAAAGCGTGGGGTAGAGGGCCGAGCGGGCGATGCGGACGGCGTTTTCGGTGCTTTCGAGCCGCAGCCTTTCGGAGCGGATGTGAGGGCGGTTCTGCGCCGCGTAGTCGTAGACCGCATCGGCCGAGCCCAAGCGGCGCAGCGACGCAAGCGCGATGCTGTCGAGCCGGGGCACCGCGATGTCGAAGCCTGCGGCGCTCTCGCGGTTGAGCGTCTGGCTCAGGTCGAGCAGGGCAAGACTGAGGTTGTTGCGGGCCTGCGTGAGCGCAAGAAAGTCGTTGGCTTCGAGCGCCTGGCTTTCGTAGAGGGCCGATTCGGGCTGCCTGCCTGCGTCCACCAGTTCGCGGCTGCGGGCCGCCTGCCGGCTGCTCAGCGCCAGCTGCCGTTCGGCCACGCCGACAAGTTCCTTGTTGTAGAGCACTTCCAGATAACGGGTCATGACCCGCACCGCCACGTCTTCGCGGATGCGTTCGAGGTCTTCCGTGGCGGCGGCCAGGTCGAGTTTGCCGCCCTTGATCCGGCGGTTGATGCGCAGCCCCTCGAACAGCGGCATCGAAGCCGAGAGGTCGAACGAACCGGTTTGCAGCGTCTCGTTCCGGCGGACGTTGTCGGCCGAGGTGCCGCGTCCGAACGACGCATTGTAGCCGACGGCGGCGTTCAGATCGGGCAGCCGGCTGAAGCGCGCCGTGGAGAGTTCCACGCTGCGCCGTTCGACGGTCAGAGCCTGCTGCTGCACTTCGATGTTGTTCTGCTGGGCGTGGCGGATGCACTCTTCGAGCGTCCACGGGGCGCCGGGCCCGGGCTGCTGGGCTTGTGCGGCGGCAGCGGCCCACAGCGCGACGGTCAGAATGAACTTTTTCATGGCCTACTTCTCTTTGACTGCCTGTTTGGCGCCGCGGACCCGGTCGTTCTCGCCGACACCCTCCGTAATCTCCATGTCGATGCCGTCGGAGAGACCGACGCCCACTTCGCGGCGCTCGAAAGTCTGCTCCTCGCTCCCCTCGGGGCTGGTGAGGACCTGTACGTAGGATTTGCCGCCGTCGAATTCGACGGTGCTTTCGGGCAGGGTGAGTACCCCTTCGCGGTTCTCGATCATCACGCTGGCGTTGGCGCTGTATCCGGCCCGCACGAAAATCCCCTCGGGGATGCTCACGGCGGCTTTGACCTCGAACATGATGACGCCGTTGTCCTCGGTCGCCTTGGGGGCCACGTACTCCAGTTCGGCATCGAGTTCGACATCCTGCAAGGCGCCGATGGTCAGCCGCACGGGCATGCCGCTGCGGAGTTTGCCCACGTCGGTCTCGTCGACTTTGCCCTGGAACTGCATGTTGGTCATGTCGGCCACAGTGGCGATGGTGGTGCCGTCGTTGAAGGTGTTGGCCTGGATGACCGAGTTGCCGACCTTGATGGGCACGTCGAGGATCATGCCGTCGATGGTGGAACGTATTTGCGTGTTGCTCAAATCCTTATAGCGCTGGGTGATGCCGTTCTTGACGATTTCCATGTTTTCGCGGGCATTGCGCAGTTCCTCCTCGGCCTTGGCCAGCGTGGCGCAGCTCTGCTCGTACTCCTCGTCGGAGACGACCCCTCTTTCGTGGAGCACCTCTGTGCGGTTGTGCTCGCGGCGGGTCTGGGCAAGGGCGATTTCGGCCACCGAGACGCGCGATTCGGCACTCGACAGCTGTCCCATTTCGGGCACAACCTTGACCGTGGCGATGATGTCTCCCTTGCGCACGCTCTGTCCCGCTTCCTTGCAGACGGCGGAGACGATGCCCGAAATCTGGGGCTTGATAAGCACTTCGTCGCGGGGCTGTACCTTGCCCGTGGCGATGACGTACTGCCGGAGGGTGTCGAGCTTGGGCTGCACGATGGCGTAGACCGTCTTCTCGGGGCGGGTCTTCTGCCACAGAAACCAGAACGTGCCGAGCAGCAGCGCCGCGAAAAGCACGCCCGAAAGAATTTTGAGGAATTTTTTCATAGCCGTATCCGTTTTGTTGTTGTCTCTATTCTTCGCGTATGGCGTCCACCGCCTTGATTTTCAGTGCCCGAAAGGCCGGAATGACGCCGGCCAGCAGACTGCCGGCGCCGATGATGGCCAACGCCAGCAGGGCGGTGCCGAACGACACCTGCCACGAGACGTCGGCCCCCTCCTGCGCCACGACCACCGCCTGGTGGTAGGCCGAATCGGCCACCGAGAGCAGTCCGACGGCGGCGGTCAGCCCCAGCACGCCCGCAATGAACGTCAGCACGAAACTTTCGCTCAGTATCTGCGAGAGGATGGCGCCCGGAGGGGCTCCGATGGCGCGGCGGATGCCGATTTCCTGCGTCCGCTCCTTGATGGTCACCAGCATGATGTTGCTCACCCCGACGATGCCCGCCAGCAGGGTTCCCAGTCCGACGATCCAGGTCAGCAGCCTGATGCCGCGCGTGACGCCGCGGAACTTCTCGATGAACTCGGCCACGGCCATTATCCAGGCCGCTTTTTCGTCGTCGGGCGCGATGATGTGCCGGGCGAAGACCGTCTTCTTGCAGACTTCCTGCAAGGTCCGGCTGTCCACGTCGTCGCGTCCGGCGACGGCAAGCATGTGGACCGTGTTGCCGAAGCCGAAAAGCTGCTGCACGAGGGTGGCGGGCAGTACGACCGTGCGTTCGACGTTGCTGAACGAAACCATCGAGCTCTGCCGCTGCTGGACCCCGACGACCGTGAAATAGGCGCCGCCCATGCGGATCATCTGGCCCGTGGGGTCCTCGCCGCCCGGGAAGAGGTCTTTCCACACCTGCGTGCCGATGACGCAGACTTTGCGCTTGCGCTGGATGTCGATTTCGTTGATGTAGCGGCCGTAGATGATTTTTTCGGGGTTGATGAGCTGGTAGTCGGGGGTGTGGCCCATGACGCCGTAGTCGCCCTTGCGCCCCTGGCGGCTGCACGGGTGCGACCCGCCCCAGTTGACCCCGGCGGCGTAGCGCACTTCGGGAAGCTGCTTCACGGCGGCCACGTCTTCGGTTTCGAGGTTCCATTGCCGGTCCGAGGGCATCCCTTTGTAGGGAACCGACGTGCGGTTGCTCTGCATCAATACGAGGTTGGTGCTCATCGCTCCGATTTGGCGGGCGAGCAGCCGCTCCAGCCCGGCCCCGGCGCCCAGCAGCACGGTCAGCATGAAGATGCCCCAGAAGACGCTCAGCGCCGTCATGACGCTGCGCCGGCGGTTACGGCTGATGGTCTGCCAGATTTCGTTCCAGCGGTCGGGGTCGAAGAATTGCATGGCTGTCCTATTTGTTGTAGTGGAGTGCGTCGATGGTTTTGAGCTGTGCGGCCCGTCGTGCCGGGATGTATCCGGCCACGAGCCCCGAGAGGACCAGCACCAGTGTGGCGCTCGCGGCTACACCGATGTCGAGCGTCGGATTGAGGAAGACCGTGGGCCCGTCCGACACCTGCTGCGAAGCGACCAGGTGATGGTTCACCGCTTCCATGACGGCGACGCCCAGCACCATGCCCATGTAGCCGAACGCGGCGGTCAGCATGACCGATTCGGTCAGAATCAGCCGCACGATCGACGACGGACGGGCTCCCAGCGCCTTGCGGATGCCGAATTCGGCGGTCCGCTCCGAGATGGTCACCAGCATGATGTTGCTTACCCCGACGATGCCCGCCAGCAGGGTTCCCATGCCGATGATCCACACGAACAGGTTGATGCCGCCGAAGACGATCATCATGCTTTTGTAGTGTTCCAGGGTGTTGTCGATCCAGAGGGCGCTTTTGTCGTCGGGGGCGAAGTCGTGTTCGGCCGCCAGCCGCCGGAGCAGCCGCTGCTCGAAATCGTCCATCGCCTTGTCGGTGTCGATGCCCTGTACGGTAATAGCTATGGTGTTTATCTCCAAGTCGTTGGCCTTGTAGATAAGTTGTCCGGTCGTCAGCGGGATGTAGCACGTGGAGTTGGTGCGCTGCGCATCACCCTTGTAGACACCCACGACCGTGAATGTCAGGCCGTCGAGTTTGATTTGCTTGCCTAACGGCTCTTCGTCCTTGAAAAGGAGGCGTTGCAGGGGTTCGTCGATGATGATCGATTTGCGGAAACGGCGGATGTCCTCTTCGTTGATGTAGCGGCCTGCCGCGAGTTCGATGCCTTCTATTTCGGCGGTTTGGGGCAGCGCACCGCAGAGGGAGGCGTTGGCGAACTTGTCGTTGCGGGTGATTGCTTGGGCGCTGTACCAGCCTTTGGCGGCTATCTTGTCTATTTCGGGGAATTCACGTTGCAGAATCTCCAGGTCGTTGATGTTGAGCCGGATACGGCGGCCTTTCTCGTAGCCTTTCCACGGTTTGGAGGTGCGCCCGCCGTAGAGGTCGATGGAGTTGATGGCGTAGTTGCCCAGGTTGGAGAGCACGCCGTTCTTCAGTCCGTTGCCCGAGCCCAGCAGGATGACCAGCATGAAGATGCCCCACGCTACGGAAAAGCCCGTCAGGAACGTGCGCAGTTTGTTGCGGCGGACCGAGGTCCAGATTTCGAGCAGCAGTTCGTTCATCGTCCCGGGTCCGTTGTGGTGATGGTGTCTATCACGCCGTCGCGCAGGCGGATGATGCGGTCGGTCTGGTCGGCGATGGACTGTTCGTGGGTCACGCAGATGATCGTCATGCCCAGGTCGGTGTTGACGCGCCGCAGCAGGTTCATCACCTCCTGCGACGTAGCGCTGTCGAGGGCGCCCGTCGGTTCGTCGGCCAGGATGATTTGCGGTTCGTTTATCAGGGCCCGCGCGATGGCTACGCGCTGTTTCTGCCCGCCCGACATTTCGTTGGGCAGGTGGGCCGCCCAGTCGCGGAGCCCCAGCATGTCGAGGTATTCGAGCGCCAGGGCGTTGCGTCTGCGGCGCGGTACGCCTTGGTAATAGAGCGGCAGGGCGACATTCTCCATCGCGTTCTTGTAGCCGATGAGGTTGAACGACTGGAAGATGTAGCCGATCATGTTGTTGCGCGCTTCGGCCGCCTGCGTCTCGCTCAGATGGCGGATCAGCCGCCCGGCCAGGTAGTATTCGCCGCTGTCGTAGTTGTCCAGAATTCCCAGAATGTTCAGCAGCGTCGACTTGCCCGAACCCGAGGCGCCCATGATCGACACCAGTTCGCCGCGGGCCACTTCGAGGTCGATGCCCTTGAGCACATGCAGGGGCGAACCGTTGTTGTAGGTTTTGTGGATTTGGTGCAGTCTTATCATGTTTTTTCCTGTTTGCGGTCGGGACCGGTGGCCGGTTTCCTCGTATGTCAACGGACAAATGTACGATTTATTGCTCGAAAAACAATTTATTTTTATCGAAAATCAATAAATTTTTACTCTTTTATCGGATTTCGGTCCTCGACAGCGCCATAATCCGTCCGGCAATGCCTTGTTGGCGCATCTTCGCAGGCAGCAAAAAAAGAACGGCTCGGAGCCGTTCTTTTCGGTAAATGATAAGTGAAATGTCATTCTGAGCGCAGCGAAGAATCTGTTTTGCGAGATGGATTCTTCGTCAAGGCTTTGCCTTTCCTCAGAACGACAGGAATGGAATTCGGCATCCTGGGGGCTTGCGGCCTATCCGCGCAGATGGACGAACGAATAGCCGAAGCGTTCGCAGGCGGCGCGTTCGAGTTCTTCGCGGACCGAGGGGTGGGCGATTGCAATCAGCGCCCGGGCCCGCTGGGCCAGGTTCTTGCCCCGCAGATGCGCTACGCCGTATTCGGTGACGATGTGCTGCACCATGTGGCGGGTCGTCACGACGCCTGCTCCGGGGCTCAGACGCGCACGGATTTTCGATTCGCCCTTGGGTGTCGCCGAGGGGATGGCGATGAAGGTCTTGCCGCCTTCCGACAGCGCACCGCCGTACATGAAGTCGTGCTGGCCGCCCACGCCCGAGATGATGCGTTCGCCGACCGAATCGGCGCATACCTGCCCCGTCAGGTCGATCTCCACGGCCGAGTTGATGGCCATCACGCGCGGATTTTCGCGGATGCGGAACGGGTCGTTGGTCCACGCCACGTCTTTCATCAGCAGGTCTTTGCGGTAGTCCATGTAGTCGTAGAGCCTGCGCGAGCCCAGCGCCAGCGACGCCACCGTCGTGCCGGGCAGCACCTTTTTCTGCGAGTTGTCGATCACGCCGCTTTCCAGCAGCGGAAGCACCCCGTCGGTCATCGCTTCGGTGTGCAGTCCGAGGTGTTTGTGGCCTTTGAGCGCCGCCAGTACGGCGTTGGGTATGCCGCCTACGCCGATTTGGAGCGTCGCACCGTCGGGGATGAGTTCGGCGATGTAGCTGCCGATGCGGGTTTCCGTCTCGGTCGGGGTGGCCGTGGGAACCTCCACCAGCGGTTCGTCGGCTTCGACCGCCGCCGCTATGCGCGATACGTGGATCAGTGCGTCGCCATAGGAGAAAGGCATGTGCGGGTTGACCTGCGCGATGACCGTCTTGGCGCACTCCACGGCCGAGACGGCCAGGTCGGCCGAAACGCCGTAGGAGCAGTAGCCCTCCTCGTTGGGCGGCGATACGTTGAGCAGCGCCACGTCCACAGGCAGCGTGCCGTCGCGGAACAGCCCCGGGATTTCGCCTAAGAAAGCAGGTATCGTCTGCCCGTAGCCCTCGGCCAGCCAGCGACGGATGTTGTTGGCCACGAACAGGCTGTTGACCAAAAAGGCGTCCTTGTATTCGGGGCGGCAGTAGGGGGCGTCGGCACGGCCTACGGCGAATCCCGAGTAGAGTTTCACTCCGGTGAGTTCGGGGCCCCGGGCGGCCATGGCGGCCACGAGCGTCTCCGGAATCGAGGTGCTGCCCTGGATGTAGACGCTGTCGTGGGAGCGGATGAGCCCTGCGGCTTCGGCGGCGGAAGTGTATTTCATGGGCGGTTATTCAAGCGGGTGGGTTTGTGCGAAGAGTGCAAGACGTTCTTCGAGCATGTCGAATTGTTCGGGGCGGTTCATCTGCGAGACACAGACGCGGATGCCCTCCTGGCGGCTGCCCGTGAGCGAGAGGGCAATGGCGCAGATGCCGTGCAGCAGCAGGTCGCGTAGCAGTTCCGAGCCGCTCAGCCCGGGGTAGCCGACCGTGTAGAAAAATCCGTCGCTGACCTCCTCGTCCCGGTCCTTGTCGTAGACGATGCGGAAGCCGTGGCGCAGGAAGATTTCCTTGGTCCGGCGGGCTCGGCGGGCATATTCGGAAGTGTCTCCCACGAAGTCCAGCCGACCGTCGGCCGCCGCGTCGAACATGGCGGCCAGCGCATACTGCGCCGAGTGGCTCGTGCCCGACGATGCGGCGTAGAGAATCGCCAGCACGTAGGCTTCGCCCAGCCGTCCGATGCCGTAGCGCTGGCGCAAGGCGGGGTATTCGCGGCGGTAGAGGGCGTCGGAGATGGCCGCGATGGCGATGCGCTGCCCGGCATAGCTGAAAATCTTCGAGCCCGAAATCAGCAGGATATAGTTGTCCGTATAGCGCGCCACGGTGGCTTGGTAGGGCGGCTCGAACGGACGCCCCAGCGGCTTGCGGAAGTCCATGCAGAGGTAGGCGAGGTCTTCGATGACCACCGTGTCGTAGCGCGTGGCCAGTTCGCCGAGGGTGCGCAGTTCGTCTTCGGTCAGGCATATCCACGCCGGGTTGTTGGGGTTGGAGTAGACGATGGCGGCGATGCGGCCCGTCGAGAGGTAGCTCTCGATTTTGGGGCCCAGTTTTTCGGCCCGGTGTTCGTAGATGTCGAACGATTCGCTGCGGATGTTCAGCAGACTGACCTGACTGCGCTGGACCGGGAACCCCGGGTCGATGAACAGAATGGTGTCTTTCTGCGGGTCGAGCTGCGACGAGAGCAGGAACGCGCAGAAACTGCCCTGCATCGAACCCACCGTCGGGATGCAGCCTTTGGGGGCTATATCGACGTCGAGGAACGCCCGGACGAACCGCGACGCGGCGTTCTTGAGCGCCGGGATGCCGAACATGTTGGGGTAGAGCGACGCGACGCCCTGCCGCAGAGCAGCGCATTCGGCTTCGACCCCGGCTTCGTGGGGCGGCAGTCCCGGAATCCCCATTTCCAGATGGAGGAATTCGGTTCCCGATTCCTGTTCCAGCGTGCGGGCGATGTCGCCCGACTGACGGATGGTCGCCTGCGCGATGTCGGCGATCTCCATCCGCTCCAGCACCTCGCCGAGGGCCGAAGCGGGTAGCGGCAGGGTCTTCGTCATCCTATCTGTTTTTGGGCGTGGGCGTATCCGGCGCGGAACGCCGCAAGGTTCTGTTCGACGACCTGCTCTCCCTTGCGGGCGAAGATGTCGCGGATGCCTTGTTCCAGCTTCTCGACCGGGAGTTCCAGGAAGGGTGCTGCGGCGCCTAAGAGCGCCATGTTGGCCGAGCGGGGCGAGGCGGCTTCCCGGGCGATGGCTTCGGCGTCGATTCGGACGACATGGGGCCGGGCCGCGAGTTCGCGGGCGATGGCGTCGTCCGCCGGGTAGTTGTCGATGTTCTTGAACGGGACGGTGTTGGTCACGATCCATCCGTCGGCCGCGAGCCACTTCAGGTAGCGCAGCGCCTCCATGGGTTCGAGCGAAATAACGATGTCGGCGGCCCCCTGCGGAATCAGGTCCGAGCGCACTTCGTCCGACGAAATGCGCAGGTTCGACTGCACGTCGCCGCCGCGCTGGCTCATGCCGTGCACTTCGGCCTGCTTGATTCGGAGCCCTGCGTCGAGCACGGCGCGGCCGATGACCGTGGCTATCGAGAGGATGCCTTGTCCTCCGACGCCCGAAAGTATGATGTCCTTTTTCATTGTCGCTGGTGGTTGGTTGGGGCTATTTCTTGGCGGCGTGGCGCTTGGCCGTCTGGATGCACTCGCGGCGGGGGACGATGACCGACACGCCGTCGTAGGCGATTTCTTCGCGGATAAGCCGTTTCATCTCTTCGCGGTTCTTGGGCAGCGGCACCGTCACGCGGATGTGGGCCGGGTCGACGCCCAGCCCGGCGCATATCTGTTCCAGGCGTCCGGTGCCCGCCGAATCCTGGCCGCCCGTCATGCCCGTGGTGAGGTTGTCCGAAATGATGACCGTGATGGGGCTCCGTTCGTTCACGGCGTCCAGCAGCCCCGTCATGCCCGAGTGGGTGAAGGTCGAGTCGCCGATGACGGCGATGGCCGGGCGCAGTCCTGCGTCGGCGGCTCCCTTGGCCATGGTGATCGACGCGCCCATGTCCACCACCGTGTCGATGGCATGGAACGGCGCCAGCCACCCGAGCGTGTAGCAGCCGATGTCGCTGAAGACCTTGGCGGCGGGGTATTCTTCGCGGACCACTTCGGTCAGCGCCGCGTACATGTCACGGTGGCCGCAGCCCTGGCACAGGGCGGGCGGACGCGGTACGACGATTTCGCTCGGGGCGTGGGCTTCCAGCGGCGCCAGTCCCAAGGCGGCGCGCACGCTGTCGGGCGTCAGTTCGCCCGTGCGGGGAAGTTCGCCCGTGAGCCGCCCGCGGATTGCTATGGGGGTCGGCAGAATGCCCCGCAGGGCTTCTTCGACCACGGGCTGCCCCTCTTCGGCGACGAGCAGCGCCCGGCACTCGGCGGCCATGCGGCGAATCAGCGCCGCGGGCAGGGGATATTGCGAAATCTTCAGCACGGGATACGGCGCCCCCTGCGCGAAGTTCTCCATGACATAGTTGTGGGCGATGCCGCAGGCAATGATGCCCAGCGACTTGTCGGCCCCGTCGGTATAGGTGTTGAAGCGGCTCGTTTCGGCTTCCTGCTCCAGCCGGGCGTTCTCTTCGAGCAGCGCTTTGTAGCGCACGCGCGAATTGGCCGGCATCAGCACCCATTGGCGCTTGTGTTCCGCTTCGGGGCAGTGCAGGGCGTTTTGTTCGCGTACGTCGGCCACTTCGACCACGGCGCGCGAATGGGCCATGCGGGTCGTCAGGCGCATCAGCACCGGGATGCGGTGGCGTTCCGACAGCCCGAACGCCTCCTGCACCATGTCGTAGGCTTCCTGCTGGGTCGAGGGCTCGAAGACCGGCACTCCGGCGAATTTGCCGTAGAAGCGCGAATCCTGCTCGTTCTGCGACGAGTGCATCGAGGGGTCGTCGGCCGCCACGACGACCAGACCGCCGTTGGCTCCCGTCATGGCCGCGTTGACGAACGCGTCGGCCGCGACGTTCATCCCTACGTGCTTCATGCAGACCAGCGCCCGCTTTCCGGCGAACGACATGCCCAGGGCTTCCTCCATGGCGGTTTTTTCGTTGGCCGACCACGCGCAGTGGATGCCGCGCTGCGCGGTGAGCGGATGGAGCTGGATGTATTCGGTGATTTCGGTCGAGGGGGTGCCGGGGTAGGCGTACACGCCCGACAGACCTGCGTGGAGGGCTCCCAGCGCGAGAGCTTCGTCTCCGAGTAAAAGTTCCCGTTTTGCCATGTTTGCGGTCGGTTAGCTGTTTCGTACAAAGTTAAAAACTTTTAGCAGAAAAACCGCTTTCGGCAACAAAAAGTTAGCGATTGCGCCGATTTTCGGCAGAATCGTAGTTTCGGCGCGGGGCGCACAATCCTGTTATCGTGTCGTTGCTGTTGGTTATTACGCCCGACGTTCTGCGCTATTATCAGCGTTACCGGGTTTGTTCCGTGCCATTGGACGAGGTTTGTTTCGAGCATCGCGAGCTGCTGCGGTGCGTCCGCGAGCACGACGAGCAAGGGTGCGTCGCCATGTTGCAGCGCCACCTCAAGTCCATCCGCGAGTTCTCCCGCACCAACAACCAGGAGAATCATTTCCTCGAATGAGAAAGTCCCGGAAACATTCGTTTTCCGGGACTTGTGCTATTTCGCCGCTTGAAAGACGAACGGCTCGGCCGGGCTGAACTCTGCGCTCGTGTTCCCGGCATACCGTTTGCCCGAGGCCGGGTCGATCATCCCGACGGGAGCGCCTGCCGTGAAATCCAGTTCGTCGAAATCCACCCAGATAAGGAACGGATAGAGCACCGATTCGTAGTAGTAGATGCGGTTTTTTTGGTCGGCGACCGTGCGCCAGCGCGTCGACGAGATGTTCGGTTCGTCGGGCGTGCTGATGCCCAGCGGCACCGAGACGTTGCGGACGACGCTGAAGACCGACGCCACGGCCAGCCGCTGCTCGGCGGTTTGGGGAACCGCATCTATGTAGAACGAAGCCCGTACGAAACGGTCGGCCGCCCGGTTGGTGCCCGGCAGGAAAACGAGCCCTCCGATGCTGTTCCAATAGTCGTCGAGCGCCAGCTGTTTCTCGAATGCGGGCGAGTTGGTCATGACTTTGTAGGCGCGGTCGTGGTGGATGGCAAGTTTGCCGTCGATGTATTCAAATATGGCGCTGTCGCCCGTGGCGTCCGACACCGACAGATGGAGCGCTGCCATCCTCGTGCCGTCGGGCATCATGTCCGAAACCACGTCGAATTCGCCGCCCGAAAAGGCGGCCACGGCTTCGTCCACTGTCGCGAAGTTGTCCAGTACGTATTGCGTCCATGCCGAGACCGAGAGGGCCGGTTTGCGGCCGTCGTTCGCGGGGTATTCCGATTCCGCCAGCCACAGCAGATTCGCGGCCAGTCCTTTTTCGTTCATCCCGTCCGTCGTGCAGATGTCGTAGGCCGAGGTCACCACACTGCCGTATTTCGACGTCCATTCCAGCGAGTTCGCGCCCGCCGCTCCGTCGCGGCGCATGCCCCGCGGGAATACCCAGAGTTTGCTCTGCGGGTCTTCTTTCCAGTCCATCGTCCGGCCCGTCAGCGTTGTTTCTTCCGGGCCCGTGTATACTACTCTCGTGCACATTTCCGCTCTCGGTTCACTCCATGCCGCCGTCGCCAGCAGCAGTATCAGAATTGTTTTCTTGTTCATGTTCGCCCCTTTCGCAAATTGCGTGCTACATTGTTTTTCGGAGCGGAAAGGGTACCGGTCGGTTGTCTGTCGTGTGAAATCGGTTGAGGCCGATATTTTCAATCCCCCAAATTAAAGAGGTGCGATGATCATCGCACCTCTTTCTGTAATACTGCCTAAGTACAAGCGAGTGTTATTTTGATAAACACGCAAATAGAGTTCTACAATTAGGCTCTGTTTTGTTTGCTCTTGCGCTGGTACTTATAAAATCTACGTCAAATCACAACTACGTTCGGATTTGTGTCGGTGACGATTATTGCCGGAGTTCCGTTCAGCGGATTGCGGATTTTGTAGTCTCTTTTGCCTGCAATCAAGGCAATGTCGGTGATGATGTGCGGGTCGTCGCGAACGGATTTTCCGAAGTCGACAGTCTCGCGGGGAATGAAGTAGAACATGCGTTCTACTCCCGGCGCGTGCGGTTCGTTGCAGTCGCTCATAATGTCGCGCGCAAGCGTCGTTGTGCAGCTTTTAGTTGCCATACATTGAATTTTTAAGTTAAACAAAGTACTTTGCAGCTCATGACGACGCCATTACAAACGCGCGAATATGTTTCGTGTCTTTCGTTCATTCCGATTTGCAACTTATATCGTCATAAGTTTGTCGCAAAGATTTGCGCGGGCACGTGATATATCAAGGGAGAAGTAATTTTTTTGAAAAAAAAGAGTCTAAAAATTTGCGTACTACGAAAAAGTGTAGTATATTTGTATTGTCAAAAGAAAAGGATTTGATTTTAACCGAAAAAGAGAAAGATCTGATTTAGATGATTAGGAATTTCAGGGCCGCCCGACCAAACGGGGCAGAAGAAATTCAATACTACATTCTTCAATTGCTCGATGAGCTCTTAAACGAAGATTAATCACACAGCCCCCTCCCAAGAGGGGAGGGGGCTTAAACCTCAAAAATTACATGGCAAAATCACCTTTCAGACAAAGATTGAACGATATTCTTGTAGACATATCGTGGGGCCAGATTGCAAAAAAATACTTTGGGAAATCGCCGTCGTGGCTTTATCACAAGTTGGACGGAATTGATGGCAACGGCGGCGATGGGCATTTTTCCGATGCCGAGCTGGAGCAATTCAAGGGCGCGCTGTGCGATTTGGCCGACCGAATAAGACGGGTAGCGGATTCGCTATAAGGCTTATAGTCTTTGTTTTTATGACAAAGCCCCGTCCGAGCCTTGCGGGGACAATATGAAAGGCCGGGAATAATCCCGGCCTTTCTCTTATCATCTTCTCCCGTTCATCCGTGCGAGGTTTTGGGAGACTTTCACGCGGTTCTGTCCTTGATTGATGTCGACGACCGACACGACCCCGCGGCATTTCCAACATTACCTGTCTGAACATTTCCCGCCTTTTCCACCAGCCGCCCGTCCACGATGTCGGCATAACGGATATGCAAAATATCTGTCAGATTGATGCCGCATGACAGGTAGCTGAACAAGAACAAGTCCTTGGCCAGTTGCAGGAACGGTTTGGGATACTTGGTAAGCATCTGCACCTCGCAATCCATAATTCGCCTTATATCCTCTTTTGTCAGCGACCGTTTGGCCGTGGCTTCTTTGAATTTGCTAACCTTGAACGTGTCGAAAGGGTAGTCAAGACCATCAGCAATCGCGCTGTTGTAGAGCACCGCCTCGATTGTCGTGTTCATCGGGATAATTCGGTTTATACATTGGTTTACACAAACTGCAAAAACCGACGTAAAAACCGCTCGAAACAAGACACGAAAAAACCTCTTACATTGCTGTAAGAGGTTGATTTCGAGAGTGACACCGACAGGACTCAAACCTGTAACCTTCTGATCCGTAGTCAGATGCTCTATTCAATTAAGCTACGGTGCCGAATTGCGAATGCAAATGTAGGGCAAAAATCCGACATGCGCAAATAAATTGCGGAAAATTTTACGAAGATTTGCCTGCCGGGCTGCGGAATCCGCAAATAACCGTCGTTAAAACGTTTTAGCAGGCGCCGGGGCAATCCGAATGAAAGGCGGTGTTAAAACGTTTTAATGCAAGGTGCGGTTATTTTATTTCGCGGTCGGGGTTCTCGCGCAGGAATTTCTCCCAGCTTTGCGACCCCCCCTTCGAGGCCGCTTTCTTGCCGCCCCCGAGCCCTTTCACCCGGGCGTCGCCCAAGGCGGCGTTGAGCGGCGAAGCGGTCGTGTAGTAGTGGCACAGCGCCACGGCCATTCCGTCGGTGGCGTCCAGCCGTTTGGGCGGCTGGTCGATGGTCAGCGTCCGGCAGACGATGGCCGCCACCTGTTCCTTGGCCGAGGAGCCGCGCCCCGTAATCGCCTGCTTGATGCGCATCGGCGCGTATTCCGAAACGCTCAGCCCGCGGCTCAGCGCGGCGGCCATGGCGACCCCCTGCGCCCGTCCCAGCTTGAGCATGGATTGCACGTTCTCGCCGAAAAACGGAGCTTCGAGCGCCACCTCGCGCGGTTCGTACTGGTCGATAAGGGCTCCCACCCGCTCGAAAATATGGCGCAGCTTTTCGTAGGGGTCGGTCAGTTTGTGGAGGTCGATGTCGCCCAGCACCACGGCGCGGACCGTGCGGCCCTCGACCTCCAGCACACCGTAGCCCATGTAGTTGGTGCCGGGGTCGATGCCCATGATGCGGTATGACGGTCGGGATGCCAACGAACGTTCGCTATTTCTTCAGTTCTTCGATCGCTTTTTCGAGGTCGCGCACGCGCTTGTCCAGTTCCGGCAGGCGCTTGAACACGGCCGACGAACGGTGGTACTGCATGCCCGGGAGTGCCGGATAGCCGAAGCGGATTTCGCCGTCGGGCACGCTCTTGTCGATGCCGCTCTTGGAGCCCACCTGCACGCGGTTGCCTATCGTCACATGGTCCGCCACACCCACCTGGCCCGCCAGGAAGCAGTTGCTGCCCACCTTCGAGGTGCCCGCAATGCCCGTCTGGGCCGACGAGACGGTGTTGGCGCCGATTTCCACGTTGTGGCCTATCTGAATCAGATTGTCGAGCTTCACGCCGTGGCGGATGACGGTCGAATCGGTCTTGGCCCGGTCGATGCAGGTGTTGGCGCCGATTTCCACGTCGTCTTCGATGACGACGTTGCCCAGCTGGGGTATCTTGTCGAAACCGCCATCCGCATTGGGCATGAAGCCGAATCCGTCGGCTCCGATGACCGCCCCCGCGTGGAGGATGCAGCGGGCGCCCACCTTGCAGCCCTCGTAAATCTTCACGCCCGGATAGAGGGTCGTCCCCTCGCCGATTTCCACGCCGGCGCCGACATAGACCTGCGGATAAATCTGGCAGCCGGGGCCGATTTTCGCGCCCTCTTCCACCACCGCGAAATCGCCGACGTAGCAGTTTTCGCCCACCGTCGCTTTCTCCGAGACTGCGGCGCGGCTGCTGATGCCCGTGCGGCGGGGTTTGGCCGCGTTGTACATTTCGAGCAGTTTCACGACGCAGGCGCCTGCGTTGTCGACCTTGATGAGGGTGGCGCTTACGGGTTGCGACGGCGTGAACGTGCGGTCTACCAGCACGATGCTGGCCTGGGTGGTATACAGAAAAGGTTCGTATTTCAGATTGGTCAGGTAGGCCAGCGAACCGGCCTTGCCTTGTTCGATGGACGACACGGTGTGGACGGCCGCCGCTTTGTCGCCGACGATTTCGCCGCCCAAGAACCCGGCGATCATCTCGGCTGTGAATTCCATTGCCATAGTATTATAAGTAGTTTGTAATGTCGATTCCGTCCGGCAGAAACTCCTCCACCGAGCGTCCGAACGCCAGCACTTCGCGCACGGTCGACGACGAGATGTCGGCCACGGCCGAGGGGGTGAACAGCATCACGGTCGTCAGCGCCGGGTAGATGCGGTGGTTCGTGGCTTCCATCGTGCGTTCGTACTCGAAGTCGGTGGTGTTGCGTACGCCGCGGATGATGGCGCAGGCGCCGACCGCTTCGGCGAATTCGCCCGTCAGCCCCGTGTACACCCGTGCTTCGACACGCGGGTCGGCGGCATAGATGTCGTCGATGAGCCGTTTGCGGTTTTCGACCGTCAGCAGCCCTTGCTTGGCCGTGTTGTTGCCTATGCCGATTACGATGCGGTCGAACAGTTTCAGCGCATCGTCCACCAGCGCCGCATGGCCGCGTGTGAACGGGTCGAACGAGCCCGGGAAGATTGCGATTCTCTCCATGAAAACAAAGGTAGCGAAAAAATTAAAAATGAAAAATTAAGAATTGAAAATCGTTCCGTGCAGGCAAATCTGTTTTTGCGAATGCAAGCTGCACCCTCCGAACAGAAGTCGCTGAAAATTGTTGCGGAATATTCCGAACCCGGCTTTTTGAACGTGACGGGCAATGTCCCGGAATGATTTTCAATTCTTAATTTTTCATTTTTAATTACCCGAACAGTTCCTCCATCGCTTTGGCGACGCGTTCGGCGATAAGGGCCATGTAGGGCATTCCCTCGAAGTGGGCCAGCGCCGTGATGCCCCGGTGGTCGGCGTAGAAAAGTTCGTCCATCCGGGGTAGCATTTCCCGCGCAAGGGGTTCTTCGCGCAGTTCCAGCCCTGCCGCTTCGATAGCCCGGAGGGCCAGGGTGCGTTCGACGCTCGGAGGGGCTGGCGTGGTGCAGACCGTCGTGCCGCGGACTGCAAAGAGCGGTGCGTCGTCGGCCGTGTGGCAGATGCCGTCGTGGTCGCAGCGGATTGCCGTTTCGGCGCCCGCGAGTTCGGCCTGACGGCGGGCCAGCAGCGCCGCGGTTTCGCGGGCCGAGGTTGGCAGTTCGGCCATCGGCAGGTCGTAGCAGGCTGCGCAGGCGTCGGGCCGCAGGCTGCGCAGGGCATAACCGTTGTAGTACGATATGCCGCCTCCGCACAGCCGTTCCGCTCCGTCAGCCGTGAGTTCGATGCGGACGAATCCCGAGACCGACTGTGGGTAGCGTTCGGCCTTGGCCGCGGCGGCGATGCGTGCTTCCAGCTGCCGGACGTCCGGCGCGTAGCGGCAGCCGAAAAGCGTCCGGGCCGCTTCCGTCAGCCGGGCCGCATGGGCTTCGACCAGCCGGGGCTGTCCGCCGCAGACGTGGACCGTCTGATAGAGAAAGAGTTCTGTCACAGCAGAAAGATTTTCAGCAGCAGTTCGCGCAGCAGTTCACCCTCGGGTGCGCCGCCCGTGTTCAGCCCCTTGCTTTTGGCGTCGTATTCGCGCAGCAGCCCCAATATCTGGAATACCTTGCGGTTGTCCCACAGCGCGGCGTGCTGCTTGATTTCGTTGATTACGAAGGTGTTGTTCTTGCGCAGGGTGCGCATCAGTTCCGTGTCCTGCGGGAACGGCTGTCCTTTGTGGCGGGAGAGCCAGCGCAGGTAGTTGACCACGAACAGGTCGCGGAACTGGCCGAAGAGCGCCATGATGGTCAGCAGCAGCGGGTTGTCCTTGGGATTGCGGGCGAAGTGGTCGGCAATCATCAGCGCACGGGCCATGTCGCGGATCATCACCGCCTTGCAGAGCTCGAAGTTGTTGAAGTCTTTCGAGATGCCGATGTTGGCTTCGATGTCGGCGTCGGTTATCTTCGTCGTGCCGGCTGGCAGCGAGACCATGAGCTTTTGCAGTTCGTTGGCTATCTTCGAGATGTTCGTCCCGAGGTGGTCGCTCAGCATCGAGAGCGCCTTGGGGTCGATGCTCAGCCCTTTCTGCTTGGTGAACTGCTGGAGCCACGCCACGATTTCGTAGTCGCGCGGCTGGATGGATTCGAGCACCGCGCCGTTGGCCGTGCAGCCTTTGTAGAACGCCGAACGCTTGTCGACGCTCTTTTCCTTGTGGCAGATTATCAGTATCGTCGTCGGCGAGGGTTTCTGCGTGTAGAGCGAGAGTTTCTCGATGCCCCGCAGCTGCTGCGCTTCCTTGACGATGACCACCTGGTAGGAGCCCATCATGGGCATCTGGCGGCAGAGGTTGATGATCTGGCCCGTTTCCGAATCCTTGCCGTAGACGGTTATCTGGTTGAACGCGCGTTCCGCTTCGCCCAGCACGCCCGTCGCCAGCTGGTCGCACAGGGCGTCGATGAAGTAGCTTTCGTCGCCCATGAGCAGGTAGACGGGGGCATAGCGGCGGGCCGCCACGTCGGCGGTCAGACGTTCGTATTGGGCGACCGTGTCGCGGAAGCGGAGTGCGCTTTTGGCCATGTCAGACGATTTCTTTGGTGATTCGCAGCACGTTTTCGGTCCCGTCGGTCAGCCGGTAGCGGTCGTCGATGCGGCGGCCTACCAGCCAGACGATTTCGTCGCCCGAGACGAGGACGAACTGGCGCTGTTTCGCCGCCGCCGAGACCTTGGCGTCGGTCAGGAAGTCGCTCACTTTCTTGCGGCCCGTCATGCCGAAGGGCACGAACCAGTCGCCCTCCTGCCAGCGGCGCAGCGTGAGCGGGTATTGCAGTTTGTCGGCGTCGAGCTGGGCTATGTGTTCCGGTACGCCGAAATCCTTCACGGCGTCGATGTCGGTCCATTCGTAGTAGAGGACTGCATTGCCGCAGTAGCTGCGCGCCGCGCCGTGCGCCACCTGGCATGTGCAGGGGTCGTCGTCGGCAATGGGCGCCACGGCGATGGCGCCCCGGTCGATGCAGGCCATCTTCGTGCGCGAGTAGAAGCGGCGGCCCGTCGCCTGTTGGTCGAGGGCCCGGCATAGTGCGTCGATGACGTCGCTCTTGAAGCCGTAGGCCGCCAGCAGTTCGTAGATGACGAATCCGCGCGGGAACGCCGGGTCGATGCGGTCCGGGTGGATGATGTCGATGCCGTTTTCCGAGGTCACCGCTTCGCCGCGGATGCGTTCGATGCCGTGGTCGATGAAGCGCTGGGCGTCGGTCAGGCGGCCGATGTTGCGGCGCATCAGGGAGGTGAACGCCGGGTTGATTTCGCGGATGCGGGGCACGAGGCCCAGCCGGATTTTGTTGCGCAGGTACTTGGTCGAGCGGTTCGACGAGTCTTCGCGGTAGGGTATCTTGTTGGCTACGGCATATTCGAGGATTTCCTTGCGCGAGGCGAACATCAGCGGGCGGACGATGCGTCCTGCCTGCTGCGAAATGCCCGTCAGCCCGCGCAGTCCCGTGCCGCGCAGCAGGTTGATGAAGAACGTTTCGATGGAGTCGTCGGCGTGGTGGGCCACCGCAACGGCCGTGTAGCCGTGTTCGAGCCGCAGCTCCTCGAACCACGCGTAGCGCAGGCGCCGCGCCGCCATTTCCATGGATTCGCCCGTGCGTTCCATCTCGGAGAGCGTGTCGAAGCGGCGGTTGTAGCACTCCACGCCCAGCCGGGCCGCTTCTTCGGCCACCAGCGTTTCGTCTTCGTCGCTTTCGGTGCCCCGCAGCTGGAAGTTGCAGTGCGCCACGCCCACCCGGTAGCCGCACCCGGTGAAAAGCCGCAGCATGACCATCGAATCCACACCGCCCGATACGGTCAGCAGCACCCGGTCGTCGGGCGCCAGCAGTCCGTTCTCCTTTATATAATGTTCAAACGCTTCGGGAAGAGCCATGAATCGGTCAATTAAAAATTAAGACTGAAAAATTAAAAATTCCGCATTTCTGCTGTCGGGAGCCTCTGCAAGGAATCTGCGACGGCTGCGTTGCCCATAGCCGACAGACGGGGCTTTCCATGATTTTTAATTCTTAATTTTTCATTTTTAATTATAGAATGTTTACTTCCGTGTCGATTTCCACGCCGAATCTGTCGCGGACGGCGGTCTGTACCTTGCGGGCCAGCGCGATGACTTCGCCGCCCGTGGCGCCGCCCAGGTTCACCAGCACCAGCGCCTGCCGTTCGTGTACGCCTACGCGTCCTTCGCGGTAGCCTTTCATCCCCGCCTTGTCGATCAGCCACCCGGCTGCCAGCTTCGCCTTGCCGGGCTCCTGCGCCGGGTAGAGCGGCATGTCGGGCCACTCCGTTTTCAGCCGTTCGGCTACGGGTTGGTCTACTACCGGGTTCTTGAAAAAGCTGCCCGCGTTGCCCAGTTCGGCCGTGTCGGGGAGTTTCGTGCGGCGGATGGCGATGATCGCTTCGCGGATGTTGCGCAGGGTCGCTCCGCCGCGGGCCGCCACTTCGCGTTCCACGTCGCCATAGCCTAAATGGGGCTGCGGCGTGCGTGTGAGGGCGATTTCGACGGCCGTAATGACAACGCGCCCTTTCAGCGCGTGCTTGAAGACGCTTTCGCGGTAGCCGAATTCGCAGTGCGCCGCATCGAGGGTCAGCATCGAGCCGCTCTCCACGCAGTACATTTCCACCCGTTCAATGACGTCCTTGGCTTCGCGGCCGTAGGCCCCGATGTTCTGCACCGGCGCCGCGCCTGCCTTGCCCGGTATGAGCGAGAGGTTTTCGATGCCCCACAGGCCGCGTCGGACGGCCCATTCCACCAGGTCGTCCCATTCGACGCCTGCGTCCACGCGTACGCGCACCCGCTCGCCGTCGTCTTCCGTCACTTCGATTTTCTGCGACACGGGGGTCAGCAGCAGTCCGTCGTAGTCGCACGTGAACAGCACGTTGTTGCCTCCCGCCAGCACCATCCAGCGGTCGGGTATTCCCGCCGCAAAAAGGGTCCGCAGGTCGTCGGCCGTCTCGAATTCGACCAGCCGCGCCGCCCGTTGCTTCACATGGAAGCTGTTGCGGCCGCTCAGGTCGGCCTGTTGAAATTCTTTGGTCATGATGCGCAAAGTTAGAAATAAATTTCGTATCTTCGACAGAAGATGTCGCCGATAAAGCCACCGATTGAAACCTAAATACCTTACAACCATGTTTTCACAAGAAGACCTCCAGCAGATCGCCGGACATGGGCTGACGCCCGGGGCGGTCGAGCGGCAAATCGCCGATTTCCGGCGCGGTTTTCCCTTTCTCAGGGTCGTGCGGGCCGCTTCGCCCGGCGACGGCATTGCGGTGCTCGGCCCGGCGGCGGCCGATGCGGCCGTGGCCCGTTACGACGCGGCGGCCGCGTCGCGTTCCGTCGTGAAGTTCGTGCCCGCTTCGGGCGCCGCTACGCGCATGTTCAAGGAGCTGTTCGAGTTCGTCAACGACGATAAGCGCGGCAAAGGAATCGACACCCTGCTGCAAAATATCGGGCGTTTCGCGTTCTGGCCCGAGCTCAAGGCCGTGTTGCCCGAGGGGGCCGACGACAAGGCTGTTGTCGGCGCCATCGTGGGGCAGGGGCTCGGCTACGGGTCCAAGCCCAAGGGGCTGGTGACGTTCCATGCCTATCCCGACGGGGCGCGCAAGGCCGTCGAGGAACATTTGGTCGAGGCGGCCGCCTATGCCGCTGCCGATGGCGTGGCCCGTATCCATTTCACCGTCTCGCCCGAGCACCGGGCGGGTTTCGAGGCGCTGTTGGCCGAGAAGGTCCCGGCCTATGCAAAACGTTTTGGTATCCGCTACGACATTTCGTTTTCGGTGCAGAAGCCCTCGACCGACACCATCGCCGTCAATCCCGACAACACGCCTTTCCGGCAGGACGACGGGCGACTGCTGTTCCGTCCTGCGGGTCACGGTGCGTTGATTGAGAATCTGAACGAAATCGACGCCGACTTGATTTTCATCAAGAACATCGACAACGTCACGACCGACGCCCTGCGCGCCGATACGGTCCGTTTCAAAAAGGTGCTGGCGGGCGTGCTGCTCGGGTTGCAGGAGCGGGCGTTCGCTTATCTCGAAGCGCTCGACGCCGGTACGGCCGATTCGGAGGAGGTCGCCGCATTCGTCCGCGAGGAGTTGTGCGTGAAGCTGCCCGAGCGTTACGATGCGGCTTTGCTGCGCAGCATCCTCGACCGTCCCATTCGTGTCTGCGGCATGGTCCGCAACGAGGGCGAGCCGGGCGGCGGTCCGTTCTGGGTGGTCAATCCCGACGGCACCGAATCGCTCCAGATTGCCGAATCGAGCCAGATAGGGCCCGACGACATGCCGCTGATGAAGTCGGCGACCCACTTCAACCCGGTCGACCTGGTGTGCGGCGTGCGCAAGGCCGACGGCGGCAAATACGACCTGCGCAACTACACCGACCCCTCCACAGGCTTCATTTCGTCGAAGTCGTCGGGCGGCCGCGAGCTGCGCGCGCAGGAGCTGCCGGGGCTGTGGAACGGTGCGATGGCCCGCTGGAACACCGTTTTCGTCGACGTGCCCGTGTCGACTTTTTCGCCCGTCAAGGTGGTGCAGGACCTGCTGCGTCCTCAGCATCAGTAAGCTGCATGCGCTGTTAAGTCCGTGTCCCCGCGAAGCCGAAACCTCGCGGGGGCTTTTTTGTCGTTTTCGGGCGATTTGTTGGCGAAATGGGGATAAATTGTTCGCGGGGCGGCTTGTTGTTCTGAGAATCTTTATTAAATTTGTTGCGCGAATCGGAAAACGAAAATCAAAACAGATAAATCGCTATGGAAAACAAACTTCAACAGTTGACCCGGACGCTCTACGACGAGGGTTTGGAGAAGGGCCGCGCCGAAGCCGAGCGGCTGGTGGCCGAGGCCCGTGCCAAGGCCGACAAGATCGTGGCCGACGCCGATGCGCAGGCCGCGGAGATTCTCCGCAGGGCGCAGGCCAAGGCCGAGGACGTGGAGAAGAACACGCTGACTGAAATCGCGCTGGCCGGCAAGCAGGCCGTGGCCCGCATCAAGTCCGAAATCGCTTCGCTGATTGTCGCCAAGGCTGCCGGGGCGGGTGTCAAGGAAGCTGCCGTCGACCCTGCGTTCATCAAGGAGATGCTGCTCGCCGTGGCCAAGAATTGGAACGGTGCCGATGCCGGCAAGGTCGAGCTGCAAGCCTTGTTGCCCGAGGGCGAGCGCGAGAAGCTCGACGCCGCTTTCGAGCAGAGCGCCAAGGAGCTGCTCGCCGCAGGCATCGAAGTGGGTTATTCCAAGGAGGTCCGCACCGGGTTCAAGGTCGGCGCCAAGGAGGGCGGCTACTACATTTCGTTCTCCGACGCCGACATGGAGGCTCTGCTGGGCGAGTACCTGCGCGAGAAGGTTTCCCGGATGCTGTTCAAGGCGTAGGCAAGATGTTCGCGACCAATTACTATACGCTCGTCGCCGGACTTCGCGAGTATGCGCTCGACGCCGATACCAAGGGGTTCGACGCGTCGGCCATCGTCGCCGAGATATTCGAGGCCCTCACGGACCGCGATGCCCGGCAGGTGCGGCTGCTCGACGCCTACTACGACTGCGAGAACCTGGCCGCGCTGCGTGCCGGGCGTTCGGCGTTCAGTCCGCTGGGCAACCTTTCGCGCGAGGAGCTGGCCGAAGAGCTGAAGCGTCCTTCCCGGCTGCCCGAGGAGCTGGCCCGCGTGGTGCGTGCGTACAACGACCCCGAGGGCGAGGATGCCGAGACGGTCGATACCGCCCGGCGGTTCGAGAAGTCGCTCTTCGCGGCCTATTACGACCTTTGCGAACGCAAGGGCTGCCGCTTCCTGCGCGCATGGGCCGTGTTCGACCGCAACCTGCGCAACCTGACCGCCGCCGTGACGGCCCGGGCCGCTGGACGTCCCGTCGAGGATGTCACCGTCGGCGGGGGCGACGTCGTCGAGCAATTGCAGCGCAGTTCGGCCGCCGACTTCGGTCTGCGGGGCGAGCTGGGCTATATCGACGCCGTGATCGCGGCCGTGGGCGACGAAGCCAACCTTGTGGAGAAGGAGCGCAAGATAGACCTTATCCGCTGGAACGAGGCGCTCGAACTCGCCACGTTCGATTATTTCGACATCAACGCCGTTCTTTCCTACCTGGTGCGGGTCAACATCGTGGCCCGCTGGACGCTGCTCGACCCTGCGCGCGGACGCGAAATGTTCGCCCGGCTGCTGGCCGAGCTGGACGGCAAGGAACTGATAGAAAAACAATAAAGCATACAAATGAAAACTACTGGACGTGTAAACGGCATCATCTCGAACATCGTCATCGTCAAGGCCGACGGACCCGTGGGCCAGAACGAGATATGTTACGTGTATGCCGGCGATACGAAGATGATGGCCGAGGTCATCAAGGTCATGGGCGATGCGGCCTATGTGCAGGTGTTCGACAGCACGCGCGGTCTGAAAATCGGCGACCGCGTCGAATTCGAGGGTCACATGCTCGAAGCGACGCTGGCTCCGGGTCTGCTGTCGCGCAACTACGACGGTCTGCAGAACGACCTCGAAAAGATGGACGGTCTGTTCATCGCCCGCGGTTCGATGACCGAGCCCGTCGATTTCGGGGCCGAGTGGGAGTTCGCGCCGCTGGCCAAGGAGGGCGACAAGGTGTCGGCCGCTTCGTGGCTCGGCGAGGTCAAGGAGCAGTGGCTCACCCATAAAATCATGGTGCCGTTCACGATGACCGACACCTATACGGTCAAGAGCGTCGCCGCTGCGGGCAAGTACAAGATTACCGACACGATGGCCGTGGTCGTCGACGCCGAGGGCCGCGAGCACAACATCACCATGGTGCAGAAATGGCCCGTCAAGCAGGCGGTCCGCTGTTATACCGAGAAGCCCCGCCCCTCCCGCGTCATGGAGACCGGCGTGCGCGCCATCGACACCTTCAACCCCATGGCCGAGGGCGGTACGGGCTTCATCCCCGGGCCGTTCGGCGCAGGCAAGACGGTGCTTCAGCACGCCATCTCGAAGCAGGCCGACGCCGACGTCATCATCATGGTGGCCTGCGGCGAGCGTGCCAACGAGGTGGTCGAAATCTTCAAGGAGTTTCCCGAGTTGGTCGACCCCCGCACGGGCCACAAGCTCATGGAGCGTACGATTATCATCTGCAACACCTCCAACATGCCCGTCGCCGCGCGCGAGGCGTCGGTCTACACGGGTATGACCATCGGCGAGTATTACCGCGCCATGGGGCTCAAGGTGCTTGTCATGGCCGACTCCACGTCGCGCTGGGCCCAGGCGCTGCGCGAAATGTCCAACCGTCTGGAGGAGCTGCCCGGTCAGGACGCTTTCCCGATGGACCTTTCGGCCATCATCTCCAACTTCTATTCGCGTGCAGGCTTGGTGAAGCTCAGCAACGGCGCCACAGGCTCCGTGACGTTCCTCGGAACGGTATCGCCCGCGGGCGGTAACCTCAAGGAGCCTGTCACCGAATCGACCAAGAAAGCGGCCCGCTGTTTCTACGCCCTTTCGCAGGGCCGCGCCGACTCGAAGCGCTACCCGGCCATCGACCCGCTGGAATCCTACTCCAAATATCTGGAGTATCCCGAAATCAGCCAGTACCTCGACGAGCACATCGGCAAGGGGTGGGTCGACATGGTCTATGCCGGCAAGACGATCGTGCAGCGAGGCAAGGAGGCCAACGACCAGATCAACATCCTCGGCGACGACGGCGTGCCCATCGAGTACCACGAGCGTTTCTGGAAATCGGAGCTCATCGACTTCGTCATCCTCCAGCAGGACGCTTTCGACGACATCGACGCCAACTGCCCCGTCGAGCGTCAGAAGATGATGTACGAGATGGTGCTCGGCATCTGCCGCAAGGATTTCCGCTTCACCGACTTCGAGGAGTGCTCGCAGTTCTTCAAGGGGCTCATCAACCTTTTCCGCCAGATGAACTACTCCGAGTGGCAGTCGGAGAAGTTCCACGGCTACAAGCAGCAGATCGAGCAGTATGTACTTGCCAAAACCGAATAAAGCCATGACAACACGCGCATTTCAGAAGATATATACCCGAATCGACAACATCACCAAAGCCACCGTCACACTCCGCGCTTCGGGCGTCGGCAACGACGAGTTGGCCACCGTCGGCGGCAAGCTCGCGCAGGTCGTCAAAATCATGGGCGAGAACGTCACCTTGCAGGTCTTCGCCGGTACGGAGGGCATCGCCACCGATTCGGAGGTGATGTTCCACGGCGAGCCGCCCAAGCTCAAGGTCTCGGACAACCTCGCCGGGCGTTTCTTCAACGCCTACGGCGAGCCTTTGGAGGGCGGCGAGGCCGTCGAGGGCGAGGCCCGCGAAATCGGCGGTCCGACGGTCAATCCGTTCAAGCGTATCCAGCCCTCGGAGCTCATCGCTACGGGTATCGCCGGCATCGACTTGAACAATACCATCGTTTCGGGTCAGAAGATTCCGTTCTTCGCCGACCCCGACCAGCCTTATAACGCCGTCATGGCCAATGTGGCCCTGCGCGCCAAGGCCGACAAAATCATCCTGGGCGGTATGGGTCTCACGAACGACGACTTTCTCTACTTCAAGTCGGTCTTCGAGAACGCCGGAGCCTTGGACCGCATCGTCTCGTTCGTCAACACCACCGAGAATCCGCCCGTCGAGCGTCTGCTCGTGCCCGACATGGCTTTGACCGCCGCCGAGTACTTCGCCGTCGACAAGGGCGAAAAGGTGTTGGTGCTGCTCACCGACATGACCCTCTACGCCGATGCGCTGGCCATCGTCTCGAACCGTATGGACCAGATTCCGTCGAAGGATTCGATGCCCGGTTCGCTCTATTCCGACCTGGCCAAGATTTACGAGAAGGCCGTGCAGCTGCCCAACGGCGGTTCGATCACCATCATCGCCGTGACGACCCTTTCGGGCGGCGACATCACCCACGCCATCCCCGACAATACGGGTTACATTACGGAGGGCCAGTTGTTCCTGCGCAACGATTCCGACACGGGCAAGGTCATCGTCGACCCGTTCCGTTCGCTGTCGCGTCTGAAGCAGCTCGTCATCGGCAAGAAGACCCGCGAGGACCATCCGCAGGTGATGAACGCCTGCGTGCGTCTCTATGCCGACGCCGCCAATGCCAAGACCAAGCTCGAAAACGGTTTCGACCTTTCGGACTACGACGAGCGTACCTTGAAGTTCGCCCACGATTATTCCGAGAAGTTGCTGGCCATCGACGTCAACATCGACATCACCGCGATGCTCGACACGGCGTGGGCCCTTTTCGCCGAGTACTTCTCGCCCGAGGAGGTCGCCATCAAGGAGGAGCTCATCAAGAAATACTGGAAAGCATAGCTTGCCATGGCCATCAAATTCCAATATAACAAAACTTCGCTCGGCGAACTCGGCAAGCAGCTCAAGATGCGGCAGAAGGCCCTTCCGACCATCAAAAGCAAGGAGTCGGCCCTGCGTTCCGAGGTCAAGAAGGCGAAGGATTCCGCGGGCGACTACCGCCGTCGGCTCGACGCCCTGAAAGCCGAGTACGACTACATGGCGGCGCTGTGGGGCGAGTTCGACGACGGGCTGGTGCGCATCGCCGACGTGGAGCTCTCGACGCAGAAAATCGCTGGCGTGCGGACACCCGTGCTGACCGACGTGAAGTTCGAGGAGAAGCCCTACGACCTCTTCTCCGCTCCCGTGTGGTTCGCCGACGGCGTGGAGATTCTCAAGCGGCTGGCCCGCCTGGCCCTGGAGTTCGAGGTCTACGAGCGCAAGATGGAGCTTCTGGACTTCGCGCGGCGCAAGACCACGCAGAAGGTGAACCTCTACGAAAAGGTGCAGATTCCCGGTTACGAGGATGCCATCCGCAAGATCAAGCGCTTCATGGAGGACGAGGAGAACCTCTCCAAGTCGGCTCAGAAAATCGTCAAAACCAAACAGCAGCAGGCCGGGGAGGGCGCTACGTTATGATAGCAAGAATGTCGAAATACGACTTTGTGCTCTTTGCGGCACAGAGCGCCGATTTTGTCGATAGGTTGCGCGACCTCGGGTTGGTCGACATCACCACCGCAGGGTGGGAACCCTCCGAGGAGGACCGCCAGCTGCTTCTGGACATCGAAGCGGGTACCAAGGCGCTCGATTTCCTCAAGGCGTGGGCCGGAGAATCCGAGCACAAGCAGACCGGGGCGCAGCCCTATGCTTCGGGCGAGGAGACGTTCCGGCAGTATGCGGCCGCCCAGCGGGCCCTTGCCGCTTCGCGGACCGAAATCGCGCGGCTCGAAAAGAGCGCCGAGGAGCTCCGGCCGTGGGGCGAGTTCGACGTGGCCCGCGTGCAGAAGCTCGCCGGGCAAGGAATCGTTCTGCGCTACTTCTCCGCTCAGCGCAACACCTACGACAAGATGTCGGCCGAGTGGTCGGAGCAGTACGCCGTTTCCGAAATCAACCGGACCGATTCGACCGTGTGGTTCATCGTGGTGGCTGCTCCCGGGCAGGAAATCAACCTCGATGCGCAGGAGATGAAGACGCCGCAGATGGACGTCCGGCAGGCCGGGGAGGCCATCGCCGCCGAGCAGGCCAAGGTCGCCGAGCTCGATGCGGAATTCGCCCGGGCTGCGGCTTCCCGCGAGTTGCTGGCGGCTTACGTCGCGTCGCTCAAGGAGCGGTTGCAGGGCGTCAAGGTCGAGACTACGGCCCGGCAGGCGGCCGACGGCACGCTGGTCGTTATGGAGGGTTGGGCCGAGACGGAGACTTCCGCCAAGGTCGACGCCTTGTTGGAGGAGTATCCCAACGTGGTCTATATCAAGAGCGACCCCACACCTGAGGACAACACCCCGGTAAAGCTGAAAAACGGTTGGTTCGCGCGGATTTTCGAGCTCGTGGGCGACATGTACGCCCGGCCCAAGTACGGCACGCTCGACCTTACGCCGTTCTTCGCACCGTTCTACATGCTTTTCTTCGGCATCTGCCTGAACGATGCGGGTTACGGGTTGATTCTGCTCGGCATGGGGCTGTGGCTCCTCCGCAAGAATCCCAAGCCCGGCATGATGCGGCAGGCCGCGTGGTTCGCTACGATGTGCGCCGCGGCAACGATTCTGTTCGGATTGTTCTGCGGGTCGTTCTTCGGCATGAACCTCAAGGATTACTTCCCCTCGATTCCGTTCTTCGACTTCCAGGGGCAGTTCTTCTCCATCGCGCTGGCCATCGGCATGGTGCAGATTCTGTTCGGCATGCTGATAAGCGTGGTCGTGACGGCACGGACGTTCGGCGTGCGCTATTCGTTGGGCACGATGGGGTGGTTCATCATCCTGCTGGCCGCTTCCGTCGCCGGAGGGCTTCCGATGCTCAACGAAAAGTGGGTCATTCCCGGTTTCACCACCTCGTCGGTGGCGTTCTATGTCGTGTTGGGAATCGGCGCCGTGCTGATGTTGTTCTTCAACACGCCCGGGCGCAATCCGCTGCTCAACCTCGGGTCGGGCGTGTGGAATTTCTACAACAATCTGACGGGGCTGCTCAGCGACGTGCTGTCGTACATCCGGCTTTTCGCCATCGGCTTGTCGGGCGGTGTGCTGGCGTTGGTGTTCAATTCGCTGGCCGAAGGATTCGTGCCCGACGGCGCCAATATCGTCGTGCGGATTCTTATCATGCTGCCGATTCTGCTGATCGGCCACGGCATCAACCTTTTCATGTCGACTATTTCATCGTTCGTACACCCGATGCGTCTGACGTTCGTCGAATTCTACAAGAACGCCGGCTTCGAGATGGCTACGCGCAACTTCGAGCCGCTTCAGAAAGTGAAAAGTGAAAAGTGAAAGGTGAAAGGTGAAAAGCCGGCTTCCGCAGAAGGAGCGGGCGGCGCTTTCCGGAACTTGTTTCCGAGCGTATCGTTCCGACCGGGTGCGGCATCCGAAACAAAAAGACTGAAAATTCAATAACAAACAAAAAAATCATTCGATTATGGAAACAACAGCTTTGGTAATGGCCTACGTGGGCGTGGCTCTGATGGTAGGTCTGGCAGGTATCGCGTCGGCCGTGGGTACTTCGATCTGCGGTCAGGCGGCCGTCGGCGCCATGAAGAAGAACAACGGCGCGTTCGGTAGCTACATGATTCTCTCGGCGCTGCCCGGTTCGCAGGGTCTCTACGGTTTCGTCTGCTTCTTCATGGTGCAGGGTTTCTTGCAGAACCCCACGATGGTGCAGGCCGCAGCCGTGCTGGGTGCCGGTATCTTGGTAGGTATCGTCAACCTCGCCGCCGCGATTTTCCAGGGCAAGGTCTGCGCCAATGGTATCGCCGCTATCGGCAACGGCCACGACGTGATGGGTAAGACGCTGATTCTCGCCGCGTTCCCCGAGCTTTACGCCATTCTCACCGTCGCTGCTACGTTCCTCATCGCCAACATCGTGCGATAGGTCCGCTGTGCTACAATGAAATCCCGCAAGGCGTCGCCTTGCGGGATTTTTGTTGCCCGGGCCTGGTGTGGGTTAAAAGCAGCCGTGCAGATGCTGGACGCAGCGCACGGAGAGGGCCGCGGCCCGATTGGCGTTGTTCAGCGGGTTCACGTTGCCCGAGTTGAAGTTCAAGTAGCCCGCGTTGCGGTCGCCTGCGGCATAGGACGACGAGGAGTAGACGTAGCCGTTCGTGCCGACATTCGTCAAGGCTCCCGTCGAATTCGTGCGGTAGCCCGCAGCAGGCGGTCGGAGCAATCGCTGGAATGAATGGCAAAAAAATGAATAATGAATAGTTAATAGGGAATAATCAGCCAAGACATAAAAGCAGTTCAATTATTCACTGTTCATTGTTAATTATTCATTAACCCAAGTTTTCTGCCAGACTGGGATGTATAGCTGACGGCGTGCCGTGACGTTTCAGCGGTTTGCTAAAACGTTTTAACGGCCCGGAAATCCCTGCCGCCAGCGGATTGCTGAATCTGCGAACCGCACTGGCACGACCCGTAGCCCGTGCCATTCCGGGTTCTCGGCTGCTTTTATCTGGAGTTATCTTCGGTTTTTCACGCGCGGTCTGCTCTTTTGCAGTCCGGGCAGCAGCAGGTCGAAATCGAGCTGCCGTTTCTGGAGGTCGGCGCGCTTGATGCGGATGCGCACGGGGTCGCCCAGGGTCATGCGGAGCCCCGTCGAACGCCCGACTATCTCGTAGCGCTGTTCGTCGAAGTCGAAGAAGTCGCCCTCGACGTCGCGCAGGAACGACATGCCCTCGATATGCGTTTCGTCCAGCTCGACGTAGACGCCCCATTCGGTCAGCCCCGAGATATGGCCCTCGAACTCCTCGCCGATGCGCTCTTTCATGAATTCGACCATCTTGTATTTGATCGAGGCCCGTTCGGCTTCGGCGGCGATTACTTCGCGTTCCGATGCCCGCACGCAGAGTTCTTCGAGCGTCTGCTTGTCGGCCGACTTGCCGCCGCTGAGGTAGCGGGCAAGCAGGCGGTGGACCATCATGTCGGGGTAGCGGCGGATGGGCGAGGTGAAGTGGGTGTAGCTGGGGAACGCCAGTCCGTAGTGGCCGATGTTGTCGGTGGTGTAGAACGCCTTGGCCATCGAGCGCACGGCCATCGTCGTGACGGCGTTTTCTTCGGTCGAGCCTTTGATTTTTGCGAAGAGCTTGTTCATTTCGCGGGCGACGGCACGGCCTTTCGAGGCTTTGAAAAGGATGCCGAAGCGCAGGATGAACTGGCGGAAGCGGTCGAGCTTCTCCTCGCTCGGGGTGTCGTGGACGCGGTAGACCATCGTCCGGGGCGTCCTGCGGCCGTTGGCGTCGACGCGGTGGCTGCAAAATTCGGCGACACGGCGGTTGGCCAGCAGCATGAATTCCTCGATCATCTGGTTCGATTCCTTCTGTTCCTTGAAGCAGACGCCGATGGGGCGGCCCGTTTCGTCCAGCTGGAATTTCATTTCTTCGCGCTCGAAGCTGATGGCGCCGTTCCTGAAGCGCTGGCGGCGCAGTTCCTGGGCCAGCCGGTTGAGGGTCAGCACCTCCTCGGCGTAGTCGCCGCGCCCCGTTTCGATGATTTCCTGCGCTTCGGCGTAGGTGAAACGGCGGTCGGAGTGGATGACCGTGCGGCCGAACCATTCGTCGAGAATGTCGAGATTCTCGTTGAGGGTGAAGACCGCCGAGAAGCAAAGGCTGTCTTCGTCGGGCCGCAGCGAGCAGAGCTCGTTGGAGAGCCGTTCGGGCAGCATCGGCACGGTGCGGTCGACCAGATAGACCGACGTGCCGCGTTCGACGGCTTCGTCGTCGATGACCGAGTGCGGCCGGACGTAGTGGGTCACGTCGGCGATGTGCACGCCGATTTCCCACACCCCGTCGCGGATGCGGCGTACCGACAACGCGTCGTCGAAGTCCTTGGCGTCGGCCGGGTCGACGGTGAAAGTGGTCGTCGCGCGGAAGTCGCGCCGGGCGGCGATTTCCTGTTCGGTGATGCGGCCGTCGATGGTTTCGGCGGCGTGTTCGACCTCCGGCTCGAAGCGGTAGGGGAGTTCGTATTCGGAGAGAATGGCGTGCATCTCGGTGTCGTTCTGCCCGGCCATGCCCAGTACTTCGACCAGCTCGCCCACGGGGCTCTTGCTGCCGGGCTGCCAGTCGACGATGCGCACGACGACTTTTTCGCCCTCGCGCACGCCGGGGTTTTCGCGCTTGGAGAGGTAGATGTCCATCGGCATCTTGCGCGAATCGGCCCGCACGAATATCTGGTGGGCGCCCACCTCGGCCACGCCGACGTAGGGTTTGCGGCTGCGCTCGACGATGCGGGTGACTTCGCCCTCCAGCTTGCCGTTGTGGCCGCGGTGCATGACGACTATTTCGACCCGGTCGCCGTCGAGTGCGTTGGCCGTGTTGCGCTGGTTGACGAAGATGTCGCTTTCCAGCCCTTCGGCCCGCACGTAGAGGGAGCCGCTGGCCGTCATGTCGGCGCGTCCCTCGTAGCGGGGCAGGTGACGGCGCGTGAGACGGTATTTCTCGCGGGCGCATTCTTCGACGATGCCTTCGTCGTAGAGCCGGTCGAGGACGGCCAGCGTTTCGCGGCGGCCCTCCTTGGTGGCGCCGCCCGAAGCCGACGCGAGGTGTTTGAGCGAAAACTTATTGTTGGGGAATTCGCGCAGCAGGCTCAGAATCATCGAAGCCCGGTCGCTGTTTTTCGTCCGTTTGGCAGGACGTTGTTTTTTTGTCTGTTTCATGGTTCGTTGAGAATTTGCAGGGCCAGGCTTCGCATGAAGTCCGTGCCCGTTTCGAGCGCCCGTTCGTCGGGCGCGAAAGTGCCCGTGTGGGGGCGTCCGGCTGCGGCACCTACGCCCAGCCGGTAGAAAAGCGCAGGGTAGCGCTGGCAGTAGAATCCGAAATCCTCGGCCGTGGTGCGCAGGGGCAGCATTTCGGTGTGCAGTCCGAGCGCCGCGGCGCAGGCCGCGGCCAGTCCGACCAGCCGGGAATCGTTGACGACCGGGGGATAGCCGTGGTTGATGTCGACAGCCGTTTTCGTGCCGTGGCGGGCATCGGTGGCGGCGGCGAGTTCGGCGATGCGGCTGTGGGCGGCTGTGCGGTCGGCTTCGTCGAAAGTGCGGAGGGTCCCCTCCATGTATACCTCGTCGGGCACAACGTTGGTGGCGCCCGCCGCTTCGATGCGGCCGAGGGAGAGTACGTGCTCCGGTTCGTTGAGGTCCAGCAGCGCCGTCGCGAGTTCGGCGGCGGCCGCTACGGGGTCTTTCAGCTGGTCGCGCAGAGCTCCGTGGCCGCCCGTCCCCTGCACGCGGAAGCGCAGTTCGTCGCTGGCGGCCATGTATTTCCCGGCGCGGAATCCGAGGGTCCCGACTTCCAGCTGCGGCTCCACATGTTCGCCGACGACGGCCCGGACGTCGCAGCCCTCGAACGGATTTTCGGCCAGCACCAGCGAAGCGCCGCCGGGGTTGCACTCCTCGCCGGGCTGGAACAGCCCGAAGACCGTGCCGCAGAAATCGGGTGCGGCGGCCAGCCGGAGCAGCGTCCCGTAGAGCACGGCGGCGTGCATGTCGTGGCCGCAGGCGTGCATGACCCCGGGATTCCCGGACGCGTAGGGCAGCCCGGTCCGCTCCTCGACGGGCAGGGCGTCGATGTCGGCCCGCAGCACCACGGTCCGGCGGTCGTCGCAGGGGATGCGGCCCTCGATGCGTGCAAGAACCCCCGTGCCGGCTATCGGACGATGTTCGATACCTGCGGCGGCCAGCTGCGCGGAAATGAAAGCCGCGGTCTCCCGCTCCCGGAACGAGAGCTCGGGATGGGCATGCAGATGACGGCGGAAAGCGACGGTATTCATTTTTCAAAAGACGGTTTTGGCGATTTCGATGATGTTTTCGGCCTTGCCCATCGGGTAGTAGTGGAGCACGGGTACGCCCGCGGCCTTGAGCTCGCGGCTTTGGGCGATGGCCCATTCGGTGCCGATGCGGCGTACGGCGGCTTTGTCGTCCTGGTGGGCCAGCACCTCGCGCCGGAGTTCCTCGGGGATGCGGCAGCCGAAGGTCTCGGGCAGCAGCGTGAGGTGGCGCACCGTGGAAAGCGGTTTGATGCCCGGGATGACAGGGACCGTAATCCCGGCTTCGCGGCAGCGGCGCACGAAGTCGAAGAAGCAGGCGTTGTCGTAGAACAGCTGGGTCACGATGTAGTCGGCTCCGGCGTCGATTTTGGCTTTGAGGAACTGCATGTCGGCTTCGGGCGACGGGGCTTCGGGATGGGTCTCGGGATAGCCTGCCACACCGACCGAGAACCGGGAGTGGTGGCACACCTCCACCTCGCCGTCGACGAATTCGCCGCGGTTCATGCCCGCAATCTGCCGCACGAGGCCGGCCGCGTGGGCGTGGCCCTGGGGGTGGGGCGCGAACCGCTCCTCGCTCTGCGACTTGTCGCCGCGCAGGGCCAGCACGCTGTGGAGCCCCAGGAAATCCATGTCGATCAGGGCGTCTTCGATGTCGTAGCGCGACAGGCCGCCGCAGATGAGGTGGGGCACCGTCTCGACGCCGTACTTCTTGCGGATGGCGGCCGAAATGCCCACCGTGCCGGGACGCCGCCGCACGACATGGCGTTCGGTCCGTCCGTCGGGCAAAAGGGTCTGTTTGAGCCCCTCGCGGTGGAACGTCACGTTGATGTAGGCCGGGTCGAACTCCATGAGCGGGTCGATGGCCGCGAAAGTGCCGCCCATGCCGTCGCCCTTGAGGGGCGGCAGGAGCTCGAACGCAAAGCGGGTTTTGTGCTGGGCCAGCGCGCTGTGGATGATGTCGGTTGCGTTCATAGGTTGTCGGGTATGACTTTGCGCAGCTCGTCGGGTTCGAGCCCGCGGCGCCGGGCGTAGTCGGCGAACTGCTCCTTGTCGACGGGTCCCACGGCGAAATAGTCGGCGTCGGCGAAAAAGAGCCCGCAGAGCGCTTCGCCGGGGTCGATCATGTGGTTTTCGGTGAGCTTCATGGCGGTGGTTACTTCGGCCGCGAGCAGGTCGAAGACCTCGCGTTTGAGCGTGTGGTCGGGCGACGCGGGGTAGCCGAAAGCCATGCGGCGGCCGCGGTAGCTGCCACGGACGACTTGCGCGGGGTCGGGCATCGGGTCGGTTTCGTAACCCCACATTCGGCGCCGGACGAAAAGGTGGACCGCCTCGGCGAAGGCTTCGGTCAGCCGGTCGGCCAGCAGTTTGGCCATGATGGCCGAATAGTCGTCGCCCGCGTCGCGGAACTTGGCGGCGAGTTCCTTGAGCCCGATGCCCGCCGTGAGGGCGAAGCAGCCTATCCAGTCGCCCGAGGGGGCGATGAAGTCGGCCAGCGAGCGGTTGTCGGCGCCGCGCGTCTGGTTGCGCAGCATGGCCAGCCGGTGTTCGCGCCCCTTGGGGTCGGTCACGACGATGTCGTCGCCCTCGGACCGGGCGGGGAAGATGCCGACGACGCCTTGGAGCGTCAGCAGCCGTTCGTCGCGGATGCGGGCCAGCAGGGCCTGCGCGTCGGCGAAGAGCTTGCGCGCTTCGGCCCCCTTTTCGGGGTGGTCGAGCACTTCGGGATAGCGGCCCGGGAGGTCCCAGCCTGCGAAGAAGAAACTCCAGTCGATATAGGGTTCGGCGTCGGCCACGTCGAAGTCGGGGAAGACCATGCGCCCCGGGTGGAGCGGCACGACGGGCGTATGGACGGCGGCGGGCCTGTTTTTGCGCGCTTCGGCCAGCGGCAGCAGGTTTCGTGCCTTTTCGGCGTTGCGGAACTGCTCGCGCAGGGTCTCCTGCTCGCTGCGGATGCGGGCTTCGTAGGCGGCGCGGCCGGGACCGAGCAGCGAAGCGAGTATCTGCGTGTTGCGGCTGGCGTCGGGCGAGCGGACGACCGTGCCCGAATAGACCGGGGCGATGCGCACGGCCGTGTGCATGTCGGAGGTGGTGGCGCCGCCGATAAGAACGGGGATGCGCGACCCGCGGCGCTCCAGCTCCTCGCAGACGTGCGCCATTTCGTCGAGCGAGGGGGTGATCAGACCGCTCAGGCAGATGCAGTCGGCGCCCCATGCTTCGGCTTCGTCGGCGATGCGCTGCGGATCGACCATCACGCCCAGGTCACGGATGGCGTAGCCGTTGCAGGCCATGACGACTGAAACGATGTTCTTGCCGATGTCGTGAACGTCGCCTTTGACGGTGGCTATCAGCACCTTGCCCGCCGAATGCGACTGCCCGGCGCTCTGCTCGATGTAGGGGGTGAGGGCTGCGACGGCGCGCTTCATCACGCGGGCCGTTTTGACCACCTGCGGCAGGAACATCTTGCCCTCGCCGAAAAGGGTGCCGACCTGCTCCATGGCGGGCATCAGCAGGCTGTCGATGACGGCCATGGGTGAACCCAGCCCGCGGCAGGCTTCGAGCGCGTCCTCCTCGATATGGTCGGCGATGCCCCGGAGCATGGCGTATCCGATTCGTTCCCGAAGCGTTCCGGCGCGCCATGCATCGGTGGGCTGCGGTCTGGTTTCGGCGTCCTGCCGCACCTGCTGGGCATATTCGGCCAGCCGCTCGGCCGCATCGGGGCGGCGGCAGAGGATGACATCCTCGACCCGTTCCAGCAGCCCGGGCTCGATGTCGCTGTAGACCCGGAGCATCTGCGGATTGACGATGCCCATGTCCATTCCGGCGGCGATGGCGTGGCAGAGGAACGCCGAGTGCATCGCTTCGCGCACGGCGTTGTTGCCGCGGAACGCGAACGAGAGGTTCGACACCCCGCCCGAGACCTTGGCGTGGGGCAGATTCTGCTTGATCCACCGCGTGGCGTCGATGAACGCCTTGGCATAACCGTCGTGCTCGGCGATTCCGGTGGCGACGGCCAGGATGTTGGGGTCGAAAACGATCTCTTCGGCCGGGAATCCGCTGGCTGTGAGCAGGTCGTAGGCGCGGCGGGCCACCTCGATTTTGCGTTCGTAGGTGTCGGCCTGCCCGCGCTCGTCGAAAAGCATCACGACGGCCGCGGCGCCGTAGCGGCGGATTTCGCGGGCCCGGCGCAGGAATTCCTCTTCGCCCTCCTTGAGCGAAACGGAGTTGACGATGGCTTTGCCCTGCGTGACTTCGAGCCCGGCTACGAGCACTTCCCACTTGGAGGAATCTATCATGACCGGCACGCGGGCGATTTCGGGCTCCGAAGCCATCAAGTTCAAAAACGTGCGCATGGCGGCCGGACCGTCTATCAGCCCGTCGTCCATGCAGACGTCGATGACCTGCGCCCCGGCTTCGACCTGCGCGCGCGCCACCGAAAGGGCTTCTTCGTAGTTGCCCTCGCGGATGAGCCGCGCGAACTTGGCCGAACCGGCCACGTTGGTCCGCTCGCCGACGTTGATGAAGTTGGCTTCGGGAACGATGCGCAGGGGCTCCAAGCCGCTCAATATGGTCTCGTGTCTGGGCGTGGGCAGGGGGCGCGGCGTGTAGCTGCCCACGATTTTCTGCAACTCGAAGATGTGTTCGGGCGTGGTGCCGCAGCAGCCGCCGACGATGTTGACCAGCCCGCGCCGGAGGTATTCGCCCACGTCCTCGGCGAACATGGCGGGTGTTTCGTCGTAGCCGCCCATGACGTTGGGCAGTCCGGCGTTGGGATGGGCCGAAATGCGGAACGGGGCCACGGCGGCCAGCCGCTCTAAGTAGGGCAGCATCTGTTTGGCTCCGTAGGCGCAGTTGAAGCCCACGGAGAGCAGCCGGGCGTGCGAGACCGAAGCGCAGAAAGCCTCGACGGTCTGCCCCGAGAGGGTGCGGCCGCTGGCGTCGGCCAACGTGCCCGAGAGCATGGCGGGAATGTCGCGGCCCAGCTCCTCGGAGAGTCGGTCGACCGCGTAGAGCGCCGCCTTGGCGTTGAGTGTGTCGAAGACCGTTTCGATAAGCAGGACATCGGCGCCGCCGTCCAGAAGACCGCGCGCCTGCTCGGTGTAGGCGTCGGCCAGCTGGCGGAACGTCACCTCGCGGGCCGCCGGATTGGCCACGTCGGCCGAGATGGAGGCGGTGCGGTTGGTGGGTCCCATCGACCCGGCTACGAACCGGGGTTTCCGGGGGTTGCGGGCCGTGAATTCGTCGGCCGCACTCCGGGCGAGGGCCGCCGCCGCGCGCGAAATCTCGCGGGCGTACTCCTTCAATCCGTAGTCATTGAGCGAAATGGCGTTGGCGTTGAACGAATCGGTGGTCACGATGTCGGCGCCTGCCGCCAGGTATTTTTCGTGGACGGCCCTCACCGCTTCGGGCTGTGTGAGGACCAGCAGGTCGTTGCAGCCGTGCAGCCGCACGGGCCACTCGCGGAACCGCTCGCCGCGGTAATCTTCTTCGGTGAAACCGTATTGCTGAATCATCGTGCCCAACCCGCCGTCCAAGAGCAGGATGCGCGATTCCAGGAGCTGTTCGAGCGTCGCGGCCATGTTACTTGCGGATGATTTCGATTTCAAAAATCCGGCTCCAGTTCTTGCCCGTCACGAAGATGCGCTTGCCCTCGGCGTCGTAGGCGATGCCGTTGAGCACGTCGGTTTCGGGGCCGTGTTCGGATTCGGGCAGGATGCCTGCGAGGTCGACCACCCCCTCGACGATGCCCGTAGCCGGGTCGATGATGACGATTTGCTCGGTGGTGTAGACGTTGGCCCAGATTTTACCCTCGATCCACTCCAGCTCGTTGAGGTAGTCGACGGGCTGTCCCTTGTAGGTGACGGTCGTGCGCTTCTCGCGCCGGAAAGTCGCGGGGTCGACCGTATGGATGCGGGCCGAACCGTCGGACATGTAGAGCTTCTGCCCGTCGGTGGTCAGTCCCCACCCCTCGCCGGGGTAGCGGAAGTCGCGGAGCTTCTCCATGGTGGCCGCGTCGTAGACGTGGCAGGTGTTGGCGTGCCAGGTCAGCTGGTAGAGCCTGCCGTCGAGCAGGGCGATTCCCTCGCCGAACTCCGAACGCGGCAGGCGCGCCACCGTCCGGCTGCGGCCTGTGGCAAGGTCGGTCTTGCGGACGACCGACTGCCCGTATTGGCCCGTTCCCTCCCAAAGGATGCCATCGGCGTATTGGAGCCCCTGCGTGTAGGCGTCGGTGGGGTGGGGGTAGGCGGCCTTGATGCGGTAAGTGTATTCGGCGGGTTCGCTCTGCCGTGGGGCTGCCGGTGCGGCGGGCGCGGAGCCGCTGCGGGCGGCGCTGCCACCGCAGGCGGCCGGCAAAACAGCCAGCAGGGCGAACATGAAAGTGCTTTTCATCGGTTGAAGCTAATATAAATAATGTGCAAAGGTAAGGATAATCCGGTTAAGATTGGGTACGTTGCCTTGGGAAAATGCGGACAAGTTCGCTTTTGCTTGGCTTTTGGTCCATTGGCTTCGCCGAAGATAGTGCGCTTCGGGAAAATCAAACTGCATACTGCATTTGCTTTTCCGCTCGGCTTTTAGTATCTTTGGCCCCGATTGCGAGGAAGAAACGAAAGAAAAATAGATACAATAACCTGACTATGAAGATCGTAAGAGAACAACGCGACGGGGGCAGCTCGCTGCTCCGCATCAAGGTCGGCGAAACCGACTACGCCCAGGAAGTGGAGAAGGCGCTGCGCGACTACCGCCGCAAGGCCAACATTCCGGGCTTCCGTCCCGGCATGGTGCCCATGGGAATCGTCAAGAAGATGTACGGCAAGGGCGTAGTGGCCGAGCAGTCGTACCGCATGGCGTCGAACGCCGCTTTCGACTACCTCCAGAAAGAGAAGATCGACTACCTGGGCGACGTCATCCCGTCGGACGAGCAGGGCGGTTTCGACTTCGAGAACGGCAAGGAATTCGAGTTCGTCTTCGAGTTCGGCGAAGCTCCCGAAATCAAGCTCGACCTGACCGACAAGGACAAGGTGACCTACAACCGCATCAAGGTCGACAAGAAGATGCACGACGATTACCGCTCGAACTTCCTGCGCCGCTTCGGCCGCCTGGTCGACACCGAGAAGGTGACCGCCGACGAAGCGCTGGGCGTGACGCTCGACAACGGCGACATGAACGTGGCCGATGCCTACGTGGGGCTTATCTCGATGTCGGAGGAGGAGCGCAAGCCTTTCATCGGCAAGAAGGTGGGCGACAAGATGGAGGTCAACATCAACGAACTCTACAAGAACCCGTCGCAGCGTGCCGCCGTACTTCAGGTCAAGCAGGACGAGCTGGAGGGCATCAAACCCGAATTCTCGCTCGAAATCACCAAAATCCGCAAGTTCGCCGAGCCGGAGTTGAACGAAGAGTTCTTCAAGATGGCTTTCCCGGGCGGCAACGTGGCCGACGAAGCCGGGCTGGACAAGTTCGTGGACGAAGAAATCGCCAAGGAGCTCGCCCGCGAAAGCGACTACCTGTTCACGCTTCAGCTGCGCGACTATCTGATTAAGAAAGCCGGGCTGAAGATGCCCGAGGAGTTCCTCAAGCGCTGGCTCTACACCATCAACGAGGGCAAGTTCACGATGGAGGAAATCGGCAAGGACTTCGACCAGTTCCTGAAGATGTTCACGTGGAACTACCTCCAGAAGCACTTCATCCAGACGGAGAAAATCGCCGTGTCGAAGGAAGAGGCCGTGGCCGAAGCCAAGGCGCTGGCCGCCGCGCAGTTCGCCCAGTACGGCATGCCCTCGGCGCCGGACGACATGCTGGCCGGCTACGCCGAAAAGATTCTCGCCGACAAGGACCAGGGACAGAAAATCTACGAGAAGCTGTTCGAGACGAAGGTCGTCGAAGCCGTCAAGGGCAAAGTCAAGGTGACGGAAAAGGCCGTTTCTGCCGACGATTTCGCCAAATTGGCAAAGGAGATTTAGTTTTTCGCAGGAAAAACCCATCTTCGGACTTTGCAGGCGTGATGTTTGCAAAGTCCTTTTTTTGAGTGTGAACCGTTTATCCAAGCATTATGTCCGAATTCGAGAAATACGCCCGCGGGAAGTGCGGCATCAGTTCGCTGAAACTTCATGACTACCAGTCCGTCTGCGAGGCTTATGTGTCGCCTACCATCATCGAGGAGCGCCAGCTGAACATCGCTACGATGGACGTCTTTTCGCGGTTGATGATGGACCGCATCATCTTCCTCGGCGCCCCCATCTACGACGATGCCGCCAACATCATCCAGGCGCAGCTGCTCTTTCTGGAGTCGGTCGACCCCGAGAAAGACATTCAGATTTATATCAATTCGCCCGGCGGGTCGGTCTCGGCGGGGCTGGGCATCTACGATACCATGCAGCTCGTGGCGTCCGACGTGGCGACCATCTGCACCGGGCTCGCCGCTTCGATGGGCGCCGTGCTGCTCACGGCCGGGGCTCCCGGCAAGCGTTCGGCGCTGCCTCATTCGCGGGTGATGATCCACCAGCCGCTGGGCGGGGCGCAGGGGCAGGCCTCCGACATCGAGATCACGGCGCGCGAAATCATGAAGACCAAGCGCGAGCTGTACGAGATTCTTGCGGCCCATTCGGGCGTCTCGGTCAAGAAAATCGAGCGCGACGCCGACCGCGACTACTGGCTTTCGGCCCGCGAAGCCCGCGACTACGGGCTCATCGACGAAGTGCTCTCCAAACGTGAAAAACAATGACGCAAAACCGACACAACGGCCGCCACGGCGGCGATAACCCCAACGACTGCTGCTCGTTCTGCGGTGCGCGGCGCGACGACGTGGAGCTGATGTTCCAGGGCTCCGACGGTGCCAACATCTGCAACAAGTGCATCGAGAACGGCTACAAGATTCTGGAGGACAACAACCTTTTCGCCGAGCGGCACCAGGGTGCGGCGGCTCCGTTCCGCAGGGAGGACCTGCTGAAGCCTGCGCAAATCAAGGATTTCCTCGACCAGTACGTCATCGGGCAGGACGCTGCCAAGCGTTATCTTTCCGTGGCGGTCTACAACCATTATAAGCGCCTTTTGTTCCCCTCCAAGGAGAACGAGGTCGAAATCGACAAGTCGAATGTCGTGCTCGTAGGTCCTACGGGTACGGGCAAGACCCTCATGGCCCGGACCATCGCCCGGCTGCTGAAAGTGCCTTTCACCATCGTCGACGCTACGGTGCTCACCGAGGCCGGGTATGTCGGCGAGGACGTCGAGAGCATCCTCTCGCGGCTGTTGCAGGTAGCCGACTACAATGTGGAGCTGGCCGAGCGGGGCATCGTCTTCATCGACGAAATCGACAAGATAGCCCGCAAGGGCGACAACCCCTCCATCACGCGCGACGTTTCGGGCGAGGGCGTGCAGCAGGCGCTGCTCAAGCTCCTGGAGGGGACTGTGGTCAACGTGCCGCCGCAGGGCGGGCGCAAGCACCCCGACCAGAAATTCATCCAGGTCAACACGCGCAACATCCTCTTCATCTGCGGCGGGGCGTTCGACGGCATCGAACGCAAGATCGCCCAGCGGCTCAACACCCGGGCCGTGGGCTACGGCCGCAGCGAAAGTTCGCGCATCGACCGCAGCAACCTGATGCAGTACGTCACGCCGCAGGACCTCAAGTCGTTCGGGCTCATTCCCGAACTGGTGGGGCGTCTGCCGGTGCTGACCTACATGCAGCCGCTCGACCGCGAGGCCCTGCGCCGGATTCTGACCGAGCCCAAGAACGCCATCGTCAAGCAGTACGAGCGGCTCTTCGAGCTGGACGGCGTGAAGCTGAAGTTCGACGACGAAGCGCTGGGCTACATCGTCGACAAGGCTGTGGAGTTCAAGCTCGGAGCCCGCGGCCTGCGCTCGATTTGCGAAGCGGTCATGATGGACGCCATGTTCGACCTGCCTTCGGGCGACCAGTCGCGCTTCACGGTCACACGCCCCTACGCGACGCAAAAAATCGAGCAGGCGAATATCTGCCCGCTCAAACAGGTGGGATAGCCGCGGATTTATTGCCTTCACAAACCCCGGCAGGCTCAAATAAATTTGGTACTGCATCCGATTTGCGTTATCTTTGTTAGCGGAAAAATATCTAACAGCAATAATACCTATGTCTACGAATTCCAAACTTACGCGTGTCGCCGACAACATCCGTGTCCTGTCGGCCGCCATGGTCGAGAAAGCCAAGTCGGGGCACCCGGGCGGTGCCATGGGCGGTGCCGATTTCGTGGCCGTGCTCTTCACCGAGTTCCTGCGCTACGACCCCGACAACATGGCCTACCCCTACCGCGACCGGTTCTTTCTCGACCCGGGCCACATGTCGCCGATGCTCTATTCGACGCTGGCCCTGGCCGGGCATTATTCGGCCGAGGACCTGCAGTCGCTGCGGCAGTGGGGCAGCGTGACCCCCGGCCACCCCGAGGTGGATGTGATGCGCGGAGTGGAAAATACCTCCGGCCCGTTGGGACAGGGGCATGCCATGGCGTTGGGCGCTGCCATTGCCGAGCGCTTCATGGTGGCCCGTTTCGGCGAGTGGATGGCCCACAAGACTTACGCCTATATCTCCGACGGCGGTGTCGAGGAGGAAATTTCGCAGGGGGTGGGCCGCATCGCCGGGCACCTGGGGCTCGCGAATTTCATCATGTACTACGATTCCAACAACATCCAGCTCTCGACCAAGGTCGAGGAGGTCGACACCGAGAACGTCGCCCAGAAGTACGAGGCTTGGGGTTGGAACGTGCTGACGGTCGACGGGCATGACATCGACAAGCTGCGCGAAGCGCTCGTCGTGGCCCATTCCGAGACCGAGCGGCCGACGCTCATCATCGGCCGCACGACGATGGGCAAGGGGGCTGTGGCCGCCGACGGGTCGTGCTACGAGGACAAGGTTTCGACCCACGGTCAGCCGCTGTCGGCCGCCGGAGCCGATCTGGCCGCCACCATCCGCAACCTCGGCGGCGACCCCGAGCAGCCGTTCGCGTTCTTCGAGGAGAGCCGCGAGGTGTTCGGCGCCCGCCGCGAAGCGCTCAAGACATGGGCCGCCGAGCAGGCCAAGGTCGAAAAGTCGTGGCGTCAGTCGCACAAGGAGTTGGCGCACAAGCTCGATAAGTTCCTCAAGGGCGAGTTGCCCGAAATCGACTACAAGGCGGTCGACATGAAAGCCGACGTCGCTACGCGCGCCGCTTCGGCAACCGTGCTGAGCCTCTATGGCGAGAAAGTCGAGAACATGATCGTCGCTTCGGCCGACCTCTCCAATTCGGACAAGACCGACGGCTTTCTTAAGAAGACCAAGGCTTTCACCAAGGGCGATTTCTCGGGCAAGTTCTTCCAGGCAGGTGTCTCGGAGCTGACGATGGCTTGCGTGATGAACGGTATGGCGCTGCACGGCGGTGTCATCCCCGCTTGCGGAACGTTCTTCGTCTTCTCCGACTACATGAAACCTGCCGTGCGTCTGGCGGCGTTGATGCGCCTGCACGTCGTCTATATCTGGACCCACGATTCGTTCCGCGTCGGCGAGGACGGTCCTACGCACCAGCCCATCGAGCACGAAGCGCAGATTCGCTTGATGGAGCATCTCAAGAACCACCACGGCGAGCGTTCGATGGTCGTTCTGCGTCCCGCCGACGGCGAGGAGACGCTGATGGCGTGGAAGACCGCTATCGAGGAGCACCGCCCTGTGGCGCTGGTGCTTTCGCGTCAGAATATCAAGAATTTGCCGACGCTCAGCAGCAAGACCCGCCGCGAGGAAGCCGCGCAGGTTTCCAAGGGCGGTTACGTGGTCATGGACGCCGCCAAACCTGCCGCCGTGTTGGTGGCTACCGGTTCGGAGGTCGCTACGCTCGTCGAGGGCGCCGAGCTGCTGGCCAGGGAGGGCATCGCCGTCCGCGTGGTCAACGTGCCGTCGGAGGGTCTTTTCCGCGACCAGCCCAAGTCTTACCAGGAAAGTGTGTTGCCCGCAGGTATCGTGCGTTATGGTCTGACTTCCGGCCTGCCCGTCAACTTGCTCGGTCTGGTCGGCGATTCCGGGTTCATCCATGGGCTCGACCACTTCGGTTTCTCGGCGCCTTACAAGGTGCTCGACGAGAAGTTCGGGTTCAACGGTGAAACCGTCGCTGCCGAAGTCAAGAATTTGTTGAAGAAGAAATAGTTCTTCGGCGGCAACATCTTTGGGTCGCCGCCGGGGTTGGAAGATAGTTTCCGGCGGCAACATCTTTTTAGTGCCGCCGATATTCCGGATAGTAAAATCCCGGGCCGTTGAGGTCCGGGATTTTTGTTCGCATCAGCCTTGTGTCGGCTGTCATTCTGAGCGTTAGCGAAGAATCTAAAACGGGATGCCTACCACACGATAGGTTCCTTGCCTGCCGAGCGGAGGTATTCATTGGCGCGCGAGAAGTGGCGGCAGCCGAAGAATCCTCGGTAGACCGAGAGCGGCGAGGGGTGCACGGCCTTGAGAATGCAGTTGCGGGCCGGGTCGGCAATGGCGCCCTTGCGTTGGGCGTAGCTGCCCCAAAGCATGTAGACGATTCCTTCCTTGCGTTCGTTGATGGCCCGTACCACCGCATCCGTAAAGGTCTCCCAGCCGTGGCCTGCGTGCGAGGCCGCTTCGTGGGCCCGCACCGTCAGTACGGCGTTGAGCAGCAGGACGCCCTGTTCGGCCCAGCGGTCGAGGTTGCCTGTCGGGGGTACGGGGGTTCCCGTGTCGTCGTGTACCTCTTGGAAGATATTTTGCAGCGAGGGCGGAAAGGGCACTCCGTCGCCTACCGAGAAGCAGAGCCCGTTGGCCTGCCCGGGGCCGTGGTAGGGATCCTGCCCGATGATGACCACCTTGAGCCGCTCGAACGGGCATTTGTCGAACGCCCGGAAGATGTTGCTGCCGCGCGGGTAGATGCGGCGCAGGGCGTATTCCTGCCGTACGAAGTCGGTCAGTTCGCGGAAATAGGGTTTCTCGAATTCGGGTGCCAGCAGTTCTTTCCAGTCGGCGGCGATTTTCACGTCCATCTTCTGCGGGTTTGAAATTTCGGTAAATATACTGAAAAGTTCGCAGAATCCTGCTAACTTTGTCTTTGCAATCTTATTTCGCAGTCATGAAAAAATTCCTCCTCGTATTGTGCGCGTCGTTTGCGGCGGCGTGCAGTTGTTTTCCCGACCGGGAGCCCGAAGTGCGCAGCGTCATCTACATGATCGGCGACGGCATGGGGTTGGCGCAGGTTTCGTTGTTGCAGATCGCCAGGGATTACGAGCCTACGGCGTTCGACCGTGCGCAGGGCGTCGCCTTGATTGCCACGCGGTCGGCTAACAACCGTGTGACCGATTCGGCGGCTGCGGGCACGGCGCTCAGCAGCGGCTGCAAGACCAACAATGCCTGGCTGGGGCTCGATACGGCCGGGCAGCGGCTGGTTCCCATCGCCGAGTGCGCCCGGCAGCAGGGTATGCGGACCGGACTGGTCGTCACCAGCCACCTCTACCATGCGACGCCCGCCGCGTTCTATGCCCATGTCGCCGACCGCGACAACGTGGCGGCCATTACGGCCGATATGACTGCCAGCGGCATCGATCTGTTGATGGGCGGCGGCCGCAAGGCCCTTTCCGAGCAACTGCCCGAGGGAGGTTCGCGTCTCGACGAATTCCGGGCCCTGGGCTACCGTGTCGTGCTGGAGCCGGAGCAGATAGATACTTTGTCGGGGTTGCCTGTCGTGGCTGCTGTGGCCGACAAGCATCTGCCCGCCATTGCCGAGCGCGGCGACTACCTGCCGCAGGCTACCCGCAAGGCGCTCGAACTGCTTTCGGCTGACAACGACGAGGGTTTCTTCTTGATGGTCGAGGGGTCGCAAATCGACATGGCCTGCCATGGCCACGACGCTATCCGTTTGTTCAACGAGATGTGCGATTTCGAGCGGGCGGTCGCTGCGGCGATGGACTTTGCCGACAGCCATCCCGGTACGCTGGTCGTCGTCACGGCCGACCACGAGACGGGCGGGCTGACGCTTCCCAGCGGCGAATCGGATTTCACGCTGCCCGATTCGGGCGTGATGGTCGAATTCTCCACAGGCGGGCATTCGGCGTCGATGGTCCCCGTCTACCTCTACGGCACGGGTGCCGACCGCATCCGCGGGCTGATGGACAATACCGAACTGGCGAATCGTATCAAGCAGCTTATCGCCGAGCGCAGGTAGTCTTCCGCCGGATTCCGGCATGAATATAGTCCCCGCATTGCTCAAAACAATGCGGGGACTTGTCCTTACAGCCGGAAATTGAGCGGCAGCGTATATTTGACGTTTACTTTCCGCCCCTCTTGAATCCCGGGTGTCCAGCTTCCGGGCGGAATATGGCTCAATACCCGAATTACTTCGTGCGTCAGCAGGTCGTGGGGGCTCGACAGCACTTCGATTTGGGTCATCGAACCGTTTTTCGTTACCACGAAACTTACCAAAACCGATCCGCTGATTCCTCGTTTCAAGGCTGCTTGGGGATATTTCATGTGCTGAAAAATCCATGTGCGGAACTTGTTGATGCCGCCACCCTGGAACTTCGGCATCGTCTCAGCCATCAGATAGAGTTCGTCTTCTTTCGGTTCTTCGCTTTCGTCCCACGCGGGCGGTATCTTCGGTTTTTCCGTGGCGGCAAGCGTGTCGCAGAACATGTGCGGAGTACCCGACGGCATCCGGATTTCTGCCGCCCGAGCCGTGCAAGTGCAAAGCAGACAGAGCAAGATTCCTGTCGACAATAGCAGGGCGTATCTGCCCGGGCGTTGGCCAATCATTATCATTTGTGAGTGTTTTTTTGCGGATGAATTCTCAACTGCGACGGGGCCATTCGCCGACCTCCATGTCGCGCATGTCGGCCCCGTCAACGGTGAGCCGGACGGCCGTGCGGACGCGGTGGAACCCGAACTCTCCGGCGGCACCGGGATTGACGGCGAGCAGCTGATAGACCGGGTCGTACATGACTTTGAGGATGTGCGAATGGCCTGCGATGAAGAGCTTGGGCCGCACGGCCTGGATGCGGGCGACGGCGCGGGGGTCGTAGTGACGCGGATAGCCGCCGATATGGGTCATCAGCACCTCCACCTCCTCGCAGCGGAAAGCGGCGAAATCGGGGTAGACGCGGCGGGTCAGCCCGCCGTCTATATTGCCCGACACGGCGCGCAGGGGTTTGAATGCGGCGATTTCGTTGGCCAGCGCGAGCGACCCGATGTCGCCCGCATGCCAGATTTCGTCGACGTCGCGCAGGAATTCCCGCAGTTTGTCGTCGAACGTGCCGTGGGTGTCGGAGATGATGCCGATGCGTTTCATCCGGGTCAGAACGTGTAGTAGAAGCCGAACTTGAGGTCGGACGACGAGAATTTCAGTCCGAAACCTTCGCTGCCGTCCACTCCGTCGTTGAAGTAGTTGGTGCAGTAGCCCAGGAATCCTAAGTGGGCCTGGAACCGCACATGTTTGCTGACCCGCACGGCCAGTCCCGGCTGGATACCGATTTTGAAGCCGTCCATGTCGCCTCCGGCCACACCGATGCCGCCGTCGAGGAACAGCGATACGCGTCCGGTGTTGCAGTATTTCCAGCGGGCATAGGGGTTGAAAACGAATATGTTCGCCCGTTCGATGTCCCCGAATCCGGTTTCGGCGGCGATGAGTCCGTAGCCGATGCTTACGCCGATGGCCCAGCGCTTGTTGAAGTCGTAGCCCGTTTCGGCCGAGAGTACGAATGAATTGGTGCCGAGGTTGTCCTCGTTGGTGTGCCAGAATCCCAGTTCGCCGCCGACCCACCAGCCTTTGTCTTTGGGGGCAGGGGCGGGTTTTTCCTGTGCGGAGACGGTTCCGGCGGCCAGCAGCACGGTTGCGGCGAGCGATAGGGCAAGAAGTTTCTTCATGGTCGTTAAGTTTTGAGGTTCGGTTATTTGTATTTGTCTTTCCAGAGCTGCGCCATGCGTTCGGCGATTTTGGCTTCGGCGGCGTTCTGCGGGTCGGGTTCGTAGAATTTCGTGCCCGAAAGTCCCTCGGGCAGGAATTCCAGTTCGGCGAAATGGCCCTCGAAATCGTGGGCGTATTTGTAGCCCTTGCTGTAGCCTGCGCCGCTCATCAGTTTGGTGGGAGCGTTGCGCAGGTGGAGCGGTACGGGGCGGTTGGTCGTGTCGTGTTCGACCTGCGCAAGGGCCTTGTTGATAGCCATGTAGGCCGAATTGCTCTTGGGCGAGGTCGCTAAGTAGATGGTCGTTTCGGCCAGCGTGATGCGGGCTTCGGGCATTCCGATTTTGTGCACCGTGTCGAAGCAGGCGTTGGCCAGCAGCAGGGCGTTGGGGTTGGCCAGCCCGATGTCCTCCGACGCCAGAATGACCAGCCGCCGGGCGATGAAACGCGGTTCTTCGCCCCCGGCCAGCATCCGCGCGAGGTAGTAGATGGCGGCGTTGGGGTCGCTCCCGCGCACCGATTTGATGAAGGCTGAAATGACGTCGTAGTGCTGTTCGCCGTTCTTGTCATAGAGGGCGATGTTTTGCTGAAGGCAGTCGGTGACGTATTGGTCCGTGATGGTTACCTCGCCGTCGGTGGCTCCTACTACGATGTCGAGGATGTTGAGCAGTTTGCGGGCATCGCCGCCCGAGAACCGGAACAGGGCTGCGGTTTCCTTGACTTCGATTTTGCGTTCCTTGAGTTCGGTGTCGGTTTTGAGCGCCCGATCGAGGAGCGTTTGCAGATCCTTGTCTTCCAGCGATTTCAGAATGTAGACCTGGCAGCGGCTCAGCAGCGGCGAGATAACCTCGAACGAGGGGTTTTCGGTCGTGGCGCCGATAAGGGTGACTACGCCTTGTTCAACGGCGCCCAGTAGCGAATCCTGCTGCGATTTGTTGAAGCGGTGGATTTCGTCGATGAAAAGAAACGGTGGCTTGCGGTCGAAAAACTGTTGTTTGCGGGCCGATTCGATGACCTCGCGCACTTCCTTCACCCCCGACGTCACAGCCGAAAGGGTGAAGAACGGCCGTTCCAGTTGTGTCGCGACGATTTTGGCAAGGGTGGTCTTTCCTACGCCCGGCGGGCCCCACAGGATGAACGACGGTACGTTGCCCGTCTCGAAGAATTTGCGGAATACGCCGTTCTTGCCCACAAGGTGTTCCTGCCCGATGTATTCTTCGATGGTGCGGGGTCGCAGGCGTTCGGCTAAGGGTGCGGACATGGTTGGGGGCGGTTGATTCTTTTTACAAAGGTAGTGCAAGGCGAGAGGAAAAGCAAACGAAATATCTAAATTCCCCGACGACGTAATTCATAAAACCCGGCTCTTAGCCGGGCCGAGCCGCCGCCTACCTAAACCAAGCGCAGCGTAGGTAAAGTGCAAGGCGAGAGGAAAAGCAAACGAAATATCTAAATTCCCCGACGACGTAATTCATAAAACCCGGCTCTTAGCCGGGCCGAGCCGCCGCCTACCTAAACCGAGCCCTCCCCCGTTTTCTGTAAAGATAGCGCAGGCCGATGCAGTACCAAATGAATTTTGTGTTATCTTTGTTGGCAGAATCCGAATTCAAAAATCGCAATATCATGGAAACAAACATGCAGAAACCGGATAACAATCTGGTGTGGGCCATTTTGGCTACCGTTTTGTGCTGCCTGCCGTTCGGCATCGTGGCTATCATCAAGTCTACGCAGGTCGACAGCTTTTGGGCCGCCGGACGATACGACGAGGCCGTGCAGGCGGCCGCCGACGCCCGCAAATGGTGCTGGGTCAGCGTCATCGTCTCGGTTGTGGTTGTCGTGCTTTATTTTCTGCTGATTGCCGGCGTAGCCGGGTTGGCGGTGGTAGGCAGTCAGTTGTAGCCGTTCCCGTGTCCGGTTTGCGTCATTCCGGTCCGTTCAGCAAATGGGCGGTCGCAGGGCTCCTTGCAGGGCTTGCGGCCGCCTATTACTTCGTCGACCCGGCAGGTTCGGTCTGGATGCCCAAGTGTCCGTTCCGGTTGCTCACCGGGTTGGATTGTCCGGCATGCGGTACTCAGCGGGCGTTCCATGCCGTGCTGCACGGGCGTTGGGCCGAGGCCTGGGGCTGCAACCCTTTTCTCGTGGTCTCCCTGCCGTATCTTTGTCTCGTCGCCTATACGACTTTCCGCCCGCCCGGGCAGGGGTGGCTGCGTTTCGTCCAGCACCCTTACGTCGTCCGGACGTATGTCGTTTTGATTGTCCTTTGGTGGATTTTCCGGAATTTCTTTTTTAGTTAGTCGATCCTGCTGGTCAACAATTTGATGCCGCTCTGAGGGCTGACGGCGAGCGATTTGGCCGAAGCAGGCACGAGAACGGTTTCGCCCTGGCGGAGGGGCATGGCGGAGCCTTGGTCGTCGGTGAGCGTACCGGAGCCCTCGATGCACATGACCACGAGGAACGAATCGGTCGCCGCGAGGTCGATTTCGCAGGGGCGGGTCAGGTCGTAGAGCGTCGTGGTGAAGTAGGGGCAGGCGACCAGTTCGACGGGTCGGTCCTTGACCGCTTCGTAGCGCGTGCGGTAGTCGGCCTCCACCGAGTAGTCTATCGCTCCTTTGGCCTGTTCGGTGTGCAGTTCGCGCAGATTGCCGTTCGCATCGCGGCGGTTGAAGTCGTAGATGCGGTAGGTGATGTTGGAGGTCTGCTGGATTTCGGCGATGAACGACCCCGCGCCGATGGAGTGGATGCGGCCCGCCGGGAGGAAAAAGACGTCGCCGGGGCGTACTTCGTGGTCGGTCAGCAGGTCGGTGATGGTGTCGTCGGCCACGCTCTTTTCGTATTCGGCCGGGGTTACCTGACGCGTGAATCCCGAGCGCAGGTGCGCCCCTTCGTCGGCCGCCACCACATACCACATTTCGGTCTTGCCTTTCGAGCGGTGGCGTTCCCATGCCAGCCGGTCGTCGGGGTGTACCTGGATCGAGAGGTCCTCGCGTGCGTCGATGAATTTGATAAGCAGCGGGAATTCGGTGCCGAAGCGTTCGTAGTTGCGGCTTCCCAGCAGTCGTTCCTTGTCGCGTGCGAGCAGTTCGGTCAGCGTCTTTCCGGCGTCCGGACCTTCGGCCACCACCGAGACGTCGCCTTCGACGCCCGAGAGTTCCCAGCTTTCGCCGATTTGCCGGCGGTCGGTGGCAATCTGTTTGTAGGTGGCGATTTTTTCGCCGCCCCAAAGGGGCGATTTGAGGATGGGGATGAATTTATACATGGTCGTTTGGTGTTTGCAGGTTAGGCCTGTGCCCCGAATTCCATCAGGTAGGCTTTGATGAAGGCGTCCAGTTCGCCGTCCATGACCGCTTCCACGGCCGAGGTCTGGCAGCCCGTGCGGTGGTCTTTCACCCGGCGGTCGTCGAAGACGTAGGAGCGGATTTGCGAGCCCCATTCGATTTTCTTCTTCGAGGCTTCGAGCGCCTGCTGGGTGGCCATGCGTTTGTCGAGTTCACGTTGGTAGAGTTTCGAGCGCAGGATGCGCATGGCGTTTTCGCGGTTCATCAGCTGCGAGCGGGTCTCCATGTTTTCGATCAGGAATTCTACCGGTTCGCCCGTGTCGGGGTCCTTGCCGTGGTAGCGCAGGCGCACGGCCGTCTCGACCTTGTTGACGTTCTGCCCGCCCGCGCCCGACGAGCGGAACGTGTCCCATTCGATGTCGGAGGGGTTGACCGTGATTTCGATGGTGTCGTCCACGGCCGGCGACACGAAGACCGACGCAAAGGTCGTCTGCCGTTTGTTGTTGGCGTTGAACGGCGACAGCCGCACCATGCGGTGCACGCCGTTTTCGCTCTTCAGATAGCCGTAGGCGTATTCGCCCTCGAATTCGAGCGTGCACGACTTGACGCCCACTTCGTCGCCCGCCTGATAGTCGAGTACCTTGACCTTGTAGCCGTGGGCTTCGCCCCAGCGGGTGTACATGCGCAGGAGCATCGACGCCCAGTCGAGCGCTTCGGTGCCGCCCGCCCCGGCGTTGATGTCGAGGATGGCGCCCAGCTTGTCTTCGTCGCGGCGCAGCATGTTGCGCATTTCGAGCTGTTCGATGCGTTCCAGGGTCCGGGCGTAGTGTTCGTCGAGTTCCGCTTCGCTCACCACTCCTTCCTTTACGAAGTCGGGCATCAGTTCGAGGTCTTCGACGTCCTTGCGTACCGCGTCGTAGTCTTCGACCCACGCCTTGATGGCGGCTACCTTGCGCAGTTGTTCGCGCGCCGCGGCCGGGTCGTTCCAGAAGTCGGGTTCCTGCGTCTTCTCCTCTTCGTTGCGCAGGTCGATGCGTTTCTGTTCGATGTCCAGGCAGCGTTCCAGCACCTCCCGGCGGGTCCCGAGTTCCTTTATCTGTTCGGCAAGTATCATAAGTCCGTTTTCAAGTCGAGTTTCCGGGCCGCGAACCGCAGTATCAGTTCCGCCGTCGCTTCGATGCCCAGCACTGAGGTGTTGGCGCACAGGTCGTAGGTGGCGGCCGCACCCCATGTGCGCATGCTGTAATAGTTGTAGTAGTCGGCCCGGCGCGCATCGCCGTGGGCCATCGTCTGGCGTGCTTCGGCTTCGGTGCAGCCCGTGCGGCCGCAGATGCGGGCCACTCGGTCGGGGTCGTCGGCCGTGAGGAAGATGTTCAGCGAGCGCGGATGGTCGCGCAGGATGTAGTCGGCGCAGCGTCCTACGAAGATGGCCGGTTCGCGCGCCGCCACTTCGCGGATGACGTCGCTCTGTATCTTGAACAGCGCATCGCCCGACAGCACGTTGGCCGTGGTGTCGCCGTCGCCCGCGAAAGGTGCCCGCAGGTAGCCCAGCAGGGTGGCCAGCCGGTTGTGCGACTGCTTTTCGTCGGCCTGCTCGAAGATTTCGGGACAAAGGCCGCTCTCCTGCGCCGCCAGGTTGATGAGTTCCTTGTCGTAGAGTTTCACTCCTAAGCGGCGGGCCAGCGCTTCGCCGACCGATTTGCCGCCGCTGCCGATTTGCCGGCCGATGTTGATTGCGAACGGTTGTTCCATCTTACTCTGCGTTTTGAGGTTGTGCCATCATCGCCCGGAACTTGCGCAGCTGGGCCGTCAGCATGAAGAACGTGACCACGGCGGCCAGCAGGTCCGAGAGCGGCATGGCGCACCAGACGCCCCAGCTCCCGTTCCACGGGGTCGCCGCGTCGAAGAATCCGGGCAGCAGCAGCAGGCCCGGCACCAAGAACAGCAGTTGGCGCGACAGCGACAGGAAGACCGCCTTGCCCGCCATGCCGATGCTTTGGAAAAAGTTGGTCGCGACCATCTGGAACCCGATGATGGGGAAGAACGCGAATACGAGCCGCATTCCCGTGGCCGAAAGGCGGATCAGTTCTTCGTCGGTCGTGAACAGCGAGGCGGCCGCTCCCGGCGCCAGTTCGGCGATAAGAAATCCCGTGGTCGTGATGCACGTGGCGCCCATGATCGTCAGCCGCAGTACGCGCAGCACCCGTTCGTATTGGCGTGCGCCGAAGTTGTAGCCCGCGATGGGCTGCATGCCTTGGTTGACGCCCATGACAATCATCACGAAGAAGAATCCCAGGCGGTTGACGATGCCGTAGGCGCCTATCATCAGGTCGCCGCCGTAGCGTTGCAGCCCTTTGTTTATTAAGGATGACGATGAAGCACGCCGCGAGGTTCATCAGAAACGGCGACATGCCGATGGCCATGATGTCGCGCACGATGCGTTTCTTGAGCCGGTAGATGCCGCGGCTGAAATGGAGCAGTTCGCGTTTGTCCGAAAGGATGCGGAACTGCCATGCGAGCGACACGACCTGCGCCAGCACCGTGGCGATGGCGGCTCCGCGGATGCCCCAGCCGAAGCCGTAGATGAAAAGCGCATCGAGCACCGTGTTGATGATGACGGTGTTGATGGTCGCATACATGGATTGCTGGGGGTGGCCCGAGGCGCGGAGCACGGCGTTGAGCCCTAAGTACATGTGGGTCACCACATTGCCCAGCAGGATGATGGTCATGTATTCGTGGGCGTAGCCTACCGTCGCTTCGCTGCCGCCGAAGAAGTAGAGAATCGGGTCGAGGAATGCCAGCACCACGGCGGCGAACGCCACACCGATGATGGCGTTGAGCACCACCACGTTGCCCAGCACACGCCGGGCCGTGTCGTAGTCGCGCTGTCCTAAGCGCATCGAAATCAGCGTCGCCGCGCCCACGCCCACCAGCGAGCCGAACGCCGCGGCGAGGTTCATCAGCGGGAACGTCAGCGCCAGCCCCGAAATGGCCAGCGGCCCTACCATCTGGCCGATGAAGATGCTGTCGACCATGTTGTAGAGCGACGACGCGGTCATCGCTATGACCGCCGGAACGGCGTATTGCAGCAGCAGTTTGCGGATGCGTTCCGTGCCTAATTCCGTAGCTGCCGACTTCAATTCTGTCAATTTTCGATAATTAAGAATTAAAAATGAAAAATTAAAAATGATTTTTGATTCCTTTTGTCTGCGAACTTTTCGGCGGCAAAGGCGATTTTTAATTTTTCATTCTTCATTTTTAATTTGGAATAATCGGGCCCCGTTTATTCCAGTTCCCAGTCGCTGCCGTCCTTGCGGTCCTTGACACGGATTCCCGCTGCGGCAAGTCCGTCGCGGATGCGGTCCGAGGCGGCCCAGTCCTTGGCGGCCCGGGCTTGCAGGCGTTCGGCCAGCAGCATCTCGACCAGCGGCGTCACATAGTCGCGGCCCGCGGCCGTTCCGGCGGCTTTTTCGTCTTTCAGCCCCAGGATGTCGAAAGCGTATCGGCGAACCGTCGCCGTCAGCGTCTCCAGGTCGGCCGCCGTTATCGTCTGCGCGCCGTCGGCCAGTTGGTTGATGATCCGTACCCAGTCGAACAGGGCCGAGATGACCATCGGCGAGTTCAGATCGTCGTCCATCGCCGCGCGGCAGCGTTTTTCCAGTTCCGACGGGTCGACCGTCGAGGTCGCCGCAGGTTTGATTCTGGCCAGCGCTTCGATGCCTTTCATCAGCCGGTCCAGCCCCTTTTCGGCGGCTTGCAGCGCTTCGTTCGAGAAGTCGAGCGTCGAGCGGTAGTGGGCTTGCAGCACGAAGAAGCGGATCGTCATCGGCGAATAGGCCTGCGCCAGCAGTTTGTGACTGCCCGTGAAGAGTTCTTCCAGCGTGATGAAGTTGCCCAGCGACTTGCCCATCTTCTGCCCGTTGATGGTAATCATGTTGTTGTGTACCCAATAGCGTGCCGAATCGTGGCCCAGGGCGGCCGTCGACTGGGCGATTTCGCATTCGTGGTGGGGGAACATCAGGTCCATGCCGCCGCCGTGGATGTCGAAGCGTTCGCCTAAGTAGCGGGTCGACATGGCCGAGCATTCCATGTGCCAGCCCGGGAATCCGTCGCTCCAGGGCGAGGGCCAGCGCATGATGTGTTCGGGCGAGGCCTTTTTCCACAGCGCGAAGTCGTAGGAATGGCGTTTGTCGCTTTGGCCGTCCAGTTCGCGCGTGTTCGCCACGATGTCGTCCAGGTTGCGGCCCGACAGGCGGCCGTAGTTGTGCTTGGCGTTGTATTTCTCCACGTCGAAGTAGACCGAGCCGTTCGATACGTAGGCGAACCCTTCGTCCAGTATGCGTTGTACGAAAGCTATCTGTTCGATGATATGGCCCGATGCGTGGGGTTCGATGGAGGGCGTCTCCACGTTGAGCGCTTCCATCGCCCGGTGGTAGCGTTCGGTGTAGTAGTGGGCCACTTCCATCGGTTCGAGCTGTTCCAGACGCGCTTTCTTGGCGATTTTGTCTTCGCCCTCGTCGGCGTCGTGTTCCAGGTGGCCGACGTCCGTGATGTTGCGCACGTAGCGGACCTTGTAGCCCGCCGCTTTCAGATAGCGGAACAGCAGGTCGAATGTCACGGCCGGGCGGGCATGGCCCAGGTGGGGGTCGCCGTAGACCGTGGGGCCGCACACATACATGCCCGCACGCCCCGGTACCAGCGGTTCGAATGCTTCCTTGCGCCGCGTGAGCGTATTGTAAAGCGTCAGTTTCGATTCCATCGTCGGAGATATTTTAGGCAAAATTAGCAATTTTCCGCCAATCTGAAAAATTTCGGCGGCCGGCTTCCGTTCGTATGTGCGGTCGGGTCTGCGGCATGCGGCTTTTCCCGCTTCGGCATGGTCCGTTCGGGCCGGGCTGCGCACTCGGCCTGCCGAAAGTCTTGCTATTCTCCGTTAATTGATTACTTTTGCAAGTCGGAAACATATTCTGCTCTCCTATGAATCTTTTCAAACGCTGGAACAACCTCGTCGGCTGGGCGGTCTTCGCCGTCGCGGCCGTCGTCTACCTGCTGACCATGGAGCCCGTGTCGAGCCTGTGGGACTGCTCGGAGTTCATCGCCACTTCCTACAAGCTCGAGGTCGGCCACCCGCCCGGAGCTCCGCTGTTCATGATGCTCGCACGGCTGGCTACGCTTTTCGCGTTCGGCAATCCCGAGTACGTCGGCATGGCTGTCAACGCCATGAATTCCATCGCCAGCGCCTTCTGCATCCTTTTCCTTTTCTGGACCATCACCCACCTCGCCCGCAGGCTCGTCACGCGCGACGGCCGCGAGCTTTCGGCCGCCAACGTTTGGGCCGCGCTCGGCGCCGGAGCCGTCGGGGCGCTGGCCTACACCTTTACCGACACTTTCTGGTTTTCGGCCATCGAGGGCGAGGTCTACGCCCTCTCGTCCATGTTCACCGCGCTGGTCGTGTGGCTCATGCTCAAGTGGGAGGAGGAGGCCGACCAGCCTCACGCTTCGCGCTGGATCGTGCTGATTGCCTATCTGATGGGCCTTTCCATCGGCGTGCACATCCTCAACCTGCTGACCATCCCCGCGCTGGTTTTCATCTATTACTTCCGTACTACGCCGAGCGTCACCTGGCGCGGCCTGGTCGGCGCCACCTTGATAGCCGGGGCCATTCTGTTGGTCATCAACGGCATCATCATCCCCTATACGGTCTACGTCGGAGCCATGTTCGACCTCTTTTTCGTCAACACGCTCGGCCTGCCCGTCAATTCGGGCATGATCTTCTTCGCGCTGGCGCTTATCGGCGGTCTGGGCTGGGCTTCATGGGCGACCCACAAGCGCGGCAAGGTGCTTTGGAACGTCGTCTTGCTTTCCACGACCATGATCCTCGTCGGGTTCTCGTCCTACGCGTCGGTCACCATCCGCGCGGCCGCCAATCCGCCGATGAATTCCAACAAGCCCGACAACCCGCACGCGCTGCTTTCGGTGCTCAACCGCGACCAGTACGGCGACCGTCCGCTGCTCTACGGGGCTTATTACTCGGCGCCGCCTGCCGACTACAAGGAGAAGCACGTCTATTACCTCGACGAGGATGGCAAGTACAAGCCCGCCAGCATCATCACGGGCTACACCCATGCGTCCGAGTTCATGCACCTTTTCCCCCGCATGTGGAACCGTTCCAAGGGCGAAAAGGACTACAAGCAGTGGGCCGCCTACCGCACCAAGACCGACTACGTGCGCGACGACAGCGGCGAGCTTGTGCGCGATGCGCAGGGGCGGCCGCTCCGCCAGGAGGTCGTCGACTTCGGCCGCAAGCGCACGTTCGACGACGGTTACGGCTTGCAGACCATCGTCGAGCCCACGTTCGGCGAGAACCTCAGCTATTTCTTCAACTACCAGCTCTCCTACATGTACTGGCGTTATTTCCTCTGGAATTTCGTCGGGCGGCAGAGCGACATCCAGCCCTCGGCTTCCACCATCACCGACGGCAACTGGCTTTCGGGCATCCGTTTCATCGACGAGGCGTTCCTCGGGCCGCAGGACAGCCTGCCGCGCGAGATTGCCGAAAACCGCGGGCGCAACACCTATTATTTCCTGCCGTTCATCCTCGGGCTGATAGGGCTCGTCTACCAGCTCAACCGCGACCAGCGCAATTTCTCGATTGTCATGTGGCTCTTCATCATGACGGGCATCGCCTTGGTCGTCTACTTCAATTCGGCGCCCTCCGAGCCGCGCGAGCGCGACTACGTTTACGCCGGGTCGTTCTACGCGTTCTGCATCTGGATAGGCTTCGGCGTGTTGGCCGTGCGCGACTTCGTGGCATGGCTCACCAAGCGCAACAACGTCGCCGCCGCTGCCGTCGCTACGGCGGTCTGCATGGGCGTGCCGACTATTCTTGCCGCGCAGAATTGGGACGACCACGACCGTTCGGGCCGCTACATGGCCCGCGACATCGGCTGGAACTACCTCATGTCGACCCTGCCGAATTCCATCATCCTCAATTACGGCGACAACGACACCTTCCCCCTGTGGAACAACCAGGAGGTCTACGGCGTGCGGCCCGACGTGCGGATCATGAATACTTCGTACCTCGGCGGCGAGTGGTATATCGACGAGATGAAGACCCGGGCCAACGATGCGGCAGGCGTGCCGTTCTCGCTGCCCAAAAGCAAGTACACCTACAACAACGACTGGATTCCCGTCAACAACCGCATCGACCGCGCGGTGGAAATCGGGCAGGTCATCGACTTCATCCGCAGCGACGACCCGCGCACCAAAATCGCCCTCGAAGACGGTACGCAGACCGACTATATCCCCACCAAGCGCATTGCGCTCCCGGTCAACAAGGAGAATGCCCTCGCTGCGGGCATCGTCGCCGAGAAGGACCGCGACCTGATGGTCGACACCGTCTATATCAACCTGCGCAAGAGTGCGCTGGACAAGAGCCAGCTGATGATTCTCGACATGCTGGCCAACTTCGACTGGAAGCGGCCCATCTACATGACGCAGATCTACATCTTCCAGGACCTCGGCCTGCTCGACTACCTCCAGTTCGACGGTTACGCCTACCGTTTCGTGCCGATTCTCACTCCGGTGGATAATCCGTGGGAAATCGGCCGCGTCGATGTCGACTATGCCGTGCCGCTGTTGCGCGATACGTTCCGCTACGGCAATCTGGCCGACCCCGACGTCTACGTCGATTATTTCCTCCAATACAACCTCTCGGCCTCGCATGCCCGCGACGCTTTCGCCCGGGTGGCCAAGGAGCTGCTGCGGCAGGAGCGGCCCGAAGAGGCCGTCGAATTGCTCGACCTGGGGCTTGAGCGGCTGCCGACTTCGCAGATACGTTTCACCGACACCAACACCTATCCGTTCCTGGAGGCTTACTACGCTGCCGGAGCGATGGGCGTCGAGGGAGCTGTCGAGAAAGGCGACGCCCTGCTGGAGGAGTACGCGCAGACCCTCATCGAGTATATCGAGTATTACCTGCGTTTCGAGGGCGTGCAGGGCGACATGGTTTCGTCCATCGTCGACGACAAGCTTGAAGAGTTGGGCGACCTCTATTACTTAGCGTCCTATGCCGGGCGCCGCGACATCATCGCTCAGCTGAATGCCTACTACCGCACGCTGGGCGTCTCCGAGGATAGCCTGGTCGACGTCGGCGACAAGCCCCGGCAGGCCGATTCCGTGCAGATAGGCAGCTAAAACGTTTTAGCACTTCTGAAAACGCACCGGACGGAATCCGGTGCGTTTTTCGTTCCCGCCCGCCGCCGCAAGAAAAGTCCGGCGGTTATAGGCGACTATTGCTTTTTATTTTGTATTTTTGCAGGCTGGAAAATCAAAAAACGCACACAATACGATGACGCAGGAAGAACTCTTCAAAAAGTTGGTCGCCCATTGCAAGGAGTACGGTTTCGTATTCCCGTCGAGCGAGATTTACGACGGGCTGGGCGCCGTCTACGACTACGGCCAGAACGGCGTGGAGCTCAAGAACAACATCAAGCGCTACTGGTGGGATTCGATGGTCAAGCTCCACGAGAACATCGTGGGGCTCGATGCCGCCATTTTCATGCACCCCCGCACGTGGGAGGCTTCGGGCCACGTGGGCGCTTTCAACGACCCGCTCATCGACAACCGCGATTCCAAGAAGCGTTACCGCGCCGACGTGCTTGTCGAGGATTGGCTCGCCAAGCAGGACGAGAAGATCGAAAAGGAGGTCGAGAAGGCCCGCAAGCGCTTCGGCGAGCAGTTCGACGAGGCCAAGTACCGCGAGACTTCGCCCCGCGTGCAGGAGACCCTCGCCAAGCGCGATGCCGTGCACAAGCGTTTCGCCGATGCGCTCAACGACAACGACCTCAACGAGCTGCGGCAGATTATCCTCGACTGCGAAATCGTCTGCCCTATTTCGGGTACGCGCAACTGGACCGAGGTGCGGCAGTTCAACCTCATGTTCTCCACGCAGATGGGGTCCACGGCCGACGGCGCCAGCACCATCTACCTGCGTCCCGAGACGGCGCAGGGTATCTTCGTCAATTTCCTCAACGTGCAGAAGACCGGCCGCATGAAGCTGCCGTTCGGTATCGCGCAGATAGGCAAGGCGTTCCGCAACGAAATCGTCGCCCGGCAGTTCATCTTCCGCATGCGCGAGTTCGAGCAGATGGAGATGCAGTTCTTCGTGCGTCCCGGCACCGAAATGGAGTGGTGGAACGAGTGGAAGAACACCCGTATGGCCTGGCACCGCGCCCTCGGTTTCGGCGACGACAACTACCGTTTCCACGATCACGACAAGCTGGCCCACTACGCCAACGCCGCTACCGACGTCGAGTACAATTTCCCGTTCGGCTTCAAGGAGGTCGAGGGCATCCATTCGCGTACCGATTTCGACTTGGGCAACCACCAGAAGTTCTCGGGCAAGAAAATCCAGTACTTCGACCCCGAGACGGGCGAAAGCTACGTGCCCTATGTCGTCGAGACGTCGATCGGCGTCGACCGCATGTTCCTGCAGGTCATGTCGGCGGCCTATACCGAGGAGCAGCTCGACGGCGGCGATTCGCGTGTGGTGCTGCGCCTGCCCGCGGCACTGGCTCCCGTCAAGGCGGCCATCCTGCCGCTCGTCAAGAAGGACGGCATGCCCGAAATCGCGCAGAAAATCGTCGACGAACTCAAATACGATTTCAACGTCGTTTACGACGAGAAGGATTCGGTCGGCAAGCGTTATCGTCGGCAGGATGCCATCGGTACGCCGTTCTGCATCACCGTCGACGGTCAGACCGCCGAGGACGGCACCGTGACGGTCCGCCACCGCGATTCGATGCAGCAGGAGCGTGTCCGTATCGAGGCTCTGCATGCGATGGTCGAGGAGGAGTGTTCGTACCGCAAGCTCTTCAAGAAGCAGAATCTTTAGTGTCCCGCATCCTTGCCATAGATTACGGCACCAAGCGCACGGGCATTGCCGTGAGCGATTCCCTGCGGCTCATCGCCGGGGGGCTCGTGACTGTCGAAACCCGCCAGCTCGAAAAGTGGCTCGCAGACTATTTTGCCCGCGAGAACGTTGGTACGATAGTTTTGGGTAAGCCCGCCCGGATGGACGGCACCCCCTCCGAGACGTGGCGGTTCATCGAGCCGCTCGCCGCCCGGCTGCGGCAGGCATGGCCCGACAAGGAGGTGGTCTTCCACGATGAGCGGTTCACTTCGGTGCTGGCCCACCGCGCGATGCTCGAAAGCGGCATCGGCAAGATGGCCCGCCGCGACAAGGCGTTGGTCGACAAGATTTCCGCCACGATTATTTTACAAAGTTACATGGATTCCCGCAAATGATTTATCCGATTGTCATCTATGGCGACGACGTGCTCCGCAAGGCCTGCGAGCCCGTTCCGGCCGATTATCCCGATTTGAAGAAGCTCATCGGCGACATGTTCGCGACCCTCGGCGAGGCCGGCGGGGTGGGGCTCGCCGCTCCGCAGATAGGCAAGAGCCTGCAGCTTTTCATCGTCGACTGCACCCCGTGGGCCGAGGACGATGCGTCGTGCGCCGATTTCAAGCGGGCGTTCGTCAATGCCGAAATCTACGCCTATTCCGACCAGACCAAGACCTACAACGAGGGTTGCCTTTCGTTCCCGGGTCTCTATGCCGACGTGCCGCGGGCGTTGTCGGTTCGCGTGCGTTACCTGGACGAGGATCTGAAGCCCCACGACGAGGAGTTCACGGGTTACAAGGCGTGGGTCATCCAGCACGAGTTCGACCATACGCAGGGGCGGGTCTTCGTCGACCGCGTCGCTCCCTTGCGCCGCAACCTCCTCAAAGGCAAGTTGCTCAACCTCGCCAAAGGCAAGTTCCGCTGCGACTACAAAACGCGGTAGGCGATTCTCCGGCACAGCAAAAGCGGCTCCCCGAAAGGAGCCGCTTTCCGTTTATGCCGTTTATGCCGGCAGGTCCGGCATCAGAACTTGTAGGTCGCGCCCAAGCTGATGATGATGGGATTTTTCCAGTTCTTGTGGGTCTGAATCATCCACTTGAATCCGGCCGTGAGGTCCCAGTTGCGGGCTATCGAGAAGTCGGTGCCCGCACCCACGTTGATGCCGCACGACCAGTCGCCGATGTCGTTGGCGCTCAGACCCAGCTGCGGATAGAGTTTCCAGAAGCGGGCCGGGTGGAAGATGTATTGCATGTCGGCGCTGATGTCCACCGAGCAGTGTTTCTTGCAGAGGAACGTCACGGCGGGCTGTATGCGCCATACGTCCGAAATCGAGTAGCGGCTCACGGCGCCCACGCCGAAGATGGCTCCGTCGCCCCCCGTGTTGGTATAGACCCCGATCTGCGGACCGAGGGCCCATTTGCCTTTGTCCTGCGCCGAAGCGGCTCCCGCCATGCAGAGTGCGGCGACGACCGTAAGAAGAATCTTTTTCATTTGCGGTTATTTTAATTTGACAAAAAATGTGCGTCTTCTCTGTTTGCCTGCCAAATATATGGAAAAATCCCGGCGCGGCAAATTCTTTTCAACGAAGTGGCCAGTTTTGACAACGAATGGATTACGCAACACTCGTGCCGTCCCGCGCAAAAAAACGATGCCCGGACTTAAAACTCCGGGCACCGTTCGGTTCGACGAATGTTCCTTGCGGTCCTATTTCTGGTTCAGCGCTGCGTGGGCGGCCGCCAGGCGTGCGATGGGTACGCGGAACGGCGAGCAGCTCACGTAGTTCAGACCGGCGTAGTGGCAGAACTCGACCGACGAGGGTTCGCCGCCGTGTTCGCCGCAGATGCCGCACTTGAGGTTTTCGCGCGTGCCGCGGCCCTTGAAGACCGCTTCGCGGATCAGCTGGCCCACGCCGTTGCGGTCCAGAATCTGGAACGGGTCGTTCTTCAGAATGCCCTTTTCCAGATAGACCGGCAGGAACTTCGAGATGTCGTCGCGCGAGAAGCCGAGGGTCATCTGCGTCAGGTCGTTGGTGCCGAACGAGAAGAACTGCGCCACTTCGGCGATTTGGTTGGCCGTCACGGCGGCGCGCGGCACTTCGATCATCGTGCCGACCATGTATTCGATCTTGTCGTTGCGTTCGGTGAATACCTGTTCGGCCGTCCGGTCGATGATGTTCTTCTGGTAGCGCAGTTCCTTGTGGTTGCCCACCAACGGTACCATGATTTCCACGTGTACAGGGATGCCTGCCGCCTTGACGTTCATCGCGGCTTCGATGATGGCACGGGTCTGCATCTCCGTGATTTCCGGATAGGTGTTGCCCAGGCGGCAGCCGCGGTGGCCCAGCATCGGGTTGAATTCGGCCAGCGATTCGACCTTGGCTACGATTTTGGCCAGCGGTTCGTGCATCTCCTCGGCCATTTCCTTCTGGCCCTTTTCATCGTGCGGTACGAATTCGTGCAGGGGCGGGTCGAGCAGGCGGACGGTCACCGGGTAGCCGTTCATCGCCTTGAACAGCCCCTCGAAGTCGCCGCGCTGCATGGGCAGCAGCTTGGCCAGCGCCACACGGCGGCCCGCTTCGTCGTCGGCCAGAATCATTTCGCGGATGGCCTTGATGCGGTCGCCCTCGAAGAACATGTGTTCCGTGCGGCAGAGTCCGATACCTTCGGCTCCGAACTGGAACGCCTGCGCCGCGTCTTTCGGCGTGTCGGCATTGGCGCGCACTTTCAGCACCGAGTACTTGCCGGCCAGTTCCATCAGTTTGCCGAAGTCGCCGCTCAGGTCGGCCGCCTTGGTGGCTACCTGCCCGAGGTACACTTCGCCCGTCGAGCCGTTGAGCGAAATCCAGTCGCCCTCCTTGACCGTGAAGCCGTTGACCTTGATGGTGCGGGCCTTGTAGTCGATTTCCAGTTCGCCGGCGCCCGATACGCAGCACTTGCCCATGCCGCGGGCTACGACGGCTGCGTGCGACGTCATGCCGCCGCGGGCCGTCAGAATGCCGGCTGCGTCGAGCATGCCCTTGAGGTCTTCGGGCGAGGTCTCGATACGTACCAGCACCGCTTTCTGCCCCGTCTTGGCAAGCACCTTTTCGGCGTCGTCGGCGAAGAACACCACCGGACCCGTAGCGGCACCCGGCGATGCGGGCAGACCCTTGGTGATGACCTGTGCCGTGGCAATGGCTTTCTTGTCGAATATCGGGTGCAGCAGTTCGTCGAGCTTGGCGGGTTCGCAGCGCAGGACGGCGGTCTTCTCGTCGATGAGCCCCTCGCGAAGCATGTCCATGGCGATTTTCACCATCGCGGCGCCCGTGCGTTTGCCGTTGCGGCACTGGAGCATCCACAGCTTGCCGTCCTGGATGGTGAATTCGATGTCCTGCATGTCGGTGAAGTACTGTTCCAGGTGGTGCTGGATCTCGTTCAGCTCCTTGTAGACTTCGGGCATCACCTCTTCCAGCGAGGGGTATTTCGACTTGCGTTCTTCTTCGCTGATGTTCTGTGCCTTGGCCCAGCGCTTCGAGCCCTCGACGGTGATCTGCTGCGGGGTGCGGATGCCGGCTACGACGTCTTCGCCCTGCGCGTTGATGAGGTATTCACCGTTGAAGATGTTTTCGCCCGTCGCGGCATCGCGCGAGAACGCCACGCCCGTCGCCGAGTTCTGGCCCATGTTGCCGAAGACCATGGCCTGCACCGACACGGCCGTGCCCCATTCGGCGGGGATGTTGTTGAGCTTGCGGTAGAGGATGGCGCGTTCGTTCATCCACGAGCCGAATACGGCGCAGATGGCGCCCCACAGCTGGTCCCACGGATTGGCCGGGAATTCTTCGCCGGTTTGTTTCTTGACAGCGGCCTTGAAGTTTCTGACCAGTTCCTTGAGGTCGTCGGTCGTCAGGTCGGTGTCGTTTTTCACACCGCGTTTCTTCTTCTGCTCGTCGATGATCTCCTCGAACGGGTCGTGGTCTTCCTTCGACACGGGTTTCATGCCCAGCACCACGTCGCCGTACATCTGGACGAAACGGCGGTACGAGTCCCACGCGAAGCGGGGGTTGCCCGTGCGCTTGGCCACGGCCTCGACGGCCTGGTCGTTCATGCCGAGGTTCAGAATCGTGTCCATCATGCCGGGCATCGACGCGCGGGCGCCCGAGCGGACCGACACCAGCAGCGGCATCTCCTTGTCGCCGAACTGCATGCCCGTCAGGCGTTCGATGTTCTTCATCGCCTTTTCGACTTCGGGGCGCAGCATTTCGATGACGGCCTGCTTGCCGTGCTGGTAGTATTCGGCGCACACCTCCGTGGTGATGGTGAAGCCCGGTGGTACGGGGATGCCGATGAGGTTCATTTCGGCCAGATTGGCACCCTTGCCGCCGAGCAGTTCGCGCATTTTGCCGTTTCCTTCGGCTTCCTTGTTGCCGAAGGTGTAGACTCGCTTAATGTCTGCCATAATTTTTCGTTGTATTGAGTTGTTCGATTGTTCGCGTTCGTGCCGTTTTTCGCGCCCCGGCAAAGCCCGGCCTGTCGAAAAGGTCCGGATTTCCCGTTGGGATTGCGAATATAACGATTTAATTCCGTTTTTCCAAATTCATTCCAAATAAACATATACGGGCAGGGCGTAGCTCGTGCCTCCCGCGTAGCGGCGGCGCTGATAGGTGGGCAGGGGCTGCGTTCGGGCCGGGTCGAGCAGGAAGCGCCGGATGTAGACTTCGGCGGCGGAGGTCCGCAGGGCCGTGTCGACGGCGATGCGGTCGCGCATCCGCCAGCCTGCGCGGCTGCGGACGTTGCCCCTGCCTGCCCGTTCGGCCCGGGCGTGCGCGTCGTGCAGCCCGTATTCTTCCAGTCCCCGGTCCGGCAGGCGCCCCATGACCACCAGCTTCGCGCCGGGCCGTTCGTCGCGCAGGTCGCCCACGACCCACCGGACCATCCGCTGTTCGCTGCACAGCACCAACCCGAGCGTGTCCGTCCGGAATCTCCGGGTGTCTCCTCGGCCGACAGGGCGGCGCAGAACGCCCTCGACGTAGAGGTAGCGGCGGCCCGGTTCGACGTAGTGCGGGAAAAAGCGGTCGCCGTAGTAGAGCAGGGCGAAATCCATGCCGTCCAGCGAGTTGAGGGTCCGGTGCAGGTAGCTGTAATCGCTCTGGCAGGCCGCCGCGATGTCGCGGACGACCGCTTCGTTTTCGACGCTCCACAGGGCGATTATCGGCAGTCCCAGCGAATCGGCCAGCGCCGCTGTCCGGGCGATTTTGCGGCGGTAGCGTTCTGTGTTCCAGCGCAGGGCGCCCCGCGGCGTGTAGTCCGTGTCGTCGTAAAACAGCGAGGGGACGGTGTCGTAGAGGTGGTCGGCGTCGCAGTAGGCGATGCCCAGCGGCTGGGCCGTGGCGGTCGCCGCATGCAGGGCCAGCAGCAGAAGGGCGGTCCGCAGGAGGTTTCCCGGTGTGCGCATGGGTTATTCTGCGATCACTCCCGAGCCGACGAGTTCGTCGCCGTCGTACCACGCGGCGAACTGGCCCGGAGCGATGCCGCGCTGCGGTGTGTCGAACACCAGAAAGGCCCCTTCGTCGCGGATGTAAAGCGTCGCGTCCTGCAACGGTTGGCGGTAGCGTATGCGCACCCGGAACCTCGCCTTGCCGCCTGCCGGAATCGCCCGCGCAGGGTCCAGCCAATGGATTTCGCCCGGTTCGATGCGCAGTGCCGGGCGCCACAGACCCGGGTGGGCGTCGCCCTCGCCTACGTAGATGACGTTCGCGTCGACGTCGGTCGCCAGGATGAACAGCGATTCCTTGCGGCCCCCGATGCCCAGCCCTTTGCGTTGGCCGATGGTGTAGTAGTGGGCGCCGTTGTGGGTGCCTATCTTCTTGCCGTCGCGGACGGTGTAGCGCCACGGGGCTGCCAGCGCCGTCAGTTCTTCGGTCGTCGGTTCGCTCTCGGGCACGGCGGGGCGCAGTGCGAATTTGGGCCACGACGGGAGTATTTCGTGGATGTTGCCTGGTTTGGCGGCCAGCTTCTGTTGCAGGAAAACCGGCAGGTCGACCTTGCCCACGAAGCAGATGCCCTGCGAATCCTTGCGTTTGGCCGTGGCCAGGTGCTGTTCTTCGGCAATGCGCCGCACTTCGGGTTTCAGCAGTCCGCCCACCGGAAACAGCGCGTAGTGCAGCTGTTCCTGCGAGAGCTGGCACAGAAAATAGCTCTGGTCCTTGTTGGGGTCGGTCCCCGCCAGCAGTTTGCAGTGCGTGCGTCCGTCGGCGTCCGTCTCCTCGGCCTTGCGGCAGTAGTGGCCTGTCGCCACGTAGTCGGCGCCTAATTGGAGCGCTTCGCGCAGAAAGACGTCGAACTTGATTTCGCGGTTGCACAGCACGTCCGGATTGGGGGTGCGGCCGCGTTCGTACTCGGCGAACATGTAGTCGACCACGCGCGTGCGGTATTCGGCCGACAAATCGACCACGTGCAGCGGGATGTCCAGCCGCTTGGCCACCAGCTCGGCGAAAACCCGGTCGTCGTGCCACGGGCAGTCGCCCTCCAGGGTCCCCGTCGTGTCGTGCCAGTTGACCATGAAAAGACCGATGACTTCGTGTCCCTGCTCTTTCAGCAGCCACGCCGCCACCGACGAATCCACCCCGCCCGAAAGTCCTATCACTACGCGTGCCATGCTATTCCAACGTTAAAAGTCCGGCGGGCAGGACGAACCGGATGCGCCGCTCCCCGAAGTCGATGCGGGCTATGAATTCCTCTGCGGCGGGGACCAGCACGCGCCGGCCCTCGATTTCCAGCTCGAAGAGCGGATTGGCTTCGCTGTCGTAGTAGTCGGTCAGCGTGCCCGAGCACTTCCGGGGCGTTTCGCCCTCGTCTGCGGCGAGTTCTTCGGCTTCGGCCGCAAAGCCGATGAGGTCTTCGAGGTAGAATTCGTCGTCCTCCTCGTCGCCTTGTTCGATGCGGAATTCCAGCCCCAGCAGTTCCGAGGCCCGGCGGTCGGTGTCCAGGTCGGCGAACGCCGCCACGGCTCCCGTCTGCCCGCGCCGCTCGAAGCGTTCGCACCACAGCGGTACTTCCAGCGCGTCGACGGTGACCAGAAGCGGCACGGTTTCCGGGTCGAAATCCTCCGGAAATCCGGCGTAGAGCGACAGCATTACGCCGCCGTCCGTACCGAACAGTTTGTTGATTCTGCCTGCGGGGGTTGTCATGGGAATGTCGTCTTTCGGGGGTTCTGCGGCGGCGGGGCCGCCTCCTGCGAATCGCAGTAAAACAAAACCCGGTAAATCTCCCGCGACGGGAAACTTACCGGGATTCGATATGAATTGTGTGTTCCGTTATTCGGCAGCGGGTGCTTCGGCTTCGGGAGCGGCCTCCTCGGCGGCAGGTGCTTCCTCTGCGCTTTCGGCAGCAGCGGCTTCTTCAGCTTCCTTGGCAGCAGCTTCGGCAGCGGCTTTCTTCTCGGCGATAGCCTTCGCACGGTCTTCGTTCACCTTGGCTTCGGCAGCCAGACGGGCTTTCTCGGCCGACTTGGCATCGGTAGCCAGCTTGTTGGTCTTGGCTTCGATCTTGCCGTTCTTGGCGTCGAGCCACTTGTTGAAGCGGGCTTCGGCTTCGGCCTCCGTGAAAGCGCCCTTGGCTACGCCGCCCAGCAGGTGCTTCTTGTAGAGTACACCCTTGTACGAGAGGATGGCCCGGCAGGTGTCGGTGGGTTGTGCGCCTTTGAGTAACCAACCCAATGCTTGCTCGAAGTTCAGGTCGATCGTAGCAGGATTCGTGTTGGGGTTGTAGGTGCCCAACTTTTCGATGAATTTACCATCACGTGGCGCTCTGCTATCTGCGGCAACGATGTGGTAGAAGGCGTAGCCTTTCTTACCGTGGCGTGCCAGACGAATTTTAACAGCCATTTGCTATAAAATTGTTTGATTTGGTTAATAAAACGCTCAGCCCTTCCGGGTTATCAGCCCGCAAATGTAGACAAAATATTCCGCCCGGCAAAATAAATCGTGCAAAAAAGAGGGTTGCGGGCGGCGAATCCGCTCCGGGAGCCGGAATTATGAAAAACTTTTCGTATCTTCGCACCGCCGGACCGATTGGTTCCGTAGCTCAGTTGGATAGAGCAACAGCCTTCTAAGCTGTGGGTCTTGGGTTCGAATCCCAACGGAATCACTTTTCTGCAATCTGCGACCGAGGTTTTTCTCGGTCGCTTTTTTGTCGGTATCCCGAATCAGCGATAGAACGTTCCCTCCCAGCTGGCTGTGTTGCCCGCGCCGTCGCGCACGGTCAGGCGGACGGTATGCCGGCTGCGGGTGGGCGGGGTGTCGAACGTGTGGAACAGCCGCCCGGTCATGGGGTAGCGTTCGCAGGGGACCCATTGGCCGTCGATGAGCAGCGTGTAGGCGGCGATTCCCGAAAAGTTGTCCGTCGCGCGGAATCCGATTGCGTCGCTTTGCGAGAGGTCGGCATCCCGTCCGAAACTTGCCGTAATGCGGGGCGGTACCAGGTCGGCCACCACGAACAGCGGGTCGGAGGTGTAGGTCGACGCCGTTACGACACCTTCTTTGCAGGAACCTCCTACGTAGGCGGCCCGGCCTTGGGCCGTCCGGCGCGCAAGAACCGCGTGGGGACGCATCCGGGCGGGGATTTCGGTCCGAATCGAAACGCTCATCGTCTTCCGCAGGGGCGTGGCCGGAGGAAGTGCCCGGTAGGCGGGCGAAAGAGCTACGAGCCCCGTGTCGACCCGGGGTGCCGCCGTCTGTTCGGGGCGGCAGGCAAGAGTTTCGTGCAGGGCTCCGGCGGGTATTCGCGCGGTCATCTTCCCGCAGGTCAGGGTCGCGGCGTGTCCGGGCCGGACGATTCGTGCCAGCGTGTCGGCCGTGGCGCGGAATTCCTCCTCGCGGCCCCGGATGTCGAATTCTATCTGCGAGCGGTTGCCGCTGTCGTCTTCGGCTTCGATGCGGATGCGGCGTAGCTGCCCGGGGACGGTGCGGATTATTCCGCGGTCGGTCATCGCCGTGTAGAAGCAGTCGGGGGCCGCTTCGGCCTGCGCCAGGCGGAACGCTTCGTTGCGCGTGGCTATCTGGATGGGGTAGTGGCTCACCGCGTCGCAGCAGCGCGACTGGGCGAACGTGAAGCCGTCCATCCGGTATTCGTAGTAGCGTTCGCCGTCGGCCCATGCCGTCACGCGCCACAGCCCGAAACGGTTGTGCACGCCGTTGCGGCGGTCGGTGATTTCCGCCACGAAATAGCCTTTGCGGCCTGCGCCGAGCGGTTCTTCGCGGTTGAGCCGGTATGTTCCCTCGTGGCTGCGCACGGCCGTGTAGCTTTCCGGGGCCTTGCGTGCGCAAAGTCCGCCCGGCAGGGTGTCGATTTCGACGTAGTGGATTTTCACGATGCGCGGCGGCAGCGAATCCACCGGACGGATGATTCCCTCGCGCACCACGTTGTAGAGCCGTTGGGTCCGCGTGTCGCGGATCTCGAAATGGAGGTGCGGGCCCGACGACGAGCCGCTGTTGCCCGAGTAGCCGATTACTTCGCCTTGGCGGACGGGCAGTTTGCTGTGACCGAAAAAGAGGTTGAGGCTGTTCTTGCCTTGGGCGCGGCGTTCCTGCGCGACGAGTTGTTCGATGTCGTCGCGGAAGCGTTGCAGATGGCCGTAGACGGCCGTCGTGCCGTTGTTCAGCGTCAGGTAGATGGCCCGTCCGTAGCCGCCGGGCGATACCGACAGGCGTGAAACATGGCCGTCGGCCACCGCCACCAGTTCCTTGCCCTCGGTGCCGCCCGTGCGGATGTCCACCCCCGCGTGGAAGTGGCCCGGGCGTATTTCGCCGAAGTTGGACGAGCAGGTGCCGTCGACGTCGCGGATGGGGTAGAGGTAGTCCGCCGGGTCGAGGGCCTGTCCCCGCGCTCCGGCCGTCAGTGCCGTCAGAAGCAGTATGGTCAGAAGTCGTCGCATGATTCCGTGTCGGCCACCAGCGCGGCGACCGTTTCGTGTACGGTTTCGTAGTCGTATCCCAGCCCGAGACCGTAGCGCATCAGTTTGTTTTTCAGTTCGTAGCGTGTTTCGCAGTGCAGCAGCCGGAGTTTGCGTTCGAGCTGCGTGCGCAGCCGTTCGGCCGTTCCCGTGCGGTCGGCCGCGCCGAGGGCTTCCTCGATGGTTTCGCGCGCCACTCCCTTGCGTTGCAGGGCCGCGCGGATTTTGTATTCGCCCCAGCCGCTCAGCCGCATCTTTTCGCGGACGAAAGCCCCCGCATAGCGGCTGTCGTCGATGAAGCGGTCGTTTACCAGCCGCGCCAGCACTCGCTCCGCATCGCTGTCGTTCAGCCCCCAGCCGTGCATCAGCCGCCGGGCGTCGCCCTCCGATTTCTCGGCCCGGGCACAGAGCCGCATCAGCGACGCCAGCGCCTGGTCGGGCGTCTTGGTCCGCCGGGCCGCGGGGTTCGGTTTCAGTTTAGGCGTGCGCATAGCATGCGGGGTTTTCCGTTCATATCTTCGCGCAGGCGGATTGCGCCGTAGCCCTCCTCCGCCAGCAGGCGGTCCAGCGCTCCGGCGGCCGTGTGGTAAATCTCGAAGTAGAGCTTACCGCCCGGTTCCAGCATGCGGCGTCCGGCCCGGGCGATGGCCCGGTAGAAGCGCAGCGGGTCGCCGTCGGGGACGAACAGCGCTTCGGCGGGTTCGTGGTCCCGCACGTTGGGGTGCATCGCCGCGCGGTCGCTCTGCGGTACGTAGGGCGGGTTGGAGACCACCACGTCGAACCGTTCCGGGAAGCGCTCGGCCAGTCCGTTCAGCGCATCGGCCTGCCGCAGGGTCACGGCCGCCCCGAGCGTCCGGCAGTTCTCGGCCGCTGTCGCCAGCGCTTTTTCGGAAATGTCGGCTCCGAACACCTCGGCGCCGGGCAGTTCCAGTGCCAGCGTCGCCGCTATGCAGCCGCTTCCGGTGCCGACGTCCAGTAGGCGGCGGGCCTGCCGTTCGTCGGCGACGATCCAGGCCGCGAGTTCCTCGGTTTCGGGGCGGGGTATCAGCACCCCCTCGCGCACGGCGAAGCGGCGGCCCGAAAATTCGGTGTGCCCTATTATATATTGTACGGGTTCTCCCGCGGCGAGCCGGGCGACCGTCTCTTCCAGCCCTTCGATTTCGAGCGGGGCGCCGGGGTCGGTCAGCAGGGCTGCGGCAGGCAGCTGCGCCAGCTCCGATATGCACAGCAGGGCGATGCTCCGGGCTTCGCGCGCGTCGTAAAGCGGGGTCAGCGCCGCCGCCGTCCGGTCGAGTATGTCGCGCCGTGTCGTCATCTGCGTAGGTCTGCCAGTGCGATGGCTACGGCCGCTTCGACGGCCGCGGCTCCCCGCAGGGCGATGCAGGCGTCGTGCCGTCCGCCGATGGCGAGCGGTTCCGTGCGGCCCGTCGTGCGGTTGTAGGTCGTCTGTTCGCGGGCGATGCTGGCCGTGGGCTTGAACGCGGCGCGGACCACCAGTTCGTTGCCGTTGGTCAGACCGCCGACGATGCCCCCTGCGTGGTTGGTCGCCGTGCGGCCCGCGGCATCGAGAATCGGGTCGTTGTGCTCCGAGCCCCGCATCCGTGCCGCGGCGAATCCGCTGCCGAATTCCACCCCCTTGACGCCCGGTATGGCGAAGAGCAGGTGGGCCGTCAGGCTCTCGGCCGAATCGAAGAAAGGTTCGCCCCAGCCTGCCGGGATGCCCTCGGCGCGGCATTCGACTATGCCGCCCACCGAATCGCCGTGGGCCGCGGCCGCGCGTACGATTTCGCCGAACCGGGCCGGGTCGGTGCAGCCGCCGATTTCGGCGACGTGCGTGGCGAAGCGGACCGTTTCGGGCAGCAGTTTCTTGGCCACCGCCCCTGCGGCCACAAGGGCCAGGGTCAGCCGTCCCGAGAAATGGCCGCCGCCCCGGGGGTCGTTGAAGCCGCCGGAGCGTTCCCATGCCACGCGGTCGGCGTGCGAGGGGCGGTCGTGGCCCGTGAGGGCCTCATAGTCGTCCGGGCGGGTGTCGCTGTTGGCGAATACGAGGGTCAGCGGGGCTCCGGTGGTGTAGCCTTTATAGATGCCCGCTACGATTTGCGGCTCGTCCTTTTCTTGGCGCGGGGTGGTTCCTGCGGCGCCGCAGGAGCGGCGCCGGGCCAGGTCGGCGGCGAAGTCGTCGGCCGAAAGGGCCATGCCCGCAGGTACGCCGTCTATCGTCAGCCCGATTTGCGGGCCGTGCGATTCGCCCCAGAGGGCCAGCCGGAATTGCGTGCCGAACCGGTTCATGCCTTGAGGGTTTTCAGGTCGCCGAAAAATCCGGGGTAGCTTTTGGCCACGCATCCGGCGTCTTCTATCGTCACGGGGCCTGCGGCCCGCAGAGCCGCTACCGCCAGCGACATGGCCATGCGGTGGTCGCCGTGGCTCCGGACCGCGGCCGCACGGATTTCGCCGCCGCGGATGCGCATCGTGTCCTCCTCGCTGAGGTCGACTTCGATGCCCAGCCGTCCGTATTCTTCGCGGATGGCTTCGGCGCGGTTGCATTCCTTGTGCTGCAGGCGCGAGGTGCCGTGCAGGACGCTCACGCCGTCGGCCGCCGCAGCCAGCGCGGCCAGCGCCGGGAAAAGGTCGGGGCAGTGGGTGGCGTCGAACTCGAATCCGCGCAGAGGCCGCCGTGCCGCCGTGATGGAGTGCGGTTCGTCGATGACGGCCGCGCCTGCCCGCACGAGTGCTTCGCAGATGGCCGTGTCGGCTTGTTTGGAGAGCATCGAGACGTTGCGCACGGTCACTTCGCCGGCCGTCGCGCCCGCCACCAGGAGCATCGCCGCAGCGCTCCAGTCGCCTTCGACGGCGAAGTCGGTGCCGCGGTAGCGTTGGCCGCCGGGGATGTAGAATTCGCGGTAGGCGTTGTGGCAGATTTCCACGCCGAACCGGGCGGCGGTGTCTATGGTCATGTCCAGGTAGGGGATCGAGACGGCCCGCCGTACATGGAGGGTCGTGTCTTCGGCGGCCAGCGGCAGGGCCAGCAGCAGCCCCGTGATGAATTGCGACGAGACCGAGCCGTCGGCTTCGGCCGTGCCGCCGCGCAGAGGGCCGCAGACTTCCATCGGCAGGTATCCGCCGTGGTCCTCCACCCGCACGCCCAATTGCCGGAGCGGCCCGACCATCATCTCCATCGGGCGGCCCAGCAGCGATTTTTCGCCCTCGATTCGGACGGGCGTGCCGCAGAGTGCGGCGATGGGGGTGAAAAGGCGGGTCGCCAACCCCGATTCGCCGACCTCCAGCACCCGGCTGCGGGGGTGCAGCCCGCCGCGGATCAGGAGCGTATGTTCGTCGGTGTGCGTTACTTCGGCGCCCAGCGTTTCGATGCAGCGCAGGGCCGAACGGGTGTCGTCGCAGTATTCGATGTTGTGCAGCACGGTCCGCTCCTCCGAGAGCAGCGATGCCGCCAGGGCGCGCTGGGCATAGCTCTTCGAGCAGGGGGGCGTCAGCGCGCCTCGGACGCTCCCCGGAGGCAGGGTGATCTCCATCACTCGCGCCCTCCCCGGTTTTTCATCTCCTGGGTCAGCTGGTGGCTGCGCTTGAGCTCGAAGTTCTGCCCTAAGTAGACCTTGCGCACCATCGGGTCGGCGGCCAGTTCTTCGGCCGAGCCGGTTTTGAGTATCTTCCCTTCGTAGAGCAGGTAGGTGCGGTCGGTGATGGCCAGCGTCTCGTCCACGTTGTGGTCGGTGATGATGACGCCTATGTTCTTGTGCTTGAGCGTCGCCACGATCGACTGGATGTCTTCCACCGCTATGGGGTCCACACCCGCGAACGGTTCGTCCAGCAGGATGAACGCCGGGTTTATCGCCACCGCACGCGCGATTTCGGTCCGGCGCCGTTCGCCGCCCGAAAGCTGGATGCCCAGGCTTTTGCGGACCTTTTGCAGACGGAATTCTTCGATCAGCGCCTCGACCCGTTCGTTCTGGTATTCCTTGGTGTAGTCGGTCATTTCCAGCACTGCCCGGATGTTCTGTTCGACGGTCAGCCGGCGGAAGACCGAGGCTTCCTGCGCCAGGTAGCCCACGCCCAGCTGGGCCCGGCGGTAGACCGGCAGCGAGGTCAGTTCGCTGACCTGCTTTTCGTCGTTTTCCAGGAAGATGCGCCCCTCGTTGGGCTTTATCAGTCCCACGATCATGTAGAAGGTCGTGGTCTTGCCCGCTCCGTTGGGCCCCAGCAGGCCCACGATTTCGCCTTGGTTGACGTCTATCGAGACATGGTTGACCACGGTGCGCGATTTGTATTTCTTGACGAGTTCGCTGGTATAAAGGCGCATGACGGTTTTGTGAATAAAATTTTTTACAAAGTTATGATTTTTTCCGAAAAAATTTTTATCTTTACATTGGATTTTCGGATTTAACGTACAATGACGGCTCAATGAAACAGTTCGACGCATCCTTGCTGCACGCCAAGCTCAAGGAATACTTCGGCTTCTCCTCCTTCAAGGGCAACCAGGAGGCGGTCATCCGCAACGTCTTGGAGCGCAAGGACACTTTCGTGCTGATGCCCACCGGCGGTGGGAAATCGCTGTGCTACCAGCTGCCCGCCCTGTTGATGGAGGGGGTCGCCATCGTCATCTCGCCGCTGATCGCCCTGATGAAGAACCAGGTCGATTCCATGCGTACGTTCTCCGCCGAGTCGGGCGTCGCCCATTTCCTCAATTCGTCGCTCAACAAGACCGCCGTCCAGCAGGTCCGGGCCGACGTCCTGGCCGGGAAAACCAAGTTGCTCTACTTCGCGCCCGAATCCCTCACCAAGGAGGACAATGTCGCGTTCCTGCGTAAAATCAAGATTTCGTTCTACGCCATCGACGAGGCCCACTGCATTTCCGAGTGGGGCCACGACTTCCGGCCCGAGTACCGCCGTATCCGGCCCATCATCAACGAGATTGGCAGTGCGCCGCTCATCGCTCTGACCGCCACGGCCACTCCCAAGGTGCAGCTGGACATCCAGAAGAACCTGGGCATGTCCGACGCCGCCGTGTTCAAGTCGTCGTTCAACCGCCCCAACCTCTATTACGAAATCCGGCCCAAGCACGACGTCGACCGCGAAATCATCCGTTTCATCAAGCAGAACGAGGGTAAGAGCGGCATCATCTATTGTCTTAGCCGCAAGAAGGTCGAGGAGCTCACCGAGCTGTTGATCGCCAACGGCATCAAGGCCCGGGCTTACCACGCCGGGATGGACGCCGCCACCCGTGCGGGCAACCAGGACGATTTTCTCATGGAGCGGGTCGACGTCATCGTCGCCACCATCGCGTTCGGCATGGGCATCGACAAGCCCGACGTGCGCTACGTCATCCATTACGACATTCCCAAGTCGCTCGAGGGTTATTACCAGGAGACCGGGCGCGCAGGCCGCGACGGCGGCGAGGGGCATTGCCTTACCTTTTATAGTTATAAGGACATCCAGAAGCTCGAAAAGTTCATGCAGGGCAAGCCCGTTGCCGAGCAGGAAATCGGCAAGCTGCTGCTCGTCGAGACCGTCTCCTACGCCGAAAGTTCCATGTGCCGCCGCAAGACCTTGCTCCATTACTTCGGTGAGGAGTATGCCGAGGAGAATTGCCAGAACTGCGACAACTGCCGCAATCCCAAGCCGCAGGTCGACGCCAAGGCTGCGCTTCGCATGGCGCTCGAAGCCCTGCGCGACATCGGCGACAAGTTCAAGTCCGATTACCTGGTCTCCGTCCTCATCGGCAAGAATACCGCGCTCATCAAGAGTTACGGCCATAATAAGTCGAAGTGGTTCGGTGCCGGCGAGGAGCACGACGCCCGCTTCTGGGGGGCCGTCATCCGGCAGGCGCTCATCCTGGGGCTCGTCGACAAGAACATCGAGAACTACGGCTTGATTTCCATCAATCCCAAGGGCGAGCAGTTCATTACCATGCCGTTCCCTGTCAATATCACCCTCGACCACAATTACGACCAGGAGGAAAAAGAGGCCGTCGCCGAGGTCCCCATGGGCAAGGGCGGTGCGGCCGACGAGGAGCTTTTCTCCATGCTCAAGGACTTGCGCAAGAAGGTTGCCAAGAAGCACGACCTGCCGCCGTTCGTCATCTTCCAGGACCCGTCGCTCGAAGACATGGCCGTGCAGTATCCCGTCACCCTCGAGGAGATGCAGAACATTACGGGCGTCGGCGTCGGCAAGGCCCGCAAGTTCGGCGAGGAGTTCGTGCGGCTCATCAAGGCCTATGTCGAGGAGAAGGAGATCATCCGCCCGCAGGACATGGTCGTCAAGGGAGTGGCCAGCAAGTCGGGCAACAAGATTTTCATCATCCAGTCCATCGACCGCAAGATGGATTTCGAGGACATCGCCCGGGCGCGCGACCTGGATTTCGACGAGCTGCTCACCGAAATCGAGGGCATCGTCAATTCGGGTACCCGGCTCGACATCTCCTATTATATCCGCGAGTTCATGGACGAGGACAAGGCCGACGACATCTACCTCTATTTCCGGGAGGACGCCGAGAGCGATTCGCTCGACGACGCACTCGCCGAACTGGGGTCCGACTATACCGAGGAGGAGATACGCCTCGTTCGCATCAAGTTCATGTGCGAGCAGGGTAACTGACAAATACGGTTTTGCCTATGAACAAGAAGACTTTTACGCTCGCTTTGTTGTTTTTCTGTCTGACGGCGGTGTGGTTCGGAATCAGTCTTTATTGGTTCTTCACGTGCCGTTCGTGCGTCGGTTGGTTCGACTTGTTGATTGCCGTCTGTTTCGTCGGCGCCGGGGCCGGAATGACCGTCCACGAGTTCCGCAAGAAGAAGCGCATCCACCTCGACGAGGCCAACAGGCATCAGATTCCTTAGGGTAGCTTATGAGCAAGACTTTCTTTTGGCAGGCGGTCCGCTTGGTCGTCATGGTGTTGGCCGTCGCCGGTATCATCTACGCCCTTGAGTTCATGCACGGCGGTATCGCCGTCTGGTTTTGGGTAGCGCTTCTGGGCGTCGGGTTCTTCGGGTTGCTCGTTTCGTTCCGCGCAGCCCGTCGTCGTTCCGTCCGGCAGCAGAGCTCCGGGGCCCACCGCCGCAGAAAATCCTGCCGCCGATGACCGAAGTCAGAGCCAAAAAAGCGTTGGGGCAGCATTTTCTCGTCGACCTCAATATTGCGCGCAAGATTTGCGACGCGCTTTCGGGCGGTACGGCCGAAGCGCCCGCCACGGTGCTGGAGGTCGGCTGCGGCATGGGGGTGCTCACGCAGTTTCTGTTGCAGCGCGGCGACCTGACGACTTACGGGGCCGAGATAGACACCGAGAGCGTCGATTACCTGCACGACCGTTTCCCCGCTTTCGCTCCGCGGCTCATCGCGGGCGATTTCCTCAAGATGGATTTGCGCGCGGCGTTCCCCGGCGTTTCGGCGCTCCGTATCATCGGCAATTTCCCGTACAATATTTCGTCGCAGATTTTTTTCAAGATTCTGGAGCACCGCGATTTCGTGCCCGAGTGCGTCGGCATGATTCAGAAAGAGGTCGCTGTGCGTCTGGCCGAGCCGCCCGGGTCCAAGGAGTACGGGATTCTGTCGGTGCTCTTGCAGGCGTGGTATGACATCGAGTACCTCTTCACGGTCAGCGAGTCGGTTTTCAACCCGCCGCCCAAGGTCAAAAGCGCTGTCATCCGGCTGCGGCGCAACGGCGTCGCGCAGCTCGATTGCGACGAGCGGCTGTTCGTCCGCGTCGTCAAGGCGTCGTTCGGGCAGCGGCGCAAGATGATTCGCAACTCCCTCCGCGCCGCGTTCGGTGATTTCGGCGGTGCCGAGCATCCTTTCTTCACCTCACGCGCCGAGCAGCTTTCCGTCGGCCAGTTCGTCGAGCTGACCAACTGGGTAAGCGAACATGTAATTAAAAATTAAGAATGAAAAATTAAAAATGGATGTGCCGTTCGGAAATGCAGTTCAGGCATCTTTTATAGTTTGAGGTTCAGATAAAAACGCGAACAGCCTCCCCCGATTTTTAATTCTTAATTTTTCATTTTTAATTCCCGTTTTCTCCCGCCACCACCGTCACCAAGTCTTCCCGGGCCAGGTATTTTTGCGCCAGCCGCTGGACGTCGGCGGGGGTCATCGTGCGGATGCGGCGCAAGTTTTCGTCGATGACGCTGTTGTCCGTTCCGCAGAGGATGTTCTCTATCGTCACGTCGGCTATGCCGAACGGGCCGTCGAGTATGCGCATCATCTCGCCCGCCATGATGTTCTTCACCAGCGTCAGTTCTTCTTCGTCCATCGGTTCTGTCCGCAGGCGTTCGATTTCGGCGTATATTTCGCTCAGGGCCGCTTGCGTCGCTTCGGTCCCCACTTGCGTCGCTATGGCCAGATAGCCCGCCCGGTCGAAGTTCACCATCGCCGCCACCACTCCGTAGGTGTAGCCGTGGCGTTCGCGCAGGTTCTGCATCAGGCGCGAGCCGAAGTAGCCGCCCAGCGCCGCCGCCACGACCTGCATTCCCACGAAATCGGGGTGTTCACGGCCGAACAGCAGCCTGCCGATGCGAATCGACGACTGGACCCCTCCCGCGTGTGCGACCTTGACTTCGTGGGTCGTCTGCGGCGCAGGGAATTCCGGCCGGGCCTTCGCCCCGTGCGGTATCTGTTCCGCAATGGCCGCCACTGCATGCCGTTCGTCGTCGGTAATCCGGCCGCTGCATACCACAAAGCAGTTTTCGGCCGTGTAGTGCGTGCGGTAGAACGTTTCGACGTCGGCCCGCGTCAGCGTGTCGTAGAGCGCTCCGTCGTACGATATGCCGTAGGGGTGCCGTTCGCCGAACAGCGCCCGCGCAAACGCTTCGCGCGCCCGGACATCCACTTTCTGGCGGTCGATCAGCAGCCGCTGCTTGCGTTTGGCGCAGTAGGTGCGCAGTTCTTCTTCCGGAAATACGGGGTGCAGCAGGATTTCGGCCGCCGCTTCCAGCGTCTCGCGGTAGAATTTCGAGAGGGTCGCAAAACTGATGTAGGCGTAGTCGCGGTCCAGGTTGACATCGTACCACGAGCCGTAGTAGTCCAGCCGTTCGGCCAGTTCGCGGGCCGTGAAGCGCCGGGTTCCTTCGGCCAGCAGGTTGGCCGTCGTCGAGGCCGAGAACGGGACCCGTTGTACCGACGGCCCCGCACGGAATACGAACGTCACGCGCAGGACCTCGAAATCGTTGGCCGGGAGCGTGTAGAGCGCCATGCCGTTCGGCAGCACGCGTTTTTCGGCGGCCTCTATTTCCACGGCCGAGGGGATGGTCAGGGGCGGTTGTGTCATTTGGCGCGGTAGATTAGGGTGGAGCTTCGTTCCGGGCGGAACGTGCGGCGGCTGAAGTCGAGGATGCTGTCGGCCGTCACGGCGCCGTAGGCGTCGACTTCGCGGTTTGCGAGTTCCGCATCGCCCAGCATTTCGTAGAATCCTAAGTTCATCGCCTTGTTCATGACGTTCAGTTCGCCGAACAGCGTGTTCGCCTCGAACTTGTTCTTCACTTTCTGCATTTCGCGGGCTTCGGCCGGTATGCGGCAGAGCGTTTCGATTTCTTCCCGGAACGCTTCTTCGGCCTGCTCGGGCGTCGTTTGCGGCAGCAGTTGTCCCGTGAAGATGAAAAGCCCCGGGTCCAGGTCGCCCGTGATGTAGGCGTTCACCGACGAGAGCAGGCGCCGTTGCTTGACCAGCCGCGTGTAGAGCCGCGACGAGTCGCCGCCCGACAGCAGGTCCGACACCAAATCGGCCGTGTAGAAGTCGGGCGACAGGCGGCCGCCCATCGGATAGGCCACGGTCACCGTCGTCGCCGGGACGTCGCGCTGCACTTCTTCGCGCCGGGCTTCCGTCTGCGGCGGTTCCTGCGGGATGGGGCAGGGGGCCGCCGGCCGGTCCGGCAGGTCGCCGAACCATTTTTCGGCCAGCGCCAGCATCCGTTCTTCTTCTATGTCGGCCGACATGGACAATATCGCGTTCGACGGGTGGTAGTGCGTCCGGTAGAATTCCCGCACGTCGTCGAGCGTTGCCTGCGCTATGTGGTCCGGCGTCAGTCCGATGGCCGCCCAGCGGTAGGGGTGTGTCTTGTAGGCCAGCGCCCGCAGCAGCAGCGTCTGGTCGCCGTAGGGTTGGTTCAGATAGCGTTGGCGGTATTCTTCGATGACCACCTTTTTCTCCGTTCCGAGTTTCTCGGGCGTGATGTCCAGCCCTTCGATGCGGTCGCTTTCGAGCCACAGCGCCGTTTCGATGTTGGCCGCCGGGAGGGTCATGTAGAAGTCCGTGTAGTCGTTGTTCGTAAAGGCGTTGTTGTCGCCCGAGGCCATCTGCACCGGCAGGTCGAAGTTCTCCACGCTGCGCGTGCCGCGGAACATCAGGTGCTCGAACAGGTGGGCGAAGCCCGTGCGCCCGGGGTTTTCGTTGCGCGCCCCTACTTTGTAGAGTATGTTCACGGCCGCCAGTTTCGACTGCCGGTCGCGGTTCGCCAGCACGGTCAGTCCGTTGGCCAGCGTTTTTCGGCGATAGGGAATCATGGAGGACAAAGGTAGCACTTTTCGCTCCAAAAATCGGAATATTGCAGTTCGGATGCCAAAATTTACAGGTTATTTGTACGATTGTGGGGGTCGTTTTTCGTCCGAATTCCGTACCTTTGTCTGCGTCTTGGATACTATGTCCCGGCAGAGGCAAACGATGGTTTGTTTCTGCACTCGACTTTCCGTATCTTTGGCTTCGCCGAAGATACTTCGTCTCGGCAAAAAAATCGAATGAATTCGTTTTTTTGCTCTCGGCTTATTCGTATCTTTGCATCGCATGTTCCGGAACCGCGGTTCCGGGGCTGTAAAACGTATTCGGAAATACACACAAATATATATTTTCTAAATTCAATTCAATATGGCAGAAAAGAAATTCATTACGTGCGATGGCAACTACGCTGCGGCTCATGTGGCTTACATGTTCTCGGAGGTTGCGGCGATTTACCCCATCACACCTTCTTCGACCATGGCCGAGCTCGTCGACGAGTGGGCCGCCCAGGGCCGCAGGAATATCTTCGGCGAGACGGTGAAGGTCGTCGAGATGCAGTCGGAGGCCGGTGCCGCCGGCGCCGTGCACGGTTCGTTGCAGAGCGGCGCCCTCACTTCGACGTTCACCGCGTCGCAGGGCCTGTTGCTCATGATCCCCAATATGTACAAGATTTCGGGCGAGCTGCTCCCCGGTGTCTTCCACGTTTCGGCCCGTGCGCTCGCCGCCCAGTCGCTCTCCATCTTCGGCGACCACCAGGACGTCATGGCCGCCCGGCAGACCGGCTTCGCCATGCTCGCCACTTCGTCGGTGCAGGAGGTCATGGACCTCGCCGGTATCGCCCATATCGTGTCGCTCAAGGCGCGTGTGCCGTTCCTCCATTTCTTCGACGGGTTCCGCACTTCGCATGAGATTCAGAAAATCGAGCTCATCGACGAGGCCGCCCTCACCGCCATGCTCGACCGCGACGCGCTCAAGGAGTTCCGCCGCCGCGCCCTCAATCCCGAGCATCCCGTGACGCGCGGTACGGCCCAGAATCCCGACATCTACTTCCAGACCCGCGAGGCGGCCAACAAGTTCTACGACGCCGTGCCCGACATGGTCAGCGACGCCATGAAACAGATTTCGCAGATTACCGGACGCGAGTACAAGCCCTTTACCTACTACGGTGCTCCCGATGCCGAGAACGTCGTCGTCGCCATGGGTTCCGTCACTGAGACCCTCAAGGAGACCATCGACTTCCTCCTCAAGCAGGGCAAGAAAGTCGGTCTTATCACCGTTCACCTCTACCGTCCTTTCTCCGAGAAGTATTTCTTCAACGTCGTGCCCGCTTCGGTCAAGCGCGTTTGCGTTCTCGACCGCACCAAGGAGCCCGGCGCCGAGGGTGAGCCGCTCTACCTCGACGTCAAGTCGATGTTCTACGGCAAGCAGCTTCAGCCCATGATCATCGGCGGCCGCTACGGTCTTTCGTCTAAGGACACTACGCCCGCCCAGATGCTCGCCGTCTTCGAGAACCTGGCCGCCGCTCAGCCCAAGGACCACTTCACCGTCGGCATCAACGACGACGTGACCAACCTGTCGCTGCCCGTCGGCGAGGAGATTTCGCTCGCCAAGCCCGGTACGTTCGAGGCCCTCTTCTTCGGTCTGGGCGCCGACGGTACGGTGGGTGCCAACAAGAACTCCATCAAGATTATCGGCGGTACCACCAACAAGTATTGCCAGGCTTATTTCTCGTACGATTCCAAGAAGTCGGGCGGTTACACGTCGTCGCACCTGCGTTTCGGCGACCTGCCCATCACTTCGCCCTATCTGGTCACTACGCCCGACTTCGTGGCTTGCCACGTGCCGTCGTATGTCGACAAGTACGATGTGCTGAAGGGTCTCAAGAAGGGCGGTTCGTTCCTCTTGAACTCCGTGCACGACGCCGAGACCACCTGCAAGACCCTGCCCGACCACATGAAGGCTTACCTGGCGAAGAACAACATCAATTTCTACATCATCAACGCCACGAAGATCGCCGCCGAGCTCGGCCTGGGTTCGCGTACCAATACCATCATGCAGTCGGCGTTCTTCAAAATCGCCAACGTCATTCCGTTCGAGAAGGCCGTCGAGGAGATGAAGCACGCCATCCTCAAGTCCTACGGCAAGAAGGGCGAGGATATTGTCAACATGAACTATGCGGCCGTCGACGCCGGCGGTGACGCCGTGGTCAAAATCGACGTGCCCGCCGAGTGGGCTTCCATCGAGGTCAAGGCCGCCGCACACAGCGTCGACATGTCGCGTCCCGAGTTCGTCCGCAACATCGTCGACCCCATCAACGCTCTCAAGGGCGACGACCTGCCCGTGTCGGCTTTCAACGGCCGCGAGGACGGTACGTGGGACAACGGTACGGCTGCTTTCGAGAAGCGCGGCATCGCCGTCAACGTTCCCGAGTGGCAGATCGACAATTGTATCCAGTGCAACCAGTGCGCCTATGTCTGCCCCCACGCTGCCATCCGTCCGTTCCTCGCCACCGAGGCCGAGGCTGCCGCTTCGGGTGCCGAGTGGAAGCAGGGCCTGGGCGAAACCAAGGAGTACAAGTTCCGTATCCAGGTGTCGCCGCTCGACTGTACGGGTTGCAACAACTGCGTCGACGTCTGCCCCGCCAAGGAGAAGGCACTGGTCATGAAGCCGCTCGAATCGCAGATGAAGCAGGCCGCAAATTGGGATTACATCACCAAGAATATCGGTTACAAGGAGGTCGTCGACAAGACCAAGTCCGTCAAGAACCTCCAGTTCGCACAGCCCTTGTTCGAGTTCTCGGGTGCTTGCGCCGGCTGCGGCGAAACGCCTTATATCAAGGCTATTTCGCAGCTCTTCGGTGACAAGATGATGGTTGCCAACGCTACGGGCTGTACCTCCATCTACTCCGGTTCGGCTCCCTCGACGCCTTACTGCACCAATGCCAAGGGTCAGGGTCCCGCCTGGGCCAACTCGCTCTTCGAGGACAACGCCGAGTTCGGTCTCGGTATGCACGTCGGTATCGAGAAGCTCCGCGACCGCATCCAGGAGACTATGGAAGCCGCAATCGCCAACTGCACCAAGTGCTCCGACGAGCTCAAGGGCGTCATGAAGGAGTGGATCGCCGCCCGCGGTTCGTCGTCCGCTTCGGCCGAGGTTTCCGCACGGCTCGTTCCCATGATGGAGGCCTGCGGCTGCGATTACTGCTGCAAGATTCTCGAAATGAAGGATTGGCTCGTCAAGAAGTCGCAGTGGATCATCGGCGGCGACGGCTGGGGCTACGACATCGGTTACGGCGGTGTCGACCATGTGCTCGCTTCGGGCCAGGACGTCAATATCCTCGTCGTCGACACGGAGGTTTACTCCAACACCGGCGGTCAGTCGTCCAAGTCGACGCCCGTGGGTGCCGTCGCCAAGTTCGCTTCGAGCGGCAAGCGTATCCGCAAGAAAGACCTCGGCGCCATGGCCATGACCTACGGTTATGTCTACGTCGCACAGGTTTCGATCGGCGCTTCGCAGCAGCAGCTCTTCAACGTCTTGAAGGAGGCCGAGGCTTATCCCGGTCCGTCGCTCGTCATCGCCTACGCTCCTTGTATCAACCACGGTATCAAGGGCGGCATGACCCGCACGCAGACCGTCGGCAAGGAGGCTGTGGCCTGCGGTTACTGGCACCTGTGGCACTACAATCCCCAGCTTGAGGAGCAGGGCAAGAATCCGTTCGTGCTCGATTCCAAGGAGCCCGACTGGTCGAAGTTCCAGGACTTCCTCAAGAAGGAGGTGCGTTACACTTCGCTCCAGAAAGCGTTCCCCGCCGAGGCCGAGGAGCTGTTCCAGGCCGCCGAGCAGAACGCCAAGTGGCGTTACAACGGCTATAAGCGCCTTTCCGCAATCGAATACTAATCGTTCGGTTGCCGACTTTTCCGACCGCGGTCCCGTGAGGGGGCCGCGGTCTTTTTTGTTCGTTGCCGGAAAATAAGTTATCTTTGCATTCCCGTCGGCATGGCCCGTGATTTGCCGTGTTGCCGGGTAATCGAATTCTAAAACAGAAAGCTATGAAAAAGATTCTGGCAGCCGCTGCGCTGTTTTTCGCGATGACCGCCTGCTGCGGCGCGCACAATGACAAACCGCTGGAAGGCACCGTTTGGAAGCTCACCTCCATGGAGGGTATCCCCGCTTCGGCCATCGACAGCGAGGAGGACGCCTTCACCTTGATTTTCAACGGCGAGGAAATGCTCGTCAGCGGCCGTACCAATTGCAACCGCTTCTTCGGCAGCTATAACGCCGCCGACGGTGCTTTGGCATTCGGCAACATGGGTATGACCCGGATGGCTTGCCCCGACATGCAGTACGAGGACGCTTTCGCGCAGATGCTCGACAAGGTCGACGGGTTCAGCATCAAGGGCGAAACCCTCACGCTCTTCGGTCAGCAGCAGAAGCTCGCTTCGTTCAAGGCCATCGAGCTCAAGAACGATATGGCTCAATAGCCGTGCTTCTCGGCCGTGTTCCCACGGCTCCATACCTTTTATATAAAGCGTCGTTTTCCGGCGCTTTTTTCGTGTTCGCTCCTCGCCCTCTTGTCATTCTGAGGGCTTCTCCTCCGTCATTCTGAGGAAAGGCATCGCCTTGACGAAGAATCTATAAATTTTGTCATTCCGAAGCGTCAGCGAGAAATCTGCCGTTTCGTCATTGCGAGAGCCTTTAGGCCCGTGGCACCCGACGAACGAAGCATGCGCAGAGACCGCTTGCGGGCTATGCCATGCAAGGAGGAGGACAACAAGCGTAGCGCAGTTAGTCTGAAGAGAACTAATAAAAAGTGCATTAATTCAATAAATTATTGTTTAATGTAGATGATTTTATTATATTTGAAACGAATAACAAACCTTGATTTTTTTAGGTTATGAAAAACACTATTGGTAACATTGCAGTAATTCTGTCAATGTTATCTCTTATCTCCTGTTCGCAGGATGTGGGCGTGGAAGAAGATTATCTTCCGAAAACCCGAAGTGTCGAGATGGATGAATACGACGCCAAGGTATTTTTGATGAATCATCTTCAACTGGATGAATCCGAGAAAATTTATTTCTTGGACATTGATCAGACCGAAGCAGAAAAGGCCGGCATCCCTATAAAAGTCTATAAGCAAGCAATCGAAGACATTACGAGTACGAACCGGATTATCAAAGAAACAATCGAAAACAACAAGTCGGTTGTTCTGACGTCTCCGGCAGCATTGCGGGGAGAATCTGCGAATGTCCGAAACAACATCGTTCCTTATGCTTCTTTTCCATCCGGCAGATTGTCTGTTGATGGAAATGGCGAAGTAGCTCGCGCTTCTTTTTGGGCTCCTTATGAACAGGCCGGTGTCAGTTTTCTATGTTTGGCAAAATCCGCGACGGTTTGTATATTCAAATGTCAAACAATCGCTTTAGGGCATACTATTGAAGAATCCGGCGTCGGGTCTTGGATGAGTAATACTGAAATCAATGTAGGTTTGGCAGCATCGAATACATCGGCAACGGTTTGTTTTTCTGCAAACGATGCAAATGGTGCAACGGCATCTTATAGTGGATATTAATAGAATACGTATTTTCGTAAAAAGCAGGAACTTTCGGGTTCCTGCTTTTTGTTAGCCAAAATCTATATTTGTCAGAAATAATTAGCATATCTTTCCGAGCCGCAGGCGATGAAAGCCCCCCCCTCCAATAAAAAAAAGACTTCCGGAGGAATCCGGAAGTCTTCTTATCGGTTTTCGCCTGCCTTATTCGGCCAGCGGGGTGATGCTTACATAGGATTTGCCTTCGCCTTTCTTGCAGAACGCTACCGTGCCGTCTACCAGCGCGAACAGCGTGTGGTCCTTGCCCATGCCGACGTTCTCGCCCGGGTTGTGCACCGTGCCGCGCTGACGGACGATGATGTTGCCAGCCTTTGCGAATTGACCGCCGAACAATTTGATGCCGAGCCGTTTGCTTTCCGACTCGCGGCCGTTCTTGGAACTACCTACACCTTTCTTGTGTGCCATGTTGATTCGGTTTTTTGAAGGTTATGCAACGATTTCCTCTACAAGGATCTGCGTCAGATACTGGCGATGACCGTTGCATTTCTGGTATCCCGTGCGACGCTTTTTCTTGAAGACCAGGACTTTGTCGTCCTTCAGGTGCTTCAGGATCTTGCACTTTACCGTGGCGCCTTTCACTACAGGTGCGCCGACTTTGACCTGACCGTCGTTGTCTGTGAGCAGGACCTTGTCGAAACTTACGGACGAGTTTTCTTCGCCCTGAAGACGGTGAACATAAAGTTTCCGACCTTTTTCAGCCTTGAATTGCTGACCTGCAATCTCTACTATAACGTACATCGAATGCGTTTGGTTATGTTTGATAACATAATTCAGGGTGCAAATATACGCATTTTTATCGTATAAGCAACACTCCCGGGAACTTTTTTTCCGCGTCCCGGGCTCTGGCACGGTTTTGGGCTTCGCTGTTGCCGTTCCGGCCTGTTCCGGAGAGTTGCTATGCCACGGATATTGATTGCTTCCGACGACGAGTTCGCTCGCGAATTGGTCCGCCTTGCGCTCGCAGGGGTGGACGCCGAAGTGCGGTGCGCCGGGTGCGGCGCCGAGTTGGAGCGTTTGTGCGCCCGCGTGTTGTTCGACATGGTCATCGTGCTGAGGACCGCTCCCTTTTTCTGCGGGCGCGAGTTGATCGGGCGTTTGCGGCCCGAGGGGTTGCGGCGGCCCGTCGTCTATGTCCTCTCGTGGCAGCAGTGCGAGCAGACGGTCCTCGCTCTGTTGGAGTGCGGCGTCGACCAGTACCTTACTTTTCCCGTCAGTTTGCAGCGGTTGCGGGCCAAGGTCGTCAGCGACCTTGCGGTCAATGGGTTATGAATTTGCTTTTGATTGTCTGTTCGGTTTGTTCCGGCGCGGCCGTCGTCGGGTTGTCGGTCTTGTGGGTCGTCGAAACCTTGAAGGCCCGGCGGCAGGGCGGTTTCCGCAGTGTTCTCCAGCGGCGTTACCTCCATATCGTCATGTCCGCCTTGTATTCCGGCCGGGGCGCCGTGCCGCGGTTCCCCATGTTGCGGCGCGTCGGGTCACGGCTCGTGTTGGCCGAAACGCTGGCCGGGGTCGTTTCCATGACTTACGGACTCGACGTCGGGCTGCTGCGGCAGGTCGTCGCGCGTTACGGGCTCGACAGGTGGCTGTTGCGGCGCGTGCGCTTCGCCCAGGGTTACCGGCGGGCGCGTTACCTCGCTTTGTTGGCTGTCCTGCCCGTCGGCGAGGGGATTCCTCCCCGCATGGCACGTTACGGGCGTAGCCGCAACCGTTACGTCCGGTTCTTCGCCTTGATGACCCGCGTCTCTGCCGAGCCCCTCGCGGCTTTGCGCCGCCTGGCCGACCATGCCGTGCCTTTTTCCGATACCGAGGTGGCCGAAATCATGACTTGGCTGCGGCGCGGCGCATTGCCCGTCGCTTACGAGCCGCTCGTCGCTTCGCCGTCGTTCAATCTGCGGCGGGTGGGTTTGAGCGTCGTCCGGCAGTTCGGCATCGAGGAGGCCGAGCCGTTGTTGTTGCGTTTGCTCGACGGCGAGGAGCCTTACGCGTCGGGGGTCGAGGCGCTTTTCACGCTGTGTGCGTTGCATCGGCCGTTGGTCCGCCGCGAGGTTTCCCGGTGCGTGGCCCGCTTGAGCCCGTCCCAGCGGCGCGCGCTGATGCGTTACATGGCGCAGTGCAGTTACTCCCCGCAGGTGCTGTCGCGGCTTTTCGACGATTCCGAATCCGCTTATTACGACACCATCGTGCGGTCTTATAAACGATGCCTGGTATGATTGCGGCGGTTGTTTGTTTCGTGTCGCTGGCCGCCGTCGCCGGGGCCTGCTGGCTGGTTTTGCCCCTCTTGCGGGCGCGTAACAAGCGGCTGTTGGCTGCGCGTATGTTCGGCACCTCCTGCGACGCTTCCGGGACCATCGGTTTCTCGCTCCTTTGCAGCGGCGTGCGGCGGCTCTCGCAGATCGAGAACTTGCTCTCGTCCGAGTACGTCCGTTCGGAAGTCGTCGTCGTGGCCGATGCGTCGCTCCGGCGTGCTTTCTTTGAATCGCTGATAGCCCGTTACCGGATGATTCGCGTCGAATACCTGCCCTCCGACGAATTTCCCGTGCAGCATGTCCGCAGTATGTGGCGTTCGCGCCGGCGGTGTTTCCGGCGGCTGGTGCTGCTCGACCGTTCCGAGGATACTTCGGCCGACGATTGGAACGCCGCCGCTTCGGTCGCTTCCTACGATTGGCTGATTCCCGTTCGCGACGGGCAGTATCTGTTGCCGGGGGTGCTCGAACGGCTCTCGGTCGAGGCGGGGCAGGGGCATCCCGGTGCCGTCGGGGCGCTGCGTTCGTGGGTCGGCGGTTCGTTCGCGCTTCTGAGCCGTGACGCCGTCGCTGCGGCGGGTGGATTCGGCCCCGGGTTTCTGCGGAAGATTCCGCGCCACGCCCGCCGTTGGCTGTGGGAGCCGTTTTTCTATCGGCCCGAGTTCCGCCGGGGGAGTTCGCGGTGGCGGTTCCTGGGGGTGGCGGCACTCGGCTGTGCGATTTTCGCGGCGCTTTGGTATGGTTGGTGGGTGTTGGCGGCGCTTCTGCTCGCCGGGGCTGTCGTTCTGTGTGCCGTCGCCTGTGCGGGGCTTCTGCTCGCCGATATGGCAGGCCGGAAAGTGCCGTGCAAAATTGATGTGAAAAATTTCACAGAATGGTGAATTTTCCGTATCTTTACGATGGCAACCCCGAAAACCGACCTTAAACCCTCTGTCTCGATGATAAACGACAAGGTGAGGATGTACCTGCTTCCTCCGCTTTTCAATGCGGCCGTGCGTGCCGGAGCCTCCATCATGCAGGTCTACAAGAACCGCGACGATTACGACATAAGCCTCAAGAGCGACCGTACCCCCATCACCATCGCCGACCGCCTGGCCCACAAGGTCATCCGCGAGTACCTCGGGCCCACGCGCATTCCCGTGCTGAGCGAGGAGGGGCGCGAGATGCTTTACGACGAGCGCCGCAACTGGGAGCTTTACTGGTTGGTCGATCCGCTCGACGGCACGGTCGAGTTCATCAAGGGCAACAACGAGTTCACGGTCAATATCGCCCTCATGGAGAACAACGTCTGCATGGGGGCCGTGATTTACGTGCCGTTTTACGAAAAGATGTACGTCGCCGGGCGCAATGCCGGAACTTTCCTCAAAGAGCACGTCGCACCCGACGCCGCGGCCGATTATTCCTACGAGCGTATCGTCGAGGGTTTCCGGCCGCTGCCTTTGGCCGGGCCGCCGTCCCGGCCGTTGCGCGTCGCCGTCTCGCGGTCGCACCAGACTCCCGAGACCCACGAGCATATCGCCCGCCTGCGCGAGCGTTTCCCCGACCTGGAGGTCGTCGAGCAGGGCAGTTCCTACAAGTTCTGCATGTTGGCCGAGGGGCAGGCCGATTATTACGTGCGCACTACCCGCACTTTCGAGTGGGACACCGCAGCCGGGGAGCTGATTCTCGCCGAGGCGGGCGGTTCCACCCGTTCGCTTCCCGATGGCCGGGCCCTGCGTTACAACGAGGAGGATCTCCGCAATCCCTGGTTCGTCTGCCGTTCCAAGTTCTGCAAGGTCTGAATCGTTCTCCGTCCGGTTTTTCCGAAAAAGCAGCCCCGTGTAGATGCTGGACGCACCGTAGCCCGTGCCATTCCGGGTCGGGGCTGCTTTATTTCTGGCGGAAATAGATTTGCATCGGCACGCCCGAGAAGTCCCAGCGTTCGCGCATGTTGTTTTCGAGGAACCGCCGGTAGGGTTCCTTGATGTACTGCGGCAGGTTGACGAAGAACGCGAACTGCGGCGTCGGGGTCGGGAGCTGCGTCACGTACTTGATTTTGATGTACTTGCCTTTGGTCGCAGGGGGCGGGTAGTTCTCGATGAGCGGCAGCATGTGTTCGTTCAGCTCCGAGGTCGCTATGCGGCGTTTGCGCGCCTGGTGGACCTGCATGGCCGTTTGCAGTACGTCGAGGATGCGTTGTTTGTTGAGTACCGACGTGAAGATGATGGGGATGTCGTTGAACGGCGCCAGCTTCTTCTTCAGAAACTCGGTCCATTCCTTCATCGTGTTGTTGCCCTTTTCGATGAGGTCCCATTTGTTGACCACGATGACGCAGCCTTTGCGGTTGCGGACGATAAGGTTGTGGATGTTGAGGTCCTGCGATTCGAGCCCCTGCTGCGCGTCGAGCATCAGGATGCAGACGTCCGAGTTCTCGATGGCGCGGATGGAGCGCATGACCGAGTAGAATTCGAGGTCTTCCATCGTCTTGCCTTTCTTGCGCATGCCGGCCGTGTCGACCAGGTAGAAGTCCATCCCGAATTTGTTGTAGCGCGTGTGGATCGAGTCGCGCGTGGTGCCCGCTATCGAGGTCACGATGTTGCGTTCTTCGCCTAAGAGCGCGTTGGTCAGCGACGACTTGCCTACGTTGGGACGGCCTACGATGGTGATGCGGGGCAGTTCGTCGTTCTCGTCGGCCGTCGGGTCTTCCGGCAGCGCTTCCAGAATGGCGTCCATCAGGTCGCCCGTGCCGCTTCCCGACATGGAGCTGATGCAGTAGGGGTCGCCCAGGCCCAGCGCATAGAATTCGTGCGACGAGTACATCTGGTCGTTGTTGTCGACCTTGTTGCAGACCAGGAACACTTTCTTGTTGCTCCGGCGCAGGATGTCGGCCATGAGCGCGTCGAGGTCGGTGATGCCTGTCGAGACTTCCACCAGGAACAGGATTACATCGGCTTCGTCGATGGCCAGCAGCACCTGACGGCGGATTTCGTCCTCGAAGATGTCTTCGGAGTTGACCGTGTAGCCGCCCGTGTCGATGACCGAGAATTCCTTGCCGTTCCAGTCGGTCTTGCCGTAGTGGCGGTCGCGCGTGGTGCCGGCCGTCGCGTCCACGATGGCTTTGCGTTGGCCGACCAGCCGGTTGAAAAGGGTGCTCTTGCCCACGTTCGGGCGTCCGACGATTGCTACGAGGCTCATGTTGTCTCCTTGACTTTTGCGGTTTCGAGGGGCAAAGATAGGGAAATTAAAAATTAAGAATGAAAAATCGGGAATCAAAAAGCGAAATCCGGGGAACAATTTTTAATTCTTAATTTTTCATTTTTAATTCTTTATCCTAAGTTCATGTTGAAGATGCCTTGTTGTTCGGCATGTCCGGCCTGTACGGGGTAGACCAGTACGAAGCTGTGGCCCGCCATGTTTTCGTCCAGGTAGGCCGGGATGCGGTACATGCCCGCCTGGTAGGAGATGCGGTCGCGGCGGCTCATGACGACCCACAGACAGTCGTCGCTGCGCAGTTCGGGCAGCAGGGCTGCGGGGTTGTCCCAGGTTTCTTCGCAGACGGCGTATTGTGCGATGTCTTTGCGGCGGCGACGGCCCCGCAGGTGTTCGACGGTTGTTTTCGGGGCGTGGAAAATCAGTTGGGCTCCCGTGTCGTGGGCCAGGTGGCGGATGCGCAGGAGCCATGCCTGGAATCCCGCTTCCAGCTCCGCCTTGCGCGGGACCACTACGTGGTGGCGCCGGATGGTCGGGAGCGGCTGGGCCGAATGGTAGATGAACGTCGTCACGGCGCATTGCGCCAGCACGGCTTGCAGGGTCTTGCCCAGCGCGGCGGTCGTCGCGGCGGTCGGTATGCCCGGAATCTGTACGTTGGGCCCCGGCGAGTTCTCGTGCATGCCCAGCACCAGGTCCGTGATGTTGCGTTCGCGCACGGCGCTCACGATGGCGTTCACCGTGTTCACGTCGTAGCGCAGCAGGCTGTGCATATGGATGTCGGCCGCCGCCGCGGCTGTCACGGCTGTTTCGAGCAGGCTCTGCGAGCGTTTTTTCAGTTCGGGGTCTTCGCTCTGGTTGTCGATGACGTTCAGCGCGTAGAGACTGCGGTACTTCTGCTTGGTCAGCGCGATGCTCAGCCCCACCAGCTCGGCGATTTTTTCCTGGCGCGACACCGGGATCAGCACGTGCTCGCCCGTCGTGCGTTCACCCGGCCCCTGCGCCCCTTTGATGGCGATGTTGTGGGCGCCGCGCTGCGAGGCGAAGGTCGAAATCGTGCAGGTCGCCAGTATCATCAGAATCGTGCCGTTGAGCACCGCTTCGTTCAGCAGGCGGATGGGTTCGCCCTCGGGCGTGCGGCCCAATACCACGTTGTAGCCCACCATCACTGCCGCCAGCGTCGCCGCCACATGGGCGCTGCTCAGTCCGAAGAGCAGCGTGCGTTGGTCGCGGCTCAGCCGGAAAGTCTTCTGCGTCAGGCAGGCCGCTATGTATTTGGCCGCCGTCACCATGACGATCATGACGATGCTCACTTCGATGCTCTCCCAGCTCTTGAAGAACGCGCGGTAGTCGATGAGCATCCCCACGCCTATCAGGAAGAACGGGATGAAGATGGCGTTGCCCACGAATTCGATGCGGTTCATCAGCGGCGAGGTCCCGGGAATGAGCCGGTTCATGGCCAGTCCCGCCAGGAAGGCGCCGATGATGGGTTCGAGCCCCGCCAGCTGGGCGAGGTAGGCTCCTAAGAATACCATGACCAGCACGAATACGTATTGCGAAACGTTGTCGCTGCACCGTTTGAAGAACCAGCGGCCGATGAGCGGGAACAGCAGCAGAATCGCCGCCACGCACGCCACGACCGAAGCGCCGAAGCGGTACCAGAATCCCGTGTCGGCCTGGCCCGTCGCGAGCCCCACCACCACCGTCAGCACCATCAGCGCCAGGATGTCGGTGATGATCGTGCCGCCTACGGCGATAGTCACAGCCCGGTCGCGCGTGATGCCCAGCCGGCTCACGATGGGGTAGGCGATAAGCGTCTGCGACGCGAAAAGTCCCGCCAGCAGGATGGACGAGTAGAGCGAATACCCTAAAATATAATGGCCCGCCACGATGCCGAACAGCATGGGTACCGCGAAGGTGTAGAGCCCGAATACCGCGCTGCGCCAGCCGTTGCGCTTGAAGTCGTTCATGTCCATCTCCAGCCCCGAGAGGAACATGATGTACAGCAGGCCCGCCGTGCCCGACAGAATGATGCTGCTGTCGCGCAGCACGAGGTTGAACCCGTTGGGCCCGATGACGGCCCCGGCGATGATAAGCCCCAGCAGATAGGGGATTTTCAGCCGGTTGAGCAGCAGCGGCGCGCCCAGCACGATGGCCATGATGAGCATGAACTTGAGAATCGGGTCCTCGAGCGGCAGGGTAATCAGCGGTAGGATGGTTTGCGGTGTCATTCGGTATGGGCGGGCCGGGCGCCGTGGGCCGGCGCGTCCCGCGTTGTCGGAGACAAATATAGCGATAATTGCCGGAACCGCCGCGTCCGCAGGGCGGAAAAATGCGTCGTTGCGCAGCTTCGCCGGACCTTTCCGGCCGGATTTTTGGGTGGTCCGGTACGGGCCGCAGGGCGGATGCCGCAATTTTTTCGGGCTTCGCGGGGCGGTTTTTCCGAAAAAAATGTAACTTTGAATTTCCTAAACGGTTGAAATGAACGACGAAAAGGTAAGCAAACGCCTGCTGGCGCCCGTTCTGGCGGGGTTTTTCATCATGGGATTCTGCGACATCGTGGCTCCCATCAGCGGGCGCATCGCCGCCGGGTTTCCCGCGGCCCGGCAGGAGGCTGTGAGCTTTCTGCCGACGATGGTTTTTCTGTGGTTTCTGGTGCTCTCGGCGCCCGTCGCCGCATTGATGAACCGCATCGGGCGCAAGGCCACCGCTCTGTTGGGCTACGCCTTTACCTGCGTGGGGCTGCTGGTGCCGTTCTTCGCCGGGGAGGGCTGCGCGCTGGGCTGGTACTTCGCCGGATTCGGTTTGCTGGGCATCGGCAACACCATCGTGCAGGTGGCGGTCAACCCGTTGCTGGCGACCATCGTTCCCGGCGGGCGGATGACCAGTTATCTGACCGTCGGGCAGATTTTCCGCAACACTTCGTTGCTGTTGCTCGCTCCCATCGTCACCGCGCTTGTCGCCGCCACGGGGTCGTGGCGCTGGCTCCTGCCGATTTATGCCGTGCTGACCGTCGTGGGGGGCGTGTGGTTGCAGCTGACCGCCGTTCCCGAGCCGCAGAGCCGGACCCGCGCCGCCGGGCTGGCCGACTGCTTCCGTTTGCTGCGCAATCCGGCCGTGTTGCTCGCCACGCTGGGCGTCGCCTGCTTCATCGCGGCCGACGTCGGCATCGGGTTCCTCTCCGTGCGGCTTATCGACAACCCCTCGTCCATCCTCACCACCACCGGATTTTACGCCTGCCGCATTGTCGGCACGCTCGTCGGCGCGTGGGTGCTGCTGCGTTATTCCGACGTGAAATACCTGCGCTGGAACATGGCCGGGGCGCTGGCGCTGGTCGTCCTGTTGCTTTTCGTGCGCAACGAGGCCGCGATTTATGCCGCTGTCGGTTTGCTGGGCTTCGCCATGGCCTGCGTCTTCGCCACTTTCTACGCCGTGGCCACTAAGGCCGAGCCCGACCATGCCAACGGAGTGGCCGGACTGATGATCATGGCCATTTCGGCCGGGGCGCTGTCGGGTCCCGTCTGCGGGGCCCTCGTCCGCTTTTCGGGCAATCCTCACATGGGGATGCTTTTCGTCGCCGCCTGCATCGCCTACATGCTTTGGGCGGCATTCAGACTGCGAATTAAAAATTAAGAATGAAAAATGCGATTTCAAGGCACAAGCCGAAGAATCCGTAAAATATCAGTTGCAAAGTTCATCGTTTATGTTACGCAGAATCTTCTTCACTCTTTTGTTCGCTTCGGCGGCCGCAGCCGCTTCGGCCCAGCCGCTCAAAGTGGAGTACGGGGCCGTGGCCGGTATCAACGTCCCCGACTACAAGACCAACATGGCGACCACCGACATCAAGAACAAGCTCGGTTGGCAGGTGGGTATCGTCACTTCGCTCAAATTCGGCTGGGTGTCGCTCGACCCGCAGATTTTCTACGTGCGACAGGGGTTGCGTATCAAGCCCGAGGGGAGCGACGAAATCGACCTCAAGTCCAATTCGGTCGACATCCCCGTGCTGGTGGCGTTCCGGCCCATCCGTTTCCTGCGCATCTTCGCCGGTCCGGTCTTCACGGTGGTCAACAGCTGCAAGCAGAAGCAAGAGGGCGACCGGCTCGATTTCGGGCGCGTGCGTCCTACGCTCTCTTATTCGGCCGGGGTCGGGGCCACGCTTCTGAAGCACCTGACCATCGACCTGCGCTACAACGGCCAGTTCAAGGGCAAGAGCAACGTCGTTCTGCCCGACGGCAGCCAACTCGACAAGCTGCGCACCTACAACGTTGCGCTCAACGTCGGTTACCTCTTTTAGCCCATGACCGAGGTCGGCAGGGAAATTCCGGTCGAGGGGGTCGACCCCCGCGAGCTCTACGGCCCGCAGAACGTCTATCTGGACCAGATCAAGGCGTTGCATCCGTCGCTGCGGATCGTCGCGCGCGGCTCCACGCTCAAGGTCCTCGGTTCCGACGCCGAGACGGCGCAGTTCCGCAAGCGGTTCGAGGGCTTCACGGCCTATTACCTCAAGTACGGGCACGTTTCGGCGCAGGTCGTCGACCAGTGTTTCGCCGGGTCGTCCCTCTCGCACGAGGGGCCCATCGACAAGGACGTCATCGTCTACGGCAACAACGGCAACATCGTCCGGGCCCGGACGGTCAACCAGCAGCGGCTGGTCGAGCTGTTCGGTCATAACGACCTGTTGTTCGCCGTGGGGCCTGCCGGGTCGGGCAAGACCTATACCGCCATCGCGTTGGCCGTGCGGGCGCTCAAGGAGCGGCAGGTGCGGCGCATCATCCTCACGCGTCCGGCCGTCGAGGCGGGCGAGAAGCTGGGTTTCCTGCCCGGCGACATGAAAGAGAAGCTCGACCCCTACCTTCAGCCGCTCTACGATGCCTTGAACGACATGATTCCGCCTGCGCGGCTTCAGAAACTCATGGAGGAGGGCGCTGTGCAGATCGCGCCGCTGGCCTACATGCGCGGCCGTACGCTCGACAATGCGTTCGTCATCCTCGACGAGGCGCAGAACACCACCTTGTCGCAAATCAAGATGTTCCTTACCCGCATGGGGCGCAACGCACGCTTCATCGTCACGGGCGACGTCACGCAGATCGATCTGCCGCACAAGACCGACAGCGGCCTGGTCCGGGCCATGGAGATTCTGCGTTCCGTCCGGGGAATCGGCATCGTCGAGTTCGACCGCCGCGACATCGTGCGTCACGAGCTCGTCAAGCAGATAGTCGAGGCGTTCGACCGCTCGGCGAAAAACGAAGAATGAATTGTAAAACCGATACCTTTATGGACAGAAACTTATCCGCGCTCCAACCCGCGCTCGTCTGGAAGCATTTCGCCGAAATCGTCCGCATCCCGCGCCCCTCGTCGCACGAGGAGCAAATCCGCCGTTATGTTCTCGATTTCGCCCGTTCGCTCGGGCTCGAATGCCGCGAGGACGAGGCCCACAACATCTATGTCCGCAAGCCCGCGTCGCCCGGCATGGAGAACCGCAAGGGGGTGATTTTGCAGGCCCACCTCGACATGGTGCCGCAGAAGAACAACGACAAGCAATTCGATTTCACGACCGATCCCATCGACGCCTATGTCGACGGCGGGTGGGTCACGGCCGACGGCACGACCCTGGGCGCCGACAACGGTATCGGGGCGGCGGCCATCATGGCTGTCCTTGAGGATGATACGCTCGTTCATGGGCCCCTCGAAGCGCTCTTCACCGCGACCGAGGAGACCGGCATGGACGGAGCTTTCGGGTTGAAAGCCGGGCTTTTGCAGGGCGACATCCTGCTGAACCTCGATTCCGAGACCGAGGGCGAGCTGTACGTCGGCTGTGCCGGCGGTCTGGACGCCAACATGACTCTCCGTTACGCCGAGGTTCCTGCGCCTGCGGGCGATTTCAAGGCGGCCCGGCTCTCGGTCAAGGGGCTCAAGGGCGGCCATTCGGGCATCCAGATTGTCGCCCAGCGCGCCAACGCCAACAAGTTGCTTTTCCGGTTGCTCAACGCGCATGCGGAGAAGTTCGGGGTCGTGCTCGCGTCGGTCGACGGCGGCGGTCTGCGCAACGCCATCCCGCGCGAAGCCGAAGCCGTCGTGCTGATTCCTGCGGCTGGCCATAAGGCTTTCGCCGATGCGGTGGCCGCCTACGAAAAGACCGTCATCGCCGAGTTCGAGGGAATCGAGGATTCCATCGCGGTCCGGCTCGAAGCGTGCGAGACGCCCGCCGGGGTCATTCCGGCCGATGCGGCGTCGAAGCTCGTCAAGGCCGTGGTCGGCTGTCCCGACGGCGTGGTGCGCATGTCGGTGGCCATGCCGGGGCTCGTGCAGACTTCGACCAACCTTGCGCGCGTGGTTTCCGACGGCAGGAGCATCCGATTGCAGTGCCTGCTCCGCAGCTCGGTCCGCAGCGAGAAGGAAGCGCTGGGCCAGGCCATCGCCGCCGTCTTTGCGCTCGCCGGGGCCGAAACCGAACTTACGGGCAGCTACGACGGCTGGAATCCCGACATGAAGTCGCCCATTCTCAAGGCGATGACCGCTTCCTACGAACAGCTCTACGGCCGCAAGCCTGCTGTTACGGCCATCCACGCCGGACTGGAGTGCGGCATCATCGGCAGCAACTATCCGGGGCTCGACATGATTTCGTTCGGCCCGACGATCTGCTATCCCCACTCGCCCGACGAGAAGGTGGAGATCGCTTCGGTCGGGAAGTTCTACGATTTTCTGGTGCGCACGCTGGCCAACATCCCTCAAAAGTAGCGTTCGGTGGAGAGCTCCGCGAACAAATGGTTCACCATCGTCAATCCCGTGGCCGGAGGGGGCCGCGGGCTCGACCATTTCCCGCAGATTTCCAAGCATCTGCGCGATGCGCACATCCTCTGCGAACCCGTCTTCACGGAACATAAGTTCCACGCCACGGAGCTCACCGTCACGGCCGTGCGCGAGGGTTACCGACGTATCATCGTCGTCGGGGGCGACGGCACGCTCCACGAGGTGGTCAACGGGCTCTTCATCCAGCAGGAGGTGCGGCCCGACAAGGTTCTTGTGGCCGTCATCGCCGTCGGCACGGGCAACGACTGGGTCCGCACGTTCGGCATTTCCAACCGTTACTATGACGCTGTGGAGGCCATCCGCGAGGAACATTCTTTTTTGCAGGACGTCGGCGTGGTCTCCTACGAGGAGGCGCAGTACCGCCAGTGCCGCTATATCGCCAACGTCGCCGGGGCCGGGTTCGACGCCCACGTCATCCGCAAGCTCACCCATCTGAAGAAAAAGGGCCACAAGAGCCATTGGCGCTATACGTGGCGGCTCGTGCGCTCTTATTTCGGCTACAAGTCCACGGGCGTCAAGGTGTGGGTCGACGACAAACTGATTTACAACGACCTGCTTTTTTCGGTCGCCATCGGCATCTGCAAGTACAACGGCGGCGGCATGCAGCCCCTGCCCGAGGCGGTCGCCGACGACGGGATGCTCGACCTGTCGCTCATCCGGCCCATCCATTTCTGGCATATCCTGTTCCGTTTCCGCTATCTGTTCAACGGCGGCATCTACCGCATCCGCCATGTGCTCCAGGCGCGCGGCAGCCGCATCCGCATCGAATCATCGCCCGAAGTGTCGGTCGAGGTCGACGGCGAGTTGTTGGGCGAAACCCCTTTGGAGTTTTCGGTGCTCCACAAGGCTGTCCGCATCGTCGTCGGCGCCGATTTCTACAAGGCGCACGCCGGAAATCAATGAATAATGAATAGTTAATGATTTTTGCAGTATCCAACCAATTATTCACTATTCATTTTTCGGATTGCGGGTTGTTCGACGATGCCCGTACAGCAATACGGCGGGACTTCTCCAAGAGAGGTCCCGCCGTTCTGTTTTCGGCTGCGGTCGTTCAGTCGACGGTCTCTATTACGTCCACTTCCGTTACCGTCCAGTTGAACAGGTCGTTGGCGCACTGGCTTTCGATGCGGCGGATACGCGAGGTATCGGTCGTGTCGGCCAGCACGGCGTTGAAGAACTGCGTCATCGTCTGGTAGGTGCTGTTGACCTTGTAGGCGAAGCAGTTGTAGAACTGGCGCTGCTGTTCGTGGTCGAGCCCCGCAGGCAGTACGCCCTGCGCTACCAGGTAGGGGTAGGGATAGATATGGCGCATGTTGCGTGCGTCGGCGTTCAGTTCGTCGACGATGGCCGTCACGACCACCATGTCCACCGTGTCGTTGACGCCGGGCATCTGCACGAAGGTCGTGTATACGGGATAGTCGGCTTCCAGGTCGGTGGCCACACCGTCCGTGAAGACCACGTATTCGTCGTCCGTCAGGTCGTTCAGATAGGCCATCTGGCGGTAGTCGCGCAGGGCTTCGCGCATGGCCTTGCGTTCTTCGTGGTTCCATTGGCGGCGTTGCGAGCAGCCCATGAATCCCGCAGCCGCTACGGCCAGCAGGGATGCGCTGAGGAGAATTTTTTTCATTGTTGCCTCGGTTTTTGGTTTTACTTTCCTGCCGTCAGCAATCCGTGTGCCAAGGTCGATACAAATTAAAAATGAAAAATTAAGAATTAAAAATTAAAAGCAGCGGTCTTAAAGGATATCTCGCTAAATTCGGATTTAATTCTTAATTTTGTTTTATGGACGTTCTGACTTTCCGCGACTACTGCCTGTCGCTGCCCCTGACGGAGGAGAGCACTCCGTTCGACGAAACCACGCTGGTCTACAAGATCGGCGGCAAGATGTACGCCTGCGCCGACATGGTCGATTTCCGGGTCGTCGCCGTGAAGTGCGAGCCCGACGAGGCGCTGCGCCTGCGCGAGTTGTACGCCGAGGTCGGCCCGGCGCGTCATTTCAACAAGCAGCATTGGAACGGCCTGCGCACCGACGGCGACTTGCCCGATGCGTTCCTGCGCGAGCAGATACGCAATTCCTACCGGCTGGTCCTGCGGCAGAATGTCACGCCCAAGGCCCTGCGCGACGAGATTTCGGCTTACGTCGAGCAGCACGGACTGCCCGAATAACGATTTTCGCTCTACAAAACAGCGGCCCGTCCTCCGGAGGACGGGCCGCTTCGTTCATTGGGCTGCCGCCTGCCGCCGCCAGCGCACGTAGCCCGCTACGGCCAGTGCCGAATAGAGGGCGTAAAGCCCGGCCGTGATGGGGATGCCCTTGTACAGATAGAGCCCTACGGTCACCGCATCGACCGCAAGCCATACGAGCCATTGTTCGGCCCATTTGCGCGACAGCATCCAGTAGGCTACGATGCAGAGCGCCGTGGTGAGGCTGTCCCAGAACGGCACCGTGCTGTTGGTGAAGCGTACCAGCAGCCAGTAGATCGCCGCATGCAGCCCCGCATAGGCGACTGCCAGCAGGGGCAGTTTCCGCAGCGGCGTGCGGCTGATGGCCAAGGCAGCCGATTTCTTGCGCGGTGCGTTGCGCCACACGGCCCAGCCGTAGAGCCCGGCCAGCACGTAGTATGCCTGCATCGAGCAGTCGGCGTAAAGCCCGGCCTTGTAGTAGAGCACGCCGTGCACCACGGGCATCACGAGCCCCACGATCCACAGCCGGATGTCGGCGCGGTATTCCAGCCACAGGTAGAGCAGCCCGAGCGCCGTCCCGGCGATTTGCAGCAGCAGTTTCCAGTCCATCGCTTAGAATCTGACGGTTACGTTGGCCAGTACGTGCAGCGGCGCCTGCGGGAAGTAGTAGGTCGCGTCGACCCGCCGGCCGTCCTCCATGTAGGAATAGCCGTAGCCGTTGCTTTCGTATTGCTGGTCGAAGAGGTTGTAGAGCATCACGCCGAAACGCACGCTCCGCATCTTGCCTGCGCGCAGGGTGTAGCCCAGATTCAGATTCGTGACGCAGTAGGCGTCCATCGAATGCACGTCGACTTGTTCGTTGGTGAAATATTGTTTGCTCACGTAGTTCGTGCGGAGCACGGCCTCGAATCCGCGCACATGGAAGTCCAGGAACGCCCCCGCAATCCAGTCGGGCGAGTAGGCCAGTCTCTTGGTCCCGAGGTCCTGCCCGTAGGTCGGGCTGCCGGCCATCCGGTCGATGTAGTGACGGAGTTCGTTGCGGCTCCATGTGGCGTTGCCGCCCAGCGTCAGCCAGCGGGTCGCCTGCCAGGCGGCCGAGAGTTCCGCACCGTAGCGGTAGCTCTCCGGGATGTTGATGTTCAGCGCATCTCCGCCGTCGTTGACCATGCCCGTGGGTACCAGTTGGTCCTTGTAGTCCATATAGTAGAGGTTCGCCCCCACGGTCAGGCGCGGCGCACGGTAGGTGTAGCCCAGTTCGTAGTCGCAGAGCAGTTCCGACGAGGGGTAGCCGCCGTCGTCCGAGAACATGTAGCGGTCGGTGAAGTCGTTGCGCGTCGGTTCTTTCTGCGCCACGGCGAACGACGCGTAGAGCGTGTGGCGTCCGGCGAAACGGTAGCTCAGCCCTACGTGCGGGTTGACGAAGTGGTATTGCTTGTCGACGTCGATGGGCTGCATTTCAGAGGTGTTCCAGTCGTAGTTGTCGTTGGTGCCCCAAGCCTTGTAGCTCACATAGCGGTATTGCAGGTCGGCAAAAAGGTCCAGCCCCTCGGTCACCGTCCAGTTCGCACGGACAAAAAGATTGGCGTCGTGCTTGTCGACGTCGTTGTCGTACCAGCGGCCGCCGATTTCGGAGGGCTGCATGCCGTCGACCCAGTCGAGCGTGCCCCAGTGGGGACAGCTATAATAGCTGTACGAGCCGCCGAACGTCAGGACCAGCCGCTGCGACGCGTAGTTGGCCGCCGCCTGCACGCCGCCCAGGTGGTTGCGCATGATTTTCCGGCGGATCAGGTCGGCCTGGTCCGGGCCTTCGAGGTTGTTGTAGCCTACGATCCAGGCGTCGTCCTTGTATTGTTTGTAGAAGCCGTAGCCGTAGGTATAGAAGCCCGTGGCGTTCATCGTCCACCTGTCGTTGAAGCGATGGCTGAACAGCAGCTGGTTGTTGATTTGCAGGTAGTTGTCGGTCTGGTCGGCATAGTAGTCCACATGCGTTCCGTCGGCCAGCACGAACGGCCCGTCGGAGGTGAGGTACTGGCCGCTGGTGTGGTAGCGGCGGCCGTAGAGGGCCATTTCTTCCTTGGTCGCGCCGTTGTAGGTCAGATAGGTTTTGGCCTTGCCGCCGAACGACACGAGCTTCAGCATCGTGCTGCCGCTGTAATATCCGGCTTGGAACATGTAGGACTTCAGGTCCGTCGAGCCGCGGTCGATGTAGCCGTCCGAGCCGATGTGGGTGAGCCGCGCGTCGAGCGCCCAATGGCCGCCCAGCAGACCCGAGGAGAGCTGCACCGCCTGTTTGTTGGTGTTGTAGGAGCCGTAGGAGAGCGCCGCCGTGCCGCCGAAGTCGGTCGAAAGCGCTTCGGTGGTCATGTTGACGGCGCCGCCGAACGCTCCGGTGCCGTTGGTCGAAATGCCCGCGCCGCGCTGAATCTGCATGTCGCCCACGGACGAAACGAGGTCGGGCGTGTCGTACCAGTACATCGAATGCGAGTCGGGGTTGTTCAGCGACACGCCGTTGATGGTTACGCTGAGCCGCTGGGCATCCGTGCCGCGCAGGCGCACCGACGTGCCGCCGATGCCGATGCCCGTTTCGTTGGTGGCGATCACCGAGGGCGAGAGGGCCAGCAGCGACGGGATGTCGAAGCCGAAATTGTTGCGGGCGATTTCGTCCTGCGTCAGTTGCGAATAGGCCACGGGGGTCGATTCGGTGGCCCGTGTGGCCGTCACTTCGATTTCCTGCAAGCGGTACATGCGCAGCGAATCTTCCGGCCGTGCCGTGTCGGTGGACCGTTCTTCGCGGATTTCGCCGCCCGGCAGTTGTCCGGAGCGGTCCGATGCGCCGTTCATGGCGTTTGCTGTGCCGCACAACGCAAGCACGGCGATGGGTAGTAGATACCTTTTCATGTTGAACCTTTTTAGAAAGTTAACGAACAGAAAAGGGGTATGCGGTGTTGATTACGCTTTGTCCCGGTCTCGGCATTACCCGTATCCGGTTCTATGGGTATAATCTCAGCCTGATAGTAAGGCACCCCTTTGGATTGTCGGGTGCAAAGGTAGAATTAAAAATCAAGAATTAAAAATCAAGAAGGATGTTTTCTTCCGAGCCGCCGCCCCGGTAATTCCGTTGCTAAAACGTTTTAGCAATCAGTGAACGTTCGCTGCCGAAAAAAAACATTCCGGAGCCGCCGCCCCGGAATGTTTGTCAGTTGCAAGTATGCGGAGGAATCATTTCTTCCACAGCCGCGACATCTCTTCGAGCGTCTTGCCCTTGGTTTCGGGCACCCAGCGCCATACGAACAGCGCCGAGAGCAGCGACATCAGGGCATAGATGCAGTAGGTGCCGCCCACGCTCCACGCGCTCAGCGTCGGGAAAGTCGCCGAAACGAGGAAGTTGGAGATCCATTGTGCCGCCACAGCGATGGCCACGGCCTGCGAGCGGATGGTGTTGGGGAAGATTTCGGCAATCAGCACCCAGCAGATCGGGCCCCACGACATCATGAACGACGCCGTGTAGATGATGATGAAGACCAGCGCCGCCGTGCCTATCGAGTCGGTAAACGAGAGCGCCGCCAGCGCGGCCATGCCTATCATCATGCCCGCCGAGCCGATGATAAGCAGCGGTTTGCGGCCCATCTTGTCGACCGTGAAAATGGCCACGACCGTGAAGATGATGTTCACGACGCCCATCACGACCGTCTGAATCATCGACGTGTCGCCCGACGCACCCATGTTCTCGAAGATGCGCGGTGCATAGTAGAGTACGACGTTGATGCCCACGGCCTGCTGGAAGAACGACAGCAGAATGCCGATTACGACCACCGCAACGCCATAGGCGAAGATGTGTTCGCGTTTTTCGTGGACCGTCGCCTTGATTTCGTCCAGAATCGAGCGGGCTTCGGCCGCGCCGTTGATATGGGCCAGAATCGAGTAGGCTTTTTCGTCACGGCCGCGGAGCGCCAGGAAGCGCGGGGTCTCGGGGATGAAAAGCACCAGCAGGCCGAACAGCCCGGCCGGTAACGCTTCGCTCACGAACATGCGGCGCCAGCCGATGGCGTCCATCGCCGTCTGGATGGCTTCGGCCGTCTCGCCCAGCGAGTTGCGGATGAGGTAGTTGACGAAGTAGACCACCAGCATGCCGAAGATGATGGCGAACTGGTTGCACGAAACGAGCGTGCCGCGGATTCGGGCGGGCGATATTTCGGCGATGTACATCGGGCAGACGGCCGAGGCCAGTCCGACGCCCACGCCGCCCAGGATGCGGTAGAAGTTGAAGACCACCAGCAGCGTTTTCGACGCTTCGCCGTAGGGCAGTATCCCGCTTTCGGGCCACCACGAGCCGAGAGCCGAAATGAAGAACAGAATCGCCGCTGTCAGCAGCGAGCGTTTGCGGCCGAAGCGCGAGGCTAGCAGGCCCGAAATCGCGCCGCCGATGACGCAGCCTAAAAGGGCGCTCGACGCCGTCAATCCGTGCCAGCCCGCGGTGTAGAGCTCGCCCAGACCGCTGAGGAAGAAGTTTTCGAGGGCTTTTTCGGCGCCCGACACCACGGCGGTGTCGTAGCCGAAGAGCAGTCCGCCGATGATCGCCACCAGTACGATGGAGAGCAGGTACGTGCGGCTGCCGTGTTCTGTGTTTGAAGTCATTGGTTTCGAGGTTGGTGTATGAAAATGCCGGCCGACGGGGGCGAGCCGTCGGCCGACACGGGATTCCGGTTTAGATGTACATGTTCAGGATGGCTTCGTAGAGTTCCTGCTTGCCGCTGTGCTGGGCGGGTTCGTGGGTGCGTGCGTATTCGGCCGCCTGTTCGAGCGTCAGTTTGCCCTCCTCGAACGCCTTGCCCTCGCCCTTGTCGTAGGAGGCGTAGCGTTCGGCGAGCATCTTTTCGTAGGGCGAGTTCTCCAGCAGGTCGGCTGCGATGAGCAGCGCCCGGGCCATCACGTCCATCGCGGCGATGTGGGCGATGAAGAGGTCTTCGGGGTCGGTCGAGTTGCGGCGCGTCTTGGCGTCGAAGTTCGTGCCGCCGCCTTGCAGACCGCCGCCGCGCACGATGACCATCATGGCCTGCACCATTTCGTAGAGGTCGATGGGGAACTGGTCGGTGTCCCAGCCGTTCTGGTAGTCGCCGCGGTTGGCGTCGATGGAGCCCAGCATGCCCGCGTCGACGGCGCATTGCAGTTCGTGCTCGAAGGTGTGGCCCGCCAGCGTCGCGTGGTTGACCTCGATGTTGACCTTGAAATCCTTGTCCAGGCCGTGGGCGCGCAGGAAGCCGATGACCGTCTCGGTGTCGACGTCGTACTGGTGCTTCATGGGCTCCATGGGCTTGGGTTCGATCAGGAAGTTGCCCTTGAAGCCTTTCGAGCGGGCATAGTCGCGGGCCATCGTCAGCATCCGGGCCATGTGTTCCTTTTCGCGCTTCATGTCGGTGTTGAGCAGCGACATGTAGCCCTCGCGGCCGCCCCAGAAGACGTAGTTCTCGCCGCCCAGCTCGATGGTCGCGTCGATGGCGTTCTTGATTTGCAGCATCGCGCGGGCCGCCGTGTCGAAGTCGGGGTTGGTCGAAGCACCGTTCATGTAGCGGGCGTTCGAGAAGACGTTGGCCGTGCCCCACAGCAGTTTGATGCCCGTCTCGGCCTGCTTTTGCTTGGCGTAGGCTACGATTTCGCGCAGGTTGGCCTCGTACTTCGCGGGGTCGGGGTCTTCGTCCACCAGGTCCACGTCATGGAAGCAGTAGTATTCGATGCCCATCTTTTGCATGAACTCGAATCCGGCGTCCATCTTGGCCTTGGCGCGTTCGATGGGGCAGGCCGCTTCGTTCCACGCGAACTGCTTCGTGCCGCCGCCGAACTGGTCGGCGCCTTCGGCGCAGAGGGTGTGCCACCACGCCATCGAGAAGCGCAGCCAGTCCTTCATCTTGCGCCCCTTGACCACGCGTTCGGGTTCATAGTAGCGGAATGCCATCGGGTTCTTCGAGGACGTGCCCTCGAAAGCGATTTTGCCCACGGTGGGGAAATACTGTTTTGCCATAGTCGTAAAAGTTTTTGTGTTGTTATTGCGTATTTGTCCTTGATTGTGAATTCTTAATTATGAATTGTGAATTATGAAAGTCGCCTTTCGAGCGCTTGTTTCCAGCGTTCGTAGCTTGCTTCCAGCGCTTCGCGGTCGGCAGCTTCGGGTTCGATGACTTCCAGCCGCTTGAGCGACGCGAAGGCTTCTTCGCGCGACTTGTAGAGTCCGGCGCCCAGGGCCGCTCCGCGGGCCGCGCCCAAGGCTCCGTCGGTGTCGAAGAGTTCGATGCGCGCCCCCGTCAGCGTCGCCAGCGTCCGGCGGAAGAGCGGCGAGAGGAACAGGTTGGCCCGTCCGGCGCGGATGACGTCGGGCCGCAGGCCCAGCGAACGCATGATGTCGATGCCGTAGCGGAACGAGCAGGCGATTCCCTCCTGGGCCGCACGCAGCAGGTGGGCCGTCGTGTGGCGGTTGAGGTCGATGCCCTCGATGGCCGTGCCCGTGCAGCGGTTTTCCAGCATCCGTTCCGCGCCGTTGCCGAAAGGCAGCATCAGCAGTCCGTCGCAGCCCGCCGGGGCTTGTTCGGCCAACGAGTTCATTTCTGCGTAGCCTATCTTTTCCTGGGCGATGTGGCGGCGTACCCACGAGTTGAGGATACCCGTGCCGTTGATGCACAGCAAGATGCCGTAGCGGGGATTGGCCGCCGTGTGGTTCACGTGGACGAAGGTGTTCACGCGCGATTTCGGGTCGGCTTTCGGGGTGTCGACCACGCCGTAGACCACGCCGCTCGTGCCGCCCGTCGCTGCGATTTCGCCGGCTTCCATGACGTTGAGCGAAAACGCGTTGTTGGGTTGGTCGCCCGCGCGGTAGCTTATCGGCGTTCCGGCCGGAATGCCCAGCGCTGCTTCCGTCGCCTTGTCGGTGCGGGCGCCGATGCCTATCGAGAGGCCCGCGTCGGGAATCATCGTGCGGGGGATGCCGTAGTAGTCGGCCACGAAGTCGGCGCGGCGCTCCTCCTTGAAGTCCCAGAGTATCTGTTCCGAAAGTCCGCTTTCGGTGGTGCCGATTTCGCCCGAAAGACGATAGGCGATGTAGTCGCCCGGGAGCATGAAGCGGTCGATGCGGCCGAAAAGTTCCGGTTCGTTGCGCTTGACCCACGCCAGTTTCGATGCCGTGAAGTTGCCCGGCGAGTTGAGCGCATGCGAAAGGCAGTAGTCGCGGCCGATCCCCTCCAGCGCTTCGGCGCCGATTTCCACGGCCCGCGAATCGCACCAGATGATGGCCTTGCGCAGCGGCCGGCCCGCCTTGTCGAGACACACGAGCCCGTGCATCTGGTAGGTGATGCCGATGGCGCGGACGTCGCTCATAGGGTATTGGGCGGCTATCTGGCGGATTCCTTCCGTGGCGTAGCGCCACCACATTTCGGGGTCCTGCTCGGCCCAGCCCGACCGCAGCGCATCGATGGGCATCTCCTGCGAGGGATTGGTCGACGAGGCGACGCAGCGCCCGGTTTCGACGTCCAAAAGCGAGACCTTGACCGACGAGGAACCGATGTCTATGCCTAAAGTAGTTTTCATGGATATATGGGTGTTTTTCAGTATCGCCAGTTGTTCAGAAAGCCCAGCCGCATCTTCTCCTTCTGGGCCTTGCGGTAGGCCGCCTTGTCGAACGTGTAGTAGCGTGCGGGCTTGTGGGCCACGCCCTGCTCGCGTTCGTCGGTCAGCGTCAGGAAGCCCGACGCCAGCATCTTCTTGCGGAAGTTGCGGTTGTCGATTTCGATGCCCAGCACGGCCGAATAGAGGTTCTGCAACTCGCGGATGGTGAACTTGCGGGGCAGGAGCTCGAACGCCACGGGCGACTGCTGCATGTCGCGGCACAGGTACCAGAGCGCCGACGAAAGAATCTGCTTGTGGTCCATGGCCAGCCGCTGGATGGATTCGACTTCGACCCATTGGGCCCGCTTCTCGGTCGTGTAGGCGACCACCCGGCGGTCGAGCTTGACCAGCGCATAGTAGCCCACCGTCACCACGCGTTCGGTGTTGATGCCGTGGCTGCGGTTGATCCACTCCAGTTCCTTGCCCGTCACGCGGGCGGGATCGGAGAAGATTTCCATCTGCTTGAGGTAGATTTCCCGCAGTCCCGTCGCTTCGGCCAGCACCCGGCTGGCGGCCGCGGGGAGCGTCTCGTTTTCCAGAATCATGGCGCCCGGCAGCTTGAGCCGGTCCAGATGGGTCCCGGGGTCGTAGTCGCGGCGCTCCACGAGCAGGACTTTGAGCAGCCGGCCGTCGAAGCCGAATACGGCGCAGTCGACCGAAAGCGATTGGTTCATCTGAACGGACATGGCGGGGCGGTTAGGGTGGTGTGGTTGCGATTGTAAAATTAGGTATTATTCCGCGCAATGGCAATTGTTAGTGTCGGTTTTACGCTAAGTCCCCGCCGCTTCGCCTTTACACCTCTTTGCGGGCCCGCTTTTCATAGGGTCTGTTTTACGCTAACTATGCTCCGGGATGAAAAACGAACGGCGTGTTAAAACGTTTTAGCAGAAGAGCCGGACGGGTAGCGGCGCAACAAAAAAGAGAACCCAGGGGCTCTCTTTTCGCTTAGTACGTTCCGAAGCGGAACACGATTTTCTGACAATACAATTCGTCGGGCCCGAGCAGCGGCGACGGGAATTCGGGCCGGTTCACCGCGTCGGGGAAGTTCTGACACTCGATGGCCACCCCGGCGTAGTCGTCGTAGCGGCCGCCCGACTTGCTTTCGGGAGTGCTGCCCGCCAGCCAGTTGCCCGTGTAGAGCATGACGCTGGGCTGCGACGAGAGGATTTCGACCTGCCGCCCCGTTTGGGGGTCGCGCAGGCAGCCCACCTCGCCCAATATGTTGGGGTGCCAGCCGTCGATGGCGAACGGGTGGTCGTAGCCGTGGAAGTCGCGGATATGGTTGAAATCGGCGTCGATGCCGTCGCGCAGCGGGCGGAAGTGGCGGAAATCCTGCGGAGTGTCTGCGACGGCCAGGAGCTGTCCCGTGGGCAGCTGGCGCGCAGTCATTTCCGGCACGCGGCTGCTGTTGAGCCGCAGTTCGTGGTCGAGCACGGAGCCGCTCGCTTCGCCCGCGAGGTTGAAATAGATGTGGCTCGTGAGGTTCACCGGGGTCGTCCGGCTGGTGCGGGCCAGGTAGGTGATTTCCAGCGCATGGTCGTCGTCGAAGTCGAAGATGGCTTCGACGTTCAGCTCGCCCGGATAGCCCTGGTCGCCCTCCTCCGAAAGCAGGTTCATCACCACGCGGTTGGTCTCCACGCGGCTCTCCCATACGCGGTCGGCGAAGCCTTTCTTGCCGCCGTGCAGGTGGTTGCCGCGGTCGTTGCGTTCGAGCGTATGGCTCTCGCCGTCGACGGTCATGCGGCCGTCGGCTATGCGGTTGGCCACGCGCCCCACCGTCTTGCCGCAGAACGGGCTGTCCGCGAAGTAACCTTCGGGGTGCTTGTAGCCCAGCACCACGTCGGCCATCCGGCCCTCGCGGTCGGGCACGCTCACCGCCACCACGGTAGCCCCGTAGTTCGTGAGCTTCACCTCGGCGCCGCGGGCGCTGCGCATGGTGTAGAGAACGATGGCTTCGCCCTCGGGCGTCATGCCCCACAGGTGCTGTTCGATGTCGGTCATCAGTCGGCAGGATGCAGGGTCGTCAGAATGCGGTCGATGCGCCGCAGGCACTCCTCCTTGCCGATGAACGACGTCACGTCGTACATGCCGGGGCCCTTGCCTGCGCCCACGAGCGCCAGCCGCAGGGTGTTCATGACCTGCCCCATGCCGTAGCCCTTTTCTTCGATCCACGCATGGACGATGCGTTCGGTGTTTTCCAGCGAGAAGTCGCCGATGGCGGCCAGCACCTCGCGCAGTTCGCGCAGGATGGCCGGGTTGTCGCCTTTCCAGTATTTGCGGGTCTGCTTTTCTTCGTATTCCGTCGGCGCCACGAAGAAGAACGACGTGAGGTCCCACAGGTCGGTGATGAACGTGGCGCGCTCCTTCATGATTCCTGCGGCGCGTCCGGCCAGTTCGTCGGAGACCTCGATGCCGTGTTCGCGCAGAATCGGCTGGTAGAGCGCGGCCAGCTCGGCGTCGCTCTTGCGGTGCATGTACTGCGCATTGAACCACTTGGCTTTGTCGGGCTGGAAACGGGCGCCCGACTTGGAGACGCGTTCGAGCGAGAAGTTCGCAATAAGCTCGTCCATCGTGAACAGCTCCTGCTCGGTACCCGGGTTCCAGCCCAGCAGGGCCAGCATGTTGATGAACGCTTCGGGGAAATAACCGTCCTCGCGGTAGCCGCGGGCCGTTTCGCCCGTCGCGGGCGACTTCCAGAAGAGCGGGAAGACGGGGAACCCCATCTTGTCGCCGTCGCGCTTCGAGAGCTTGCCGCCGCCCGTGGGCTTCAACAGCAGCGGCAGGTGGGCGAACGCGGGCTGCGTGTCGCTCCAGCCGAACGCCTTATATAAAAGGTAGTGGAGCGGCAGCGAGGGCAGCCATTCTTCGCCGCGGATGACGTGCGAAACCTCCATCAGATGGTCGTCGACGATGTTGGCCAGGTGGTAGGTCGGCAGTGCGTCGGCCGATTTGTAGAGCACCTTGTCGTCGAGCGTCGAGGTGTTGACCTCGACATGGCCGCGGATCAGGTCGTCCATCCGGACGATTTCGTTCTCGGGCATCTTGAAGCGGATGACCCACTGGTCGCCGCGGTCGATGCGGGCCCGGACTTCGTCGGCGGGAAGCGCCAGCGAAGTGGCGAGCTTTTCGCGCACGGCGTAGTTGTAGGCGAACGCTTCGCCGCGGGCTTCGGCCTCGTGGCGCAGGGCGTCGAGCTCCTCGGCCGAATCGAACGCGTAGTAGGCCCAGCCTGCTTCGACGAGCTGCAAGGCGTATTTCAGATAGATTTCGCGCCGTTCGCTCTGGCGGTAGGGGGCGTGGGGTCCGCCGACACCGACGCCCTCGTCGATTTCGATGCCGCACCACTTGAGCGCGTCCATGATATACTGCTCGGCTCCCGGCACGAAGCGCTGCGAATCGGTGTCTTCGATGCGCAGAATCATCGTACCCTTGTGCTGGCGGGCGAAAAGATAGTTGTAGAGCGCCGTGCGGACGCCGCCGATGTGCAGCGGGCCCGTGGGGCTGGGGGCAAAACGAACTCTTACGGGTTTCTCCATTTCAAAAGAGGTGAAAGGTGGAAAGTGAAAGGTGAAAGGTGAAAGTGGGGGCTGCTAAAACGTTTTAGCTGCCGGTTTTCACTTGATTCTGTATTCGATCCGCATGGTGATGCGGGCTTTCTTGTTGCGCGACGAGGTGTTGAACGAACCTCCGGCCGAGAACTCCTCGTTGGAATTGGCGCCCGTAATCTGGAACACGCCCATGCGGGCCGAGGCCACGCGGCCGATTCTGGCTCCGGCGTTGTCGGCGATCTTCTCAGCGCGCGTGCGTGCGTCGGCCGACGCGGTTTCGATGAGGCCCATCTTCACGTCGTCGAGTTTGGTGTAGTAGTAGTCGGGTGCGTAGGCTTCGATGGAGACCCCCTGGGCAATCAGCGACGAAATCTCGCGCGAAATGGTCTCGACCTTTTCCACCTCTTTGGATTCGACGGTGAAGCGCTGACGCAGCGCATAGCCCGAGAAACGCTGCCCGGCCCAGTTGCCGTTGGCGTTGTAGACGGGCGAGAACTGCTTGTCGACATTGACGAACTCGAAGACCACGGCTTCGGCGGGCAGGCCTTTCGCGGTGAGGTACTGCTGAACCTTGGCCTTGCTGGCTTCGATTTCGGCGTAGCCCGCGGCGGCGTTCTGCGCTTCGGCGGTCAGCGTGCCCGACCACACGATCAGGTCGGACGAGAATTCGGTTTCGCCCAGCCCCGTCACGACGATGGTGTCCTGCGAACGGAACTTGTAGGTGTAGGCGCGGCCCAGCACAAAGGCGCAGGCGAGGGCTGCAACGGCAATGACGATGTACTTTTTCATGACGTTATGTGTTTTTGGTTCTTATACGTTGAACAGGAAGTGCATGATGTCGCCGTCCTGCACGATGTATTCCTTGCCCTCGATGCCGATTTTGCCCGCGTCGCGGCAGGCTTTTTCCGAACCCAGCGACACGTAGTCGGCGTACTTGATGACCTCGGCGCGGATGAACCCTTTCTCGAAATCGGTGTGGATGACGCCCGCCGTCTGGGGAGCCTTCATCCCGCGCGAGTAGGTCCATGCCCGGGTCTCGTCGGCACCGGTGGTGAAGAACGTTTCGAGGCTGAGCAATTTGTAGGCCGATTTTATCAGACGCGCCACGCCCGATTCCTTGAGCCCGAGGTCTTCGAGGAAGAGCTGCCGCTCCTCGTAGCTCTCCAGCTCGGCGATGTCGGCTTCGGTCGCCGCCGCGATAATCAGCATTTCGGCCTTTTCGTCGGCGATGGCCGCACGCACCGCTTCGGTGTGGGCGTTGCCCGTGGCAGCGCTCTTTTCGTCGACGTTGCAGACATAGAGCACCGGCTTGTCGGTCAGCAGGTTGAGGTCGGCCACCAGCTTGCGGTCCTCCTTGTCGAGCTCGACCGTGCGGGCCGAAAGGCCCTGTTCCAGCACCGACTTGTATTGCAGCAGGAGTTCGACCTGCCGCTTGGCGTTCTTGTCGCCGCCCGAAGTGGCCTGTTTCTGAGTCTTGGCGAGCCGGGCTTCGATCGTTTCGAGGTCCTTGAGCTGGAGCTCCGTGTCGATGATTCCCTTGTCGCGCACCGGGTCTATCGAACCGTCGACATGGGTGATGTTGCCGTTGTCGAAGCAGCGCAGCACGTGGATGATGGCGTGCGTGTTGCGGATGTTGCCCAGGAACTTGTTGCCCAGGCCTTCGCCTTTCGAGGCGCCTTTGACCAGCCCGGCGATGTCGACGATTTCGATGGTCGTCGGGACCACCCGCTTGGGATTGTCGATTTCGGCCAGCCGGACAAGCCGCTCGTCGGGCACCGTGATGACGCCCACGTTGGGTTCGATGGTGCAGAACGGGAAGTTGGCCGCCTGCGCCTTGGCGTTGGACAGGCAGTTGAAAAGGGTCGATTTACCTACGTTGGGCAGTCCTACGATGCCGCATTGAAGTGCCATGCGATTGTTGTTTGCGTTTTGAAGTGCAAAGATACGAATAAGCCGAATACAAAACCAAACTTGTTTGGATTTTGTTGAGGCGGGAGTATCTTCGGCGGAGCCAAAATACGGATTTTTCCGGCGTGCGGCCGCCCGGGCCGAAATAATCGGTTCATTCCTTGATTCAAAACGCATTATTGCCTATCTTTGCACGGGGTTTGTCTTCGCCGCAAAGGCGGCGCGGCGGCCCGGCTGCGAAGCAAAACAGAAGTACGATGAATCTGAAAGAGATAAGGAACGAACTGCGGAAACTTTCGGCCTTGGCCGAGGGGTGGTCTTCGCTGCAGGAGATTGCTCCCGTGGAGCGGGACATGGCGCTCGAAAAGCTGCGCGACCTCTACGAGGCGCTGCGTTTCAGCCTGGTACCCCGTTCGGTCGTCGGCAGGGTGCTGCCCCAGCGGGCGGCCTCCGAAGCGCCGCACCGCGCATCGCGGGTCGTGGCTCCGGGCGTGAGGGTCGCTCCTTACGACGAGGAGGATTCCGAGTTCGAGATGGTCGATCTGAGCGAGGTTCTTTCGCTCGGAGAGGAGGAGCCCGAAGTTTCTGCGCGGGAGGAAGCGGTGTACGCTGCGGAAAGTGCGGCACGTCGCGTCCCTGCGCCCGAAGAAGAACCCGAAGACGCATACGAGGAGGGGCCCGAAATCATCGAGTTCGAGCCCGAGCCCGAACCCGAGCACTCCCGGCCTGCCCGCCGCCCCGTTCGGCGGCCCGTTCGCCAGCCGGAACCCGAACCGTTTTCCGAGGAGTTCCCCGCAGAAGCGGAGCCTGCTCCGGAACCTTTCGAGGAGCCTTTTGTGGAACCGGAGGAGCCGATACGGCGGCATGCCGCCGCGGCCGAAGAACCGATTCCGCATCCGCACGCCGGGCAATCGCATGCCGGACAGCCGCCTGTTGCAGAGCCTGCCGCCCGGCCGACAGCCGCCGGGCAGCCGCAATACTCCCAGCCCTCGCAGCCCGAACCTGTTGCGGCCCAGCCTGCACAACCTTCCGAGCCCGAATCCGAACCTGCGCCTACGCTGTTCGGGGACGAAGACGAGGCCTCCCTGCGCCATCGCCACAAGCAGCGTGTCATCCGGGCGCTCTATGATTCGACGCCTGCCGCATCCTCTGCAACTCCGCAGACGGAACCGAAAGCCGCGCCGAAACCGGCTGCTGAGCCGATTGCACCCGTCGAGGAACCGGCGGCTCCCGAACCCGAACCGATTGTTCCTGCCGAAGAACCGGAATCGCTGCAAGCCGGGCCCGAAACCGAAATCGTGCTGCTCGACGCTCTGACCGAGGAGCCGGTCAAGGCGCACCGCGCCGATGCCGAAGCGCCGGAGGAATCCGCGCCGCAGGTTCTGGGCGAGGTCATCAACCACGACATGCAGACCCTGGCCGATACGATTGCGCCGCTCGGAAACGGCTCCGGCCGCTATGCCGCGCCCATTTCGGACCTGCGGCAGGCCATCGGCATCAACGACAAGTTCCTGATGATCCGCGACCTGTTCGGCGGCGACGGGGCTCTTTTCGACAGCACTATCGAAGCGCTCAACGCGCAGGAGACCCTCGACGACTGCATGATTTACATAGCCGAGCATTTCGCGTGGAACTCCGAATCCGACAGCGCGGCGCTCATCATGGAGCTGCTCGAACGCAAATTCGCTTAGCTCCATGGCCAAACTCTATATCGTTCCCACGCCGATAGGCAATCTGGACGACATTACGCTGCGGGCCGTCGGGGTGTTGCGCGAGGTGGATTTCGTGCTGGCCGAGGATACGCGGACCACGTCGTTTCTGCTTCGTCACCTCGGCATCGAGAAGAAACTCCATTCGCATCATAAGTTCAACGAACACGCCACCGTGCGGATGGTTGCCGAGAGCATCGCCGCCGGACGCAGTGCCGCTTTGGTCTCCGACGCCGGGACGCCCGGTATCTCCGACCCCGGGTTTCTGCTCGTGCGGACCTGCGTCGAGCAGGGCATCGAGGTCGAGACGCTTCCGGGCGCCACGGCCGCCATTCCGGCCTTGATTCAGAGCGGGTTTCCCTGCGACCGTTTCTGCTTCGAGGGATTCCTGCCTCAGAAAAAGGGGCGGACCAAGCACTTGCAGGCGCTCGCCGACGAGGAGCGGACGATGATATTCTACGAATCGCCCTACCGCGTGGTCAAGTGCCTGGAGCAGCTGGCCGAGGTCTTCGGGCCGGAGCGGAGGGTGTCGGTTTCGCGCGAGCTGACCAAGAAGTTCGAGCAGACCGTGCGCGGCAGCGTGGCCGAGGTGCTGGCCCATTTCCGGGCCAACGAACCCAAGGGCGAGTTCGTCATCGTGCTCGCCGGACGCCCCAAGCCCGGACGCCGGGAGGAGGCGGAGGATTGATCTGACTTTTTGTAAAATGGCATATACGAACAACAACGATACGCACGCCCGGCGGCCTTTCGTCGCCGAGCAGTTCCGGGTCTGGGGCAAGTTCCTGCGCGACCGTTTCAGTCTCGACGAGGACAAGGCCCAGCGCGACGAGGTGGTGGCCGCCATCGCCAAGGGGGTCGAGTTCCGCGGCGTCAATCTGTGGGTGCTGATTTTTGCCACGATGATAGCCTCGCTGGGGCTCAATATCAATTCGGCCGCCGTCATCATCGGCGCCATGCTCGTCTCGCCCATCATGGGTCCCATCATGGGAGCCGGGCTGGCCTTGGGCATCAACGACTTCGAGCTGCTCAAGAAGTCGCTGCGCAACTTGTCGCTGATGTTCATCGTGGCCATCGTCACCTCGACCCTCTATTTCTTCGTTTCGCCCCTGTCGGCCAACAGCAGCGAACTGCTGGCCCGGACCACGCCCTCGATTTACGACGTGCTAATAGCGCTGTTCGGCGGACTGGCCGGGATGGTCGCCCAGACGCGGCAGGACCGCACTTCGACGGTTATTCCCGGTGTGGCCATTGCCACGGCGCTTATCCCGCCCCTGTGTACCGCAGGATTCGGCATCGCCACCGGGCAGCCGCGGTTTTTCTTCGGCGCGTTCTATCTTTTCTTTATCAATTCGGTCTTCATCGCGATGGCGACCTACCTGGTCGTCCGCTTCCTCAAATACCAGAAGAAGGCTTTCCTCGACCCCGTGCGCGAGCGGAACGTCAAGCGCTCGATGCTCATCATTTCGCTTGTCACGTTCGTGCCCAGCGTCGTCATCGGCGTGCAGATGGTGCGGGTGTCGGTCTTCGAGGCGATGGCCGACAAGTATGTCGAGCGGGTCTTCGCCTTTCCCCACACGCGGGTCATCGAGGCCAACATGGAGTATGCCCGTCGCGGCGAGCCGTCGCGCATCGAGCTGCTGCTGGTGGGCGAGCCGCTCGGCGACGAAGTCATCGACAACGCCCGGGCCCAGCTGCCGGGCTACGGGCTCGACAAAACCGAACTGATTGTCCGGCAGGCTTCTTCGGCCGACAGGGTCGATGTGGCGTCGCTCCAACAAAGCTATTCGGAACTGCTCGACGAGAAGAACCGCCGTATCGAACGGATGAACGCCCTGCTGGACCGCTACAAGGTTACCAACGTCGAAGTGGAGGACATCTCGCGCGAAGCGGGGGCCATGATGCGCAACATAGGCACCATATCGCTCACCAAGGGCATCACGTTCGATGTCGACGGCACCCCGCGCGACACGTCGGTGGTCTGCGTGGTCCGGCCCGCCGACCCGACCGACACCATCGACCGTCAGACCCTCTCGCGCTGGCTGCGCATCCGCACCAAGGTCGATAACCTCAAACTCTTCGTCGAACCCTGAGCCGCGCCATGGAAACACCGAAGCTGAATCTGTTCCAGCGGCTGTGGCTGGAAATCCTGTGGGGCGGAATGCGGCTCTTCGCCATGCTGCCCTATTGGTTCAAGTACTACGTCGTCGAGAACCTGTTTTTCTGCCTGCTCTACTACGTGCTGCGCTACCGCCGCCAGGTCGTGTGGGACAACCTGCGCAATTCGTTCCCGGAGAAGTCCGAGCGTGAACTCTGGATTATCCGTCGCCGGTTCTACCGCACGCTGGCCGAGATATTCGTCGACACGGTCGACCTGGCCCACAAGAGCACGGCGCGGGCCCGCGAAATGCTGGTCATAGCAGACTGCGAGGAGCAGGCACGGCGGGTGCACGGCCACGACTGGATTGCCATGCTGGCTCACTTCGGGTGCTGGGAATATTGTTCGTATTGGGGCCTTTTCGAGCCCTCGCAGATGGTCGTGGCGGTCTATCATCCGCTGCGCAGCCCGGTGATGGAATGTCTCTATCAGCGCCTGCGCAACTCGTCGTATGCCACTACCGTGGCGATGCACGACTGCGTGCGGTTCTACCTGCGCCATCGCGCGACGGGCATCGAGGGCAAGAACATGGTGCTCGGGCTGATTGCCGACCAGAATCCGCCGCGGCGCCCCAACAGCCATTGGTTCCGCTTCCTCAATCAGGATACGATTTTCTTCGACGGCGGCGAAAAGCTGGCCCGGAGGTTCCGGCTTCCGGTCTATTTCGTCCGGATGGACCGGTTGCAGCGGGGCCGTTACCGGATGTCGTTCGAGCTGCTTTACGACGGTGCGGAGGAGGTGGCCGAAAACGAAATCACCGAACGCTATGTCCGGGCTCTGGAGCAGATGATCCGCGAACGGCCCGAACTTTGGATGTGGTCGCACCGCCGCTGGAAGCACAAGCGCTGAAATGCCCTCCGTCAAAATCGTCATACTCAACTGGAACGGTACCGCGCACCTGCGCCGCTACCTCCCGAGCGTCGTTGCGGCGGCTCCCGGGGGCGTCGGCGTGGTCGTGGCCGACAACGGTTCGACGGACGGTTCGGCGGAGATGCTGCGCCGCGAATTCCCGTCGGTCGAGGTGTTGCAGCTCGACCGCAACTATGGGTTTGCCGAAGGCTACAACCGGGCGTTGGCGCAGGTCGAAGCCGATTATTATGTGTTGTTGAATTCCGACGTCGAGACCCCTGCCGGGTGGCTCGCGCCGCTGGTGGATTGTCTCGAACGCAATCCCGGCGTGGCGGCCGCTGCCCCCAAGCTGCTGTCCGACACCGACCGCAGCCGGTTCGAGTATGCCGGGGCGTCGGGCGGTTACGTAGATTATCTGGGCTATCCTTTCTGCCGCGGGCGCATCCTGCGTACCGTCGAGCGCGACGAGGGGCAGTACGACGATGAACGCGACGTTTTCTGGGTGAGCGGGGCGGCGTTCTGCTGCCGGGCTTCGGTTTTCCATGCGCTGGGCGGCTTCGACGCCGATTTTTTCGCCCACATGGAGGAGATTGACCTGTGCTGGCGGATGCAGCTGGCGGGCTGGCGGGTGCGCATCGTGCCGCAGAGCTCGGTCTATCACCTCGGGGGCGGGACGCTGACGGTCGATTCTCCAACCAAGGTTTTCTACAACCATCGCAACAATCTGGCGATGCTCTACAAGTGCGCCGCACCGGGTCAGCGCCTGCTGGCGGCTGTCGTGCGGCCTTGGCTCGACCTGCTGGCGGCCTTGTCGTACTTGGCGCAGGGACGGTACGACAATTTCCGCGCTGTCTTCCGGGCGTGGCGCGATTTCTTGAAATGGCATCCCGCGTTGGTCGCCAAACGGCGCGCTGTCAGCAAGTCGCGCGTGCCGCAGCCTTGTGTCCGCATCTTCCGCGGCTCCGTGCTCCTGCGCTATTTCTTGGGCCGTCGCACGTTCGGCAATCTGATGGAAAAGTAACGCGGTTTTCCGGATGTGCCGGACGGCATGTCCGGGATTCCGCAGAACGAAAACGGCCGCCCCGTGGGGCGGCCGCTGCAATATATATAGGTATTGCTATTTGTTGATTTTGGCCCAGGAATCCTTGAGGGTCACGGTGCGGTTGAACACGAGGTGCCCAGGCGCCGAATCGGTATCGGGGCAGAAGTAGCCGACGCGCTCGAACTGCACGGCCCGACCGACGGGGATGTCGCGCAGCGAGGGCTCCAGGTAACCCGTTACCTTGACCATGGATTCGGGGTTGAGGTTGTCCTCCCATGTTTGGCCCTCCTCGACGTCGTCGGGGTTTTCCTTGGTGAAAAGCGGGTTGAACAGGCGGATTTCCGCTTCGGCGGCGTCCTTGACCGACACCCAGTGGATAACCCCCTTGACACGGCGGCCGTCGCTCGACGAACCGCCCCCGGACATGGGGTCGTAGGTGCAGCGCAGCTCCGTGATGTTGCCCTCGGCGTCCTTGACGACCTCTTCGCACTTGATGAGATACGAGTAGCGCAGGCGCACCTCGCCGCCCGGCTGAAGCCGGAAGAACTTCTTGGGCGGGTTCTCCATGAAGTCGTCGCGCTCGATGTAGATTTCGCGCGAGAAGGGCACCTTGCGTGTGCCGGCCGCTTCGTTTTCGGGGTTGTTGACCGCCTCGAAAAGCTCGGTCCGCCCCTCCTCGTAGTTGGTGATGACCACCTTCAGCGGGTTGAGCACGGCCATGCGGCGTTCGGCGACCTTGTTGAGGTCCTCGCGGACGCAGTATTCCAGCTTGCCCAGGTCGATGACGTTGTCGCGCTTGGCGACGCCCACCATTTCGGCGAAGCTGCGCACCGACGCGGGGGTGTATCCCTTGCGGCGCAGGGCGCAGATGGTCGGCATGCGGGGGTCGTCCCAGCCCATGACGGCGCCTTCCTGCACGAGTTTCAGCAGCTTGCGCTTCGACATCATCGTGTAGGTGAGGTTCAGCCGCGCGAACTCGTACTGATGCGAGGGGAAGATGTCGAGCGCCTGGATGAACCAGTCGTAGAGCGGACGGTGCACGTCGAATTCCAGCGTGCAGATCGAGTGGGTGATCTTCTCGATGGAATCGCTCTGTCCGTGGGCGTAGTCGTACATGGGGTAGATGCACCATTTGCTGCCCGTGCGGTGGTGCTCGGCGTGGATGATGCGGTACATGATGGGGTCGCGGAAGAGCATGTTGGGGTGGGCCATGTCGATTTTGGCCCGCAGCACCTTCGAGCCGTCGGGGAACTCGCCGTTCTTCATGCGCACGAAGAGGTCGAGGTTTTCGCTGACCGAACGGTTGCGCCACGGCGATTCCGTGCCGGGCACGGAGACCGTACCGCGGTTTTCGCGGATTTGCTCCTGCGTCTGGTCATCGACGTAGGCCAGTCCTTTCTTGATGAGCTCGACGGCCCAGTCGTAGAGCTGGTCGAAGTAGTCCGACGCATAGCGCTCGACGGCCCAGTCGAAGCCGAGCCACCGGATGTCGCGCTTGATGGAATCGACGTACTCGACATCCTCCTTGACGGGGTTGGTGTCGTCGAAGCGCAGGTTGCACTTGCCGCCGTATTTCTTGGCCAGCCCGAAGTTGATGCAGATGCTCTTGGCATGGCCGATATGCAGATAGCCGTTGGGCTCGGGCGGGAAGCGGGTCTGTACGCGCCCGTCGCCTTTGGCAATCGACTCTTCGATGATTTCTTCGAGGAAGTTCAGCGACTTCTCCCGGGGTTCGGTGTTTTCTGCTGCCATTATCTTAGTGCTTCTTTTTGGTTCCTATGTTGAACAGTTTTTCGATGTCTACCGAGAGCTTCACCACTTGTTGGGTGCCGAGCCCCGTGCCGTCGCAGTGGAACACCATGCCGGCCTCGACCCCCAAGGTGCCCTTGAAGAACGTGCGGTCGTAGCCCACCCACGTGCGGTTGTAGATATGCTTGGTGGTGGCGTAGAAACTTTCGCCCGCATAGAGCCCGTCCTGCCCGTAGGTCAGTCCGGTCGCCGGGTTGGCCGCGTAGTTGCGCAGCGGCTGGAGATTCTCGCCCAGGTAGAGGTTGTTTTCGATTTTGATGCCCCATTTGCGGATCGTGATGTCCAGCTGTCCGCCGCAGGGCTTGCGCCAGAGGTGGTCGACGCTGCGGCCGCGCTGCGGGGCGAAGAGGAAGTTGGCCCGGATGTCGAAGTCGAGATAAGCGTTGAACTCCCAGCCTGCGTAGGGATTGAGCAGCAGGTTGTCGGTCACGTTTTCGTTGCCCTTGCGTCCTGCGAAGTGGAACATCGAGAAGGCATAGCCGAAGTAGAATCCCCGGTCGGCGGTGTAGCGGCCGGCCGAGAGGATGCGGAACATTTCGCGCGAGGCGTGCGAATACATGCCCTCCCAGTCGATGGCCATTTCGACGTAGGTCTTCGGGCGCGAGGCCGGCTGGTAACGCCCCATGAAACCCGACAGCCGGTTGTGGTAGTAGGCCGTCGAATCGCTGAAAAAGGCGCGCGAGTAGTCGCCCATCAGTTCCTTGCGGTCGAAAATACCTGCATTGGCCTGCACATTTTTCGTGTTGAACTGATAGTAGAGAATCGGGCGCGCCTTGGACAAGAATTTCGTGTCGTCGCCGAAGTTCTGCAACAGGTCGGCACCCACGATCAGGCGGTTTTTCTGCTGCCACTCCACGCCGATGCGGGGCGAGAGCCGGGCGCTGAAGAGCGTCTGGGGTTCGCCGAATTCGTTGGGGGCGTATTCGCGGTTGTCGAAGCGTGTGGAGAAGTCGGCTCCGACAATCAGATTCTGCGCATAGGCCCCCCCCCGCAGGGTAAGGGCGAGGACGAGCAGCAGCGCGGTCTTTTTCAGGGTCATGGAACGATGCGTTTTGAACCCCCAAAAATAGATAAAATATTTTTTATTTGTTACTTTTGGCCCCGAAAACAGCGTGCCGGAGAACGTTATGCGAAAAATTACGAACGAAGAACTGGGGCGTCCGACGCCCGAAGAATATGCCGCCAAGGAAAAACTGCCCGTGCGGGTGGTGCTCGACAACGTGCGTTCGGCGCAGAACGTCGGGTCGTTTTTCCGCACGGGCGACGCCTTTGCGGTGGAACATGTGGCCCTGTGCGGCATCACGGCCGTGCCGCCTGCCCGCGAAATCCACAAAACCGCCCTGGGGGCCGAACTGACCGTGCCGTGGAGCTATCATGCTTCGACCGCGGAATGCGTGCGGCAGTTGCGTGACGAGGGCTACGAAGTGCTCGCCGTCGAGCAGGTCGAGGGGGCTGCGATGCTCGATGCGTTCTGCCCGGAACCCGGGCGGCGCTATGCGCTGATCTTCGGCAACGAAGTGGAGGGTGTGGCGCAGGAGGTTGTAGACCTTTGCCACGGAGCTCTCGAAATCCCGCAGTTCGGGGTCAAGCACTCCATCAACGTCGCGGTTTCGGGCGGGGTGGTGCTGTGGCGCTTCTTCGAGAAGCTGAAAAATTAAGGGTTGAAAATCGTTGTTCTTTGTCATTCTGAGCGTTAGCGAAGAATCTTGTTTTTCGTCGGAACGGATTCTTTGTCGCGTGCTCCTCAGAATGACGCTTTTCCTCGCTTTTTTCGCCCTGCCGGTATGCGCCGCAAATTTTTCATTTTTGATTCTTAATTCTATCTTTGCCGCCTGTTCAGAAACCCAAATCCGAATAAAATGTCAGTAGAAAGCACTCTGAGGGCCGTGACGACCTACCGTCTCACGGAGATGAAGCAGCGGGGCGAGAAGATCGCCATGCTCACGTCCTATGATTATTCGATGGCCAAGATTGTCGATGCCGCGGGCATCGACGTCATTTTGGTGGGCGATTCGGCCGCCAACGTCATGGCGGGCTACGAAACCACGCTCCCCATCACGCTCGATATGATGATTTACCACGCGCGGTCGGTCGTGCGGGCCGTGGAGCGGGCGCTGGTCGTCGTCGACCTGCCGTTCGGCACCTATCAGGGCAACTCGAAAGTGGCCCTCGATTCGGCCGTGCGCATCATGAAGGAGACCGAGGCCGACGCCGTGAAGATGGAGGGCGGCGAGGAAATCCTCGAATCGGTGCAGCGCATCCTGTCGGCCGGAATCCCGGTCATGGCGCACCTCGGGCTCACGCCCCAGTCGATTCACAAGTTCGGGACCTACACGGTCCGGGCCAAGGAGGAAGCCGAAGCCGAGAAGCTGGTGCGCGACGCCCATCTGCTCAGCGATGCCGGGTGCTTCGCCTGCGTGCTGGAGAAGATTCCCGCCGCGCTGGCCGCCCGCGTGTCGCGGGAAATCCAGATTCCGACCATCGGCATCGGCGCCGGGGGCGCGTGCGACGGGCAGGTGCTTGTCATCCACGACATGCTGGGCATCAACAAAGATTTTTCTCCCCGCTTCCTGCGCCGCTATGCCGACCTGCATACTGTCATGACCGACGCTGTGACGGGCTATATCCGCGACGTCAAGGAAGGCGATTTCCCCAACGAGAAGGAACAATACTGAGTAAAGGTGAAAAGTGAAAGGTGAAAAGTGAATCATTGTTCACGGTTCGCTGTTCGCCTTTTTGTCGGGCGGTTTGTTGAATCGGCTGCCGACAGCTCACGGGACCTTTGGGTGTTTGAAAAGCGCGCTGCTGCGGCAACGCGCTTTTTTCGTTTCGGCTGGGCGCGGCCGGAGCCGGCTTTGCGTTTCGTTTGAGAAAATGTTGATAAAAAACGGACGGAATGCCGCGCAGTTTTAGGCCGTTCGGAAAAAAATGCTTACTTTTGCAGGCAACAAAAATCCGCGTTCTTATGTCGTTTGTCAATGAAAGGGTCCAGCCCGAGGGTCTTACCTTCGACGACGTGCTGCTGGTACCCGCCTATTCGGAAGTGTTGCCGCGGGAGGTCCGCATCGGGACCCGTTTCTCGCGTAATATCAAGCTCAACATCCCCATCGTGTCCGCCGCCATGGACACCGTGACTGAAGCGCCGCTGGCCATCGCGCTGGCACGCGAGGGCGGCATCGGCGTCATCCATAAGAACATGTCCATCGCCGAGCAGGCGGCCCATGTGCGCCGCGTCAAGCGCGCCGAGAACGGCATGATTTACGACCCCGTGACCATTTCGCGCGACAACACCGTGGGCGATGCCCTCGACCTGATGGCCGAGAACAAAATCGGCGGTATCCCGGTCGTCGACGGCGACCGCAGGCTCATCGGCATCGTCACCAACCGCGACCTGCGTTTCCAGCGCGACATGCAGCGTTCCATCGGCGAGGTCATGACCCCCGGCGACCGATTGATTACGACCCGCAAGACCGAGCTGGAGCACGCTTCCGAGGTGCTGCTCGACAACAAAATCGAGAAGCTGCCCGTCGTGGACGACGGGGGCCGTCTGGTGGGGCTGATTACCTATAAGGACATTACCAAGGTGCAGGACCATCCCAACGCCTGCAAGGATGCCAAGGGGCGTCTGCGCGTGGCGGCCGGGGTGGGGATTACGCCCGACGTCATGGAGCGCGTCGCAGCGCTCGTGGCCGAGGACGTCGACGCCGTGGTGCTCGATTCGGCGCACGGCCATTCCAAGAATATCGTCGATGCGCTCCGGCAAATCAAGGCCGCCTATCCGTCGCTCGACGTCGTGGTGGGCAACATCGCCACCGCCGAAGCCGCCCGGTTCCTGGTCGAGGCGGGCGCCGACGGCATCAAGGTCGGCATCGGTCCCGGTTCGATCTGCACCACGCGCATCATCGCCGGCGTCGGCGTGCCGCAGCTGTCGGCCATCTATGCCGCTTCGACGGTCGCCAGGCAGGCGGGTGTGCCCGTCATTGCCGACGGCGGTCTGCGCTACTCGGGCGACATCGTCAAGGCGCTGGCTGCGGGCGGCGACTGCGTGATGATAGGCTCGATGTTCGCCGGCACGGAGGAGGCCCCGGGTGAGACGATCATCTACAATGGCCGCAAGTTCAAGTCCTACCGCGGCATGGGCTCCATCGACGCCATGAAGGCCGGGTCGGCCGACCGCTACTTCCAGAAGGGCTGCGAGGGCAACATCAACAAGCTCGTGCCCGAGGGCATTGTGGCGCGCGTGCCGTTCAAGGGTTCGCTCAACGAGACGGTCTACCAGCTGGTGGGCGGCATCCGTTCGGGCATGGGCTACTGCGGCGCGGCCGACATCCCGGCATTGCAGCAGGCGCAGTTCATCCGCATCTCGGCTTCGGGCATGCAGGAGAGCCATCCGCACGACGTGACCATCACGCGCGAAGCGCCCAACTATTCGAGCGAACGGTAGGAATCGGTATGATGACCAGTGAAATAGCTGCCTGCGGGCTCTTCTGCGGGGCCTGTCCGCAGAAAAGCAAGGGCAAATGCCCCGGCTGCCGCGACTACGAAAAGGCCGTGTGGTGCAAGGTGCGCAAATGTTGTCTGGAGCACGGTTGGCAGAGTTGCGCCGACTGCACGACGACGACTTCCGACAAGTGCAAGGTGTTCAACAACTTCTACGCGAAGCTCTTTTCTTTCATCTTCCGTTCCGACCGGCAGGGGTGCGTCGGCCGCATCCGCGAGGTGGGTTACGAGGCGTTCGCTGAGGAGATGCGGCTGGCCGGGCGCATGAACCGGCCCGTGACGAAGAAATAGACTCGCGGAGCATGGCCGGAGGCGCCGGACCGCATCCGGCGGCGGGTTCCGAACCGGATTCTTCGGAACCGGCGATAGTTAGCTGAAAAAACAAACGACGATCATAGATGGAAAAAATCCTTATCCTCGACTTCGGTTCGCAGTATACGCAGCTTATCGCGCGGCGCGTGCGCGAGCTGAACGTCTATTGCGAAATCCATCCGTTCAACAAGGTTCCGGCGCTCGACGCGTCGGTGCGGGGTGTCATCCTTTCGGGCAGCCCCTATTCCGTGCGCGACGAGCACGCGCCGGCTCCCGACCTCGGGCAGATAAAGGGCCGTCTGCCGCTCTTGGGCGTCTGCTACGGGGCGCAGTACCTGGCTTCGGCCTTCGGCGGCGAGGTGCAGCCCGCACCCAGCCGCGAATATGGCCGGGCGATGCTGACGGTGGGCGATGCCGCCGACCCGCTGATGGCGGGACTGCCTGCCAGGACGCAGGTGTGGATGTCGCACGGCGATACGATCACTTCGGTGCCCGCGTCGTATCGGCTGATTGCCGGGACGGAGGATGTGCGCGTAGCGGCGTTCCGTGTTGAGGGCGAGCCGACGTGGGGCATTCAGTTCCACCCCGAGGTCTACCATTCGACCGATGGCACGCAGTTGCTGAAGAATTTCGTCGTCGGCATCTGCGGCTGCTCGCAGAGCTGGACTTCGGAAAGTTTCGTCGAGACCACCGTGCGCGAGCTGCGCGAGAAGCTGGGCGGCGACAAGGTGGTGCTGGGCCTTTCGGGCGGTGTCGATTCGTCGGTGGCGGCGGTGTTGCTGCACAAGGCCATCGGGCAGAACCTCTACTGCATCTTCGTCGATTCGGGACTGCTGCGCAAGAACGAATTCGAGGAGGTGCTCGAATCCTATAAGAACATGGGGCTCAACGTCAAGGGGGTCAAGGCCGGGGCCAAGTTCCTGGGCGACCTGGCGGGCGTGAGCGACCCCGAAGGCAAGCGCAAAATCATCGGCCGCGACTTCGTGGAGGTCTTCAACGACGAGGCGCAGCGCATCGCCGACGTGAAGTGGCTGGCGCAGGGGACCATTTACCCCGACGTCATCGAATCGTGTTCGGTCAACGGCCCGTCGGCCACCATCAAGTCGCACCACAACGTGGGCGGCCTGCCCGAGAAGATGAATCTGCGTATCGTCGAGCCGCTGCGGCTGCTGTTCAAGGACGAGGTGCGCCGTGTGGGCCGTTCGCTGGGCATTTCCGAGCAGCTCATCGGGCGCCATCCGTTTCCGGGGCCGGGGCTTGCCATCCGCATCCTGGGCGACATTACGCCCGAAAAGGTCGAGATTCTCCAGAACGTGGACAAAATCTATATCGACGCCCTGCGCGCGTCGGGCCTTTACGACAAGGTCTGGCAGGCGGGAGCCATTCTGCTGCCCGTCAAGAGCGTGGGGGTCATGGGCGACGAACGCACCTACGAGAGCTGCGTGGCGCTGCGTGCCGTGACTTCGACCGACGGCATGACGGCCGACTGGGTGCACCTGCCCTATGAATTCCTGGCCGACGTGTCGAACGAAATCATCAACCGCGTGCGCGGCGTCAACCGCGTAGTCTACGACATCTCGTCCAAACCGCCCGCAACCATCGAGTGGGAATGATGACCGATTTCGCTGCCATCGACTTCGAGACGGCCAACCGCCACCGGGCGAGCGTCTGTTCGGTGGGGGCGGTCGTGGTGCGCGGCGGCGAGGTGGTCGATTCGTTTTACAGCCTGATCCGCCCGCGCCCCAACTATTACAGCCCTTTCACCACGGCGATTCACGGTCTGTGCTGTGCCGACACCGACGAGGCGCCCGAATTCGAGGAGGTATGGCGCGCCCTGGCGCCCCGCATCGAGGGGCTGCCGCTGGTGGCGCACAACGCCCCTTTCGACGAGGGGTGCCTGCGGGCGGCGCTGGACCTCTACGACCTGCCGTGGCCGGGCTATGAGTTTTTCTGCACCTGCCGGGCGGCGCGCCGGTTTTTCGGGCGGCAGCTTCCCAACCACCAGCTGCACACCGTAGCCGCGGCCTGCGGATACGATTTGCGGCATCACCACCACGCACTGGCCGATGCCGAAGCCTGCGCGCATATCGCATTGAAAATCCTTTAGATGTCGATCCCCAGCTGGAGAGCGAAAAACCAGCGGGAATAGGTGTTCTTGGCCGCGTGGCTGCGATGGTTGTAGGAGATGTCGGCCTGCACTTTCAGCGCGTGCCCCACGATGTAGCGCGAAACGGCTGCGGTGGTCTGGCTGCGGCGTTCGTATCCGGCGCGGGCCTGCACTTCGGGACGGGGAAAGAGCATCGAACTGCGCAGGGAGACCTCCCATTTGCGGCGGATGATGTAGCCGGCCTGCGCGTTGAAGCCCCAGCCCGTATAAATCCAGGTGCGGGCTTCGTCGTCGAAAACAGGGTCGGAGCAGGTCCGGCCCATGAAGTCGGCGCAGAACGAGAATCCCCGGTATTTGAGCAGGAAATCGGCGTACCAGCTGCCGAAATTGCGGCTTGCGCCGTCGGGCAGGAGGTCGCCGCTCTGGCCGTGCGTGCGGACCGCCTTGTGGTTGTAGGAATAGGCGCCCGCCAGCAGTATCTTGACCTGCTCCTCGTGGGCCAGGTCGCCCTCGAACGATTCGCCCTTCTCCTTGAACCGCCCCAGCGGATAGAATTCCAGCCGCCTTGTGTAGACCAGCCCGCCGTTGGACGAACGGCCCCAATTGCGCCCCTCGCCCAAGGTGACGGAGCTCTTGGCCGAAAAGGTGAACCCGTCGCCGCGGGGCAGGTCGTAGCGGATGAAGATGCCGAAATCGCGGTCGGCGCCGAATTCGCGGTTGACGATGCTGCGGTCGACGAACTGCAGCATGCCCGACGAGGTGATTTGGGCGCGTCCTGCCTGTATCTTGGTCTGTCCCAGCCCGAAACTCCAGGCCGGAGCCGGGCGGTAGTAGAGTATGGCGTCGCTGATGATGTTGGAGTTGCTGCGGGCGTTGGCGGCGTGGCCCGTGAACCCCAGCTGGATGGAGTAAACCAGCTTCGGCGAGTAGACGTATCCGTCGAACTTGACTTGCAGGCGCTTGATGCGGGCCTCGATTTCGTCCAGCCCGAAACTGCGGTTGAACGAGAGTGCCACAAGGTCCTGCATCCGCAGCCGCATGGTGAGCGAAAACCCCTCGCCGGGCGAACGGTAGGTGATGCCCTTGCCGATTTCGAGGGCCCGTTTGGTGGGCACCGGGCCGGAGGTGTGTGCCGATGTCGCGGTCGGCGGTGCGATTGCGGGGTGCGGCGGGGCGTCCGGTACGGTCTCGGGAGCCTGTCCCGCCGCCGTGCCGCAAAACAACCCTAAGCATAGTAATACGGAAACTGTTTTCCGGAGGTCTGTCTGCATGCCGAATCCCGGTGCAATTACTGTGCAGGTTTTGCCGGGGTTCTTGAGCGAAGGGGTGTTCTGTTGGCAGAAATATTTGCTTGCCGAGAACGAAATTGACCTCGCTGTGCTCGGTCTTTCTCT